>JACCDH010066731.1_pt1 | contig 442458 bp, 368 predicted proteins | sample 7442481 | NCBI WGS metagenome assembly JACCDH01 (sample SAMN15323433, study PRJNA562643) | freshwater metagenome | isolation source: river surface water | place: USA:Blue River Watershed | collected 2017-08-15
TAAAGCTGGAACTATAGCCCAAGCTAGTGTTTTAAAATTTAATTTTTTAATGTTCATAAATTGTTATTTGAAAAGTTGAATTATATGCGAATTAAATTAAACAATTTAAATTAAAATTTTTTTGTAAGCCAACTGATTTTGAGTGTATTATAAATTGAGTATTCAGTGTCACCCACCTCACGTGACTAGGCTCAGCCTAGTGGGTGACAAAACAACTCAACAATGAAACAAAAGTTTCGCATTCGCTGATGTTATTTCGGCAATTTCATTGATATTCATTTCATAAGTATCTGCCACTTTTTGAGCTATGAGCGGAATATAACTGCTTTCATTTCTTTTACCACGGTGCGGTGTCGGAGGTAAGTAGGGAGAATCGGTTTCAAATACTAAATCCTGTGGTTTAAAGTTTTTTAATATTTCAGGCAATGTGCTTTTTTTGTAGGTTACTACCCCTCCAATGCCCAACTTAAATCCAAGTTTTGTGATTTCTTTTCCCTCTTCCACTGAGCCAGAAAAACAATGAAAAACACCTTTGGGACGTTGTTTCATCGATTTGAGTATTTGAATGGTTTCGTAGGTAGCACTTCGGGTGTGAATAGAAACGGCTAATTGATAGTCGACAGCCCATTCACATTGTGTTAAAAACGCTTCAGCTTGAATTTGTTGCGTTGACTTGTCCCAATACAAATCCATTCCAATTTCGCCAATTCCATAATACTTGTATCCCGATTTAAGTTCCGATTTGATGATTTCCAAATCCTGTTTCGTGTTTTCATTGACAGAACAAGGGTGAATGCCAATCATTGGAAAACAGTGGTTTGGAAAGCGTTCAGCACATGCCTTCATAGCGCCTATACTTTCAATATCAATATTGGGTAAAAGCATTTTATGGACATTCAATTGCTTGGCTCTTTCAATCACCAATTCTATGTCATCATTGAATTCTTCGGCAAATAAATGCGTGTGTGTGTCTATAAAAACCATTAGTTCCAGCTTAATTTTTCTTTGTTCAAAAAGGCGTTAATTCCTTTTTTGCAATCATTACTTGAACGTGCTTTGGCATTTGCTTCAGCGGCCATATTCAGTTGTTCGTTCAATGCTTTCCCTTTTATATCTGATAACAATTGTTTGGTAATTTGAATAGAATCTGCCGAAACTGTTTTTACTAACTTGCTTGCCAATTCATTAACCACAGTTGAAATAGTTTCTTTGTCGGCAATAGCAGATATGAGTTGCATGTTTAATGCTTGTTCGGCGGTAAAAATATCACCTGTTAACAGCATTTTTTTAGCTCTATTTTCTCCGATTTTGGCACTCAAAAACACAGAAACTATGGCAGGAATAAAGCCAATTTTTACTTCGGTGTAAGCAAAGCTCGATTCGGGGGTTGCATAACTAAAATCGCACAAACTAACCAAACCACAACCGCCTGCAAAAGCGGCACCTTCCACTTGTGCTATGGTAATTTTAGGAAAGGCATCCAATGCTTTAAACATTTCCATTAGTGAAGTAGAATCTTCTAGGTTTTGTTCGTAACTATTGCTTTGCAACGTTTTTAAATAAGATAAATCAGCACCAGCACAAAAGGCTTCACCATTGGCTTTTATAACGAGCACCTTGCAATTTTCATCGTCTTTAAGTTGAATTAATGCTTGGTGAATTGCTTGAGCCATTTGATGGTCTAAAGCATTTCTCTTTTCAGGACGATTCAGTGTTATAGTCGCTATTTTATTTTCTATATGACATTCAATCATACAGCAAAAATAATGATTTGTTCTTACGATTGGTTTGTAAACTTTAATTTGTTTAATCCATTCAATATCGATTATCTTTGAGCCTTAATATTTCTAAAACAATGAAAAAAATAGTATTTATTTTATGTAGTTTATTCTTTGTAACTGCCATTCAATCACAATCTCATTTAATTAAATTTAATTTTAAAAAGGGAGCAGAATACAAACAAAATCTGAATTCAACCATGCAAATTACCCAAGAGGTAAGTGGGCAAGAAATGCAAATTAATATGGGTATTAAAGCCACCACAACATTTAAAGTTACCAAAGCAAAGGATACAACATACGAAATGGATGTTACTTATTCAAACATGTCTATGTCTATGCAAATGGCAGGTCAACCTACTTCTCCTGCAGTGGATGATTTGATGGGAAAATTGTTGAAACCAATTGAGTGTAAATCTTTTCAAATGACTTTGTCATCTTCGGGAAGAATTATATCAATCAGAAATTTAGAGAAATTATTTAATCAACTTTTTGACAGTGTACCATCTTTAAGCGAAGACCAAAAAGAACAATTTAAAGCTCAAATTAGTCAAGCTTATGGTGAGGAATCTTTCAAGAGTTCTTTCAAAGTTTCTACTTCGGTTTTCCCCAATTATGCAGTACAAAAAGGGGATCAATGGACCATTCACAACACCTTAGTATCAAACTATTCCTTTGACGTTAATTCACAATTTCAATTAACCGATATTGACGATAACTTTTATTACATCAAATCAAAATCAACGTTAAATACCATCAATCAATCAGATACTTCTTTTAAGGAAGTTAATGGCGTTTCTGTAAGGGTAGTGCTCAACGGAAATTCTGATTCTGAAATAAAATTGGACAGAAAAACAGGTTGGATTATCGAATGTACAACCAAACAATCATTACAAGGTAATACCGAAATTAAAGAAACCGAACAGTTTAAAGGAGGAATGAAAATTCCACTTAAAATGACACAATCCACTACTATTACAAACTAATTTTTCTTAGTAGTTGTAAGTAGTAAACAATAGTCATTTGCCTTCATTTTTATTTGATTTTGGGTTGATTGGGTTCTGATTTTAAACCAGCTATAGCCAAAAATCTCTTAAAATTACCTAAATTTGCGCCCACATGTCAAGAATTGTAGCTATAGTAGGGAGACCAAACGTTGGAAAATCAACATTATTTAATCGATTAATAGGTGAACGAAAAGCCATTGTTGACGATTTAAGCGGCGTAACCCGTGACAGACATTATGGGGAATGTGAGTGGAATGGCGAAACATTCAATGTAATAGACACTGGTGGTTATGTAAGTGACAGTAAAGATATCTTTGAAGCTGCGATAAGAGACCAAGTTAAAATAGCAATTGAAGAGTCAAACCTTTTGTTATTTATGGTGGATGTTACTACCGATGTAACTGATTTAGACAGTCAATTTGCTAGTATATTAAGAAAATCAAAAAAACCAGTTATTGTAGTCGTTAACAAAGTTGATACGCATGACAAAATCAATGATGCGGCTGTTTTTTATACATTTGGATTCGAGAATTTATTTACCATTTCTTCTGCCACAGGTTCAGGAACAGGTGAGTTATTGGATAAAATAGTGGAATTATTGCCCGAAGATAAGGGGGGTGATTTCCAAGACGAGTCGGTTGAAAATTTACCTAAAATTGCAATTGTTGGTCGTCCAAATGTTGGAAAATCATCTTTTGTAAATGCTTTAGTTGGATACAACAGAAACATAGTAACCGACATTGCAGGAACTACCAGAGATTCTATTCACACCAGATACAATGCTTTTGACAAAGATTTAATTTTGATAGATACGGCCGGTATTAGAAAAAAATCTAAAGTCGAGGAAAATATTGAGTTTTACTCAGTAATGAGAAGTATCAAAGCCATTGAAAATTGTGATGTTTGTATCTTAATGTTAGATGCCAATAATGGAATTGAGTCGCAAGACATGAACTTACTCCAATTGGCACACAGATGTGGTAAAGGGATTGTCGTGTTGGTTAACAAGTGGGATTTGTACGAAAAAGAAACCAATACTGCTAAGGAGTACGAAGAACACATGAAAGAAAGAACGGCTCCTTTTAAAGATTACCCAGTTCTGTTTATCAGTGCACTTAACAAACAGCGTATTTATCAGTCATTAGAAACCGCTTTGGCAGTTTATGATAACTTGTCTAACAAAGTAAAAACATCTAAACTCAACGATATTCTATTACCTATTGTTCATGCTACACCACCTCCGGGAACAAAAGGAAAAACAATTTCGATAAAATACATACAACAATTGCCTTCAAAAGCAGTGTGTTTTGCTTTTTTCTGTAACTTACCTCAATACATTTCTGAATCGTACAAAAGATTCTTGGAAAACAAATTGCGTGAAAACTTCAATTTTAAAGGAGTTCCAATCAAGATTTTCTTAAGGAAGAAATAAAAATCAAGTCAATATTTTATTAATTATTATACCATGAAAAAATTAATTATTTTAAGTTTATTAGCATTTTTTGCCGTTTCATGTGGTTCATCTGCTCCCGAAATTAATGAGGAAGAAGAGCAATTAAGAGAACAAAATGACAGCATTATCAAGGATAGAAATCAAGAAATTTTAGATTCACTTGAACGCGCTTTAGAAGCTCAAGAAGAAGATTCATTAAGTTGAGTTAATCTATTGTAAATCAATAATTATCAACTTAGATAAATGAACTTTTTATCTCATTATTTTTTTCATCAACAAGACAGTTATCATTTTAACTTTGGCTTAGTTTTGCCCGACTTAGTTCGACATTTTAGCAAAACCCATTTAAGCTTGTTGCCCGATTACAATCACCCTTTTAAAAATGAGATTAAAAATGGCAGTCATTATCATTTTCAGGGAGATAAATTGTTTCATCAGTCCGATTTTTTTAACGAAATGACCTTGGTTTTAAAAGAAAAGTTAGATGAAAAGGCACAATGGCCCCGAAAATGGTTTTTGAATCATTTGCTTATCGAAATGACGCTCGACCGTGCTTTAATGGAAGAGTATCCCAACTTGTGTCAACAGTTTTACAGTGATTTATCCAGGGTGGAAGACGATTTGATTCACTCTTTTTTGATAGATTCAGGCGTTACAAACACAAGTGATTTTATTGAAAAACACAAACGCTTTGTCAATTTTCCATTTATTTTTGATTACTTACACAATGAAAAATTAATTTATGCGTTAGGCATGGTGTATAAAAGAGTTGGGATTCACTATGAATGGCAGTCGCAAGACCATGATTTGTTACAGAATGCATTGCCAGAAATAATAGAAATTGCCAAGAATAGTATACACGTCGTTAAAAAAAATGTGAATATAACAACGTAATATTGAAAAAATAATAGAAATTTGCAACAAATGACACGTTTTAAAATAATCCTTGGTGTAAGCTTAATGTTAAACATTGGCCAAATAGTTGGTCAAAATGCGACCAAGTATAGTAACGAGTTTTTACAAATAGGAGTGGGTGCGCGTTCTTTAGGAATGGGTGGTGCGAATGTGGCATCTGCCAATGATGTATATGCAGGTTATTGGAATCCTGCTGGCTTAACAAGTATTGATAACAATGCGCAAATTTCATTGATGCACGCTTCATACTTTGCCGGAATTGCCAATTATGACTATGGTGCTTGGGCAAGTAAAATAAGTGATAAAAGTGCATTAGGGATTAGTTTAATAAGATTTGGTGTTGATGGAATTGCCAATACCTTCGATTTAATCAGGAATGGTGAAATAGATTACACTAGAGTTTCTTCATTTAACACCTCCGATTTTGCTTTTATATTGTCCTATGCTCAAAACGAAAAGATTAAAAACTACAAGCATTTAGACTTTTCTTGGGGTGGTAATCTTAAAATCATCAGAAGAAAAATTGGTCCATTTGCCAAAGCAACAGGATTTGGATTGGATGCAGGTTTTAAATTGAGAAGCGAAAAAAGGGGCAATTGGTCAGCCGGGGTTGTAATCAGAGACGTTACTTCTACTTTCAATAGTTGGAGATACACCTTTACCGATGCACAAAAAGATATTTTAGCCTCAACTCAAAATGTCATTCCTCAAAATACACTTGAAATTACATTGCCGCGTTTAATTGCTGGTTTTGCCAAAACTTGGGATTATAAAAATTGGGAATTTGTGACAGAGTTGAATGCGCAATTTACATTAGATGGTAAGCGTAACACATTGGTAAAAAGCAATTTTATCAGTATTGACCCTAATTTGGGCGGCGAAGTGTTGTACAACATTAGCGATAAAAATAAGGTGTTTTTTAGAACGGGTGTTAATAATTACCAAACCTATACCAACAAAAATGGCAAAAAAGTACCTTCTATTATGCCAAACGTTGGGGTTGGAATAGCATTAGGTAACTTTACTATAGACTATGCTTTAACAAACTTGAGTGCATTGTCTGGCAATGGGCCTGCTTTGTACAGTAATATTATCTCCCTAAAACTTGGGATTAATAAAAATAACTAAGAAAGTTTCTTTTCTTTTCCTTTTTTTAAGGAGAATAACATTGGCTTAAAGGTTTTATTTATCTACCTTTGCAATCCATGTCGTTTCAATCATTTATTGACAAATTAAAACAAAGATGGCACGTTAAATCCACGCTACAAGTGGTTGTTATCCTTATCGTTTTTTCACTAACAGGTTCATCAATAATTGTTGTAAAAAGACTGTTTGGAATAGATGCTGAAACGGATATTGTCACTCGTATTTTATTCTATATTGGGGTACTGCCAATTTACAATGTATTATTATTGATGTATGGTTTTATTTTTGGTCAATTTAAGTTCTTTTTTGAGTTTGAGAAACGATTTTTTAAACGAATCATTGGTTTATTTGTTAAAAAGAAATGAGTACTATTATTCAAGAAATAGATGTTTTAAATGCGCTGCGTTATGTAGATGATCCCGATTTAAACAAAGACATAGTTACCCTAGGTATGGTTAGGAATGTGGCTATTGAAGGTAAAAATATTTCCTTCAGTGTTGTGCTTACTACACCGGCATGTCCCATGAAGGAGATGATAGAAAATGCTTGTAGAAACGCAATTTCTCACTTTATAAGTTCAGACATCAATGTACAAATAGAAATGACCTCTGATGTGAGTGTCAATAAAAAATCCAATAATTTTTTACCAAATGTGAAGAATATTATTGCGGTTGGAAGCGGAAAGGGTGGTGTAGGAAAATCAACGGTTGCAGCCGGTATTGCATCGGTTTTAAACCATTCGGGTGCTAAAGTTGGTTTATTAGATGCCGATATTTATGGTCCTTCGGTTCCGTTGTTATTTGGCGTGCAAAATCACGAAATAGACGTAGAAGAAAGAAACGGTAAAGAATACATGAAACCCGTGTTGGTTCAGGGAATCGAGCTGTTTTCAATCGGTTTTTTATCCAAACCCAATGAAGCTGTTGTGTGGCGTGGTCCAATGGTTTCACAAGCTTTGAAGCAATTTATTTCAGGCGTAAGTTGGGGCGATTTGGATTACCTAATCATTGATTTACCTCCGGGTACAGGGGATGTCCAAATTACCATGACTCAAACTTTGCCTTTGACAGGTGCTGTAATTGTCTCTACTCCGCAAAAATTAGCTTTGGCCGATGCCAGAAAAGCCTGTGCCATGTTCAATATGCCTTCTGTTAATGTCCCTATTTTAGGGATTGTAGAAAATATGTCCTTTTTTACTCCCGATGATGCCCCCGATAAAAAGTATTACATTTTTGGAAATCATGGTGTTACTGAACTTGCCAATGAATTTAACACCAAAGTGCTAGGTCAATTGCCAATTATTCCTTCAGTAATGGATGATGGAGATTCAGGGAAATTAATAAATGATAAAAATATTCGATTTTTTTCTGAAATTGCAGGCCAATTGGTTCGTGCAATTGCAATAAATAATAGTAAGTAAATACAGAATGGATAAATTAAATACAGTAGAGGAAGCGTTAAATTCTATTCGCCCGTTTTTGAAAATGGATGGTGGAGACGTTTCTTTGGTTGCCATTGATGATGATAATGTTGTAAAAATTAAGTTATTAGGCAATTGCAGAAGTTGTGACATGAGTCACATGACTATGAAAGCAGGTATTGAAGAAGCCATTAGAAAAGTATTTCCTGAATTGAAAAATGTAGTGGCGGTTGATTAATAAACTCGATTAAAATTGTAAAATTTATAGTAGTTAACCATTTACAAGTAATAGCTGTTATTCTTGTAAATTTTTTGTTTTTTTCTCAAACAAGTTCCACATTTTATGTCCACTATTTTTATCTTTTTGGTATAGGTTTTGCCACTTGGCTCATTTACTTTATTGACCAAATTTTAGATTACATCAAAAGAAAAACAAAGGGAAATGACAGGCATCATTTAACCGCTAGCACCATTGTTTTTCAATTGTTATTGGGAACAGTTTTATTCATATTAATGCTCGTTAATACTACGACACTTTCTATACATCATATTTATTTTATTGCTTCAATTGCCTTTTTTGTAGCTTTTTATTTTACTGTTGTTTTAGTTAAATTAGGGTATTTAAAAGAGTTTTTTTCAGCCTTTATAATGGTTGTTTCTATTGCCGTTTTTCCGCAATTTTTGCACGGCGTATTTGAGTTTAAATGGGACTATTTTTTCTATTTTTTAATCCTGTTTTCTAATCTAGTTTTATTAGCCATAGCAGACACTAAACACGATCAAAATTTAGGGTTTAATTCGCTTGTAAAATATTTAGGTAATAGATTGACAGTTAATTTATTACTATTAATTACAGCCTTTTTAATATTCGGTTCATTTTGGTGTTTCGAAACCATTGGTTTATGGCTTTTTGTGCACGCCATATTGACGCTTTTATTATTCTTTTTCAGACAAAAAATTGAGAGTCATTTAATGCACTTTTTAGCGGATTTTATTTTACTATTTCCGCTGTATTATTTGAGTGCGTATTTATAACATTAAGCTTGTTCAAAACAATTGCCACATCGAGGTTCATAGTATTCTTTTCCACCTATCAATAAAAGTACATTATTGTTCAATTTTCTGAAGCTATAATCGGCGGGTTCTTGGCAAACTGCACATGGGGCTTTCAGGTGTACATGATGGTCTGCTAATTCTATCAATGAAGTCATTAATCCAAAAGGACGTTTTCTGTAATCTAAGTTAAGACCTGCTGCAATAACATTGATACCTTTTCCTAGAAATTTTTTAATATCAAAAAGAAAAAGTTTGTCAAAAAATTGCGCTTCATCAAAAACAATAAGTTCAGTATAGGGGGTTATCAATGTGTTAAAATCTAACTCAGGTTCATAGGTAATACAAGGATAGGAAAGGCCACTGTGAGTAACAAGCGAAGATTCAACATGTCGGTTGTCAGCACTTGGTTTTAGTACGATTAATTGATGTGGTTTTAAGTTTCTTTTGCTAATTTCAGCAATCAATGCAGTCGTTTTACCTGCAAACATGCAACCATAAATTGCGGTTAATTCTCCTTTTCTAACTTCCATAAATGATTTTACAAAGATGATAATTTAAAAGAAAATCAACTATTGTTATTTAAATTTAATTCATTTAATATTGCTTGTCATTTTATAAGATGAAAGAAAAACAAATTTCCAATCAAATTAAAAATTTATTAGTTTCTTTAAACCAATTAGAGTCTGATATTAGTGAAGGCAAACATTTGCTTTTCCAAAAAGATAAATTAAAAGACATAGCGATACAACTGCATTTATTGGCAGATCAAATCGGTATCGAAGACCAAATAATTGAAGCTCCTTTTGTAAAACCTACAATTGTAGAAACAAAAACACAAGAAGTGACACCAACACCTACGGTTGTAAAATTGGTTGAAACTGTTAAGGAAATTGTTCCAGAACCTGAACCAATTCCAGCGCCCATTCCTGAACCTATAATTGAAGCAAAAGAGGAAATTGTTGAAGTGCCTGTTTCAAAAATTCAAGAACCTGAAACAGTAGTAGAAGTTCCTAAAATTGAGGTTGAAGTTGTTCCAGTAAAACCTGAAATTAAAAAGGAAACAGTAGAAACCATCGTTGCTAAACCAATTGAAACTAAAAAAGAAATCATAGTCGAATCGGTTTCGGTTAATGATAAACTTTCCAAATCGGCTGTTCCCCCTCAAAATATAGCTGAAAAACTGAAAGAAACGCCGATTTCAGATTTAGTAAAAGCAATAGCCATTAGTAAAAAATTCGAATTTATTAATTTGCTTTTTGACGGGAATTCTGAGTTTTATAAGCAATGTATTCAAACCATACAAGCATCTTCTGACTACCAATCAGCGATACAGTTTATAGAGCAGGAAGTGATTGTAAAATATGATTGGCAGGAACATGAAAAATTAGCTGCCGAATTTTTTAGCTTAGTGAGAAGGCGTTTTTTATAAACTTAACATTATAAAATAATAAAATGTTTAGTTGGCATGCGATACCTTTTGCTAGGATTTTATTGCCATTTTCAATAGGGGTTTTTATTAGCCTATTAATTCCTATATCCCCCGAACTTTTTTGGGGACTCTTTTTGTTGCTTGTTTTGGTTTATCTCTTATTTACTAAGACTTCCCAATCAACTGAAACGTTCAAAAATCAATATTTCACAGCAGTCATACTTTCACTTTTATTGATTTCTGTTGGTTTTTTACGCACCCATTATTTCGATTCGCAATTAAGGTCCAATTACTACAAAAATTTTGATTCGGCCGATGTGATGCAAATTTGTATTGACGATGCAGTAACAGAAAGTGAAAAATTCTATAAAGCTTATGTCAATGTTGAGCGTGTGCGTAATCAACAATGGCACTCAAGTTCAGGTCGATTATTGGTTTTTTTCAACAAAGCCATTGTAAAAACAAAACCCAAAATTGGTAATCGGTTTTTAATAAAAGGACTTACTCAGCCTATTCCGCCACCCAGTAATCCGGCAACATTCAATTACAAGCAATACTTGTTTTATCAAAATATCCATGAACAGTTTTTTGTAAAGCCAAACCAAATTATTGCATTAAATCAAGATAAAAAGTCAATTTATGCGCATGCACAAGGAATGAGAGACCAGTGTGTTAGTCAGTTGTCTCTTTATATCAAAGACAAAGAAGCTTTGGGTGTTTCATTGGCATTATTGTTGGGTTACAAAGAGGATTTAAATCCCGAAACCATGCAGTCATTTTCCAAAACGGGAACCTTGCATGTGTTGGCGGTAAGTGGATTGCATGCCGGAATTGTTTTTATGATTTTGAATGTGCTGACATCCTTTTTGTTGCGGTTTAAAAGAGGCAAACAAATTCAGTCATTATTAGTATTATTAGGTATTTGGTATTACGCCTACGTTACCGGTTTATCCCCTTCGGTTTGTAGAGCTTCTTTGATGTTTTCATTAATGGCAGTGGCCAAGTTAAGCAACAGAAAAACAAGTTCATTCAACGTCGTTTTTATGTCGGCTTTTATTTTAATGTTATTGAATCCTTTTATCATTGTTGATGTTGGTTTTCAATTGTCATACACGGCAGTTTTAGGGATTTTGTATTTACAGCCCAAGTTGCAAAACTTATACTTGCCCAAATTTAAGGTTGATGAATACATTTGGGGATTGCTCACGGTATCATTTGCAGCACAACTATTTACATTTCCATTAAGTATTTACTATTTTCATCAGTTTCCTTTGTATTTTTTATTGTCTAACTTGTTAGTAATCCCATTAATTTTGGTTGTTTTAATTTTATTGATTGCCTTATTAATACTGTCTATCTATTCACCTTTAGCCGTAATTGTGGCTATCATTATAGAATTTATACTAAAAATCAATAGCACAGTATTGACATTTATAGAAAAGCTTCCTTATAATTCACTTACTGGGCTTTATTTAAATAAAGCAGAAATGTTGCTGCTTTATTTCATCATTTTTATTACACTTGGTTTATTGACTTTCAAACGAAAATGGCAGTTGATGCTTTTGTTGTTTTTAGTTTTAATATTTCAAACCAATACATTGGTAAGAGGAATGATGGTTTTAAAACAAAAGATATTGACAATTCATTCCATAAAAAATCACGATGTTGTTTCGTGTATCGAAGGAGATAAGATGTATTTAATTGCAGATTCAGTTTTTCTGAAGGATGAAAAAAGTTTCAAGTTTTCAATTGAACCTTTTTGCTTGGAAAAGGGAATAAAACAAATTATTAGGTGTAATTGGAACAAAAATTATGAATTTGAACATTTGAAAGTTATTTCGAAGGGCGGCTTCCAATTTTTTGACACAAAAATGACAATAGTTAAAAATAAGATTATAGGGCCAATTTACAGTGACTTTTGTTTGGTAAATTCAATCAAGGAACAAGGTGATAATTTGCAATTTATTAATTGCAAATACATGTTATACAGCAGGTTAAAAGAAAATAAGAATGTTTATTATTTGTATAACAAAAAGGATTTGGGTGCTCTTTTTACGAATGATTATTTAATTTATTATTTAGATAACAAGTAAAAATAAATCATAAAACTGATTATTAATTTAAAAAATAATTTGGATTTAAAAATTTGATTTATATATTTGACCCTTCAAAAGGAAAAGTAATAAATAAATAAATAGTTCAATTATGATTAAATTCTACAAAAAATCAAATCTAGCAAAACTAACGAGCGGTCTTCTGACAGCCTTGTTTTTGTTTTTTGCTCAAGGCGCATTCGCCTTCCCTGGTGGTACTTATACCATCGACAGAACCGCAGCTGCTTCTGCTTCAAATTACCAATCATTTACAGCATTTGCAAATGATTTAAGAAACATTAACAGAACTGATGGTGGTACAAACAATTATTCAGTTGGTGGAGCAGGTGTTCAAGGAACAGTTACAGTTAACGTTGTTACTGGTACAGGTCCTTACACTGAAAGAATGCAATTAACTCAAATTTTAGGAGTATCTGCAACTAACAGAGTTATTATCAATGGTAATGGTAACAGAATCCAATATGATAATAATAGTTCTGGAGAAGGAACAATTGAAATGAACGGTACTGATTATTTTACTTTCAATAATTTGGAAGTTGCTGGTATTGACCAAGGTAACCAAGGTGCAAGATGTTTTTGGATGTACAATTCTGCTGATTTTAACGTTATAAAAAATTGTAAGTTAAGAACAACATATGCATTCACTACTCAAGGTTCTGCATATATCTGGATGAGTAATAGTACTTCTACATCACCATTCACTTATGCAAATGCAGCAAATAATAACTTAATTGATTCTTGCGATATGAGTTCTCCTGGTAACACAACTTGGGGACCGTATTATGGTGTTGCAATGATTGGTAGCACATCAAGATCAACTGGAAATAACACTACAAGAAACACAATTTCCAATTGCAATGTTCAAAATTTTTATTTATATGGAATTTGGGCATATTACAATGGAGGTAATACTGTTGTAAATAATACTATACACAATTCTGGAATCACAAGATATACAACTAAATATGCTATTTATATGTATTACACTGACTTTATTATTGAAAAAAATAGAGTTTATAATTTGAATGGTGATAATCCTCAAGGAAGTACTCAATATCCTATATATTTATATAATTTTGCTAGTTCAGGATTTATTAATACAACTTCTAAATTCAGAAATAACGTTGTTCACGCATTTGGAACTTCAACTTTATATAACTACATCTACTGGTATTCAGGATATGGATACGGTTACCCATTAGACATTGAAAGTAATACTTTCTCTTATTCTCACCCTACAATGACCAATGCCAATGGAACTCATTATGTGTTCTATGGTGGATACTGGAGAAACGTACATAACAATATCATACACAATGACTTAAGAGGTACAGGTGGAACAAGATATTTATTGTATGACTTCTCATGTTTAGGTTATGGTAACTATAGAGGTAATGATTGGAGCTTCGGTACAAGAAGTACTGGTGGTTCATCTACAAACAACTATTCATTCTATGGTCCTGGTTGTGCTAACAACTTTACTTTCCAAGACATGCGTAACAGTGGTTTAAATGCAGACAACTTAAATGAAGATCCTCAATTCGTTGACATGGGTTCTAATTCTTTATTAATCCCAACTTCATTACCAATGGCAAACAAAGGTATAAACGTTTCAGGTATTACGACTGATATTTTGAATGTTTCACGTCCTACTAATCCAGATTTTGGTGCTTATGAGTACTATGTAGATTTAGAAATAACCGCGTTTTCAAACGTATTTCCTGTACCAACATGTGCTGGATATACGACTGCTATAACTGGTACTGTAAGAAACAATGGCGCTTATGCAATCAATAACCCAAGAGTAGCTTATTCATTAAATGGAGCTCCTCAGGTTGAATATGCGTTACCAATAACTTTAGCTGCAGGAACTTCTGCAAACTTTAGTTTCCCAGTTCAACAAATATTCTCTAGAGCTGGTAGTAACACCATCACTCTTAAAATTTATGCACCTGATGATAATCCAGGAAATGACCAAATGACTCAAAACTTCACAGTTACGCCTGCTCCAGGTGGTGGAGAAATGACCAAAGACAATGCTGCGTCATCACAATTTGCTCAATTCATAGTTTCAGGTAAACCAGATTTAACCTTCCCTAACGAAGCAATGGTATATCAAATTACTGCTCCTTCAAGAGTAAATTACACTAATTCACAATACGGTACATTTGGTAACACTTGGCAAGCAGTTGCTACAGCACAAACAGTAAACGGATTCCCTGCTAATAGTTTGGTTTCTATTACACCTGCTTCTAGTTCTGCTGATTTAAGATTAACTTTTAATGCTAACAAATCTTGGGAAGATAGCACTATTGTTGTTACTTACAGAGTAATAAACAACGCAACTGGTTGTGATACAACTTACACCAGAAGAATTTTAGTTGCACCAAAAGCAGTGCCTCAATTCAGATTACCACAAATTCTTTGTGAAAAAACTGATGTTTACTTCGAAAATTTATCTACTGTTAGCAGTGGTTCAATCGAATCTGAGTGGAACTTTGGTGATGGTTCTCCAATCTCTGACGAAGCAAGCCCAGTTCATTACTATCCAAACTTTGGAACTTACACAGTAACTCTTAAAACTAAAACAAATCCTCATGGCTTTGTAACTGATACTACTTTTAACTTAGAAATTACTGAAGTGCCAACAGCTTTAATTGTTAATACTAACGCATGTGAAGGTGTTGCTGTTAGATTAAGAAACGGTACAGTTTATGGTGGTTCAGGTTCTACAACTTACACTTGGGATTATGGTGATAACACAGGAACTACTACAAACAACAGAAATGATTTGTTCAAAACATACGCTGCACCAGGTGGTTATTTAGTAAAATTAACTGCAACTGCTGATGGATGTTCTAACTCTACTCAAAAATTTGTTTACCAATTCGCTCGTCCTGTTGCAGGTTTAGCAAAATTGTCGGGTGAATGTTTAAATTCTGAGTTCTCTTTCCAAAACAATTCTGGTATCGCTCAAGGTTTATTCGGTAGCGAGTGGGATTTCAACGACGCTGGTAACAAAGCAACTATCAAAAATCCTAAATACAACTTCCAAACTGCAGGTACTAAAAATGTAAAATTGAAAGTAACTTCAGAATTTGGTTGCGAAGCTAAAGATAGTATCTCTGTAGTAGTTAAAGAAATTCCTACAACTGACTTCTCTTATCCATTTGCTTGTAGCAGAACTGCTACTCCATTCACAAATACAACTAACTTAAACGGTGAAACTTTATTAGATTATGCTTGGGATTTTGGTGATGGATTCACTTCTACTGCAACTAGCCCAACTAAAAACTGGACTTCAGTAGGACCTAAATTAGTAAAATTAACGACCCGTTTAGTTAATGGTTGTCAATCTTCAAATACTCAAGAAGTATCAGTTGGTGTTCAACCTAACGTAAACTTTGAAGTTGAAGACCGTTGCGCAGGTAGCAATGTTCCTTTCACTAACAAAACTACTTATGACCAAGGTCAAATCACTTACAACTGGAGCTTTGGTGATGGTAACTCATCAACTGTAGCTGCACCTGTACACGCTTATGGTTCTGGTGTATCTCAAACATTCTCAGTTAAATTGAGAGCTTCAATCGCTGGTGGATGTTCTGATTCATTAACTAAAACAGTTAACATCAGCCCACTTCCAGGTACATGTGATTTCTCTATCTCTAACCCTTCATTCACTACTATCGCAGTACCTTACACTTTCACTCCAACAGGAGGAAGTTCTTCAGGTATTACTTACACTTGGTTGACAGGTGACGGTGGTTCAGTTCAATCTAACGGAACTGGTGCTTCATACCAATACAACCAACCAGGTAAATACTGTGTACAAATGATCGCTAGAAATACTGAAGGTTGCGAGTGCTCTGTAACTAGATGTATTACATTAACTACTAACATTTACAATGCCGAAAGCATGAACAATGCAGTATCTGTATACCCTAATCCAAACAGCGGTATCTTTAATGTATCTTTAGCTTCTGAAATCTCAGGTGAAATGACTGTAGTTGTTTACAACACAATCGGTGAGTTAGTAAAAACCATCGTTGTTAATAACAACCAAACAGTAGTTGACTTATCTGATGTTGCTTCTGGTGTTTACACTGTGAAAGTAATGGCTGATAACCAAATCGCTACTAAGAAAATTACAATCGCTAAATAATATTAGCCTTTAATATTCCTTCTAAAGACCCCGAATTTATTCGGGGTCTTTTTTTTGCAATAAACTTTATCCCTTTTCGTTTCTTCTTTATGACTCTATTTCTCTCAACTCTTTTTACTTGTGCCCTTTTAGCTTGTCAGTACAGTCCCAAGCAAACAAAGATTAATCACAATGAAGTCCAAATGGAAGAATGGGTTTATAAAACTAATTCAGGTACTCAAATTTGCACCCGTTACAGTTGCCCCCAAGCATATACAAGAACTGAGGAAGATTCTCTCTCATTTGCTTACTATTTAAGGCATTTGCCACTAAAACCTGATTCTGTATTGGTGAAATATTACAATGGAGAAACAAAAGCGAAATCAAATGTTTACGATGCAGTAATTGACATGCCCATTTCACCCAAAGATTTACAACAATGTGCCGATGCTGTTATGCGATTGAGAGGTGAATATTTGTTTTCAGTAAAACAATTTAGTGCCATACAATTTAGATTCCTTGGCGATGGTCAATACCATTCGTTTGTTAGCTATGCCAATGGACAATATACTTACCCCAAGTTTCGTGCTTACATGGATTATGTGTTCAATTATGCCAATACTGCCTCACTAAAAAAACAATTGAAGGAAAAAGCATATTCAGAAATAGCCATAGGAGATGTGTTAATTCAAAGTGGTCAACCATACGGTCACGCTGTTATAGTAGTTGATCTTTGTACAAACAGTGATGGACAGAAAAAATACATGCTTGCGCAAAGTTATATGCCTGCACAAGAAACGCAATTACTCATAAATCCAGAAAATGGAACCGTTTGGTTTACTTTAAACAAACAAAATGAAACAATTGTAACGCCAGAGTGGGTTTTTACAAGCAAAGATTTAAGAACTTGGTAAAAGTATATTATATTTGCAACTTAATTATCAAGAAAGACGGAGGGAAATGGTCCTATGATGTCTTGGCAACCTAGTTTTAAGGTGCCACATCCAATCCGCCAAATGGCGGAAAAGATAATGTCAGAAACAAAATGTTGTAGCATTGTTTCTTCGCTTTTTGTGATAATGAAACCTACAAATGACACCCCAAATTTACCCATTTTTAAGACTAAGCGGACTAGAACCTCTTACCCAAACTAATGAAACCAATTTTATAAATATTGGCGAAAGAACCAATATTACAGGAAGCAAGAAATTTGCTAAACTGATATTGAATGACCAATACGAGGAAGCCCTTTCTATTGCCCGTCAACAGGTGGAAAATGGTGCACAGATTATTGATGTGAATATGGATGAAGGGATGTTGGATGGCAAAAAAGCCATGGTTCATTTTTTGAATCTAATAGCCTCCGAACCGGACATTTCACGCGTTCCGATAATGATTGATTCCTCCAAATGGGAGATTATTGAAGCTGGATTGCAATGTATTCAAGGAAAAGGGATTGTCAATTCTATTAGTTTAAAAGGTGGTGAAGCTGAATTTATCCGCCAAGCTACTTTGGTCAAAAGATACGGTGCTGCAACTGTTGTAATGGCATTCGACGAGCAAGGTCAAGCAGATACCTACGAACGCCGAATAGAAATATGCCAACGTGCTTATAACATTTTGGTGCATCAAGTTAAGTTCCCTCCTCAAGACATTATTTTTGACCCCAATATTTTAACCATTGCAACCGGTATTGAAGAGCATAACAATTACGCAGTAGATTTTATAAATGCTTGTCGATGGATTAAATCAAATTTACCATTTGCCAAAGTAAGTGGCGGGGTTAGTAATATTTCATTTTCTTTCAGAGGGAATGATACTGTAAGAGAAGCCATGCACTCTGTGTTCTTGTACCATGCTATTAAAGCAGGTATGGATATGGGAATAGTAAATGCAGGGATGTTGATGGTGTATGATGAAATACCTAAAGACTTGTTGACATTGATAGAAGATGTCATGTTCAACAGAAATGCAGACGCAACTGAAAATCTAGTAAAATTTGCAGACACAGTAAAAGCAAAAGGGAAAGTTGAGGTAGTCAATACAGCTTGGCGTTTATTGTCAGTTGAGGAGCGATTAAAACATGCCTTGGTCAATGGAATTACTGATTTTATAGATGTTGATACAGAAGAAGCGAGAAAGGCCTTTAAAGTGCCTTTGCAAGTGATTGAAGGTCCCTTGATGGCAGGGATGAATGTGGTGGGTGATTTGTTTGGAAGTGGTAAAATGTTTTTGCCTCAAGTGGTCAAAAGTGCTAGGGTGATGAAAAAAGCGGTGGCCTATTTAGAGCCCTTTTTACAAGCCGAAAAAGACCGTGCTTTGGCAGCCAATGAAACCAAATTGAGCGACCAAAAAGGTCAAGGGAAAATATTGTTAGCAACCGTAAAAGGCGACGTTCACGACATCGGGAAAAATATTGTAGGAGTTGTTTTGGCTTGTAATAATTACGAAATTGTTGACATGGGTGTAATGGTGCCACCTGAAAAAATATTAGCCAAAGCAAGAGAAATAAATGCAGATGTAATAGGATTAAGTGGTTTAATTACGCCAAGTTTGGATGAAATGGTAGTGGTGGCACAACAAATGGAAAAAGAAGGTTTTAAAATTCCATTGTTAATTGGTGGTGCAACGACCAGTCGAATTCATGCGGCAGTAAAAGTAGCGCCACAATACAGTGGATCTGTGGTTCACGTTTTAGATGCGTCCAAATCGGTTCCTGTGGTTTCTGCACTCTTAAGTGACGAACAAAAAGGAGCATTTTCACAATCTATTCGTGAAGAGTATATTCAAATGGCAATTGACCACTCCAAAAGACAAGCAGCTAAGGAGTTATTGACCTATTCTGAGGCTCTTAATAACAAAAAAGAACTTGATTTTTCTGACATTAAAAGTCCTCAAAAATTAGGTATTCATTATTTGAATGGTTTTGATTTAAAGGAATTGCGCCCAATCATCGATTGGACACCGTTTTTCCAAACGTGGGAATTGGCGGGTAAATATCCAGCCATATTGAAAGATGAAATAGTAGGGGTAGAGGCTACTAAATTGTTTGAGGATGCCAATAAAATGTTAGACCAAATTATCAATGAAAAATGGTTGACAGCCCATGCAAGTTGGGGTATTTTGCCTGCAAATTCTGATGGAGATGACATTGATGTGTTTGACTTACAAGGCAATAAAATTGAAACTTTTTGTTTCTTAAGACAACAAAGAAAAATGGCAGCTTCTGTACCTAATTTATCTCTTGCAGATTTTATAGCACCTAAAACCCTTGGTAAGAACGATTACATGGGGTTTTTTACAGTGACTGCGGGAGTGGGAATTGAGCAACATTTGGAACGTTTTGAAGCGCAGCACGACGATTATAATAGCATTTTACTCAAAGCATTGGCTGATAGATTGGCAGAGGCTTTTGCTGAGAAATTACATCAATTGGTTCGTACTGATTATTGGGGATATGCCCAAGAAGATCAATTGAGTGTTGAGGATTTAATTATTGAAAAGTACCAAGGAATTAGACCTGCCCCAGGCTATCCGGCTTGTCCCGATCACACCGAAAAAGAGAAATTATTTAAACTATTGGACAATGATAAAATAGGAGTGGAGTTAACAGAGAGTTTTGCCATGTATCCTGCTTCCTCTGTCTCAGGGTTTTATTTCGCACATTCTGAATCGCGTTATTTTGGTGTAGGTCAAGTTAACAAAGACCAAATAGTCAATTATGCTGAGAGAAAAAACAAGTCAGTAGCTGAGATTGAAAAGTGGCTCAGACCAGTGTTAAGTTATTAAAAATAAATGATATAGGTTTCTATTGAGCGTTTATCAAACAAGTGATTTGGCGCTTTAAGTTTTTTGCAAACTTTTTGTCTTGAATCAATTTACTAACGGTGCTTTCCTGAACAAAAACCCAAAAGTTGGATATAGAGTTTTCTTCTATTTTTTTGATTTCTGCATAAGTTAAGGGAACCGTTGCCGAATATTTATGGATATTTCTGCCCCCAAAGGAGGTCATTTGGTCAACCAAAACCATTTGTTCAGGGAAATTCAAAACAGTGCTGTCTGACAATACAATTTTACACCCTTTTTGGTTCGAACGGACATTGGGTGATAGAACTTGTAAGTATATAAAATAACTTGTTTTAGCTTCCCCCGTGTCTTTTGGATTTACAGATTTAATCAATTTAATATCCATACTCAAAGGGGTTTCATGTTTTGTTACACCCGTTCTGCTGTCCTTGTAAGTGCTGATGTCTTTGCAGTTTTGAGCCTTACTTTGAAGGGCGAAAAAAAGAATTAAAGAGTTAACTATCAATAGTTTTATATTCATAACGATTGTTTTATGGTACAATACTATGAATAATTTTTTTCTTTGTTACAATTCCATTATAATTTTTGTAATAAACGACATAAAATCCACTTTGTAATGAGTGTAAATCTATGGTATGAACGCCCTTGTCAAAATTTTGCTGTAGAACTTTTCCGCCATAGTTATTCAAAATAATCACTTCACATGGGTGGAAGGAATTAATATTTAACTGTTGGACTTGGGGTAAATGTTGCACTAACATTGATTCGATTTGTGCATCACTTATGTTCGTATTTTCCTTGGGACAAACCACAACTATTTCTATATTCATGGAGTCTTTACAACCTTTGTTATTTTGTGCAAAAGCAATGACAGTGTATTTACCTGTGTCAGGATATTGGTAACTGAAGTTGGATTGATTGATTAGTGAGTTGCCATCACCCATAGAAACAATAGAGGATTGAATGGGTTCATTGGTTTTCAATTTAAAGATTTTGGTCAAGCAATCAGAACCAGAACTTGTGTCGATAGAGGTAATTCTAAAGGCACAAGTGTCCTCCACTTCGCAATTGATATTAACAGTGAATTGAGCAGTATCTGCACAACCTATCGCATCTTTTACAACAACAAATACCTCATATTCACCATTTTCTGCATAGTCATGAACCTCAAAAGCATTGTTTGATGAGTCGCCATCGCCAAAATACCAAGTCAATGTTTCTGTGTTTTGACTTACTATGGCATTAAATTCCATCTCATTGCAACTGTAACTTAGAGTATCGGCAGAATAAATTCCAATTTCACTTAGGTCGCACGGATTTTCACATTGAATAATCACTTGTTTGAATACAGAATCGGCGCAACCATTGGCGTCATAAACAATACCAATTAAGGTAAAGGTGTCATTGGCAGTATAAAAGTTCTTGGGTTTGTTGCAAGTGCAATTGTTCCCATCGCCATAGTACCATTTGTAGGACTGAGGGGTGCCTCCGCTCAATGTAAAATCAAAATCCTTGTAGTTACATGTGCTATTTGTTGTGTTTTCTGTAATACTTGTAAAACGAACAGAACACGGTTGTGCCCAAGCTGAAAAAGAGAAAGTCAAAAAAAGTAAAACTAGCGTAATTTTTTTATTCATTTTGTTGTAAGACATGTTTGGTTTTAAATTAGTGGTATAAGATTCATTTTTTCTATTTCATGGATAAATTTGGAAACAGGAAATCCCATGATATTGTAATAACAGCCTTCTATTTTTTGGATACCTATTAATCCAATAAATTCCTGCACACCGTAAGCGCCTGCTTTGTCTAATGGTCGGTAATGTTGCAAGTAATAGTTTATTTGTGATTCCGTAAGTGTATTAAAAAACACTTTGCTTTCGTCGTAAAAAACCACAGATTTTTCTTGACTTTTTACGCATACAGCTGTGAAAACTTGGTGCCATTTGCCCGAAAGTCTCATTAACATTTCTTTGGCTTCCTCCATTGTCAAGGGTTTGTTTAGAACTTCATTATCTAACCAAACTACAGTGTCTGCGGTGACTAGTAATTCGTTTTTATTGATTGTTTCTGTGTAAGCGGCGGCTTTTTTTTGAGCTAAAAAAACAGGAATTTCAGCGGCTTTTAATGAAGGTGAAAAGGTTTCTTCAACATCAATTTTAATACATTCAATATCAAAACCACTGTCTTTCAAGAGCATTTGTCTGCGTGGACTTTGTGAGGCAAGAAGTATTTTGTAAGGGAAGAAAGGAGGGTGTTGCATTAGGTGAAAATTAAGTTAAGAACGGCAATCAATATCAGGACTTTTAAAAATTGACTCAAGTAGTGGAAGTCCTTTTTTTCTTTGGCTTTAGAGAGTAAATTGATAAAATAAAACAATGCAATGGTGATGATTGCCATTACTATTGCAGGAATATACATGGCAACGCCCCAAGCCAATACACTGTAAATACCACAGAAGAGGCTTTCGATACCTGCAAAAATGTAACAAATAATTTTAGCCCCTTTGTTGCCAAACACCACAGGATACGTTTTGTGCCCAACCAATTTGTCGCCCTCCGCATCTTCCATGTCTTTTACAATTTCTCTGATCAATGAAATTAAAAAAGCAAAAAGGATATAACCGGTAAAGTTAAAAAGGCCAATTTTGGTTTTAAATGAAATAAGCAAAATGCAGCAAGCCACCACCGCAGCACTGCACAGGGCCACTATTAAATTGCCAATTAATGGCATTCCTTTGAGCTGTTGTGCGTACAAAAACAACATCGTAATAATGCATAAATTAACGATTAAATAGGATTCACTCAGTTGGTAAGAAATAAGCAAAGAAAGAGCATTTAACACAGAATAGGCGATGAATCCTTGTTTTTTGCTCACTGTTTTGCCGATGATGACCCTTTCAGGTGCATTAATCAAATCGGTGTTAACATCGTAAATGTCGTTGACGATGTAACCGGCAGCCGCTGTTAATACGGCAGGAATAATTAAATAGGCCATTTTTAACCAATAGTACAAATCCACATCAGGCGAGTATTTCAGTAATACCACGAGCATGGTTGCCGCTATAATGAATAGATTAAGTGGTCGTATCAATTTTATATTTTGAATGAACATGTTGAATGTTATATTTTCTCATTCAAAAGTGAGCTTTTTATTTTAAATTGCCAATGTTTAACTACAAACACATGTTTAAAACTCAATTTATATGGCCTATTGTCTATCTCTTTCTCGTTGTTATCATGTATATTGTTCAAGTTTATATTCCAGAAGTTGAAACCACTTTGGCCTTGTATCCTCGTCATTTCAAATACATTTTAGGGGTTATTACCACTGTCTTTTTACATGCCAACGTTTCCCATTTAAGTTCCAATGTTTTGCCCATGGCAGCGGGTTTATTTAGCTTGTTTTATTTTTACAAAACCATTGCCAAGCAAGTGTTGTTTATCAGTCATTTCCTCAGTGGATTGCTCATTTGGTTATTGGCGCGCCCTTCTTTTCATATCGGTGCCAGTGGTTTGGTTTATGCCTTGGTGTTTTTTATTTTAATCAGTGCTTTGGTCAGAAAAAACAAACAATTGATGGTGGTTGCTTTCATCATTTTAGTGTTTCAAAATGGATTGATTTGGGGTGTATTTCCGCAAGACAATCAAGTCAGTTGGGAGAGCCATTTGTTGGGCGCCCTTGTAGGCATTCTATTGGCAGTTTTATACAGAAACAAGGGCCCACAGAACGACAGCGAAAAACACTGGAACGAGGAAGAACAGCAAGAGGATGATTACAAAGCATTGTTGGAGGGTAAGGAATGATTTAAAAAATAGGGTTTATCGCTTTTACTTTAAGTCATTAAGAATTAATTTTTTCATTTTAAAAGTATTCATCAATGCCTTATTTCTTACTATTGGGTCTGTGTTATTTATAAGTTTAAAATATTCTACAGGCACTATTTGCCAAGATAATCCATATTTGTCTTTGCACCAGCCACACACACCTTCTTCACCTCCATTGGAAGTAATAGCGTCCCAATAATAGTCGGTTTCTTCTTGGTCTTTTGTATTAATAACAAAAGAAACAGCTTCATTGAATTTAAACAAAGGGCCGGCTGCTAAAATACTAAACTCTATTCCAGCAATTTCCATAACAGCAGTATCAAAAGTTTGTCCACCCATTTCTGGTGGATTTGTAAATTGTTGGTAATCTTTCAGTTTACCGTCTTTAAAAATGGATAAGTAATAATTTGCCACTTCTTTTGCATTTTTTTCCACCCAAAGACAAGGTGTTATCTTTTGTTGAATATTCATTTCCCTATTTTATTTAATTACAATTATAGTATAATTAAAATCAAATTCTGCAACAGGGATTTAGAAATTAAGTTGAGATACTGCTGATAGTTTGGGGCTTTGCAAATTTGGCGATTTTCTTCATCTGAAGCGTTGTATTGTCATGTACTTTTCCAATACTTCGGAACGATATTTTTGCTCAGTGCCTATTCTAATTAAAGGTCTATTTTATCAATTTCTTTCATCAACCTATCCGTTTCACTTATTGCCACTATGATTTTTTGATAGTGCAAAATATCATCAAATTCGAGTTTACGCTCCTTGCGGTCTTTGAGCCATTTTTGTGCTGGCTGATAACCACCAATTAAAAATTCCCATGCCTTGAGTGGCACATTGGCGAAATACTGGGTTTCATTGATATAAACATTCCCTTGCAAATCCCCTGTTTTCTCATTTTGTGGAATTGGGAAATAGTGAGGTTTTGTAACCACATTGTCCCCGTCTTCGGGATACTGTGTTATATATTGCTCCACCTTGGGACTTTCCAATAAATGAATTTGGCGTATTTCTCCACCTAGTTTTACCAATTGCCAAAAGGTTTCTTTGTCTTTAGGATAAGGCACTCTAGGAAAATCTATTTTTAAAAACTCTTTGTATTTCTCACGGTAAGTAGGAGAATGTAAAACCGCATAGATATAATCTAAAATATCAATCGGAGCAATTACCCCAAACTCCCCAAGCTCCCCTGCAAGCTCCCCAAGCTCCCCTCCTTCCAAAGGAGGGGCAGGGGTGGTTGTTACCTCAACCACATCACTTGCCAAACCCACATTTTCAGGAATATTTGCACTCCACCCAAAACTTTCTTTTATTTCATCTAAAACCTGTTCAGTTTGTTCAAAGACTAATTTGTTTTCAAAACGTAATACTTTGATGCCATAATAATTTAAAAACATGGTTCTTTCTGCATCTTTTAGTTGTGCTGTTTCATTAAAATGCACTTCACCATCTAACTCAATTGCCAGTTTTTCGCTAGGACAGTAAAAATCTAAAATATAATTACCTACGCTGTGTTGCCTTCTGAACTTTCTACCTTCTAATTTAGAGTTTTGAACTAAAGTCCAGAACTTAGCTTCTGCTGGTGTTAGGTTATTTCTAAGCTTTTTTCTAAAAGTTTTTAGGTATGGAAGATTGTTAAGTTGGTGTTTGTTAATTGCTCTTGGACTAATAGGTTGTTTGTTGTTTTCAACCACCCCTAGCCCCTCCTTCAAAAGGAGGGGAGCTGGTTTTTCGGGTACGAAAGTTAATCCTAATTTATCTGCTATTTGCTTTACAATTTCTGGGTTTAGATTGGGGGTTCGACCTTGCACTAAGCTTTCTAAAAGTTGTTGTAAATCTCCATGAAAAGTATGCTCGGTTGCATTACCAAGTTTAAATCGTTTATTAATGTTGTCTAAGTATTGTTCTAAAGTCATTAATTTTGTTTTCAAATTTTACAGTCCAAAGATAGTTTTTTTCTGTTGGTCTGTTTGTGTTTTTCGGTCGTCTTAGCATTTGGTAATCACTTACATTGATGTCTTATAAAATCCGACTTATAGAACTCCATTAAGCTGTCTAGGTCTGATTTGGGTCAGGCATTGTATAAGTTACTTTACGAATATGCATTCTTCATTTAAAATCCTCCGTTATGTTGGTTGGGGCAAATTTATTCCAAAAGTTTAAAGAGATTTTAGGAGTTTAGAAATTAGGTTCAGATGTCTTGGATGGAAAGTGGTTTGGCTGCGATACTTAGAACATAATATTTGGCCCATTGCAAAATGAGATAACATTTATACATTGTATATGTTTATGAATTCTACATACATAGGTTAAAAATTATTCTATTACTCTATCAAATACTCCAATTACACTAAAGGTTTTTTCATTTATTGCATTCGGTTCAATTACAATATCTTGATATGAAGCGTCATATGATTTTGGTTTAAGTATAATTTTTTCATGTTGCCAACTTTCCTCGTTAACAGTTTTCTGACTAAAATATTCCTTGAATGTATAACAAGAGCCATAATCTAAATCTTGATGGTCGTAATACTCAGCAATGACCATTAAGCCATTTCTACTTCCACCAGTATACCTTTTAAACAAAGCTATTTGACCATCTTGTACAATTTTATTCATAGAATTGCCAATTATTTTACAAGCAAAATGGTCTTGTGTAATTTTTACGCCATTAGGAACTAAAATGAATTTTTCTTCAGGAAAACTATCATTAAATATGAATTCACCTGCAGCTACTTTTAAGGAATAGAGAGGTACACTGTTTACAAAGGGTATTAATTCAATTTCCTTAGTCTCAGTAGTATCAATGATAGGAGATTTATTATCATTAAATAAATTAATATGCTTTTTAAAATAATTTCGCAGATTTTCGTCACACACATAAATATAACAACCTAAAATACCTCTTAGCATAATAGTTTTGTATATGTTTTTTACGTAATCTTTCAGTATTGCTATATCTCGAATTGTTGCAGTCCCATTTCTGTCTTTGTAATTTTCCTTAACTATTTCTATTTCTTTTGATATTGGATTGTATATTATTTCTGGACCAAAAATTATTGCCGCATAATTGAGGTCGTAACCTTGTGTAGTATGAATACAACCTACTTCTTGCGCATCAATATCAGAATTTATATAATCAATTGCAGTTGAGTTCCATTTTAGTTTTATATTTTCTATTTCAATATCATATGCATTAGGGTCATTCTGACTTATCCATGGCCATGCATAACCAGCAATGAATCTAGAAAGCTGATGTTTTTCGTTCTTTTTTCTGAGTTCATTAACGAAATCTGAAAAATTCTCAAATAGCAACAAGTCATAATTGCTATCGTTGTATTTGAACTCTTTATTCTTAAAAGTATTGTCTAATAAATTATTTACAAAATCAACAAATCCATTGCCTCCTTTTACTCTAAACTGCGAATGTAATTTGACATTTATAGAGTTAGATGCATTTTTTAAGTTTTCAAAATCAACAGCATCAACATCAGAAGGTTTTATAGACTGTTTAGCATCGTAAAAATATAATACTTTATTTGACCTTAATTGAGTCCAAGCTAATTCCGAAGTGTTAAGTTTATCAAGTTTAAGTGCGTTACAAACCCTATCATAAATTGCGAAGTACGGGCCAAGATTAACCCTTTTCCTCAAACGATGAGATTCGTCCACAAAGAGAATATCATATGATTCATATTCCAAATCTGAAGGACCAATAACAAGATTAGCATTTAAGCCATTAATATTTTTAAAAACTTTTTTAATAGTTTTTCGAAATGAACCCATTGCTATGACCAAACCCATTTTAGGATTTGGAAACTTTATCTTTAATTGTTTTACTTTATTTATAAATTCTATTTCATCCTCACCGAATTCTCTATAATTAAAATCTTCATCTGAAGTTAGCATTAACTTAAAAAGAAAAATAGCAAGTATGGTTTTACCTGTTCCTGCGCCTCCCTCTACAAGTATTGATTTTTTATTTTCAGAAAGAAGTGCATCAATAATGAGCATTAAATTTTTTCTTTGATCAGCAGATAATGTCTTATAGGGTGAATACTTAAATAAATCGCTATTTGAGATATGTTCTAAGCTATGTTGTGCAATTCCTTTACTTATAAGGCCATTCCATATATTTTTAAACATATCCCAATAAAACTCATCCCTTTGATAGTAAGAGTGATTTACCAATCCTAAATTGCCGTTTAATAATTTGTATTTGCCATCAGCATGTAAATATTTTATTAAATTAGATTCAATATCTAACGTAACAGATTTGTTGAATTTTTTACTGGAAATTAAATGAGCTTCTTGTAAATGGCTTTTACTTGGAGTTTGTAAATGTGTAAAAATTCGAGAATTAGTATCAATAGTTTCACCCACGTATGCCTGATTTACACCATTGTTATTTAAAATATATACGACAGGCCAATTTTCACTTACAAAATATTGTGATTGAATAGAATTCAATCCTTTATTATTGAACTCAATTTTGTTTAATTCAAAATCTTTATAGTTCATCGTATTTTTTTGATGTTCCTTTTGCTTTGTCTACTGGGTATTTCTCTCCATTTGTTTTGATTTTTTCCAAAACAATTTCTTTAACATCAAATCCATATTTCTCAGCTAGTAAAAAGGCAAATGAAAAAATATCAGCAAGTTCCTCTTTTATTTTTTCGGTATTTGCATCCTCTGCTTTCTTCCAAAGAAATAATTCTAAAAGTTCAGCACTTTCTATATTTATAGCTAAAGCTAAATCTTTTGGATTGTGAAATTGTTCCCAATCTCTTTCATTTCTGAATTTCAAAAGTGCTTGTGTTATTTCTTCGCTTTCCTTCATATATTCTTGAATTTCAAAGTTGCTTTTAACTTACTATTAACCTTTATATTGCATGACCTACAGAACAAAATTATGTTTACAGGTCTTAAGTATCAGGCTAAGTTTAAGTTACTTTACAAATATGCATTATATTTTTTGAACGAGCAAAAGGTGTGGTAGTTTATAATTAATTATGCCGAATTTACCCCAACAAATGCTCGGTTTGAATGTGTTGTATGAGATAAGAAGGTGGGGAGGTTGGGGGGTGAATAAAAGTTTACGATTAGGGGGCTTTGCGAAGGGCGGACTTTTGCCATAAAACTTGATTTGAAATCCGCCTAAGGCGGATGATTAACAACAAATCTATCTATGGAACAAGAAATCCCGCCTTTTGGTTAAGTGCTGTTGGCAGCTGTGCTTTCATTAATCATATTTGTCAAAGTCAATGCTGTTTATTTGCTCTCGTGTCAATTGTCCTTCGCCACCACAAGGAGGGCAAACATCAAACGCAGGGTTTGAACCTTGTCCTTTGCATAACGGGCAATTTTCTAATTTATATTGTTCAAAGTCAATACTTTCTATTAGCTCTCGTGTCATTTGTCCTTCGCCACCACAAGGAGGACAAACTTCAAACGCAGAGGTTGAGCCTCGTCCTTTGCATAAGGGACAATTCTCAAACTCATATTGGTCAAAGTCAATACTTTCTATTAGATCTCGTGTCAATTGTCCTTCGCCACCACAAGGAGGGCAAACTTCAAACGCAGAGGTTGAGCCTCTTCCTTTGCATAACGGGCAATTTTCTAATTCATATTGGTCAAAGTCAATACTTTCTATTAGCTCTCGTGTCAATTGTCCTTCGCCACCACAAGGAGGACAAACTTCAAACGCAGAGGTTGAGCCTCGTCCTTTGCATAAGGGACAAGTCTCTAACTCATATTTGTCAAAGACTATGCTGTCAATTTGTTCTCGTGTCAGTTGTCCTTCGCCACCACAAGGAGGACAAACGTCAAAAAATGAAGTTGTTCCATGACCTTTACACAACTCGCAATCTAAAATATCATAAATTGACAAATCAATCTCAATTTTTTTATCGATGTATGCATTACCATCACAAACAGGGCAAATTTCAAAATAATTAGTTGAACCATTTCCTTTACAAAGAGGACACACGGTTAAATTATCGTCATTATCTAACTCGTGTTTTATTCCTTCTTTAACAGAAAGGAAATTGTAAACAAAATCTTTTTTATTTGATTTAGGCTTCTCAGTTTTTAGTTTCTCAACAATTTGCTCAATTCTTTCGTCACTTTTTGTTGGGTTAACAGGCTTTATTTTTTCGAGTTTTGAAACAAAATTCTCAAAAAGCAATTTAAAATCTTTTTGTTCAGAAATTGATGGAATTTCAGCTTCAATTTCTTTTACTCTGCCAATTTTGTTGATTATCTGCAAATACGATGTTATAACCGAATTTTGCATTGACCAACAAATTGTTTGAAAAATTTGAAGTGTCTTTTTAAAATGGTTTATAATATCTTCTGTTACATTGTCAAATTTGTAACCAAAGTCATATTCGCTATGGTGGTTTGGACAAAGAAATATTAAGTTGTGAGGATGGTTATTTAAACTTTTGGCAACTGGCTTTATATGTGCTATTTCACAGTTATTATTTGAATGACAAATAGGACAGCAAAAATTTGCTTCCGTTTTAATCTCTAATTTAATACCATCTGGTATTCTTGGTCTTTGTCCTTTCGGTGGTTTTTGCCACGGAGAATTGAGGTGTCTGTCAAAATCTAAAAGGTCAACCTTGTTATAAAAATATAGTCCATCTTTCTCTGTGAATTTTAATTTTACTTTGTCTATTTTAGGTGCATAAGTCGTAAACCACCTAAGAAGGATAGGTGACATATTGGTCAAAAGAGCCGCTTCATATTCATTTAATAGTTCGTCCATTTAGTCAATATTTTTTGGGTGTTATCTGGTCGCCCTTATCATTGCTGCCAAAGTTTTGCAGCTACCAGAAGGTGTTGATTTCGAAACACTAAACTGTCAACCAAGCACAAAATTTGATAGAAGCACAAATCTTGATTTAACCACTGAACCAACACTTTTGGGAAGGTGCTGTTACCACCAGTGCATTTACTTTCTCGCATAGTCAATTAGTATTTTTGTCTTTGAAACTAACTTTAAATTTTGTTTGTCAGATTTGTCGAAACCTGAATTATCAATTACTTCAATACATTTCTTAAATGCTTTCAAGGCTTTACTTTCATCGTTTAAAATAGATAGTAAATCTTCACAATATTTATCCATTTTACGAGAACTGTTAAATGGTGGCAAGGGTTCTTTACCGTAAAGTATTCTGAACAACATTAATATATGGAATCGTACTTTTTTGTATGAAGAATCTATGCTTCCTTTCTTAAATAGTGACTCTAATTTGTAATAAGTGAATGCACTTGTATAGTATGGTGAGAAAGTATGGTCTTTGTCGAAAATAGGAGCTTTACCTTCATTTAATCTTCTTACAATCGAGCCAAAATAACTCGTTACGCTATGTGGTTCATCAAGGAACATACCAGCAAAGGACTTAATTTGATAGGGAACAGTAATAATTCTTGATTTTAAAACACTATTGTCAGAGTTAAATTGTTTAGAACGCCTTTCGTAGAATATTTTAGAGTCGCCAGTAAACGAGTTGTAATACTGCTCCAAACTTCTTTGGAATTGAGTAAGAGCCGCTAATTGCTCCTTTTTAATTGGAGTTTGATTATTGGTGGCAAGAGTAATTCTAGTCTTGACTTCTTCGTCTGTTGTGGCAATTAGTTTTACTGGAACACTTACTTTGCTAATGTTCGCGGTTTTACGATTGTTATATAAAACATTACTTGTTTGACAGCCATTCACAATCTGATAGTCAGAGATTGTAAATTGGTCACCAGTTGGAGAAATTGAACTGGCTACAATTGTAACTCCATTATTTAGAACACTAAAAATTTCTGAATCATTATTTGTAATAGTTGTAGCTATTCCACCATTAACATCGTTATTATCACCTTGGAAATCTCTTACGTTATCTTCAAAAACATTTAATAGAATATCATCGTCATCAGCAACAATTTTTAAAAATTCATTAAATGGTAATAGTCCAATATAAGCTTGCGAAACGCCGTTTATCTTGGGTATTGTTATTCTATTATTGAATGTAATTGTCGTTGAAATTGACTCCTTTGATTTTCGATATGAAGTCGCAAGTTCTTTTGCTCCAAATGGTGTAAAACTTACCCCTTCAAACAAATTAGTTTGTTCTAATGAATTTACACCACTATCAATTACAGCTCTCAAATTTGTATCATTCGTCCATTTTCCAGTCGTGACATAGTATAATTTGATTGTTGGATTTTCTCTGAATTTTGGAGCTTTTTGAAATATATAATTAGAAATTTCAGCAAATCTTTTTATATCTTCATTCCTAACTAGTTTAGGTTTCAAAGAGAAGAAATCCTGCACTCCAAAAATGAATGTATTAATTTCTGAGCTATCAAAACTAGAAGATGTCTTTGATTGAACGAAAATGTATTCAATTTCAAGAAAATTATTTTTTTCAAGAAGGTCATCAACTTCGTCTGAGCTGTCTATAAGTTGTCCATTTACAATAATTGCAATACCATCAATTCCTGTATCATTTCCTTCGCCAACAGTTACAGCTTCAATATCAAATGTTTTGTTATATTCATTTGATACAACTGTATAGTTTGCAAGTTTTTCAAAGTCTTTTGATTCGCCTTCAGTTGTAATTTCTAAAGTCGTCAAAAGTTCTTTTATTAAACTTTCTGTTATTCTGTCCATATTGTTGTTTTATTTCGTTAGTTGTTGTCTTTTATCATTGGCTATAACTCACTTATAAGTCTGATATTGTCAGACCTATACAACACTATGTTAGTATAAAATCTGAAAAGTGTCAGGATCTAATTTTAGTTATTTTGCAAATATGTATTTTTATTTTTAAACTTCATAGTACAAGTATCACAAAATTTATTTATAAGCAATTATAAACGGCTACGCTCAATAAATACGTGAAAAAATTTACATATTTATTTATCTAAAAACGCTGTTTAGAATGAATCTACCCCAACAAATGTTCCGTTTGATTGTGTTCTACCACATCAAAACAGGTGCCGTTGAATTTTAAAACGTACAAACACAAATTGCTGTGTCCCCATTTTTCCATGTCCTGAAGGGGTGTGTTGGTGAGCAAACACAAAAAACTGCGCATCGCCCTGCCATGCATGCAAATTAATATCTTTTCTTCTTCGGTTTGTGACATTATTTTGGCTAAACCAATTTTCTGTCTTTCAAACATTTCAAGGGGTGTTTCGCCATCAGCCACAGCTGTGTCTAGTTCTCCGCTTTGCCATTGCTTCACTATGCTTTCAAAATGCGCCACTCGCTCCGGCGTTTGTTCCACACCTTCCATAATCCCCCAATTAATCTCATTCAGTTCTGCTATCGCCTTGTGCGGGTGTTTCTGAATAAAGGAGGCTACCGACTGATGGGTGCGTTTGAGTAAGGAGGTGTACACGCAGTCGAACGTTATGGTTTGATACCTTTGGTAAAACAGTTCAGCTTGGGTTCTGCCAGTTTCATTCAAATCGCTGTTGATGCCGCTGCCTTGTATAATCCCTTTTTTATTGAAATCGGTTTCGCCGTGCCTTATTAAGTAAATCGTTTTGTTTATATTTGCGCTATTATTTATTGAAATGGCTTCCATATTTTTTGATACGGCAAATATAAAACTAGAATGGTTAAATGACTACTGTAAAAATACTATGGTAGAGTATTTAGGAATTGAATTCATAGAATTGGGCGATGACTTTTTAAAAGCCAAAATGCCTGTGAATGAAAAAACAGTTCAACCACTCAGAATGTTGAATGGTGGTGCTAGTTTGGCACTGTGTGAATGTGTTGGAAGTATGGCGGCAAACTTGGTGTTTGACAGAACTAAATTCGTGGCACTAGGGCTCGACTTAAATGGCAATCACTTGCGTCCGGTAATGGAAGGTGATTGGGTGTATGCCATTGCCAAACCGCACCACATTGGAGCCACTACCCAAGTTTGGGAAATTAAAATTGAAAATCAAGCGGGTCAGTTGGTTCACATCAGCCGATTGACTATGGCTGTAAAAAACCGTTAAAGGGTCCTAAATGAGCACCTACCGTTTTATTTGGCGACTCTCCTCACATTCACAACTGTATGGCTTTACAGCCCAAGAGAATGGTTTGGATGCTTTTGCTTTTGCCCCTTTTGTTTTACAAACCACTGAGTTAAAAAATTACTTTCACAAAGGTACCATAACACCCATTGATGAAAAGGGGATTGCTGCATTTTTTGATGAGCTGCAATTGCCACTCAATCACGCAAGTATAACGGCTCCTAAAAACCAGTATTTACAAAGTGTAAAGGAGGCCAAAACCGCCATTGAAGAACAGCGTTTTGATAAGGTTGTGTTAGCCAGAAACAAGTGGATAGAGGGTCGGGTTGATTACAAGGCCATGTTTGCCAACATGCTACACAAGTATCCCAATGCTTTTGTGTTTGCCTGTGTTACCGAGGATGGTTTGCTTATGTTGGGTGCAACGCCCGAAACTTTGCTCAATTACAATGGCACAACCCTTTTTACAGAAGCTTTGGGCGGCACTTTGTACAACAATACTTATGGCGACAAAGAGTTGAAAGAGCATCAACAAATCAGAGATTACATAGAACAACAAATCCTTTCTTTGGAGTTGTCAACCACTATAGGTGCTATTAAAACCAAACAAGCAGGCAATGTGTCGCACTTGTGCAGTGTTTTTAATATAGCTGTGAATGATTCCAATAAAGTCAATCAATTGTTAGAACGCTTGCATCCAACGCCAGCGGTGTGTGGTTTTCCCAAAGGGAGTGCCATGCAGTTTATCATAGAAAATGAAGCTTTTGATAGGGGTTATTATGCAGGTTTTTTAGGACCAGTTAGTCATGACAATCATCAGCAGTTGTTTGTGAATTTACGAAGTGGAATAGGCTATCAAAATGGATTGATGTTAATGGCAGGGGCAGGCATCAATGAAATGTCTATTGAGGAAGATGAATGGGTAGAAACCGAAAGAAAAATGGATACTTTGTTAAATTGTGTTCATTTGATTAAAAACTAGTCGAAAATTAAAAGACTAATGAGTGTTTTTTTGTAAATTTGCAGCCGTAACGTGTTAAAAATATTATTCAATATCTTTTTGATTTATCTCATTTGGCAGGGAATCAAATTATTTATTTCCATCAACAAGGTACAGTCCAACTTGAACAAGAAAGTGAATGACATGAATGAAAAAATGAATCAGTCGCAAAGAAAATCCAAGAAAAAAGACTCTAAATCAATAGATGAAGAGTATGTAGATTACGAAGAAATTAAAGATTAGAAATCATCTTCATCTTTCACAACAGGGTCTTTCATAACCTTGCTCAATTCCTTAATAAAATCTTTCACCATTTTGTCTACTGCCAAAAGGTAGGCATCGTTTGACTTAGCACCTCTTTTTTGGTTAGCATAATACTCTAAGTAAGTTTGAATTGGTTTTTCAGAGCCTTTGGCAACGGTATTATGTACAAAGTGAGAAATTTTATATTTGTATTTATCGTCTTTTACACGAATGTCTATTCTGAAGGTAATGGTCCCGTTTTGACTGTATGAGAATTCATTGTTTTTTAACATAAAAGGCACCGTTGGTTTAATAATAATTCTACCAACATCACCATCAGGTTTGTAGTCTTCTATCAACATTTCTTTAGGAAAAGGGATAGGTTTTTTAGGGTCTTCTTTATACACTGTGGTGTATTTTTGCATTAAAAACTTTTTAGCTCTCCAATACAAAGAGTCAATGGTTCCACCATCGTAAACATCATTTTCTAACGGCGTAAAAGGCATTACACCAATGTACGTAATTAGGTTAGAGTTGGTGTCAATAGGAGGCGTAAATTTTTCGTAAGGTTTAAAGCCAAGTGGAGATTTTTTTTCTTCAACAGCAGGAGCTTCAGCAGGTGTTTCTTCGTAGGTAGTAGAATCAAAATTATATTCTGATCCATAAGGGTCAGGTTCTGTGGTTTGTGCTTTCAGGCCAAAACTAAAGAAAGCAAGAGAGATAATAAGAAATTTGTTCATTCTTGATGTTGATGTTCGTTTATATGGTTTTAAAACGCAAATTGAGTACCAAATTTTTAACGGAGGGCAAATCTAACAAAAACATTTAAGATTAAAAAAACAAATTTATCAAGGTAAGCTTAACTTTGCAGTCTTATTCCACTACTAACTGTAAAATGAAAAAAATATTGTTTCTGCTCCTCGTTATCTTCGGTTTAACTTCTTGTAAGCATAAGGAAATCAAGGTAATGCCACAAATTAAAGTTAATAATCATTCGTTTTCCAACTATGATTCTGTTCGTTTGAACCACATTCATTTGAACTTGAATGTAGATTTCAAACGCAAGGAATTGTCGGGTAAAGCGGTACTTAGTATCGAAAACAGGACAGCTTGTCGTTATTTAATCTTAGACATTAAATCTTTGGTTATTGATAAAATATTATTGGATGATTCTTTTGAAACAGCTTGGAGTTTGGGCGAAGAATACACTCATTTTGGACAAGCTTTGGTCATAGAAATTGGCAAAAACACCGAAAAAGTGGCGGTTTACTACAAAACATCACCAAGTGCAGAAGCGCTTATGTGGCTAGAACCTGAACAAACATTTGGCAAAAAACACCCTTTCCTATTTACACAAAGTCAGGCCATATTAGCCCGAACTTGGGTGCCGTGTATGGATGCGCCTGCTGTAAGAATGACTTATTCTGCAGATATCACTTGCGACCCACAGTATTTGGCATTGATGAGTGCCGAAAATAACTTTGAGAAAAATGCCCAAGGGCGTTACCATTTTGAAATGCCTCAACCCATTCCATCTTACCTGATGGCATTGGCGGTGGGCGATTTGTCGTTTAAGAGTTTGGGTGTTAATTGTGGCGTTTTTGCGGAGCCAGAAATGTTGGAAAAAGCAGCCTATGAGTTCAGCGATTTGTCTGCCATGATTTCAAGTGCCGAAGCTTTGTATGGTCCATACGCTTGGGGTCGTTACGATGTCTTGTTATTACCGCCTAGTTTTCCTTTCGGTGGAATGGAAAATCCCCGTTTAACTTTTGCAACACCAACCATTATTGCAGGTGACAAAAGTTTGGTTTCGTTGATAGCACATGAACTCGCCCACAGTTGGAGTGGTAATTTGGTGACCAACAAAACATGGAATGACTTTTGGCTAAACGAAGGGTTTACGGTTTACTTTGAAGAAAGAATAATGGAAAGCATTTATGGAAAAGATTATGCCGATATGTTGTCAAAATTGAGCCTAGATGAAATGCAAAAATCATTGGAGTCTCTCATGCTAAGCGCTCCCGGTGATACCAAATTAAAACTAAATTTAAATGCCAGAAATCCTGATGATGGCGTTACAGACATTGCTTATGTTAAAGGGTGTATGTTCCTGAGGTATTTAGAATCGCAAGTCGGTAGAAAAGCTTGGGATGCTTTTTTAAACCAATATTTCAATCACTTTAAATGGAAAACGGTGGACACCGAAACATTCATTGCTTACCTGAACAAGGAATTATTGTCAAAATATCCCAAAAAACAATTCAATGTAATGGAGTGGATTTATGAGATAGGAGTGCCTGCTAATTTACCAAAAATACAAAGTAAATATTTGCTCAAGGTTGAAAATATGGCAAGCGAATACAACCAAACCAGGAAATTGAAAAGTATTGATACCACACAGTTTACCACACACCATTGGTTACACTTGTTAAGAAATTTGAATGCGGATTCTATTCAATCAAAAATGAGTGAATTGGATACTACGTTTGGGTTTAGCAAAAGCACCAATGCCGAAATACAATGCGATTGGTATGTTTTGGCTATCAAGAATAACTATGAAGTTGCGTATCCTTATTTAGAAAAATATTTATCGACCGTAGGACGAAGAAAGTTTTTAGAACCCCTTTACTTCAATTTAAGTAAAACAGAAGAGGGTAAAGTAAGAGCGAAAAAATGGTACGAAAAATATAAAAACAGTTACCACGCTGTTTCCCGAAATACCATTGAGGAACTTTTATACAACGACCCAATAGGGAATAAATAATTTTAGGGAACTAATACGATTTGGTATAACTATTGCGTTCTTTTAAAGATGAGAAAGTGGATTGTTTGGGGATTGCTATTGCTGGTAAGTACAAGTTTTATATTGAATAATAAGGGTGGTGCAGAACAATTGCAAGCAGCACATAAAAATCAACTGATGGCGGCTTACCAAACTCAGAATTTCTCAAAATTCAGAGTCTTGTTCAAAAACACACCTGCCAAAATGTTAACGGACACCGTTGTGTTGAATTGGCAAAAACAAATGACCATCAAAGATTACCGTTTGCATTATTTGCCATACCTCAATCAAGATGTAAAGACCTTGTTTTCTGTAGTTCCGCAAGTGGGTCAGTGTAAAAAGGGAGTGGTGAATGAAAAAGGGCATCAACAAGTGATAACAGTGCTGAATTTTTACAGAAGATTAAGTGGATTGTACGATTCATGTCTTTTAGACAATCAGCTCAATATACAGTGTCAATCGGCGGCATTAATGATGGAAGCCAATAACAATTTGAACCATAATCCACCGAGCAATTGGCGTTGTTATACCAAAGAGGGTGCAATAGCAGCATCGCAAAGTAACTTAGCATTGGGCGCCAGTTTTACCGAAGGCTTAGATGTGTTAATGGATGATTTTGGTGCTAACAATGATTTTTGTGGACACCGCAGATGGTTGCTTAATCCATTCAATTATCGGTTTGGACATGGCAGTACAAATTCAGCGATGGTCATTTCTGTTTTTGGCAAAACTCAGGTTCCGAACAATAATCAAATGTATTACAACGACACACAATTTGTGGCATGGCCAAGTCCTTACTATTTCCCCAAAGATTTGATTTTTGAAAGATGGAGTTTTTCGCTGCATCAGGCGGTTTTCGACGAAGCCTTGGTGTCTGTTAATGTGAATGGAAAAAGTTTGCCATTGAGAAAAGAAAGGGTGAGAAATGGGTATGGAATCAATACATTAGTTTGGAAAATAGACCCTGCATTAATTCAAAACAATCAGATTTACCACGTTAGAATTACGAAAGTAAAAAAAGGGAATACTGGCAAATATTACACCTACACCTATCAAGTTAGGCCTTTAGAGATTCAGTAATTATATGATTTTGATTTGCTAATATTAGTTAACTTTGTAACACAATATTAGTGAAGCATGAAATACAAATTATTAGGGAGAAGTGGATTGAAAGTTTCGGAACTTTCTTTAGGTACAATGGGTTTTGGAACCGAATGGAATTGGGGCGCCGACAGGGAAGCCAGTTTTCAAATAATGGAAGCTTTTGCCAATGCAGGAGGTAATTTTATAGACACTGCCAACCGCTACACCGAAGGAACAAGCGAAAAGTGGATAGGGGAGTTTGTGCAACCCAATCGCGACCATTTCGTTATAGCGACTAAATATTCACTGCATGATAATTTAACAAATGTGAATGCCTCAGGCAACAACAGAAAAAACATGATGCGCAGTGTGGAAGCCAGTTTAAAAAGATTGAACACCGATTTTATTGACTTGCTTTACCTCCATATTTGGGACAATTTAACTCCTATTGACGAAGTAATGCGCGGTTTGGATGATTTGGTAAGACAAGGCAAAGTAAATTATATAGGAATAAGCGACACGCCGGCTTGGGTTATAAGCAAAGGTCAAACATTGGCAGAACTGATGGGATGGAGCCAATTTGTGGCTTTACAAGTGGAGTATAGTTTGCTACAGCGCACACCCGAAAGAGAATTGATACCGATGGCAAAGCATTTTAATTTGACCGTTACACCTTGGGCACCTCTAGCAGGTGGCGCTTTAACAGGAAAATATTTGGTTGGTGACAAAGGTCGTTTGCCCGAAAACAGTAAACGATTGAATGACCGTGCAGTAGGCATTGCCAAAGAGGTGGTTGCTATAGCCGAAGAATTGAAAGTGGCGCCAGCGCATGTGGCGTTACAATGGACCATGAATCAAGGGTTTTCGAGCATTCCCATTGTGGGGGCAACCAAATTGACGCAAATGCAAGAAAATATCAAAGCCTTAGATTGTCATCTGACAAAAGAACACATCCAAAGATTAAATGCTATTAGTGCCATTGAATTGGGTTTCCCAGGAGATTTCTTTAATGAAGAGGGCGTTAAGCAAGTAACATTTGGTGGGTTTTACAATCAAATAGAAAAACGAGATTAGAAATTGATGTTGGTGAAAAAGGGCATATTTTTGGGTTTAATGCTGATAGGTTTCAATGCTTTGGGGCAAACAGATTCCTTGTTTAAACACGTTAAAGTTTCGCTTTATGCCGAAACTTATTTCCAAAATAAATGGCCCAATACAAATCAGAACAGTCGCCCCGACTATGTGTATTCTTTCAACCGATTGAACGAGGTGAATTTGAATTTGGGGTTTATAAAATCGACTTTTGATAATCAAAAAACCAGAGCCAATTTGGGTTTAATGGCGGGGACTTACGCGCAATCAAATTTGGCAAACGAGCCAGCAGCGGTCAGAAATGTGTGGGAAGCCAATCTAGGTTTCAAAGTGTTAAAAAATAAGAATATGTGGATAGACATGGGTGTGATGCCCTCACACATTGGTTTTGAAAGCGCTATTGGCAAAGATTGTTGGCACTTAACCAGAAGTTTAATGGCGGATAATTCACCTTATTTTGAAACAGGATTGCGTGTGTCAAATACCAGTAAAAACGAAAAATGGTACACGGCTTTGTTGGTTCTAAATGGTTGGCAAAATATTTATCAAAACAACAACATACAAACACCAGCTTTTGGGCATCAAATCACTTATCAACCCAATGACAAAACCTTGTTCAATAGCAGTTCATTTGTTGGAGAATCTATCAGAGATACGGTAAAAGGGACGAGATGGTTTCATAATTTTTATGTCAAACAAACCTTATCAAAAAATTGGGCTATGATAGGTGCTTTTGACATCGGTTTTCAAGCCTATCAACAAGAGAATTACCAATGGCATGCAGTGGTTTTAGGCGCACAATACCTATGGACTGCCAAAAAGATATGGGCGTTTAGGTTGGAGCAATACAAGGATTATAACAATGTGATTATTTCCGAAACTTACAAAAATTTCAGTGGATTAGGCGCCTCCATTAATTTCGATTACCACCTCAGTGAACAAATGCAATTGAGGTGCGAAGCAAAGTATTTTAATGTGGATGAATTGAAATTGAAGACCAAAGGGCAATTTACAACTTGTGTAAGTTTGGCTTGGGGGATTTAAATTTTTACCAACAATGCCACTGTTTCCACATGGTGTGTGTTAGGGAACATATCTACTGCCTGCATTTTGCTTACAGTATAATGTGTCGATAACAACGCCAAGTCGCGGGCCTGTGTCGCTGAATTACAACTGATGTAAACAATTTTTTCAGGAGACATTTCAATGATTTTATTCACCACATCGGGATGCATGCCATCACGTGGTGGGTCAGTGATAATGACATCAGCTTTGCCATGGGTGTTGATTAACTCATCATTCAAAATGTGTTTCATGTCACCTGCGTAAAAGTGAGCATGTTCAATGCCATTTAACACAGCATTTTCTTTGGCATCTTTTACTGCAGCTTCCACATACTCTATTCCTACTACTTGCTTGCAATGCTTAGCAACAAACAAGGCAATAGTGCCTGTTCCTGTGTATAAGTCATACACATTTTCAGTGCCATTTAGTTGGGCAAATTCCCTTGCTATTTGATACAATTTAAGCGCTTGCTTGGTATTGGTTTGAAAGAAAGATTGCGGTCTTATTTTGAATTTCAAATCCTCTATCGTTTCTTCAAGATAGCCTTTGCCAATCAAAGTTTCTACCGTTAAATCGCTCCATGAATCATTGCGTTTGTAATTGAATACATAACACCATTCTACAATTTCAGGAAATTGGGTTTGAAGTGATTTGAACATGGCTTCAACTTTTGCTTTTTCTGGTTCAAAAACAATCAAAACCAACATCCATTCATTTTTGGAATTACAACGCAACATTAAGTTACGCAAAAAACCAAGTTGACGTCGTAAGTCAAAGAAAGTGAATTCGTGTTCTATTGCATATTCTTTGACCGCAATTCTAATTTTGTTAGCGATAGTTGGGGCTAAAAAACATTCATCTAAATCGAGAATCTTATCAAACATCCCCGGTTTGTGAAACCCTAATGCGGGAATTTTACCAGGATTTTCTTTGTCAAAATGCTCTTCCCAAGCTTTGTTACTAAAAGTAAATTCAAGTTTATTGCGATAATGAAACTGTTCATTGCATCCAACAATAGGATAAAAAGTATCAACCTCCACTTTGGCTATTCGTTTTAAATCTTCTTCCACTTGTCGTTGTTTAAATGACAGTTGGAGTGGATAGTTAACATGTTGCCATTTGCAGCCACCACATTGTCCAAAGTGTTTGCATGCCGGCTCTACTCTCTCTTTGGAAGGTTCTATTAATTGTTCAATAACACCCTCTGCAAAAGAAGATTTTTGTTTTGTAATTCTAACATTCGCGATATCTCCGGGAGCGCCATAAGGTATAAATATTACCTTACCATCGTGACGAGCCAAAGCTTTACCCTCTGAGGCAGCGTCTATTATTTGTAAACCTTCAATAATGACAGGTTCAGATTTCTTTCTCGACAAAACTTACTGGTTTATATATTTATTGATAAGTGCGTTAAATTCAGTTGGTTCAGAATAACCAGGATGTGCATTTATTTTGCCATTATTGCTTAGTTCTTTCCAAAAAAAGATAGTAGGATATCCTGCATTACGACCACCACGGTTTAAAAATTGTAACAATTGGTTAGAATTCATGGTTTCGCCATTGATAACGTGTTCTGAATTAACCTCAGGATTGAATTTAACGGCTACTGCGTATTCGTTCATTTTTTGAATAATAGAACTGTCTCCAAAGGTTTGTTTGTCCATTACTTTACACCAGTAACACCAATCGGTATAACTGTCAATGATTAAAATTTTGTTTTCTTTTACCGCTTTTTTGTATCCTTCGGTCATGTTATACCATGTAATTTTATTGTTTAAAATGGTTTCTGACTTTTCATTAGATGAAACTTTAACAGGAACAACTTTTACAGGTTTTTTAACCGCAGTCGCTTTTTTAACAGGCGCTTTATTCGTTGTTGTTTTAGGAGATGTTGCCTTTGTAGGCTTAGGCTGAAATGCAGTAGAAGAGACCCAAATGCTTAAGGTTACTATGGTGGCGATAGAGAAAATTGAACGGAACATGGTGTTTATTTTTTACAAATATAACAAAAAACAAGCCAAACTAACAAAAAGTATCTCTACTAGCTTTTTTACAATTACCAACTTTTAAAACTCTGTTTTAATATCAGTTGTTGTTGTAATAATGCCATTTGAAACAATGATAATTCTATCAAACTTTACTATTTGAAAATACTATTAATTCTTTTATATTTGTGATATTGTAAATTATTAGATTCGTTTTAAAATGTCAAACAACTCAAATTCTCTTCCTGATAAAATAGATGAGTTTATAAAAAAGTACTATTTCAATCAACTTATAAAAGGGTTTTTACTCTCAATAGGTTTGTTGTTAGCCTTTTTTATTTTAGCAGTTGTGTTGGAATATTTTGGACAATTTTCTTCTGTTATTAGAACTATCTTATTTTTCTCCTACCTTTCTTTTGCGGCACTAATTTTAATGTTTAATATCTTTAAGCCTTTGCTTAAATTGTTTAAAATTGGGTCACATATCTCTCATGTTGATGCTTCTAAAATTATAGGTCAACACTTTCCCGATATTAAAGACAAACTACTAAATACGCTTCAACTTCAAGCGCAATTGAGCCACTCTGAAAGCGAACTTTTAATAGCCAGTATCCAACAAAGAATTCAGGTTTTTAAACCAATTTCTTTTACAGCTGCCATCAACCTAAAAGAATCCTTTAAAAAGTACGGTCGCTATGCCTTGTTGCCTCTTTCTTTGGTCATTGTTTTATTGGTGTTTCAAAGTAATGTGATAACCAAATCAACAGGTCGCTTATTGCATTACAACCGCGAGTATAAAAAAGAGGCGCCCTTTCAAATGATATTACTAAGCAAGGAATTAAGGGTTAATAAGCACCAAGATTTTTTGATTGAATTAGACCTTAAAGGAAAAAATATTCCCGAAGAAATGTTTGTTGTTTTGGATGGACACGACATAAAAATGGAATCAAGTGGAGGTAATCGCTTTTCGTATAAATTGACCAATGTGATGCAAAGCAAACAGTTTTCATTTACCGACGGAGAGTTTTCTTCTGAGGAGTATCAATTAACCGTTGTTCCTAATCCTTCATTGCTGAATTTTAATGTTAAATTGTCTTATCCCTCATACACTGGCAAACCATCAGAAACGCTCAAAAATATTGGCGATTTCACTGTTTCTGAAGGCACTAGTGTGACATGGTATTTCAATACAAAAGAAGTGGATACACTCAGGTTTTTATTTCCACCCACCACTCAAAATGCGGAACAAAACGACCAATCTTTCTCATTGAAAAAAGCAATAAGAAAAGCAACTACATATACCTTAATTCCCATCAACAATGCTGTTAAACCTAAGGACAGTGTTAAATATACCATTCAAGTTATAGAGGACAAACGTCCCAATATTTTTGTAGAACAAAAACAAGACAGTATCAATCCTTTTGTTTATTATTTTTATGGAAAAGTGGAGGATGATTATGGGTTAAATAAATTGGTTTTTCATTTAAAATCTAATCAACAAAAAACCGAACAAGTACCTGTTAAAATTGGAAAATCTTCGGATGAGGTTTTTTACATGATGGTAGATTTCAGAAATTACATTTCCAAAGAAGGTGAGCAGTTTGAATATTATTTTGAAGTGTGGGATAATGACGCGGTTAATGGAAGTAAGTCCACAAAATCGCCCGTGTTTACAAATGTTACGCCAACGACTACTTCATTAAAAGCCGATGCGGATCAAAGTCAGCAATCTTTAAAAAACAGCATGAAGCAGTCCATGAAACAAGCCTTGGAATTGCAGAAAAAATCGCAAAGTTTGAATAAGATGTTGATGGAGAAAAACCAATTGGAATGGCAAGACCAAAAACAATTTAAAGAGTTTATTGAAGAACAAAAAAAGTTGCAAGAACAGTTGGATAAAATTCAAAAAGACAATCAATTGAACCAACTCAAAGAACAGCAGTTGAAACCTTTGGATGAAGAATTGTTAGAGAAGCAAAAGGAAATAGACAAATTGTTTAAGGAGTTAATGAGTCCAGAAATGAAGGATTTGTTAAAGAAACTAGAAGAGGCGCTTAAAAAACAAAATAAGGAACAAATTCAGCAACAGCTTGAAAAAATGAACTTGAATAACGAGGACATGAAAAAGCAGTTGGACAGAACTTTGGAACAGTTTAAACAGCTTGAATTGGAAAAGAAAATCAACGACCAAGTCAATGAATTAAAAGAATTAGCCAAGGAACAAGAAAAGTTGAGTGAGGAAGCCTTGGACAAAAAACAGTCTCAAGAGAAGTTGAAAGAAAAGCAAGACGAAATCTCTAAAAAGTTTGAGGAGATTAAGGGAAACCTGAAGTCAATAGAAGAAAAAAACAAAGCTTTGGAACAACCAATGAATTTGGATGCAACCGATAAAGAAGAGCAACAAATTCAAGAAAGCTTGAAAGAAAGCGAACAAAGTTTAGATAAAAAGCAAAACAAGAAAGCCTCTGAAAAACAAAAAGAAGCGGCAGAAAAAATGGAGGAGTTGGCGGAGAAAATGAAAAAATCTCTCGAAAAATCTCAAGAACAACAAGAGGAGGAAGACTATTACACTCTAAGGCAATTATTAGAAAATCTAATTGAACTAAGTCATCAACAAGAGGATTTAATGCAACAATTAAAAGCCATTAGAGGTTACAGTCCTAAGTTTGTCCAATTGAGCGACAGACAAAGGGCCATAAAAATGGATGCTAAAATGATAGAAGATTCACTTCTTACACTCAGCAAAAGACAGGTTCATATTAAATCATTTGTCAACAAAGAATTGAGTAAAATCAATTACCAAATGGACAAATCAATAGGACATTTGAGTAAAATAGAAACGAATCCTGCATCGGCTAGTCAGCAGTATGTAATGACTGGTTTTAATAATTTATCGGTCATGTTAAGTGAGTCTTTGAAAAAGATGCAAGAAGACATGAACGAAAAGAAAAGTAAAAAACAAAAGTCGGGTCAATGTAATAATCCGGGTAGTAAACCAGGCAACAAACAAGGTGAAAAAGGAGATCCTAAAATGAGTGGCATGAAAAAAATGCAAGATGCCCTCAACAAACAACTCAAAGACATGAAGGATGGTAAGCAAATGGGAACGAGTCCTACTAGCGAACAGTTTGCTAAAATAGCAGCTCAGCAAGAAGCATTGAGAAGACAGTTAGGTAAGTTGGAACAACAACTAAAAGAACAAGGAAAAGCAGGTTCTTTGGGCGAGTTAGACAAAACCAAACAACTTATGGAGCAGCAAGAAAATGATTTGGTTAATAAGCGTTTGACGAATGAAACGATGCAGCGAATGAAGGAAATAGAGACAAGAATGCTTGAACACGAAAAAGCCGAAAGAGAGCAAGACCAAGACGAGGAAAGGCAAGGTGAACAAGCTCAAAAAGTAGAAACAACGATTCCTCCGGCCATAAAAAATTATTTGGAACAAAAAACCAAAGAGATGGAACAAATGAGAAAAGTGCCCAATGAATTAACGCCGTATTACAAAGAAAGGGTTAGGCAGTATTTTAACAAAGTTGGAAAGATTTAATGCCTGTAATTTTAAACATAGAAACCTCTGCCTCCAAATGTTCGGTTTCCATTAGCAATGATACAATTACTTATTTGCAAAGCGAAGTGCCAATGGCACATGCGGAGGTATTGGCAAACTTAATTCAACAATGTGTCCAAGAAAGCGGCATTAGTTTGCCTGATTTAGACGCTGTTGCCGTAAGTGATGGCCCCGGTTCTTATACAGGTTTAAGGATTGGAATCAGTACCGCCAAAGGCTTGTGTTTGGCCATTAATAAACCACTAATTGCCATTAATACACTTCAAATTATTGCTCAAGCTGCCAAAGAACAAAGCACCTATTCGTATTATTGGCCTATGATAGACGCCCGACGAATGGAAGTTTATCATTGTATTTTTAATGCGCAATTAGAGGAACAATTTCCTATGAATAATGCTATTTTAGATCAAAATGATTTCTTTAATCAATACACACAATACTCTTCAATAGCCTTGTGTGGTGATGGTGCATTAAAAGCTTCATCGTTAACAAATATCCCAGTTATTGAGGCTTTGGCAAATGCAAAGTCGATGGTTCCACTGTCTAATTTAGCATTTCAAAATCAGCAATTTGTGGACTTAGTAAACTACGAACCAAATTATCTAAAGCAAGCATCCATTACGGTTGCCAAAAAGAAAGCTAGTTGATTTTTACAAAAGGATACGTTTTAACTTCACCATTCAGGATTATTCTGAGGTGGTAAGTGCCGTTTGCTAATGCAGAAATATTTAGTTTGAACTCAGTTACACCCGGATAATCTTTGTCATCTTTCAATACCGTTTTTCCTACAGCATCTATAATTTCAATTCGCATGTTTTTGGTGAATTGATTGCTAGTAAATTGAAGTGTTTCAGACACAGGATTTGGATATAGGTTGATATTAAAATTTCTAAATTGCGCAGGGTCAGTATTGTTAATGTCTATACAAACTGTATCGGTGCAACCAATATTATCCTCTAAAATACGACAAACAGTGTATTGACCATATTGCTCGTAATTGTGTTTTTTTAATTCGTTTTGTGCAGAAAGTTCAGAGTTTACACGCCACTCTATTCGACTTGTAAATGGCGAAACATCTTGGTAATTAACCTCCACTTCTTTTCTAAACAAGCGAGTAAATGATAAATTGTTTTGACTGAAATCAGACACATATACTTGAACAGTTTTCCAAGTGGTGTCACTACATCCATCGTCGAGCAATACGCGGTAGGTTTGGGTTTTGTTATTGTTGAATACTTGGATACTTCCTGTATTGCCATTGTCCCATAAGAAATTCACTTGTTTGGAAGTATTGGCATTAAAATTAACTGAAAGTGGATTGTAACTACACTTACTAGTAAATTTAGGTGTAATATCAAGCGCAGGTGTTACAAAAGCAGTCATTAGCTTTACAATACTATCACCACAGCCATCGTTTACTTTATACCTATAAGGTTGCGTTTTAAAGGAATCAATAAACCATTCTTTTTGAGGGAATTGGTCAACAAAATAACGGTAAGTATTGGTTTTTCCTCCTTCAGCTTTGCTCGTTAATTGCAATGATTGGCCAAAGCAAACTTGTGTGTCGGGAATAGTAATTAAACTTAAAGGCTCATATACATTTAGGAATAATGTGTCGAATGCATTGGGTTGAGAACAAGCATCACTCAATTCTACTATTATGGCTTGCGACTGTGCAGGTAAAAAAGAATAACTAGACCCTGTGGCATTAAAATTCAACCATTTCACGCTGCTTTGTCCAGGTTTTCCGCCATTCGAAACGGCATTCAATGTAATGGGTTTTTGGTAACACCAAGTGTCTGTTTTGTTAATTTGAACAGACAAAGGATTGTAAACGAAAATGCTTACCGAATCAGTAAAAGAGGGACTACAACCATCGCTTAAAGTTGCGATTATTGTTTCGCTTTTTTGGGCAGTTTTGTTGGGTGAAAATCCGCTTAGTCCATTTGGGTTCCATTGTATTTGGTAGTTTTTACTGTTGCCTCCATTTGGACTGAAGTTCAACTCTAATTGATTGCCATAGCACAAGGTGTCTTTATTTGGAATAATTAATCCACTTAAAGGACTTAATACAATAATTTGTGTGGTGTCAAAAATAGATTTTTCGGTACACAAGTCGGTGATAATGACAGACCAAGTTTGTGTAGTTTTTAAGTTGTTAAATGTTCTCAGTGGGGTCGACCAATTGGTGTCTTTCCATTGATAAAAGTATGTACCATTTCCGCCTTTTACATTCAATTTAATTTGGGCAGATTCTAAGTAACAAACAGTAGTATCGCTCTCTTTGTTTAAGCTTAAAGGGGCTTTGTTTTGGATATAAATAGTTTTGAAGCTTGTGTCAGGATAACAATTGTCAAAATAGAAAACTTTTACAATCTGATTTTCGTTGATTTTTAAAGAAATCTCATTCTTGAAATACACACTGTCTTTGGTTTGAATAATGCACTGCTGAAATCCCGGTCTACCTCCAGAAAGTGTTGGTTTAATCGTTATGGTTTCGCCAATACAAGCGCTCAAAGTATCGGGACTGTTAATTACTGGTTTGGGGAATAGTTGGTATTGATTTCTACCATCAAGTAAAGCATTTTTTGAAAGGTCTTTTGTATTGACAGTGCCACATAAATTTTGGACTTGAGCCCATACAAATCTTGGAGAAGAAATAATGGAACTGTAAGTGTTAACAAAGCCTTTATATAGCGTATCTGTAACATTTAATGAATCCTTGAACCAAATAATCAAAGGTTTTGTTTGGCTTTTGACAATTAAAGAGTCCTTTACATTGCTGTATAAGCAAACGGTAGTGTCTCTGTTTACTAATTTCACTTGAATTGGGGTGTCTATATCAAAACGAGCGGTGCGGGTGTAAACGGGAGCTAAGCACTGATTGGTGAACATTCTTCTAACAAAAACCAAAGGCGTGTTAAAGTAAGAATTCAAAACAAGTGAATCCGTATTAACCCCAAAATTGGTCCAATTAGGATTATTAATAGTATTATATTGCCACACAGCTTGGAGAGGCGCACTGCCCTTAGCTTTTGATTTAATATGGTAAAGTTGCGTATAACACACCATACTGTCTACAGGTTGTAGTAGTATTCTAGGGGGTTTAGTGAGTGAATCGGGCGTTACGGAAAAGGCTATTGTTCGTTGACTTTCAGCGCCATTCAAATGTCTTCGTGACAAGGCAAACCAATTTTGCGTATAGTTTTTGAGTTGAGTAACTAAGAAATTGGTATCAGCAGTAGTGCCTATCATTTTCATTTGACCATCTATCAACTGGTGAATGCGATAAAAGGCAGTTTGAGGATTTTTGCGCCAACTAATATAAACCTGACTGTCACAGGTTTTGAAAGTAATTCCACCAGTAACATTTCTAGTAATATCAAAAGTATGATTAGATTCATCTGTTGAGCCATTACTACCTGCAAATATTCGAATAAGTGCTTTGGAAGTACTAACAGTATCGGGTAAATTTTGCCAAGTAAATGAACGTACATTGTTGGCAATTCCACTGGCTATATTGGTATAATTAGCGCCGCTGTCTCTTGAAAACTGAATAGTGAAAGTGCCTGTTACCCCTTTGGCATTCCAACGAATAAGTTGTGATTTAGCAGCAGATGACGGGGCTTCCATGGTTTCATTCCCATTAGGATACACTACAGAAATGCCTTTCTTTTCTTTGAGGTATGAAACGGCAAAAGGATGTAAGCCATTGGGGATTTTTTTTCCAAAAACCCTGATAATATATCTTCCTGAAGAGGGATTTAGGATGGTGACTTGTTCGATGTTATTTAAACTATCGCGTTTGCGAATGGCTAGGTTGGCAGGGGATGCAGGATTACACCACCAAGGGAGTATGGAATTACCTGCTGAGTCGATAACAATTAAATCTAAATCATTCACTAAGATAGGGTTACTGCTAGGATTTACCTCAGGGTCATTCCAGGTTAACATTACTTTTAGTTGATGCAATTGAGGGCTTAAGTAAATGGTATCGTCGGTAAATTGGTTGTTGCCAATGCTGTCTATTTTCCATGAATTAGAATCTATTATTTCAATTGAATTTTGGCCATTAATTCTTCCAAAACCATGTTTAAAATCAGGACCAAGATTACCCACATCATCGGCACCATTTGCAATGATATTTTTTGCCAAATAATTAATTGGCGTGTAACCATGAATTGAATTAAATTTTTGATACAGCAATGCCAATGTTCCTGTAGCTCCCGGAGTAGCCATTGAAGTACCACTGCTAGAACCATATCCATTGGTTGCAATAGTGCTTATCACATTAACTCCTGAGGCTGCAATTTCAGGTTTAAAACGGCCATCTCTTGTAGGTCCGGCGCTACTAAAACTAGCTTCAGCATCTTGCGCAGTTACAGCTGCTACAGAAAGTGTATTTTTTGCACTTTGGAAACCCGAAGTGATAGTGCCATAGCCGCCAGCAATACAATTCATCGACCTAGAATTAGCTGCTGCATACACATGTAACAAATCGGGGTGCTTGTTAGACAAAAAATCCATTTCAGTGCTAATGCCATCATAATTGGCAAATGAAGTACATTGACTAGTCCAGTAACCATATGAGTTTTGAGTTAATACATAGTTGTATTTCGACTTATTGGTATCCATTTCAACGGGAATATCACCCATAAAATCCCAACTGAAAACAAAAGATTCAGGGGCCATTCCTCGGTATAATGGATTCAAATTTCCTGCGCCAGACATGGTTCCTGCAACGTGTGTGGCATGACTACTATAGTTAGGTGCTTTTATAATTTTAACACGATTATTCAGGTCGATATGATTACCTATATTGCCACCATCCCATTCCCCAATTATTATGTTTTTGCCTGTCAAAGCATTTGTGTCATTCGAAGGGAATGTGGGTGCAAATGAATTGACGCGGTGATTGCCTCTTTCTAAGAAATTAAAAGTTTGAATGCTTGGAGATTGGTATATAATTCTTTTTACATAATTTAGATTGGCAATTTCTAAAATGGTTTCATTAGTCGTTCTGAGCGTTAATGCATTAAAGCTCTTTCTATGGGTAAAATTTGCTTCGGGGTGGTTTTCAGAAATCCATTTGGATAGTTCAGTTAAATGAGAAGATTCAAAACAATAAACAGTTACAGTTTGGGAGATTGAATCTTCGTTTTTCCATAAAGAATAAATCTTTTGAGCTGTTGTTAAAGGTTGAATTAAGAAAGATTTATTGGTGTAAATGGCACCGACATAGACACTATCAGGGGAATAAAACCCATAGGATTTTAAGGAAATACTCCCAATTGGGGAATTTAATAAAGAATTATGAACTAGCCCAAATTGTTGAGATTGAGCAAAGGTTTTAAAGGAATAAAAAGCTAAAATTATAGCTAATAAACTGGTAAAATTTTTAACCATGTGAAATACAAAGTTAAAAAAGTTTGGTTTAAAAAATTAATTTATTTCAATTAAGCCACTTTTAATAGCCATCATCATCAGTCCCATTGAGTTTTTAACTTCCAATTTATTTAGGATGTTTTGTCTATGGTTGTCAACAGTTCTTTTGCTTATAGAGAGTTTATTTGCAATTTCTTCATTGGTATGTTCTTGTGCAATAAGAGTCATTATTTCTTTTTCTCTATTAGAAAGCATTTCAACAAGACCAGCATCTTTATTAACGGTTAAGTTATAGGTAGTTGGTTTAGATGTTAAATGTTTGTAGTATTGGTAAGTCATCAATTGAGACACCTCAGGAGAGAACACCACGCCACCTCTTAAAACTTTGTCTATACCTCCAACAAGTTCATCATGAGAAACGTTTTTAAGAACATAACCATTGGCACCAGCTGTCACCATATCTTGAATGTAGTTCAATTCATTGTAGTTGGATATACCAATAATTTTTACATCAGGATTTACTTTTTTAAGTTCAGAAGTAACGAGCGCACCATCAAGGTCAACTAGTTGGTAATCAACTAAAGCAACGTCAATTTCTTCTTTTCTCACCGTTTTGATAGCGACATCGAGTTTGTCGGTGTCAAATACTTTGTAGGTTACTTGTCCATCACCTATTTCAAGCATGGTTCTTAAACCATCTCTTATCATTTCAAAATCATCAACAATGAGAACTTTTATAGCTTTATTCATGGGTTATATTTTTTATTTTAATGGAATCATAATTTCTATGGACACACCTTCATCTTTTTGAGATTTAATATTGATGTCACCATTCAGATAGTTTACTCTTAGGTTCATATTGTCAATACCGTTTCCTTTGTTGATTGTATTGTTGTCAAAACCAACACCATCATCGGCCATTTTTAGGAGTAATTTAGATTGGTCTGCTTTTAAATCAATAAAGATATTTTTACAACGAGAGTGTTTAATAGAGTTATTTACAAATTCTTGGATAATTCTATACACAGACATTGCGGTATTAGGCTCAATAAATTGCGTAATTGGTTCCAATTTTAGTGTAAAGTTGATTTGAGTACTAAATTGAACTAAATCGGCAAGTTGTTCAACTGTTTTTATTAAGCCAAATCTTTCGATAGAACGAGGCATTAATTGGAAACAGATATTTCTTATTTCATCGGCAACTCCGTCAATAATTTTTTGTGTCTTTTTGAACAAATCATCTTTTAATTTTTCATCTTTTTGATTTTGCAATGAATTAATGAAAAACTTAAGGGCTGAAATTTGTTGACCAACACTGTCATGTAAATCGGAAGCAACTCTGTTTCTCTCGTCTTCTTGAGTTTTTATGATTGTAGCAATTCTTCGAGCCTCTTCTTGAAGTTTGTCAGTTAAGTCCTGAATTTTTATTAAAAAAAGGCGTTTTTGTGGGTCAATTGGAGAAATGCTACATTCTACAGGAATATTGTTGTTGTTTGAAAAAACCTCAGTATTGAGTGTAAAAACGGATAAGTCTTTTTCGACCTTTTTAATGATTTTATCAAAGTCTTCAAGTTTAACAAATTGAGTTACTTTTTGCCATTTTAAATCAACAACTTCAAAGTAAAGCATTGAAATAAAGCTGTTATTATAATCTACAATTTCACCGTGGTGATTAATAACAACAAGGCTATCAGTCACAGAATTGAAAGCTGAGTTAAAAAAGTTTTTACCAATTGTAATTTCTTTTAACTCTTCACCCAACATATTTATACCCGACATGATAATATCTAAAGTATCAAAATCATCCGAAATATTTAATTTTTTTGAAAAATCGCCTTGAGAATACGAAACCAAGGTGTTTTCAATCTTATTTAGTCTATTTTCTAAATCTTTTAATGGAGTCTTCACTGGTATCATTAATTAAAGATTTACTTTTTGAGAGTGGAGCCAAGCAATTGCTTCATTAGAATCATCAAATGCTTTAACTTTTAATTTCGGTTTAGTAATTTTCAAAAAGAAATTCACAAGCATTTTACTAAACATTGAGCTTTGAACAATTGCAACACATTTTATACCTTGTGTGCCTTCAACTGAAGAAAAATAATCTCTCGCAGCTTTGTCTAAACTTACTACGCCACCATCAAATACAATCGAAGGTAATACTCTGCCGTTAAGCATTTTTAATCTTTCATCAACGATATTTTTAGCATCCTCAAGTTCTATCTTCATGCCTCTCTTGTAAGTGGCATGCATGATTTCATCAATGATTTCCATTTTGATGATTTTATTTTCGAATATTTCCATTTTACGCGTATTTTTAAATTTAACTAGTATATAATACTATTCACTTTTAGTATATAAGGATAAGTACTTATCAACATTTGGGTTTATCATCTTATTTTTTATATTAATTATATGAATGATGTTTGCAATATTAATGAAATAATTAATTACCAAAAAGAAATAATGAATAATTTACTCAACATAGTATTTAATGTAATCAACGACGGAAAGAATAGTGGAATTCTTCATTTGGATGTTTCTGACGAAGTTTTAAATGGTAATTATATCACAATCAACCAAGTAAATGCTGTTAACTTTAGCTCATGTAGTTACCTAGGTTTGGAATTTGATGAACGACTAAAAGAAGGTGCAACTAAAGCAATAAGAAACTACGGTACACAGTTTTCGGCCTCTCGCGCTTATTTGTCCTCTTATCACTACAGAATATTAGAATCTAAGTTTAACAAAATATTTGATGGTCATTGTGTTGTGGTTCCCACTACTACACTTGGACATATAGCCACCATTCCTGTAATTGTAGGTCTAAATGACGCTGTTATTCTCGATCACCAAGTCCACAATTCTGTACAAACTGCTGTAACATTACTTAAGCCAAAAGGTGTTCATATTGAGTTAATTAGGCACAATAGAATGGATCTTTTGGAAGCTAGAATTGAAGAGTTGAGTAAAAAACACGACAAAGTTTGGTATTTCGCTGATGGTATCTACTCCATGTATGGTGACGGAACCCCAGTTGAAAAGGTATATGACCTAATGGACAAGCATGAAAAATTTCATTTTTATGTGGATGATGCCCACGGAATGAGTTGCTATGGTAAACATGGTCGTGGTTATGTGTTGAACAAAAAATCTATGCACCCCAAAATGGTTTTAGCTATTAGTTTAGCAAAAGCCTTTGCAACAGGGGGTGCTGTTATGGTTTTTTCAAATGAGGAAATGTGCAATTTTGTAAGAACCTGCGGTGGTCCAATGATTACCTCGGGTCCAATGCAACCTGCCGCCCTTGGTGCAGCTATTGCCTCAGCTGATATTCACCTCTCTAAAGAAATAAAATCAATGCAAACAGCTTTGCATGATAATATTAAATATGCGAATCTTTTGATTAAGAAAACAAATTTACCTCTTATCAAAGATTTGAATTCTCCCGTTTTCTTTATTGGAGTTGGTTTGCATAAAATTGGTTATCAGGTCATTAAAAAAATGCTCGACGATGGTTTTTATACCAACTTAGGTGCATTCCCTGCTGTGCCTATCAAAAATACTGGTGTGCGTTTTACAATAACTCGACTTCATACTTTTGAGCAGATAGAAAAAATGATTGAATCTATGAATCGTCATTTTAATGAAGCACTGGTTGAGCATAATTTTAGTATTGAACAAATTAACAAAGCATTTGGAATAGAAACTAAAACCAATAATGCTATCATTGAACAAGTAGAGACAATTTTAAATGCGTCTCAACTGGTAGTCGAAAAATACGAAACTATTAAAGACATTCAACCTGAAGTTTGGAATGCTATTTATGAAGGTAAAGGTAGTTTCGATTACGATGGCATGTTGTTCCTTGAGTCTGTTTATAAAGGAAATCCTCAAAAAGAAAACAATTGGGAATTTGATTACATCATCGTTAAAGATGAAAAAGGCGAAGTGGTGCTCTCTACTTTCTTTACAACGACTATTAGTAAAGACGATATGTTGTCACACGAAGCCATTTCCGACTTTATTGAAAACATCAGAAGAACAGAAGACCCTTACTACCTAACCTCTAAAATGGTAATGGCAGGTTCTCTTTTAACAGAGGGCGAGCATATTTATATTAATACCAAACACAGTTTACAGAAAGCCGCTATTGACGAATTATTCAATTTTGGTGGTTCATTAATGAAAAAATACAACGCAGGAAACATCATGTTGCGTGACTTTGAAGACAATAACTACGAACTTGATAAATTCATGTTGGAAAATGGGTATTTTAAAACAACCATGCCCGAGCGTCACGTAATTGAATCCCTAAATTGGAATGATATTTATGAGTATAGCATGACTTTGCCTAAAAAGTACAGAAAACATTTTAGAAGTGAAGTTCAACGTTTCGAGGACAAAATCATTTGTAAAGTGATAAAAGAACCAACCGAATTAAATATTCACAATTGGAAATCACTCTACAAGCAAATTAAAAATAGCAGTTTGAAATTAAACACATTTGATTTGCCTGATAAATTGTTTACAGACATAGCCTCTTTTAAAAACTGGGATATCCTTTCATTACGTCCTTCTGAATCGCCTGACAAAGAAATTTCAGTGGTGTTTAACTACATTTCAGGTAAAACCTACAATGCAATGTTTATCGGTATTGATAAATCATTTGATGCAGAATTCAGTGTTTATAGACAAGCCATTTACAATGTGTTAAAAAGAGCAAAAGAACTTAATTGCGAAAGTATAAACCTAGGATTTACAGCTACATTAGAAAAGAAAAGATTCGGTGCAGAAACCTATTCAACCGTTGCCTACATGCAAATGGATGATACGTTCAACTCTTCTGTTATCGAGTCGATACAAATTACAAATAAAATAAACCAAACGATTACTAAATCAAACTAACTAAATCAAATCAAAATTTTATGACCATCAAAGCAAACGAATTCAGCGTTTTTTCAGAGAAAGGAAAAGCAAAGTTAATCGAGAAATCGTCTAATAAGGTATTAGACAAGAAATTAACTGAAAAACTTACCTTGGAATTACACTCTATTAACAACTATTTTGTTGAGGTATTGTGTGATGAAACAGGGAAACAATTATCGGTAAAGCAAGTAAGTACCGATTATGTTTCTAAGTTTTATTGCTTCGACAATATTTCAATAACTGAATTGAAATACTAGTCCCTTTAAGAATTTCTTTAGTGTATTTCAGGCGGTTTAATTACTTGCCTGCTGTACTTGTTTTGTATTTTTTTACAGCGTTGTAAATGGATTTTGCCATTACTGTTTGTCCGCTGTCTTTAGACAAAACTTTTCTATCCATTTCATTGGATAAAAAGCCAGTTTCAATTAATACGCCTGGCATCGCGGTTTTCCATAATACTAAAAAGCCTGCTTGTTTAACCCCACGACTTTTTAATTTCGTGTTTTTCTTGAATTCATTTTCAACATGACTAGCAAATTTAGCACTTTGGTCTATGTAAGCATTTTGGATAAGAGAAAAAATAATGTGTCCTATCGGAGAGTTAGGGTCAAATTGTTCGTAAGCACTGTTGTTTTTGTAATCTTTTTCTAAAGTAATAACACTATTCTCACGTTTGGATACCTGCAAATTACTTTCTGATTTGTGCAAACCCATAATATAAGTCTCAGTTCCATTGGCTTCAGCATTGTCATTTGCATTGCAATGTATACTGATAAAAAGGTCGGCATTGTTTTTGTTAGCTATATTGCTGCGTTCGCTTAATTCAATAAATTTGTCAGTTTTTCGAGTATACACGACCTTAACGTCAGGAAGGCTATCTTCTATCATTTTGCCTAGTTTTAGGGCAATAGACAGGGTTACCTCTTTCTCACGGTCGTTGGCAAAATTACAGCCTGGGTCATGTCCTCCGTGTCCCGCGTCTATGACAACAATATCAAATTTGTTCTCATCGCCGATAAAGGATGAACTGATCCAAAAGGATGCTATTAAGAAGCTAATTAATAATTTTTTATCCATCTTTACTATGGTTCGGTTTTTTAAATTAGTTTTGTGCAAATTTCGCGAATTAGTTTTGTTTAATCTATTATTTACAACCAAACATCTCCATTCATTATTGTGGATAATACAATTTTCGTGCTACATTTTATACAGTAATCAAGCTGAGGCTCAAATAAATGAAACAATTTCTCTTAATCAAACTGCGATAACCGATTCTTTACAATTCCCAAACGACACATTTAAGCAAATTTCAGATACCCTAAAACAAGCGACTGATACTTTCAGAATCTCCAAAGATGCCATTACTGATCTTATAGATTACCAAGCGCAGGATTCTAGTTTGTTTGATTTGAAACAGAAAAAAGCCTATTTTTATGGCAATGCTTCTATCAAATATCAGGGAATCGACCTGAAAGCTGCTATCATTATTGTGGATTTTGACAAGCGTGAATTGTACGCAATTGGTCGGATAGATTCAGCAGGAAGGTATGTTGGAAAGCCAATTTTTAATGATGGTGAAAGAGAAACAGAAGCCGATACTATGATTTATAATTTTAATACCAAAAGAGGGAGAACCTATGGTATTACAATGAAAGAAGGCGATGGATTTATTCACTGTAACAAAGTGCTGCGTGATGATGACCAAAGTTTGTACAGTGATGTCGGAAAATACACTACTTGTAATAATCCCGAACATCCTCATTTTTATTTAAAAGCACAAAAACTGAAAATCATTCCCAATAAAAAAATCATTTTTGGTCCTGCAAATCTAGTCATCGAAGATGTGCCAACGCCACTTTTTATTCCTTTTGGAATGTTTCCAACCAAAAAAGAAAAACGCTCAGGTTTAGTCCCTTTTGATTATGGGATGAGTGGCAATTTCGGCCCTTTTTTAAGGAATATTGGATACCATTTTGCCGTCAGTGATAAAATGGACCAAAGTTTTATGGGCGATATTTACTTCAGAGGAAGTTGGAGAATCGCTTCAAATACCCGTTATAATAAACGTTACAAATACAATGGTAACTTCCAAATAGAAAATGCAAAGTATTTAACAGCTGAAAGAGAAGACCCTTTGTTTAAATTGAAAAATACCAAAACTTTTAGTTTAAGATGGACACACAATCAAGATCCTAAAGCCAAGCCAGGTTCTACTTTTTCTGCCAATGTGAACATACAAAAAAACAATGCCGCTCAGTTAAATTCAGTTAATCCAACAACTATTGTTACCAATGAATTCGGCTCTTCAGTTTCTTACTCTAAAATGTTGTTTCGCAATAAAGTAAATTTAGTTTCGGGAATTACGCACCGTCAAAATACCCAAAATAGAAATTTTAGCATGTCTTTGCCCAATATTACACTCAACGTGCAAAGAATAACCCCTTTTGCTAAACCTAATGCCATAGGTAAATACAAATGGTACAAAGATTTTGGGGTTAGTTATCAGTTGCAATTTGAAAATCGAATAGAAACCAAAGACAGTATTTTCTTCTCGGGATTGCCTTTCGAATCAATATTGCCGGGAATTCAATTTAATTCACCCCTTAAATTAACGGTTGGGGATGAGTTTAAACAAGGCATTATTCACAGTATTCCTATTACGTTGGGTTCTTATAAGTTCTTCAAACAAAAATTCTCTTTTACACCGAGTGTTAACTACAGAGAATATTGGTATTTTAACTCGATAGAAAAAAACTGGAACGAACAAAATAAAAAATTAGATACCACTTTTAACAGAGGATTTAGCAGGGCTAGCGATTATTCTGCCAATGCCAATATAGGGACACAAATATTTGGAACTTACCAATTGCGTTCTAAAAAAATATCAGCCATCAGACACACCATTACCCCAAATGTTGGTTTCAGCTACAGGCCCGATTACAGTCAAGAAAAGTTTGGTATCTTTAAGCAAGTGCAGGCTGATACCACAGGCAGATTACAAAGGTATTCTATTTATGAAAATGCAATTTTAGGGTCGCCTAGTGGTGGCGCAAGTGGTTTGTTAAACTTTTCTATAGGAAATAACCTGCAAGCCAAAGTGCTCAAGAAAACAGACACAAGTGCCAAGTTTGAAAATAAAACTTGGATAGAAAGTTTTAATATTTCAGGGTTTTACAACTTTTTGGATACAGCAAAAAGGTTGTCTAATATTTCGGTATCTGGTTTTACAAGATTGTTTAATCATGTCAACTTAAATGCGAATGCCGTATTAAATCCTTATCAAAAAGTAGGGAATGAAACCATTGATAAATTAGAGATTTTGAGAGGAAAAAGAATAGGAACATGGACCAGTGGTCAGGTTTCTATGCAAACGGGAATTAATGCAGACATGTTTAAATCTAAAAAATCATTAGATACCACAGGAAAAATTAAAACCCAAGAAGATGTGAATGAATTTGGAGAGTTAATGCGCAATCCTAATGCCTATGTTAATTTTGACAGAGAATGGAGTTTGAATGTCAATTACTCAATGAACTATACTAGAATTAATTATGCAACTCGGTATTTTCATACACTTGGTTTTAGTGGCGATTTAAACCTAACACCAAAATGGAAAATTGGATGTAACTCAGGTTATGATTTCGAACAAAAGAAAATTGCCTTTACTCAGTTTGAGGTAAGTAGATTGTTGCATTGTTGGGCGCTTAATTTTTCTTGGATACCAGACGGTGTAAGAAAGAGTTTTTTCTTTTCTATTAAGGTCAATAGCAGTATATTGCAAAGTTTGAAGGTGGACAAAAAACGACTTTGGACCGATCAATAAATCATGAAGTTTTTAAATACAAATCAGTTGAGAGAATGGGATGAATTCACTATTAATAATGAACCCATCTCTTCGATTAAACTTGTTGAAAGAGCTTCGCAAAATGCAATCCATTTTATTAAAGAAGTTTGTGCTACTTCACAAAATATTTTAGTGGTTTGCGGCAATGGTAACAATGGTGCAGATGGACTTTGTATTGCCTATTTGTTAGCACAAAGCCATTATAAAGTTAAAGTATTACTTGCCAATCCATTGAAACCATACACCGATGAAGCAAGTTTTTATTTAGAGCAATTTAAGTCCCAATACAGTGACTTATTAATTACTGAAGAAAACTTTGAAAATTATAACACCCATTTCGATGTTTTGATAGATTGTATTTTGGGTGTTGGATTGTCATTGCCCTTAAAATCGCCGCTTTGTGAATTAATTAATAAGCTTAATAAAGCAAATTTCGAAACCGTTATTGCCATTGATGTGCCCTCTGGATTCCCATCAGAAATAGATTTAAAGGAATGGCATTTGCTAAAAAATGATTTTATTAAAGCAACTCAAACGCTAACATTTCAACAGATCAAACCTTCTTTTTTGTTTCCTGAAAGTGAAACAGCAACAGGCTTAGTTAAAGTTGTAGACATAGGATTAGATAAAACATTCTTAAATAAAATTGAAAGTAATCAGTTTCTAATAACACAAGAACAAGTTACTGCGATTATACCCAAAAGAACAAAATTTTGTCACAAAGGAACCTTTGGTCATGCCTTATTAATAGCTGGTCAAAAAGGAATGTGTGGTGCTGCTTCTTTGTCGGCAAAAGCGATTGTGAAATCGGGGAGTGGAAAAACCAGTATTCTTTCTCCTGAGTCATGTTATCAAGTGTTGCAAACATTGGTGCCCGAAGCTATGGTATTAGACAATAGTGGTAAGGATTTCCTACACAATGAACCCATTGATATTCGCAGTTATAGTGCCGTAGGGATAGGTCCAGGAATAGGAACCAATGAGGCTACATTAGCGCTTTTGTTGGAAATAATATCACAATGTAAACAATACAATATGCCATTGGCAATAGATGCAGATGCTTTGAATATGATAGGGGAAATTGGTGTTGACCGCATTGTATTTCCACAGCAATGTGTTCTTACACCTCATCCCAAAGAGTTCGACCGTTTGTTTAAAGTTGAGGTTAATTGTTCCAAAGAAAGGGCAATACTTGCCAAACAATTTTCTCAAAAATACAATGTCACTATTGTATTAAAAGATTCAGTTAGTATTATATACAACCCTAATCAAACAGAATATATACTTTACGAAAGCAGTCCTTCTTTAGCAAAAGGGGGGAGTGGTGATGTATTACTGGGAATAATAACCGCCCAACTGGCACAGGGGTTAAAAGTGTCTGATGCAGCATTGTTAGGAGTTTATATTCACTCACAATCGGGTATTTGGTGCGCCCAAAATAGAGGTATAGCTTCTACTACAGCTATGGATTTACTCGATGGGATTAATCAGTTTTATCTTCAAACTGAATTGAATTAATATTTTTTTTTAAAGGTAGAGTAGGGGTATTTACATTCTTGGATGTCTTAGGGGTGTAAATGAAGAAAATACTTGTAATATTATTAATGTGTTTTGGAACAATTTCTTTTTCTCAAAGTTACACACAAACTATTAAGGGAACTGTGATTGATAAGGTTTTGCAATCGCCAATTAAGGGAGCTGAGATTATATTTGGGTTCGATAGTTCTAAATATACAACAAGCAATGAAAACGGGGAGTTTGAACTCAAAAACATTGCGGTTGGTAGAATAAAAGTGATTGTTAGACATATTCAATATCAAGAAGTAGTGCTATCGAATCTGCTACTTACAAGTGGTAAGGAATTGGTTCTAAATATTCAAATGGAAGAGCAAATTCAATCTATAAATGGGGTTTCGGTAAAAGCTAAAATAAGAAAAGAAAAAACAGTCAATAATATGTCTGTTGTTAGTACAAGAACTTTTTCAGTTGAGGAAACACAGAAGTTTGCGGCTGCTGTAAATGACCCTGCAAGGATGGCAACTTCTTTTGCGGGTGTTGTAGGTGCTGATGATGGAGGTAATTCTATTGTTATAAGAGGTAATTCGCCTACTGGCATGCTTTGGCGTATGGAAGGCATTGATATTCCCTCGCCCAATCATTTTGCTTCATTCAATGCCTCAGGCGGTGGCGTTTCTATTTTAAGTGCGCAATTGATGAGTAATTCTGATTTTATGACGGGGGCTTTTTCGGCTGAATATGGCAATGCTTTGAGCGGTGTGTTTGATATCAAACTAAGAAAGGGAAATGCTCAAAAAAGAGAATATACTTTGCAAGCAGGATTTCTAGGAATCGACTTTGCCGCTGAGGGTCCTTTGAGCAAAAAAGGCGGTAGTTTTTTGGTGAATTACCGATATTCTACTTTGGGGATTTTAAATAAAATTGGCATCAATGTGGGCACTGGTAGCAATACATTTCAAGACTTATCTTTCAATGTTCATTTGCCAAAATACAAATCAGGGCAATGGAGTGTATTTGGCTTTTCGGGCTTGAGCGATTCTAGACAAAATGCGCAAAAAGATTCATCACTTTGGAAAAGCCAATCGGACCGTAGCAATTTTATATATGTAACCAATACTACTGCTATAGGTGCAACACATTTACTAAACATAGGAAAAAAAACAAGCCTAAAAAATGTGTTACTCTTTTCTAATGCAACTATTAAAGATGAAGTGGCACAATACAAGAACGATTATGCCACAACGTTTATTCAGTTTAACCAAAAAATTGGCAACATTAAAATGGCGCTTAACTCAAGTTTGAATCATAAATTCAGTCAAAAGTTACATTTAAGGGCTGGTATTATTGCGACCCATTGGACATATCAAACCTATCAAAAAGCGGTGGATACAAACGAAATATTGCAAACCAATTTGAATCAAAACGGACAAACTACTTATTTTCAAGCATACGCCCAAATTCGCCAAAGATTTAGCAAACGATTCTCAGTTATTGCAGGTATTCATAGCTTGTTTTTAATGCTGAACAATCGTAATTCGATAGAACCAAGAATGTCTGCTAAATACGATTTTGCAAATAATCAAAGCTTAAGTTTGGGGTATGGTTTACACAGCCAATTGCAATTGCCTGGTGTATATTTTGCGCAAACGAATGTTGGTGGAAATAACATCCAATACCCAAATAAAAATCTCGACTTTTCAAAAGGACATCATTTTGTTTTGGGATATGATAAAAGCTTTAAGAACAGCAGCAGGATTAAAACAGAAGCCTATTATCAGCACTTGTTTAGTATTCCAATTGGTACAGAGTTGGGCAGCCATTTATCTACTATCAATGAAACGTGGGGAACTATTACTAGTCCGATGATAAACAAAGGTGTCGGAATGAATTATGGATTGGAAATAACATTTGAGAAATTCATGTACAAAGGTTTATACTATTTGGTGTCTACTTCTCTGTATCAAAGTAAATTCAAAGTCCATCAAAAAGAATGGTTTAACACAAGATTCAATGGGCAACATGCTGTAACCTTTACTGCTGGTAAAGAATTTCAGCTTAAAAATGGAAAACTCATTGGTATTAACATCAAATCACTGTGGTATGGTGGCTATTGGGAAACACCAATAAACATTGAGGCTTCCAAATTAAAACAAAGAGCGGTGTTTTTTGAAGATCAACCTTTTTCAGAAAAACTGGATAACTATTTCAGAACAGATGTTAAATTTAGTATCAGAAAAAACTATTTGAAGTACAATAGTATTTTAAGTTTAGATATACAAAACGTGAGCAATAAAAAAAATATTGGCGGTAGATATTATGACGAAGAAAAACAAACCATCGTAACTTGGTATCAAACACCATTAATACCCATATTAAGCTATAAAATAGAATTTTAATTTAATCAACAATAAACATGAAACCAAACATTCCATTTTTTTTATTATTAACAGTTGTTACCCTCATTACCTCTTGTAGAAAAGACAGATTTATTCAAACAGGAGAAGGGCCGTCAGTCATTGAAATACGAACCATTGACCATATTCAAAAACTTGATTTAAGCATGGCTGCAGATGTAGAAGTAATAGTCGATAGTAATCCTCGAATTGAAATATATGCCCAACAAAACATTATCGATTTGATGGAAACCAAAGTCAAACAAAGTACGCTAATTATAAAATTAAAAAATCTTACTTCCATCAGAAGACACAATCCCATTTCTGTTAAAGTTTATACATCCAAAATCTCGGATATTTATTTAAATGGCAGCGGAAGTGTAACTTATAAAAATTTTGTAGATGTAGATAGGATGGATTTAACAGTAAATGGTTCAGGTAAAATTGATATGTATAGCAACGTTCTTCAACATATTAGTGCTAACGTAAATGGTTCAGGTGATATTTGTTTAAAAAGTAATAAGATTTGTCAATATGGAAATTTTGATATTTCAGGCTCTGGAAAAATCAAGGCTTATCCTTTTCAAATTAATGAAATAGATGCCAGTATTAGCGGTTCAGGAACTATGGAGGTTTATTGTTCAGAAGCATTAAATGGTTCAATTTCAGGAAGTGGTAAAATTTATTACAAAGGGAATTGCCAAACCAATGTAAAAATTTCGGGAAGTGGAAGAATAGAAAGAAGAAACTAATTGAGCAATAAAAAGTATAAATTCGCATTACACTAATTTTAATATAATGGTTCAAGCAGAGGATAGAAATAAAATTAATATTCATTCGATTGAAGATTATGAGAATGTATTTAGAACATATTACAATGGCTTGTGTAGATATGCATCTACATGGATAGACAATAGAGAAGACGCCGAAGAAATTGTTCAAACTGTTTTTGTTAAACTTTGGGAAAAAAGAGAAGACAGAATCATTGAAATTTCAATTAAATCTTATTTGTACAAAAGTGTATACCATTCCGCTCTCAATTATTTGAAACACCAAAAAATAAAAAGACAATACATGGAAATGAATAAACAAGGTGAGTTAGCACCAAATGCAGGTGAAAACTTACAAACAAAGGAATTAAGACATAAAATAAATGCGGCAATCAATGCATTGCCCGAACAATGTCGATTGGTTTATAAATTAAGTAGATTTGAAAACCTAAAGTACAAAGAAATATCAAATGTATTAAATATATCTATTAAAACCGTAGAAAATCACATGGGTAAAGCACTGCGACTTATGCGCGAAAATCTGAGTGAATACATTACCATTTGGGTATTTTATTTAGTTACTTTTTTTAACCTGTATATCATAGCTCAAATAACATCATTATGAAAGAAGATTTAATTGTCAAATATTTAGTGGGGGAGGCAGAACCACATGAGGTCTATATGATAGAAGAGTGGAGGAAATTGGACGTTAACAACGAAAAACAATTCCAAACTTTTAAAACCATTTGGGACGAAAGTTTTCATTTGAAAAACGAAAAAGACTTTAATACCGACAGAGCTTGGAGTCAGGTAAAACAAACCATTATCAAACCTCAATCAAAAGTCGTTAACTTCAATTTCCGTTGGATGGCGGCAGCTTCTGTGTTGATTTTGTTAGGCATTGTTTTTTGGTTTTTTAATCAATCTGAAAAAGAGGTTTATTCTGCAGCCTACCACAGTTCGCAAAATGATATTCAAAAAATAGCGTTACAAGATGGTTCGAAAGTGACCTTAAAAAACGGCTCTTTTAAATACATAACATCAAGATTTAGCAACAAAAGACAAATACAAATGGACAGTGGTACCGCATTTTTTGATGTTGCCCCAGACAAAAGCAAACCATTTGAAATTAGTAGTAATGGTGTTACAATAACTGTAGTAGGGACTTCTTTTGAGGTGATTTCGAATCAAAGTTTCACATCTGTGAATGTGCTTGAAGGAACGGTGGTTTTTACAACACCTGTTGGTAAACAAACATTAACCGCTGGTATGGGTGCTAAGTACGACTATCAAACAGAGGCATTGAGTGGCTTGGAAGCCAATCGAATTAACAATATGGCTTATCATACAGGGGTGCTCAATTTTTCAAACAAATCGCTCAAAGAAGTGGTAGAAGATTTGAATCAATACCAAACTAATTACACGGTCCAAATAGCCAACAGTAATGTCAACAACTGTTTAATTACAACAAGTTTTAAAAATGAAAAAATTGAAGATATACTGAAGGTAATAACAACCACTCTTCAATTGACTTACACTAAAGATGAATCAAAAAAACTAATTACCATAGAAGGAGCGTATTGTAAATAAATGAAAAATTTAAGTTTAATCATAGTGCTTATGTTTGGTGTATCGCTAGTAGCACAAACCAATACGCCAATTTTAGAAAGAAAAATATCTTTAAAAATAAGTAATCAAAAGTTGGGTTATGTTTTAGAAGTGATTTCAGAAACAGCGGGATTTAGTTTCTCATATTCTAATCAAATTTTCAATCCCAATCAAACAGTTACATTGTTTGCAGAGAATAGAACCGTTAAAGTGATTCTTGATCAATTGTTTAAAGACCAAGTGACCTATCAACAAATTGGTAATCATTTGGTATTGCAGAAAAAAGTAGTACCCAAAATTGTGAAACAAAACAGTAGTTCAATCCCTTCAAAATACCAATTTATCGTTTCAGGATATATAAGAGATACTCAAACCGGTTCACCTATAACTAATGTAAGTATCTATGAAAAACACTCCTTAACTTCTGCTTTCTCGGGTGATTTTGGGTATTATAAAATTAATATCACTTCAAAATCGCCGAAATTAATGCTCAATTATTCAAACAGTGAATATCAAGATACTGCAATAAGTATTGATTTTGAAAACAATGGTGTTATTAGTTGTAATGTTAATTTATTTAGTACTAAAGCTAACATAGAAGAAGATTTTCAAGTGGTCGATTCTTCTGTTTTAATTACATTTACAGACAGTCAAACAAACAACAATCAATTGACTAAAAAGAGTGAAATTCAATCCGCTAAAACAACATTTATAAAACTTGAAGATTTAAATTTGGGGAAATGGGTAATGAGTAAATACCAATCCCTAAACGAGAAAAATATTATAGATTCTTTCGAAAGAAATTGGCAAGTCACATTTATTCCTCCCATGGGTAGTAACGGTAAATTAAGTAGTTTAACAAGTAATAGACTTTCATTGAATTTATTGGCAGGATATAATGGCGGTTTAAATGGTGTAGAATTTGGCGGATTGGTCAATATTATCCGTAAAGAGGTGCATGGTGTTCAGTTTGCGGGATTGTCAAATTTAGTTGGCGGAAATTACAATGGAGTTCAATTTGCAGGTATTTCAAATCAAAATTTAAGCGAAACAAAAGGCGTTCAATTTGCAGGCATATCTAATTACAATAACTTAGCAAGTAGAGTTACACAATTTGCAGGTGTTTGTAATATAAGCCGAGGTATTTTAGATGGGTTTCAAGCAGCGGGAGTATTGAATTTGGCAGCGTATAAAACCAATGCAGTTCAAATAGGAGGCGTAATAAATGTTGCCAATGAAATAAATGGCGGTCAAATAGCAGGTGTTATCAATATTGCTCGCAAAGTAAAAGGGTTTCAAATCGGGTTAATAAATATTGCTGACAGTGCAGAAGGTATGACATTGGGTTTAATAAACATTATTAGAAATGGAATACATCAGTTAGAAATCAATCAAAACGAAAACAAAATGTTCGGAATTGCATTTCGTTCAGGCACCAAGAAATTGCATAGCATTATTGCACTTAATTCCGAATGGCCTATTGCTAGCAGAAATTCAATGTTAGCGTATGGATTTGGATTGGGCAGTAATTTTAAACTAAGCAAACTATTAAATTTAAACACAGGTATAATTTCACAACAATTGTCTAATAATTTCGAATCGGAAAATCTAAAGTTACACAGCAGACTTTATGTAAATACAGAATTGACTTTATTCAAAGGGTTTTCGGTTTTTGCAGGAGCAACGGTTAATCATTTAATTGCAGATATTAACGATGTAGATTATCAATCAAAATTAAAAGACTTTGGAACAGCACCATTTTTAAGAATTGATGGCAATTATCCACAACACGCTTGGTTAGGTTATCAGTTTGGAATAAGACTATTTTAAATAATAGTTAAAGTTTTTTAAGGCACTATAACAAAGAAATAGTGTTTTTGTAAAAAACTAAATTCATTTACTAATTTCTTGCATTTTTAAAAAAATAGATTACATTTGTTTTTCAAAATGAGGTTTTAATGCAAATTTTAACTTCATTTTATCTCTAGTTCTGAACCTTATAACCAATAATTATTATGAAAAAAAAAGTACAAAGTATTCCGTTTTTGCAAGCCTTATTATTTCTTTTATTGTTAGTTCCTGTATTGAGTTATGCTCAACTAAGTGGTAGTTATACCATTAATCCGAGGCAAAATGCCAGTAACTCCAATTATCAAAATTGGGAGTCGGCTATAGGTGATTTAGTAAGTGGTTCAAGAACAGATGGAGGAAATGCCCAAGGTTCTGGTGTCAGTGGTGCGGTTATTTTTACTGTTTATGACACGGTTTACAATGTAAATTTAGATATTACAGCAATTACAGGAGTTTCAAATACTAGTTCTATTACTTTCAGGTCAACTAGTTTAGACAGTAGTCGCTGTGTACTCAAAAACGCTTCGTCTACCTCTTCAACAGGTGATTATGTCATTCATTTGAATGGAGTTGATTTTTTAAGATTCAGAGGGATAGGGTTTGAACGCACCGGAACTAATACATACAGTACGGTTGTTCAATTAAGCAATGACGCAGATAACAATCAGTTTAGTCAATGTTATTTTAGGGGAAGAAAAATGCCAAGTAATTCGAGTTTGGGATTTAATTATGGAATAGGGTCTTGTTTATACTTTGCTGGAAATGCCGATAGTACTTTAGTGAATAAATCGCGTTTGTTATATGGTTATAATGGAATATATGGTGCCACTTCATGTTCAGGGAATAAATTTTCATACAACAAAATAGATACAAGCGGTTGTTCGGGGATTTACATGACTGGTCAAAGTGGATTTTTGATTGAAAACAATCAATTTAACATGGGTGATTTTGGGGCTAATCAAGGTCATTATGTTTCTTATGCTATGCGTATTGAAAATTCACCTTCTTTAATTATCAGAAATAATAAAATACAAATGTTAGCGGTAAATGGGCAAGTTGTTAGGGCTGTTATTTTAGCTAATACCACTAGTACTTCATCCGCACCATCACTTGTCTATAATAACTTTATTTTTAATGGTGGTGGCACAGGTGATTGTACGGGATTTGCAATTTACTTGTGTACATATCTCAATTTTCACAACAACAATGTTTTAATAAATAGTTCATTGTCTGCAAGTGCGGGTTATTACCATTACCCACAGTATACCAACTCTTATGTTCGTTTGGTTAATAATAATTTTATTAATAAAGGGGCAGGATTTGCAGTGAATGTTCCTGGATCAAATTATGGCAATATTGATTCCATGGATTATAATAATTTGTTTGCCAATGGAACATACATTGGTCAATGGAATGGCAATTCATATACCAGTTTTTCTTCGTGGCAATCGGGCACTAGTTTGGATGTAAATTCCTTGAATGTTGATCCCGGTTATATAAGTAATGCGGATTTGCATGTAGCCAATATTAGTTTAAATGGCAAAGGATTTGTATCTCCATGGGTGCCAAATGATATAGATGGCGATGTAAGAGATTTCAACTTTCCTGATATTGGAGCCGATGAGTTTTTTCCGGCAACACGTGATGTTGGAATTAGTAATGTAGATAGTCCTTCTGTTTTTTGTGCAGGTGTTCATCCTGTCAAAGTAAGATTTCAAAACTATGGTTCTGATACTGTCAAGCAAGTAAGTATACAATGGCAAATAAACTCAGGTAGTGTAAGTACATATAATTGGTCGGGAGTAATTGCCCCTGGAAATTCATCCGCTTCAGTTCAAGTTGGCACATTTAATTTTGCCTCAAATACACCCTATTTATTTAAAGTTTGGACACGCCTTCCTAACAATTCCAATGATCAAAAAACAATCAATGACACTCTGAGGATTACAAAGTTGGCAGGGTTAACAGGTAATTATAGTATTGGAGATACAGCTGGAACAGATTTTAAATCAATAAATGATGCTATTACAGGAATTTCGTCAAGAGGAATTTGTGGTCCTGTTACTTTCAATGTAAAACATGGCGTTTATAATGAACAGATAACCTTTACTCAATTGCCGGGGATGGGAAGTAATAATCCTATTAGATTTAAAAATGTTACAAAAGACAGCACTAAAGTAGTGGTTACTTTGCCATCTACCACAGCTACAGGTAATAACAATGCAGCCATTCAGTTACGTGGGGCCGATTATGTTACATTCGAAGGATTTACATTCCAAAGAACTGGAAACAATCCATACGGACATGTGCTTCATATTTTAAATGGGTCAAATAATAATAAGTTTCAGTCATGCCAATTTATTGGAATAAGACCTTTAACAAGTAATGTCAATGCTATCAATATTTGGTCAGACCAAAGTGAGGATAATAACAATCAGTTTGTAGGTAATTTAATGAAGTTCGGAACTTATAATATGTGGTATTTTGGAGATGTTACAGTCAAAGAATCAGGAACAATTATTCAAGGAAATACTTTTGACAGTGCCTATAGTTATGCTTTAAATATTGTAGATAATAATCAAGTAAAGTTAATTGGAAATACCTTTAAAAATGTAATCAATCCCATTGGAGGAAATTATCAAGCTCAATTATTGCGATGCAATGGAAATATTCAAGTTGACCGTAACTATTTTGGGGGTATAAATACTGAAAATTCACTCCTTTTGAACCGTTGTATTTCGAGTTTAAATAACGAAAGTGTTGTTTCCAATAATATGTTTGTAAGAGGTTCTGGAAAAGGCATATATCTCGACAGTACTCAATTTATTAAAGTAGTTCACAACAGTCTTTATTTTTATTCAAGTTCCTCTGCAAATGCAGGTCTATTTACCTCAGGTATCTATAATTCAAATATTCAATTATTAAATAATAATATTGTTATGGAAGGAGGTGATGCTATTTATATTGCTTCGGGTTCTCAGGTTTCGGTAAGTAATTATAACAATTATTTTACCAAAGGAACTCAATTTGTGTATTGGGGTAGTAATATCAACAATATGTCAAGTTTAAGATCAGCAAGTGGTCAAGAGTCCAGATCAATGTCTGTTTTGCCTTATTTCATTTCAAGTACAGACTTACATATTAAAAATCCTTTGTTGAAAGGTGCTGGTATAAGGGTAGCGGAGGTAAAAAAAGATTTTGATGGGGAATTAAGAGATACTTTAACACCTGATATAGGTGCGGATGAATTTTTATTAAGTAAAAATGATGCCTCTGTCATTGCATTATTAAGTCCTACTGGGGCAGAATGTGCAGCTAATTTGCCTGTGAAAGTAATTATTCAAAATTTAGGAAAAGATACCTTAAAGAATGTCGTGCTCAATTGGGTAGTATCTGGTGTTACACAAACTGCATTTTCTTGGCAAGGGAATTTAAAAAACAAAGCTTTTGATACCATTCAAATTGGCACTTATAATTTTGCCAATAATGCAAGTCCACAATTTGTGTTTTGGTCAAGCAGTCCAAATTCACAAGCAGATGGTTTCCCTTGGAATGATACCTTTAGAATTAACCGTTCTGTTCAACCACTTCCTCTAGCTAATGCAGGAGTCAATCAAACTATTTGTCAGGGTACTACTGTTGCTATTGGTCCAAACTCTGTGAGTGGTTTTTCTTATGTATGGAATGATTTAGATGCACAAACATTGTATGGAAATACCTCACGTGTTTTTGTAACACCACAATACACAACAGATTATGAATTAGTGGTTACTAATGTTAATTTAGGTTGTTCAAGACGCGATACGGTCACCATTTTAGTAAATCCCAAACCATTAATTAATGCAGGAACAGACAGGTCATTGTGTGTAGGCACTAGCACTCAGATTGGTGCTGCATCTCAATCGGGATTTACTTACCAATGGCGCAGTATTCCTTCAGGATTTAGTTCTACAACATCTAACCCAATAGTATCACCTAATCAAACAACGCGATACATTTTAGATAAAACTGTCATAGGGACAGGATGTGTTGCAACAGATACAGTTTTAATAAGTGTTTTCGGATATCCTAGTCCAAGTATTCGTGGAGTTGCTGCGCCTTGTTTAAACTCAACTCAAATTTATAATACTAATGTGGTAACAGGTCATTCTTATCTTTGGTCTGTCAATGGAGGTAATATTGTAAATGGACAAAACACTAACAATATTCAAGTAAATTGGAATTCTATTGGAAATAAAGAGGTAAAGGTGATAGAAACAAATATAGCAGGTTGTAAAGATACTGTTTCAATAAACGTGAATATAAAGCCATTGCCAGTTGCAAGATTTAGAGTAAATGATGTATGTTTAGGGCAAGCCTGTATGTTTAAAGACTCCAGTGAAAATGCAGTATCGTATCAATGGACATTTGGAGATGGAAATAACTCAATTTTTCAAAATCCAACACATACTTACACTCAATTAGGAACGTATACTGTTAGATATGCTGTAGAAAGTAATGATGGTTGTAAAGATACAACTTATGGTTTGGTCAATATTTCGGACTTGCCTACTGCAAAATTTGGATATAAGAAAAACGACCAATTAACATTTACTTTTACCGATTCATCACTTGAAAATGGGAATACAATTGTGGCATGGAATTGGGATTTTGGCGATGGTAATATCTCAAATTTGCAAAACCCAGTTCATACCTATACTTCAGAAGTTTCATATACAGTTAAACTTTGTGTAAATACTGATAGAGATTGTGAAAGTTGTATTAGTAAGGTTGTTGCAGCTGTTGGCATTTCAAATGAATTTATTGAGCATGGATTGCAGTTGTTCCCTAATCCAAATAACGGCATTTGCCAGCTTAAATCGAAGAAAATAATTGAAAGTGTAGAAGTGTTATCAATAGAAGGTAAAGTAATATTGTCAATAGAGCCGAAACAATTATTGACGGAAATACAAACACTAAATTTTGATTCAGGTGTCTATCAGTTGAGAGTAACTACAGAAAATCAAACCACTATTATAAAAATGATTGTCAATAAATAGCTTTTAAATTGAAGTATTACTTTTAATAAAGTATTTCTTCAATCTTAGTAATTAACTCAAGCGGCATTTTGTAATATGAAATTTTTATTCTTTTGAAGGATGCTTCAATGTTGAGGGTTATTAAACCATCGTGTTTATTTATTTCATGGTTTAATTCTTCTAATAAATTTTCATATAATACTTTAATGTCATTAATTATTTCAATAATCAAAGGGTGGTCGATTTCAAAAATAGTTTTTCCATCATAGTAAACACTAATAAAACTGTCTTTCTGGGCCATTTGCATTAGATACTTTTATAAGAGTTTATGTTATTGTATTTTGTTTTTTTAGTTTGTATTGTTTTATTTTTTTTGTTCCTAAATAGGTAATTGTATGTCATCAGGTACAAATTAATATTAAATATATGAAAAATACAATATTTTAAGATTAATTTGTATTATATTTTAAGTATGTTACTGTGTTTTAATCTTATTTTTGTAATGATTTTTGGGTATGTTATTGTAATATCAAATTATTATTAGTCATTTGTTTCTAATTTTAGTATATTTGTGTAGTACTTGTAACTGTAGCAAGGTAGAAAGGGTATTGCAATTACTTATATTAATATTTTAAATATTGATTTTATTTATAAGGCTAACTTGCCTTTCTTTGCAGTCGTTAATAATAAATTTAACCATAAAAATATGAAAAAAATAATTCTAAGTATTGCCATTGTAGTCAGCAGTTCTGCCTACAGTCAACCAAGTGGTACCGAAGGGGATAAATGTCCTTTCCACTTTGGACAAACAGCCTCAGGGGATCAAACCTCTGTTGTTAGTGAAAATGCCCCAAAAGTAATGGCGAATAAACCCGTTTCAAATCTTGATTGGTGGCCAAATCAATTAGATCTTAATGTACTAAGACAAAATTCTTCACTTTCTAATCCACTAGGCACTCAGTTTAATTACACTCATGCTTTTACTAGTCTTGAATACAATGCTTTAAAAGAGGATATCAAAGCCATATTAACCCAGTCGCAAGATTGGTGGCCTGCTGATTTTGGTAACTATGGTCCATTGTTTATTCGTATGGCTTGGCACAGTGCTGGAACTTACCGAACAGGCGATGGAAGAGGAGGTGCATGTGCAGGACAACAACGTTTTGCACCGCTTAACAGTTGGCCTGACAATGGTAATTTGGATAAAGCACGCAGATTGCTTTGGCCAATCAAACAAAAATATGGTCAAAAAATCTCTTGGGCAGATTTGATGATACTAACCGGAAATGTTGCATTAGAATCAATGGGTTTTAAAACCTTTGGTTTTGCTGGCGGAAGAGCTGATGTTTGGGAGCCTGAATACAATGTTTATTGGGGTTCTGAAACCAAAATGTTGGATGATAAAAGATACACTGAAGATCGTAAACTCGAAAATCCATTAGCAGCTGTTCAAATGGGATTAATTTATGTTAATCCCGAAGGTCCCAATGGAAACCCTGACCCAATTGCTGCTGCCATAGACATTCGTGAAACCTTCGGAAGAATGGGTATGAATGATGAAGAAACCGTTGCTTTAATTGCAGGTGGACACACGTTAGGAAAAACACACGGTGCCGGTCCAGCTTCGCATGTAGGTCACGAACCTGAAGCTGCAAGTATAGAATCACAAGGATTGGGTTGGCACAGTACCTACAAATCTGGTAAAGGCAAAGATGCTATCACCTCTGGTTTGGAAGTTACGTGGACGTCTACACCTACCAAATGGAGTAACTCGTTTTTTAATATTTTGTTTGCTTACGATTGGGAATTAACCAAAAGTCCAGCAGGAGCTCACCAATGGGTTGCCAAAAATGGAGACAGTATCATACCTGATGCATTTGAAAAAGGTAAATACCATTTGCCAACCATGTTAACAACCGATTTATCGTTGCGTTTTGACCCAATCTATGAAAAAATATCAAGAAAGTTCAAAGACAACCCTGCCGCATTCGACGATGCATTTGCACGTGCTTGGTTCAAACTAACACACCGTGACATGGGTCCTCGTGCTTTATATCTTGGGCCAGAAGTGCCAAAAGAAGAGTTAATTTGGCAAGACCCAATTCCAGCTGTTAATCACGAATTGGTAAACGACAAAGATATTGAAGACCTTAAAAAAATAATATTGAATTCAGGATTAAGTACAAGCGAACTTATTTCTACAGCTTGGGCCTCTGCCTCAACTTTCAGAGGGTCAGACAAAAGAGGTGGTGCTAATGGCGCAAGAATACAATTGTTACCTCAAAGAAATTGGGAAGCTAATAATCCTGCTCAGTTGGATAAAGTTTTAAAAGTATATGAAGGTATCCAAAAGAACTTCAATGCCAAATCAAAAACTAAAAAAATATCAATGGCTGATTTAATCGTATTGGGAGGAAACGCAGCGGTTGAGAAATCAGCTAAAGAGGCCGGTTATACCATTAAAGTTCCATTTACACCAGGTAGAATGGATGCTACGCAAGAACAAACAGACGTTAATAGTATGGCAGTACTTGAGCCAATCGCAGATGGATTCCGTAATTACACCAAAAATCAATACACGGTTTCTACTGAGGAATTATTGGTTGATAAAGCGCAATTATTGAAATTGACTGCACCAGAAATGACTGTTTTATTGGGTGGAATGAGAGTGTTAGATGCTAACTACAACCAATCAAAATTGGGCGTATTAACTACACATCCTGGAAAACTTAACAATGCATTTTTTGTAAATTTACTAGACATGAATATTGTTTGGAAAGCTACTAATGATACCAAAGAGGTGTTTGAAGGTAGAGACAGAAAAACAGGTGAGTTAAAATGGACTGCTTCAAGAGCTGATTTAATCTTTGGATCACATTCAGAGTTAAGAGCATTGGCAGAAGTATATGCAAGTGCAGATGCAAAAGACAAATTCATCAATGATTTTGTTCAAGCGTGGAACAAAGTAATGAATGCTGACAGATTTGATTTGAAAAAATAAGGAATTTAGTCTACTCATATTAACATAAAAGCCCAATAAAATGGGCTTTTATGTTTTAATTTTAATTTCTTTAATTTGATTTGGTATATAAATTGTAATATTATTTCAATCAAATATAATGAAAATAAAATTATTAATGTTATTGATAGTAGGTATGAATGTTCAATCAAAACTTCAAGCACAGAATGATTTATCAAATTATTTAGATTCTGCTGCAAACAAGGATACATTCAGTTATAATAATATTAATGATAAATATAAAAAGGATACAGTCCTAATTATTTCTAAATCTGATTCTTTAAAAAATGCTTCACTAAAAAAATTTGAAAGAGAGAAGTATGAGAATAATGAACCTTTTGTTTGCTTATATTTACTAAAAATCAGCAGTGTGCATAATCAAGTAGATTTTCAAAATATACATCAACAAGGATTTCCGTTGAATTTATCACTAAATTTTTCGCAAGGAGGCTTTTTTATGGACATCGATGGAGATGCTTTGTATTATTTGGGGTGGAGTGTTGGAAGCTGGATTTATGGACGTGGAGGTTATGTGGAATCTAAGAAATTTAATTTATCAAGTCAGTTTTTAGGTATCAATGTTGGAGGAATGGTATCTCTTGAAAAAACAGATAAAAAAAGGGTAGGTCCGGGTTTGTTTTGGGGGGCTTTTTTACATAATAATGCAGTTATTCAACAAACATTTGGTGGTGTATTTAGTTATCAATATATGACCCGAAATTCATTGCCTGTTCAATTCAAAGCAAAGGTGGGTGCAGGTGTTATTGATGTTGCAAATAAGAAGACAAAATTGATGGGAAGATATTGGGAGTTAAGTTCTCATGTTCCAATTAAATTTACAAAAAGCAATAGCGAAGCTGCTTTTTATGTTAGTCCATATGTTTTATATTGCAAAATACCATATTATGAAGATTACATATATAAATTCACTCCCTCTACTTTTACAGTAGGCATTAAATTTGGAGTTGGATTTAGATCCTGAAATCTAAATCCAGTTTTCATAAAACTAGAACCGTATTAAATACAAAAAGGGAGCGAACTCCCTTTTTGTAAAAACTAAAACTATGAAAACACTCCCCATAAGGGAACATAATGAAACAAAAGTAATATTTATATTCAAATTTCCAAATTAATTATTTTAATAAAATAAGTAATGGGTTAATTTTTTATAAAAATTTTTTAGTATTGAATAGGTGAGATTAGTTCTACAATCTTAAATAATATAACTTTGCCCTATGATACGTCGCGCTAACGTGAATGATTTGATTCTTTTACAGGAAATTGGAAGGAAGACTTTTGATGATACTTTTGGCAATACATGTACAAAGGAAGACATGAAAGGCGTTTTAGATTTGTATTTTAATCCCACACAAGTTGAGTTAGAATTGCTAGACGATAATGATAACTTTTTCTTCTTTGAAGAAGAGGGAATAGTAAAGGGGTATATGAGAATCAATGCGAAACATGATTGTCCGTTAGAGGTATTTCAAAACAAGAAAGCTATTGAATTGGTAAGATTGTATGTGTTAAAAGAATTTCATGGAATGGGAATAGCGAATAAGCTGATGGATTTTGCATTTAATTTTGCCCGAAAGAATGGTTTCAATTTGATGTATTTATCGGTTTGGGAATATAATTTCCGCGCCAGAGGATTTTACGAAAAACACGGCTTTTTGAATTCAGGAATAGAAAATGATTTCCCTTTAGGTTCAACCCCCCAAACAGACTATTGGTTTGTAAAAAAGTTATAAAAAAGTATAAATGGAAATTTTCAATAGATTTTAAGTAAAGGATTTTTAAAAACTTGATTAAATAAAATTATATTAAATTTTAAGATTAAGAATAATCAATAAATTATTAAATTCACACCCTCAATTCAATAAAAATAAAAAGAATATAATTTGGAAAACTTTGTAAAATATTTGAACTCCATCATTTGGAGCAATGCATTAATTTATTTGTTACTCATAACAGGGGTTTATTTCTCAATTCGGATGCGTTTTTTTCAAGTCCGACTTTTTAAAGAAATGATAAAGCAAATGTTTGGCAACTCTAAATCTGCAGCGGGTATTTCATCTTTTCAATCACTAGCTGTTTCTTTGGCAGGCAGAGTAGGGACAGGGAATATTGCAGGTGTTGCAACAGCCATTTATATTGGCGGCCCCGGAGCTGTTTTTTGGATGTGGCTTGTGGCATTTTTAGGTTCCGGTTCTGCTTTTATTGAATCTACCCTTGGTCAAATATACAAAGTAAAGGAAAATGGAGAATACAGAGGAGGTCCTGCATTTTACATTGAAAAAGGATTTAAAAATAAATCGATTGGTAAATGGTATGCTATCGTTTTTGCCATTTCAACCATATTAGCTTGCGGATTGTTACTGCCTGGGGTGCAGTCAAATAGTATAGCATCTGCTATTAAAAGTGCATTTGATATTAAATATATTTATACTGGTATTGTACTTGCAGTGCTTTTAGGACTTGTTATATTTGGAGGTATTAAAAATATCGCTAAAGTGGCCGAATTCGTGGTTCCTTTTATGGCAACGGCTTATATTTTAGTTGCACTAATCATTGTGGGTTTGAATTATGAAAGAATCCCAGAAATTTTTAGTTTGATTATGAGTAGTGCTTTTGGTTTAAAAGCATCATTTGCAGGAATTATAGGTGCAATGATTACAATAGGTGTAAAGCGTGGTGTTTATAGCAATGAAGCTGGTCAAGGAACAGGTCCCCATCCTTCTTCTGCTGCCGAAGTATCACATCCTGCTAAACAAGGCTTGGTTCAGGCGTTCTCTGTATACGTTGATACACTATTTGTTTGTTCAGCCACTGCCTTTATGATTTTAATTACGGGTATGTACAATGTTAAAGGTGCAGACGGCAATTTAATTGTAGATAATGGCGTGTATTATGTTCAGGCTGGGGTTAAGCAAGTGGATGGAAGCCCTACCTACACGCAGGCTGCAATTGATAAAGCTTTCAGTACTGGACAAGAGACATTTCATCCTGGTTATGTAGGAACGGGGAGTTATTTTGTAGCAATTGCTTTGTTTTTCTTTGCTTTTACTACACTAATGGCATACTATTATATTGCAGAAACCAATCTGGCTTACCTCACTCAAAAAAAACGTGCACCTGTTTTACTCTTTTTATTAAAACTAGCCATCATGGCTGCCGTTTACTTGGGTTGTGTCCGTGCAGCAACCATTGCATGGGATCTTGGAGATATGGGGGTTGGTATTATGGCATGGTTAAATGTAATCGCTATTATCATTCTCCAAAAACCGGCGTTGCTTGCTTTTAAAGATTTTGAAAGACAAAGAAAGGAAGGTAAAGACCCAATTTTCAGTCCAACAGACTTAGGGATTAAGAATGCAGATTTTTGGGAAAATGAATATGGTAAAGGTTAAAAAATTAACTAATCCAATCTGTGAATAATGCATGTCAAGTAGTTATAAAAGCCGTATGTTTTTACTTGTATATTTGCCCTAATGAAATCTGAAAAAAAATCGATTTTATTGCTCAGTGCAATGCAACAAGAATATGATGCGGTTATAAGCAATATGACCGAACAGATTCATCGCGAAGAATATGGTATATCTATTGTTGAAGGAGATTTGTTTGGCAAGCATTGTGTCACAGCAATAAGTGGAGTAGGTAAAGTGGCATCAGCTTTTACTGCACAGTATTTACTTGCATTATACCAACCCAAATTTGTTGTTTTTACAGGGGTAGCGGGCGCGTTAAATCCTGACTATCAGATTGGTGATATTGTAATCGCACAAGATACTGTCCAACATGATATGGATGGTCGTGGCTTGGGTTTTCCACGTGGTGAGGTGCCCTATTCGGGACAGCGTTTTTTCGACTCAGACAGGCAATTACTTGGTATAGCCGAAGCAACCCAATGTGCTCATCGTGTTCATATAGGCAGAGTGCTTACTGGCGATCAGTTTATAACCAATAAGGAGCAATCAACACATAGTTACATGCGCGAAGAGTTACAAGGGGATGCTGTGGATATGGAAGGTGCTTCGGTTGCTTACGTATGTAGAAAACTTAATACCCCCTTTATTTTGGTGCGTACAATATCTGACAACGCTAACAGTGAAGCACCCGAGAATTTTGAGGCCTTTTTGCCAGAAGTTGCAGGTAATTCACTTGCGGTAATTCAGCAAATTTTATTAAATACAAACCATTAATGACAACAGAAATACAGAAACTAATCGATCAATTACAACTTCAGCCTCACATAGAAGGGGGTTATTATAGAGAAACTTATCGAAGCAATGAAAAGGTAATAAACCTTAATGGAGAACCTCGAGATTTAGCGACACTCATCTATTTTTTGTTGCCATCAGGGAAGTATTCTAAGTTTCATAAAATAGCGTCAGATGAAATTTGGCTTTACCAACAAGGCGCGCCAGTGGCCATTCATTTATTGCTTGAAGATGGGAGTCACAAAACAGAAATACTAGGTAGCGAACTTGATAAAGGCCATCAATTGCAAGTCATTATTCCTTCAAACACTCTGTTTGGTGCGGAAGTTTTAGGAGATAATACGTATGCACTTTCAGCCTGTATGGTTGCGCCAGGTTTTGATTTTGCAGATTTTCAACTTTACACTGCTGAAACTTTGATGGAGCACTATCCACAACACCACACTATCATTGCGCATTTGCATCAATAAAATGACATTAACCGAAAAGATAAAAGAATATATACGAACCATACCTGACTTTCCTGAAGTTGGTATTCAATATAAAGACATTTCAACCCTGTTTTTAAAACCAGAGTTAATCAATGAAATTATATTAGAAAGTATTGCATTGTTACAAACGCATAATGTGCAGGTAATAGCAGGAATAGAAAGCAGAGGGTTTTTGTTAGGAGCGGCAATTGCAGCAAAAATGCAGATTCCATTTGTAATGATAAGAAAAGCAGGAAAATTGCCTGCTAAAACATACCAAGAGACTTATCATTTAGAATATGGAACAGCTACAATAGAGATGCATTGCGATGCAATCCCGCCAGGAACAAGGGTTGCCCTAGTTGATGATGTATTGGCAACGGGCGGAACACTTGTTGCGGCCTCAAATTTGATAAAAAAAGCAGGTTCAATTCCTGTAGTGGCATGTTTGATTGCTGAGCTAGAATTTCTTAATGGGCGTCAAATATTAGAAAAAGCAGAAACGGAGGTAATTAGTATTGTGAAATACTAAGTAGAGAGAGTGGTTAGTTAAAAGTCAATTTTTTATAATTAAGACACTATCGAGTTATAATTATGATTTTTCAAAAACCCAATTTTTTTTTTCATTTATTCTGGAGCCAATCTATTGCATTTACCTTTTTAATTCCATTATACGTGCCAGTATCATAGTCCATTGTGATTAGTAATTTTTCAAAATGGTCTGAAATCATATTTAAAGGCTTCAATTCTCTTTCTAAGGTTGCTTTGTCTTGAACTGTTTGTGAAACTTGAATATATTGAGTATATCCATCATTGTTGCGAACAATAAAATCAACCTCAAATTGGTTGACCTTTCCAATCCATACTTGATTATTTCGACGGATAAGTTCCAAATAAACCACATTTTCTAAGAGATGACCAGCGTCACTTACAAGTTCTTTTCCAAGCAAGGATGTTCGAAAACCTAAATCAACCAAGTAGTATTTTTCTTGTGTTGCTAAATGTTGTTTTCCTTTGATGTCAAAGCGATTTACTTTGTAGAATAGGTATGACTCAACTAATGAGTTGATATATTTAGAAACAGTTTTGTTATCAATTTTCTTTTTATTTGCCGTTAACACCTTGGCGATGTTTCCCGCTGATACAGGAGACCCTATGGAATCGATTAAAAAGTTCACCACTTCCTGGTAAGATTCTTCACCATAAATGGTATGTCTAAAAGAAATATCGTTCTCGAAAATGTTTCTAAAAACTGTTTGTAGATATTCTGTTACGAAAAAATTTCCTTCTGCCGAAAGTTTAACCGCCTCAGGAAAACCACCGGTCTGAATGTATTCAGCAAATGCACGGTCTGGATTGGTGTTTTTTTCAGTAAACTCAAGATATTCGGAAAAAGAGAAAGGCAACACATTGATTTCAAATGCTCTACCTGTTAATAAAGTTGCCAATTCACTGGAAAGTAAAAAAGCATTAGAGCCCGTAACATATAAATCTATTTTAGGGTTGACATATAATCCCTCCAGTAGTTTTTCGAATTCCGGAACATTCTGAACTTCATCAATAAAAACGTAATTTATTTCTTTAGGATTTAGATTTTTAATTATATAATCATAAATTTCTTTCCAGTTTTTATCAGCTAAAAGTCGAAATTCAGGCATATCCATATTGATTGCCATAATGGAAACATTAGGATTCTCATGGCGCAATAATTCTTGAAATTGTGACATCAAAGTGGATTTTCCACATCGTCTTACACCCGTAGCTACCTTGATGAAATTCTTATCTTTGAGAACAGTGAGTTTATCTAGATAATGCTTCCTTACAATTGTTTCCATAGAACAAAGTTAACTAAATTCCTAAAACTTTTTATTTTATTTTACTTTTAGGAATTGTGAAAATCGAATTTGTCAAAAAAATTAAAATCAGTCCCAATATTTCAAATGAAAATAAAACCACCTGTCTGATGAGTATAATAAGTTGGTAAGCGTTAAGAAAATCGTTTTACAGTAATCTTTAACCTAAGCAGATAATTGAAAGATTGCACCAAAAAAGTGCAAGTTTTTTGTGGAATTAAGATTTACCCTTCATTGAAAATACAACCATCTATATTAGCTTCAATATCTATTATTTACAAGGCTTTAAGTTGGTCAAAATCGAAAAAAACCACTCGGACATGAGTGGATTTTTGTTGTGCTCCCTTCCCGATAATAATCGGGACATAGTCCGATAGCTATCGGGACAGGGCTCGAACAATTATAATGGCATAAAAAAAGCCGCAGGACTTGCGGCTTTTTCGTGCTCCCTGACCTGGGCTCGAACCAGGGACCTAGTGATTAACAGTCACTCGCTCTAACCAGCTGAGCTATCAAGGAATCTATCCGATTTTTTTTAATTAGAGTCTGCTTTCAATCTCTCTAACCTCCCGATAGCTATCGGGAGAGCTATCAAGGAATTTCCTAAAAGGAGTGCAAATATAAATATTTTTCGGGAATGACAAAAAATATTTTTAAGTTTTTATTTATACGCATTATTTTGATAAAAATTTTAAGTAAGAACTGACGTGTCTATCCTTCTTACTCTCATATATATCAGCGATTGTAACCATTATACCCGTTTCTTCGACATCACCAAAATGATGGTTTACACAGGTCGGAAATGTCTTCATCGTAGGACTTGTATTCATGTATGAGTTGAACAAAGGAGGAATATTTTCGCCTAATTCTCTCACTTTGCCATTTAATAAATGATGACCCTCTTTATAATCTAACCCCTTTAATGATTCAATAAATGATTTTGTGTCATGTTCTATCTCAACGGGATGTTCTACTTTAATTAGTTGTTCTTGGTCAGGAAAATAATGGTGCATAAACGATAATATGTAGTCTCTTGCCTCTTTATTAAAGTGTGTGTACATTGTAACTTTCCCAAAGAAGTAATGAACCTCAGGATGCATTATTATAAGTGCTCCCAAACCATCCCATAAATTATCTAAACTAAATAAACCTTTTCGGTTTTCGGCACTCGGCTGATATTTGGGCTGAACAAAAGATCGTCCGAGTTCAATGGTAGATAAAAAATAAAAGTTTTTCATCTTATCGCTAAATTCGTAAATCTCTGTGGTCGCTAAATGATAGTCGCCATTTTCTTGTCTAGCATCTATTGTTTTAATGTATCTGTAACCGCCTATAATTTCCTTGTCTTGTGGTTGCCATACAATTAACTGTTTGTATGCGCTTGGTCCAAAATCAAACTCATCTAAATCGCAATCTTTTCCAGTGCCTCCACCTGCAGCTCTAAATGACAATTCCCGAAGTCTCCCAATCTCTTTTAAAACATTCGGAGCTGTATGACAATCAACAACATACAATTCGTTACCACCATTATTGGTGGGACGAATAAAGTGGTCTTGTTCAAGTTCTCTAATTAATAGGTCACGATCAATTGGCGCTATTATTTCATTCATACCTCTATTTTAAGTTTGTAAATATAGTCGATTATTGTTTGAATTGGTTGTAAAACGTTTCAAAATCTGCATTTGGTTCGTCTTTTAATTTGTAAACAAAATGGCGCATAGCGTTGGCAATTTTATGATGCTCTCCTATGTTTTTAATTAAATAGGCTGGAATTGGTTTTCCAAAATAAATGGTAACCGTTTGGCCTTTTAGTTTAAACATTTCACTTGGTAATAGGAGCATTTCAATGTTTAATTTAATACCTAATCTTTTGCGCCACATCGCAATATTATAAAAGCGTTTACTGTTGTTGCCATCTATAAATACCGGAATAATATCTGATTGATACTTCACAGATTTGGTAATAAAACTTTTATGCCATCTTAAGTCAAATATTTTACCATCTTGTTTACGAGAAACCATACCTGCAGGAAAAATTAAGGTTGCACTCTCCGATGCAAACTGATTTTCAACCTCGATTAAAGAATTTTTAGCATTTGTTCCGTGTTTATTTACACCCAAGAAAATGCCCTGTAATGGTTTTACATTTAATAAAATATCGTTAACGATAAAACGCACATCGGGTCTTATTTTGTGTACTTCACTGATAAAACCCATGCCATCCAAACCGCCCAAAGGATGGTTAGATGCCAATATCAATCTTCCTGTTTTTGGAACGTTCTCTTGATGTCTAGACTGAATGGTAACGCCAATCTCATCAAAACAACCTCTTGCAAAATCAACCCCTTTTTTTCCTCTTGTATTCTCTATCACTCTGTTCATATCCGTTTGATGTAACAAGCGCTCCAAAAAACTAAAAATAAACCCAGGAAGCCATTTTGCTAACTTAGGATTCTTATCTTTAAATACCTTTCTTATATTTATTGGGGCTATATCTTCGCTCTCTTTGTTCATACTGCGAATATGAGAAAATAAATGATAATTTTAACAAAAGTAAAAAAAAAACTATTTTTGAAGCATGACAAACATAACCCCCCCTTTTAATTTTAATAAGTGGATTGAAGAAAATAGACATCTCTTGAAACCACCCGTTGGTAATAAAAATTTAACGATTGGTGCTGGAGATTTTATTGTAATGGTGGTTGCTGGACCTAATGCCCGTAAGGATTACCACTACAATGAAACAGAAGAGTTTTTCTACCAATTGGAAGGTGATATTAATGTTAGAATTCAACAAGATGGGAAAGCAGTTGACATTCCTCTTACTGCCGGTGATATGTTCTTGTTGCCTGCAAAAGTACCTCATTCTCCTGCCCGTTCTGCCAATTCATTGGGTTTAGTAGTGGAAAGAGTGCGTGCCGGAAAAGGTTTTACCGATGGATTAATGTGGTTTTGTGAAAAATGTAACCATCCTTTACATGCCTATCATTTTGAATTAAATGACATTGAAAAAGACTTTATTCCTCGTTTTAAGGAGTTTTATGGTAACGAAGATTTACGTACCTGTAAATCATGCGGTCATGTAATGGAAACTGATTCAAGATTCGTTTAAAGGGAAAAAATTAACCTTTTTCTAATCTAAATCTCTCACGCTTAAATTCTGAGTATTTAAGAGGATTTTTTGATAACTCGTCTGATTCATTTCTGGTATGATACAAATGAACGGCTTCGAACAATGCATTGGTGAAACTTAAATTACTTGCTATGTTTTTGCCAACTAAATCGTATGCCGTGCCATGGTCAGGACTGGTTCTAATAATAGGAAGTCCTGCAGTGTAGTTAACACCATCTTCAAAAGCCATACTTTTAAAAGGAATCAACCCTTGGTCGTGGTACATTGCCATTACTAAATCAAATTTAGAATACAATTTCATTCCAAAAAAACCGTCAGCACTGTATGGTCCCATACAAAAAATACCCTCTTCATTGGCTTGTTTTATTGCAGGTTCTATAATGGTTTGCTCTTCTTGTCCCATTTTACCATTGTCGCCATTGTGAGGATTTAAACCCAATAATGCAATTTTTGGTTTGTTAATGCCAAAATCTGTTTTTAAACTTTCATTGGCTATTCTCAATTTCTTTGCAATTAATTCAGTTGTTATAGTTTGTGCTATTTTACTAATTGGAATATGTTCTGTAATTAATCCAACACGAATGTCGTCATTAAATAATACCATTAGCGATTCTGATTTATTGTATGCTTTGGTAATATGTCCTGTATGTCCTGTAAAGCCTTCTGCTGTTTTTACAGTCGATTTATCAAGCGGTGCTGTAAGGATGGCATCTAAATGGCCTGCAAGTGAATCTACTAACATTCTGTCCAAAGCCATTAAAGCTTCCTTACCTGAACCTTCATCTGCTTTGCCAAGTGAAATTTCAAAAGCTTCCTGACTGCTCACTAATAAGTTTAGTTGATTAGGTTTTGCTTCTTTTATGTCTCTTATTAACACATAACTAGGCTGTTCCATATTCAATAACTTTTTGTAAAAAGTAAATGATTTTGGATTGGCGTATAATACTGGAATACAGTGTTCGTAAATGAAAGAGTGCTGAAGCGTTTTTAAGATGACTTCAAACCCAATTCCATTAGGGTCGCCTTGGGAGATTCCTATGATTGGTAATTTCATATTACTTTTTAGTTGTTGAACATTGTTTGCTTAAAAAATCTATCATCATTCTAACTCCAACTCCTGTTCCACCAATGGTTTGATAGCCTTTGTCTGCATGATTAAATGCGGTGCCTGCTATGTCTATGTGCATCCAAGGGTAGTCTGTAAAATGTTCTAAAAATTTAGCAGCACTAATTTGTCCACCTTCACCTTTGCCTAAATTGGTCATGTCCGCAACAGATGATTTTAACTCATCTGCGTAATCTTGCCACAATGGAAACTCAATTAAACGCTCAAACACGGCATAACTACTTTCGAACATTTGTCCTTTGTATTCGTCATTAGCTGTGCCCATCATCGCCGAAGCATAGGGGCCTATCGCTCTTACTGCTGCACCTGTTAATGTTGCAAAATCAATAACTAACTCTGGTTTTAATTTTTTAGCAAAATGTAAAGCATCTGCTAATACCAATCGACCTTCTGCATCTGTGTTTAATATTTCAACGGTTGTGCCACTGTACATTGTTATTACATCGCCGGGTGCGTAACTGTTTTCTCCAATCCAATTGTCAGTAGCAGGAACTAATCCAACCACGTGTAATGGTAGTTTTAAGAGTGCTATAGCATACATAACACCTGCCACAACTGCACTTCCAGCCATGTCACACTTCATAAAATCCATACTTTGCGGCGTAGGTTTTAAGCTTAATCCACCCGTATCATATACTATCCCTTTGCCAACTAAAACAAATGGTTTTTTGTTAGTGGCATTTTTGGGCTTATATTCCATAATGTTGAAAGTAGGAGGTATTTTACTGCCTTTGTTTACAGCCAAAAGTCCGCCCATTTTCTGTGTTGCTATTTTAGCTTCATTCCAAACTTCTAATTTAAACCCTGCCTCTTTGCTAAGTTTTTTGAATTCTTCTGACAACTGAATTGCATTTAAATAACTTTGTGGTTCGTTCACCAAGTCTCTAGCTACATAAGTTGCTTTGATGATGGTGTTAAGTTCATGAAGCGCCTCTTCAGTCATTTCTTTACATACAATGTGTATGGAAGTTAATGTGTTTTTAACGTCTTCTGATTTGGTTTTATATTTTAAAAACTGATAGTTTTTAAGCGCAATTCCTTCGGTTAATGCAAGTGCAGATGAAGCCTCCTCAGAAAATATAGCGGCTTGACTTACTTTGTTATGATTCAGCTGTTTTGATAGTTCAGAACCAACAGATCTTAATTTTTCTTTTTGTTCCCAATGGTTTGGATTTTCTGTAATAACTATGTAGTGAAACAATTCTCCATTGAAGAAATAAAGCCATTGTTTTTTGTTTTTGATGGCTTCCAAAATAGCTTTGTTCTCTTTAGGAGTCAAAGTTTTGAGTGACTTAAAACCAGTTTTGTTAATAATGGTAATAATATGGTCAGCAACGCTTGCTTTAGCTTTTATTTGTATGTTCAACATAAGTTAGGGCAAAGTTAATAAGAATGGATGGGATTTCAAATTATCGTTTTAGCTTGATGTAAAAGGTCAAAATAACTTCTCTATTTTATACCCAATAGTATGAGGATAAAGACCCTAATTCATTAATTTGACTCTAAGTTGTTTATCCCTATTGCCTTCCAATAGGGCATTTGCCACTTGTAAAAATTTAGTAAAAAACCACACGTTACAATGTGTGAAATTATTATATCCTTATCCAACTACCACCAAACAGTAGTCCTTTTTGCCTTTTTGAGCCAAGATATAGCGGTTATTAATCAAGTCTTTTAAACTTATTATAGCATTGATGTCGGCATTTTTTTCTTTATTGATGCTAATACCGTTGCCTAAAATCATTTTTTTAGCCTCTGATTTACTTGGCAAAAGTCCTGTTTTTTCACTCAAAAAATCAATGATTGGGATACCGTTTTCAATTTCTGAAAGGGAGACCGCCGCTTGTTTAACACCTTCCATTGCACTCAACAAAGTAGCTTCTTCAATGGTGGCTAATTCCTCTGCTGTACCTTTCCCAAATAAAATTTCTGAGGCTCTTACCGCTTTGTCGTATGCTTCTTTGGAATGAACTCTTATGGTGATTTCTTCTGCCAATGTTTTTTGCAATAAGCGTGCGCCTGCATTGGTGAAATGTTCTTTTTCTAAGGCTTCTATTTCTTCTTTGCCTTTCAAACTAAAAATACGGATGTAATTCACCACATCTTCATCGGCTGCATTCAACCAAAACTGGTAAAACTGATAAGGTGATGTTTTCTTAGGGTCGAGCCAAATATTCCCCTTTTCTGACTTGCCAAACTTGGTGCCGTCAGCTTTTTTAATCAATGGAGTAGTGAGTGCATAAGCTTCACCACCTGCCATTCTTCTTATTAATTCAGTGCCTGTAACAATATTTCCCCATTGGTCGCTACCACCCATTTGCAACTGAACACCATTGTTTTTCCATAAATGGTAAAAATCATAACCTTGTACCAATTGGTAACTAAACTCAGTGAAAGACATGCCGGTTTCCAAGCGTTTTTTTACACTGTCTTTCGCCATCATGTAATTCACGGTAATGTGTTTACCAACTTCTCTGATAAAATCCAAAAAACTAAATTCTTTGAACCAATCGTAATTATTAACGATTACTGCACTGTTATCGCCACAGTTAAAATCTAAAAATTTTTCTAATTGTGCTTTTTGACAAGCCAAGTTGTGTTGCAAAATATCTTCACTCAACAGATTGCGTTCATCACTTTTCCCACTTGGGTCGCCCACCATACCCGTTGCTCCACCTACCAATGCCATTGGCTTGTGTCCTGCTCTTTGAAAGTGCATCAAAGTCATGATTTGCACCAAATTGCCCACACCCAAAGAATCAGCTGTTGGGTCAAATCCGATGTAACCTGTTACTTGTTTGCTATTTAATAAAGCTTCCGTCTCAGGCATAATATCTTGGAGCATGTTGCGCCATTTTAACTCTTCTATGAAATTCATTAGTGGTTAGTGGTGTATTGGTTATTGGTGTAATGGATAATGGTTGGGGTTGGTTTTTTTAATTAAAGAAATCATCTGGCAAAATAAAGCTATCTAAATAATTTTTTTCACATATAATTTCAATTTCTTCGGGTAAAAAATCTAATAAAGATTGAATAATAAATTTACTAGCTTTTGGGTCTTGGTATATTATTTTTGTGTTTTTTTTAATATTTTTGAAAAGCATTCTATCGATTTCTTTATTAAATGGAGGAAAACTGTAACCAATAACAATTAAAACATCTGTATTTTTAAATAGCTTACTAGCTTTTTCTCTATTATTTAAGGAAAATTCATTTTTTTCCCAAGCATAATTGATGTGATTAGAAAAATCAATTTGATCTCTTTGTTGAGAGGTTGAAGTGAATTTAATAGCTTCAATTATATTATCAAAATCATCAATTTCTAATCTATTGACAAGACTTTGCTCATTCCTTTTTTCTTTTTCAATAATATCATAATGACCATGATAACCATTTAAATGAAGTATTTGATTTGATTTTTTTAATGGTTCAAATACTTCATTCCAACTTCTTTTTGATTCACAAAATTCTTTGTAAGCCATTTCTAATTGTAAATCATAATTCCAAGAAACAAAATTAATATTAGTTTTAATGGATGGGTTTATTTCGTTTGTATCCTCAAGAATACTTGCAAGAAGGGAAATATACCGTCTGTCTATTACATCCTTGAATTTTTTAACATCTTTATTATATAAATTATTAGAATACTGCCAAATTGTAAAAAAGTTACTAACTGCAAGTTTTAGTCTTTTTAATTCCCCATCGGAGTGGTTTAAAACTAGTTTTTTTGCATAAGTATCAATTGTGCCAAATTTTTTGCCTTTTTCTCCGAAATATCCAATTTCCCAAATAGAATATTCTTTGCTGTCTTGGGAATAAATATTTGGATTGTTAAATAGATTATTATCATAATTGTTCAAATAAAATCTTGCAAAATCAACCATAATTTCGCTTAATTCATTTAAAATTGGAATGGCATTTCTACTAGCTCCTGCACCTAATAAATATGTTATGTTTTTCATAAAATCTTTATAGTTTTTCCAAACCTCATTTTATTTATCTAAAGATACAAATAACCATTAACTCATAAACTATTAACAATTATTTCGCCTCACCCTCATATTCCTCTCTCTCGGCTAAGCTGAGAAGAGGGACGATCGTTATCGCTTTCAATATGAATTTATCAGTTTAGGAAATAATAACTATTAACCCTTAACCACCAAACCCTCCCTAGTCCCTAATTCCTAACCCCTAAATCCTAACTCCTAAACCAACATCTTCACTGGTTCTTCCAATAAATCTTTCAGGGTGTTTAAGAATTTAGAACCTACAACACCGTCAACCACTCTGTGGTCGCAGCTTAGGGTTACTTTCATTACGTTTGTTTTGGCTATTTCACCATTTATAATACCAACCGTTTCTTTTACTCCCCCAACCGCTAAAATACAAGCATCAGGTGGATTGATAATAGCAGTAAATTCTTCGATGCCAAACATTCCTAAGTTTGAAATTGTGAATGTGTTACCACTCCAATCTGAAGGTTGTAGTTTTTTATCTTTCGCTTTAATGCTGAATTCTTTCACTTCGCTACTGATAGCAGACAATGATTTTTGATTAGCAAATTTAACAACAGGTACCAATAAGCCATCTTCAACAGCCATGGCAACCCCAATGTTAATATGGTGATTCAATCTAATTTTTGTGCCTAACCAACTGGCATTCACCCAAGGATGTTTGCCCAAAGCAATTGAACAAGCTTTAACAATCATATCATTAACAGATACTTTAACATCTCCACTTGCATTAATAGCAGCACGAGCATTCAAAGCTTTGTCCATGTTTATTTCCATCGTTAAATAGAAATGTGGCGCTGTAAATTTACTTTCAGCCAAACGAGCTGCAATGGTTTTACGCATTTGAGAAACATTGATTTCCTCATAGCTTTCTTGTCCAAACACAGTTGCCGTTTTAGCAGAAGAACTAGCAGCAGACACAGAAAGGTTTTCGATGTCACTTTTAATGATTCTGCCATTTTCACCTGAACCAGCAACGCTCGACAAGTCAACCCCTTTTTCAGCCGCTAATTTTTTGGCTAACGGAGATACTTTTAATCGGCTGTCGCTTGCACTTGCTTGAACAGGTGCGCTTGCAACAATTGGATTGCTAGTGGTGGTTTCAACTTTAACAGTTTCAGCAACAGGAGCGGCAGGGGCAGCTGAAGCGTCTGAACTTAATAAGGCAGAAAAGTCTTCACCAGCTTTACCTACAATAGCAATAACGCCATCAACAGGTGCCGCATCACCTTCCCCAATTGCAAAATGAAGGATGGTGCCTTTTTCGTAATTTTCTAAGTCCATAGTGGCTTTGTCTGTTTCCACTTCTGCTAAAATATCACCACTTTTAATGGTATCACCTACTTTATAGTTCCATTTTCTAACTACGCCCTCAGTCATGGTATCACTCATTTTGGGCATTTTTATCGCTACAGCCATATTTTTTTGTTAATGTTTGCAAACTTAATAAATAAGCAGCAATCTAACAAAAGGAAAAATTGGGGAGTGGTTAATGGTGGAATTGGTTTAATTGTTGAATTGTTGCACGACGAGCAGAGTGATTGTTTAATTGTTCAATTGTTTCATACCTTTTAGCGTAAGGAGTTATACTTTGCCATTTAAACAACGACTTTAAATAATTTATTTAAAAGTGAGCAACTAATTATAACATCACTGTGTCTGATTAATGTAAATCAGAACTATTATGGCAAAAACAATAAAAATATCAACTTTTCTCTGGTTTGCAATTTTTTTAATTTCTATGTTTTCTTGCAATGATAGAAATGAACAAATAAATGCTATTGTTTTAAAATCAATAAGAAATAAGACTTCACTTAAAAACCATTCTAATGGTGTTGATTATCTTATTAAAGACAAGAATTTTGATATCAATGCCGAATTAATTATTGAACCAGGCGTAGAAATTCTTGTGGAAAGTGGGGTTTTAATCAGAATACTTGAAAGTGCAGTTATTAATTGGATAGGAACAGAAAAAGCCCCAATTATTTTAAAGTCTAAAATTGGGGATAATTGGCAAGGTATAAAAATCACTTCTGCAAAAAATATTTTTTTTAAATATGTTCAACTCCAAAATATTTCTTCTAGTTCACAAGTCGCTGCAATAGAACTGCTTAATAAATCTCATTTAAAAGTTGAAAACTGTAACTTCCAATCCAACCCTATTAATCCTTTCTTTTTTGTAGAATCTCAATCCATATTAACGGTAGAGCCTTTGTGTGAGTTTGATAATTGTTTGGCTCCTGTTCAAATGGAGTTAGGTGCTCAAATAAATGCATCTCGATGGACCTTGCTCAATGTTATTATTAATGGTATAATCGTTAAAAACAAAGACCAAAGTCCTTTACATATCAATTCAGATATTACTCTTAAATATTCTCCATTTAATTATTATTTTATGGAATCTGTTGTTGTTTCTAATGCGCAGTTTACTATTGATGCTGGCGTAAAAATAAAGATGCCACATATGGGTAAATTTGAAACAACAAATACAGGGAATTCAAATAGTTCATTTTTATTGAGGGGTACAATAAGTAATCCAATTTCAATTTCTGCTCAAAATTCTACATATTCATGGAGTGGTTTCATACTCCCCGAAGGTAATTCCAATTTTTTTTATACATATTTTAGAGATGTCGAACACAAAGACCCAAATTTTGGAGTTATAACATTATTTCAATCTGGTAATTCAAATTTTAAAAATTGTGATTTTAAATTTAATAAAACAAAGTGTTCAATTATTATATTGGATAAGCAATGTAAAATTAATAGTAACGCTTTTGAAATAAATAAATTATACAACAATGGTATTTGTTATAAATTCTAATGAAACTAATATTCTATATCATCATCATAGGAGAGTTTTTACCCAATTTTCTCAGTGCACAATCTGAGTATGGAAGTGCTATTGGGAATTATTTAACAACTAGTTCTGTTTTACTTAATCCAGCTTCAGCTAGTAGAATGAAAGCGCAATGGATGTTAAGTCCTGTAACAATTAATACATCTTTTTATAACAATGCTATATCACTTAATATGCCATTTTCGCCATATCGATTAATCAATCAATCTGTACCTGAACAATATAAAAATAGTACAGGTGGTTTGGCATTTGATTACAATTGGATTAAGGTTAACACAGGACAGTCAAAATTATTTGCAAACAACGTTAATAGAATTCAAGGCCCCTCTGTATTAATTAAACAAAAAGGTTGGGTATGGGGGGTTAGGCAGGAATTTATTACTCACACACGTTTATATGGCATTCAAACCAAATGGATTAATGAACAAATAGAAAATTTAGCAAGTAAAGATACAGTTAACAATAAGCAAATAGATGGCTTTTCATTAAATGATCAACATGATATATATTTTACACACCATCGTTTTAATACCATTAATTTATTATTATCAAAAAGTATAAAGTTAAGAAAAAATCAAGAGTTAACATTTGGAATTACCTATAAATTAATTAGTCCACTTAGTGGTTATCATTTTTCATTTAAAACTAATGATTTTATATTGAATAATATTGATAATGATTACGCAAAAATTAATTTAGTGTCATACTATCAACGTTATCCTCAATTCTCTCCTAAAGGTTGGGGTGCAATAGACTTAGGCTCTCAATGGATTTATCAAAAACCTTTGTCAAAAAGAAAACCAAGTTACAAGTATTTTTATCCTGAATATCAATTTAAAATTGGTTTTTCACTTCTCGATTTAGGAAATTTAGTGTATCGAAGAACCATTATTAATCAAATGACAATTGCAGGCAATTTTAATCAACTTAATTTAGATGAGTTAAAGCAATCGCCTAGTATGAGTAGTCAAAATGCAATTTCACAACATTTTAAATCATTGTTTCAGGTGGAAACTAAATATGGTGAAAAGCAAACTGTAGGGTTGCCAAGTAAAATGACATTGAATGTTGATTTACAGTTATATAAAAATTTATTTGCAAATGGTTTAGTCGTATTGAATTTAAGAAATAATAATAAATTACAACATATGTCTAACAATGGTTTTTTACAAGCTGATATAAGATATGAAACCCGACATTTTGAATTGGGATTGCCGCTGTTTTGGATGCCTAATAAAACTAATATTAATACTGGTTTACATTTAAGATTTTTTCATTTTTATGTTGGTACTAATCATTTAAAATCTCACTTTAAGGTTGCTCATATGTCTGAATCAAGTTTATACATTGGTTTTGAGTTGTCTAATTATGTTGGTCGATTTATTAAGCGAAAATGGACTTATCTAAAAAGGAAGAAAAAATCGTGTTTTGTATTCTAATATAATAACAACTAATTAAGAGCAAATATGATCTATAGAATCTGTAAGTGATATAACTATTAATGAGATTTGTAAAGTAATTGATTATTTAAACTAATTTTGTAATCCCTATTAACATGAATCAAAAAACAGCCATAGCTATACACGGGGGTGCGGGTACCATTGCGCCTCATTTACTAACGCCACAACTCGAAATTGATTATCGCTCGGGTCTCAAGGCGGCTTTGGAGGCTGGTAACAAGGTTTTGAAAAGCGGAGGTACTGCCACAGAAGCGGTTTTGGTTGCAGTGGTTGAGTTAGAGAATAATCCCTTGTTTAATGCAGGTAAGGGCGGTGTGTTCAATCATTTGGGTCAACATGAAATGGATGCAGCCATTATGGAAGGTAAGTACTTGAAGGCAGGTGCTGTATGTGGTGTAAAAAATATCAAAAATCCAGTTTTGCTAGCACATGCCGTTATGACAAAATCGCCCCATGTGATGATGGCTGGCGATGGTGCAGAGGCGTTTGCCAAATCCGTAAACATTGAATTTGCTGACAACGCTTATTTTCATACCGAACATCGCTACCAACAATGGTTGGACATTAAAGGTACCGAAAACTATCAGCTAGACCATACCGCCAAATCTGAAAACAAAATGGGAACTGTGGGTGCCGTTGCGTTGGACAAAGATGGCAATATTGCCGCGGCAACCAGTACCGGTGGCATGACTAATAAAAAGTTTGGCAGAGTAGGCGATTCGCCCATTATCGGAGCGGGCACGTATGCCAATAACGAAACGTGTGCCATCAGTTGCACAGGACATGGCGAATTGTTTATCAGAAGTGTAGTGGCTTACGACATTAGTTGTTTGATGGCATACAAAGGATTGACCTTAAAGCAAGCATGTGAAATTGTGGTGATGGACAAACTCGTAAAAATAGAAGGCGAAGGCGGATTAGTTGCCATAGATGCCCACGGAAACATTGAAATGCCTTTTAACAGCGAAGGCATGTACAGAGCATGTTTGAGTGTGAATGGGGAAGAGGTCGTTAAGATTTATAAGTAGGGGAAGGAAAAAGAATGGGTGTTTTTTCATTTTTCACTTTCACATAATTTCAATTTTTCTTTGCAGCTTTCGTACTTGCGTTTGTAGTTTTCTTTACTTTCAGTTAAGTTAACTACCAAAACTTCTAGGGTTTTTATATTGACTTTTTTAGATATATTTATTTTATCTACCCTTGTAAATTATGGGGTATGAAATAATTTTGAAATGCCAGTTAGCCTGTTTTGATTTATGAATAGAAAGGTTTTTATTTGCATAATACAAGCATAAAACTAAATAAAAATAACACTATGGATAATTCAATTAAATTATTTGAAGAAAAAAGGTAAGAACTCTTTGGGATGAAGAGCATGAGATATGGTATATATCTATCATTGATGTAATAGCAGTTTTAACAGAAAGTATTGATGCTAGTGCATATTGGCGTAAGCTAAAACAAAGACTCAAATTAGAAGGCAATGAAACCGTGACGAGTTGTCACACTTTGAAAATGCAAGCAGCCGATGGAAAATACATAGTGTGTTTGTGTTGAATTGGTAATTAAGGCTTATTGACTCTTTCTTTTGCTTGCATGTGTTGCAATCTCTCTAATTTGGATATTTGGTGGGAATTGGGGATGTTTGTAGAATGTAAAACAATAAAACTATGAAAAATCAACTAAAGATAAATAATTTTCCATTCAGATGGGCTTGGTTTAGAAAAATCATTGTGTTATTTTCATTCTTTGTAAGTCAATTAGTGTTTGCACAAAAGCCATTAATTATTATTGAAGGAGGTATAGGGTTAAATAGAAAAGATTCAAAAATGGCTCATTCGTCTGGTGTTGAAATTGCAGCAACCCCTTATTCAACTTTAGGGTTAAGAACTCCTTTAAACAAATCACAAAATTTATATTTAAGTAGTGATTTTATCTTTGGCACAAGAAAATTTGATTACACATTCACAACGCCTAATGATTATTCATATAAAACCAAACGCTATGGGTTCAATGTTGGTTTTGATTACCTGCCAACTCCAATTTCTGGGTTAAAAAATTTAAAGATTGGAATAGGATTTAAATTAGGATCAAACCATTTTAAATCAGATTTAGAAACACAAAGTGCGTATTTACAACAAATATTATTGCCAACCATCAATCGGAATAAAATAGAATTGGGTTTTGCTTTCCATGCGCAATATGCGTTTGGTAATAAATCAGGTGTTTTCTCAAGAATAGAATTAAGGGGCAAAGAAACAACTTTACTTCACACTCCATTATTCTATTTGGGTTTTCAGTTTAAAATCAATGCTTATGAAAAACATTAACATCATACTTTTAACATTTCTGTGTTCTTTTTCTTTTCTAGCTTGCGATGAAAAAATAAATAATTTTGTTCCAGATGGACATCATAAAGATGGGATACATGAAATAAAAGTTTATCCTGGTTTTAAAGGTGATCTTTCCAATATTTCTGTATTTAAAAGCCAATACACAATTCATAGTGTTGAAGATTCAATGCATGCAAAAGGCATTTATTATTTTAAGGATTCATCAACTTTTAATCAAATCGTTCGACTATTTGAACCCGACTTTAAAATTAATGGATTTGACTTTGATAACTATTATTTGGCAATAGTAAATGTAGATTTAGGTGAACAAAGTATTCATACATGCTGCGCTTCATATCAACTTAAAGGTTATTTAAACCAACATAATAAAACCATTATTTTAAAAGCAAGTGCAAAATACAGTAAAAGCGGTTCATACACAAGTTCAGATCCGGTTCGGTTTGTTTCTTGGGTTAGTATCCCTCGTATAGCTGGAGAATGGAAACTAATTATTGAGAATAATCTTTAATAAACACATATTTAAGCCATTGTGTTTTTTATCACCATCAATTTGGTTTTACACTAACTTAATTATTAGTTTGTTTTCATTTTTTATGGTTCAGCCATGAGCGTATTTCCTTATACAATCAAAAACCACAAATCCAAAATCCCCAAACAATTTCTCCTTTCACTTGTCTTCTTAACACACAAGTAATTTATAATTAAATAAAATTTTATTACCTTTGCAACTCAATTCAAATTAACAATAATTAATAATGTCAACAGAAACAAGTACTTATATTCCTTACAAAGTAAAGGACATCTCATTAGCAGAATGGGGAAGAAAAGAAATTAAATTAGCAGAAGCTGAAATGCCAGGATTGATGGCATTGCGCGCTGAGTTTGGCGAAAGCAAACCACTGAAAGGTGCTCGCATTGCAGGTTGTTTGCACATGACCATCCAAACTGCTGTTTTAATAGAAACATTAACCGCTTTGGGTGCAGAAGTTACTTGGTCTTCATGTAATATTTTCTCAACTCAAGACCATGCTGCTGCGGCTATTGCTGCTGCAGGTATTCCTGTTTATGCTTGGAAAGGTATGACAGCAGAAGAGTTTGATTGGTGTATCGAACAAACTTTGTTTTTTGGAGAAGACAAACAACCTTTAAACATGATTTTGGATGATGGTGGCGACTTAACCAATATGGTATTCGATAACTATCCTGAGTTAGCTGCTGGTATCAAAGGATTAAGCGAAGAAACCACCACTGGTGTCCACCGTTTATACGAAAGAATGAAAAATGGCACTTTAGTAATGCCTGCTATCAACGTGAATGACAGCGTAACTAAATCTAAATTTGACAATAAATATGGTTGCAAAGAATCTTTAGTAGATGCAATCAGAAGAGCAACTGATATTATGATGGCTGGTAAAGTAGCCGTAGTTGCTGGTTATGGTGACGTAGGAAAAGGTTCTGCTGAATCTTTGAGAGGTGCTGGATGTCGTGTATTGGTTACTGAAATCGATCCAATCTGTGCATTGCAAGCAGCAATGGATGGATTCGAAGTAGTGCCTATGGATGAAGCCGTTAACCGTGCTAATATTTTCGTAACTGCAACAGGTAACGTTAATATTATCAAAGACAGACACTTTAAAGCAATGAGAGACAAATCTATCGTTTGTAATATCGGTCACTTTGACAACGAAATTGACATGAATTGGTTGAACCAAAACTATGGTTCTACTAAATACAGTATCAAACCACAAGTTGATGTTTATGAAATAGATGGTAAAGAAGTGATAGTATTGGCCGAAGGAAGATTGGTGAATTTAGGTTGTGCAATGGGACACCCTTCTTTTGTAATGAGTAACTCATTCAGTAACCAAACATTGGCTCAAATAGAGTTATGGAACAACAGTGCTAACTACAAAAATGAAGTTTACGTGTTGCCTAAACATTTAGATGAAAAAGTAGCAATGTTACACTTGGCTCACATTGGTGCTAAATTGGAAACATTGGAGCAAGAGCAAGCCGATTATATTGGTGTAGCTGTAAAAGGACCTTTCAAAAAAGATTCTTACAGATATTAATTTTAAAAAAATCATTTGACAAGAATTGCAAAACATGCGCTTTATTTAATCATCTGTTTGTCTATTTGGAGCTTTAAATCCAAGGGCAATCAGCAAAGTGCTGTTTTTGAAATTCAAACTAAAAATGATTCCATGGTTTGTGATTCCTTGTTTTGCTTTGCTAAGCAATACATAGGCAAACCTTATTGTTACGGCAGTAAAACCCCAAAATGTTTTGATTGTAGCGGATTAGTTCGCCACGTATTCAGCCATTTTGGGGTTGAATTGCCACATTGTTCCGATTGTCAAGGTAAGTTGGGCAAGTTTGTTAGTCCCAAAAATGCCATGCGTGGCGATTTAATTTTTTTTAATGGTCGACAAAAAAACAGCGAAACCGTTGGTCACGTTGGAATAGTTTCTCATGTAGAAGGAGAAAAAATATTTTTCATTCACGCCTCAGTTCAAGCAGGCGTTATCATTTCAAATTCTGAAGAACTTTATTACAGAGAAAGGTTTATGTTTGTAAAACGTATTCCCATTCAAAATAACTAATGCATACCACAGAAAAAGACTCTTTATATCCCAATTTATCTGATTTAAATGCAGAGGATATTGTCAATGTTATCAATACTGAAGACCAAAAAGTGTCTTTAGCGGTCCAAAATGAAACCAATGCCATAAGTTCTTTAGTGGACAAAATTGTATCACAACTTCGCTCAGGCGGTCGCTTGTTTTACATAGGTGCAGGTACCAGTGGAAGGTTAGGGATATTGGATGCCAGTGAATGCCCTCCCACTTATGGCGTTCCTTTCGATTTGGTTATAGGCATTATTGCAGGGGGTGATGGAGCCATCAGAAAAGCTGTTGAATTTGCTGAGGATGATACCCAACAAGCCATAATCGATTTACAAACCTACAACATCAATGCAAAAGACATTGTGGTTGGTATTTCTGCATCAGGCAGAACCCCTTATGTACTTGGCGGTTTACTAGCTTGCAAGGAGTTGGGTATTCCTACAGGTTGTATTACTTGTAATAAATCATCCGTGATAGGTCAATCGTGTGATTTTCCGATAGAAGTAGAAGTTGGTCCCGAAGTAGTTACAGGGAGCACAAGAATGAAGTCGGGCACGGCACAAAAAATGGTCTTAAACATGCTCAGTACTGCCTCTATGATATTATTAGGGAAGGTAAAAGGGAGCAAAATGGTTGACATGCAATTGAGCAACGAAAAACTCATAGACAGGGGAACCAAAATGGTTATAGACGAAACGCAATTGGATTACGAAACAGCAAAAAAGCTTCTTTTGGAACATGGTAGCGTAAGAAAAGCTGTGGCGCAATACCTTCAAAAACCATAAAACACTCATTTTTTCGCATATACTTTACAATAATTTGTAGTTATCAGCCGTTTAAGTTGAAAATAATTTTGTAAAGTATAAATTTTTATATAGGTTTGTGGATTGTAGATAAACCAGTTAGTACCATTAATCAACGCATGAAAAAAATTACTATATTATTCAGCTCAGCAATTGTAGCACTTTCAATTGTATTGTCGGGTTGTGGCGGGGCAAGTTTGTCAAAAGCAGACGAAGCCAAGAAAAGGATGAATTACAAGTTGGCAGGGGATTTATACACCCAAATTTCTCCAAATGTCAAAGACAAAGATGAAGCTCAAAGAGGTAGGATGGAAGCTGCATATTGTTACAGAATGGCAAATGAGTACGAGAAAGCAATCAAATCTTATGAGAAAGTTTTAAAGAAAGATCCTAAAAATACGGAAGCTCTGTATCAGTTAGGTTCCTTAAATATGAAAGTTTCTGGCGATGGTTGTAATCCTGATGCCAATAGAAAAGCCAGAGAATGGTTTACTAAATATTTGGAAGAAGTGCCTAATGATGAGAAAGTTCTTAAAAAAGTAGCAGGAATAGACAGTGCTGAAAATTGGAGAAAAGAAGCGCCTTTAAGCCGTTTTAAAGTTTCAAATTTCAAAATTGTAAATACCAAAGGGATGGATTACAGCCCAATGGTCGCTAGTAAAAAAGACGATGTTTTATATTTTAGTACTGACAGAGTTGGTGGTGTTGCTAAAAATAAAGTATACGGATTAACTGGAAATAGTTATTCTGATATGTGGTATGTAAAAGGTAAAAAAGGTAAAAGAGGGGCAGGAATGACTTGGGAAAAACCAGTTTTAGCTTTAGGAACTATTAATACCAAATACAACGACGGTTCAAGTTCTTTCGACAGAAAATACAGTACTATCTATTATACACAGTGTAATGGTTCGGATGGTAAGTCAACTTCTTGTAAGTTGTACATGGCCAAAATGAACGGTTCTGAATGGGGTGAAGAACAAATGTTGAGTTTCTGTATCAATGACAGTTTCGACTATGGTCACCCTGCTATCAGTGAAGATGGCAAAACTTTGTACTTCTCTTCTAACCGTGATGGTGGTGAAGGTGGATATGATATTTGGTGTGCTATTTATAACCAACGTGCCAAAGATTGGGGCGAGCCTTTCAACTTAGGTAAAACCATCAATACTGAGTCAGATGAAATGTTCCCATACTATAATGTACACGACAAAAGTGTATATTTCTCATCAAACGGTCACATGGGTATGGGCGGTTTAGACGTATTTAAATGCGAAGGTTCAGGAACTGAATGGACAGAACCAGAAAATCTTAGAGCTCCTATTAACAGTGGCGGTGACGATTTCGGAATGACTTTCGATAATAACAATCCTGACCACGGTTTCTTTACTTCAAACCGTTGTGGTGGTAAAGGAAATTTCGATATTTATGAATTTAACGTAACGCCTCTGGTTATTGAAATTGAAGGTTATGTTTACGAATGCGTATTGCCAAAAACAAATCCTGCAACATTTAATAACTCTAAACCATTAGCAAATTCTGTTATTACGTTTACCAATGACAAAGACACAACTAAAATTGTTGTTAAAACAGATGCAAACGGTTACTACGGTAAAGTAAGATTGAAAGAAAAAACCAATTATGAAATGTCTTGTACCAACCGTGAATTGTATTATTTCGATGCTGAATTGGTTCAAAGAACAACAAGAGGTATCAAAATTTCTTCTACACTTAAACAAGATTTCTGCTTGTACTCACAAATTATCGAAGAAGTGGTGCCAATTTTCTATGACTTAGACCGTGCTGAAATTCGCGACGATGCTGCCAAAGTATTAGATGAAAGAATATTACCACTCCTTGTAAAATATCCTAAACTGCGCTTAGAGTTGGGTTCACATACGGATTGTCGTTCATCTTACGATTACAATATGGGATTGTCTCAACGAAGAGCCGACAGTGCTGTGGCGTACCTTGTAAGAAAAGGAATTGATGCCCGCAGATTAGTGGCGCAAGGTTATGGAGAATCTCAATTGGTAAACGATTGTAAATGTGAAGGCGCAGTAAAAGTAGATTGCCCTGAATCAAAACACCAAGAAAATAGACGTACCACCATTCGTACGTTAGATGTGAATTTTGACCCACGTGTGGCAGCTGTAAATAGCAAAGATGCGAACAATGTGAACGTTAAACCTATTATAGTAAAACTTGGTAAGAAAAATGATGCTTACATTGTAGCCGCTGCCGGAAATGACATTGCCGCTACAGGAACAGCAGTTGTTGCCCCAGGAGCTGATTTAACTATCAGTGTTTTAGAATTAAAAAATCTAATCGCTAAAGGTGCTGTAAAACAAACTGATTTAACTGGTGTTACTATGGCCGACATCGCTGGTGGTCGTGTTAAACCAACTGCTACTGTAAAATTAAATACTTTAAGAGTTGGTCCAAAAGATGTAGGATATACAATGACAAACGTAACTATGAAAATAGCTGCGATTAACAATCCATACAGTTTTGGTTATGATGCATTGAAAGCAAACAATGGAACTGTAAATACAGAAGAAGGTGAAATTACTTTCAAAAATGTTAATACTGAAGCCTTAAAAGATGGTCCTATCAAAAGCACCATCCCTGGAACAGGAACAGGAACTGCAGGAACTGGAACTACAGGTGGAACAGGTACAGCGCCAACTTCAACTTCTGCAAATGCTGATACCGCTTCAATGGCAGATTTCAGTCAAATTAACTTAATTTCTCAAGGAGGTGCTTTGTTTGTGCCAACAATGGTTAATGACAAAGAAAATGTAAATTGGTTGTTTAATCCAACAGGTAGAAAAATAGAAATTACAGAAGACATGTTCAAACAATTGCTTGATGCTAAAGTGGTTTCTAAAAAAGATTTTGAAGATGGAGAATCTATCAAATTAGCAGATGGAACAAAATTACCAAGTAACACTTTTGTAGCTAGTATTCAAATTGGTGATGTTGTTATTCAAGGAGCAAAAATCGTCATTAGCAGTAAAGTAACTGAACCTACTATTGGGGCATTGAATACTCAAATGAAGAAAATTAACGCAACTGTTAAAGGTAATGTGCTTTATTACAAAGACAAAACCAAAAAGAAATAGTCTATAATATATTTTAATAAAAAGGGAGTTAAAACTCCCTTTTTTTATGCGTAATGGTTTAGTAATTCTAGTTTGAGGGTAATCCTCAATAATTCCTAACGACAATTCCAAACGACTCTGCAATAGAGTCTTGTCTGTTGAATGTTCTGCCTGGAGGTGGAATTTGTTAAGCTTATACTTAAGTTTGTTCTATAGGGCTTAAAACAAGGATTTTACTTTATTAGTTGAGGTGATCATGACAACAAAGTTCATGTTTAATAATAGGCATAAAAAAAGGAGGTTTATAAAACCTCCTTTTCATTTATTATTTAAGTGAAATTAATTATTCAAACTCTGCTTTTAGAATCTTTTTAATTTCTTCCACAGTTTCCTCTTCCAATTGAGTTCTTGCAACTAATTGTTCATTCGGAATGTCTATAACAGCTTTTGCGGTATCTAAACCAATTGCTTTTAATTCGTCAATAATCCAGCTGTCAATTTCGTCTGCAAATTCTTCTAAGTCGATGTCTGTATCATCATATTCAACATCTTCTCTGTAAACTTCTATTTCGTAACCAACCAATCTGCTAGCCAAACGAATGTTATAACCACCTTTACCAATAGCCAAACTAACTTGGTCAGGCGCTAAGAATACACTTGCTTTTTTGTTTGCTTCATTAATAGCGATTGATGATATTTTGGCAGGATTTAATGATCTTTGAATGTATAAAGAGCTGTTTGTCGTAAAGTTGATAACATCAATGTTTTCGTTGCGTAATTCTCTAACGATACCGTGAATACGACTACCTTTCATACCCACACAAGCACCTACAGGATCAATTCTGTCATCATAGCTTTCAACTGCAATTTTAGCACGCTCTCCCGGTTCTCTAACAATTTTCTTAATGGTAATTAAGCCATCTAGTATTTCAGGGACCTCTAGTTCTAATAATCTTTCTAGGAATACAGGAGAAGTTCTTGATAATATGATTTTTGGAGAAGCGTTAATCATGCTCACTTCGTGAACAATCGCTTTCACTGTTTCGCCTTTTTTGAAGAAATCTGCAGGAATCATTTCTGATTTAGGTAATAACAATTCATTGCCTTCATCATCCAATACCATAATTTCTTTTTTCCAAATTTGATAAACCTCACCACTTACTATTTCACCGATTCTGTCAGAGTATTTTCTGAAAAGTTCGTCTTTTTCAAGCTCAAGAATCTTGGTCATTAAGGTTTGTCTAGCCGCTAATATGTTTCTTCTTCCAAAGAAATCCATTGGCACTTGGTCAATCGCTTCCTCACCAATTTCATAGTCAGGCTCAATTTTTCTAGCATCAGTAATGCTTATTTGTTTGTTTTCATCTTCAACTTCACACTCATCCACAATTAATCTATTGCGATAAATCTCCAAGTCACCTTGGTCTGTATTGATGATAATGTCAAAATTAGAGTCGTCGCCATATCTCTTTTTTAACATGTTGCGAAATACTTCCTCTAACACACGCATTAATGTTGCACGGTCGATGTTTTTAAATTCCTTAAATTCAGAAAAGGATTCAACTAATCCTCTTACTGTTAAAACTTGTTGTGATGTCATTTGAATGATAGAATTATTTGTGCTTGTTTAATTTGGTCTATTGTTAACTTTATTTGTTCTGGTAAATCTTTTTTCTTTGGCTTTTCAACTTTATAAAATTCAAAAGTTAAAAAGGGTTCTTCTACAGCGATTAATTTACCATTAAAACTTTGATTGTCTGTGTTTAATGTAACCTGAAATTCTCTACCTACATGTTTGGGATATTGTCTGAATAATTTGATAGGACTGTCAGCGCCTGGTGTAGCAATGTCCACTGAATATTCAGCCTCAGGAAGTAACTCATCCGCTATTTTATTGAATTGTCTACTGATAGAACTGATGTCATGGATGCCCAAAAGTTGGTCACCATCTAAAGTAAATTCAAATTCATTTTGATGTTGATGTATGTCAACCAAAAAAATGTGTTCGTAATTCACCAATACATCTTCTAAAATACGTTTAAGTTGCGGTTTTAATTCCATAAGTTTCAAAAACAAGTGAGGGGCTTTTTAGTGCCCCTCATTTAAATGATATCTATAATAGGCTGCAAATATAACAGCTCTTTTTTAATTTACAAAATATTACTTTGTTCTTGCCGGTTCTAAACCACTCGCACCCCCTGATGTGCCTCTTGAATTAATAGTTGGCGAATTTGGACTTGGTGTTCCTGCTCCTGTTGTTGTTCCAGGTTGTCTAGTGGTGGTAGGGTCTGGAGTTTTGGGTTTGCTTGGGCTAGGTGCAGATGGTGCAGGTGTGCTTGGTTGCGTTACTTTTACACCTGAATTATTACTCGTGTTGGTTCTAGACGGCGTAGAACTCGGACTTGGATTGGAAGGTCTCGAAGGAGCAGGAGTGTCGTATTTTGGTTTACTAGTACTCTCATTTGAACTTGTAGTATTTGGACTACTTGGTCTTGGACTACTTGGTCTTGGACTGCTAGGAGTGTTCGTTCCTGTTCCTGAATTTCCATCACTTGAACCTGACGTTGAGCTTGACTCTAAAGCAGCTTCTAAAATAGCACCTAATAAGGTTTTTCTAGGTTTGTCTTCTTCTCTTTTTGGCGGAGTCGTATTTTCAATTCTGTTGCCTTGGTAAGGACCACTTCCTTCTGTAGGTTTGTCTTTTTCGTCAGGAACAATGTCTTTGTTGTATAATCCTCTCATACAACTGTCAAGTTTTTGATTGCATCTTTGACTTTGTTTTACCATAAAGTTGTATTCAACTCTGGTTTCATTCAATTGGTTTGTCAAATTGTTGACTTTAAATTGTAAATCAGATTTGTCTTTGTTCAATTGAAGAATTTGAGCATTTTTCTCCTCTAATTGTTTTTTCAAATCAGCACAATCATCACTTGGACTGTTGGCTTTTAAAGTTTCAATTTCAGCTTTCAATTGGTTAACCTGTGTGCTTAATTCGGCTTGTTTTTTTACAATCACTTCTGCCGCAGCTCTTGTGCTGTCTATGGTTTTGTTTTTTGCAGTAATGGTATTTTTTAAACCAGTAATTTCAGCTTTGTATTGAGCTTCAGCCTCTCTGCATTTTTTTAATAGTTCTGCTTCTGTTGAACTGTTGTTGTTAGAACTGCTGTTTTTAAGTACGTTAATCAAACTGTCAACTCTGTATGTTAAAACTGAGTTTCGGGTATTTAAACGTCCAACATTTGCTGCTAATGCTTTCATCTCGGCTTTTAACATTTCATTCTCTTCTTCACATTTCTTTATTTTTAAAATATCAGCATCATTGCTAGTTGAGTTTTGTTTGCATTTTTCTAACTCAGCGGCTTTTGCAATTAATAATAGGTTCAATTCTTCAGCTCTTTTCTTCGCTATTTCAGCATCAGCTTCTGCTTTGGCTTTGTCTGCTTCTGATTTTTTGATTACTTCGGCATTGGTTTCATTGTTATTGCTCGATTTGCATTTTTCTAACTCAGCCGTTTTTGCAATTAATAATTGGTTCAATTCTTCAGCTCTTTTCTTCGCTATTTCAGCATCAGCTTCTGCTTTGGCTTTGTCTGCTTCTGCTTTTTTGATTACTTCAGCATTGGTTTCATTGTTATTGCTCGATTTGCATTTTTCTAATTCCGCAGTTCTAGCAATTAATACCTGGTTCAATTCTTCGGCTCTTTTCTTAGCTATTTCAGCCTCAGCTTCTGCTTTAGCCTTGTCTGCTTCTGCTTTTTTAATTACTTCAGCATTGGCTATGGCTGCTCTTTTGCAATCGTCAAGCGCTTTGTTAGATTTGTTTAGTTCGTTGTATAAACTGTCTACTCTGTATGTTAAGCTATAAACTCTGGTATTTAATCGGTTGATGTTTTTTGCCATCTCAATCATTTCAAGATTCAATAAGGCTTTTTCTTCTTCACATTTTTTAATGTCACCCGAGCTTTTGTCTATTTTGCATAAATCAAGTTCTTTTTGTTTGTTCAAAATAACAAGACCCAAACTGTCGACTCTTTTTCTTAACACAATAGCTTCTGCCTCAGCTTTGGCTTTGTCTAATTCCGCTTTCTTAATCACTTCAGCGTTGGTTTGAGTCGTGTTTTTTCTTAAAGCATCTATCTCCGCTTGAAGTTTAACTATTTCTGCGTTTTTCTTACCCAATTCATCTGGACAATTTTTGCAAACTAATAAATCACTTTCGTATTTTCTATTGGTTTGTCTCGCAGTTTCTAGGTCTCTTCTCAATTGGTCAATTTCTCTGTCCTTTGAAACAGCGTTGTTTCTTAATCTGTTAAGCTCTTCATTTAATGTGTTGTTTTGATTTCTGCAGTTTTGTAAAACCTGAGCATTAGTTTGATTCAAATTTCGCTCTCTTTCTAAAAGCTCTCTTTCACGTCTCTCAAGTTCTCTTTGACGTCTCAATACTTCATTTTCGCGATTTCTGTATATTCTGTCTAACTCTGCATTGTTGGTGTTGTTAATATAAACAGTGTCTTTTTTAGTAATTTTAATGGTGTCTTTTACTACTATTTTTACAGTGTCAGTTTTGATTTTAACAACTGTATCTGATTTGTTTATTAGTTTTTCGGTGTGCGTGGTGTCTCTTACAGAATCAATATAAACAGGATCAACTTGATTGTCTATCCATTCAGTGTGGCAATGGCCAATCCCAAATGAAATACCTCCATATATATCTGCTCCTCTAAAATTACTATTAGACGCAACATTTAATAAACCCCCTAAGTTATCACTTCCAAAAAATACAGGTCCAATACGGGCGTATGCGCCAACATAGAAGTTCTTGTAATTGTCACTCAAAGTAAGTGGCATACTGAATTCAAAACCTCTTGATTCAATTCTTGGTATTACCGATAACATTGAAGTTGCTCTTAATCCAGAAGAGTTCATTGGTTTTAAGTTTTGATTTAAGAAGATTTGAGTGTAAAAGTGTTTTGTAAATCTGAAATCAGCTTGAAAGTTAAAAGCAGCAGGAAGTGCAGTTGTAAATCCACTGTTTTTGTTTACTCCCATTGAGCCAAAAACGGCATTACCAATGGAATCAAAGGTGTTTTGATTGTTCGTTCTAAAGCCATCTAATATGCCTGTAGCCACATTGACGTTAGAATTTACAGGGTTTTGGTATTTGTAAACATAAGAGCCACGGTTAAAACGAATGCCACCAATGTCATTAAAGGCCATTGCAATTTTTAAATCGTAATCGCTTTTTCTGTTGTTATTATTACACTGATTGTTTCTGTATTTCAATCTACTTGAGCGGTATGTGTAATCAAAACCAACATCTATACCAGCTCCAAATCCTTTAGAATTTAAAGAAAATAAACCATAAGGGTCATTAAATGGGTCAATAACCGATTGATTATCTGTGTAACCATATTGAACAGTTCCATTTATGTCAGCAGATTGATTGCCATCAATACTCATATTTAAATTGTCTCCTTTGATAAAGGCTGTTCCTAATCCACGAATTAGTTTTAAAGTAAGTCCACCATTAAATTGGTGTTTTTTGGATTGATGCATAATACCTCCTAGGGTAAAGCTCAATTCTTGATAGGACTGAGCATTAACAGCAAACTTGCCATTTTCATAAGTTACATTTCGTCTCAGCGCATTAGGTCCATTGAAGATTCCACTGTTAGTATCAATGCCATTTTTGGCCATTCTAGCAAAGTTTTCACTAATCCCAAACATTTGCAAACCACTGCGTTGACGGGTGTTAATTGAAAAGTTTGTTTTCTTGGATAGAGGAAACATCATCGCAGGTCCCCAAATATCTTGGTTAAAACTAAATTGCTTGTCTTTGCCATTTAAATTTTCCAATAACCAATCGTTTTGATAAATTGATTTATTGTTAGGGTCGTTATTGGCAAGTACATAATTGTCGTTAGCCCATTTATTTAGTTTAATAGGGGAGTTGTAATCGAGGTAATCATTATAAAAATTGACACCTCTGCCCCAAAAGTTAAAATACAATAAATATTTGGAATCGGCGATAGAAGAAGCGTTGTTGTAAACGCCATAAGTACCAGAGTAATTACTAGTGGTTCTCCCTAGCCATTGCTGAGAATAGGCGTTGATAGAAGCCAAAGTAACAAAGAAAAAAAGGATTGGTTTGGTAATGATTAATTTCATAAATGTTGAAGGTTATTAAGTTTCATATTTGGTAACTTTGAAATGATTATTACAATCATTGTACCAAAAATTAGACACTCAATAAAATCTATCGCAATAATACTAAAATGTTTTCAAAATTGCCAAATGATAAATAAAATCTATTGATAATTAAGCTACTAACAAAATGGTTGCAATTACTTAACATTAAGGTAACATTGCAGATTCACTTTTGCACTTATGTTTGGAATGGAAAGTTGGATGGGCATTTTATTTGCCCTTTGTATTTTAGCTGTTTGCGTTTTTGAATTTGCAAATGGCTTTCACGATACAGCAAATGCAGTTGCTACTGTTATATACACGGGCTCTTTAAAACCAAATTATGCAGTAGTATGGTCGGGCTTTTGTAATTTCTTAGGACTGTTAGTAAGTGGTTATTTTGGTTATAAGGTAGCAATGGGAATTGTAAATCTGCTTCCTTTAAATGACTTAATCAATCTTTCTACGGGAGAGAGTGTCAGTTTAGTATTAGGGATGCTTCTTTCAGGTATTATTTGGAACTTAGGGACTTGGTATTTAGGAATACCTTGTAGTAGTTCTCACACTTTAATTGGGTCTATTTTAGGAGCAGGTCTTGTGTTTTCATGGATTCATGGAGGTGATGGGGTTAATTGGGGTAAAGCAGGCGATATTGGTTTGTCTTTATTAGTCTCTCCAATTTTTGGGTTTTCGGTTACCATTTTAATGATGTATATTCTTAAAAGGGTAATAAAAGCAGATAAGTTAATTTTTAAAGAACCTGAACCTGGGAATAGACCACCTACATGGATTAGAGCAATCTTAATTGCCACTTGTACTTTGGTAAGTTTCTTTCACGGAAATAATGATGGACAAAAAGGAATTGGATTGGTTTTAATCATCTTAATTACTTTTATGCCGCTTCAATTCGCATTGAATTCTGAGTTTAACGTAAACACTACTTTACAAGCGCTTAACAATATGGACAAGGTTTTTGAACAAGAACACAAAACAGACTTGTTGATTAAATCAAATAAAGTAAAAGAGAAATTATTGCACTACGAAGCCCTTAAGGTAAGTCCAATTGCAACGGATAAAGACAAAAGAACAGCTATAGTTGAATTAAGGGTTGCGCTTACAGATATTAATAAAAAAGTTAAAAATGAATTGAAAAATCCTACATTTTTAGACAATAAAGACAATAAATCTGTATTAAAAGCTCAACTAGAAGTTTTTAAAAATGATACAGAATATTCGCCTCAATGGGTAACTTTAATGATTGCATTGTCATTAGGTCTTGGAACTATGATAGGTTGGAAACGTATTGCCATCACTATTGGTGAGAAAATTGGTAAAAAACACATGACTTATGCCGAAGGAGCAACCGCTGAATTAACAGCTGCATCAACGATAGGACTAAGTTCTGCTTTTGGTTTGCCTGTTTCTACTACCCACGTATTGTCATCGGGTGTTGCTGGAGCAATGACCGCTTCTAAAGGGATAAAAAATCTTCAACCTGCAACTATCAGATCTATTGCTATTGCTTGGTTACTTACCTTGCCTGTGACTATTGTACTTGCAGGCGGATTCTATTATTTATTCAGATTGTTTTTGTAAAATAAAGAAATAAAAAAAAGAAAAAAAATTCACCAAAATTTTTTTAGTCTATACATTACTAAATTGTTAGATTAAAAACACTATCACATCAATATTAAATTAAGTTTAATGCTACATTATAGTTATAACAACACAAACAAGCTTTTAAGAAGATATTTTTCGACTTTTATGCTATTAAGCCTGTTAATTTGGGCACCTCAATTAAGTGCTCAAATAAATACTTCAAGTAAAGACAGTACTAAAGTAATGCCTAATCCACGTCAGTCTACCAAAAAATGGTATGAAAACTTTTCAATTAGGGGTTATAGTCAGATAAGATATAATAGATTGTTAGAAACTAATCCTCAATTAAAATGTGAACAATGCGACAGATCGTGGGGAGATAAAGGAGGCTTGTTTATGCGAAGAATGCGTGTTATTATTTTTGGTCAAATTAGTGAAAGGGTCTATATTTATGTTCAACCCGATTTTGCCAGTTCTGCCTCAAGTACTGGTTTGCATTTTGCTCAAATAAGAGATGCTTACATGGATATTGGATTAGACAAAAACAACGAATTTAGATTCAGAATTGGTCAAAGTAAAGTGCCTTTTGGGTTCGAAAACATGCAGTCGAGTCAAAATAGATTAGCTCTTGACAGAAATGATGCCTTAAATAGTGCGGTTTCTAACGAACGTGACATGGGCGTCTTTTTTTATTGGGCACCAAAGAAAATACGAAAATTGTTCAGTCAGTTGGTAAATGAAAATTACAAAGGTTCTGGTGATTATGGCGTATTGGGATTAGGTGTTTACAATGGACAAACAGCTAACAGACCTGAGGCTAATAATAATATGCACGTTGTAGGGAGATTAACTTATCCGTTTAAAGTTGGTAAGCAAATTATAGAACCTTCTATTCAAGGTTATACGGGTCAGTTTGTTGTAAATTCTGATAATAAAGCCAAAATGAATGCGACTAGAAATTACCTTGACCAACGTTTTGCTACTACTTTTGTATTGTATCCAAATCCATTTGGTTTGCAGTTTGAGTATAATATAGGAACAGGACCTAATTATAACAAATTAACCGATTCTATTGAACAAACAGCTTTGGAAGGTGGGTATCTTTTGCTTAATTATAGAATTAATAAATTCAATCAATTTTTCTTCCCTTTTGTAAGACTGCAACAATACAAAGGTGGAAAGAAACATGAATTTGATGCTCGAAGTTATGAAGTAAAGGAAGCTGAGTTTGGAATAGAATGGCAGCCTTATAAAACATTTGAATTGGTAGTCATGTACACTATTTCCCAAAGACGTTTTGAGGATTCTGCCCTTAAAAATAATTTTCAAAAAGGAAGTCTATTAAGAATTCAAGCACAGTTTAATTTTTAAGGATTAAATTTAAATTCTTGTAAACAAAAAGGGGTGTCTCATAGTTGAGACACCCCTTTTTTATGAAATATGTTTTTAGATTAACTTCTGTAACATTCCATAAATGCTCTCCATTGACGGTCTGTTAAAGTTGCTTTAATACCTCTTAAGAATTTTTCATAACACATTCTTAAATTTGAAGCATAACTCATTTTGATTTTTCTTAAACTTTCAACAAAGTCTTTTCTTAAAATTTGCATTTTTTCTTCAAATTGTGCTTTTGTAATATCACCACGTTTCAATTTTGCTAAAGCCTCTTGTCTGATGTTCTCAATTCTTTTTCTTAGTAACTCATAAGCTTCTCTGTGTTTTTTTACATCCGCAGCTTTGCATCCTTCAAATTGACGAAGGGTTGAACGCAATGAAGCAACTTGTGCATCTGTTAAATCTAGTTTTTTGATACATGAAATGAATCTTCTCTCAACAGTTCGTTTGTAGCCAGCATTATCCATGTCTTGTTCTACAAGTAAATAAGATTCCGCTAAACCTTCATTCTGTGAAGAAAATTCTTGCTCTTCATTGCCATCAATAACTTCTACTTCTTGGTAGTTTTTGTCAGTTTGGTCTAACACACTTATCAAATCTTCAGTTGAAGTTGGTGTAGTAGGTGTTGCTGTTTCTTTTTTACAACTAGCGAAATTGATTAATAAAGCAATTCCTAAAATGAATACGGGGGTTAAAAATTTAAATTTCATAATATTTGATTATTTTAAGGTTATTTTGACTTTTAGACTATACTTTTATTTAAGGTTGCTTTAAAAGTTGATAGTTTATCTTAATAGCCTGTAAATGAGTTAATTATTTTTTTAATTTAAATAGTTTATCTTCTATAATAAACTTAATGTAGCAAGAATAATTGTATTGAAACCTTCCATATTCAAAGTCATAAAAGGGTTCTAATCTTAAATCAATACAAGTGCCTTTGTTAAGTTTTTGCGAAAATAACACACGACTCATCAGCATTTTACGCGATTGACGACTAAGGTATATGTCGTAAATATTATAGTTGTTGTAAATTTGAGTGCCAACAGGTGATTGGTATTCTCTGCCATGCCAATAGTTAATCATCCATTCTATGTGTTTGTATTTTAGTGATAAGGAGTGCCAATTGGCATTTCCATTCAAAAATGGCTGTGATATAGTAGGAGAAAAATCTCTAGCATGTAAAAAATAATGTTCAGTTTTTAAGGTCAAATTAGGACTAATATTACTTCGCCACTTTAAACCGTAGGCAACATTGATGCGTGAATAAATGGGGTTAGGATTAGGATTTAATTGTCCACCACGGTGGCAAAGTGTGCCCTGCAAAGGAAATGAGATAAAATTTTTTGACTTGTTATAAATTGTTTTTTCTGAGGTAAAACCCGTTACAAACCGTTCTTGATTTGTAGTCGCTCTGTAGGTAGGTTCATCCCACACCAGAAAATTATTGAAAGTAAATGTTTTTCCAGTGTATATTCCTTGAATCCCATTTTCTATTCTATTGGTTATGGCACGGTCAATATTATACATGGGTTCTATAAAACCATAATTCATGTGTCCTTGTAACATGCCAAAATTATAACGCCATTTGTGTTTGAAGTAGGAAATAGAAACGACTGGTTGGACCGTGTTTAATTTGGTGCTACCAAAATCATGACGGGTTATAAACCCTACTTTAATCATTAAGTTTTTATGAGGATTATACTTTAAATATCCCTGAACCATAGATCCAAAATAGGTTTGTCCTTTTTCAATAATATCAAAATATTCAGTGTTTCTGTAAAAATTGAAAACCTCAAAATTATAATTCACATTTTGTGTGTCATTTAAGCTAATAGAATCTTTTTGTTTCAGGATATTGTTTTCTAGTTGTCCATATATAGCATTAGTTGCCAATAGAGATAAACAAACAATAATTGTTAAATGTGAACGTTTTATATTCATTGAGATGGTTTCAAAAATAGTATTTTTGGAATGGTTTTTGAAATACTTATAAAAAAATCAAATAAAATGAACATCATTCGTCCAAATTCAGCCTTTTTTATTACGCTTTGGTCTTTGTTGCCTTTTGTGTTCTTGTCTGCATTTACTTTTATTCCTCAACCCACAGAAACAAATGCCGATAAGGAACAATTTGCTTACAGAAAAATGAGTAATCAAGCCTTTGGTTTTAATGAAAAGTTAAGTTACAGAGTCCATTATGGGGTTATTAATGCGGCTGCTGTTACTATGGAAGTTGGACCTCAGTTTATTGAAAAATCTGACAGAAAATGTTACCAAATTAAAGCGGATGGTAGAACCCTTAAATCATTTGATTGGGCTTATAAAGTGAGAGATAAGTTCGAAAGCTATGTAGATAATGAAGCTTTAGCACCTATCAGTTACAATAAAAGTGTTCAAGAAGATAAATATGTAGACAATGATTTGGTTAATTTTAAACACAATAAGAAAAAATTATACGGAATCAAAGGGGTTTTGGATATGCCTGAATATACCCACGATATAATTTCAGCATTGTATTATGTTAGAAATTTGGACTTTTCCAATGCTAAAAAAGGAGATAAATACCCTGTTGATATATACCTAGATAACAAAATATACCATCTTGGGTTTAAATACGATGGCAAAGAAACTATCAATACTGATATTGGTAAAATTAAATGCCTTAGATTTGTTCCTATCCTTGTTGTAGATAGAGTTTTTAAGGATCAAGATGACATGACTGTTTGGGTTAGTGATGATGCCAATAAAATTCCTATTCGTGTTAAAGCTAAAATAATGGTAGGTTCTATTAAAGCGGATATTACCAGTTACAGCGGACTTAAAAATGAATTTAAAGCACTTGTAAGTAAGTAAATAAGTAAGGAAGTTAACGGTCCCAAATTAAACGTACAACTCCGTTGAGGGTAGGTTCGTTTTCATTGCTGCTTTTATATCTGTAGTTTAAAATATAATAGTAAGTACCATCCATGCATTCTTCTCCTGTGTTAAAGAGCCTCCCATTCCAATCATAGTTTTTGTCCTTACTCTCAAACACTAAAACACCCCATCTGTCGTATATTTTTAAATCGTAAAACGATTCTCCTTTTAAGTAAATATTAAATACATTGTTACCTTCGAGTTGGTCTTTGTCTTTACCCGAAAAACCATCTTTGCCACTTGGTGTAAATACATTAGGAGGGATAATTGCCCTCTCATAATTATTCTTAATTCTTTTGCAAATGGTGTCTTTGCAACCTATGGCATTGGTGGCTTCCAAACAAATCCAATTATAACCGGGATTTTGGAAAAAATCTTGACAAATGTATCTTTCAGGTTCAACTTGACTAGCATTTTCGGTAAATACTAAAGTTTTGTTTTTAGTAATGTCATCTGAATGGAAAAATCCCCAACGGTATTTAACGCCATTTGTCGACATATTAGTAAAGCAATACTTTGGTTCTTGGGTTGTGTCAATGTCAAAATTAGCAACGACACTGTCCGCATAGACGGTAATGGTATCCAGTGTTGAACACGTTTTTTGTCCTAATCCCGAAAGGATTGGGCTAAAAATCACAAAGTAAGAACCCGTTTGTTTCAATTGAAATGTTTTTTCAGGGATTGTTGTGGTAGATGGAATTTGATTAATAGACCAAAAATAATTTTGATAAGTTGCAAACGTATTGATAGTTGCTTTTATGGTAATGGAATCTCCGACACATACAATGTTGGGAACTGCACTTAGGTTGATTTGGTCATAAGGCAACACTGTAATTCGTATTTTATTTATGGTGTCCGGGAAAGTAGAAGAGCAGTATTTTCCTGAATTTTCTATGCTGTCATATTGTGTTAAATACACGTCGAAAATTCCCGTTTGTTTGTACTGATGCCATACCAAACCGGTGTCTTTCTGTGGTTGAAATTGGCCATCTCCAAAACTCCAAAGCCATTGCGCTGATTTGGTGAAATCCCGTGAAACATTTTTAAACAAAACACTGTCATTGACACAAATGGTAGATTCTGTTTCTACAATAAAGGTAGGGAGTGGTCCGGGAATATCAATATCTAAAAAGACGGAATCTCTACATCCCTTTGCGGTACTTATGTATAGCCATATTCTAAAGGTGCCATTTCTTACAAAGTCGTGCCCAATTTGTGCCGGACGGTCTTTGTAATATTCGGACAATGGACTGCCATCTCCCCAATCTATTGCCCAGTATATAATATCATCACAAGGAGGTAAGCCTTTTAAAACACAAGGGTCTATAATTTTTGAAGTGTCAAATAATTCAATAATGGTTTTGCAATTTGGTCTGTTAAAGTCAATAAAAAACCCTGCTTTTGGTCCCAGTACATATAAGTTTTGCTTAAAAGTGTCTGCACATCGATTGCTGTCTGAAGTCAACATTCTAAGGGTGTAAAATCCAGCTTGTTTGTAATATATACCGCCCGGTTCATTGCCTATTGTTAAGGTAGGATTCGCTAAGCCCAATCTGCCATAAGGCATTACACCAAATATTGTATTCGGATTATTGGGGTTGTCATCCTGTTTGCTAAAATCCCATATTGTGCGACCCTCTCTATTGATATTGCCTGCCTCATTTTCTCTTAACGTCCAATAATCTATTGTATCTAAAGACCCAAATGAGGAGGTGTCTGCCGAGTAATATCTTAAATTACTCATTACTTCAACCGGTTGACCAGCACAAAAAATACTGTCTGCAACAGTCATGTCTCCGTAAAAACCTACAATCACCATTTGTTCTTTTTCTAAAGGGCAATAGTTGGGGAAGTTGGTTTCTATATTTCTAACCATTTTATATGCACCACTTTTAGGTGTGCTAAAACAATAAGATTGATAGTTTTTCCCATTTTTAGTTATTTGATCCAATGGATTAAAACTACTGTCTTTAAAGTGTAAAATGGTAGATGAGTCGATGACATATTCAAAAAACAATTCATTCCCAAATCCTGTGGTGTCTATACAACCCTTACTGCCACTGTTTTTGTCTCCTATAATTCCAACTTTGTTCCAAATTAAAGAAACCAATTGGCTGTCACTAAAATCATCAATTGATAAACCTATTTCTGAAAGTTTTTCCTTCAGTTTTTGATTGTTTATAGACTTTAGGAGTTTAACATGGTGTTTGTGAACTATGGCAGTGAAAACAGTGTCAGTTTGAGTAGGGTTTAAACCATTTTTTGCAGCATCGTATCGTTTAATGACCACAAAATTTACTTTCTGATTAGGGTAGCGTGGGTTCGACTGTACCTTAAAATAGGTTTCTGTTATTTTTTGAACAGTATCTCCGGTATTGTGATTAATGAAAAACCAATTGTTGGCATAGGCAAGCTGATTGTATTCTCTCGACTGCGGTGAAGGAATGTTAACGCAAATGGGTTCATTAGGGCAAACGTGGTAAACGTTTTTGGCTAATTTAGAGAGTATATTAAAGTTGGCGTTTAAATAAGGGAACGATGCAAAATTAGGATAATAGACAGTGTCTTCGCAATAATTGGAACCTGTGCCATTTCCAATAATTAGGGCAATGTTTAGTTTTTGAACGCCTTTTTTTGATAGGATGGAATCACTGTATTTTTTGAAAAATATGGAATTAAAGGGCCCCTGACTTGCATAGCCTCTGTAAGGAGGTCCACTGTTTAAATAAGGGCCTAATCTAACTTCTCCATCATATAAGTCATTGACTAATTTCCAGTCATTTGGGGTATTGATATAATCGAAATTGATTTTTGCTGTAGATTGTGTGCATCCAGGTTTGGTGTCGGATAAGCTGAATTCAATAACCTTATCGGTATAACCATAACAAAACTGATTCTCTATACTCAATTTTTTTGCAGATGGAGGTAACAATGCCACATTAACGGTACTTCTGCTTTCACAAGCTAGTGGATGCGAAGTGTCTCGAACAATTAATTCAATAGGAAAACATTTGGGAATTCGCTCGTAAAAAAGTTTGCGATGTAAATCAAAATTGATACTGTCGAATGAATTAATTCGGGGGTTTTTTAATGTCCCAATAACGGTGTGGTGTGGCTGAATTTCTTGTAAAGGGATGCTGTCAATCCTTGCTAATAAACTATAAATAAATAAACAAGAATCATCTGAATTGTCAACTTGGATTTTCCAGTTTTTGCTGACGTTGAAATAGGAAGGGCCAGTAATATTCAATAAACCCAATCCATTTTTTCGGTCAATACTAATTTGACTTTGTGATGGTATGTAAACCCTAATGTTAAAAGGACAATCTAAACTTCCTTTTCCTATAATGCCACTTGGAATTATTTGCTTTTTTAAGGATAGAAATACAGAACTGTCTTTTACCGATTTGCCAAGTGAATTGTTGCCATAATAAAGAATAGTATCTGTGGTTATAAATAAACTATCGCTGCTGTATAGTTTTCTCTTCGCACACGTTTGGTTTAGGCCATCAAAGAAACTAATTTCAAAAGGAAGAAAGCTGTATTTGTAACGGTAAATTGAGTCCCAAGGGGTGTACCAATGTTGAGGTGTTTTTTCGCGACTGTAATTGCAATTCAACCAAGTGTTTTTATTTTGTTGAACATCGGTTGTGCATTGGTCGCAATACTCGTCTCCAAAATTCCAAAGTCGGATTGTGTTTTCACCGTTTCTTACCTGATTGCGGGCAGTAGTTGAAATGTTATTGGTGAAATGATGACCTAAATTTCCAGCTTGTTTTCTGAACAAACTATCATCATTAAGCATATTGGTATCGTTATGATAAAACAAACTGCGATCAGTTACCGTAATGCTGTCTTTAATAGTGCATTGAAACCGTTTGTTTGGGTCCATATAAACAGGTTCAATCATTGCTTTTGGTCCTATAACAATTAAAGTATCGTATAAATTAAAAGGTCCACAAGGATGCGAAATTCGACAATTGATAAGTTTTGGTCCAAGAGTATTGTAGGGTTGTATTCCTTTAAATTGATTGGCTATTCCGGGGTTGAAACGCCATGATATATCTCGTTCTGTGATAAAATTGCTCAAGGAGGTAGGAAGCAATTGGTAAGCAATGGTATCGTCCACACAAATGGAATCTCTACTCAATAAAATCCTTGGTTTTAAGTTGAACATCGTAATGTCCTTTAAATCAAAAACAACGGTGCATCCAGATTTTGTTTTTACAACTAATTTGGGAGAAAAAATTTTGGTGCTTGCATTCCCAATATTGTAGGTGTGTGAAATGGAATCCCAATTAATTGAGTCTTTAAAACCATCCCCAAAATCCCAATAATAAGATTTTAAATCGCTGGTTTTTAGTTGTGATAAATTGGTGAATTTTACCCTCGAAGTAACACCACAAGGTGCAGTAGAAAACTGGAAATTAGCAAACAAGGCAGGTGCAAAATCTGTTTTCAAGGCATTAGGGTATTGATACCGCGATATGCAACCATTACAATCCTCCACCTCAATAAGTAAATTAACTGTGGTACCTTGTGGGTCATTAATTGTTTTGCAAAATGTAGCGGGTAAAGAAACGGGATTGAATTTAGTGCCTGTTTTTGTTATCAATTCACCATCGCTAAATAAATATTTGATAGAAACAATACAGTTGTTGCCATCACCCGATAAACTTGAATCACGAAAGCAGAAAGCATTGTTTTCAAAGCATTGAACAGAATCGGTTAATAAGCGGCTTCGAATGATTGGTAAGGGTTTTATAGTCAATGTGAGTTGACCTGAACAAGGTTTTCCGTTGGCCAAAGTACATGAAAAAGTGACAATTTTGACGCCTGTAGTTGTAAATCTAAAAACAGGTTTTATGGTAGTGTTGTTACTCCCTTCTCCATTGAAATTCCAAAGAAAATTACTTGCTCCTGGGCTGTTCCCATTGAATTCTATTGGATTGTTGACACATTGAGTTCCAGAAAATGAAGGTTGACATTGTCCATAAATGTTCAGAGCCGTAAAGAAACTAACAATATATAAAATAAGGCTTTTCAATGTTTATGATTAATCATATTCTTTAGACGTATTGATTTAAAATTAGTTGCATATTATTATGCCAAAAAATAATAACAAGCAGTAGTAAAAGGCAAAGAAATAAAGAGTGCATCAAAACGGTCGAGTATGCCGCCATGCCCAGGGATAATAGTTCCCGAATCTTTTATTTGATGTTCGCGTTTTAGTTGACTTTCTACCAAATCGCCTAAAGTGCCAAATACAACACTAAGAAAGGCAATTAATAAATTCAGTTTTACAGAAATGCCAAACCATTGGGACAGTAATATTGAAAAACCAATGGTTAAAACAAGTGCGCCAATAAAGCCTTCTACCGTTTTTTTAGGAGAAATTTTTTCGAAAAGTTTATGCTTACCAAATGCCTTGCCACATAAATAAGCGAATGTATCACTGCACCATATTAATACAAATAAGTTTAACGCTAAATAGGGTTTGAACTCCATTTGTGGAGATTCATATTGTCCATCAGATTTCATTACAGAAAGCAAAAATAAAAACAAAGGAAATGCAATGTAAAATAGTCCTGATAAAAGCAAAGGAATGTTTTTCCAAGAATGTTTTGATTTGAAAAGGGCATAGATGAAAGAGCTCGTTACCAATAATACGATACCAAATAAGGCAAAATCAATCCTGCCATCGATCCAAAAATAGGCACTGATGATAGTAAGTCCTAAAAGGGTGAAAATCAATTGTAAAAAATAAGCTTCTTTACGCATCACAATTTTGTAGTACTCCATCATTCCCAAACCGCCAATTAATAGTAAAAGTATTAAAAAAGTATAGGGACTATAGAGCGTCATTCCGCTTATAAATGCTATAAAAAAAAATCCAGTTATGGCCCTAAGCGTAAAATTATTCATGTTTCAGTGAGGTGTATTGCTTGTGCAAGTATATAAAATAAACTACAATAGAAAAAAAGCAAAGAAGGAAAAATGGAATGGAGGGACTGAAATTGTCATTAACCAGCTCATTGGCAATGTCATTACCACCCTTTAAATAATAGGCTGTAACAGCTAAACCATTATTGAAAAAATGTAAAATAATACTTGGCCAAATACTTTTGGAATAGTGGCAGATATAGCCAAAAACAAGCGCTAAAAACAACATTGGAATAAATTGTTGCACATTAAGATGAATGCCCGCAAAAATAAAAGAGGTTACAAATATGCCAATATGAGTGTTTTTGAATCCTTCGATAAATAATTTTTGAAGGGTTCCTCTGAAAAAGATTTCCTCGAGTATAGCAGGAGTTAATGCTACAAAAAACAAATTAATTAAATAGTCGGTGGGGGTATTCATTTGCAACATTTTAGTTAGCAAATGTTTGTTTTGTTTAGAGCTTAATTTTTCTATCCATTCCGGAAGTGCTATTTGTTGGTTGATTTGCAATAGCCAAGCCGATGTTATGGTAAGGGCAAAGAAAAGCGGGATTAGGTGGGCATAGATAATTTTGGGTTGTGCTGAATTAAAGTTAATTTGTTTGCCAAATGAATAAAAACGTATTTTGAAGTATACCCACACAGAAAGCACCCAAGCTCCTAAATTTGAGAAAAAGTTGTACAATTTAAGCGCCATTACCTCATTTGCAGTTTGAGGCTTAACTATGGTAGCTTGATAATTGGAAAATGGGATATCAAAACCAACAATACCAATAAACATTCCTACATAACTGCCCACTATCATTCCTAGTATTGCCAAGCCAATAATGATAAATACATCAGCGATGGTTTGTATTGTGGTTTTATCATTGTAATTTTGCATGCTTATAAAAAATGCAAATTTGGTAAAAATTGGTCACATATCGTTAGGAAATTTTCCTTTATTGTTGGCACCCATGGAGGATGTTAGCGATCCACCCTTCAGGTATTTATGTAAAAAACATGGGGCCGACCTTATGTATACTGAATTTATTAGTTCAGAAGGCCTGATTAGGGACGCCATAAAAAGCCGACAAAAGTTAGATATTTTCGATTACGAAAAGCCAATTGGTATTCAAATATTTGGTGGTGACGAGGAAGCAATGGCAATGGCTACTAAAATTGTAGATGCAACTCAACCCGATATTGTTGACATTAACTTTGGTTGTCCTGTAAAAAAAGTAGTTTGTAAAGGTGCAGGTGCGGCAGTTCTTAAGGATATTCCCCTAATGGTCCGACTAACCGAAGCTGTTGTTAAAAGCACAAATTTGCCAGTAACTGTTAAAACGCGATTAGGTTGGGATGAGCGCACCAAAAATATTGAAGAAGTAGCGCTTAGGTTACAAGATGTAGGAATTAAAGCACTGTCAATACATGGTAGAACGCGAACGCAATTGTACAAAGGGGAGGCCGATTGGACACTCATTGCCAAAGTTAAAAGCAATCCTAATATCGAAATCCCAATATTTGGGAACGGAGACATAGATACCCCTCAAAAAGCCTTAGAATACAAGGAAAAATATGGCGTTGATGGCATTATGATAGGTCGTGCAAGTATTGGCCATCCTTGGATTTTTAATGAAATTAAACATTACATGGCAACGGGAGAGATTTTACCTTCTCCAACCATTGCAGACAGAGTGGAAGCTTGTAGAACTCATTTTTTAAAGTCTATAGAATGGAAGAGTGAGGTCGTGGCTATTAATGAAATGAAAAGGCATTATGCCAACTATTTTAAAGGAATTCCCAATTTCAAAACTTATAAAACAACTTTGGTTATGAGTCATTCCATTAACGAAATAATGGAAACATTGGAAGAGATAGAAAATAAGTTGATCGATTAGTTTTTTATCATCATCATAATACCATCGCGAATTGGTAACAAGACAGGGGTTACTCTTGAGTCTTTTGATACATATTTATTGAACTCATCGATAGCTTGAGTGTCTTTGTCTTTTTTCAAAGCATTGTCATCACATACTTTACCGCTCCACAAGACATTGTCAGCCATTATCAGTCCACCTTTACGCACTTTGTCAATACACAAGTCAAAGTAGGTTTTATAAGCTGTTTTGTCGGCATCTATCCATACGATGTCCCAATAATCTACAGTTTCATGTAACAGAGGGATTACAGCATCGGCATTGCCAGTTTTAAGGGATATTTGATGGGCGTAGGGAGATGATTCAATAAATTTTTGAGCAGTTACATTAACCTCTTCATTGTTATCAATAGTGTAAACACAACCTTCAGGACTAAGCCCTTCTGCCAAGCAAAGTGCAGAATAACCGGTGAATGTGCCTATGTCTAATACATGGGTTGGTCTTATCAATTGACTTAACATGGATAAAAATCGACCTTGAAAATGACCACTAAGCATGCGTGGTTTTAAAACATGCAGATGGGTGTGCCTGTTTAGAGCTTTGAGGTGTTCAGGTTCTTCCGAGGTGTGGTTGTCAGCATAGTTTTGAATAAGGTGATTGATGAAATCCATATTGCAAATTAAAGCATTAAGGCAGGAATGGCAAAAAAAGAAAGTGATTTTGTTATGAGAAAAGCTATTTCAGAACACTAAATTTATACTTATTAATTATGCCTTGTTCATCTTTTAGAAAAAGAAAATAGATGCCATTTTTGAATAAACTAATGTCAATTTGAGGGGTATAAGAACCACTGTAAATCATTTGTCCTAAATGATTTCGTATTTCTACAAGAACCAGTGAATGATTTAAAGAAGTAATATTCAAGAATTGATTAGCAGGGTTGGGAAAAATTATGATAGTATTGTTTTCAATGCTTTGAGTGCTCAACAAATCAATTTTCCTCATCATGATTTCTAAACTATCGATATTGCAAGGATTATTGATTATGGTTTGACCATATTGATGTCCCCAATTTCTTAGATTATTTTCAAAATAGCTAATAAAACTGTCATTTTGATAAATCAATTGATCTGATTTGCAAACACTAAACAGAGATTTAAATTGATATAATTTGAGAAAAGGCAAAAAACCGTTTATACCACATAATCCCATGATATTATAATTAGGAACATTAATAAAATTTCTAACATGTTGACTCGAAGTACTATTTAATGGACTATAATATTGAGCCATTCTAAATTGACCATCAAGGGTTTGTATTGTAGAAATACTATCAATTAAAACGCTGACCGTATCGGAAGGAGAATTAAAATTAATTGTTAAAGTATCTCCTACTTTTAGCGTGTAATCATAAATGAGTATATTTTCATTCCAAAAAGAATCGTTGTAATATCTAAACAAATATCCTGTAAAAAACACTTGACTGTCTAACACACGCAAATTGAAATTTTTGCTTAATTTTATTTCATGTCTATAAATGTAATTGGAAGATTTTACATGATAATGTTCGCCATTTGAAGTTATAGAATCTAAAAAAACTTGTTCTTTGTATAAGCTTGGAATAAAAAAGCCACCACTTAAGTTTGCTCCGCTTGTGTAAGTATAATAACTTGCACTATCTTCAAAAAAACTTTGAGATTTTAGGTTATTGGTAAAAATCAACAAACTAATGATGAATAATAATTGGATGTGTTTCATGGAGTTGATAGGTTTTATTGTTAAGTTGTAATAAATAAGTGCCGTTTGGCAAATTTGAAGTGGGAATTTGGGTTAAGGGTTTCTTTGATTCAAAAACCATTTTTCCATTGATATCTAAAATTGAAATTTCCCAATCAATGGAATTGATTTTGGGATAATCTATTGTAATGAAATTGTTGGCGGGGTTGGGGTAAAAAACTAGTGATTTAAAATTAATTTTTGAAAAGAAAAGCAGTTTTTGGATGCCATTAAAGTTACAAGTATCAGAAATCTGATGTTTTTCAAGCCCATTGTAGCTGTTGTTCCAATAAATTAAACTCTCATTTATACAAATTGATTTTAAAGCACTGTTAAAATCAAATAAATCATAACTTGAATAATCCCAACCGAAGTTTTTTTCTCCTAGATTTTCCATCCAAGTTATTTTTAGATTATTAGATATATTGCGTAAGTACCAATGTTTGTAATTTTTATTATCATTCAATTTTTTATAATTAACAGAATCTACAACAAAAGAATCCATTTGACCATTGGATTTTTTCAAAAAAAACTTATCATTTGGAGCTAAATCGTAATCATATAGTAAAATTGAGTCAGAACCCTTAATAAGGTATGTTTTTTTATTAATGTATTTAAATTTAGATTTTGAAATAGTTAATAAGAAGTCAATGCTTTCATCATTTTGCTTGATAATTAAAAGGGTGTCAATTAAAGCGAATTTATCATTGGGAGGTGCTTGGTTTAGAAATTGAATTTTTAAAAATTTGGAGCCATTCACAAGATTTACTTGAGCATTTAAATTTTGAGTTAAAATAAACAACCCTAAACTAATGATGAATAATAATTGGATGTGTTTCATTGAGTTGATTGGTTTTAAATGATATCAAATACAAATTAAACACTTTTATTTAAATCAAAATGATTTTAATTTTTTCTATTATTTTTGTTTGGTATGAATTCATTTTTAGTTGGTGTCAAACATTTTTTTAAGGCAAGTACTTATCTCTATAATAAAAGGCTCTTGCATTATTATCTGTGGCCTATTGTTGTAGCTATTCTTTTTTATGTTGGCATAACGGGCTTAATTTTGATGTTTTCGGGGCAAATATCTGATTGGATTATAACTACTTATTTTCCCAATCAAGAAAAAGTCTATACAGGGTCTTATACATTTTTAAAGTTTCTGTCTTCATTTTCGCTCAAACATGTAGCCACTTTTATCATTGGTTTATTGATGTTTTTGATATCAGGCAAAATCTCAAAATATGTGATTTTAATATTGCTTTCGCCTTTGTTTTCTTTATTGAGCGAAAAAGTGGAGGAATTGGAACTTAATCAAACTTATCCTTTCGATATCATTCAGTTTTTAAGAGACATTTTAAGAGGTTCTTTTTTAGCACTCAGAAATTTATTTATAGAATTGTTTTTGATTGGTGTTTTTACCATCATTGGTTTATTTTCAGGGCCATTTGCCTTTATTGTTACTCCCTTGTTATGGTTGGTTAGTGCCTATTTTTATGGCTTCAGTATGATAGATTATACCTGTGAAAGAAAAAAAATGAGTATTAAAGAAGGGATACAATACATCAGAAAACACAGAATGTTTGCAATAGGTATAGGTTCTATGTATTTATTGCTTGATTTAATACCAGTTGTAGGTATGATAATCTCGCCAATCAACGGAGTAGTGGGCGCAACCACCGGAATTCTTGAAATTGAAAATAAGATTATAAAACAGTAATAGTTAAACAATATGTCATTAATAAAAAAAATTGACAAAAACAAGAAAAAAAATTGGGCTAAAATAGGGTGATTGAGGGTATTGTTGATAAAATCGTATATATTAAATTAATTTAGAAATTAAGGGGGTTTATAAGTTATTTTTAAAAAAATATACAAGTAAGTTTCAATAATTCAGAAAAAATTGTATTATCTTTGTATTGCGCATTAACATACATACCCCATGACAAGTCCAAAAAAAAGAGTTCTATTTGTGTCATCAGAAATGACACCATTTTTAAATGAATCACCCGTTTCTACTATTGCTAGATTTTTGCCACAAGCTATTCAGGAAAAGGATAATGAAGTTAGAGTTCTTGTTCCACGCTTTGGTGTTATCAATGAAAGAAGAAACAAATTACATGAAGTTGTTAGATTGTCAGGGATCAATATTTCTATTGATGATAAAGACAATCCATTAACCATCAAAGTTGCATCTATTCCTGAAGCAAGAATGCAGGTTTATTTTTTAGACAATGAAGATTATTACCACCGCAAATTTTTGTTTTCTGATGAACAAGACAAAGCTTTTGATGACAATGACGAGCGTGTCATTTTCTTTTGTAAAGGGGTTTTAGAAACAGTAAAAAAATTAGGTTGGTCTCCTGATATTATTCATTGCCAAGGTTGGATGACAAGTTTAATTCCTATTTATCTTAAAACGTTATACAAAGATGAGCCTGTATTTAAAAATGCAAAAATCGTCTACTCTGTATTTGAAAATGAAATTTCGACTGAATTAGGAAAAGACTTTGCTAGAAAAGCATCTTTAAACGAAATTGAAGACAAATACCTTGAAACTTTTGCAAAAGGAGATTCTAAAAGTATGCAATTAGGCGGTATTCAAAGCGCTGATGCCATCGTAGATTGTACTTCGAAAATGGATGCAGATTGTGTTAAATTAGCCAAAAACAAACCACACATGGTGCATGAAGCCGATAATTTAGGCGATAAATACATGGCTTTTTACGACCAATTAATCGCTTCTTCTAAATAATTTAGTTAATTTGCACCTGTGAAATTTAGATTAACGGGGGTAATCATACTCTCTCTATTGCTTATTGCAGCCTGTAAGAAAGAAAGTGATAACGTTTTTTTTGACAGTGACGGTGCTTTAGGTTTTGATGGATATTTATATACCAATCAATTAGATTTATTGACCAGAACAGTAAGAGAAGATTCTCTTAAATCGGATAGTTTGAGTCATAACCTAATTGGTCTTATAAACGATCCCAATTTTGGAACTTATAAAGCAAGCAGTTTTTTTCAATTTAGATTGCCACAACTAAACAATGTTCTGTCCGCAAATACGCTCGACTCTGTTGTGCTTATGATGCAATACACTTCTACTATTGCTAATTACGGCGACATGTCATCAACCGTTTCTCTTGATGTGTTCGAACTTACAGAAGCCATGGGAAGTGCTGTTACTCATTCTAATCAGACATACGCCTACAATACCACTCCCGCTGCTTCTTATACAGGTAGATTTGCCCCTTCTGACAGTACTGATGTTAAACAAGGGAAGTCTGTAATTCGTGTAGCCCCAACTCTTAAAATAAAGTTGGGAAGTACCTTAGCCAACAAATTGTTTAATGCAACAAGTTCAGATTTGAGTTCGCAAACAAATTTTTTAAATTTCTTTAAAGGAATAGCAGTAGTGCCTAAAGGTAATTCTCAAGTCATTAGTGCTTTTAATCTCAAAGGGACGCATTCTAAAATAAGAATCTATTACAATGATTCAATGTATAATGATTTTAAAGTGACCGATGAATCTGAAAGGTTTACCAAATACGAATTTAGTAACCTGTCTCCTGAAATTTTGAAACAAAGGTCGGCAGGAAAAACACAGGATTTTGATACAACTTTTCTTTTAGCAATGGCTGGTTCTAAAATGCATGTTCAATTGCCCAATTTGTTTAGTATTATCAAAGATTCTACCAAACGCGTCGTAATAGGCAAAGCAGAATTGTTTATTCGACCAGTTGCGGGTACTTTTCAATCGCCCTTTACTTTACCTACTCGTTTATTGTGTTTTCAACCCAATCCAGTTAATAATACCAATGCGGGGATACTTGATTTAACGGAATTTGTGTTTGGTGGCGATTTAAATAAAGTCACTAACACATACAAAATTAATATTACAAGACATATTCAAAATTTGTTTGTTCAATACCAATCTAAAGGGGATAATCTGAACAGGGGTTTATTTATAACCATTCCTTCCGATAATCCAATTGCACCATCGCGCCTAATGATTGATACTCGCAAAGGGTTGGAAAATGCAGGAATTGAGTTTAAGCTTTATTATACAGAACTTTAAGCAATTTGAATTGTTTTAAACATTAACACATGGAAAATAAAAGAAAACCATATCAATTAGTGTCAAGAGAATGGAAACAATCTGATACTGTTATTGAACTTAAAAATACACGTATAGGTGCTGGATCGTTTTCGGTAATTGCCGGTCCTTGTGCGGTTGAAAATGAAGATCAAATATTTACAATTTGTGAGTTTTTAAGTAAATTTCAAATTAAATTATTGCGAGGTGGTGCTTACAAACCAAGAACTTCTCCTTATTCATTTCAAGGGTTAAAAAAAGAAGGACTCAAATTGTTACGACAAGCTGCAGACAAATATGAAATGGAGGTTGTTACTGAAGTAATGGACACCAATTTGGTAGATGAAGTGGCTGAATATGCAGATGTTCTTCAGGTTGGTACTCGCAATATGCAAAACTATCAATTATTAAGAGCGCTAAGTAAAATAAATAAACCTGTTTTGTTAAAAAGAGGGATGAGTAGCACACTTGAAGAGTGGTTATTGGCTGCAGAGTATATTTTATCAGGAGGAAATAATAATGTGATATTGTGTGAACGCGGTATCCGTACATTCGAAACGGCAACACGTAATACACTTGATTTAAGCATGGTCCCTTTGGTAAAATCATTAAGCCATTTGCCAATAATCGTTGACCCAAGTCAAGGAACAGGTTTGCGCGACTTAATTACCCCTATGAGTTTGGCATCAATTGCAGCAGGCGCAGATGGTTTAATTTTAGAGGTTCACAACCACCCTGAAGAAGCAATGTCTGATGGGGATCAATCATTATACTTTGACCAATTTTCGGATTTAATGAAGAAAGTCCAAAATACTTCTGAGTTTTTCGGTAAAACAGTCGATTTCGAATCAGAAAAAGTTCTGAGGTAATAGGAACAAAGAAATTATATAACAGCCTCACAAAAAAATATTTTTTTTTGTGAGGCTGTTATATTTTAAGGCATTTTAAAGGGATAATAAAATAAGTAAAATAAGCCCGAGAGCAAATAAAATAGAGCTCTACAAAAAATAAGTAAAATATTTTTTGTAAATATGATTTTTGGCTTGTTGTTGCCTATTCCAAAAGTCTGACGGTTTAGTAGTTCTGCGGTTTATTAAATAGCCCTGTCATCTCGGCTAAGCCGAGACGGGTCTCGATCTGAGCCGAGACGGGTTCGAGTCCTTCCACCCCTAAAATAGTATTATATAAGATTAAAAAACTTAAAAAAGTGTCTAAATTTCAAATAAAATAAAGCGCTACAAAAAATATGTAAAATATTTTTTGTAAATATGATTTTTGGCTTGTTGTTGCCTATTCCAAAAGTCTGACGGTTTAGTAGTTCTGCGGTTTATTAAATAGCCCTGTCATCTCGGCTGAGCCGAGACGGGTCTCGATCTGAGCCGAGACGGGTTCGAGTCCTTCCACCCCTAAAATAGCATTCTATAAGATTAAAAAACTTGAAAAAGGGTCTAAATTTCAAATAAAATAGAGCGCTACAAAAAATAAGTAAAATATTTTTTGTAAATATGTTTTTTGGCTTATATTTGCAGTCCCAAAAAACCAACGGTGTGGTAGTTCAGCTGGTTAGAATACTGCCCTGTCACGGCAGGGGTCGCGGGTTCGAGTCCCGTCCACACCGCAAACAATTAGTCAAACCCTTTGTAAATCAATAATTTGCAAAGGGTTTTTTGTTGCCTTTTTGATTTGTAGTTGTTTTGGTAGTCGGATTATAGGGTACTATCAAAATTTTAATCTATTATATTATCAATAAAATTTGATTTGTCGGTCCAATGGACCAAACAAAATAACTGAATTACTTTATTAATAAATACATTCTTAATTATTACTTTTGTCCTATGAAAAAAACATTAATACTATTAACAATCCTATTCACTTTTAATTTAGCACACTCTCAAAACTATAAATATGGTGCGGTATTTACATCAGCTATGTTTGTAAAACTATCGGGCAATATTAAAATAAGTGATTCAATTGTTACAATAAGTGCAATAGATAAGAATGGTATTGAACAAACTAATACTTATACATTTGTTAAAACTGCAAATAGAATTACATATTTTACTGATGGTGTAACAACATACTCTATTTATATAAGTAATGAAAGTGGCAAAAAAAAGGGGTTTGAATATGATACATTAATAACTTGGAAAATTGATGCAACAAATTATATAATGTATTACGCCAAAAAAGAGGATTAAGATTTTAATCTATTACCTTATCAATAAAAATAGGTTTGTCCGTTGCGGTTTTCCATTCGGACCAATACTCTTTTAAAACATTTGCCATTTCAATGGTGTTTTGATACTCATTTAAAAATATACCTAAAAAGGGTTTACAACTTTGAATGATTAAAGTGTATTGTTCAACTGACAAAGTGTTATTAAGTCCTAATTCAATAAGTTCCTCTACATTATTGATAGTGATTTTATTTGATTTCCATTCCTGTGATTTCATTTGTTAATATTATTTCAATTGGTTTAAATTGTTCTTTGCTCTCTACTATGGTTTTATCCGAAAAATTTAGTTTGTTTTTAGAGTAAAATATACCTTTGCCCTCATTCGCTACTATGTCAATTGCTAGAGCCTCAAATAACCCCTCAATCCTTTTTATAGTGTCTAACTTATCGGGGTTTTTATCATTGTTTACCCAATTGTAAAAAGTTGCTCTACTTATTGTAGGACTCCCTTTTAAGGGTATCCAAATTTTGAGAAAATACGAAATAGTTGGTATATGCCTATCTTTAATGTTTACAAGTTTGCCACTAGCCGTGGGGTGTAATTTAGTATTCTCTAAACATTCGGTTAAATATTGCCACGCTAATGACTCTAGTTCCTGTGGTTCAATCATTGTTTTGGGGGTTGCCATTGTGTTAATATGAATTTAGATATTCTCTTTGGGTATCGGTTAATTTTATGACCTCATTAATATTAAATAAGGTTGTTTGAGAAATAGCGTTTTTATATTTCCTCAAAAAATTGTGTTTACTATTGAATTTATTGTTTCGGATATTGTGAGCCATTAAATAGTTTATGTTTCCTGTTTTGTTTCTAGGGGCAAATTTTTTATAAAGTGATTTGTATAATTCAATGTCATTGTTTTGTATTTCGTTAATACTTTGCTCTGATAAAAATCTACTATTCGTTTTTTGATTTGATATGTCAATACCTGTTATAATACACTTGTTAGTATTTGACTTGTTATTACCTACTATATAAGTGTAATAAAGGGACAATTCTCTATTTTCTACACTAGGTAATAAAGGGACATTTTTAATAAGGTATTGCCATTTATTTTGAATGATTTTTGAAATGTCGGTTTGAGTATTTGAATTTATTAATTCTCTAAATTTGTTTTTAGTTCGGATTAGTTCTTTGGGTTTTTTGCGGTTTTTCATTTCACTCCAATACTTTGGATTCTTACAATTTAAAATAAACTCTTTGTCTTTTGGTTTATATGACTTTAAATCAATGCCAGTATCATAACATACAACATCAAAGAAAACATTGTTTAAAAGTGTTCCTAATGACTTTAAATTAGATACATTAAACAAGTCATTGACATTGGAAATATTAATACCTTTATTGATTAGATATTGCATTCTATCAACATGAATTTCAAATCTTAATAAATTGTCATTATTGATAGGTAAAATTCCATTGTTAAAATATTGTAAACCTTTGTTGTATATCTTTATAATATAGTGTTCCAATTCAAATTTAATCATTTGCCCTTTATTCCTATAATCAAAGTTTAAAGGGGTTTTACCTTTGTATGATACGATACCATTTAAGAAGTTAAAACATGAATAAGGTATATTAATATTAACTCCAAACTCAATACTATGTATTCGGGTTTCCTGTATATCAATATCCAATTTATTAAACAAATCAAATAGAGCCTTTTTAAGGCTGTGTAAATCAAAGTCATTATAGTTTGTATCATTGTTCCAATATTTGTGAATAGAGCCTTTTAAATTAAGTTTAGAGCGGTTGTTTATTGTATTGGTTATAAGTTCAATTTTAAAATTCTCTAGGGTTGCAATTTTCTTTATATAACAATTGTTTATTTTTAGTATTTCGCCTGTTTCCTCATTCAATGGAACATCAAAGTTTAACAACTCATTATTTAATAAATTGTCCTTTGAAAACTTTAAACATTCTATATTGATATAATCAATCATTTATATTATATTCGTTGCTCTATTGCTATTGTAATGGAAATTGAACAAACAATCTAGGGACTTTTTATTAGTCCCTTTTTTGTTGCTCTATTGTGTTTAGAAATGATACACAAAACTTAATCCTTTCGTTTGGATTTTGTTTGTAAAAATGATTGAAATAATAAACGGACAACTTTTTATAATCGGGACTAAAAACAAAAATGATTAAACTCAATTTCTTAACACCTTTTATAATTTCAAAGTCGTTACCATTAAATGATAATTGATTGATAGGTATTAGTCCTGTAAAAAACTCTCTTTGACCTTTATTTATTCGCCCTGTTATGATTCGGTCCGCCCCTTGTTTCTTTAGAAAATCCATTTGAGTAGGTTCAACTTTTAAATCAAAAGGCAATTTATTAAAGGATATTAAAGAGGGTTGTTTTTCGTAACGACCTGTTAAGGGGTTGTTTAAATACTCTATTGTTTTGTAGTCGGGTAAATTGAACAATGACATAGAATTAATGGTATTTAAAGGATTGAATTTTTGATAGTGAATTTAAAATTTCCTCTTTTTTGTATCGGATTTGACTCCCAATTCTATAAGATTGAATTTTGCCCTCTTTGGTATATTTGCCCAATGTAGGTAACGAAATACCTAAAATTCTACTAGCCTCTAATCTAGTGATTAATTGATTATCATTAATCGGTTCGGTTGGTTTAAGATTTGCTAATTCTGTTTTGATTGTTTCAGATAGCACCGCTCTTAAGTCGGTTTCGGATATTACAATTAAATTATTCATTTTGTCTTATTTTGTGGATTCCACTCCTTTATAAAACAAACTTGATTTTTTATTATTGTAAAATTCGGGTAATTATCAACAATACTAACAAAAAGTCAATCTAATTTTAGTGATTACTTTTCTTTATTTGGTTGATATTCATTGTTTTAAAAAAACATTTGCTATGTTGAAAACCTTTTAACTAACAATTGATAGTTTGGACTCTTTGTCCCAAATCATTTGAATTAATTTAGCGTTTTCTTTAGGTGTGATTTTAATATATTGCATAAAACTTTTTTCGGTTTTATGTCCTGTTATTTTCATTATCGTTTGAGAGGGTACACCCTTAATAAATAGATTAGAGGCAAAAGAGCGTCTAGCGGTGTGGGTTGTGATTTGTAAATACTTTTTAGAATTTTTGGTTATTTCTAAACCGCCTTTAGTCATTTTTTTGCTAGTGTTTACATTTAAACTTTCAATCATTTGTCCAATGTCTTTTAAATAACTATTCATTTTTTGATTAGATAGAGCTCTAGGTAAACCGCCTTTATATTTATTGACAATATTTCTAACAATTGGGTGCAATGGTATTGCAACTGATTCTCTAGTTTTTTGGGTTTCTATTTCAATAAAATTGTCGTTGATATTCTGATTAGACAATACACTTAAATCTGAAAATCTTAATCCTGTATAACACCCTACTAAAAACAAGTCCCTAACATTGTCGAGCCTTTTATTATTTGATAAATCTAGTTTATAAAGTTCCATTAATTCGGATTCGTTTAAATAAATATTTTCTGTTTTCTCTCTAGTAACTTTAAACCTTTTGGATTGAAATGATAAGTTTGTATTTAACCCCCTTTCGGTTGCCTCTCTAATGATTGTTTTAAGTATTGCAATTCGTTTGCCTATTGTATTCGTTGCTAGTCCCTCATTAACTAGATAAGAATGAAAATCAAAATAAAAATCTAGTGTTATGTCATCAAACACAAATTTCTTTTTTTTCTTAATAGAATACTGATTAATCATATTATAAACTTGTTTGTAGGTGTCAATGGTACTTTTGGCAATTGGTTTGCCTGTTTTCTCATTGGTTCGTGTTTCGGACTCTACTATAAATTTTTTAATATAATTCAATAGAGAATAGTCGACTACATCTTTAATTTCGATTGATTCATTTTTAAGTAGCTCTTTTTTTAAAATAGTGTTTAATTCATTTTTGCTAGGTTTCCTTTTATGTTCATTTTCAAACTTTAAAAATAATGCCTCTGATTCTGATAAATACCAACTTAATTTAACCTTAAGTTCTTTTATGAATTTTGGATACCCTACTTTTAAAATTATACTATTGGATTTTAAGTCCCAATATTTTGGATTAATGGTTTCTTTTGTTGCAAAAGGTAGTAATAAATTATTCCAACGGATATATAAATAAATTGGGGTTGGTTTTGTTTCACTAGGGTTTCTTAATTTGAATTTGAATGTTGCCATATATTTAAAATTGAACATTGCAAATATAGGGTAAAATTCGGTTGGTAGTCGGATTGGTAGTCGGATTATTTTTATTTTGTTTAATGGTTTTTAATCTTACTTATTCTTAATATTTTATAACTAACTGATTATCATTAATATTTAGAAAAAAGAAATTAAAGTGAATTAAAAGGTTCGAGTCCCGTCCACACCGCTCCCAAAACGCTCTCACAAGGAGCGTTTTTTTATTATGGAAAAATTCGTTGTTTACATTATTTATTCTGAAACTTTTCAAGTTTACTATAAGGGATTTAGTTTAGATGTGTTAAAGAGGTTAGAAGATCACAATTTAGGCAAAAGCGAATATACCAGAAACAGAGGTCCATGGAAATTAGTTTTCTATAGAACCTTTTCAACAAAGCCAGATGCTTTGAAATACGAAAAGCTATTAAAACGCCAAAATGTAAAATATTTGGAATGGTTAATTCAACAATCTTTAAATGAAATAAATCAAGGTTAGTATACTGCCCTGTCATCTCGGCTGAGCCGAGACGGGTCTCGATCTGAGCCGAGACGGGTTCTCTAAATCCATCCACACCGCTCCCAAAACGCTCTCACAAGGAGCGTTTTTTTATTATGGATATTTCTTCGATATATAAAAAAAATTAAAAAATAGCTTTATATTCGTATAATGAATACACAAAATCCTTTTACAAAAACTAAATTAACTTATTTTACAATTATTATTTTAATTGCAATATTTTATACTAGTTGTTCTAAACCACCAATAACAGATCCTAATTATGAGGGTATTTATTTAGGAGACATATATCAAAATGGACCTAATGGATTTAATAACTATAAACATGAATATATTTATTTTAAAGTATTTGATAATAAACTTCAACCAAATATAGATTTTACAAGTATCTTTTCTTCGTCTATTGATAGCAAAATAGTTAGAATTAATTTATCTGGTTCTAGTTTTAATATTAAACCAGATACCTCAACAATAGAAAATAGCGTAAAGAGAATAATTACTGGCAGTGGGAGTTTTAAGAATTATGAACTAACTGTAGAATGGAAAGAAAAACATATTCATACAAATGGTAGAATTGATACTAGTAACTTTAAAGGTACGTTAAAAAGATAAAAAAATATTGTTTCATAAATTCAGAAGTTACTTTACCAAAAGCCAGTATCATTATAATTCAATTTGTCTTGATCTTCTAAAAACTTATACCTTATCCCAAAGCTTGCTCCAATACCTGATGCATTGGTGTTGATTTCATTGCCATATTTCAAAAAAGCAAATTCAGTTTGCATGAAAAAATTAATGTCACATGAAAAATTATACTTTACACCCAAATTGGCTGAGCCTTTCAAAAAAGTAGAATAGTAGTTTTCAAATTTTATGTTATTAGGATTAGAATAGATATCAGCGTAATAAGGCACATCAAGTTGTTTTAATGCTAACATTCCAAAATCTAAATGAACTCCCATAAATAAAGCTAAGTTCTTTAAAAATGGTTTACTTGCCATTTGATAACCCAAACCAATAGATTGTGTTTGATAAGTGTAGTTAATAGAAATATCTCTTACACTTGGATTCAAACGATGTTCAATTCCCTTTATTTCAGCTTTGTCTTGTTTTGTTTCGAAATTAAACCTAAAAAGGGCATCATGTTTATGAATGAAATATTTAAAATTTCGGCGGTCGTTACCAAACACGAAATTGAGGCCAATTTTTATAGGGGAAATTCTGGTATTATTTGTTTTAGAATTTTGGTATTCAAAATCACTGTCAAGCTCATCTGGAGTTATAGCTTGGTTAAAGTTAACATTAGTGCGTGATCCATAATAGTATCCACCGCTCCCAATATTAACATCTATTCCTTTGAGTCTATAAAAATTGGCAGAATCGTTTGTTTGTGTAAAAAACTGAGAAAACAAAATTGAATAAAACATACAAACCGAATATTTTATAATACATACTTTAATTTATCATTATAACGGAATTTTTAAAAATATAATTGTTTGCAACTCACCCCTTTTTTCTAGATTCAATTTTTTGTTGTAATCTTTCAATAATTAATTGGGTTAGTTTTTGTGCAATATCTTCCGTTGTTCCACCAAATGCCGCTTTTGCTTTGCTTTCTGATACGTCAATCCGGTATAAAAGCGAATACAGCCTATTTAAATCGTGTTCCAAAAGATACAGGATTTTTTGGAACACAATTTTAGTCATGTCACTTTGGTTTTTTATTTCAAAACCATTGGTGATGAGTAATTCTCTTATTTCATTTTCATGCATTATTAATAACTTTAAATGGTTCCCTTTTTTAAATATACATTCAACTTCAAGAAAAATGAAAACGAGGGTCTATTATTTTACATTTCTTGTACACTAAATTTAATACATAAAATAGAACAATTGACTTGTCAACTTTTTGAACCAGATAAAGGGCTTTCTAATAAACCAAATGGTCTATTTAGAGGTCCTTAATTTCCTAATTTATTACCAAATCTTAATTCTTTCGCCTGCTGGTAACCACATTTTATCGCCTTCTTTTAAACCAAAGGCTTCGTAAAATTCATTTAAGTGTCTCAATGGACCATTGATTCTTTGTCTAGCAGGGGCATGTGGGTCGGTCAGTATTCTGTTGCGCAATTCCTCATCTTTGATGTTGTTGTGCCATACTTGAGCCCAACTTAAAAAGAATCTTTGTTGCCAAGTAAAACCATCAATAGGGGCAGGTTCTTTTTTCCCTTTCATCGATCTCACTAAGGCGTAGTATGCCAATGTAAGTCCGCCCAAATCTGCAATATTTTCTCCTATGGTAAGTTCACCATTTACAAATACTTGAGGCAATACCTCGAATTTATTAAAATAGGAAATATAGCTTTTGCTTAAATTGTTAAAATTGGTAAAGTCTGCTTCAGTCCACCAATTTCTTAAGTTACCCACTTCATCGTATTGCGCCCCTTGGTCGTCAAAACCGTGGGTGAACTCATGGCCAATAACCGCAATAATACCACCATAATTAATGGCATCATCAGCGTTAGGATTAAAAAATGGTGCTTGTAAAATGCCCGCAGGAAAAACGATTTCATTGTTCAACGGATTGTAATAAGCATTCACTGTTTGCGGCGACATGTACCAACGTTTTTTGTCAACCGGTTTGCCAATGTCTTTTACCATTTTTTTGTGACTCCATTCACTGTTCGAAATCACATTTGCAATCAATGTGCTAGATGTAATATTGATGGCTGAATAGTCGTCCCATTGGTCAGGATATCCTATTTTATAGGTGAAAGTGGATAGTTTTTTCTTTGCCATTTTTTTAGTGCTTTCGCTCATCCAGGCAAGTTGGTCTATTCTTTCGCCATAGACAGCACGAACATTTTCTATCATTTCAGAGACTTTTTGTTTGGACTCATCAGGGAAATATTTTTTGGTGTAAAGTCTGCCTAAGATATTTCCTTCGCCAATACTTTCTGTTATATCAATGGCTTGTATTTCGCGTTTTTTCTGTTCTTTGATACCACTTTTGATAACGCCATAAAAATTAAACCTTTCATTCTTAAAAGCTGACGGTAAGTAGGTGCTGTATGAAATAATCAATTTATACAATGTATATTGTTTTAAAACATCAACGGGAACACTGCTCAAAAGGGTGTTTAATTTTTGATAATATTGAAGGTTTTGAACCACAACGGTGTCAGTAATAACTTGTTGTTGAGCCGCAAAATTAACCCAATCAATGTTTTTGCTTTGTTTTTGTAAATCTTTTAATGCGACTTTATTGTATGTTTTAAGAGGGTCTCTAAGTTCAACATTGCTCAATTGAATGGCAGCTAATTTGGTTTCAAAGTCAAGCAAAGATTTGCCAATATTAGTTTGTGATTTACCACTTAACTTCATCAGGTTATCTACGTGTTTTACAAATTCATTGCGAATGCTTTTCATGCGTTCGTCTGTTCCTGAATAGTAGCTTTTTTCACCTAAACTTAAGCCACCTTGTACCATTTTTACAGCATTCATAGCACTGTTTTTATCGTCGGCATCCACATAAATACCTACAACACTTGGCACACCTATTATTTGCAATTTCCCACTTAGTGCCACCCATTGGTCTAGCTGTTTTACTTGTTCTATTTCATTGATATAGTTTTGCAAAGGATTCAAACCCAATTTTTCAATCAACATGGTATCCATAAATGAACGGTACATATCTGCTATTTTTTGCTCATCGGATTGTGGCTTGTTCGATTTGTTTTTTGATACCTCATCAATGATACCTTTTAGCTTAACTTCTGAATTTTCTTTGTCTAAAATGCCAAAAGCACCCCAAGTTCCCTCAGTAGAAGGAATCGGATTTAGTTTTTTCCAACCACCATTTGCAAAACTGTCAAAATCATCTTGAGGTCTGTATCGACGGTCGAGAGAGCTCGTGTCAAAACCATCGTTTATTGCCACTTCTTCTGTTTGTGGCGCACTTGTTGAACTGCATTGAGTTAAGGTGCTTAAAATAAGACAAGCCAAAAAGCCATTGTAAAGGGTTTGTTTCATGTTAGCAATTATACTTGTTTTTTATTAATTTCGTGGTTTCAATGAATAAAAATTTTAAATTTTTTGCTCTTTTGATGCTTTTCTTTCATGTAGGAATTGCAAATGTAGACGCTCAAGCCTTACTAAAATTTGATGTCGATACAGCTCAGTTTGGTAAAGTTTACGCTGGTGATACTGTGTTTTATAACTTCGGTTTCACCAATATTGGTAATGAGGATTTAATCATTAAACAAGCTTGGCCTGCCTGCGGTTGTACAACTCCTACTTTTACAGAAGGCGCCATCAAACCAGGTGAAAGGGGTGTTATAAAAGTGCAATTTAGAAGTGCCGGTTTTGCTGGACAAACCATGGTTAAGCAAATTATTGTGATTAACAATGGGGCCGAAAAATATGCCGTTTTTAAAGTGAAAGTGGTAGATAAAAACTTGGAACAAGACATCATCAATCACAAGCAGCAAACAAAATCCGCTGAACCTAAAAAAAAGAAAAAGAAAACAAAATCTGGAAAATTTAAACCTATCTCTACTCCCGAATTTTAATCCATGAAAAAAATACTAATAACAGGCGCTAATGGTTTGCTGGGGCAAAAATTAGTTGATTTATATCTTCAACATTATGACAAGCAATTTATCGCTACTGCCAAGGGGCCTTGCAGACATCCACAAAAGGACAATTTACATTACATTGATTTGGACATCAGTAATGAAGCTCAAGTTATGGAGGTTCTAAGCAATGAACGTCCCGATTGTGTTATCAATACGGCTGCCATGACCAATGTAGATGCTTGTGAAACGGATAAAGAGGGTTGCGATACTTTGAATATTCATGCAGTTCAATACTTGGTAAATGCTTGCAATGAAATCAAGGCTCATTTGATTCATATTTCTACCGATTTTATTTTCGATGGCACCCACGGACCTTTGTCTGAAGAGGAAATTCCCAATCCAATTAGTTATTATGGATTGTCAAAATTAAAGGGGGAACAAATTGTAATAACGCAATCTCATCATTACGCCATATTAAGAACGGTGTTAGTTTACGGAGTGGTTTCTGACATGAGTAGAAGCAATATTGTGTTGTGGGCAAAGGGGGCATTTGAAAAAAAACAAACTTTAAACGTTGTAAACGACCAATACCGAACGCCAACTTTAGCAGAGGATTTGGCAATGGGATGTTTTTTAGCTGAATCAAAAAATGCAGAAGGAATATACCATATTTCTGGGAAAGATTTTTTTAGAATTGATGAATTAGTAATGGAAGTGGCCGATTTTTTTGGATTCGACAAAGGGTTAATCAATACTACCGCTTCAACTGTGCTAAATCAAGCTGCCAAAAGACCACCAAAAACGGGATTTATAATAGACAAATCGCAAAGGGAATTGGGCTATAAACCACATTCTTTTAGAGAAGGTTTAGCGCTTATTCAATCTCAATTAGAACAACGATGAACATGGTTTATGTATTTTTAGGGGGCGGTATAGGCGCAGTGTTAAGATACGCTTTAACACTTTTGCTTGGGAAATCTGATGGACACCAATTTCCTCTAAATACATTTATAACCAATTTGTTGGGTTGTTTTCTGATTGGACTTTTGTTTAGTTATTTTTTTAAAACCAAGTTATCTGAACCATACACTTTGTTTTGGATTGTGGGAATTTTAGGCGGTTTTACTACATTTTCATCTTTTGGATTAGAGTTTATTAACCTGTTTAGAAATGGTCATGTATACACTGCCTTTTCTTACGCTTTGTTGAGTAATATAGTGGGAATAGCACTTGCTTTCGCAGGAATTCAGTTGGTGAAATAAAATAATTGACTTCAATATAAAAAAACCTTAAATTTGTAAAACATCACCTTATGAAAAAATCTGTCTTTACTTTTTTGTTTGTTTTGCTTGTCCATTCGGCACAGGCTTTACAGATTTTTATACCGATGGATGAAACCCAAAAGGATCATTTGAAGGCTTATGGTATTGCTTTTTATGTGCTTAAATCAGGTGGAGAGGTGGATTGGTTGCTCAACTACCAAGGGGGAAGTTTTATGTTTACGTTCAATGCAGCCCAAGAGAGTGAATGTAAAGTTAGGGGAGTATCTTATCAAATAATAACAGAAGCAAAAGCCAATGCTATTTACGCTGAAATTTCTAATCCCGAGGTAAACATGGAAACCGTAAAGTTGCTGAAAGTTCCCAAAATAGCGGTTTATACTCCCAAAAATAAGCAACCTTGGGATGATGCCGTAACCATGGTAATGGAATATGCCGAAATACCTTACGACAAAGTGTTCGACGACGAAGTTTTGCAAGACAAACTATTGTTGTATGATTGGTTGCACTTACATCACGAGGATTTTACGGGACAGTACGGAAAGTTTTGGTACAATTACAGAAACACTGCATGGTATCAGGAGGAGGTAAGGGAGAATGAAGCTTGTGCGGCACGAAATGGGTTTACCAAAGTGTCACAATTAAAACTTGCGGTAGCCAAAAAAATAAGAGATTTTTGTTTGGGAGGCGGTTTTTTATTTGCCATGTGCAGTGCCACCGATACTTATGACATTGCTTTGGCAGCCGATGGTATAGATATTTGCGAAAGTGTATTTGATGGAGATGCCGCTGACCCCGATGCACAAGAAAAATTAAACTTTAACCAGACCTTTGCATTCAAGGATTTTACGTTGGAAAGAGGGCCAATGACTTACGAACATGCCAGTATAGACAATACCCACACGCGGTTTGTAAACGAAAGCAGTGATTATTTTACCTTGTTCGATTTTAGTGCAAAGTGGGATGTTGTACCAGCTATGCTGTGTCAAAACCACACCACCACCATCAAAGGATTTATGGGGCAAACCACTGCGTTTAAGAAGCAATACATTAAAAGTGAAGTTGTCATAATGGGAGATTATGCACCTGCCAACGAAGCCCGCTATATTCATGGGAGCATAGGCAAAGGTACTTGGACATTTTACAGTGGTCACGATCCCGAAGATTACCAACACATGGTAGGAGAGCCACCCACCAATTTGCAATTGTTCCCCAACAGCCCTGGCTATCGTTTGATTTTAAACAATGTGTTGTTCCCAAGTGCTAAAAAGAAAAAATTAAAAACTTAATTACTTAAGGTTTTTACCCTCAGCTAGTTTCAACTTTTCTTTACAATTTTCGTATTTTCGTTTGTAGTTTTCTTTGGCTTCACGTTCAGATTTAACCAAGTCATCCAAAGTTTTTATGTTAGCATCTTTTGAGCTAATCGTTTCTTTACATTGAGTTATGTAATTGTCGAGTAGGAATACCTCAGAGTTTTCGGATGTAGTAGTGTTAAAATGATTAGGAAGGTCATTTTTTACTAATTCCAAAAAAGAGAGGTTGAAATAATCAGCTATGGCAGGGATGTGTTTATAGTAATTAAGTCTTTCCCCATTTAATATTTTCGAAAACTCACCATTTGAAATCCCTATTGACTTTGCGATATGTACAATTTTAGTTTGCCTTTCTTTAATAATTTTTTTTATTTTTGGTAAAATCCAGTCGTTTTCAATGTTCATTTGTTGCGAAGTAATGCAATTACAAGTTGTTAGTCAATGGTATTATAGTACTAATTTTCCATTTTATTTCCAATTTTTTTCCAAAATGACCCTCAAAATGGAAAAAAAATGGAAAAACTTTGTTCTTTTATTTCAGATTTTTTATATGTTGATTTGTAAAGATGAGAGGCAAAAAAAACAATAAAAACCAATGAATAAAAAAATAATATATTTAGTAATGGCTTGTTTAATTATTTCATGTAATAATAAACCCAATCAAGTTTCATTAAATTCGAATATAATTGGAATTTGGCGTTTAGATAGTTTTGTGAGGACATCTGAAAATATAAATAATATAGAAGATCTCCTTTTAACTTCGGTTGATTATTCGGGAATGATTTTTAAATTCTCAGAAGAAAAATTGGAAATTTATTCACCAACAATGGAGTTGGAAGAACAAGAGAGTATTCAATTTATTGGAGGTGACTCTATTTTAATTGGAAATAACAAAGCCCTAATTCAAATTAATGACAATAAGATAGTAATGTGTTTTAATGAAGGGAATTATTATCTAAGTAAAAAAGATCACAACACTCTTTAAAATGATAAAAAACAAAAGGAGTTTTAATTTAATAATGTTGCCTCGAGTCCTAAAAATGACTTGCGGTACATTTTTTTACATTAAAAATCCAAAAGAGACGACCGCTCTCCCAATAGCTATCGGGAGGTATGAGAAAGCATAAAATATAAATGAAAATAAACATAGAAGTCAATAAAACAAATTCAAGTATTTCCCAATCTGAGTTAATTGTGAGGTTGTTGTTAATCAATGTGATAATTTGGTTACAACTGCTAAACGCTTACTTTAAAATAGATCATCTTTGGGTTCTTACACTTTTAGTGTTGATTGTGTATCTATTAATAAACAGAAATTGGTTCAAAGGAAACATGAACAAAAAACAAGAAAAAATAGTTGTTATAAATGCAGTCATCAATATAATGATTATAATTGTGTACTTAATCTTTTAAATAGGGCCTTTTATTTCCTTAATAACAAAACAAAACATGAAAAACAGTCGAATCATTATAATTTACTTATTGCTCTTTAACTACAACTTAGTAGCCCAGACAGATAAGGAAATTTACAAAAAGTTAATTGCAAATAATTTATCATTCTATGATATAAAAGATTCGACTGTGTTTATTGATTTTTTTTTATACAATAGATTTAGAAATGATACCTTTACTTCCAAAGATGTTTTTTATTTTAAATCGAAAGACAAAAACAATCATCAAATTACATTTTCATCGATTTATTTGCTCAAATACTTAAATAAAAACACATACAGTTACGAAAATAAAAAAAGACTTTTTGAGGAAGAAAAGAAAGTTTTAGATGAAGTTGATTTTGACAAAAACTTAAATAACTCTACTTTTTATCCCTTAGGAGAAATCTTGTCTAAAAATAAAGGCGATTTCAATAAAAAAACCTATGGGAAATACACTATATCAAGGGTAAAAGATACTTTTACATTAACCCAAAAATACAAGAAATTAAATAGGACTAGAAAACTCTATTTTAAAGACGATTACAAAATATTTAAGATAGAAGAGTTTAATCACAATGAAAACGACCCAGATGCTTATTTAAGAATTGACTATCATTATTTTAAAAACAACTGCTTTGACAGTTTAAACAAAGTACTTCAATTGGGCCTTTACACACCGATACCAGAAAAAAAACTTATAACTCCTGTTAAAGATACTATTAGCAAAACAAGCAAAGTAATACATACCTTTGGGTACAACGATGCAGATACATTATTAGTAATTGACACAAACAAATATTATCTGTTTGATTATTGGTATTTGTCATGCAGACCATGTTTGGACATGATGCCTTTTATGAAAAAATTACATGAGAAAATAGACGGTAATAAACTTGTAATTATTGGAGCAAACCCATCAGATAAAAAAGAAAACATTCTTAATTACTTAAACAAAAGAGACTATCATTTTTTGCAACTTGATAAGACTAAAAACATCCCATTTCATAATATAAATTCGCACCCCACGTTAATATTAATGGATGGTAATTTTAATGAAATAAAGAGATTCATTGGTTATGCTAAAGGTCATTCTGATTATGAAATAACTAAGTTTTTAAAGTCATTGGATTTGCTTAAATAAACACTTTATATCATGCAATCAATTAGTCTTGGCAATCAAACAAATGGAATTAAAATTTTTGTTTTATTTCTTGTACAATTACTTTTTATCCAATTATGTAATGGGCAAAATGATTTTACATTAACCAAAAACATTCAAAACAAAATTATAGAAAAAAACAAAGGCATCATCAATGTCTCATGGCGTTATAGATTAAAAAACTCTTCATATTCTGATTCAATGGTAGAGTTCAATAAGTTATATTACAATTCAAATATCAATGAACTATTCTCAACATATGATTTCATTGATATTGACACAAACTATTTAAGTATATTGGTTGCAAAAAAAGATAAATATTATTTTATAGAAGAAGACCCCAAATTAATTAACTGTAAAGAGAAAACTGATTTAGTTTTTTTTAAAAAAAATTGGAGTAAAGATTTTCTGCATTTGTCACACCCACTAGCTAGAAAAATCACCTATGACACCAATTCATATTCTTACAAAGTTATTCAACTAAATGCAGGTGATTCTATCTACATAACCAAAAAAAATAAAAATGCAGCGTATAAGCTATTTGTTGATTCGAATTCGAGAATTAGATTTTATCAAGAAATTATCTATTTTGAAGCCGCTGAATTCCCCATAACTCAAACCGTTACTTTCGATTCATTTTACTATTCGGATTCTATCATTGATATAGAACCTTATTTAAAACTAAAAACTTGTCCACCCGCGCCAAAAAAGAAACCAAGTAAAGTTAAGGAACTTACCCTTGATGAGATGTTTTTAAACAAACGTTTCGATTTTAAACCATTTGCAAAATACATTGATTCAAACCATATACTTAACTCAGGAAAAATTACGGTTATTGACTTTAGTTTTTTATCCTGTTTTGGCTGTGTTTTATTACTCAAATCTTATGAAAAAATACTAGATTCATTCTCAAATCAAATGGATGTGATTTTGATAGACCCTGTGGACCCAAGAGGTAAAAATTTAATCATCAACAAAACGCTTAAAGACAACAACATTTATGACAGAATTAAATATTACATCACCTTTGATGACGCCTATGAAACAACCTATAAAAACAAAATAAAGGCCTATCCTACTTTGTTTTTTCTAGACAAAAACGGCATTGTTAGATTCATTAAAGTTGGTGTAAACAGGGATGAAAACATTTACGAGACTTTTAAAAAAGAAATAGAAAGAATAACAGATTTATCAAAATGAAAACCTTAAAATCAACATACGAAAACCTAATTCTCATATTACTAATTGGGTTGCTTTTTTTACATCAAATCAATGTCATAGACCGGTTGATAGTGGTAATGCTTTACGTACCCTTTATCATGTATTACAATCCCTATAAAATTGTAACTCAAGTTGTCAATAAAACAGGATTGATGTCTATTTTATCGAGCCTTGTTGTTTCCATTTCATTGTCTTTTTTAATTACACTTCTTTATATTGGCACAACAAATTCATTGTATTTCATGGTGTTTTTTGTTGTCAATCTCTCTTTAGGCTTGTTTTATTTAAGTAAAAATAATTCGTTGTCTTACAGTCATTTTTTAATCAATATGTTACTAACTCAAATCAAGTATTTTATGGTTTCATAATCTCTTTAAATAATAAATCAAATGTATAAATTACTGACTTTCCTATTACTCTTTATTCAATTCAATTTTATTCATGCTCAAACCATTGAGGATGTTAAAAACAAATACCAAAATATCAATAAAGTTTCATATAAAGTAAGTGGTTTATTCAATAGTTCTGATTTGTCTGGTATCGGTAAACAAGAGCATTTCTATCAAATAGAAAATAGAAAGAAAAATCCCGAAATTAAATGGTTCGATTATGATATTATTAGTATCGATACTTTTTTAAAAGATCTAAGAGTTTATAAATGTTCAGAAAAAATTCAGTACATTCATTTAAAAGACACCTTTTATGAAAATTTTAGACTCAAACATTGGGATACTGTTTTCTATTGCATAGACAATCCACCAGCCTTTAATGGTTTTGTTCATTATCAACCTTTTGTGTCTTGTTTTTTTCCTACTCAATCTAGGGTATTAAAAAGGAAAGTGTCTGTTGCCAAAAATGGGGTTAAGTACTTTGATTTAATCAATAAACATTCAGGTATGCAATTCAAGGTGTTTATCAATTCAGACCTTTTGATAGATTCCATTCATAAAAAATTTAGCAATACAAAGATAGACAGAATCTTTTTTGAGTATTACAAAATCAATGATGTATACATAAATCCTGCCCCATATTTTTATCCATTAAGTGTAGAAAATAAATCACAATACAACCTAAGAGATAAAACCATAAAGAAAAAATTGTTATCCCAATCTGATTCTTCAAAAATTGAGCAATTCAAAACACAAACAGAGAAATATCAATTACTTGATTTTTGGTTTATAGGTTGTAAGCCTTGTCAAAAAAACTTTCCACAGCTGCAAGAAATTCAATCTAAATTTTCGAATAATTTAGATGTTATAGCGCTCAATCCAATTGATAAAGAGAGTGATATTCAAAAATTCAAAGAAAAATACAAGCTCAACTTCGGTATGCAAAAGGATTCATTGTTGTTGAATGTTTATTATGATGTAACGGCCTATCCCACAACTATCTTAATCAATAGCAAGGGAGTAATACTATACAAACATGTGGGTTATGACCCGCTGTTATATGACAAGGTTAAAGAAATTGTAATAAAACAATAATTGTTTTAACAATTAAATTAAAAAATTAAAATTAAACTTTAATGCTTTTTTACTATTTTTGTTGAATGCAAATATTTAAAAGTTTAATAGAACAGAAAGCCTTTGGTGTTTGCTCTAAAATAGGAGATAAAATGGGCTTGTGCACCAGAAGAATCCGTTTGTTTTTTATTTACACCACCTTTTTAACTTTGGGTTCTCCGTTAATTATTTACATGATTTTAGCTTTTTGGATGAATATCAAAAACTATTATTACGAGAAGCGCACAGCAGTGTGGGACTTATAAGTCTGCGATTTCCTCCACTTTGCAAATTCCACTAATTCTGTATTCTTTACCACTTTTTATTTCTACACATTGAACCCATGTTCTTAGTGTTTTTCCTTTTTTAAACACTCTGCCACTCTCTATCTTAAAAACGGAACCAATAGGCAATGTTTCTAAAAGAAGTTTTTGATCCTTGTCGTACATTGACAGTACTTTGCTTAGGTTTTGGTCGCTACAGCTACTTGCTGATGGGTCGTGCATGTACGTTTTTAGCGCACGTGCAACATCATCAGGCAATTGATGGTGGCTAATTAAGGGTTCTAAAAGCAGTTTAAACTCGTGTTTCCATTCTTTACCGTGAGGATCTATCTTGTTTCTGAATTTTTCAAAGGCCACTAAGTGCGCCACTTCATGCAAAAAAGTGGTGATAAATGCATAGGGATTTAAGTTCTTGTTAACAGAAATTCGGTGGTTTTTTTCGTTTTTAAATGGCGCTCTGTAATCGCCATACTTGCTGATTCGGGGTTTGCTTAATCTAAGTTGAATTTTATACTGAATAAGCAGTTCCACTACATAACTTTCAGTACCTAGGGGAAGAAAAGGTTTTATTTTTTCGGTTAATTCTGCCTTTGTCAACGCTATAGTTTTTTATTTTTTTTCTGTGAGCCAAGCTTCATAGATGCTCTCAAGCTCCTGATACCAACTTGTTCCAAATTGTCTAATTAAAGGCTCTTTCAAAAATTTAAAAACCGGAACTTTTAACTCATCACCTAAGGCGCATGCAGCACTGCAAATATCCCATTTGTGATAGTTGAGTGTTGTGTATAGCCCAACTTTACCCAAACGAATAGGATATAAATGACAGCTGATAGGTTTAGCGGTTTCAATGGCTTTTTCTTTGTAGGCTTTTTCTATTCCACAACTTAGGCAACCATCATTGCGGTAAGCAAAAATACACTCCCCCGTAGGGTGACAAGTTGTGGCATATTCTATGAAATCGTCCCCTTCATAAAAGCCTTCTTTCTCAAAAAGTTTAGTGCTTTGCTCATTTAAATAAGGGGCTAAGTTGTTCCATTCCTTTTGGTAAGCATTGATTTCCTCAATCTCAAGTGGTGCACCTCTGTTGCCTTCAATACAACAAGCACCTTTGCATTTACTTAAGTTGCAAACAAAATTGGTGTCAAAAATTTCTGTGGAAATAAGCGTATCTCCAAGCTCAATGATCATTTTCTGTTTAAATATTTTTGATAGCCATCGTGTTCCAATTGTGTGGCTTTCTCTAATACATTTTCTTCAAGTTTTCTAGAGTACTTATTTAAGTTATTTGCAATGTTAGAATTATTGATTGCTAAAATTTTAGCAGCAAATATTCCCGCATTTTTAGCCCCATCTATTGCCATAGTTGCAACAGGAATTCCAGGAGGCATTTGAACAATACTGTATAATGAATCCACTCCACTCAATACATTTAATCTAATTGGGACACCAATAACAGGTAATTCTGTTAAACTAGCGGTCATTCCCGGTAAATGTGCAGCACCACCTGCACCTGCTATAATGCATTTGTATCCATTTTTTTTCGCGTTTTGTGCCTCTGAATACATACGGTTAGGAGTTCGATGAGCGCTTACTATACTTATTTTATAAGTTGCGCCTAATTCTTCAAGTACAATTGCCGCTTCCTTCATTACAGGTAAATCGCTGTCTGAACCCATAATTATTAATACGTCTGCCATTTTTTTATCTATTTATTTATCTATTTGTTAAATTTTATAACGCTTTCATTCCAATGTTGTTTTGTACAAAGATAGCTTTTTCTTTTACTTCTTCTATCGTTGCTCCCAAAACAGTAATGTGACCCATTTTGCGGTGCGGTTTGCTTGTACTTTTGTTGTACAAATGAATGTATATGCCCTCTGTTGAAAGTAATTGATCTAAGCCTGTTAACTCGTATTTCCCATTAACACCCTCAGCACCAAGTAAATTTAACATTGCCGCCGGTTGAATAAGTTGGGTAGACCCCAATGGCATTTTCAGTAATATACGATTTAACTGTTCATACTGACTGGTATAACATGCCTCTATTGTGTGGTGGCCACTGTTGTGTGGTCGTGGAGCAATTTCATTGACATACAATTCATTGTTTTTGTCTAAAAACATTTCAATAGCAAAAAGACCAACTCCATTTAATTTTTCAACACATTTTATAGCTAAATCTTTTGCCTTTTGTTCTATCTCCTCAGAAATATTGGCTGGTGAAAATAAAAACTCAACCAAATTAGTCTTAGGATTGAATTCCATTTCTACTGAAGGGAAAGTGTCAATTTCTCCCTGTTCATTTCGAGCAACAATAATGGCAATTTCAATTGCATTGGGAACAAAAGCTTCTATAACACACGGTTCATCAAACGGAATACACAAAGGGTTATTGGCGATTTCTTGTTTAGAAAGTAACTCAACCCCCTTGCCGTCGTATCCACCCTTACGTAATTTTATAGCAACCTTTTCGCTGTTAAAGGTCTTTACTTTTTCAGCACAATCTGCTCTATTGTCTGCCAATAAATAAGGCGCAGTTGCAATTTGATGAGTACTAAAAAAATCTTTTTGTAAGCCTTTGTCTTGAATAATTTGCAACAACTGTGGTGATGGAATGATGCGTTTACCTGAAGCTTCTAATTCAAGTAAAGTTTGGGTGTCAATATGTTCAATCTCGTAAGTAATTACATCACAGCGTTCTGCCAATTGTTTTATTTTTTCAGAATCATATAAATGACCCACAATATGTTCGTTTGCAATTTGTTGTGCAGGTGCATTGTCGGTTTCTAGTATTGTGTAATGAATATTCCATGGTTTCCCAGCCTCAATGAGCATTTTGCCCAACTGACCACCACCTATAATTCCGATTTTAATTGTTGAAGGAAGCATTTTAATATGCCTGCAAAAATAGTAATTTATCACTCAGTATCAATTCTTCTATGTAATTCTTTCCATAGATATTCTCAAATGAGTCAATTTTTTGAGTGTTAAAGTAGTTGTAAAAGGATTTTTTTTCTTTTTGGTCTATCATTCCCGCCCTTGTCCACTTGTTCTTTTTTATTCCTACATCAGTAAATACCCGTTTCCCTTTTTTCATGGCTGTATACAATGTGCCCGATTGAATAGTGTCATGTTTGATGAAATCAATGGGATAATTAAACCCTTTTTTATATAGAATTTGATTTTGTATAAGTGGCTGATTGCTCCAAATAAAAAGGTCCTTGGGATGTTCCAATGTTATTTTTACTTGAGTTTGGGAGTTGTTCGTGTTAAATACATAATGTATAAGTACCCCAAAGGTAAAATTCCATACAAAAACAAGAACTAAAATATATCGGATTAGCCCTTGTGCCTGAATTTGGAATTTATTGAGCAATAGGGCTATAATTATAAAAGGCAGCATAACCATAAACTCAACATTCCCATCAGATAAAAAAGCAAACAATAAGTGAAAAATAAAAGCCAAAATAAGACCCCATTTTACATGTGGGAATGCTGTAGAGGTTTTAGTGAATTGATAAGTTGAGCGGTTCGACCATGTTTTTACACCAAAATAAAAAGCAAGTAAAATTAGAAAAATAAAGAATTCAAAATAAGTGACAATGAAAATCATCATTTCGCCATGTAATTGTAAAAAAGTTCGGAAAAAATTTACAAATGTCAGAATAAATGAAATTGGTTTTACTTGAATTGAAGCATGTCCTCCCTGATATTCGCCCAATATATAAGTTAAAAAAGAGTCCTGTGTAGAGTGGATTAAAAATACCAAAACATAGACAATAGGAATGATAGCAAAGGGGATTATAAATTTTAATTTTTCTTTGACCGATGAATCGGAAAAATAAAGCCCAAATACAAAGGCCAAACCCCACCACAAATGGACCTGATGGAACAAAATACTAAGAGCGGCAAATAATCCTGACAACAGCCATTTTGATTTGTTAAAGTAGAGGTTGGTAGAGAGTAAAGAGAGAAATAAAGGAATGATATAGGTTTCAGCTTCTATGGAATAACGCCAAAATCCGAAACAAACTCCACAGAGTAAACTCAGTAATAGTGCTTGATTTTTTGGGGAATTAAGTTTAAGAAAAATAGAATAGATGCAAAATAAAGAAGCAGTGGCAACAAGGCTATTCAATACATTTAGACTACTTATGGCTTCAATTTGCGGAATAAAAAACGAGATTATTTGATGCCAAATAAAGCCTGTGAAATTGTAAAGAAGGTGATGATTCATCAATAAATCTTCTTGATGTTTAACGCATGCCGCATAATACCAAGCATCAATATGAGGATTAGGATTGGGGAATAATATATAGAGTAAGCCAAGTCCTAAAAACCACCAAAATATCGGTATGAAAACAGATTTAAGAATTTTGTGATGATATTTGATTGTTTAACTGATGTTTTACGGTAGAGATGGTTTCAATAAGATTGCTATTGTCTTCCACGCCATTTCCAATAACCAACAAGTCGGCACCGGCATTATAGGCATCCAAAGCATTTTGGGCATTTTTAATACCACCACCAATGACAAGAGGGATTTGGGTGTGTTTTTTTACTTTTTGGATAAGTTCCGCCGGTATTGCGTTCAATGCACCGCTCCCTGCATCCATGTAAGTGCATTTAAAACCAAGTAGTTGTCCTGCTAGGGCAGTCGCGGTTGCAATATCGGGTTTGTCGGAAGGAATAGGTTTGGTATTGCTAATATAAGAGACACTGGTTTCGCGACCTCCATCAATAAGAATGTATGCTGTGGGCACCACATCCAAATTACTTCGAATTAATAATGGGGCAGCATTGACGTGTTTGCCAATCAAATATTCTGGATTTCTGCCACTTAGCAAAGACAGAAATAGAATACCATCTGCTTCGGGGGCAATCATCATTTCATTTCCAGGAAATAAATAAACAAAACCAGAATAATGTTGTTTAATACTCAGGATGGTATTTTGTAAATTACTACTGCTCAAAAGGCTACCACCTACTAAAATAAAATCCACCTGATTTTGCTCACAAAGTTGTGCAATATTTGAGACACTTTCGTTGTTTTTGTCAGGGTCTATCAACACTGCAAGCGCTTTTTTTTGGTCGATTTGACAAGTTATTAGTTTTGTTGTAAATTGGGACATGAAAACCTTTAGAAGTTATTAAATACGGAGGGTAAAAGTAACACATTTTTTTAAAAAACAAGTAAAATTACACTTAATTTTTGTTTTCAACATAGCAAAAATAACATCAGTAAAGGGTTTTGCAATTTATGTGGAAAAGTCCATTTTAAATTGTCCATTGAATAAGATTAGTTTTGAAGGACTTCTTTGCAGAAAATGCATCGAAGTCTTTTTAATTTAAAACCAATAGATTACAAAAAATAAACCATATAGCGTATGCAGCAAAACCTTGACCAAATGAAAAAAGGCCTCAAATTTGAGAGGCTAAACACCAAAGAGGGCGTTTCCCCTTTTGACTTATTCCAATACGAATACCGTACATCGGCGATTAAGAATCCAAATGGTGATGTGGTGTTTGAAATGAAAAATGTAGAAGTGCCTGCTTCATGGAGTCAGGTGGCTACAGATATTCTAGCACAAAAGTATTTTAGAAAAGCAGGTGTGCCATTAGAAGATGGTTCACTAGGAAGTGAAACTAGTGTGAAACAAGTGGCTCATCGTTTGGCTGATTGCTGGAGACAATGGGGTGAAAAACACAATTATTTTGCTTCAGCTAATGATGCTCAAGTGTTTTATGAAGAATTGGTTTTCTCTATAATAGCTCAACAATCTGCACCTAATTCTCCTCAATGGTTTAACACAGGTTTACATTCTGCATATGGTATTACAGGTAATCCTCAAGGACATTATTACGTTGATCCTGATACTGAGAAATTAATGCGTTCAACTTCTGCATACGAACGCCCTCAGCCTCATGCATGTTTTATTTTATCTGTTGATGATGATTTGGTAAATGAAGGTGGTATCATGGATTTATGGGTTCGTGAAGCACGTATTTTTAAATATGGTTCTGGTGTGGGTACCAATTTCTCTAGAATTAGAGGTAATGGTGAAAAATTATCAGGTGGAGGAACATCTTCTGGTTTAATGTCATTCTTGAAAATAGGTGACAGAGCTGCTGGTGCAATCAAATCTGGTGGAACAACAAGAAGAGCTGCTAAAATGGTTTGTCTAGACTTAGACCATCCTGAGATAATGTCTTTCGTTAATTGGAAGAAAGAAGAAGAGAAAAAAGTAGCTGCCTTAATTGATGCAGGTTACCCAAGCGATTATGAAGGTGAAGCATACGCAACTGTGTCTGGTCAAAATTCAAATAACTCAGTTCGTATTCCTAATAAATTCTTTGAAGCACTAAAACAAGATACCAATTGGCAACTAATTGGTCGTGCTAAAGGAAATGTAATGAAAGAAATTCCTGCAAGAGAAGTTTGGGATGCAATTGGTGACGCTGCATGGGCATGTGCTGACCCAGGAGTGCAATACGACGATACTATCAATGAATGGCATACTTGCCCAGAAGGTGGTCGTATCAATGCTTCTAATCCTTGTTCTGAATACATGTTCTTAGACAATACTGCTTGTAATTTGGCTTCTTTGAACTTGATGAAGTTTTTTGATGCTGATAAATTAGAGTTTGATATTGCTTCTTATGAATATGCGATTCGTTTGTGGACTGTAGTTTTGGAGGTGTCTGTATTAATGGCTCAATTCCCAAGTAAAGAAGTAGCTCAATTGAGTTACGAATACCGTACTCTAGGTCTTGGATATGCTAACTTAGGTGCTTTATTAATGGTATCTGGTATTCCTTACGACAGTCCTAAAGCTTCTGCTATCTGTGGTTCATTGACTGCAATATTAACAGGACAATCATACGCTACAAGTGCTGAAATGGCCGCTGTAAAAGGACCATTCAAAATGTATGATAAAAACAAAAAACACATGTTGCGCGTTATCCGCAACCACCGCTATGCAGCATACAATACACCACTGGCTTACGAAGGATTAAGTATTCCTGCAGTAGGTATCGATCCTCAATACTGCCCTGAAGATTTATTGAGATCAGCTTGTAATGCATGGGACAAAGCTTTAATGCTAGGTGAAAAATTTGGTTACCGCAATGCCCAATCTACAGTAATAGCTCCTACAGGAACTATTGGATTAGTGATGGATTGTGATACTACTGGTATCGAGCCTGATTTCGCACTTGTTAAATTTAAAAAATTAAGTGGTGGTGGTTATTTTAAAATCATCAACCAAGCAGTTCCTTCTGCCCTTAAAACATTAGGTTACACTCAAGAAGAGTCTGATGCTATTATCAATTTTGCTAAAGGACACGCCACTTTAAAAGGTGCTCCGTTTATCAATCATGAAACATTGATGGCAAAAGGATTTTCTGCAGAAGATATTCAAGTAGTAGAAGCTCAATTGGAACGTGCTTTCGATATTGACTTCGTATTTAATATTGCCACTTTAGGTGAAACAATGTTGCAAAAATTAGGATTTACGCCGGCTCAATACAATGACGTTAACTTTAATTTGTTACACGCTTTAGGCTTTAAATATGCTGATATTGAAAAAGCGAATGAATTCGTAACAGGAACAATGTCTATAGAAGGTGCTCCTTACTTAAAAGAAGAACACTATCCTGTGTTTGATACTGCTAACAAATGTGGTAAAAACGGAACACGTTTCTTACATGCACACTCTCATATTCGTATGATGGCAGCAGCACAACCATTCATTTCTGGTGCTATTTCAAAAACAATCAACTTGCCAAACGAAGCTTCAGTAGAAGATATCAAATCATGCTACGAACTAAGTTGGAAATTAGGTATCAAAGCGAATGCACTATACAGAGATGGTTGTAAATTGTCTCAACCATTGTCAAACAAATCTGACAAAAAAGTAGATGTAACCGAAGATGCTGTAAGCGACCAAGTAGACGTAGTAGAAAAAGCAGTTGGTATCAATGCCACCACTAGAGTTGAAGACTTAACACCAGAAATAGTGTTAGAAGCAGCTCGATTGATTATCAACAATAGCAATAACCCATCTTTCAAACAACAATTATCAAATATTGCGACTCGTAAAGTATTGCCAAACAAACGCAAAGGCTTTACTCAAAAATCTAAAATTGATGGTAATACAGTGTTTGTGAGAACAGGTGAATACGAAGATGGAACATTGGGCGAAATATTTGTAGATATGCACAAAGAAGGCGCTAGTTTCCGTTCATTAATGAACTGTTTTGCTATCGCGGTTTCTATTGGTCTTCAATATGGCGTTCCATTGGAAGAGTACTATGACAAATTTACATTCAGCAGATTTGAACCAAGCGGAATGGTAGAAGGTCATGACAACATCAAATCATCAACTTCTGTTGTAGATTTTATCTTCAGATTATTAGGATTTGAATACCTAAACAGACAAGAACAATTGCATATTAAACCAAAAATTGTAGATGAAATCAGCCCGATTGATGCTTCATACAACTTGGCGCAAAATGAAATTCAAATGACTACAACTTCTTCAATTACTGAAACTAACTTGTCTTCAGTAGTAAAAAAAGAAGTGAAACAAGAAGTAAAACAAGTGGTTAAAGCTAATTTACCACCAAGTATGGGTGATGCACCTGCATGCAAAAGCTGTGGTAATATTACAGTTCGCTCAGGCACATGTTACACTTGCTTAACTTGTGGAACCACTAGCGGTTGTAGTTAATAGATACTTGAAAACTTGATATTAAAAAGGGAACCAATTTGGTTCCCTTTTTAATTGAATATGATTTACTAAATAAAATTTAGTTTATTTTAAGGAGATAACTCCCTCATTTACTATACTATCAATCCAGCCGATTCTTTAAATAGCCAATACAATATTATTGAAACCAAAGTTATAAATAACATAGCAATGGGAACAACCCATGTTTTTTTGTTGCCGTATAGTGTGGCTAATCCCAAATAAATAAGCAATAGTGGCCAAAACTTTAAAACCACATTCCAATTGATGTTCAATAAATCGAAATTACGAAGTAATAAAACCACGCCCAATATCGATAATAAAAGTCCCGCTGTAAAATTCTGATTTTTCATATTAGTTGTTTTTATTTTTCTTTTTGTTAAATAGCAATCCTAAACCAATCATGATGAGTATTACGGGCCATAACTTTTGTATTTTTAAATAAGGAATTAAATTATTTAATAGCAATAATACCCCGCCAGAAATTAATAATAACCCAAATACCAAGCTAGTACTGTCTGTAGATTGTATTTCATTGATTTGGTTTCCCGCATCTGAAGCATTGATTGTTTCTGTATAAATAGTCTCGCTTTTTGTTGCAATTGGTTCAGAGGGAAGTACAATCCACAAAATAATATAGATAAAAATACTGCTTCCACCAGCAAAGAGTAATGCCAAGAATGCAAATCTAAATAAAATAGGGTCTGAATTGAAATATTGACCTAAGCCACTGCATATTCCTGCAATAACTTTATCGTCTTTTTTACGCCATAGTTTTTGTGGATTCATAACACAAACATACAAAAGCCTTGGTTTAAATATTGAAATTGATGGAAAAAATCGATAAAAACTTAATAATCAACTTTAAAAGAAATGCTATTATTTTTTTGCAAGCCGCTTCTATTTAATAGTTTGATATTATTTTTGTGCCATCATGTCGAAACAAATCATAGAATGTGTGCCTAATTTTAGTGAAGGGCAAAATCCTGAAATAATCAATCAAATTACCCAAGCAATAGAGAGCGTAGAAGGTGTAAAATTATTGCACGTTGATATGGGTAAAGCGACTAACAGAACAGTTGTTACTTTTGCCGGTTCTCCATTACAGGTAGTTGAAGCTGCTTTCCTTGGTATTCAAAAAGCGGCCGAATTAATTGACATGAGAACACACAAAGGTGAACATCCTCGCATGGGTGCAACTGATGTTTGTCCGTTTGTGCCTGTTTCGGGAATAAGCATGGAAGAGTGTGCCAAATGGGCCATTGTTTTAGCCGAAAAAGTAGGAAATGAACTAAATATACCTGTTTATTTATATGAAGAGGCTCAACCGAATAAAAACCGATCTAACTTGTCTGTGATTCGTGGAGGAGAATACGAGGGATTTGCCGAAAAAATAAAACTTCCTGAATGGAAACCTGATTTTGGGCCTAGTGAGTTGCCTGCCAAACATGGTGCAACCGTTATTGGTGCTCGCGATTTTTTGATAGCTTACAATGTGAATTTAAATACCAAATCTACCCGTATTGCCAATAGAATTGCGTTTGATGTAAGAGAAGCAGGAAGGGTGAAAAGAGAAGGAAATCCTTATTCAGGTAAAGTGGTGAAAGATGAAAATGGTGAAGATGTAAGAATTCCGGGGACATTAAAATCAGTAAAAGCTATTGGTTGGTATATCGAAGAGTATGGTTTAGCGCAAATAAGCATGAACTTAACCAATTACAAAATTACTTCGGTCCACAAAGCATTCGATGAGGTTTGTGCCAAAGCCAATGAGCGTGGTGTGAGAGTTACAGGGAGTGAATTGGTAGGATTAGTTCCATTACAACCCCTGTTAGAGGCTGGTAAATATTACTTAGAAAAACAAGGCAGAAGTGTTGGGGTAAGCGAAGAAGAATTGATTCATATAGCAGTAGAATCTTTGGGGCTCAACCAATTAAGTCCTTTCAATCCGCAAGAACGAATTATAGAATACGTACTGCAACAACAAAACAAAACTGCGCTTATAGATTTAACTATCAAACAATTTGCCAACGAAACGGCAAGTGAAAGTCCTGCTCCGGGTGGTGGGTCAGTAAGTGCATTGTGTGGAACGATAGGCATCAGTTTAGGGGCTATGGTAGCCAATTTAAGTGCAGATAAAAGAGGTTGGGAGCATCGTACCGCAGAATTCTCTGTTTGGGCAGAAAAAGCGCAAGCATTGAAACAGCAATTGTTGTCTTTTATTGATGAAGATACTCAGGCATTTAATGCAATAATGTCTGCGATGCAATTGCCAAAATCAACTGAAGAGGAAAAAAATAGTCGAAAAGTGGCTATCGAAAATGCATCAGTTTACGCAACTGAAGTACCATTAAAAACAATGAAGGTAGCTTTTCAATGTATTGACATTCTTCGTCAAATGGTGGAACAAGGCAATCAGAACAGTATAACCGACGCAGGTGTAGGCTTATTGTGCATTAAAACTGCAGTAAGAGGGGCTTATTTTAATGTTATGATTAATGCTAAGGGTTTGTCTAACAAACAACAAGCTACTGCATTTGCCGAAGAAGCAAAACAATTGTTAAAGGAAAATCACACCCAAATAGATGCCATACTTCAACGTGTTGAAGAGGCCATAGCTTTTTAGAATCAACAATGGACATTGAGCAATTTAGAAACTATTGCCTTTCCAAACCTGGAGTAACAGAGGAATGTCCTTTTGGTCCTGATACATTGGTGTTCAAAGTGATGGGCAAAGTATTTGCTTTGTGTAGTTTAAACGATTTTCAAAGCATCAATTTAAAATGCAATCCCGAAAAAGCCATTGAATTAAGAGAAGAATATCCACAAATAAAACCAGGATACCACATGAACAAAACCCATTGGAATACGGTTTACATCGAGTGTTTATCATCCACATTATTAATAGAACTGATAGACCACAGCTATGAATTGGTTAAAGCTAAGTTGACTCAAAAGGAAAAATTAGGATTAGCGGAATTAGAAAAACAATAGAAAATTAAAAAAATAAGCGTAAAATTGAAGCATTAAGAATCGAATAGATATAAAATATAAAAACAATAAGAATTAAAAAGATATGAAAAAAGCATTTTTATTTCCGGGTCAAGGAGTACAATTTGTAGGGATGGGAAAAAATTTATACGATCAACATCCAGAAGCTAAAGCTTTGTTTGAAAAAGCAAACGAGATATTAGGTTTCCGTATTACAGATGAAATGTTTAACGGAACAGATGAGGGTTTAAAGCAAACCAATATTACACAACCAGCCATTTTTTTACATTCAGTTATCGCTGCCAAATGTTTGGGAAATAATTTTGCTCCCGACATGGTGGCAGGTCACAGTTTAGGTGAATTTTCGGCTTTGGTTGCCAATGGAACCCTCACTTTTGAGGATGGTTTAAAATTGGTGTATCAACGCGCCATGGCTATGCAAGAGGCTTGTCAATTGAAACCTAGCACAATGGCGGCTGTGTTGGGATTGGAGGACAGTAAGGTTGAAGAAATTTGCGCTTCTATAACAAGCGGCATTGTGGTTCCTGCTAATTATAACTGTCCAGGACAATTGGTTATTTCAGGTGAAATTGAAGCAGTAAATGAAGCTTGCGAAAAACTAAAAGCAGCTGGTGCAAAACGTGCTTTAGTGTTACAAGTTGGAGGCGCTTTCCATTCGCCTTTAATGAAACCTGCTGAAGAAAAATTAGCTATTGCCATACAAAATACAAAATTCAGTCAAGGCTCTTGTCCTATTTATCAAAATGTGACAGCTCAAGCTGAAGTAGATCCAGAACAAATAAAAGCGAACCTATTAAAACAACTGACTGCTCCCGTAAAATGGACGCAATGTGTTCAAGCAATGGTAACAGATGGGGCAGTGCGTTTTGAAGAATGTGGTCCTGGAAAAGTGTTACAAGGCTTGGTTAAGAAAATAGCGCCAAGCTCTGAAATTGCTTAATCCTCTTCTACAATATTAGCGTCTCTTTGTAAAGATTTAATCACTCTTTTTTTGGTGTATTTATTTCTGATGATGATGTAAGTGCTACACAAGCCTACTACCACTATAAACAAGATGCTCAGTTGGGCAGAAAGTTTGTTTTGAAGGGGTAACGAAATAACAATAATCGAGATAAATGCTTGAACCATAGCATAAATAATAGAAATATTAACATGCTTGTATTTGCCTACATGGACTAGTTTTTTGAATAAAAAATCTCTGTGTGGTACAAAAATATTTTCTCTTAAAAGGAGTTTGAAAATAACGGTAAGCGCCGCATCTATTCCTATAACAACAAACAATAGAAGGTAGGCATAATTACCTGTCGCAAATATTAAATTGACCATCAGGTAAAAAATAACAAACGCAATAGAAATACTGCCTACATCGCCAGCAAATGCAACGGCTTTGTTCCTTAAATTGAAAAACAAAAAGATAGAAACACCAATGATTAATGTGTATATAAATTCGTTGGTAATAAAGGTAATTTCATGCCCTGTAGCATCATAAGTGTGATTGTTCAACCACCAAAAACTAACCAAAATAACCAAAGAATTTAAACCTAGCATACCATTAATGCCATCCATAAAGTTAAAAGCATTTAATACGCCTATACCAAAAATAACAGAGGCAATAATCAAAGGTAGTTTATCGGTTGTAATGTATTCAAAGGGAAGGTCAATGGCTAATAAAATGAGTGCAAAAAGTTGAAAGATAAGTCTTATGAAATGTTTAACAAAAACGATGTCATCTATAAAGCTTATTAACGACATCATAACCAAACCAATAATAAAATAGGAGCTAAGTGTGAATGGGTAAACGATACTGTATAAAAACAAGCCCAATAAAACAAAAATGCCATAGCCCGTAATGGTTCTGTTGTTGTGCGAACTTCTGCCAACAGGATGGTCGTACAGGTTAAGTTTGGCAGCTACTTTTAAATAAGCAAAAGCCATTATTAACATTCCAAGTGGGGCTATTAAAAAATAGTATAGTTTTAACATATAATTGATTGAGAGTTACGGATTACGATTGATACATTTTTTCTATCCATTGACTGTATCTTTCTTCTATAACTTTTCTTTTTTGTTTGAGTGTTACGGTTAGTTCTCCGCTTTCTATACTGAAAGGATTTCTTTTAATAATAAAGCTTCGGATTCGGGCGTAATTTGAAAGGTGTAAAGATAACTTTTTAATGTCTTCTTCAATCCATTTTTTTAATTGTTCGTCCTCTATGATATCCGCATCACCATTGAAGTTTAGGTTATTTAAACCAACGAAATCTTTTAATTTTTCTTCTTTAGGAATAATAATGGCTGTTACGTATTCTCTTTGGTCGCCTATGATAAAGATTTGCTCTATTTTATCACTCTGTAAATAAGTGTTTTCTATAGGTGTAGGATAAATATTTTTACCCAAACTGGTTTTAAGCATGTTTTTATATCGGTCTGTAATTTTAATATAACCTTTATAAAACTTACCAATATCGCCTGTATGAAACCAACCTTCTTCGTCCATAACTAATGCAGTTTCTTTAGGATTGTTGTAGTACCCTAACATAATATTTGGACCTTTGCACAATATTTCACCCTCTTCACATTCAAAATCTTCTTTGAAACTATCATAAGTTTGGATAGTAATCATTTCTTTGGTTTCTATGTTCTGGATAGCCACTTGTTGTCTTGGTGCTACTCTTCCGCTTGTGCCGTGAATTTGTCTGTGAAATTCGTTTACTGTAACAAATGGAGAGGTTTCTGTAAGTCCATAACCTTGTTGGCAACGGATACCCACATTTCCAAAAAATTCACCAATATGCTGTGGTAATGCACCACCACCGGAAACCAATAGTTTCAATCTGCCACCCAACTTTGCTTTTATCTTACTGAATACTAATTTCTCAGCAATACTGTGTTTTAGTTTTAATAATGGTCCAATGGATTTCTTATTCTCGGTATTTAAACGAACTTGTTCTCCTACTGACAAACACCAATTAAATATTTTCAGTGTAAGTCCACCTTTTGCTTCAGCATTTCCTCTGATTCTGCCTTCCAAACGTTCCAACAAACGAGGAACACAAGTCATAATAGAAGGTTGAGCTTCCATAAAGTTTTGAGCAACTTTTTCTATGCTTTCAGCAAAAGCTATTTGCGCACCAATGTATGTTGGTAAGTAGTATCCAGCCATTCGTTCGTAAACGTGACTTAATGGTAAAAAGGATAGAAAACGGTCGCTACTGTTGATGCTTGGGCACAGTTCATAAGCGTCATAACAGTTGCTCATAAAGTTGTAATGACTCAACATGGTCCCTTTGGGAACGCCTGTAGTTCCGCTGGTATATATCAATGCCGCCAAATCATTGTGTTGAATGGTTGGTAAAATGGCCTCAATTTCAGTTTTATAAGTAGAGACTAATTTTTTGGCCTCTTCTTTAAGATGTTGAACGGTTATGTATTTTTCTTGATTGGCAGATTTATCGTCATAAGCCAAAAACACATGCTGAATGTCAGGGCATTTTTGTTCAACTTTTAAGAATTTTTTGAATAAAAATGGATTGCCTAACAATACTGCTTTACTGTTGCTATCATTAAGGATAAATGCAGTTTCTTCTGGTGTTAAAGTGGGGTAAATAGAAACATTGACAGCACCTATTTTCTGTAAAGCTTGGTCAAGGTATATAAATTCAGGACAATTGTCTAAACAAATAGCAACTTTGTCGTTTTTGCGTATGCCAATGTGATAAAGATAACTGGCCCAAAGTTCGATATTTTCGAGGGCGGTTTGGTAAGTGATTGACTCATATTCTTTACCGTTTTTTTCCATAAGGAAAACATGGTCAGGCTTGTGGATGTTATTTGCAGAGTTTAGAAAGAATTCGTGGAGTGAACCAAAATTTGGATCTTTTACTGTCATAAATTTAATGTATATTTATTTTGCGAAGTTATTTGAAAATATTTCTTTTACAAGAATATTTAAATCAAATTGCCAATTATAATTAGTGGCATAAATAAGGTTTAAGTGATTGATGTGTTGAAGGTCTTTGTTTTTGTTTGCTAGGTGTTCGCCTACTTTAAAAACGCCTGACTTTAACAAGGGTAGTTTTTTTATGTCGACATTGGGATGGTAGCCAACCCAAGTTTTTTTACCGATTAAACAAGTCAACCAATTGCTATAAATAAGTCGGAATACCTTTAAATTCCAAAGTATAAAAAGTGCAGAAGGAATTAATAGAAAGCAAATAATCAAATCGAACATTCTTTTTTTGTTTCGTGTCTCTTGATTGTTAAGTGCAGGCGTAATATCCACACTGTAAAATTCACCACTTGTGTTTTTGGAATTGCTCCCAATAATAAATTCACCTTTTTCAGGCATTATTTTAAACTTTACATGGGTATTGTTACTGTTACTCATCATTTCCATTATTTCTGTACCCGGAATGTCTTTGGCACAAAATATAATTTCATTGATTTGGTATAAGTCTATCAAATCATTCAAATGTTCCGAATGTCCCATCCAATCACCCGTTGTGTTTGATGATTTGGGACGAATAAATCCGATGAGTTTAAAACGGTTGGGATACAATATCAATATTTGTTTGACTCTTTCACATTCTTCAGGTTCGCCAATAATAACAACTTGTGACAGTTGACTGGTATTGGTATTCAAATGTTTGTATTTTAAGAAATGAAAAACCAAGCGGTTGAATATACTTATCAAAAAAGCCAATGTTGCGCCCAATACAATCAATGCCCTAGAAAATCTCATGTTTTCGGGTAACAATGCATAGGCCGTAAGTAAAGTAACAGAACCCAATATTATTCCTCGTGATGATTTAGATAAATCAAACTTGTATTGATAACCGCCACTAACATAAATGCCGCCTATCCAAAAAAGACAATAAATAGGGACATGTAAATACAAATAGTGGTCGGGATAAAATCCGCCAATTACAAACTTGTTGTAATGTTCCCAATATCTAGTAATGCCAACATAAGCCAAATAGGTGAGTATGTAATCTGCTGCCACCAATTTCAATTGACTGAGTGTTCGATTTACAAGGGCTATAATTGCTCTTAAAAAGATAGCTAAATTGATACAAACTGAAAACCACCATCCTTGTTGTTTGCTGAAGTGTTTCTTTGCAAATTTGGCCATGGCTTGGTAAAAGATTTTCACATAATTGACGCTGTGTTTTTTGGTACTTTCGCCTTTGTAATGAATGATAGTGGTTTCCGAAAAATAAACATTTTTGTAGCCTGCTTTTTGAATGCGATAGCTCAAGTCAATGTCTTCGCCATACATAAAAAAACTTTCATCAAAATAACCAACTTCATCCAATACCTTTTTCTTAATCATCATAAAAGCACCACTCAATACATCCACTTCGTGGTTTTCAAATTCGTTGAGGTAGCTCAGGTGATACGCTCCGAATCTTTTTGAGTTTGGAAAAAGTTTCGCCAATCCACTCATTTTGTAAAAGGCCACCATAGGCGTTGGTAATCCCCTTTTAGATTCGGGCAAAAAGGTTCCTCTGCCATCTATCATCCTAACACCCAAAGCACCAACTTCTGTGTGTGCAAGCAGGTATTGATGTGTTTTACTTAAGCTGTCTTCACTTAAAACAGTGTCTGGATTTAGGATTAATACATGTTGCCCTTTGGCTATTTCTATACCTTGGTTATTCGCTCTGCTAAACCCTACATTTTCTTGATTGTCAATTAATATAACATCCTTGAAACGCCTGCGAATCATGTTGCAAGATTCATCAGCAGAATGGTTGTCAATGACAATGATTTCGATATTTAAATTGGACGCCGCTTTGTATACAGATAAAACGGTTTGTTCAAGCAATGCTTGGACGTTGTAATTCACTATTATGACCGAAATATCTACCAATGTTTTATTTGCAAATATATTATTTTAATACATTGCAAAAACAAAAGATTTTAAAAGCTCAAAGGAAAGCAGATTCACTTACAAAAGTTGTTTCCACGTGCCTTTAATTAAATTATATTTGAGAGTAGAGGGGAGAGCTTTGAACCAATATTGACTTAAATGTGTGGCAAAGCTAGGTTGCATATAACAATTGATAGTACAGCCTTCACATGCCGCATGTCGACCTTCCATTTTTATAGCCTTTTGGATGTTTTTGCTGGTCCATAATTCATACAAATTATTGCTAATTTTATGGTTCTCCAATCCTAAGTGGTAGCAAGGAAGTACCAATTCATTCTCAGGAGAAATAACCACCGTAGTGCTTCCCGCTTTACACACCGGTTGTGCAATATGATTCCCGCCGTTTTTTCTAAGTTCAATAAATCCTTGGTTCAAGTAAACGAACTTTTTTTTGCCCCAAACACTCAAAATGTCTAAATCTTCTTTTGTTAATTGTGCTCCCACTTCGTTGTATTCAAACACGGGATTAAGAATTAACATGAACTGATTGGGAAGGCAAAAACGGTTGTAAACCTCCTCAATTTCGTGAATATTGTGACTGAAAACAGTGAAGATAATGTCGGGCCTTTCGTTGAGTTGCTTAGCGACTTCGATAGATTCCAAGAATTTATCAAATAATTTAACACCACGGCTTTCATTGTGTGCGGCTTCATTGGGAGAATCTAATGAAAAATGAAGCATGTCAATGAGACCTTTTAATGAATTTGCCATTTTAGGATACAACAAGGCATTACTAGTAACAGTTGTAATAAATCCCAACGATTTAGCTATTTTCAGGAACTCGGGTAATTGCCTGTGAAGGAGTGGTTCACCACCTGTAAAATCTATAACATTTACCCCTAACCTTTTCAGGTCTTTTAGGTTTTGGGTTACATCTTCTATTGTTACGTATGGAGAAGGTTTTTCCCATATATCGCAAAATGAACATTTGGCATTACATCGGTAAGTGACATAATAATTGCACAATACTGGATGTTGGGCCAATGGAATATTCATCATCAATAAGCGCCCTCATATTTACGGATAAACCATTCTATGGTCAGTAAAACTAATATCAAAGCAAAAATCCATTTTGAATGAATTAAATCTTCAATGGTTTTTTCAACTCTTGTTTTACCTGTGATATTGGTATTGTTTTTTATTGTTTTTACCAATTCATCCAATTGATTGTTTTTATAAAAATTGCCGTTATGTTTTTGTGAAAGGTCTCTTAATAATTGAAAATTTGCTTGGGTTTCCAATGATTCCAATTGAAGTGCATTCACTATGATTTTGCCACTTACTGTTTCTGTAATTCCATCTGCCTTTGCGGTGTAGTTGTACAATCCTGAATTCAAAAAACCTAAATCAACTTGGTATTTGTTCTGTGCAGGTGTAAAATTGTATTGAAAGGATTTATTGGCGTTATTCTTAATGGTTAATTGAACGTTTTTGTTCACTATTGCTTCATAGTTTGCGTTGTATAATTCGGCATAAAATTTAACAGGTTCATCTTCATCGTATTTATTTTGAGTGGGATAAGCCTTAAACTTGCGTTTGTCTTCCTTATTGGTTAAAAATTGAATGGTTTTATTGATAATTTCATTGCTTGCATTGTGGTTTTCGTTTTCTTCATAATCGGACAATCGCCATTTCCAAAGGCCTTCACCGTACAAAAAAGCGGTTTTTTCACCGTTGTTATTGTAAAAAGTTAACATTGGAATTGCCGTGTTTACACTTCCTATTTTTTGATAGGCCAAAGTGTATGATGGGTCGGCAGTTTCGTAAAAACCATAAGGCGACTTAAGTGGTGGAAATTTGCTAAGTGATTCAAAAGTATTGGTTTCCAATGTAAATAACTGAAAGTTTGTATTTGCAGTAACTTGACTTTCATTGTATCTGTTTTGATGCTTGGCTATTTTGGCAAATGGGGACAATTGATTCAGTTGGTCCACGTTCGTTTGAGTGCCTACAATACACCAAACAGGGATTTTGGCTTGTTTTATAGCATTCATTAATCCTTGCGAAGAGCTCGACTTAGAGGGCACTTGGTGTAAAATTAAGACACTGTATTGTGGCAAATCTTTTGGGTTAAATGAACCTAGGTCGGTACTAATAAGTTCATAGTTTTCTTGGGTTTTTACAGCTTCTTTTATTGCACCAATATCGGGGTGAGGGCCGTCATAAACCAAAGCTATTTTTTCTCTTCCATCTATCACATCCACAAACACATCTTGTCGGTTGTTCTTTACTGTAAATTCATTTTCCACTGCTTGAACAGTAACTATCAGATGTTTAACGCCGGGGAGGTCGGCCGCTACATTGACACTTACCGTTTTATAAAAATTAGATTGATTGATGGCAACTGTTTCAGTATGTAATGTTTTTCCATTAGAACTAACCGTAAGAACCGTATTTTTACCCTCACAACCGTTGGCTTGAATGGCAATTTCAACAGGAAATAAATTGTTCAAATAGGCAATGGCATTGGCATTTGCTTCTTTTATTTTCAAGTCTTTTTTTAATAAAGTATCACCCAAACCAATAGTGTATAAGTGAGTAGCGGTATTAAATGATTTGTACAAAGGGTTAATACCTCGGTTAAAAAGTCCGTCGGATGCCAAAACCACCGCACCAATATTTTGTCGGGTGTAAGTGTTATTTACATAATCAAACAATTGACTGATATGGGTCTTTTTTTGATTGAATTGAAAAGAGTCAGAAGGCGTAATTTCGCTTCCTAAAGTTAAGTATTCAACATCAAAATCGTTTCCTAACTGGTCTTTCAAACCCTTCCAATCGTTCGTAAATCTTGTTTCATAATCAAGTTTTGAGGCGTTGTTTATGACAGATTCCGATTGGTCAAGCACCAATAAAATTTTAGGTTTTTCGAGGGTCTTTTTTTTGTAAACAAACAAAGGCGAAAGGAGGAGAAAGCACAAAATAGTAACAACTAAAAAACGAAGAACAAAGAGTATCTTGTATAAAGTTGATTTTAAATGCGACTGATAAAGCAAAAATGCATAGCCCAATCCTGCTAGTAAACAGAATACGATAAACCACCAAGGTGCAGACAAAAGCAATTGCATTGGATGCAAATTTAATCCATTTGAGATAGATTAAAAAAGGTTAATCAATACTTATTTTAAAAGGATAGAAAATGTAAGAACACTTTAATGATATGGATTTAAACAAAAACATACTTTATTTTAAAAATTAAAACAATAAATCATTTACTTTGCTATCCACTTATATGCAAACAAAAAAAGTCATAATCATTGGTGCCGGAATTGCCGGTATTGCAACAGCATTGAGGCTTAGGGCAATGGGTTTTGAGGTCGAAGTATATGAGGCAAATGCCTATCCTGGTGGTAAGTTATCGGAACTACAATTGGGTCATTACCGTTTTGATGCTGGTCCATCATTGTTTACGATGCCCATGTTTGTCGATGAATTGTTTGAGCTGTATGGGGAAAACCCAAAACAGTATTTCAACTATATTAAATTAGACACTGCCTGTCACTATTTTTATCCTGACGGCACTCAGTTTAACTCGCCAAGTTCTGCCGAAGCATTCACGGAATTGGCACATCAAAAATTTGGGGAGGACAAAGTTACCGTGACTCGTTTTTTAAATAAAAGTAAGTTCATGTACAATGTAACCCGACCTGTTTTTTTGGAAAAATCATTGCATAAGCTGAGTACTTATTTTTGCAAAACAGGCCTTATTGGTATTCTGAATTTGTGGCGTTTGAATATGTTGACGAGTATGAATATTAAAAATACAACAACCTTCAAAAGCAAGTATTTGGTGCAATTTTTCAATCGATTTGCAACATACAATGGCAGCAATCCTTATGTTGCGCCTGCTACACTAAATATTATCCCTCATTTGGAGTTTGGCTATGGCACATTCTTTCCTGTAAAAGGGATGCACAGTATTACCCAATCTTTGGTTGATTTGGCAGAAAGAAAAGGGGTTAAGTTTATATACAATGCCGCCGTTCAATCTATAGTAGTGGAGGGAAATAGAAGCAAAGGAATAATGCTAAATGGGCAATTCATTGCTGCTGATATTACTGTAAGTAACATGGATGTGTATCCAACTTACAAGAAATTAATGCCAACTGTTAAAACCCCTAACAAAGTAAATAAGGTAGAATCCAGCAGTAGTGCCCTTATTTTTTATTGGGGAATACGTAAAGAGTTCTCCGAATTGGGATTGCACAACATCTTGTTTAGTAACGATTATCAAAAAGAATTTAACACCCTTTTTAATGAAAAATTGATAGACAATGACCCGACCATATACATTAACATAAGCTCAAAATGTAGGCAGGAAGATGCCCCACAAGGTTCAGAAAATTGGTTTGTAATGATTAATGTGCCTTGTAATGAGGGTCAAGATTGGGATGCGTTAATTAAAACAGCACGACAAAAGGTTATTTCAAAAATCAATAGCATGTTAAAGACAGATATTGAACCATTGATTGAAGAGGAACAACTACTTGACCCAAGATTAATTGAATCCAAAACTTCGAGTTACAAAGGAGCTCTTTATGGCAGTAGTAGTAATGCGCTTATGTCAGCATTTTTCAGACATGCCAATTTCAGTGGAAGTATTCGTGATTTGTATTTTTGTGGAGGTAGTGTTCATCCGGGGGGAGGCATTCCTTTGTGCTTGTTGAGTGCCAAAATAACAAGTAATCTTATTTCAAAGCAGTAAAGGATACCATTGGCAACAGAAATATTAGGCAGACTGAATCGTTTTTTGGTCGTTTAACAATTAAATTAATCGAATGTAATTTTGATAAAAGAATAAACGGATTAGCTTTGACAAAATTTTTAAAAAAGAAAATACAAGATGCGTAAATATGTTTTATTTGGTGTTTTTTCACTTATTGTGAGCTCAACCAGAGCACAATCTTCACCTTTTTCATTGAAAGATTGTATTGATTACGCTTGGAAAAATAACTTAGATGTTCAGCAAGCACTTTTAAGTCAAAGAAGTGTTGAGATAGATGAGCGCCAAAGTTACACCAGCTTGTTACCCTCTTTGTCTGCAAGTGCAGGACAGCACTATCAGTTTGGTAGAACCATTGACCGATTTACCAATACTTTTATCAACCAAACATTGCGCTCTAATAACATCGGTCTGAATGCTGGATTAACTGTTTTTAACGGATTTCAAAATTATAATAACATTAAGCAACAACAAACCTTAAGAAAAGCATCTGCCGAAAACATAGAGAATACCAAGAATCAAGTGGCTATCAATGTTTCTTCTGCATACTTATTGGTTATTCAAAGTGTAGAACAAGTTAAAAATGCAGAAATGCAGGTGCAAACTACCTTACAAAACATTACGCGAGCCCAAAAAATGGTGGATGCGGGTGTGGCAGATTTAACAGTTTTACTAACCCAAAAGGCGCAACTTGCCAACGAGGAATTAGCGGTTATTAATGCCAATGCACAATATAATAATGCCATTCTTAGTCTTAAAATGTTGATGCAATACCCATATAGCGATCCATTTGAATTGTTGATGCCCGCCAATATTCAAACACTAATGGCACAAACAGGAACTGCAGATGATATATACAGAGCTGCTGTATCTAAATTGCCACAAGTAAGAGCGGCAGTATTACAAAAAGAAGCTGCAGATATTCAAATAAGAGTAAGTAAAAGCTTGTGGTCGCCAACTGTATCGTTGTATGGGTCGGTTAGCACCGTGTTTTCTGAAAATGCCAGAGAAATTACAGGAGTAAATATCAATGGAACACAAGTGATAGGGGTTACACAAAATACCAATGAAAATGTAGTGCAACCTGTTTATTCATTTCAAACCAAAACCATTGATTTTAACAAACAATTGCGTGACAATATTGGTCAAAGTGCAGGCATAAGTTTAAGTTGGAATTTATTCAATGGGTTTCAGGCTCAAAATCAAATTGCCAAATCAAAGTTAAACAGTCAGGTGAGTGAACTGAATTTAAAAAGAGTAGAAAATGCACTGATGAATGAGATAAACTTAGCTTATAACAATTATTTAGCAGCAGCTCAAAGATATTCAGCAACCACGAAAAGTGTGGAAGCGCAACAAAATAATTTGAATTATATCCAAAAAAGATACGAAGCAGGGGCAACCAACGTGTTTGAATTAACACAAGCCAAAAACAATTACAGTATGGCAACATCCAATGAAATACAAGCCAAATACGAAGTTGTATTTAGAGCACTCATTATAGAATTTTACAAAGGAAATCCAATCGCATTATAAAACAACCATGTCAACCAAAAAAATAATTATAGTTTTAGCAAGTATCAGTATTGTGCTAATAGTCGCAGTGCTTTTTGCTAAAAAAGATAAAAAAGGCCTAAAAATAGCAACAGACAAAGTAAGTCTTCAGGATATTGTAGAGGAAGTTACTGCAAGTGGAACTATATATCCTGAAAATGAAGTTAAAATTAGTCCCGATGTATCAGGAGAAATCATAGACTTGTACATCCAAGAGGGTGAACAAGTACAAAAAGGACAGTTATTAGCAAGAATTAACCCCGATATTTACCAAACACAGTTGGAGCAAGCCAATGCAGGATTGAATAATGCCAAAGCCAATGCGGCTAATGTGCAAGCACAACTTACCCGAGTAAGAGCCAGTTTGGAATTGCAAAAAAAGAATTTCGAAATGCAAAAGAAGTTATTTGAGGATAAGGTAATAAGTCAGCAAGAATTTAATACAGCAGAGGCACAATATATGATGTCAAAAGCAGAGTATGAATCGGCAGAGAAACAGGTCTTGGCCTCACAATACAACACGGCTTCAGTGCAAGCGAGTGTAAACCAAGCGGGTAAAAATTACAACCGAACCAATGTTATAGCCCCTACATCGGGCGTCATTACAGGTTTGGTAAGCAAAAGAGGTGAACGTGTGGTGGGTACAGCACAAATGGCAGGAACAGAAATGATGCGTATTTCCAACTTAAGTAGAATGGAAGTGCGTGTGGAAGTGAACGAAAATGATATTGTTAGAATACATGTGGGTGACAGTGCAGGAGTAGAGGTAAACGCCTTTCCAGGGAAAATGTTTAAGGGTATAGTGACACAAGTTGCCAATAGTTCAAAATCAGCAGGGGTTCAAATGAGTACCGACCAAGTAACAAAATACGAGGTAAAAGTGCTAATTTTAGAATCATCGTATCAACAATTGTTGGCAGAAAATAAAGGAAATTGGTTGTTCAGACCCGGAATGTCCTCAACGGTTCATATTTATACCACATACAAAAAACAGGTGACTGCCATAGATGTTAGCGCCATTACAATGAAAGAGAAAAAAGGAAACGCTACCGAAAAAGAGGAAGTGGTGTTTGTATATGAGAATGGCATTGCCAAAAAAAGAGTTGTAAAAACAGGCATTCAAGACACCAAATTTATTCATGTAATAAGCGGATTGAAAAAGGGCGACGAGGTGATAGTAGCCCCATATGAAGCCATTAGTTTCAAACTCACCGATGGTATGAAAGTCAAAAAAACCGAAAGGGAATTGTTGTATAATAACGAAGACTAGTTAATAGTTAAATTGTTTAATTGTTTAATTGTTTCACGCCATGCAGCGTGATTGTTTATATGTTTAGGTGCCCTTTTGTCACCCACTAGGCTGAGCCTAGTCACGTGAGGGAGCGTCTCGAAGGGGGTTTTGGTTTCCCGAAGCCTCGGGAGGTTAATAGTGATTAAGGGTTTAGTCATTTTGGAAAAAGTTGAGCGTTGGCATGAGAAGAGGACTTTTATTCAGAATCTAATTCAGGACAGTTCTCAGAATCATGTTTACATCGACAAAAAGATGCTGAATAAAAGCGCATGGCACAATCAGCGCTTTGCTTTTTCCAGCATGACGATTTCTTTAATGGTTCGTTATTCAGAATCTAATTCAGCACAAGTCTCAGAATCTCTTCAAAATTAAATATTGTGATTATTCAATTTAATTGATGTTTAAACATGATTTAAAAATATCCCAAAATAATTAAAATTGATTTTACTGATATTATTATAATTTTATATAGAACTTATATCCATTTGATAGTCTTATCTTTGTAAAAAATAAATGTTATGAGTAAAGTAAGCACAAAAACAAACAGAATCGGTTTGAGTAAAGAGAAAAGTAAAAATTTAAGCAAATTGCTCAACGATTTACTTTCCAACTACCAAGTATTTTATATGAACACCCGAGGTTATCACTGGAACATTAAAGGCGATAATTTTTTCGAATTACATTTAAAGTTTGAGGAATTTTACACTGATTTTCAAATCAAAATAGATGAAATAGCAGAAAGGATTTTAACTTTGGGTCATACCCCACTGCACAGTTTTACCGATTATCTTAAACATTCTTCAATCAAAGAAGACACCAATAGTTTTGTGGGAAAAGAGTCGCTTGGTTCAGTGTTAAATTCATTTGAGAAACTAATCCATCTTCAAAGAGAAATTCTTGCAGTTTCTTCCGAGGCTGAAGATGAGGGAACTAATGCCTTAATGAGTGATTACATTCGAGCTCAAGAAAAAACCATTTGGATGTTAACAGCCTACCTCAACAAGTAGATTACAAGTAGGTTACTTAATGAGGTGAATAACCCCATTGATGGTTTTACGGTCCGAAAATTCTTTTCTTTTACTGTCCAACTCTAGGATATAATAATAAATCCCACTTGTAAGCGGTTCGTTGCTGTTATTCAAATAGCCGGTCCAACATTCAGTAGGCAATGTGCCCTCAAATACTAAGATTCCCCAACGGTTGTAAATCCATATTTTGGCTTCATCACATCCTGGATTTAAACCACCTATGTTGTAGCAATCATTCGTATTGTCATTGTTGGGTGTAAATACATTTGGAATCTTTATAGATTGTAAAGGGTCGTTGAAATACGGAATAATAGTGCTTTGTGAATCAGTACACCCTGATGTTGGATGAGTAACTTTTAACAATACCTTAAAATAACCATCTTTGGTGTAAATATGTGTTGGATTGTCTGCTATTGATATGTTACTGCTGTCGCCAAAATCCCATTCAGGGTTAGTCGCATTTTCCGATAAGTTTTTAAATACAAATTCATTGCTACAAACTTCAGTTTTGAATTCAAAATCAGCTTTAGGGGTTTCTTTAACCTCAATGTAAGTAGAATCAAATTCAGAGACGTTACATGAAAAAGAATCTACAGCCAACAGTTTGACCTTAAATAAGCCTGGTTTGGTGTAAATATGGATTGGGTTCTTACCTGTATCCAAAGGACTTCCATCTCCAAAATCCCAATAATATTGACGCGCTTGTATGCTAGTTTTCGTAAACTGAACAGGTAAAGGCAAACAACCTAATTTAGGAGTTGCGCTAAATAAAGCATCAATTGAATAGTTGATTTGAAAATCTATTTTAAAGGTGGCATTACTGCATCTTGGACTTAAGTTGGTAGGGAAAGGCACATTTGAAGTGACAGGAAAATCTTGATTGCCTCCCACATCAGGACAACTAGCACAAACCGATTGATAAACAACCCCTCTTTTGTCAAACCTAGATGTGCCTCCATCAACATGGTCGTCTGTTTTGTCACCACCGTAATAGGTTGCATAAAGTAAATTAGAGGCATTTTTATTTAAAACCAACAAGTAAAAATCTTTATTATCAGTATTGGGTTGAATGGCATTAGATGACACGGGTAAACCAAATGTTGTCAAAGAGTGCAAACCATCATAGTCTATAGGGCTACCCCAACCCGAAAAGTAAATATTATCGCATCTGTCTACTAAAAATGCAGATGGCGAAAGTTCGGGGTTGTTGTTTCTATTGCCAAATGTGGTAGCCAAATTAATAACAGCAATGTTGGGAGAATATCTAACTATAAATTGACTTTTTTTGTCAGAACCATACGTGTTAGGTGTGCGGTTAATGTCACCATCTGTTTGACCTGCGGCATACACTTGCCCATTCACATCTATGTCCAGAAAAAAGATTTGGTCGTAGGAAGGGGTTCCAAAATAAGTGCTGTTTATGAGTTTGCCTTTTTGAGTCATTTTAGCAACAAAACCATCTGCTCGACCGCCATTGTAGGCATTTTGATGGCCGTTTACAGGAAATGCCATGGCATTGCTAGCAGTACCTCCACCCACGTATATAAATGTGTCATACATTCTAATCGAATACATGGCATCGTCATCGTTGCCACCTAAATAGGTGCTAAAGCGCAATTTTCTTATCAGTGGGTCAAAACTAAAGATACAACCATCTTGGAGCGAAGCACGCGAACTTTGAATGGCATTTCTAATAGGGAAATTGGCACTGTATGTCGTAGAAGCTACGTAGATATTGTTACTTGAATCTACAATTACATCACCCCTAAAATCATCGGCATAATTGAACCTTAAATCATTGCCATTAATGCCGTCAAAACCACTGCCACCAATGTATGAACCTCCCATCATTGTGCTTCCATTTTCACTAAGCTTAACAACAAAAATATCGGTTTGTCCATTGATTGTTCTGTCATAAGCTGAGTCGTGAACCGGAAAATCATTGGAATAAGTGGTGCCCATTACAATTAAATTGTCCTGATTGTCAACAACCAAACTGTGTGGAAATTCATCTCTGCCTCCGCCCAAATAAGTGCCATACAATTGGGTGTTTCCTGCACTGTCAAATTTATTGATGCCTATGTCACAAGGAAGATTGGCAGGCGCTAAACCCTGACCGCCAGAATAAACGGTTTGGAAGGCGCCAGTTGTAAAAGGGAAATCACCCGAATTTGTTCCCGTGCCGCCATCTACAATACCCGCACCATAAAGGTTAGATTTGGAATCATGGGTTGATGTAAAACCAAAATTGTCACCTAAGCTGCCGCTGTAAGTCGAAAAAACCAAAACAGGGTCAATAATTAAACGGTGGTTTTGATGGTATTCCGCAATCTCAAACGAGACAATATAAGAATCCTTGGTTTTTTTAAGGACATATTTGCATGGTACAACAATGGTGTCATTGTCAATAATTTGGAAAGCATAAGGTTTGTGTTCAATAAGCGTTCCCACACTGGTTTTTATTTTTAAGTGACCATTTTCTATCGACACACTAGACGTAAAGTTGTATCTTAACTGAATATTTCGGTGATTCCCCGCAGGATTGACAATGAAATTGTGTTTACTGGCTTGGTGTAAATACAGAATTTCCCAATCAATTTTGGGATAGATGTTTTGATAATACAGTTTGCCATAAGAACGAAGCATAGTATGCCAATTTTGAGGTTGAGAACCTTTGTAAAAGTTGTATAAAGTGGGAGAAGGAGAGGAAGGGATTATTTGAGGTTTTAAAGCATTTACAAATTCAACATCATAGCGGTGGGCAGGAACTACAAAATCATGTTTAAGTGTTTTGTATTTGTGTAAGTGATGCCAAAGGCTGTCTTTGATTTTTTCATCATTGATTACAATGGAATAGCCTGCATAATTATAATAAGCCATTCCATTCTTGAATTGTTGGGTGAAAGTAATATTTTCGGGTAAACGCCCTTTGTTTTCAAGTAAAAGTTGGGCTTCAGAAAGATTTGAAAAAAATAAAATCAAACCAATAAAAAATGGTTTTAAAACAAAAACTATTGGATGTAGATTTCGATTCAATTTTATTTATTTTAGTTGATTTTACCACAAAGATAAACAATTTAGTGTTTTAGTTGCTTTATAAATGAAAAATACACAAATCAAGTGTATTTTTGCCAATTCGGATTCAAATAGCAATTATCAAGATAAAAAGATGTCAGAGTTAAACGAACTACAATTACAAAGAAGACAAAAGTTAGACCAACTTTTTCAATTAGGAATCAACCCTTATCCAGCTGAATTGTGGGATATAAATGCCTATTCTCAAGAGATTTTGGATGGCTTTAATATCGAAGAAAACAATTTTCAAGAGGTAAGCATGGCCGGTAGAATTATGAGTATTCAACCCAAGGGGAAGGTTTGTTTTATGAAAATTCAAGACAAGGATGGTCGTTTTCAGTTGTATGTAGGAAGAGACAATATTTGTCCTGAGGAAGATAAAACCTTGTTTGATCAAGTGGTTCTACATTTATTGGATATTGGCGATATTATAGGGGTTACAGGTTCTGTTTTTATTACTAAAACAGGCGAAACAACACTCAGAGTAAAAACTTTAAAAGTGCTTTGTAAATCATTGAATCCACTGCCTATTGTTAAAGAAAAAGATGGAGTGCTATATGATGCTTTCAGCGATTCTGAATTAAGGCATCGCATGCGTTATGTCGATTTAATAGTGAATACTCATGTTAAAGAAACATTTATTAAACGTTCCAAAGTGATACAATCTCTTAGAAATACTTTTTTAGACAGCGGTTACATGGAAGTGGAAACACCAATTTTACAAACTGTACATGGTGGTGCTGCTGCCCGTCCTTTCAAAACACATCACAACGCCCTAGACATTCCTTTGTTCTTAAGGATTGCCAATGAATTGTATTTAAAAAGATTGATTGTGGGTGGATTTGATGGCGTGTTTGAGTTTGCCAAAAATTTCAGAAACGAAGGAATCGACAAAACACACAATCCTGAATTTACAGGTTTAGAAATATACGTTGCTTACAAGGACTACAATTGGATGATGGATTACACCGAACAAATGATAGAAAAAGTAGCAATGGATGTTAACGGCACAACAGAAGTTATGGTGGGAGAACAAGCCATTAGTTTTGCTCGCCCATACAAACGTATTACCATGTTTGATGCGATAAAAGAACACACAGGCGTTGACATTTCAAAAATGGACGAGGCGCAAATCAGAGAAGCTTGCAAACAAATGGGTATTGCTACTGATGCGAGCATGGGTAAAGGAAAGTTAATAGATGAAATATTTGGCGCAAAATGCGAAATGCACTGTATTCAACCAACCTTTATTACCGATTATCCTGTTGAAATGAGTCCGTTAACCAAGAAACACCGTACAGTTGAAGGTTTGGTTGAAAGATTTGAATTGTTTGTTAATGGTAAAGAAATTGCAAACGCGTATTCCGAATTAAACGATCCTATCGACCAAAGAGAAAGATTTGAAGAGCAATTAAAATTGGCAGGTAGAGGCGATGATGAGGCAATGCCATTTGATGAAGATTTTTTAAGATCGCTTGAATATGGAATGCCACCAACAGCTGGTTTAGGCGTTGGTATTGATAGATTAACCATGATGATGACCAACCAATCTTCTATCCAAGAGGTGTTGTTTTTCCCACAAATGAGACCGGAGAGAAACTAGCGTGACTAGGCTCAGCCTAGTGGCATAGGAATTAGGAATTAGCTTGACTAGGCTCAGCCTAGTGGGTTAGCCGTGCCTAGAAGACTCAAGGTTTTAAAGTTTCACGCCGTTTAGCGTGATTGTTTAAGGTGTTTAAATGGTTGAAGGAGTTTAGCGTTTAGGTGTTTATTCGTTGCATTGTGTCACCCACTATGCTGAGCCGAGCCACGGCCAGCACTCTTCTCGGCTTAGCCAAGAAGATGGGAGAAAGATCCTCACCATTCTAAAATCACAAATCAAAAATCTTTCTTGGGTTCCCAATGTGCCATTCAATGCGGTGGTTTTTTGGGGGGTACACGAAAACCGTGCGGAGGCGTCCACGAATGGCGCGAAACATAAATTTGACAGATTTGGGGAGCTGGTGTGTGAGGCCTCACCCCCGACCCCTCTCCGAAGGAGAGGGGAGAAAAATAGCGGTCCCGAAGTACTGCGGGATTCATTCGTGGTGGGCTTTTTACTCATTTGTGTTTGTTTTTTTTTGAATTCGTGAGTTAGCTTCGCTAAGTTGGCCTACTTTTTTCCCATAAAACCACGAATCCCGCAATACTGCGGGAGCAGCGAAGCTAAAGTAATAAAGAGATTAAAAGTAAATGTTGATTTAGTAGTAAAACTGAATATTATTGAATAAAGTAAATATTAAAAATTTCCAAAAAGCTATCACGAAAAGACGTCTACTTCGTCGACATGACAAATGGGGGAATGGTTTATATGTTAAATTTAAACAGTTATTAGTCGCTTTGAGTGGTTCATAAAAAGTATCAGTTAAAAAATACTTGAAGTCTATTATAGAAGTTGAAAAAACTTCTTGCAAAAAAGAAAGCAAGTTCATGTTTGAACTTGCTTTCTAAAAAGTGGATATAGATAAACTATTGTTTAACTAATTTTATAGTTCCTCTATATACACCATTGCTTTTCAGTGTTACGTAGTAAATACCTTCTGCCCAATTGGTAGTCATTATTTTTCTTTGAGTTTCATCACTGTTTAATTGATGATTTTCAATCAGTTTGCCTGATAAATCCCTAACCTCAATGGTGTTATTTTCTGTGTTTAATGGAGAATAATGTAACATTACAACATCATTTGCTGGATTTGGTGCTAAGCTGAAGTATGACAAAGCTTGTATTTTGCTCAAATTACTGTGCTCATCACACTCAGGTAAATACACACAGACATCTTGCCAACATGACTTATTTTGTGCTGTTAACAAAATTCTAAAGCAAATAATACTGTCTCTTGGTCCAACATCATTAAATGGAATATTGATGTTTGAAATGCCCGGAGGAATAGGGTTAGGCACTGGAGTTCCAAAGGAACCTGCTGCTATTGGTAAAATTGAAACATTGGCATTCGTTCCTAAAGTATTCATAACAGTAAGTTCAATGTCATATAAAGTTCCTGTGGTACTTTGCTCTTTGCAATGAACACACAAGCCATACACACCAATTTTGCAGGTGTCTTTACATGGTTTATATCCTATTTTTAAGGAATCTTTACAGATTTTCTCTTTTTGAGGGTCAAAGAAATTAAAATAGAACATCGCTGAATTATTCAAAGGAGGTAAATCTGTATAGGTAAAACAAATAGTTTGATTGCCATTATTAACGTTGACCGGACTGATAGTAACAGATCCTGAAGGTGTGTTTACGCTTAATGAAGAACCATTACTTCCTCCCCAGAAAATATCTAAACACATTTGATACATTGGATTGCCGGCTCCATCTATTCCCGCACAATCAAACGATTTTAATCGAACAGACTTTTCGCACTTATCTTCACATGGTGGCAATTTAACGCAAATAGTAGTGTCACATTTTTTGTTTTCAACAAACAATGTAATCGTAAAGCAAGTTGAACTGTTTACAGGAGGCACATCTGTAAAGGTAAATGTTACAGTATTCAGGCCTAAAGGTAAAGTTCCTGGAGATAATCCGCTAATAGTACCGTTAGTTGAAGTGACAGAAACGCCTGCACCACTCGACAAATTGTTGTTAATTTGCATCGTTACACTGTATGTTTGATAACCTTGTTGATTCACTTGAGAACAAGCTATTTGAACGCTAGCATTCAATTGGCAGTCTGAACCGCAATTGATAAATTTGATATTTATAGCAGGAGATAATTTGGTGCAACCTTGCGCAGAAGTCAGTCTTAAATAGTAGGTTCCCGATTGGTAAAGCGGCACATGGAAGGTGTCATTAGTAGCCCAAGGAATTGGATTGTTGAAATAGTACCATTGATAGGAAGCATAACCTTTTGGAGCATGCCATACCAATTGCGTAACTGTGTCACAAATGTCATAACAGCCTGTTAGCAAACCACAAAAATCTGGTAAAGGATAAACCGTTTTAGAGACTGTGTTTTTGCAACCGTTGGAGTCAACCACTGTAAACAAATACGTACTAGGGGCAGACACTGTAATGGAGTCATTATTAGATCCTGTATTCCAATAATTAGCCATAATATTAGGGGAAAACGAACCACCAACTAATAAGTGTGACTGTCCTTCACACAAAGATGCATTTGGTAGAATGTATGCATTTGGTGTTGGATTCACTACAAAGTTGAAAGTATCAACGCCTACACAATTGTTAGGACTTGTAACTTGAACTACCAAAGAGTGTGGACCAACTGTAAGCCCGAAGAAGGTTGCATTAGGTTGGTTGAGCCACGGGGTGTTAGCGCCATCCAAACTCCAATTAATAGTATAGGGTGTAGCTGGATAATTAACTGAAAATTTAGGATTTGTACCAAAACAAACCGAGTTTGGCCCACTAATATTAGGTCGAGGTTGTGGATGGACTAAAACATCAATAAAGTTTGAACGAGCAAAACAACCTTTACTGTCACTTACATCTAAATAATATTTGCCCGTGTATTGAGCATTTATATTAGCAGTTGTGGCAGTGGTGTTCCACAAGTAACTATAGGCAGGATATCCCAAATTCACTGAACTTTGTAAAGTTACGGAAGAGCCCTCACAGAAAGAGGTTGGTCCTGCGGCATTAATAACAGCAGAAAGTGTGTTAGGTAAAACTCTTATTGCTTTAGTAACTGAATCTTTACAACCATATACATTGGTAATTACTAACTTAACATTGAATAAACCGGCACTAGCATAAGTTTTAATAGGAGAATTGGCTATAACAGAGGATAAATCACCGAAATGCCATACAGATTTGGTAAAAAACCCTGTACTTGTATTGGTAAACGGTATAGGGGCATTGACACAGACTGAGTCGGGTGCTGTAAAATTGGCTTGCGGAAATCCGGGAACTGTTACTGAGATGGTTTTTACACAAACGCCATTGACAGTAAGTGTAACGTTATATGTGCCTGTCGTTAACACAACCGAAGTATTAGCAGAAGTACTAAATACAGGGTTACTATTGATATTCCAAGCATAAGAAGGCGTCGGATAGCCTGATAAAATTTTAGTTGTGTTTACTAAATTTAAGAGCATGCTTCCTGAACCATTTAAACAAGTAAATGAAGTGTAAAAATTAGGAATGTATTTAATGGTATCAACTCGCATTTTACAAATAGTACAAGAATCTAATTGGCTTGTGTCAGGAACATTAACACAAAATCTAACACGGTAGTAGCCTGGTTCAGGGAAAGTATGAGTAGCAGTATTCCCAAAGACTATATTGGGACTGCCATAAGGGTCATCGAAATTATAAAAGGGACTGCTTGCACCGCTTGAATATGTGCCTGAAAAACTATCTTTATTACACCCTTGTTTGATGATAGCAAAATCAACTAAATAATTAGGGTCAGGAATACACTTTGTGCATGTAGTATCTATTAAAATGGTATTACTCGTTCCTGTACAACCAAATGAATTAGTGGCTACAACATAATAGGTGCCTATAACATTTGAAGTATAAGAAGGTCCTGTAGCAAGAAATGTAGAAGGCGAACGGTACCATTGATAAGTTGTGGCTATGGCTGGGGCAGCAACAAACATAGAAACATTACCAACAGTGCCACAAAAAATATTAGGGTCTGGGGTCGAAATATTGACAATTGGTTTAGGATTAATGACTATTGTAGAAGCGGCAGTAGCACTTCCTGTGCATGAACCACTGTAATTGGCAGTAACAATTACATTATATGTGCCGGGACTATTAAATACATGCGTAACAGGAGAGCCAGAACCCGTTCCACCATTCCCAAAATTCCAAGTAAAAGTTGCACCTGGAGAGCTACTACTCATGGTAACGGCAGCGCCCTGACATGCAGAAGCTGGAACAGTAATAGTAGGCGTTGGAGGTGCCGTCACATTAACCGAGAAGAAAGTAGTATGACTAACACCACAAACATTTCTTACTAAAGTTATTAGGGCATTACCTGTCCAATTATTCCATTGCACATCAATGTTAGGAGAATAGTTCCCTGAAGTAACACTTCCTGCCGCAGTTGGTGATATAGACCACACAAAACTAGTTCCAGGAGAATTGGTTGAATAAGCATTAGAGATTGCTGAATTAGAGCAAGCAGAACTTGCACCAATAATATTGGCAGGAGACAATGGTAAAACAGAATTGACATTGTAGTTTATAGCGCTTGACTGACAGCCAGTAGCAGGGTCAATTTGATAGAGTGATAAACTGTATGGTCCTGATGCTCCCCATAATACCGAAACAAAAGGGCCACTAGAACTTGTTGGTGTTCCTCCTGTAATATTCCACATAAGGGTAAGTTGACTTGAACTTGCAAAACCCAAGTAAGTATATGGTGAGTTAGGACAAACCAAATTAGGCCCAACAATAGAATCGGGAGGCGAAGGGATTGGATTGACTTTTAAATTGAAACTTTGAGGGGCATTACAATAATTTCCACTTAAGTCATTGGCTGTAATGGTAAAATTGCCTGGACCCCAAACCCATAATGGATTATAAAATAAAGAGGCCGCTTGTGTACTTGTAGCCAAAGGAGAAGGATTGCCTGCTTGCGTAATTACCCATTGGATATTTCCGGAGGCTGCGGTGATGTGCGAACCCCCTAAAGTGGACTGGTCGCAAATTTCACTAGGATAAAACAATGACAATTGTGGGCGCTTGCTTATGGTAAGAGTAGCAACACCTCCGCAAGATAATGCAGGTACAGCACCTGGAGTAGTATGGAAATAATTGGCAGTAATTTGACCACTGGTAAAACTAGCTTGATTAAAGCAAACTTCTATTTCGTGAACATTTACAGAGTCAGAAATAATGGTAACACCTGCAGGAACTTGCCACACGATACTGTCTACCGGTATGGTACATGATATTGAATATTTTTCACAAGTATATTCACAAACCAAAGATTTGCCACTAATTGTTGCAGATGGCGTAATAATTGGTACAACTACAGTTGTAGGAGAGGCACACATTGAAGAACATCCTAAAGTTTGTAACGTTAAATAGCCTGGGCCTGAACTCCCCCAAGTAACAGTTACAGAAGCATTGGTGGAACTACCAATAATACTTCCGTTTATAACAGTCCAATTATAGGTAGGACAAATAGCGTTTGTGGAATATGTAACAGTTGTGCCTGGACAAACGGTGCTTACACATTCTATGTCTGGCCCGGGTAATGTACTTACATCAACATTGATAAAAGCAGTGTCTTTACAATGGCATTCATTTTCAACTATCAACATAACAGTGTAACTTCCCGCAGCGGCATAAGCATGCGATGTGTTTCCGGGGCTACTTCCGTTTAATATGGTTGTATTTCCATCACCCCACACCCAAGTATAGAGCCACAAAGGACTTCCTCCGCCAGTATTTGACGTATTGATAAATTGTATGGCTTGATTAAGACAAGCATTAACTACCCCTGAAACTGCTGCTGGCATAGTCGTAAATGAAGCGTTGGGTTTAGCTACAATCACAACACAAAGTTCGTTGGTGCCTACACAACCATTAATGTCAGTTTCAGTTACTGTTACATTGCCATTTCCCACACCTGTCCAATAGACTTGTATGGTGTTGCTTATGCTGGGTATAACAGTTGCACTTCCTGCAATAGTCCATGAATAGGTGCTTCCTGCATTAAAGGGAGTAGAATAGGTTACCCAAGTGGAATCACAAACGCTTAAACATTCATCACCATCCCTTTTGGGGCCTTGACCAGAGTTTCCGTCCCTTTTTATAGAATCCTTTTCGCCACAAGAAGCAGCAAATGAGGGTAGAATAAATGGTTTAGGTGCAGCATAAATAAGCACATTTTGGGTAACAGAACACACTACTTGATTCAAGTTGTTTCGAACAATCAAGGTTACTTGCCCACTTCCAGAATTGGCCCAAGCTACAGAAATAGATGAACCAGAACCAATAGAAACGCCACCAAAAGCATTCCATTGATATGTGTATCCAACTCCCGTGACTACAGAGGTGTAAGATTCTACAGCATTTTCACAGACAGAAGTGTCTCCTGAGATAGAACACGTTTGTGCTTGTGTTGAATAGCTAATTAAAAATACATTAATAAATGTAAAGATTAATCGATTGATTTTTTTTGTAATGGCTTGTATCATAGACAATTTACTTAGTACAAACATAACACTATAAATCAAACAATCCCCTAAATATTCAAAAATTAATGACATATTTGTGACAATTTAACGGTTGATTTATTTTTTGATAATCAAATTCTTCTCTTTAATATTGAGGATGCGTTATATTATTCTACTTGCATTTGCATTGTTTCTCGCTGAAAGTCGTGCCCAATCGACAACAAACAAATTCATTTTAAACAAGGATTATCAAGTTACGACCACAGCAAGTGATGTGTTTTATAGAGTCAATCAAACCATAATAAGTGAAAGTCCTAAAACATGGATTGATTCAATTTTTAACAATAATTCGGCAGACAGTACAACGCTTGTTCGAGTAGATAAATACGAAGTTTCAGGTAACGATACTTTGCTTAATGGTGTGAATAGTAAAAGTGCAAAAATTAATATTCTAGAAAAAAGTGAAACTTTAGAAAAAAGAGAAGAAGTTATACCTTTAAATGATACTTTATTGGTTAAACCCAAATTTAAAGATGGTTTTAATTTTACTGAGTTTTTGAATGATAATTTGATTTACCCAAAAGTTGCTGTTGATAATCATCAAGAATGTAAAGTTATTGTAACCTTTGTAATAGAAATTGATGGTAAAGTTTCATTAGTAGAGGCAAGAAATTGTAGCTTCGAATGGCTCAATAAGGAGGCAAATAGAATTGTTAGGCTAACAAGTGGAAAATGGATTCCTGGGGAATTGAATGGTAATAAAGTTAGAGTTAGTGCAATGATTCCTATTACATTTTCACTCGACTAATATTTATATACAATCAAGTTTTATATTCTGTAAAAAATATTTTTTTTCAATTAACCATTAACCACCCGAAGCTTTGGGAAACCAATAACTTAATCAGGCAGCTAATCAATGAAAACCGAGATTCCCCCGTTGTCAGAATGACATAAAGCCTTAAAAGATTCTGAGACTTGTGCTGAACTAGATTAAGGATGAATTACGGAAACAATCAAACATTCCCTAAATATTCAATAATTAATGACATATTTGTTTCAATTTAACGGTTATTTTTTTTTTGATAATCAAATTCTTCTATTTAATATTGAGGATGCGTTTTATTATTCTACTTGTATTTGCATTGATTTTCGCTGATAGTCGTGCCCAATCATCATCAACAATTTTTTTTTTAAACAAGGATTATCATATTACGACCACAACAAGTGATGTATTTTATAGAGTCAATCAAACCATAATAAGTGAAAGTCCTAAAACATGGATAGATTCTATTTTTAACAATAATTCGGCAGACAGTACAACGCTTGTTCGTGTAGATAAATACGAAGTTTCAGAAAATGATACTTTAGTAAATGGAAAATCAATAAATCATATTCGATCAAATGACATTATTGAAGAAATAAATTCATTTGTAGTTGAATCAACAAATCAAATTCCTTATTTCAAAAAAGGGAACATAACATTTGAAAATTTTTTAGTAAATAACATCATTTATCCTGAAAGTGCTAGAGAAAAAAATATTACATGTCAAGTTTTTGTAACATTTGTAGTAAATAAAGATGGAACTGTTTCAGACATAAAAACTAGTAATTGTACTAATGAAAGTATTGTAAAAGAAGCAATAAGGATAATAAAGTTAAGTAGTGGTTATTGGAAACCCGGAGAGTTTAATGGTTTACCAGTTAGAACAAAACTAAGAATTCCAATCTCATTTTCACTCGACTAGCCTCTCTTTAAAGTCGTGAATAATTGTATCCTTTTCGCTTTTAAAAAAGATCAATTCTGTAGATGAATGCGAATAATACTTTCACTTCAAATAGTGTAACAATATCCATAAAGGCACAAAAAAAGGACTGAATATTCAGCCCTTTTTTTTAATATTTTGAAAAATTAAAGATTTTTAATCTTCAGTTTTAGCAATCCCTTTGTTTGTAGAATAGATGATTTTAAGCGCATTTGCTTCTCTTAATCCTTGTTTTACATCCTGTACTATACCCATTTTAATATCTCTGTCAGCTTTGATAGAAACAGTAAATAATGGAACTAAGTTGCTTGGTAATCTTTTTTTCTCTTCTTCTACCCAAACTGGAATTGTTCTAGGATCTCTGAAAGCATCGTTTAATTGTAAACGAGTAGAAGTTCCATATATTTCAGGTTGTTTTGGTTTACCTATGTATAGGTATGTTACCACTTGTTTGTTTTCAAGTGTTGTAACCTCAGTAGCTAAAGGCACAGAAATTTTTACTTTTATCTCATCGTCTTTCATTTTAGTAACTACCATGAAGAAAAACAATAACATAAATACGATATCTGGTAATGAGGCCGTATTAATATTCTGTGAATCAGTATTACCGCTTTTTTTGAATTTTGCCATTAGTCTTTTTTAATTTTATTATTCATTACCAGTTTTGAATGCATCCTCTGGTTCAGCTTCTGAAATTTTTTGTGGGAATTTTTTTGCCACTTCTTGTTGTTGTTTACTACCTTTTCTCAATTCAGCGTAAGTAGAACCAAATGTACTCAATGCGTATTCATCACGCAATTCATTGTAAGCACGTTTCAACTCGTTTTGAACCATAATGTAAACGCCATAAGAGGTGCCTTTGTCATTTTTCAATGAAATAACAGCCTTGTCAGGGTTTTCACTTAAATTAGGGTCAACGCCATTGTTGGTAATAAACTTTTTGGTATTTTCTGTTAAATCCTCAATGTTCATCCAATTATTTTCAACTAATAATTGGTTGTTAGAGTTGATTAACACTTCATAAATGTTTCTTGCTTTAATGGTAGGAGGATCCGGTTGATTCTCGTCTAATTTCGGCGGAAGTTTAATTGGAATACCTTTGTCACTGTCAATACTTGTGGTTACCAAAAAGAAAATAAGAAGTAAGAAGGCAATATCTGCCATCGAACCTGCATTAATTTCTGGTAATTTTCTTGAAGTTCTAGCCATGGTTTAGAATCTTTTAATAAAGTCTCTGATTGAAGCAAAGAATGTCAACGCTACTGCACCAACTAGAATGATATATGTTGCAATAATGCTACCACCAATTAATCTTGAATAAGTAACAGAATCTACCCCAAATTCAGCCCATTTTGGATTTAAAACTGAACTGTCTGAAATATACCCGATGATAATTAATACACCCAAAATACCTAATCCAACTAAAAACATAATAGCTGATTTCGGTTTCTGAATTAATCCCTTAATTGCTAAAGCAATAGAGGCTAACAATGTAACAACTAACATAATATACATTAATGTCATTCCTAAACCAACGGGTCCACCAACTTCATTTTTGCTGGCAAATAATATCATCATTGTAAAGATTACGGATAATCCTATGGTGATAGCGTAAAAAATATTTTTACTCAGTTTGTTCATATTGTTTATTTTACAATTTTGTTTTTGATTAACATATCAGTTAATGAGATAGAAGCATCTTCCATTTCGTTAGCGATACTGTCAATTTTAGACAATAATAAGTTATAGAAAATTTGTAGGATAATCGCAACAATCAAACCAGCAACTGTTGTTAACAATGCCACTTTAATACCACTCGCAACAATTGTTGGAGAAATATCACCTGCTGCTGCAATCATGTCAAACGCGAAAATCATCCCGATTACTGTTCCTAAGAATCCTAACATCGGTGCTAATGCAATGAACAATGAAATCCAAACCATTCCTTTTTCTAATTGTCCCATTTGAACTGAACCATAAGATTGAACGGCAGCATCTACTTTTTCAATACCTTCGTCAACTCTATCTAAACCTTGATAATAAATACTAGCGATTGGGCCTTTTGTGTTTCTGCACTCTTCTTTTGCTGCTTCAACTCCTTTTGTGCGTAATAGTTCCTCAACTCTACTTACAAATTTTTGTGTGTTGATGCCCATTAAGAATAATGAGATAATACGTTCTATAACGATAGCTAAACCGATTAATAAACAAATTAATACCGGTGCCATCCATATTGGATCACCCTCGATGAATTTGTTTTTGATTACTTGATGTCCTGATGGTGCTTCTGCTTTTTTCTCTTCCTTTACAGGTGTTTCTGGCGCAGCTTCTTCTGTTTTGTTGTTAGTATCTGGAGCGATTTCTTCTGTTGCAGGCGCAGGTGGTGTTTGAGCCATTAAAGAACTCATGTTACTGCTAAACAAGCTAATTCCAAGAATTAAGGCGAATAATTTTTTCATTTTTTTTTATTTTCTATTAATGAGACTGCAAAAATATTAAAATATTCCACAATCTAAATTAATTATTAGTTAAATCTTTCTTTTTTTTCATCTTTTTAACGATAATTTTTATTTCTACCATACAAATTCGTTAATTTGTGACATACTTATGACAAAATCTACTGTTAAATATTTTTGTAAGAATTGTGGATACTCTGCAACTAAATGGTTAGGGAAATGTCCCTCATGTGAGGAATGGAATAGTTTTACAGAGGAAATTGTCAATAAAACCGACCATTCTAAAAAATTATGGAACAAATCGGAAAGTGGAACTCCCACCAAAGCCATTCAAATGCAGGAAATTGAAAAAGGTTCTGAAACCAGAACGCTTTTGCCCGATAGTGAACTAAATCGCGTGCTTGGTGGTGGTCTCGTTTCTGGATCTATTACGCTTATTGGTGGTGAACCGGGAATTGGAAAATCAACCCTTCTGCTGCAACTGGCACTCAAAATAAATCAACACGTCTTATACATCAGTGGTGAAGAAAGTGAATCGCAGTTAAAAATGCGTGCCGAACGTATCGGTATCACGAACCAAAACTGCTATGTTATGTGCGAAACATCACTCGAAAATCTTATTTCCTTTTTGCAAAAAAGCAGTCCTGAGCTATTAATCGTGGATTCTGTGCAAACACTCTCAAGCGATTCTATCGATTCTCCTCCCGGAAGTATCAGTCAAATAAAATATGCCACAGCAGAACTGCTTCGTTTTGCCAAGTCAACCGGTATTCCGGTATTTTTAATCGGTCATATCAACAAGGATGGCAATATTGCGGGTCCTAAGGTTTTGGAACACATGGTGGACACTGTTTTGCAATTTGAAGGCGACCGCCATTACAATTACAGAATATTACGTACGCTGAAAAACAGATTTGGTTCAGCTAGCGAAATAGGCATATACGAAATGCGTGGGGATGGACTTCGTGAAATCGAAAATCCTTCGGAAATTTTGATTTCTGAGCGTGAAGAATTATTGAGTGGTATTACCATCAGTTGTGCTGTAGAAGGAATTCGCCCCATCTTGTTAGAAACCCAATCTTTGGTTAGTTCTGCTGTTTATGGAACCCCACAACGTACCAGTAATGGTTTCGATTTAAGGAGGTTAAGTATGCTTTTGGCCGTTCTCGAAAAACGATGTGGTTTCCAATTGGGAGTAAAGGACGTGTTTGTAAATATTGCAGGGGGAATGAAACTCGAAGACCCTGGATTGGATTTGGGAATCGTTGCCGCCGTTTTATCATCTTACCAAAATGTACCAATCAATTCTCATATCGCTTTTTCGGCAGAAATTGGTTTAAGTGGGGAAGTGAGAGCGGTTTCTAGAATCGAACAAAGGATTTCTGAAGCCCAAAAATTAGGGTTCAAAGAAATAATGATTTCAAAGTACAACAAAGGTATCGACCTGAAATCTTACCAAATAAAAATTATCCAAATAGGAAAAGTAGAAGAAGCTTTTGAATACCTTTTTGGGTAAACCCAAATTAAGCACTAGACATTCTATTGCAAGCTAAATCTTTTCAAATTAGCTAATTATTGTTTTTCTTAACCACCCGACAATGTGGATGTTTTTCAAAATACAATAAGCTGATTTTTTTGATATTTAACTCTAATAACGAATTTATAATCCTTAAATTGGGTAATAAAAAAGGGATTTAATGTTTAGTTAAATCCCTTTTTTTAAACAGGTATAATAGAATTCTTTAGGGGTATTAGTACCCGAAAATTTCTTCTAAAGTCAACGATTTGAATTCGCCATATTGACGTAAATCGGCTTCTTTTATTTTGTCTTTTGAGCCAACAATCGCCATCGACCATTTTGCGTTCTTAACAGCTTGTTCATGCAATTGCTTAATGTCATTGAAGGTCATTTTTTGAATAGATTCATAAACCATTTTTCTATAGTCATAATCAATTCCCATGTCAATAGCACTCAAATATCTGAAGAATAAATTGGTTTTGTTGATACGTTCGGCTTCTATTGAACTTAAAATAGAGGCTTTTGCTTGGTTGAAACTTTCTTCATTTTCAGGCATATTGCTCAATAAACCATTCATGGTTTTAATGGCATCGTGTAATTTGTCTGCTTGCGTTCCTACATAAGCTATCAATAAGTCGTTTTTGCCTTTTTCCATCGATTGATTGTAGTAAGCGTAAGTAGAATATGCCAAGGCGCGAGATTCTCTGATTTCCTGAAAAACAACACTGCTCATGCCGCCACCAAAATATTCATTGAACGCTCTAATTGCAGGAACTTGACTGATGTTAAACTCACCCAAAGAGCTGCGCCAATTGATTTCGGCTTGTACCATTTCATAATGAGTAAAGTACACCATGTTTTTGGTTTGCACTTGTGGTTTAAAAACAATAGCCGGAGGAATAACAAGGAACTGTTTTGGCACAACATGAAGTTGAGTAATGGTTTGGGCTGCCATCGTTTTTTCCTCAGGACCGTAGTAGAAAATGTGGTGTTTGTATTGGTTCAAACTTTTAATAATACTGATTAGTTCAGTTGCAGTAATTGCATTTAACTCAGCGTTATTAAGTAAGTAAGTTCTTGGATTGTTTTTGCCGTAAAGGGCATAAGTACTCAATGCTGAAGCAATCGCTCTTTTGTTGAGTTTTTCGTCTTCTCTTGATTTTTTAATGCTTTCTATGTAATCTTTTAAAGCTTGATTGTCTCCTTTGGCATTGCTCAATAAATGCTCGAATAAGGTTAAAGCTTCTTTAAAGTTTTGTTGAGGTCCACTTAAGTATATGTAACTTCTTTTGTCGCCTGCAGAAACGCCATAATTACAAGCCAATTGATAAAACTTTTTACTGATTTCATCTGCTTTGTATTTGTCGGTTCCTATGTATTGTAAATACTCAATTGCTAAAGGCATTTTTTTGTTGTTAAAACGCCCCATGTCTAACACATAATACAATGTAAACAACTGATTGTCTTCATTCTTTTTGTAATAAAAATCTAGACCAGCAATTTTTTCTTTTTGTAAACTTTGTTGGTAATCTACAAAAACAGGAAGCATAGAATCCGCTTCCTCGCTCAATAAATCATTGACAAATAAAGACGTTTTATCTCTATTCAGCGCGACTTCGGTAATAGCTGGTTTTTCTATTTTTGCAATTTGAGGCTTTTCACCTGTACGTTTGTATACAACGGTATAACCATTGTTGTAATATTCATTGGCAAAGTCCATTATTTCTTGTTTGGTTACCAAACTCATTTTGTAATTGTCATTCAATACATCTATCCATTTGCGGTCGGTAACAAAAGCGTCTAATAAGGAGTAGGCAACACTTTCATACTGTTCATATTGCTTAATTTCGTCAACCATGTTATTGGTAATAATCCCTTTTAGTAATTCATCATCAAATTCACCTTTTTTAATTTTTTCAATTTGTGATAAAATCAGTTCTCTTAATTCCTCCAATGACTGACCTTGTTTTGGAGAACCATAAAATAAGTGAACAGAATAATCTTTCATAAACTCAGGCGAACATCCTGCATTCAATGCTTTTTGTTGTTTCACCAAGTTCAAATCTATCAAACCAGCTTTACTATTGCTTAGCAATAAATCTATCACTCTTACCATCAATGCTTCTCTGCTCGAAATACCGTCAAAGCGCCATCCCATCACCAAGCTTGCTTCATCTGGGCCAGTAATTGAAATACTGTCAGGGCGACCTCTTGGATATTCTATTTCAGGTTTAAATTCAGGAATTGGTGCAGGTTTCATAAATGAAAAATGATGGTCAATCATTTCTATCAATTCATCAGGATTAAAATCACCAGCCATTATAATTGCCATGTTATTAGGCACATAGTAAGTATTGTAGTATTCTCTGATTTTTACCAAAGAAGGGTTTTTTAAATGTTCTACAGTTCCAATGGTTGTTTGAGTACCATAAGGGTGCTTGCGAAATAAACTTGCAAACAAGCCTTCATACACTTTACTCATGTCGTTGTCCAATGATATATTTTTTTCTTCGTAAACAGCTTCTAGTTCGGTGTGAAATAATCTGAATACTGGTTGACGGTATCTTTCAGCCTCCAATTGTACCCATTGGTGTATTCTGTTAGAAGGAATATTGTTAACATACACTGTTTGTTCAACGCTGGTAAAAGCATTGGTCCCTTGTGCACCTATAGATTGACAAACTTTGTCGTATTCATTGGCAATACTGAATTGTGAAGCAATGCTACTGATACTGTCTATTTGTCTGTAGATAGAAGTTCTCAATTTTTCATCTTTCGTTTGATTGTATTTTTCGTAAAGTTGGTCTATTTGTTTCAAATAAACGCTTTCTTTGGCATAATCTTGAGTGCCATATTGGTCGGTACCTTTAAATAAAAGGTGTTCCAAGTAATGGGCTAATCCTGTATTGTCGGCAGGGTCATTTTTGCTACCTGCTTTTACGGCAATAAGTGTTTGAACACGTGGTTGTTCTTTGTTTACAGATAAAATAACAGTAAGTCCGTTGGGAAGCACATACCATCTTGCACCAGTTGGGTCGTTTGCCACTTTGGTATAGGTGTATTTTCCGTTCGTTGTTTTACCGTATGTTGAGTAGCGGGTTTGTGAATTGACTTGAAAACCAAGCAATACAAAGCAGATTAATAAAAATTTGTTCATTTTGATGAATAAAAAGGATTTCAAAAATAGATAAAAAATAAGGTTTTGAAAATAAATTTACAGATAAATACGCTTGTTTATCTAAAATAGCAGAAGATTACTTACAGTTGTTTTACCATTTTTGAGTGAGGAATTCCCACTTCTGTAAATTCACTTCCTACGATTGTATAATTGATTTTGAGATAAAAGGGGACAGCGGTTTGGCGGGCGTTGAGTTCCATAGTTTTATAGCCATTGTCACGGGCCCATTTTTCGGCATACATAACCATTTCTTTGCCCACACCCATGCCTTGGAATTCATTTTTAACGGCAACCTGTCTCATTTTTAGGGTATGGTCAGCGCTGTTTTTTAATAACAGCACTCCTGCCAATTGGGTATTAAGATAACAACCTATGTGCACCTGAGAGGATTCTTGTTCCAACTCCTCATTGGTAAAATCCAAACCTAAGGGAGTTCTCAGTATTTCCCTTCTCAGCTGAATAGAGAATTTTTGTTCGGGACCACCAAAGGAGAGTATTTCGCAACGCATGGATATGTTATATAATTGAAAAAGCAAATTTAAGGGAAAATAGTAAAATTTGTTTGGAATCAATTTTATACCAATGATGATCAAGGAAAGTTGATTTTAAAAAACATAAATACAAACCTTTTCTAAGTAGTCAAATAAAAATCTATTGTAATTTCATCGTTTTTTTGCACTTTTGAAACTTCAAATACATTAATTCGTCACATGAAAAAAAATTTATTGACCCTGTTTTGTCTGGCCCTTAGTCTTTCTTTGTTTGCCCAAGATACTATTCGTAATAAAAAAAATGGTTCCTACTTTTTTACAAAATTAGCTGATTGGGAATCAACTGATGTGCAAGACCAAAATAGAACAAGCACTTGTTGGAGTTTTTCTTCCTTGTCTTTTTTCGAAAGTGAATTGATAAGAATGGGGAAGGGTAAGCACAACTTAAGTGAAATGTTCGTGGTAAGAAATGCTTATATCGGTAAAGCGGACATGTATGTGCGAATGATGGGCTTACACAATTTCGGCCCAGGTGGTGCTTTCCACGACTTGCCTTGGGTTATTCGCCGATATGGTATCGTACCCGAAGAGGTTTATAAAGGATTGAACTACGGAATAGATAAACACAATCATGCCGAATTAGATGCAGTGTTGAAAGGGATTGTTGATGCTGTAAAAGACAATCCACAAGGCAAACTTACCAATGCTTGGAAAGGTGCTTTTATGGGGGCTGTTGATGCCTATTTGGGTAAAGTGCCCGAAAAATTTACTTACCAAGGTAAAGAATACACACCCATTTCTTTCTCAAATGCTTTGGGTTTAAATATGGACGATTATGTATCCTTGACTTCGTTCAATCACCATCCTTTTTACTCGCAATTTGCTATTGAGGTTCAAGACAATTGGGCCATGATGCAAAGTTATAATATCCCATTAGATGAATTACAACAAGTGGCAGTTCATGCACTGAACAAAGGCTTCACTTGGGCTTGGGGCGCCGATGTGAGTGAAAAAGGATTCTCTTTCAAAAATGGTTTGGCCATTGTTCCTATGCACGATTCTTTGATAGCGCAACATGGCAAAGATAGTAAAGGATTTAATAATCCGGGTGCTGACAGAACAGGGGCGGCTTTCAACCAACCGATGCCCGAAAAAGACATTACCCAAGCGCTAAGACAAGAAGCGTTTGACAATTACCAAACCACTGACGACCACGGTATGCACGCCACAGGTTTGTACACCGACCAATTGGGGAATAACTATTTCAAAATTAAAAACAGTTGGGGTAAAGCCAATGAGTGTGATGGTTATTTTTATTGTTCTATGCCTTATTTTAGATACAAAACCATCAATATCTATTTACACAAAAGCGCTTTGCCTAAAGAGTTGGCTAAAAAATTGGGTATTAATCAATAATTGATTGATTGAGCCATGAGGTTTTCTGCCTGTTCTTCTGAACAATCGTTGGAATTGCTAGCCGGTTTGGCGCACCGCATTTGGAATGATTATTACCCGCCTATTATTGGTCAAGCTCAGGTGGACTATATGCTGAATGCCTTTTATAGTTATGCTGCACTCCAAGAGCAAATAAAGGAAGGACAACAGTTTTTTATCATCGAAGAGGAGCAACAAGCCATTGGTTTTTTCTCAGTAAGTGCCAAATCGGAACAGGAGGTATTTATCAATAAATTTTACATTCAAACGATGCTACATGGCAAGGGATACGGTGCTAAAGTAATGGGTGAGATTAAGGAAAAGTTCAAGGGCAGTCGTTTGTCACTAACGGTAAACAGACAAAACTACAAAGCGATTAATTTTTACTTCAAAGAAGGATTCAGAATCAAAGAAGTCGCCGATTTTGACATCGGTAATGGGTATGTTATGAACGATTTTGTAATGGTTTTTGAATCCTAGTGGGTTGTGGTTTTTTAAGATTAATTTATTGATTTTGAGAATCAATATGGTTTATAAAGTCAACCTCTACAAAGTCATCATTATCTAAAATAATTTCCTCGTTTTTGTATATTTTTTGAACATTTTCTAATGCCTCATTAATAGAATTAGCATTGATTTCAATAATCCTTGAAAGGGTTTCTTTTACTTCGATTTTAAATTTTTTCATATAAATATATTTTATCTCTTACATAAGTGTTGTTAAGCCAAAAACAATGTTTCGTATATTCTTTTGCTTTCGTCAATTTGTCTTTGGTTGGCAAAGGATAGGTGTCTGCTGCATTTATAGCGTGTGGTCTAACGTGAGATACAGAATTGAAAGATTTGTTAGGAAAGTTTGTATAACGAATTGTTCCAATAACTTCCTTTATAATTTTGCCTTTTGAAACAATCTCTTTTGTCCTTGACCAAACTTTTTCTGCTTCAAGAATGTCAGCATATGGCATATTCCAAAACTTGACTTTTCTCAGAACTAATTGCTTGTTTTCAAATTGAAAAAAAACAAATAAAAATTTATGTTCCAAAATGTCTTTGAAATTAGACTCGTCCCATTCTTCATTTACTATTTCTTCGTATTTGAAATTTGGAAATGAAATATCCTCTTTCGGTAAATTGTTTTCTTTTAGTCTTACTGTCTTTACGATGATTTCAGCCTTTTCAAATTCTTCAATTCCTTTGTCAAGTTCAATTCCTAAAATTGCTTTTGTAAGATTAGCGTAAAAGCTTTTTGCAGTTGTGTTCAATTCAACTCCTGTTAAAGCAATTATTTGGTCAACAGTCTTGCCGTAATATGGCTTGAATTTAGAAATTACAATCTCTTCTATCGTTTGTTTTTTTGCAACTTCAACTGAATGAATTAATTTTCCATAAATCCCAGCTTCTTCGTTGGCTATTGAAGCTATGATATGATTAACATAACCTTGTTTTAGTGAGTAAGCTCTTTGTTTAGCTGGAATGTCGCTAAAAGGTTGTTTCCTAACTGATGAAGAGTTTGCTCCTTTTGTGCAAGCTCCCAAATAAAAAGTATCACCTTCTGAAAGTTCGTGTGCTTTTCCGTCAGCAATTTTTTGTTTGATTAACTCCCAATCCTTTTTTATTATTTCTAAGTCTGTACTTGTAAAATTCCACTCGTCAACAAGTTTTATTAAGTAATCTAAAATGTCAAAACCTGCATGGTGTATATAGAAAATCAAAAGAATGTTTGCATTCTTTTTCCAAAAGTCACTATTTTCAAATTGTTGATTTACAACATCTTTGTAATTGATTATGTTTAGCACTAGTCGTTCCTTTGAACGATATTCATTATTCTTCAACTGCTTTAAAGGAGAACTTTTGAGTTCCATGCCAATCTCAAAGAAGTCTGCTTCTGATTTGGAATTTGGGTCATAACCAAAATAAAACTTTTCAAGTATCTGTCCGAAGTTCCCTTTACCTGTGTATTTGTGTTCTAGAATTTCAGGATCGCAAATCTCTCTTAAAGTTTTTCCTTTAAGAAGTTTAGCGTAAGCAAGTACTGTCTTTTTATCTTTCGGATTGTAAGGCAACTTCATTCCTGATTTTTTGATTTAAAGCAATTCCAATTTTTTCTATTACACCTACAACCAAAGCGTTGCCCATAAAGAAAGCTCGTTTTGTATCTGAAACACCATCAAGTTTTGTATGGTCGTCTGGAAACATATTTAAACGTTCAAGTTCAACTGGTGATAATCTTCTATAACCTTTAGGCGTTTGAATAACGTGTTTAAATCTTGATGGAGATTTTCCACCTTCACCAGTTATAATTGTTCTTGAAGGTTTGTCTAATGGGTCAGGGAAAATCATTCCTCCTTCACTATAATGATATTCAAATCCTTCTGCATTTTTTCGCATTTCCTTTTTTGGCCCTTTTAAATATATCCATTTATCAAGATCTTTATTGTCGATGTAAAATTCTGATGTTACTTCACCGTTTTGAATAAGGTCTTTCAAAATCGTGAATTTCCCATCATAGTTTGGTTTAGTTTTTATTGTTGTAACTAATCCATCAATCATTAAACCACTATTTTCAAAAAGTACTGTCTTTCCCTCCTTGTTGAAATTTTCAGAAATTGAAACTATATCTCCTTTGAGCTTAAATTCAGTTTGAAATAAAGTGTTATCTGATGTAGTAGGAAATGCCTCTGCCAAAGTGCCTTCTTCTAAAATCCATTCTTTAGGTGCAACTACTTTAATGTTTTCATAAATGTTTGTTCCTTTAAGGTATGCCAATATAAAAACTCTTCTTCGTCTTTGTGGCATTCCATATTCAGCAGCATTTATCACTCGCCACTCAACAGCATAATCCAATTCATTTAAACTTTGTAATATAATTGCAAAGTCTCTACCTCTTTGACCTGATGGAGATATAAGAATTCTGTCAACATTTTCAAGGAATAAATATTTTGGTTTGTTCTGTTTTTCGGAAAGAATTTTGTGGATGCTCCACCACAAAACACCTTTCTTGCCAATAAGTCCTTTTGAATTTTTCAGCGTTGTGGCAACCGAATAATCTTGACAAGGGAAACCGCCCACTAGCAAATCGTGGTCGGGAATTTTAGAAACATCAACTTGCGAAATGTCTTCATTTAAATGACTGCTTTTCCCAAAACGATTTTCATAAACTAACGAAGCATGTTGGGTTTTTGTTGATGGTTCCCATTGATTACTCCACAAAACTTTATAAGGCGTTTCCATTACTTTTTTATATCCTGATGACGCAGATTTCCCATTCCAGCCTTCAAGTCCTAGTCGAAAGCCGCCAACACCTGCAAATAACTCTACTACTTTAATTTCATTTTCCATTGTGAATAGTTTTTAGGTATTTTACTTTTTCCTCTGCAACTTTTAATATACTCAAATCTGCTTGCTCATCAAGTATTTTATATGCAATTTGATCACTTAAGAAATCATTTTGTAATTCTTTTTCATCTACTTTGAAAAGAGTAGCTACTTGTCGAATAATTTGCTTGGTTGGTTGTCTCTCATTGCGTTCAATCTTGGCAAGAAGAGAGGTGTCAATACTAATTTGCTCAGATACAAATTTCAAGGTTAAGCCTTCGTCCTCTCTTAAGCTTCTTAGATGCTCCCCAAATGATTTTGTTTTTTTTATTGTTGGCATATTGGTCAAATCGTGTCCAAAAATAAATAAAAAAATTTAATGGACAAAAAAAGTCCAATTAAGTTATTAACAAATCATTTTTTATTCATTTTCTCTGCACAATAAACCCAATAAAGGTGCGTTCATTTAATAGATGAAAGTAGAACTACATGGATTTTTAAATTTTACACGCCATGAACTTCAAACTTCTATTTTTTTCGATGCCAATCGTGGTCATTGTACTTTTAAGTGCTTTTGTCACTAACCATTCACACGAATATACCCTGTCTGAGGCGCTTGCCAAAAAGCTGATTTCGGTGCAGTTTTATAACAATACCAAATCTTCCCACTATGGGCAACCTATTCAATTGCAAGTAACTAACCTAAAGAATTATCCTGTCAAAATTAAAGTAGAAAAGGGGAGTTTGATAGAGCCTGATTTGCCGCAATACCAAACCATTATTATAAGCAACGATGTTCAAATGCCTTTGGCTGCACTTCAAGAAAAAAGCAGTCAGTTGCTGTATGGATTTTGTGTTGAATCGCACGATGCCGCGCCGGGGAGTAAAAAAATAAGCTATCAGTTGGGCAAAAAAGCTGAACCTAAAGTGTGTTCTATGGTCGATTTTATCTCAAAGGAAGATTTGCAAGGGACTTACGAAGGGCAAAATGCACTGTGGGTTTTGGTCAACAATCAAGCTTTGGAGAATGTAATAGGTTTTGATACGGTAAGCACTAGCAAACTTCACAAGTTTATGTCGAAATTAACTGGAAAGCCAATGCCTCCACCTCCTTCTAAGAATGATTATAAACGCAATTATTACGCTAGTGATTACCGTCCCAAAATTCAGATTAGAGGGAATGTGGAATTGCAGGGTCCACGAAGTTGTAAAGTTAGAATTGGTCTATTCGACACTGCTAATATTTGTGTAAGGGAACTTTATGTCAACAATGCTTTGCCCAAAGGGCATCAAAAATTAAGTTACGGTTTTGATGCTTCTGAATACCAAAATAGGTTTTATTATATCAAAACAATGGTGGATGATGTGATTGTTTTTCACAGCCGTTATGATTTAAAAACTGGAAAAATTTGGATGGTGGAAAGGCGTTTTTAAGTACATCGGTAATGGCATTTTGGGTGTCATAGACTTTAATGCATATTTCTGTAAGCCACCCTTAAACCCTGATTAAGTATTAGAACTTCGTAATGAGAGTTAAATGTCAAAAAATCAGTTTCTTAAATTTTGAAAAGCATCCACATAGGCGGATGGTTAAAAAAGTTAAGATACAACTGATTTAAAGAGATTTAGCTCGTAATAGATTTTCTAATGCTTAATTTGGGTTACACATAAGCGTTCATATCCTTATATTTGCAGCATGAATTTTGAAAATTCGCTTGCTTTTGCACAGAAGTTAGACAGTAGCGACAGTCTTCAATCCTTTAGAGAAAAGTATTTTATCCCTCAAATTAACGGGAAAGAAGCCCTTTATTTTACAGGTAATTCCTTGGGATTACAACCCAAGTCGGTATTGTCTGCGTTACAAACGGAGTTGGAAGATTGGAAAAATTTGGGTGTCGAAGGGCATTTTCATGGCAAAAATCCTTGGTTTCACTACCACAAGTTTTTGACCAATGGCGCTGCTTCAGTAGTTGGGGCCAAACCCATCGAAGTGGTGGTAATGAATCAACTGACCTCTAATCTTCATTTTTTATTTGTTAGTTTTTACCGCCCAAACCAACAAAGGTTTAAAATCATAATGGAAGCAGGTGCATTTCCAAGTGACATGTATTTGGTGGAATCTCAAGTGAAGTTTCATGGGTTCAATCCAAGTGAGGCCATTGTTGAGGTTAAGCCACGTGAAGGAGAATACACGCTCCGCCATCAGGATATTTTGGACACTATCGAAGCGCACAAAGACGAGCTTGCTTTGGTGTTTTTTAGTGGGGTTCAGTATTACAGTGGTCAGGTGTTTAATATCAAAGAAATTACAGAAAAGGGACATGCTTGCGGTGCCGTTGTAGGGTTCGATTTGGCGCATGCTGCCGGTAATATTGAGTTAAAGTTGAACGAATGGAATGTAGATTTTGCAGCTTGGTGCAGTTACAAATATTTAAACTCTGGTCCAGGTGGTGTGGCAGGTGCATTTGTTCACGAAAAACACGCTACAGATTCTAGTTTACCACGATTTGCAGGTTGGTGGGGACACGATGAACAAGAGCGATTCAAAATGTTGAAAGGATTTGTACCCGAAGAAGGCGCTGCAGGTTGGCAACTGAGCAATGCCCCTGTTTTTAGCATGGCTGTTCACCGCGAAGCACTTCATTTATTTGAGGCTGCGGGAATGTCTGCATTGACAGAAAAAGGTAAAAACTTAAATGCCTATTTGCAATTTGTGATAGAAGAGGCGATGAAACACAATGCCTTATTGAATTTTAAAATTATAACACCTCCTTATCCCGAAAGAGGTTGTCAAATCAGTTTGTTGACAGATGATAATGGCAAAATGATTTTTGATTATTTAACCCAAAATGGAGTGATTGCCGATTGGCGAAATCCAAATGTTATCCGTTTAGCACCCGTTCCAATGTATAATACTTACCAAGATATTTACACATTTGGAGCCTTATTAATGAATTATAAATAAATGACCATATACAAAGAACTTGCGCTTACCGCAAAGGAACCGTTTGATGAAAATGTAGATATTATCTCTGCTTATTTGGGTGAATTTGGTTTTGAAGGCTCTGCCGAAGACGAAATTATTAAAGCCTATATCGCAGAGGACTTGATGGGCAATGATGAAATTGTTATTTTAGTGGAACAATTGATAGAAAAAAACTTGATTGAACCAACGTACACCATTGAATTAATAGCACCTAAAAATTGGAATGAAGAATGGGAGAAAAATTATTTTCAACCTATTTTAATTGGTGACCAATGTTTGATAAAAAGTAGTTTTCACCAAACCGATATTAAGGCCAATTATGAAATAGTAATTGACCCAAAAATGAGTTTTGGAACTGGTCACCACGAAACCACAAGTATGATGGCTGAATTTTTATTGGAGCTCCCAATGAAAGACAAAACAGTGCTTGATATGGGAACTGGAACAGGAATATTAGCGATATTGGCAAGTATGTTGGGTTGTAGCAAAGTTATTGGGATAGACAATGACAGTTGGTGTTATGAAAATGCCCAAGAGAATTTAGAAAAAAACAAGATACACAATGCCGAAATTATACTAGGGGATGCAGGTTTACTTAAATCATATCCTGCTACTTTTGACATTGTAATTGCAAACATTAACAGACACATTTTGATTTCAGATATTAAATACTATGTCAAAGCCATGAAGAAAAACAGTATCTTGTTATTGAGTGGTTTTTACAAAGAAGATTTTGATGCGATAGATGCTGTATGTCAACAAAATAATTGTGTGTTTGTAAACAGCAAAACAAAAAACAATTGGATGAGTGCCGCTTTTAAGAAAAACGAAGATGAAATTAGTAAATAGAATAGCCATTATTACGGGTGTAAGTAAAGGCATAGGAGAATCGCTGTGCAAACAATTGCTTACAGAAGGTTGTGTTGTTGTAGGATTGGGAAGAAATAACAATGCTATTCAACATGAAAATTACCAATTTATACCCACCGATGTTCGCAATGTGAGTGAAGTAAATGCGGCCATTGAACAGGTTTTGGCTAGCAGACACGGGAAAATAGATATTTTAATTAACAATGCCGGTTTGGGTTACTTTGGTAACGTAGAAGATTTGCCACTTGAACAATGGGATGAAATGTTTCAAACCAATATCAACGGCATGTTTTATTGCACACGCAAAGTGGTACCTGTAATGAAAGCCAATGGGGTAGGACATATTATCAATATTTCGAGCACGGCCGGTTTGGAAGGAATGCCAATGGTTAGCGCCTATTGTGCTACAAAATGGGCGGTAAAAGGGTTCAGTGAAAGTTTGTGGAAAGAGCTTAGAGATTTCAAAATCAAGGTGACTTGTGTTTATCCAGGCAGTGTAAAAACGGATTTTTTCAGAAACAGTCCTTCTATTCAGCCACATGACTACATGTTGATGCCCGATGATGTTGCGGCCATGATTGTGTATTCATTAAAAACACCCGACAATTTCCATCAAGTTAATTTAGAAGTAAGACCATTGCAACCCAAAGGTCCTAAATCTGTACAATAAAATTCCTATTTTAGAGTTCTTATTATTTTAAAATAAAAATGATTAACTTTGTTTAAAATATGAAATTCTGGACGAAACTCTGTGTTATTTTGATTTCTTTGGTTTTAATGCAATCGTGTCGCAAGGACGATGCTGTTTTAAAATCTGCAGGAACACTAGGTTTTTCAAAAGATACCGTATTTTTTGACACTGTTTTCACTCGCTTGCCGAATACCGCTTATCCTAGGTCAATCAACAAAAGATTTATGATAAGAAACCCTTACAAAGAAACCGTTTTTGTAAATGCAAGGGTCATGGGAGGCAGTGCTTCATCCTACCGTTTCAATGTGGACGGACGATTTGGGAAAGAAATAGCAGACATAGAAATATTGCCCAAAGACAGTGCTTGGGTGTTTGTAGAATGTACGTTGGAACCCAATCAATTGACACAACCTGCCTTAGTACGCGACAGTATTGAATTCGAAACCAATGGCAATAGACAGTATGTGCAATTGGCTGCTTATGGTTGGGATGCCTATTATTTCAATGATACCTTATTTGAACAAGATGTTACATTAACAAAAACGGATAAACCATACGTGATAGTCAATACCTGTTTTGTAGATGAGGGTGTTACAATGACCATTGGCCCTGGGGTTCACATTTACAGTACTGCAAATTCGGTGTTTGTAAGCAATCCCAATAGAATTATCAATGTGAGTGCAATCAATGTGTTAGGGACATTGAAAGTAAATGGAACATCCGACAATCCCGTTATTTTTGAAGGGGACAGATTGGACGTAAAATTCAAAGACCTTCCAGGACAATGGAGAGGTATTCGTTTTTTTAGAGGGAGTGTAAACAACGAAATACGTCATTCTGTTATAAAAAATGCAACCATTGGCGTGTGGGTAGATTCATTGTCGGAAAACACACAAGAGAATCTCAAAATATACAATACCATTATCAAAAACATCAGTGCTTATGGCGTGTTAGGACTAACTGCACAAATTTATATGGAAAATAGTGTGGTTGCCAATTGCGGTGCCAACACAGTGCTAGGTTATTGGGGAGGATATTACACTTTCAGACATTGCACCTTTTATGCAGGTGGGGGCAGAAGAGACCCACATTTGATTTTCAATAATCAATTGCGCAATGACAAAAATGAAGTGACTAGAACATTCCCTATAGGATATGCTTTTTTGAATAGCATTATTTGGGGGCCTAATCAAACAGAAATTGGTTTTGATATAAGCACGACTGTAGTTCCTGATTTTGCAGTATTTAGGTCGAGCATTATACGTTCCAAAACAGCCTTTGGTGGAAACGATTTGTTGTTTAATACCGATCCATTGTTTAAGCAAATTGGAACATCCGATTTCAAATTAAACGCAGGTTCACCAGCTATTAACAAAGCCAATGTCAATTTCTCTGTTTCAGCCGATTTGGATGGAAAAGTAAGAGACAGTGAGCCAGATATTGGTGCTTACGAATTTTAATATTTAAAGATGAAAATAAAACTACTTATAATTGCCGCTTTTTTAGTCGTTACAAATCCAATAAAAGCACAAAGTAAAATGTGTATGTGTAGCGCAGATTCGGGCATTTTTTTTCCGCAATACGAAATTGGTCTTAGTTCAAACATCATGTTTGAATACCCTTTAAGTAAAACAATTTTCAATGGGTTTATGGTCAAAAAACATTTCCCAAAATTTATATTGAGAGCAGGTGTAAATCAAAATAGCGGTCCCTTTGATTTTAAAGTAACTGGAAATACCTTTGGAAGCAGAGACAGTGGCTCATTTAAGTTAACAACTCTAAGAGTGGGGATTGAAAAAGTATTTTTCCCAAGTAAATTATCCCCTTATGCTGCAGGCGACCTTTTTTATGCAAAATCTTCGTCAGAGGGAGTCTTTGCTGATTGGGGAGGGATTAGAGGAACCTATTTAGAAAGGTCCTACAATAATGTGTCAAACAGAATCGGAATTATGCCCTCATTTGGAATTAAATACAGACCAATATCACAATTGTCAATAGGGATAGAAACCAACTTCTCGATTTATTTTTATAAAAATAAATTTAATGATTTAACTAACAACAATACCAATAATACAACCGGTCTCAATGGGGCTATTGTTCGTTCAGCCTTGTTTACTATCAACTACCATTTATTCGAAAAATAGTTAGATTGTAAGCGAATTATCGTTTTATCTTGTCTAAGATAACAAACTCAAAATCATACAAATGTTTTTCGTCTTTAGGGTGATGTTCCGAGTAGGATTGTTGCCATTCCTCGGGGTTCCATTCAGGGAAAAAAGTATCTGCATTGTCAAACACGTGGTTCACAATAGTAATGTATAAACAATCTGCTATTTGAATCAATTCGCGATACACTTGTCCACCCCCAATAATCATCAATTCTTCGGTGTTTTCAGGAAGTGCTTTTATGGCTTCTTCGATAGAAAAGACATGTATAAAACCCTCTATGATGTCCTCGTTTTTGGAAGAAATAACCAAGTTCAAACGGTTAGGCAAGGGCTTGCCTAGAGAGTTCATGGTGTTTCGGCCCATCAACATGGGTTTGCCTTTGGTATGTTTTACAAACCATTTAAAATCATCGGGTAAGTGCCACATCAATTGGTTGGCTGCCCCTATGGCAAAGTGTTTGTCGATGGCAGCTATAAGCGATATTTTCATAGTTAATCTTTAAAAAAATGTTTCCCTTGGGTGTTAATGACACCACGTTTTTGATTTAAAATAATCATGGCATAGCCATTTTTAAAAGCAGAAGCCCCGTCGTAACGGTGGGGTATCAAAAGTCTGCAATTAGAGTTCATGTAGCCCCATTTTCCTTCCTTGTCTCTAACGGGAATCAGGCCATTGCCTATTTCACCCACTTGGGTAGGTTTGGTTTGGAATTGCCCCATCACATAAAAGTTTTTATCCATAATTCTTAAATCAGGCATATACATTCCCAAAATACCCAAATACAATGAATCACCTATGTGTTTGGCATAAGAAAATAAGGGAGAAAATCGTTTTTGTCTGTCAAGGAAGTAGTAATCCCAACCTATGTCATTTCTGTTTTTAATCACACATTTACCATCTCTGAATTCTTTTTCAATGGTAATGTATTCGGAATAATCAAAACTATCGTTAATAAAGTCACGCATAATGACTTCACCGCTACTGTCAATAAATTGGAGCACGTAAGTCATGTCATAAGGGGCAATTTTGCTTCTGGTTTTTACATAAACTGGCGCTATTCCCTCCGAGAAAATACCTGCTGGAATGATGCTATCAGGTAAAGATAATGTTTTGCCTTGTTTGTCTATGTAAAAGTATTTTCCTTTGCTTATACTCAACAAAAAACCAGACTGAAATTTTTGGGAACTGGTGTCAAAATTAGGAGGTCTAACCCAATCGCCATTTCTGTTGATGATGCCAAGTTTTTTATTGACAGAAACAACGGCCAAACCCTCCGAAAAACTCTCCAAGGCATCGTAAGTTTTGTTGAAAACGGACAGTCCCAATGTGTTTATGTAATAGGATTTGAATTTGGTGTTTTGAACATGACAAAGGCCTTCGCTAAATTCCCCATGAAATCGATAAGCTTCTGTTATTATTTTACCTGTAGAGTTGATGCCGTAGAAAAGAGTGTCAATTTTTATGAAAGCAAAATCCTCGGTAAAAAATTCGGTTTCTTCGTATTGTGGTTCAATGATAATTTTGCCAGACGTGTCACTGTAACCCCATTTATCATTGACCCTGTATGGAATAATTTGAGCCAAAGATGCAGTAAGGGAAAAAGAACAAATGATATAAAGTAGAATATTTTTCATGAGCTTAATAGACACATTAATTACAAATTTAGTGCCTTATTGTTTAATATCCGAACAAACTTCTATTAAAACACTATTGGTGCTTTTGGGGTGTGCAAAGGCAATTGATTTGTTATCGGCGCCGTTTTTAGGAGCCTCGTGTATCATTTCTATGCCTTCTATTTTCAAACGTTTAATTTCCTCAGCGGCATCATCAACGCCAAAAGCAATGTGGTGAATACCCTCGCCTTTTTTTTCAATAAATTTGGCAATGGCACTTTCAGGTTTTGTAGCTTGAAGCAATTCAATTTTAGTGTCACCAACCATAAAAAAACTGGTAATAACGCCTTCACTTTCCACTTCTTCGGTTTTATAAGGTTGCGTATTTAAAAGTTTGGAAAATAATAGATTAGACGCTTCAATGTCTTTAACCGCTATGCCAATATGTTCAATTTTATTCATTTAAAAATATAAAGACAAAAGTATGTAATAATTTCGTTTTATTTGCGTTTGTAAAAAATCTATGTTCAAACATTTTATTGTTTTCGTGTTTTGTTTTTTTGTTGTATCTCATTTAAAGTCTCAATATATCATATACGGCTATGTTCAAGATTCTAGCTCATTAGAGAAGTTAATAGGAACGAATGTTAAAATCCTCAATGGAAATTCAGGGACTATTAGCAATAATTATGGTTATTTTAGTCTGAAAGCCAATAAGGACACCGTCATTTTAAGTATTTCACACATTGGGTATAAACAAACATATATTTCTATTAACAAAAATACGCCTATGCCTATCACCATTCCTGTAGTTCAGGAAGGCGTGATGTTTGATAATGTGACCTTTAAATTAAAGAAAGAATCAAAAATGGTAGAAGATGTGCAGATGAGTACCATCAATATTTCATCAAATCAAATAAAGATGTTACCACGGTTTATGGGGGAAACAGATTTGATAAAAGCCATACAACTGATGCCGGGTATAAAAGGAGGTTCTGAGGGAAGTTCAGGTTTGTATGTAAGAGGTGGTGGGGCCGACCAAAATTTAATCCTTTTGGATGGGGCTATGGTTTATAATCCTTCGCATTTATTTGGTTTTTTCTCGGTTTTTAATACCGATGCCATCAACAATGTGCAATTGCTAAAAGGGGGTTTCCCTGCAAGATATGGCGGACGATTAAGCAGTGTTTTGGACATCACCATGAAAGATGGGAATATGAAAAAATTTAAGGGAGAGGGGAGTATAGGTGCTTTGGCAAGTAAATTCACATTTGAAGGGCCTATTGTCAAAGACAAAGTGTCTTTTATGGTGTCAGCACGTCGAACTTATTTGGATTTAATATTACAACCCATATTGAAAGCTAGTTCAGGGAATCCCAACTTCAATCAAGGCTATTTTTTCTCCGATTTTAATGCCAAATTAAATTGGAAGTTGAATTCCAAAAACAGATTGTATTTAAGTTTTTACAACGGTATCGATAAATTTTATCAAGAAAATAAACCCTATTCTTATTTGTATGATGGTAATGTAATTAAAGAACAAAGTTTGGCGCGTAATCAATGGGGAAATCAATTGGCAACGCTTAAGTTTAACCAAATTGTCAATAAAAATTTATTTATAAATACACAGCTCAACCTGACTAAGTATTTTTATGAAATAGATGAGTCAATATCCAACAGTGAGCAAACCGATACAGGCTTAACAGAACAATACAATTTCAATGGATTTGGGAGTCGTATTAATGACATTACACTGAAAAGCGATGCTGAGTACAACCAAGGAAGACATTACCTAAGATTTGGTTTGTCGGCCATTCACCATCAATTTGTGCCGGGGCAAAGTAAAATTGTGTACAGAATGACAGGAGAGCGAAGTATAGATACTGCCTTTGGAAGTGGTAGAACAAATTCATTGGAAATGAGTGCTTATCTGGAAGATGATTTCGATTGGTCGACCCGATTCAAAGTAAATTATGGTTTGCATTTTAATCTTTACAACTACAAAAAGAGTTTTTTCCCAACGATACAACCCCGAATGGCAGTTCGCTACCTCATCAACAAAACGCTGTCATTAAAAGGTTCATTTGCCAACATGTCACAAAATATTCATTTACTGACTAATAATACCATTGGTTTGCCGAATGATTTGTGGGTTCCTGCTACCAATTTAATAAAACCTATGCGGTCGAACCAAGTTGCAATGGGAGTTGCCAAAACCTTAGGGAAATATGAGTTTACGTTTGAAACCTATTATAAAACAATGAAAAATGTAATTGAGTTCAAGGAAGGGGCCTCCTTTTTGAATGTCAATAATTCGTGGGAGAATAAAGTGGCTGTGGGTAATGGCGAAGCCTACGGATTTGAGTTTTTAGCACAAAGAAAATCAGGGAATTTTACAGGATGGGTTGGTTACACGCTTTCGTGGGTAAAACGCACCATTCCTGAATTAAACTTTGGAAAAGAGTTTTATTACAAATACGATAGCAGACATGATTTTTCTTTTGTTTTGAATTACAAGGATAATGAAAAATGGGACTACGGATTAGTTTGGGTTTACAGAACAGGCAATGCGCTAACTATGCCAACAGGGGCTTATCCTGGAGCAGTTATTGGTGGTTTGGCAGGTTCTGGTCTTGGTTATGGTACTGTTTATACCTATTCCGGTAGAAATAATTTTAGATTTGCCGATTATCACCGTTTAGATTTAAGTGTGACACGCCATTATAAGAAAAAATGGGGGATGATAGATTTGAATTTTAGTGTGTATAATGCCTACAGCAGAATAAATCCATTTTATTACAGAATAGGCACAGATTTTAAAGGGAATAAGCAAATAACCAGAGTGGGTTTGTTCCCGATTTTACCATCCGTTAACCTTGGTTTTAAATTTTAAAAATATGAGATATTTAGTTTTAATTCTAGTTGTTTTAGTGTTTTCTTCCTGCGAAAAAACAGAGAAAATAGAAGATTACCCAACCCATAAAAGTTTGTTGGTGTCCAATTGCATTTTCGACCAAAATACCGGTTTCCAATTTACACTTTCCAAAAGTTTATCACCTTTGGACAATGCCCCTTTTAGAGAGTTAGTTCACCCAAGGGCGTACGTAAAATTGTATGAAAATGATATTTTGATTGACTCTTTTGGCTTTAGAACGTTTAATAATAACACTTTTTTAGGAAGTGGGAATAGCCCTAAACCAAACTTTAAATACCGTTTTGAAGCCTTTTTCCCTGGTTTTGCAAAGGTTTCTGGTGAAGATGTTATGCCAGAAAGTATAGACATCGTGGATTTTAAATCAAGCAAAATAGTTAAGGATTATGACTATTCTAGAGCTTTAACTTTAGACATGGACTTGATATTGAGTAATACACACCAAAACAATGATTACATTATTTTAGAATTCAACAGACCGATAGATATTGATTCAAATGGTTCATATTTTTGGGAAGAGCTAGTCGACTTAAAATTAAAAAATGCAATATTTGAGTACGAGAAACTCGATAATAAACTTTACATAAAAACAAACGGTCAAAAACTTAATCAAATTAGTGTAAGAAGAGAATCAATTGAATATGCTTATGGAATTCAAAGTGCTCAGAACAAAATGCAAGTAAGTATTTCAAATTGCTCCAAAACAACCTTTGAATATTTAAGAAGATTTAATTTACAACGTAACAATGAGTTTGATCCATTTGCAGAACCGACCCCAATTTCTAACAACATAATCAATGGTTATGGTATTTTCGGCGCAATGGGCTTAACAATGAAGACTTTTACTTTTTAGGATTGATTGTTTAGCCTTTTTTAGAGTTATTTTCCTAAAATCCAAACAGAAAAGTAGAACAGCAATGCTTTGGATTTGTGAATTAATGGTATTAATTGCCCATAAAACATGACTAATTTCAAACATTTTCTAATTCAGCTTGTTATCTTTTTAATCGAAAATTGTAAAAAAACTGATAAATATCATTATTTTTGCACAATAGAATTAGTCTAAATAAGAATTATGTTAAAACTACCTATCTACCTAGATAATAATGCTACCACTCCCATGGATCCTAGGGTTTTGGAAGCTATGATGCCATATTTTACCGAAATATTCGGAAATGCAGCGAGCAGAAATCATCCATTTGGATGGAAAGCTGAAGAGGCTGTTGATTACGCAAGAGAGCAAGTGGCTGCCATTATTAATGCGGATGAAAAAGAAATTATTTTTACCAGTGGTGCTACTGAATCTAACAACTTAGCCATTAAAGGCGTGTTCGAAATGTATGCGGCTAAGGGTCAACATATCATAACCGTTGAAACTGAACATAAAGCGGTATTGGATGCTTGTAAACACATTGAAAAATTAGGTGCTCAGGTTACCTACTTAAAAACCAACGAACAAGGTTTAATAACTGTAAAACAAGTTGAAGATGCTTTACAACCCAATACAATTTTGGTTAGTATCATGTACGCCAATAATGAAATTGGAGTTATTCAACCGATGAAAGAAATTGGGGCATTGTGCCATTCTAAAGGGGTTTTGTTTCATACCGATGCCACCCAAGCAGTTGGTAAAATTCCGGTTGACGTAATTGCTGATAATATCGATTTGTTGAGTTTTACAGGTCACAAAATGTACGGTCCTAAAGGAGTTGGTGCCTTGTATGTAAGAAGAAAAAATCCAAGAGTTAAGGTAACTGCTCAAATGGATGGCGGTGGTCACGAAAGAGGTATGAGAAGTGGTACGCTAAATGTACCAGGTATAGTTGGCTTTGGTAAGGCTTGCGAATTGTGTAAAAATGAAATGCAAGTTGACACCGAACGTATCATCAAAATGAGAGACCGTTTAGAAAAAGAATTATTGGTGCTTGAAGAGTCATACATCAATGGAAGTAAAGAACATAGATTGCCGCATGTTAGCAATATGTCATTCAAATATGTTGAAGGAGAAGGATTGATAATGGGTGTTAAAAATATAGCCGTTTCATCAGGTTCAGCATGTACAAGTGCTAGTTTGGAACCAAGTTATGTGTTAAAAGCATTGGGTTTAGACGATGAGTTAGCTCATTCTTCATTGCGTTTTGGATTAAGCAGATTCACAACGGATGAAGAAGTGGATTACGCTATCAACCACGTGAAAGAAGCGGTATTGAAACTAAGAGAAATGAGTCCGTTGTGGGAAATGTTCAAGGAAGGGATAGATTTGAAGTCTATTCAATGGGCAGAACATTGATATTTTTGATTTTGTGATTTTTGAATTTTGATTTTAAATGAATAAAAGATGTACAGTGAATTTGCGGATAATTTGAAAAACCGAACCAAGCAATTGGCCATTAATGCATTAGCTGTATTGGAGAACGTTCAGTTTTCAAATGTTACCAGTGTATTGGTTAAGCAATTAACCAAGTCTGTAACTTCTGTAGGTGCAAACTATCGTTCAGCTTTAAGAGCTAAATCAAAAGCAGATTTCATATCAAAAATATCAGTCGTAATAGAAGAAGCAGATGAAGCATTATATTGGTTGGAATTGTTATACGAAACAAAAAAAATTAACGAAAGTGACTTTGAAAAATTACATAAAGAAACCAACGAAATATTAATGATAATGTCAAAAACCAAAAGCACTACTCAAGAAAATCTTAAAATCTAAAAAATTATATAGGTATCAAAAATCATAAATATTTAATCACTTAAATTAAAAAAAATCAAAAATTTAAAATCATAAATCAAAAATAAATCATGGCTTATTCAGAAAAAGTAATCGATCATTACAACAATCCAAGAAACATTGGAACGTTGGATAAAAATAAAAAAGAAGTTGGAACAGGTTTGGTAGGTGCGCCAGAATGTGGAGATGTAATGCGTCTGCAAATTGAGGTTGACGAAACCACAGGAATTATCAAAGATGCTAAATTTAAAACTTTTGGTTGCGGAAGCGCTATAGCCTCTTCTTCATTAGCGACAGAATGGCTTAAAGGTAAATCAGTTGATGATGCATTAAAAATTGACAACATGGATATTGTTGAAGAATTGGCATTGCCACCTGTAAAAATCCATTGCAGTGTATTGGCTGAAGATGCCATAAAGTCTGCTATTAATGATTACAGAGTTAAAAACGGTTTAGCACCGATTGAGGACGATAAAAAACACTATTAGTAGGATATAGGGGTTAGGAAAAAGGATTTAGGGGTTAGGAAAAAGCCGTGACTAGGCTCAGCCAAGTGGGTTAGGAGTTAGGGGTTACCTTGACTAGGCTCAGCCAAGTGGGTTAGGGATTTTCCTTAATATTGCCAATGTTGTGGGACGAAAAGATTAATTAATGACATTAAAATCAATCTGATAGATATGGAACGAAAATTGTAATATCAATTAAGAAGAACTATTAAAATCATAAAAAATCAACCGTGAAGTATTATTAAAATCATTCCGATAGCTATCGGAACAAAAATCAAAAATCAACCGCGAAGCAGCATTAATACAATTTAAAAAAACAAATTAAAACATTAATAAAATAAATTATGTCAGCAGATATAACAATAACAGATAGAGCACTTGATAAAGTTAAACAGTTGATGAGTCAAGAAAATATGGGTCCAGATTATTTTGTAAGGGTTTCAGTAAAAGGTGGCGGTTGCAGTGGTTTAAGTTATGATTTAGATTTTGACAACGAGCCAAAAGACGGAGACCAAGAATTTATTACGAATTCAATTAAAGTAGTTTGTGATTTAAAAAGTTACTTGTATTTGGCAGGTACAGAATTGGACTTTACAGATGGATTAAATGGTAAAGGATTCAACTTTATCAATCCTAATGCCAAAAGAACTTGTGGATGCGGTGAAAGTTTTGCCGTTTAGATTACGATTTCGTTTTTATATTTTAGTTAATAAAAAAAACCTCCCTGTATACAAGGAGGTTTTTTTATTGAATATCAGTTTGGTTTTATTTAGCACTTGCTTTGATAGTCCAAACAACATCTGCTTTTAAATCCATAGCAGGAATTGGTCCTGAACTAACTCCTTTAACTCTGTAAGTAAAAGTAGTGGCTTTAATGTAATTGGCCAAATTTTCATTGCTATTTACGGTTAATGTCAAATTGTTTTGACCGTCTAAAACAGGATTTTTTGAAGCAATAAGCACTTCAGGATTTCCATCTGCTGCAATGTATAACTCTATTTTTTCAATAGAATTGAAATTTAAGGTTGAGTCAGTAATACTAACTTTAGCAGAACGAAGGGTTAATTCATCCAACAAGTCGAGCGAAGTATTGTTTTTTTCGAGTTCTTGTTTTAATGAAGATGTTAAAACAGATTCACCTATCACATATTCACCAGGAGCTTCGATAGCTTCGACAGAAAGAGTTGCTTCAGTGGTGTAATCAAAGTTAATGCTTGTTAATTTTTCAAGACATCCGCCCATAGTTAATACACTGATAAAGAGGATTAGGCTGGTATTTATAAAAAGTTGTTTCATGGTGTGATTATTTTTATTAATTAAGTTACAAAGGTAAATAAATGATTTTAATTGTTATCAAAGATTTTTTTAAGGGCTACATTTATTGATTTTCCATCGGTTTTTCCTGCTAGGTTTTTCATAGCAACGGGCATTATTTTACCAACTTCTTGCATACCATTGGCACCAACTTCGGCGATTATAAGTTTTAGCGCATCAATAAGTTCGCTTTCACTCATTGCTTTTGGTAAATAAGTTTCAATGACGCTCAATTCTTCTTTTTCTTTTTGAGCTAAATCATTTCGATTTTCTTTTTCAAAAATTTCAATACTGTCTTTACGTTGCTTTGCCATTTTCATCATGGCTTTCATCGCTATTTCGTCATTAATGTCCTTATTGCCTGTTTCAGACCCTGCAATCAAAAAGGCTGATTTCATTGCACGTATTGCTCTCAAACGAATTTCATCTTTCGCTTTCATCGCGTCGATTAAGTCTTTATTTATTTTTTCTACTAAGTTCATTGTTGTTATTTTTATACTGCAAATTTAAGGAATTATCATTTAAAAGAGATATATGTGTCAACAAGACAATTAATAGGTGTCAATCGTTGTCTGAAAATGTCGATATATAGATTTAATATTCATTTATACTTACAGATGATGTTTCTTGAGTTCGACAAGCATGTATTTAATTCAGTAATCAAAAGATAATTTTTATCTGTGATTTTTTTGTTTCTTTGCATTCCAAATGAACTATTCATCCAAAATAATTGAAAATGCAGTAAAAGCCTTGTCGGGTTTCCCTGGAATTGGCACACGAAGTGCATTAAGGATGGTCGTTTTTTTACTTAAAAGGCCCAAAGAGGAAGTTAATCAATTGTCAGAGGCATTGATGTTGCTAAAAACTACTTTAAAGTCATGCCGTATTTGTCACAACATCAGTGATGAAGAGGTTTGTAATATCTGTAAGTCGCCCAATCGCAACCACAGGCAATTGTGTGTAGTAGAAGACATGCAAGATGTAATGGCCATAGAAAACACTGCCCAATTCAATGGGTTGTATCATGTATTAGGAGGTGTGATAGCCCCTATGGATGGTGTTGGTCCCGATTCGCTAAACATTAATTCATTGGTGGCTCGAATTGAAAATGGACAATTTGAAGAATTGATCATCGCATTAAATCCAAATGTTGAAGGTGATACCACTACTTTTTATATAGCAAGAAAACTTAAAACAACTTCGGTTCAAATCAGTACCATAAGCAAAGGGATTTCCATTGGAAGTGAATTGGAGTTTGCCGATGAAATTACTTTGGGTAAATCTATCTCCTTAAGAGTACCTTACCAAATTTAAAATTAGTATTATATACCCATTAAGTATGCAAATTATTTGAATACTATTGCTTTTTATGAGTGATTAATACTATCTACTTTATTGGAATTTTTACTAAAAATGTGTTAATATTGTTGTATTTAACTGAAAATCATTTGTTTGTATGTTGATTTATTATGTATTTGATAATTAAATAAATGAGTATTTTGCAACACCTTTCTTTCAAAGGGGTGTATTTTGGTGAGATTAACTCTATTTTTATTTATTTTTTTTGTATTAAAGGGGCATTTAAGTGCGAGTAATACGCCTTTGCATTTTAAGTGCAAAAAATACACAATAGACAACGGGTTGCCAGACAATTGGGTTAAAGAAATGGTTTTCGACCAAAAAGGTTTTTTGTGGATGGCAACTTTAAATGGAATTACAAAATTTGATTCTTATCAATTTCATAATTTTACCACTAATAGTCGCATCAAACTAAAATGGCAAGACTTTAAGTCAATTATTTGCCTCAACAATGAAGTATGGGCTTCTTCTGATTCTGGAATAGTTATAATTAATACTCGTAATTACAAAGTAAGGTATTTGAATGTAAACAAAAAATTGGGTATTGTTCATCGGTTATACAAGACTACCGATAATATAGTTTATTATTTTCAGTCTAATGGCTATTTAACTCAAATTAAAGAAGGCAAACTTTCCAAAACTGTATTTGTATATAAAAATTGGTTTCGAAACATGGAATGTGATAATTTTGGAAATATCTTTATAGCATATAATACTGGTAGAGTTGATGTAGTTGATGGACAAACATTGAAAATTAAAAAAACCTATTTTTATAGTGTAAAAAAAAATGAAACGATGTTGTTGTTTAAGGATAGATTTCAATTTGTTAATTATCAGTCTGATTCTTTTTTATTTAAATACAATCCAAATATAGACTCATTTGTAAAGCGAAACGAAACATCCTTATTTAATTTAAACGTAATTGACTATAGTGATGGTGATTATTATTACACCAAAAATTTTAATACACTTTATAAAACGAAAGCAGATTTAACAGCAACAAGCGACTATCAATTAAATTTAAAAAATGCATTCATTTCCGATTTGATAGTAGGTCCCAATAAAGATGTATTTATTGCTACAAATCAAGGGATTTTAATTTTAAATCAAATCAATTATGTGCCTCAAATTTTAAGTGATTTGCCCTCCAAATTGAGAGTTGTAAAAGTTAGGAGAGCAATATTAAAGTACAATGAAGATGAATTGATATTGTTGAATTACGAAGGGCTGGAACGATATAATATAAAAAATAATACAAGTGAGTATATTGACAGAACATACAAATCAATTACATGCTATTTTGGAAAAATTGAGGGCGATCAAGTTTGGTTAGCAATGGATGGTAGAGGTATTGATCGTTATGATTTAAAAGCAAATCGGTTTATGAATGAATACAAAAAGGAAGACTCTGTTTTTCGAAGTGTGTTTCATTTTGTTGATCTCAATCCAAATGAATTTTTATTGGCAACTAATGTGGGGCTGATGAAGTATAATAAAAACACCAATTATTATCACGTTTTTAATGACCAACGTCTGAAGGTGTTTATGAGACATATTGATGTAGGGCCCGACAAGCAATATTATTTGTCAACTAAAGATGGTTTAATTGTGTTGGATTCCAATTTAAAGTTTGTTTATAGTCATGACTTAAAAACCAATAAGGGAGGAGGTAAACTAACTCCATCAAAATTAGTATCTGTTTTATTTGACAAAAAGGATAAAAATATTGCATGGATTGCAAGTAATTTTGGATTGATAAAATATAATTATTTACAAAGAAAAATTGTTAAACACCAAGTATTCGGAAGTGATATTGGTTCAAATACAATTACAGGAATTTTGTTTGATAAATACAATAGAGTATGGGCTTCTACCTACAATGGGTTGTTTTGCTATCATCCTCTGACCCAATCATCTTACGTCATAAAAGTTAAAGACATGCCGTTTAATGAAGATGAATTTCTAAGTGAAGAATACAATTATGCCTCTTATCATTCTGTCAGTGATAGTGTAATGCTGTTTGGTGGATTAACTCATTATCTCAAAATTAATCCCTCCTTTGTAAAAATCCACAATAGGATTGACCGTTTATATTTCACTAAAATTCATTATCAAAACGCGAATTCAAATCATTACAATTATTTCAGACACCATCAAACCATTCAATTAAAGGATAAAAATGATTTTGTAAGAATCAATATTGCTATCAATGCTTATTCTAACCCAAATTCTCATTCGTATTTTTATAAATTAAATGACAATAGACAATGGACAAGTTTAGGAAATAAACCACTCATTGAGATTTATAATTTGGATGAAGGGGAAAATGCAATTGAAATTAAAGCAATTAATGAATTGGGTGTCGAAGCATCAAACCGTTTGTTCATGACCATCATTGTACCGGTTGTGTTTTATAAATCTGCGTATTTTTATATCGGATTAGTGGTGTTATTGCATGTTATCGCCCTAATTATCATCAATGTAAGGTCTAGAAACTTGAAAAAAATTATTGCATTAAAAAATCAAATTTCGCTTGATCTACACGATGAAGTTGGAAGTATTCTAACCGGAACTTCAATACAAGCGGAAATTTTGAAACAAAAATACCCCGATGACAAAGGGCTTATTTTGATTGAAAAAAACTTGCGTTATGCCATCCGTTCAATGAAAGACATGGTATGGAGTATGAGTAATTCTTTGGTTAAGCTTACTGAGTTTATTGACAGGGTTAGTGAAGTTTCAAGACAAATCATTATTGAAGATACTATTGATTTTGATTTTCAATACAAGTTTGAACATCCTCAATTAGCGCTCACAACATGGCAAAAACGCAATATGTTGTTTATTATAAAGGAAGCTTTAAACAATGTTATTAAACATTCTAATGCAAGTCGTTGTGTGTTAAAAATTGATGAAGTAAAGGGTCATTTAACCATTCAAATTGAAGACAACGGTGTTGGAATAAAAAGTACCGATACCCTTACTGGATTTGGTTTAGCCGGCATAAACAAAAGAGCAAAAGATATTGATGCGAATATTACAATTGATACCAATGAAAATGGAACAAAAATTACAATTAAATTAAAAATATGATAAAATTAGCAATTATAGAAGACGACCTAATTATTAGAAATGGTTTGGTAGATTACTTAAGTAAGGAGTTTGAAATTTGCTTTGTTTCGGAAAGTATCGAAGAAATAACAAAATTCTTTAAAAAAGGAAAACAACCTGACATTATTCTGTTGGATTTGATATTACCAACGGTCAATGGGAATGATTTAATTCCAAAACTAAAAACTTTATATCCGCAAGCACACATCGTTATTTATTCTGTTATGGAAGACAATGAAAATGTGTTTAAGTCGCTTTCAAAGGGTGCAATTGCTTATGTCTCTAAAGACCATTCCATGGTTGAAATGGTTGATATCCTTAAGGTTGTTTATAATGGAGGTTCTTTTATGAGTCCAAGTATTTGTAGAAAAGTAATGAGCTGCTTTCAACCCAAAAAAGATGTATTAATTGACTTGTCAAAAAGAGAAAAAGAGGTTGCAAATGGTATTTTGGAAGGATTAAGCTATAAACTAATTGCTGCTAAGTATGAGATTTCAATAGATACCGTAAGAAAGCATATCAAAAACATTTATTCAAAACTTCACATTAGGAGTAAAGCAGAGATTTTTAGTTTGAAAGATAAAAACAGTAATTTTTTTAACCAGTTTTAGGCTTTCAATCCTCCGTTTTTATTCGGTTGTTTCATTTATTATTGATAATATTAATGGTGTTATTCTAATAAAATAGACAATGCAATTGCGTTTATTTTTTGCAGTAAAATTGTCACAATTGAAAACTATAAGTGTTTATTAGTAAAACAAATACAATAAATTAATTTATTTGATTTTGATGCTAATTGTGGCATTCTTATTGTGTATGTTACTATAACGTGTAAAAAAAACCAAAACGCTGGTAAGTAGAATTTAAAATACTCACTTATTTTTGATGTGTTAAGTTTGGTTTTTCTAAAATCACGTTAATCAATTAACTATAAGGTAATCAATGAAACATAAAATGGAAGTTATAAAATTAAAGACAGTGTTGAGGATATTGCTATTTTTTAGCAGGATTTAATTTTATTGTTTTATTTTAATAGGTTTTATGTTCATCATTAAATATACTTTCATTTCACTATTTATACTGTTTACAAACTTTTTGGGGGCACAAGTTTTGACTGGGGCTTCTCAAGTAAAAAAGTATTTACCCTTAATTCAAGGGAAAAAAGTAGCACTCGTTGTTAATCACACTAGCCTAATTAATCAAACACATTTGGTTGATTCTTTAATGAGTTTAGGGATTCAAGTTACTTGTATTTTTGCACCTGAACATGGTTTTAGAGGTGACAAAAGCGCCGGAACTCATGTTAATAGCGATATTGATGCCAAAACCGGGATTAAAATAATTTCATTGTACGGCAGTCACAAAAAACCTACACGTGAGGATATGCAAAATGTAGAATATGTCATTTTTGATATTCAAGATGTTGGGGTACGTTATTACACTTATATTAGCACAATGCACTATGTAATGGAAACTTGTGCCGAATTAAATATTCCATTAATAGTATTAGACCGACCCAATCCAAATGGACATTATGTGGATGGTCCTGTATTGCAAAAAGAGTTTCAAAGTTTTGTTGGAATGCACCCTATTCCTTTAGTTCATGGTTGTACGGTAGGTGAGTTAGCGCAAATGATAAATGGTGAAAAATGGTTGAATGGAGGATTAAATTGTTCGTTACAGGTTATTAAAGTGGTCAATTATACCCACCAAACGCCTTATCAATTGCCTATAAAACCATCCCCAAACCTCATGTCTCAAAGTGCCATATACTTATATCCAAGTTTAGGGCTTTTTGAAGGGACTGTTGTAAGTATAGGTCAGGGAACAAATAAGGCTTACCAATGCTTTGGTTCACCTGATTTAGGGTTTGGTAATTACAGATTTGTACCCAGAAGCATTAAAGGGGTTGCTGAAAATCCCAAATTTTTATATGACACATGTATTGGTTTTGACATGACATTGTATGGTGAAAAAAGACATTTTGAACAAAGTGAGTTGAACTTAAATCCATTAATTATGAGTTATAGCTATTCCCGAAATCCACAAAATTTTTTCAATAAAAATGGGTTTTTTGACAAATTAGCGGGGACAAATAAACTAAGAAATCAAATAATAGAAGGTAAATCTGTCTATGAAATTAGACAATCTTGGCAACAGGAATTAAATATTTATAAAGAAATAAGGTCGAAATATCTGTTATATCCACAAAATTAGGGGCTATTTTATAAATAAATAGTTTTTTTTACTAAACAATTTGGATAATTGACAATTTATTCACTACATTTGCACTCCCAATTTAAAACGTATGTCAAGAGTTTGTGATTTATCAGGAAAAAAGGCGTTAGCAGGTAATAATGTTTCTCATAGTAACCGTAAAACTAAACGTAGATTTTACCCAAATTTACATGAGAAAAGATTTTTTATACCTGAAACAGCAGAGTGGATTACCCTTAAAGTATCTGCTTCAACCATTAGAACTATTAACAAAATAGGCATTACCGAAGCATTAAACAGAGTATTTAAGAAAGGAACAATATAATCATGGCAAAAAAAGGCAATCGCATACAAGTAATATTAGAATGCACCGAACAAAAAAATTCGGATGTACCAGGTATGAGCAGATATATTACAACTAAAAACAAAAAAAATACAACTGAAAGAATTGAATTGAAAAAATACAATCCTTTCATGAAAAAAGTAACCGTTCACAAAGAAATTAAATAATTAAATTATGGCAAAGAAAGTTGTTGCAACATTAAAAAAAGCAGGAGAAGGTAAAGACTTTGTTAAAGTTTTCAAAGCAGTAAAATCTAAGAACGGTGCTTATTCTTTCAAGGAAGATATCATCACCGGAGAGGAAGCGAAAACTTATTTTAATAAATAATAAGCAAATTATATTTAGATTGCCTCCGGAAACGGGGGCTTTTTTTTTACCATTTAATCAATAAACTAAATGTCTATATTTGATATTTTTAAATCCAATAAAAAAGTTGAGGCACAAACGCCTGAAATTTCGAAAGGACTTGAAAAAACGAAAGATAATTTTTTTACTAAACTCTCTAAAGCAGTTGCCGGAAAATCAACTGTGGATGCCTCCTTTCTAGATGAATTGGAGGAAATTTTGGTTTCTAGCGATGTGGGGATTTCAACCACTATCAAAATTATTGAAAGAATAGAAACCAGAGTTAAACAAGATAAATACTTAAATACGGCCGAATTACACTCTATCTTAAGAGATGAAATTAATCTTTTACTAACGGAAAATAAAAAAACACCTGATTTTGACTTTACTATGAGCAATCAAGTAAAGCCATTCATCCTAATGGTTGTTGGTGTAAATGGGGTTGGGAAAACAACCACCATTGGTAAAATGGCCAATCAGTTTGTAAAGAACGGAAACAAGGTTTTGTTGGTAGCTGCCGATACTTTTAGAGCAGGTGCAGTGGATCAATTAGAAATTTGGAGTCAAAGGGTTGGTTGTGGTTTTTTTGCTAAAGGCATGAATACCGACCCCTCTGCTGTGGCTTTTGAAGCACTTCAAATAGCAAAAAATGAACAATATGACGTCGTTATTGTTGATACCGCAGGAAGATTGCATAATAAAGTGAATTTGATGAACGAGCTAAGCAAAATAAAAAGAGTAATGTCTAAAATATACGACTACGCTCCTAATGAAGTAATGCTCGTGTTAGACGCCTCCACTGGTCAAAATGCTTTTGAACAAGCTAAACAATTTACTGCCGCAACTGAAGTAAGCTCTCTTGCACTAACCAAATTAGATGGTACCGCTAAAGGGGGTGTCGTTATTGGTATAAGCGACCAGTTTAAAATTCCAGTTAGAGTTATTGGTGTTGGTGAAGGAATTCAAGATATTCAATTGTTTAATGCCAAGTCTTTTGTAGATTCTTTATTCGAAGTGTAAAATGAAAACAAAATCTTTAAAGCAAAATAAAATAAATATAATTACACTTGGGTGTAGTAAAAATTTGGTCGATAGCGAAGTTCTGTTAAGTCAACTCAAAGGCAATGACATGGACGCCACTCACGAGTCCGAAAAAGATGATGCCAATATTATTGTTATCAATACTTGTGGATTTATAGACAATGCCAAACAAGAAAGTATTGACACTATTCTCCAATATGTTGATGAAAAAGAAGCAGGTAGAATAGATAAATTGTATGTTACTGGTTGCTTGTCTCACCGATATAAAGACGAATTGGAAAATGAAATTCCTCAAGTTGATGCCTATTTTGGTACTTTGGAATTGCCTAATTTGTTGAAAACATTAGGAGCCGACTACAAACATGAACTTATTGGAGAAAGACTCACCACTACACCGCAACATTTTGCTTATTTAAAAATAAGTGAAGGTTGTAACAGACCATGCTCGTTTTGTGCTATCCCTTTAATGAGAGGAAAACACGTGAGTAAATCCATTGAACAAGTGGTAACCGAAGCTCAAAATTTAGCTAAAAACGGAACAAAAGAGTTGATGCTGATTGCACAAGACAGTACTTATTATGGTATTGATTTGTATGGCGAAAGAAAGTTGAAAGAACTATTGGAAGCCTTGTCAGAAGTGGAAGGTATTGAATGGATTCGTTTACACTACGCTTACCCATCACAATTCCCTTCAGAAATATTGCCTGTAATGGCTTCTAAGCAATCTATTTGCAAATATTTGGACATGCCCGTTCAGCATATTTCAGACAATGTTTTGAAAAAAATGCGAAGAGGTATCACCAAAAGAAAAACATACGAGGTGCTCAATGAAATTAAGGAAAAAGTGCCCGGAATTTCATTAAGAACAACTTTGTTGGTTGGACACCCAGGCGAGACAGAAGAAGATTTTGAAGAGTTAAAGCAGTTTGTCAAAGATTTTCAGTTTGACAGACTCGGTGTATTTACTTACTCGCACGAGGAAAACACACACGCCCATTCATTCGAAGACGATGTGCCTGAACATATCAAAAAAACCAGAGCCGCCGAAATTATGGCCATTCAAGAAGAAATTTCTCTTGAAAAAAATAAACTAAAGGTTGGAACTACTCTAAAGGTGTTGTTTGACAGAAAAGAAGGGGAGTACTTTATTGGTAGAACAGAAGCAGATTCTCCCGAAGTGGACAATGAGGTTTTGGTTGAAGCCAAAAATCAGTATGTAAAAATAGGCGATTTTGCCAACGTTTTAATCACCTCAGCAGAATCATTTGATTTAATGGGAACTGTCGTTAATTCATAAAGTAATGATTTTTAATGCCAATCAACTTCCATTTTTAAGTACAGCAACTAAAGCCTTTATTGACAAAAAACCGGAATTACTTAAGTTATTTGAATCACAAAGCTCTTATTTTTCAGTCAATGAAGCCATAGAAGGTAAAAAAGCTTTTTCTCAAAATCGCAGAGTAGTTTTAGTTGAGGAGTTAAAAAATCAATACAAAAAACTTAATCTAAACTCAACGGATAGTCAACAAGTCAATTCTAATATTGAATGCTTGCTGTCACCCAATACTTATACAGTCACCACTGGTCAGCAACTTCACCCTTTGCTTGGTCCTTTGTATGTCCTTTATAAGATTAATGACTCCCTTCAATATGCAACATTACTCAAAGAGGTATATCCTGAATTGACTTTTATTCCTGTATTTTGGTTGGCCTCCGAAGACCATGATTTTGACGAAGTTAAAAATGTAAACTTGTTTGGCAAAACCTTTCAATGGACATCGGGCGAATCAGGTGCAATTGGAAGATTTAGTAGCAACGGAGTTGTAACTTTAATGGATGAAATTCTTGAAACAGTTTCATTAAATGAGGAACAAAAAGGACTTTTAATTGATTGGAAATCTTGTTATTCAGAATCGCAAACGATGTCAGAAGCAACAGCCAAATTGGTTCATTCTGTATTTGGTTTTGATAAGTTAATAGTGATAGATGGAGATTCAAAAGCATTAAAACAAGAGTTAATTCCAGTTATTAAAAAAGATGTTTTAAGCTCAAGTAATTATAAGGCATTCAATCATTTTTCGGAAAAGCTGAAAGAGCAAAAATATTCCCTTCAATTGGGTGCTAGAGAAATCAATTTTTTTTACCTCGACCATCAATTGCGTTCTAGAATTGTTAGAGAAGAAGATTTATATACGGTTTTGGGAACAGAATTAAAGTTTTCAGAAACAGAATTATTGAATTTGATTGAAACAGAACCTGAAAAATTCAGTCCAAATGCCGTTTTACGACCCTTGTTTCAAGAAACCATATTGCCCAACGTGGCTTATATAGGGGGCAATGCAGAGGTTAATTATTGGTTGCAGTTGAAAGAGATTTTTGATGAAAATAACACTTCCTCGCCAGAAATAAGATTGAGAACAAGTGTGTGGTTACTGAACAACAAACAACAGAAGTTGCTAAATTCATTGTCGTTCGACCCGATTCATTTTTTTGAAATCAAAGAGAAAAATGATTTCTTAAATTATCTGAGTGTATCAAACACAGTATTCAAGGATTTGAATGTTGAATTTGAAGTATTAAAAGACAAAATTCAAAGTGAAACGCGTAAAGCAGGCATCAATGAAATGTCCACTTTGGTAGAACTAGGCAAAGAGTATTCAAAACTGTTAAAGAAAATAAATCAACTTTATCAAGACAAATTAAGCGCAGAGTTAGATGATAAACTTGTTAAAATCAATGATTTGTTTGAGGGTAATTTTGCCAAAGAATCATTGCAAGAACGCAAACAATTTGGCGCAGAATGGCTTCTAAAAAACCCAAATTTAATAGGCTTATTAACATTTAAGCCACAATTAGACAAGCATTTAGCTTTAATATTAAATATTTAATATATTGAATATCAATACATTAAATTTATATTTTAGTCAGTAGATTATTTTAAGGTTAATTGTTTTGTTTTTTGTACTTAAATCTTATACCTTTGCCAATTCAAAATGAAAACCAAATTTGTAATGAATTTAAGAAAAACGTTAGTACTAGGATTTTGTTTGTTTGCAGCAACTTTGTTTGTAAACGCACAAGAAAAAGAGAAAATGGCAGATCATCCTTATGCCAAATCTAAATGGGCCGCTGGTAAAACAGCTGACTCAGGACAAGTTTTACAAGCTTCTTATTTCCAAGATAGAAGAGCTAAAAAATGGTCTGTAGGTTTATTAGCTGGTATCTCAGCTTTGCATGGTGATGCTGACAAAAAACAAATGGGATATAACTTTGCTCCATTTGTTAAGTATTCAATTTCACAAACATTTGCTTTAAGAGGTGAATACAACTTTGCAATGTTAAGAGGTGAGCGTGATTATCAAAACCCAACTTTCTTCAAAGATAATTTCAGATTTAGAACCAATACACAAGATTGGAACATTCAAGCGCATTTTACTTTAGGTAATATTTCATTCTTAAGACCGCTTAGAAAAACACAAATGTATTTATATGCAGGTATTGGACAAGGTTCATACAAAGCTAATGCATACTTTGTTGACCAACGTTTATTTACAGGTGACTACTACTTTACTACAAACTTAGGTAGAGGTACTGCAAATCCAAACTTAGGTAAAAACGTTACTGAATCATACGAAGGAAGACATTTAATCATTCCTTTGGGTGTTGGTTTCAAACATTATTTAAGCAAAAACTTTGACTTAGGTTTAGAGTATCGTTACACTTACTTAAGATCTGATGATATTGATGTTTACAATACTGCAATATGGGCTAACAGATGGTGGGATTCTTACTCTTTCTTAAGAGCTAGTTTCGCATACAAATTTGGTTCTAAAAACGCACAACACTACGATTGGTTAAGTCCAGTAGAATCTATCTACGAACAAGTTGCTGATATCAAAAAGAAAACAGATTGTTTAGGTGTTGACGATGACAAAGACCATGTGTCTAACTGTTTCGACCAAGACAATACAACTCCTGATTCTTGTATGGTATACGGTAATGGTATGGCTGTAGACAGTGATGGTGATGGTGTTCCAGATTGTCAAGATGCTGAGCCATTCTCAGACAAAGGTGCTATTGTTGATGCAACAGGTGCTTCAGTTGACAGTGACGGTGACGGTATCCCTGACCACAGAGACAGAGAAAACAATTCTAGTCCAGGTGCTTTAGTAGATGCTAATGGTATCGAGATTAAAATGTGCTGCAGCTGCGAAGGTGCTACATTCCCTCCAATCTCTATCTCTAGCAATTGCTTAACTAAAGAAGTTAAAAACATGTTGTATGCTGTTGCAGACAAAATGAGACAATGCCCTGAAAACAAATTGGTATTGAACGGCCCAGGTGGAAAAAGCTCTAAATACAACGCTGCTGGTAACACTCGTTGCATGGAAGAAATCGTTAAATTCTTAAACGAAAAATTCGGTATCTCTAGAGACAGAATCATTACCAACTACAACGCTGGAACTGAATCTAAAAACACAATTGAATTAATTATCAAATAATTAATATAAAATATATGAAAAGCCTCAAGATTTTCTTGAGGCTTTTTTTTTAAATTTAAAATCGAATAAGTAATGGAACAACTCAAACAAATTATAGAACAAACTTGGGATAATAGAGAACTTTTGAAAACTGAAGAATCTCAAAAAGCAATTTTACAATTAATAGAACTCCTTGACAAAGGCCAATTAAGAGTAGCTCAACCCATCGAAAACAACAAATGGCAAGTGAATGAATGGATTAAAAAAGGCGTAATCTTGTATTTCCCAATTTCTGCAAATAAAACTGAAAAAATGGGAGCTTATGAATTTTATGATAAAATTCCATTAAAGTCTGATTTTGAATCGCAGTCGGTTCGCTCAGTAATGGGCGCAGTGGCTCGTTATGGCTCTTTTATAAATAAAGGAGTAATACTAATGCCTAGTTTTGTAAATATTGGTGCATACGTGGACAGTGGAACTATGGTTGATACTTGGGCTACCGTAGGTAGTTGCGCCCAAATTGGCAAAAATGTACATTTGAGTGGTGGTGTTGGTATTGGTGGTGTTTTGGAACCTGTTCAAGCTGCCCCTGTTATTATAGAAGACGACTGTTTTATAGGTTCACGATGTATAGTTGTTGAAGGTGCACACATAGCCAAAGAAGCAGTTTTAGGTGCAGGTGTTACCATTACTCAGTCAACTAAAATCATTGATGTTACTACTCCTGAGAGAGTAACTTACCAAGGTTATGTACCCGAAAGAAGCGTTGTCATTCCTGGGAGCTACGAAAAAGAGTTTCCTGCAGGTAAGTTTCATGTGCCTTGTGCTATTATAATTGGTAAAAGAAAACCAAGTACCGATCTTAAAACTTCATTGAATGACGCTCTAAGAGAACACAATGTAGCAGTTTAACTATTGTGAATATTGGATTTGATGCAAAACGTTTTTTCCATAATCAAACAGGATTAGGGAATTACAGCAGAGATTTAGTCAATGCTGTAGCAACTTTTTTTCCTGAACATCATTATCTTTTATTTGATAAAAAAGGGGGGCACGAGTTACATTCCCCTCTAGAACTTGTGTTACCTTCAAGTGGAAAAAATCCCTTTTTGTGGAGAGCCAAGCAAATTTTAAATGAAAAGGCTTTTCATAAGCTCGACGTTTACCATGGTTTAAGTAACGAGTTGCCGTTTGGTAATTATCCAAGTCATGTCAATAAAATAGTAACCATACACGATGTGATTTTTAAATCCCATCCGCAAAACTATTCGTTTATTGACAGGTCTATTTACCAGATTAAAACCAAACATGCTGCCTCAGTTGCTGATACTGTTATAGCAACAAGTCAATTTACTGCAAAACAAATTCAATTGTATTATCCTGTTGAGTCTAGTAAAATTAAGGTCGTTTATCAAGCCTGTAATGAGATTTTCAATCAAGCTGTATCAAGTTCTAGGGTCCAAGCTTTTAAAGAGAAATACAAGCTTGATAATCCTTTTTTCTTGTATGTTAGCAGTTTTAATCAACGCAAAAATCATCTGTTCTTATTAAAAGCATTTAAAAAATACCCAAACCCAAACCATCATTTGGTGTTGGCAGGTTCATTGGGCGATAGTTTCGAAGCGGTTAATCAGTTAATAGCTGATTTAGATTTAACGAAGCGTGTCACTATTTTGCCCAATGTGGATCAACAAGAATTGACAGTTTTATACCATGCTGCATCTTGGTTTGTTTACCCAAGTATTCAAGAGGGTTTTGGAATTCCATTGTTGGAGGCCATGACTTGTCATTTGCCAATTTTAGCTTCCAATATTCCGGTTTTTAAGGAAATAGCTTCCAATGAGGTGTTGTTCTTTGATTTACAGAAGGAAGAGGAACTATTAAACCAATTAATAACGCTTAGTGAAATAGACAAAATTAATTATTCGTCTCACATACAACAATATAGCAAAGAGTCTATCGCTAAACAATTAATGACTATTTATCAAGGATAAAAAAATTGAAACTTATCTAAATTTTTAGATTTATATTTGGCACAAATATTGACAAATAAAGTTTATGAATATGATAAAATTAAGAGCTATTTTTGCAGCTTTAGTATTAATGATGACATTAGAAGAATCAATTGCACAACAAGAAGACGGTTTATACGCCAAGTTTACCGTAAGTAAAGGAACGTTTTTAGTTAAATTATTTCCAGATAAAGCTCCATTAACGGTATGTAATTTCGTTGGTTTGGCTGAAGGTAAAATAAAAAATTCAGCTAAAGCAGACGGTGTTCCTTATTATGATGGATTAAAATTTCACAGAGTAATAAGTCAAGCCAATGGTGATGGTCAAGATTTTATGGTTCAAGGCGGTGATCCTCAAGGAACAGGAATGGGTGGTCCAGGATACTCTTTTGCGGATGAATTTCACCCTAGTTTAAAACACGATGCTCCTGGTTATTTGTCTATGGCAAACTCAGGTCCTAATACCAACGGAAGTCAGTTCTTTGTAACTATAGTTCCAACCCCATGGTTAGATAACAAACACAGTATTTTTGGTAAAGTTATAGATGGTCAATCTATTGTTAACACAACAAGAACGAATGATATATTAGTAAAAGTTGAAATCATCAGAAAAGGTGCAGTTGCAAAAAAATATGTTGCCAATCAAGTTGAGTTCGATAAACTTAAAGCAAGTGTTGAAGAAAGAAAAGCAGCTATTATAAAAGCTGAAAAAGAAAAAAAGAACAAAGAGTTTAGTGATTTTGTATTAAAAACATATCCAAATGCAAAGAAAACAAAAAGTGGTTTGTATTATGTTATAGAACAAGAGGGTACTGGACCTCAAGCAATGGCAAAAGATACAGTTAGTGTTCATTATGTAGGTAGATTGACTGATAGTACTGAATTTGATAATTCATACAAACGCAATAATCCAATTACCTTTGAACTAGGTGTTGGTAGAGTTATTCCAGGTTGGGATGAAGGTATCGCTTTAATGAAAGTTGGTGCTAAGTATAAATTAATTATCCCTTACCAATTAGGATATGGTGAACGCGGTGCAGGTGGAGTTATTCCTCCATACGCTACATTGATTTTTGATACTGAATTGGTAGAAGCCAAAAAGTAACTTCAATTAAGATTTAAAGAACCGTTCAAAAGACGGTTTTTTTTATGGCTTGTCTGTAATCTCGTATGATAAATTGGTGCTTGCCCAAAACTTAATTTTCTTGTCTTGTTCAAAGATATAGAAGGCTTTCAATTCAGGGTGTAATTCACACAGTTTAATGGCTTCTTTTAATCCCATTACCATTGCCGCAGTGGCGTATGCATCTGCTTCTGCTGCCGAAGGTGCCAATATCGTAGCACTAAGCATTTCGTTGCGTGCAGGAAACCCAGAAATAGGATCTATGCTGTGGCCATATCTTTTGCCGTTCTTGAAAAAGAAATTTCTGTAGTTGCCACTTGTCGCTAATGCATAATTTTTAAGTGGAATAGAGCAAAACTCAATTTTTTTCTGCGAGTTAAGAACAGGTTTTTCAATTTTAATAGGCCAGTATGAGTGGTGCCCATTGTTTCCTTTAGCCCTAATTTCACCACTGATATTAATGTAATAGTTTTTGAAATGGTACACCGAATCAAACAATTGTGCGAGAATATCTACAACATGTCCCGCTGCAATGCCATTAAAATTAACTTGTTGGTTTGGGTTTGCTTTTCGGGGAAGTTTGCCGTTAAAATCAACTAAAAAACCGTAGTTTAAGTTTTTTAAACTGTCAACGATTTTTTGATCAATCAACTCCGGATTTTGTTTGTTATTGCCAAATCCCCAATAATTTATCAAAGTGCCAAGTCCAGGATTGAAACTGCCATTAGTTTGTAAGTGAATTTTTCTTGAAATACTGTCTAAGGCCACGAAATAGTGCTTAGACTCGTTGTAAGAAATAGAATCTTCTGAATTTAAGCTTTGGTTGTTATTGAACTTTGATACAATAGATTGGCTGTCGTATGTACTTACTAAGTAACTGTAAAACCCTAGAATATAATCAATTTTAGCTTGTATGTTAATGCTACTGTCATAGGCTATTTCGTAGGTTGAACCCATTGTTTTGCCTTTCAAAATAGTGAATTTGTCAACCGTTTTGTGGTTAGAACAAGACAACATAAAAAATAAAGTGCTTATAGCGATTAATCTTATCATGGTTTTATCAAAAATTCCCTATTGGTTTTCATTACTTTCCCAAATACATAGTCTTGAATTTGAACAACTTCTTTGTTGTTATTGTTAATGAATGCGTAAAAATTTTCAATGTCGTATTCCAAGGGATTTCCTTGACGGTCGAACTGAATATTAGTGTCTTCAAACATTCCTTTTTTGTGAATTTTGAGTTGTGTTGTTTTTCCAGCAGCCGTAAGCGATAAAGTTAATAGGGGAGGCGTGTTGTAAATAGAGTCTATTTGCTTGTCAGACAAGTTGATAGGGAATCCTTCGTAAGCCAAATTCTCCCATAATTTTAAATAGGATTTAAGTTTATTTAAGTTGACAATTTTATTGTTTTCAAGTACATTGCCTTTAACAATAAGTTGAGGAGTTTGACCTTTGCTATTTTTGATTTCAAAAGATTGTTCCTCATTTTGGTGCCATTTTACTTGAATGTTTTCAATTTGTTCGTCAGTAGCTGCAAAAACAGTTTTGGAGCGCCAAGCTTTGGCATCGGTATAGAAACGCGTATTCAAAAACCCATTAAATCCCGGAATGTGGCAAATGTAGGGTTCAGTAGCTTTATCCATGTAGAAGTAGGTGCCCATTTCGTTACTGGTATTGTTGCCGACATAAAATACTTTGCTCAACTCGTTGTTTTCGTAAATCTCCACTTTAGTTCCGTTTAAAGCTATGTTTTTAATAACCTGATTCATCTGTTTTTTAGAAACCGGTTTTTTAACTCTAACTTTTCTTAGGGTTTCCAACAAAATCTCAATTTGAGAAATATTCCCTTTGTGTTCATTATTAATCAGCCATTCCTTAGCATTAACCTTGCTTAAGGTAACGTATTCTTTAGAGAATTTATTGGTAATAAATATCTTATCTATTTTGTCAGTTGATTTAAAATCAAAAGCTTTCTCATTGTTGTTGAGAGTAGATACATTTTTGTTGTTAAAAATGAAATAAACCACAGCAAGGACAACAATGGTAATGATTAAAACAAGCGTTTTTTTATTAAACATAATTAGGTGTAAAAAGAATAGTATTGTTTTGACAAAAAAGGATTGTCATTAGCTGCAATTATCTGCTGTAGTTTGGAGCTTCTTTGGTAATTTTAATATCGTGAGGATGGCTTTCTTTGATCCCTGCATTACTGATTTTGATAAACTGAGCAGTTTGTAAATCATTAATTGTAGCAGCGCCGCAGTATCCCATACCGGCTTTTAAACCACCTACATATTGATATATTACTTCGCTTACCCTTCCTTTGTAAGGCACTGTGCCAACGATACCTTCAGGCACTAATTTCGAAATTTCAGATTCAGCATCTTGGAAATAACGGTCTTTACTACCTTCTTTCATGGCTTCAATGCTTCCCATACCACGGTATGATTTAACCATTCTGCCTTCGTAAATATTAGTTTCACCAGGGCTTTCGTCAGTACCGGCAAACATACCGCCAGCCATAATAGAACTTGCACCAGCCACTATGGCTTTCACAAGGTCACCACTGTATCTAATGCCTCCATCAGCTATAACAGGAATACCAGTGTCTTTTAAAGCATCTGCACAATTCATAATAGCGGTCAGTTGAGGAACTCCAATACCAGCAATAATTCTTGTGGTACAAATACTACCCGGACCTACACCTACTTTTACAGCATCAGCACCAGCTTTTGCTAACTCTAAGGCAGCTTCACCAGTGGCAATATTACCAACAATAACATCCAATTTTGGAAATGCCTTTTTGATTTTTTTCAACTCTGTAACAACCCCTTTAGAATGACCGTGGGCAGTGTCTAAAGTAATAACGTCAACTTCGGCATCAACCAAGGCTTTAACACGTTCCAAAGTATCGGCAGTAATACCTACAGCAGCACCAACAATTAAGCGACCAAACTTGTCTTTACAAGCGCGAGGATGGCTTTTTAATTTTTGAATATCTTTGTATGTAATTAATCCTGCAAGTTTGCCTTTTTTATCAATGATTGGCAATTTTTCAATTTTGTGTTTTTGTAAGATAGACTCAGCTTTTGCTAAATCGGTTCCAATTTCTCCTGTAACTAGGCCTTTAGTGGTCATTACTTCATCGATTTTTTTCGAAATGTTTTTTTCAAATCTCAAATCGCGATTGGTGATAATGCCAACCAAATTGTTTTTAGAATCAATAATTGGAATCCCACCAATATGGTGTTCTTTCATTAGTTTCAGTGCATCATTTAGGGTAGAATCACCTGTAAGGGTTATGGGGTTTTGAATCATCCCACTTTCGCTTCTTTTCACTTTAGACACTTCTTTTGCTTGTTGAGCAATAGTCATGTTTTTATGAATGATGCCTATACCACCTTCGCGAGCTACAGCTATAGCCATGCCACTTTCCGTAACGGTATCCATAGCAGCCGAAATAATCGGAACGTTTAAAGTAATATTTTTGGTTAATTTCGTTTGAGTATTAACATCTCTTGGAAGTATTTCACTGTAACGAGGAAGCACTAGTACATCATCGAAAGTAAGACTGTCAGAAATAATTTTGTTTTGGATACTAAACGAATTTTTTGTTGTTTTAGCCATGCAAATAGTTAGATAGGTTATTTGCGGTGCAAAGATAAGTGTTTTATTTGAATTTTAAAACAGCATTGTAATGGCATAAACTAATAAACCCTTACTTTATGATAAATTATCATTTTTTAGTATGAAAATCAATGGATTGAGATTTTACAAATAATTTTCCAAGCGATGGTTCATGCCAAACCAGTAGGGCATTTCATTGATAGAATCAAAGGCGCGCGTTGTGATAAAAGCTGCTTTTTTACCTTTGGTAATACTGCCATACTCTTTTTCCAATCCAACGGCTTTCGCTGCGTTGATGGTAAGGGCATTAAAACCCTCGTTGGGCAACATGCCGTTGTATAAACAAGCCAAACTCCATGTAAACCATAAGTTGTAATGTGGACTGCTGCCTGGATTAAAATCGGACGCTATGGCAACAGGCAAGCCTGCATCTATCATTTGTCTGCATGGAGTGTAAGGTATTTTTAAGAAAAAAGAACTACCCGGTAATGCCACAGGTATGGTTTCACTGTTAAGCAAACAGTCAATTTCCTCTTGTCCTATGTGTTCGAGGTGGTCTACTGATAAAGCGTTGTTTTTTACCGCCACTTGAACACCGCCACTAATACCCAATTCGTTGCCGTGTATTTTTGCTTTGATGTCATATTGTTGTGCTGCTTTTAATAGCAAATCGGTTTCTTCAGGAGTGAAAAATCCAAAATCACAAAATACATCCATAAAATCGGCTAAATTTTCTTTGGCAATAATAGGCAACATTTCGTTGATAATAAGGTTGATATAGGCTTGTCGATTTTCTTTGTACTCGGCAGGAATGGCATGTGCACCCAAAAAAGTAGAAAGAATTTTGATGGGCAAAGTGTTTTTTAAGCGTTTAATTACTCTTAATATCTTAATCTCAGCATCAGTACTTAATCCGTAACCACTTTTTATTTCCATAACCGCAGTTCCACATGCCATGGCATTATTGATGTGCACTAAAGCTTTTTGGTAGAGCAATTCCTCATCCATCTCTCTTAATTTTTTTGCTGAATTAAGTATACCCCCCCCTTCATTGGCTATTTCAACATAAGTTTTACCTTGTATTCTCATCACAAATTCTTGGTGTCTAGCAGAGGCAAATACCGCATGGGTGTGCGAATCTACAAAACCGGGCATCAACCATTTGCCCTCTAGGTTTTTAGTTTCAATGTTCAAACTAGGACATTCAGACATGGGTCCAAAGTCAGCAATTAAGCCATTTTCGACTACTAAATAGGCATTAGCAATTGAATTGATGTTTTGCATTTCGCTCCCTTTCAAATGGGTTGTTTCTATTGGTAAAATTCCAATTAATTGACCTATGTTTGTAATGAGTATATTTTTAGACATGTTAAATTTTACGAATCATTTATTAAAATCTGTGAGCAAAGGTAATGAAGTTTTTATTGCCGATACAGCAAGAGTTATTGGAGATGTTCAATTAAAAGATCAGTCGAGTGTTTGGTTTGGTGCTGTGCTAAGAGGTGATACTGAAACCATAAGTGTTGGCATGTGTTCCAATATTCAAGACAATGCGGTTATTCACGCCGACCCAGGCTTTCCTTGTGTAATAGGCGATGCTTGTATAATTGGTCACGGTGCCATTGTTCATGGGGCTACATTGGCCAATAATGTACTTGTGGGTATGCACGCCACCATAATGAATGGCGCTAGCATTGGTGAATTTTCTATCATTGGTTCAGGGGCAGTGGTACCCGAAGGAATGCAAATTCCTCCACACAGTTTGGTAATGGGAGTGCCCGCTAAAATAATAAAACCAATTACAGCAGTACAAAAAGTGAAGATTATTAAAAATGCAGAATCTTACGTGAGTTTAGCTAAATTATATATTGAAAATCAGTTGTTTAATTCAAAGTGATAGGCGTATAAAACAAAATGATATGTTAATTCATCAAAGAGTTTTACTTTTGTAGAATAATTCTAAATAAGAAAATGAGTGATTTTATAACCGTCTATGCCGAAGCTACTCCTAATCCTGAGAGTATGAAATTTGTAATCAGTAAAATGATTTTACCAAACGACAGCGCAGACTATAGAACAAGAGAGAAGGCAGAAGGGGTTTCTCCTTTGGCTACCGCAATATTTGACCAATTTTCATTTGCTAATGGTGTTTTCATTATGAATAATTTTGTTTCTATCACCAAATTGCCGGGTGTAGATTGGGCCGAACATATTACAAGTATCAGAGAGTTTATTAAGGCATACATTGAGTCAGAAAAGGAGATAGTACTCAAAAACAAAGCAATTTCTACCGAAGAAGCAGGAGAAATAGAAGCTAAAATTGTTAAACTATTAGACGACCATGTGAAACCAGCAGTTGAAATGGATGGTGGTGCTATTAGTTTTAAATCTTTCAAAGATGGTGTAGTAACTGTTGTTATGAAAGGCAGTTGCAGTGGTTGCCCTTCTTCTACGTTTACCTTAAAAGCTGGTATAGAAAACCTATTAAAAAGAATGGTGCCTGAGGTTGAGGCTGTTGAAGCAGAAGCTGAATAGTAATTTTTTACTATATTTGCCTTTTTTTTAACAAAATGAAACCAATTATTTTAAGTATTACTTGCCTAATTTTAGTATTTAGCGCTTGTAAAAAAGAATCAACAGATTCTTCCATTGTTGTGTTGCCCCAAGGTCCACAAGATTCTATCACCAGTTTTATGATTTATTTGGATGATATGGTAGATTCTACCACCACCATTGCCAATTACACCGACATTGATGGTCCAGGGCCAAAAAGACCAACTTTTGGCGGTTTTTCATTAAAGAAAAACAGAAATTATGAAGTTTCGTTTCGTATAGAAGATGAAACTGGCGTTCCGGTGGTGTTGAATGGAAAAATTAAAACCAATGCCAAAGATTACAGAATTTGTATCAATGAACCATTAGGCATTACAGTGAGTGCCAAAGACAGCGATGGTCAACATGTACTTGGATTGGTCAATAGCTTAACTACCTCTTCTCAAACAGGAAACGATTATATGACTTTTACTATCAAGTATCAAAAAGGTGTTAAAAACGGTCAGTGCGATCCAGGTATTGTTTACTTTACTTGCACATTGCCATTTTCGGTATTGTAGTTATTCCCGTTAATTATAAAGCAAAAAAAAGCGCAATTTTTGAAATTGCGCTTTTTTTATATAAGGATAAAATTAGTCTTTTTTAGCGTCTGCTTTCTTTTTGCAACAAGCTGAACCTGATTCAGATTTAGACTTGCAAGAAGATGCTGTTGCCGTTGTTTCAGTTTTGCTTTTGCAACAAGCTTTTGTTTGACCAGCACATTTTTTTTCTGTACTAGCTTCTACTTTAGCTTCTGAAGTCGCTTTGCTTACTTTGTCAGGTTGTTGAGTTGCAATAACTGGTTTTGGTTGGTCAGCTGAAGTAGTTGGAGTAGCAGCTGATTGTGCACTCGCAACAAATGACATTCCAACGAATAATGATAAGGTTAAAATTAATTTTTTCATGATGTTATAATTACAAATTTAAATAAATATATTCAAAAATCAAGCCAAAGTTGCGATAACTGTTTCACCACCACGGGTTTTTTCTTGCAATTGAACATTGATTTGAGCAGTCAGAGGAAGGTATAAGTCGATTCTAGAGCCGAATTTAATAAATCCCATTTCGTTGCCTTGTTGAACTTGGTCGCCTTCTTTTACATAATAAACAATACGTTTGGCAAGAGCGCCTGCAATCTGTCTAAACAATACTTCAGCTTTAGAATTTGCAATGACAACAGTGGTTCGTTCATTCTCTGTTGAAGATTTTGGATGCCAAGCAACCAAATATTTTCCAGGATGGTATTTAGCATATTTTACAAGACCAGAAATTGGATTTCTATTAACATGGACATTAATAGGACTCATAAAAATACTTACTTGTTTTCTTTTGTCTTTGAAATATTCTGTTTCTTCAACATCCTCAATAACGACTACGGTGCCATCAGCTGGAGCGATAACATGTGAATCATTGATGATCGTTTTTCTAGAAGGATTTCTGAAAAACTGAAGGATAAGAATAAAAAAGACAAGAGATACGAATAAAATAGACTTACTAATCCAGTTTTCACCAATAAATTGATATGACAAAAAATTGATAACGCCCAAAATGAGCATAGTGAAAAAAATGATTTTGTAGCCTTCTCTGTGAAATAACATCTTAATAAGTTCCTCTTAATCTTTGAGTGGTAGCTACTTTTTCAATCGCAACGATGTATGCAGCTGTTCTCATACTTACGTTAAATTTATTACTATTTTCAAAAACTGTATCAAAAGCGCTTTTCATTAATCTGTCAGCTCTTCTGTTTACACGTTCTTCTGTCCAATAGTAGCCCATTTTGTTTTGAACCCATTCGAAATAAGAAACAGTAACACCACCAGCATTAGCCAAAATATCAGGAACAACTATAATGCCTTTGTCGTTTAATATTTTATCAGCATTTGCACTTGTAGGTCCGTTTGCACCTTCAACAATCAATTTAGCTTTAATATTTGCAGCATTTTTATCAGTAATTTGATCTTCCATAGCAGCAGGAACTAAAATAGTACAATCTAATTCTAATAATTCTGAGTTACTAACTTTACTACCACCAGTAAAACCTTCTAAATTTCCTTTTTCTTGTGAATAGTTCATTGCATCAGCAACTGAAATACCGTTTGGATTGTAATAACCACCTGTAATATCAGAAATAGCAATAATTTTAACACCTAGCATTTCTATTAGTTTTGCAGAGATAGAACCTACGTTTCCAAATCCTTGAACAACACAAGTGCATTCGTCAGGTCTCAATCCCATTTTAGCGATAGCAGAACGTGTACAAACCATAACACCTCTTCCGGTTGCTTCTACTCTTCCCAAAGAACCACCCATTGAAATAGGTTTACCTGTAATTACAGCAGGCGTAAATTCACCTTTAATTTTAGAGTATTCATCAACAATCCAAGCCATTTCTTGACCACCAGTGTTCATGTCTGGGGCAGGGATGTCTTTGTCTGGTCCAATAAAATCACTTAAAGCAGCAGCATAAGCACGGGTTAATCTTTCTAATTCACCTTTGCTCATTTTTTTAGGGTCGCATTTAATACCACCTTTACCACCACCATAAGGAACACCAACAATAGCTGTTTTCCATGTCATCCATGCAGCCAAAGCTTTTACTTCATCAATGTCAACATCCATAGAATAACGAATGCCACCTTTTGCTGGTCCAAGGGTTGTACTGTGTTGAACACGATGACCTTCAAAAACTTCAACCTTGCCATTGTCCATCATTACTGGTAAATGAACGGTAAGACTTTTAGCAGGATATTTTAGGGTATTGTAGACGGCGTCGTCTAAACCAATAATTTTAGCAGCTTCATCGAAGCGTTTCATCATTGAATCTAATGGATTCAATTTGTTTTCAATTGTTGAGTGGCTCATTTTGTATGAAAATAATAATGGGATGCAAATTTAAATGAATATTCAATTATTCAAATAGTATTTATTGATATTCTGTTAATAACTGCTTATTGTCATGTTTTTAGTCCATTTTATTGGGTTGTTGGGGGTTTTAAAACGCGTTTTTTTTACGAATATCGACTAAATTTGAATATTTTTTTAAAATAAGCAATCTGTTTTTAATCACTTAACCCATTTAAATGACCTATTTTGGTTCTTATTAAATAAAATATAATCGTACTTTTGCCACTTATTAATTATGTCACAGTACGACCATAAAAAGATAGAAGAAGATTGGCAAAAAGAATGGGCAAATAGTCAGACGTTTAAAGCTGAAAATACAAGCAATAAACCCAAATATTACGTGTTAGATATGTTTCCCTACCCAAGTGGTGCAGGTTTGCATGTTGGACATCCATTGGGTTACATTGCTAGCGATATAGTAGCACGTTACAAAAGGAACAAAGGGTTTAATGTTTTACACCCTATGGGTTATGATGCATTTGGCTTACCTGCCGAGCAATATGCCATACAAACAGGTCAACACCCTGCTATAACAACAGAGGAGAACATAAAAAGATACAAAGAACAGTTAGATAGAATTGGTTTTTCATTTGATTGGTCAAGAGAAATAAGAACCTCCGATCCCAATTATTACAAATGGACACAGTGGATTTTTATTCAGTTGTTCAATTCTTGGTACAATCCCCAAACTGATAAAGCAGAATCAATTTCTGAATTGGTATCGACGTTTGAAAAACAAGGTTATCAGTCGGAAGAACTTCAGTTTACATCAGCAGAATGGATGGGATTCGACGAAAAGAGAAAATCGGATATTTTATTGCAATTTAGATTGGCATTTTTGAGCGAAACAATGGTGAATTGGTGTCCTGCATTAGGTTCAGTATTGGCAAATGATGAAATAAAAGATGGAGTAAGCGAAAGAGGAGGTTATCCTGTAGAGAGAAAATTGATGTACCAGTGGAGTTTGCGAATATCAGCTTATGCCGAAAGACTGCTACAAGGCTTAAATACACTCGATTGGACAGAAAGTATCAAGGAGTCACAAAGGAATTGGATAGGAAAAAGTGAAGGTTGTTCGATAGTGTTTGAAGGCGATGAGGCTCTCCCAAACTCCCTAGAAGTCTTTACCACTCGACCTGACACAATCTTTGGGGTTTCATACATGGCAATAGCGCCCGAACACGAGTTGTTGAATGATTTGTGTGTAGGTGAATACCGAGAAGCGGCGCTTCAATATGCCGAAAAAGCTAAAAACAGAAGTGAGAGAGAGCGTCAATCGGAGGTAAAGAACATTACAGGTGCTTTTACAGGTTCATATGTTAATCATCCATTTACAGGGAAAAAAATTCCAATTTGGATAGCCGATTATGTATTAGGCGGCTATGGAACAGGAGCTGTGATGGCCGTTCCAGCTCATGATGCCAGAGATTATAGTTTTGCAAAGCATTTTGGATTGCCAATTTTAGAAGTTGTTCAAGGTGGGGATGTTTCTATTGAGGTATACGAAGCCAAACAAGGTAAAATTATCAATTCTGATTTTTTAAATGGTTTGGAGGTTAAAGAGGCTATAAAAGCGGCTATTAAAGCCGTTGAGGAAAAGAAAATAGGAAAAGGAAAAACCAATTACAGATTGCGAGATGCGGTTTTTGGTCGACAAAGATATTGGGGAGAACCCATTCCGGTGTATTATGAAAATGGTATACCAAAAACTTTTGAAGAAAAGGATTTGCCTTTGGTTTTACCAGAAATTGACAAGTATCTACCAACCGAAACAGGAGAACCGCCTCTGTCTAGAGCTAAGAATTGGACCTATTCTCCAAATTTAAATAAAATTCAAGGATTTAGTTCCCCTTCTCTTTTGGAGAAGGGGTTAGGGGTTGAGGTGTCTTACCCAATTGAAACCACCACCATGCCGGGTTGGGCGGGCAGTTCTTGGTATTTTTTACGTTACATGGATGCTCAAAACGAAAACCGTTTGGTGTCTAAAGAAGCGGTTGATTATTGGCAAAATATCGACTTGTACGTGGGAGGTAGCGAACACGCCACAGGACATTTGTTGTACTTCCGTTTCTGGACCAAATTTTTACACGACATCGGTGTAGTGCCTTTTGATGAACCTGCTAAAAAATTGGTGAACCAAGGGATGATTCAGGGGGTTAGTCCATTTTTAAGAGGTGTACATACTGTTGCATACTCCAATAGTTTTTTAAAGTTGAATGAAGATGAAAAAAATAAATTAATATCTGATTTGAAAAAGGATAATTCGGTTCCTAAAAATGTCAAATATATTTCTAAAGATTATGAAAGAAACTTTATAGAATTTGAAGGCAAAAGTGAATTAGAAATTATTGTATCTGAATATCTACACTTAAGATTGCCATTAGAATTGGAAATTGAAAACAACTTAGTAAAAGATTCTGAACTACTGCGTTTAGTATTAGATAATGACCTACCCAATAAAATTAATTATTTCCCAAATAAGTTTTTACAAAGATTTTTTAATGAATCAATAATTTTTGAAAAAGATAAAAATAACAATAATGTAATTCAAGTAATTTGGGAGGTTGAAAAAATGTCCAAATCCAAATGGAACGTTGTTAATCCTGACGATGTTTGCAACGAATACGGTGCTGACACTTTGCGTTTGTACGAAATGTTCTTGGGGCCTTTGCAAGATGCCAAACCATGGAGTACGCAAGGGATTGAAGGTGTTTTAAGGTTTTTGCGTAAACTGTGGCGACTCTTCCACCAAGGTGATAATGAATCTTTCTTACTTCCTGACACTGAGCCAACTAAAGCGGAATTGAAAATCCTGCACAAAACCATCAAAAAAGCGACTGAGGATATCGAGAATTTTAGTTTTAATACCTCCGTAAGTGCCTTTATGGTTTGTGTAAACGAATTGCAAGACCTTAAATGCAATAAAAAACAAATTTTAGAACCTTTAATTGTTTTACTTTCACCTTATGCACCACATATTTGTGAGCAGTTATGGCGTCAAACTGGTCATAACGAATCGATAGTTTATGCAAATTGGCCACAATTTAATCCTGAGTTTTTAGTAGAAAACGAATTTAACTATCCTATTTCTTTTAATGGAAAAGTTAGATTTAATCTTTTATTCGCTTTAGACAAAGACCTTAAGGAAATTGAAAATGAAGTATTGTCAAATGAACAAACCTTAAAATATTTGGAAGGCAAACCAGCCAAGAAAGTCATTGTTGTTAAAGGAAAGATTGTGAATGTGGTGGTTTAAGTAAAATAACAATTTTAAAAAACCGTTATTAATTTCATTATGAAAAAATACATTATTTTAAGTTTAGGACTGTTGTTTTTTTGTTTTAGCTCACCTAAACCCTACAAAAAAGCCAAAAAACAAAACTGGATGTATGTCAAAGATTCTTTGTTGATGTCTGCTTATGAAATGAGTAATGGTGAGTACAATGCTTATTTAAAGGATTTGAAAAGTCAAAACCAAATTGCAGCTTATCAATTGGCATTGCCTGATACAACTGTTTGGGTCAATGATTTAGAGTTTCGATATAATGAACCATTTAAGAGATATTATTTCCAACATCCTGCCTACAGCAATTATCCTTTGGTTGGGGTGACTCATCAACAAGCCATAGCCTACTGCGATTGGTTAACCCAAAAAACCAACAAGGATCCGAAAAGAGTTTTTAAAAAGGTTTTAATTCGCTTACCAACCAAAGCAGAATGGAGATACGCAGCAAGGGCTTCCGACTCAGACAAAATTTATCCTTGGAAAGGTTTGTATGTAAGAAATTCAAAAGGGATGTTTTTAGCCAATTACAAAACTATTGGTGATGAAAATTTAAGTCTTGATTCAAGTGGAAATGTTGTTTTAGGAAAATGCAGTACAGTTGTTAAATCTACTACAAATGGCAACACCGAAGTAATTTATCAAAGTTATCACGATTGTATTACAGGTTATGGTTCATTCATCACCACCCAAGTAGAATCCTATTTTCCTAATGAATTAGGCTTATACAATATGGCTGGTAATGTCAGTGAATTAGTAGCTGAAAAAAATCAATACATTGGTGGTGATTGGTTTAGCATTGCTCAATTTTTAAGAATAAATAATCCCACCAGAACGCTCGAAAAACCAATAGCAACCGTTGGTTTTAGATATGTTATCGAAGTCTTAGAATTCTAATTTATACAAAATATTAAATGTCCATACTCTACAAATATCTAAAACTACAATGGCCTATCCTCATGTTAGCCTTGTTTTTAGCAGCCATCAACCAGACCTTTTCTTTGCTCGATCCTCAAATTACAGGAAGAATTGTGGATGAAATTATCATGAAAAAGGACTCATTAACCAGTGATGAGTTTCTTAAAAAAGCGTTGATGTTGGTGGGTATGTCGATTGGTGTTACCTTTATTTCGAGAGTAGCCAAAAATTTTCAGGATTATTACACCAATGTGATTGTTCAAAAATTAGGCGCTAAAATATTTGCAGATGGACTGAAACACTCTCTAGAATTGCCTTATCAAGTGTTTGAAGACCAAAGAAGTGGCGAAACTTTAAGCATTTTACAAAAAGTGAGAATAGACACCGAAAAACTAATCACTGCTTTTATTGGTATATTGTTTACTTCGGTCGTTGGTATTGTTTTCGTCATGATTTTTACCATCAGTGTGAGTTTGAAAGTAGCATTGGTTTATGTAGGTGCTATTATTGTAATTGGGTTAATCAGTTCTTTGCTGAGTAAAAAAATCAAGGTGATGCAAAAAAACATCATTGGCGAAACCACCGCTTTGGCAGGCAGCACAACAGAGAGTTTGCGTAATATTGAATTAGTGAAGAGTTTGGGTTTAGCCAATCAAGAAATTGAAAGACTGAACAATACCACTTATAAAATTTTAGGTTTAGAACTTAAAAAGGTAAAATACATCCGCAGTTTGAATTTCTTACAAGGTACAACTGTTCAACTGACAAGAAGTATAATGATCATTGTGTTGTTATTTCTTATTTTCAACAACACCTTAACTTCAGGACAATACTTTACATTTCTCTTTTATTCTTTCTTTTTGTTCAATCCATTGCAGGAATTGGGCAATATTATTTTGATACACCGTGAAGCCGAAGTGTCTTTGGACAATTTTAAGAGATTGATGGATACGCCTATTGATTACAAGCCAGCAAAACCGGCATTGTTAGGGGATTTGAATTATTTTGAATTTAAAAATGTCTCTTTCAAGCACCAAACTGCGAGTAACAATGCCCTTTCGGATGTTAGTTTTAGGGTTAACAAAGGTGAAACCATTGCATTTGTTGGTCCATCGGGTTCGGGCAAAACGACTTTGGTTAAACTATTAGTTGGGCTTTATCAACCAGCAATTGGTAACATTTTATACGATGGCATTGATGCCAAAGAAATTAATTTAGATGAACTAAGAGAAAAAATTGGTTTTGTTACTCAAGACACGCAATTGTTCTCGGGGACAATCCGAGAAAACATGTTGTTTGTGAATCCTAAGGCAAGTGATGATGATATTTTGAGTGCTTTAAACAAAGCGAGTTGTCAAGGTTTATTGGCTAGGGCAGACAATGGCATTAATTCAATGATAGGCGAGGGAGGAGTGAAGGTGAGTGGTGGAGAAAAACAAAGACTCTCCATAGCACGTGCTATTTTAAGAGACCCCGATTTGTTGGTATTTGATGAAGCCACCTCAGCTTTGGACAGTTTAACAGAGGACGACATTACCCAAACCATCAAAAAAATAAACGAAGAACACAATTGCATTACCATATTAATTGCCCACCGATTAAGCACCATCATGCACGCCAACCGCATTTATGTATTGGAGCAAGGACAGATTGTAGAACATGGCAAACACGATGAGCTGCTGAACGAAAAAGGCTTGTATTACGCCATGTGGAGACAGCAGATAGGGGAGAGGAAGTATAAGTAGTTTTGATTTAGTGATTTTAGATTTTTGATTTTCTAAAACTATCTCTTACGGTTTCAACAGAGGGAAAAAGAGTGATATCTTTTTTTTCAGAATTCTCGGAATGAGGATTTTAGACTTTTATTTTTTTAAATCACATAGCCCACGGTTTCAATCGTCGGGCAATAGATTTCTCACAAACACCATGCATCACGTCTCTACCCTATACAATTTAACAGTGCAACAATTTAACCAATAACTAATAAGCCTTCGCAAACAACACCCTTTGTGAAGAAGGATTGCCTGTTAATACGCATTTGCCTTCTTCTTGTTTGTTGTTTAATGGAATGCAACGAATAGTGGCTTTGCTTAATTCTTTGATTTTTTCTTCGGTTTCCGATGTGCCGTCCCAATGTGCCGATACAAAACCTGCTTTGCTATTCAATACCTCTGTAAACTCATCCCATGTATTTACTTCAGTTATATTTTCGTTTCTGAATTGTAACGCTTTTTGGTACATGGAATCTTGTATGTCTTTTAACAACATCGGAATGGTGTCTAACAATTCACTGGCATTGATAATTTGTTTAGTTTTGGTATCTCTACGCGCTATTTCAAGTGTTTGATTGGCAACATCTCTTGGTCCAATTCCTATTCTTAATGGCACACCTTTTAGTTCCCATTCTGCAAATTTATAGCCAGGTTTGTGGGTTTCACGGTTGTCAAATTTTACTGAAATATTAATTTGAGTTAGATTTTTTTTAATTTTTTCCGCTTCAGCAAACACCAATTCCTTTTCTTCATCACTTCTAAAAATAGGAACAATAACAAGTTGTATTGGTGCTAAATTAGGCGGTAAAACCAAGCCCTCGTCGTCACTGTGTGCCATAATTAAAGCGCCCATCAATCGTGTGGATACACCCCAACTGGTGGCCCAAACAAATTCTTGTTTACCTTCTTTATTCGTGTATTTTACATCAAATGCTTTGGCGAAATTCTGTCCCAAAAAGTGCGATGTGCCCATTTGTAAAGCTTTTCCATCTTGCATTAATCCTTCAATACAGTAAGTATCATCTGCACCAGCAAATCTTTCATTAGGGGTTTTTACACCTTTTACAACCGGAACTGCCATAAACGTTTCGGCAAATTCTGTGTAAACTTCTAACATTTGAACCGTTTCTGCTATCGCTTCCTCTTTAGTAGCATGGGCGGTATGACCTTCTTGCCACAAAAATTCAGCGGTTCTTAAAAACAATCTGGTACGCATTTCCCATCTTACCACATTGGCCCATTGATTAATCAAAATAGGCAAATCTCTGTATGATTCTATCCATCCTTTGTAAGTATTCCAAATAATGGCTTCACTTGTAGGGCGGACAATGAGTTCTTCTGTTAGTTTTGCTTCAGGGTCAACGATAAGTTTTCCAGGATTATTAGGGTCGGTTTTTAACCTGTAATGGGTTACAACAGCACATTCTTTGGCAAAACCTTCTGCATTTTTTTCTTCAGCTTCAAACAAACTCTTAGGGACAAACAAAGGAAAATAAGCATTAGAATGTCCCGTTTCCTTGAACATTTTGTCGAGTTGTTGCTGCATTTTTTCCCAAATAGCATATCCATAAGGTTTAATAACCATACAGCCTTTTACTGCGGAGTGTTCTGCTAAATCCGCATTTTTAACTAAATTGTTATACCACTCACTGTAGTTTTCGCTCCTTTTTATTTTTTCGAATGCCATTTTTAAATTTTTGGAATGTTTTTTGTAACTTTGAAAGTGCAAAGGTAATTTTTTAGTGACCATTTGCCACAAAAAAAAACAGTGCTTATGAAACAAATTTTATTGACAATTGGTTTTGTTTTGCTATTAACGGGTTGTACATCCATTAAACAAGCTTCAAATGAAGCGGGCAGAACGGATGAAGCTTATTTCACTATCAGTGATTTAAGAAAAAGAGCGCCTAAGGTAAGTCAACTAGAAATAGAACGTGCTAACAGTTTGCAAAATCAAGCAGCACAATCAAATTCAAGAGCAGGTTCATACACCAATACTTATTCCAACCGCTTAAGGCATTTTGGTATCAACCGTTCTTTTTACTACACACCAACACCAGTTATTGTCCCTGTAGTTCAATACAATCCATTTACAGGATGGCAGGCTTCTTTTGCATACAATGATCCTCGTTTTTTTGGCATGAATCAGTTTAACAGTGCATTTTCGCCTTATTATGGTTATAATATGCCTTTCAATGACCCCTTTTATTCAGCCGGTTGGGGTGGTTATTGGATGACAGGTTACACCCCTTTTTATACTTACAATCCTTTTTTAATGACCGGTTGCGGTATTAATAATTTTGGTTTTTCTCCGTATTACAATTACGGGTTCAATCAATTTGGCTTTAATCCTTACAACAATTATTATCCTTACAACCAATGGAATAATCAGTGGAACAATCAACCTAACCGAAGAGCAAATTCAACGCCTGCTACTTATTCACGCAGAACAGGAACTTCTAACAATATTCCTGCACAAAATTCAAATACCAACGCTCCACAATACGGGAACTCACCTTCTAATTCTTCAGGCGGAAAATGGTATCAAAATAATACAGGCGTTTCAAACGGGAATAGCCGTTCATCTGCAGGTTCTGGGTCTGTAGGCTCAAGTTCAAGTAGCCCAAGTCCAAGCAGAAGTAATGCAGGTTCTTCTTCGAGAAGTAATGCGGGCAGTTCATCAAGTGGTGGCGGTAGTACAAGAAGATAACTGAAATATGAAATCATATAGTTTAGCGATTTTGGGTTTATTGTTTTGTCAGAGTTTTAATACCTTAAAGGCACAAAATATTCAAGATGTTATAAGATATTCAATGCAACAACCTGGAAGTACTGCGCGTTCCTATGGTGTTGGAGGAGCTTTTGGTGCTGTGGGTGCAGATGTGTCAAGTGCGGCTATTAATCCTGCCGGTATGGGACGATTCAGGACTAATAATTTCTTTATCAGTTCAAGCTTTTACAACAACAAAACTAAGGCAAGTTATATTGATAGAACAATTTCTGATACTAAATTCAATTTTAATGTTCCCAATGCAGGACTGGTTCTTATTATTCCTGCTGAAGGGTTTGAGAAAAAAAAACCAGAAGGTTTTGTCAACTTTGTAGTTGGGTTTAATGTCAATCGACTTAATAATTTTCACAATAAAAGTTTTTTTTCTGCCAACAATAACACCAGTATCACCCAATCTTGGGCAGAAACTGCCAGTAAAGATGGTTTGGAACCACAGTTTTTCTCAAAGTCAAGCTTGTATTACTTGGCTTATGTAACGAGTTTGATAGATATTGATACCAATTTTTTTACGCCCAAATACATCTCTGCTTATGGCACTTCTCCTATTCGTGTCAATCAAAAAGGGTCAGTCGTAACTCGCGGAGCTATGAATGATTATAACGCTTCTATTGCAGCAAATTACAAACATAAGTTGTTTTTTGGACTATCCTTAGGCGTTCAGTCTATTAGGCATATTGAGAATTTTAGTATTACAGAAACAGATTTAAAAACCAGCAACGAAAAAGATATAAAAAGTTTAACACTTACCAATTATGTTATCACAACGGGTGTGGGATTTAATTCAAAATTTGGTATCAATTACAATGTCAATGAAAAGGTAAGATTAGGCTATGCGTATCATTCCCCAACAGTGTTGAATTTAAAAGATTCATTTAACTATACACTGCAAACCGTGTTTGATCCAAATTCAATTGATCCATTCAACCAACCCCGAAGAAACGCAAGAGTTACTAGTGAACAGTTTTATTACAAATACAGGATTACCACTCCTGCAAGACATGTGTATAGCTTAGCTTTGGTTGATAAAAATGTTGGTTTTTTGTCAGTAGATGTCGAAACTGTAAATTACACGCAAGGCGCTTTACAGCCGAGAGACCCCAAGGAAGAACCATTTTTGGATGAAAACGAATCAGTCAAAACCTTGTTAAGGTCGAACGCGGTTAATTTAAGAATAGGTGGAGAATACATTCACGAACAGTATCGATTTCGCTTTGGTTATGCCCGCTATCCGAGTCAGTTCAAAGACAATGCCGTGCCGTATGTTAGAGATTTAGCAAACAATGTTTATTCGTTAGGCGTAGGCATTAAAACCAATTTGTATTCTATTGATTTTGCGTATGTAAACAGTCAAAGTGCCAATTACAGAGTGCCTTACACTTTAGAGAATTTGAATTCAAACCAAGCCAATCAAACTATTACCAACAACAACCGTTCAAACAATATCGTTATTAGTTTGGGAATTAATATTGATCAATAAACATTTGAATAGTTAAGTCAGGTGGGAGCTGTTTGAGGATTCCGAACTAGAGTTATTGCTTTTTTAGCTTAAGGCAGATTAAACATTTGTGAATAATTTAATAGGTGCTATTTTGAACTCAAATTTCCGATTAGTAGGTTTTTATATTTGATTATGAATTAATTTTAAATTGGCAAAAAGTTTTCTCGTCTGGTCAATATCAAAGTATTTGTTCTTTACAAGTTTAATTTGATAGCTTTTTGGCAAATAAATTCCCCATTTAGAAAAATCTAAAAGAGATGAGTTGGTTTCTATAAGCGTTGAAATATGAGTGTCAATGTCAGTTAATGGAAACGATAAATTACTCCATTTAGTAATCAATTCCTGTTTAGGAACTTCAATGTCAAATGAACTACTACTGTCATCAAGAGTATTTTTAATTCCAGCTATATTTAAAAGCAATTGTATCGTCCTATTAATTCGTGTTCCTGTAAATGTAAATATTTGCAAATGCTTTTCTTCTATTAATAATGGTCTTTCAGTTTGTAAATCCTTTATGTCGAAAACAGCGAAATCTTTTCGCATCATTTCTATTTCATCAAAACTTGGTTCGTCAAGAAAGTCATATTCTGTTTTGGAATACAATACGTCAAACATTTTCTCTCTTATCTTTTGATGAACAATAGCACTTCCACCAAAAAACATTGGTTTTTTTCCGTCTTTTGTTGGAATAACTTCTATTTTTTTCGCTTTATGATCAATAAACTTTATTTTCCAAATTTTGGCAGATAGTAATATGTTTTCATCTTCTATTATTTGGGGTGAAAAAGGTATTTCTCCAATTGTATTGCCTGCATTTACAACTTTGAAATTTTCTTCGGTTTTAAATACACTGTAGAACTCTCTACTATTAACAACCTTTTCGCCTTCAACCCCAATAATCACCTCGTGTTGAAGTTTTTCAAGGAAATCAATTTCTATTAAATGTTGTAGTATTTCTTCAATTTCAGATTGCTCAATTAATTTGAAAGCTGAATTTTCATTTAGTTGTTTTATAAGTTCTGTTAATATAATTCCCGAATGACCTTTTGTAATCGACAATGCTTGATGAACTAAAATATCATAAGGCATTTCGTTTTTTTCGGGTGGCTCAATAAAATTTTCTTTGTATAAAAGCCAACAAGCTATAGATTGCAGTAAACTCCATTGAGTTGTTGCATAAAGAAATAAATTACTACTTTCGCCATCTTTTCTACCACTTCTTCCAACTCTTTGAATTAAAGAAGCAATACTATGTGTTGCATCTATTTGAATGACTTCATCAACTGAACCTATGTCAATACCGAGTTCCAATGTAGATGTACAGGAAATACAAAAGTTATGTCTTTTGTTATTCTTTGCAAAGTATTCAACATACTCTCTTACTTCTCTGTCAACTGAAGAATGATGTGAAAAGTAATTTGGATGACCTTTTACTCTGTCTGATATTTTTTTAAGTTTAACAGCTACTTCTTCGGCTCTACCTCGACTGTTTGGGAATATTAAAACTTTATTGTCTTTAGTTTCTATATACAAGTCTTTTAAAAGTTCCAAAGGTAATTCCTCATTTTCATTTTTGAAAAAGCGAAAAACTGTATTTATGTCTTTGGCTGTTCTATCTAGTAGCACTTTAGTGTTTGTCTCATTACCAGTGAATTTTTTTGCTTCATTGTAATCTCCAATTGTTGCTGAAAGACCTACAATGCTGAAATGACGGGAGTTTACTCTTTGAAGTCTACTTAAAATAGATTTTAATTGAGTTCCTCTGTCTGTTCCAATAAAAGAATGTATTTCATCTATTACAATATACTTTAGGTTTGAAAACAAATTTTTAACATTGAACGGTTTGTTTACAAACATTGCTTCCAGAGATTCAGGTGTAATTAAAACAATACCAGTTGGTTGTTTGATTAGTCTATCTTTCAAGGTTTTATTTGCTTCACCGTGCCACTTTGTAACAGTTACGTCAAGGTTTTTACAAAGATCTTCGATACGATAGAATTGGTCATTTATTAATGCAATTAAAGGTGAAATGTAAAGAACTTGAACGCCAGAATCATTAAAGTTTACTTTTGAAAGTATTGGTAAAAAGGCGGCTTCAGTTTTGCCTGAAGCTGTCCTTGAAGCCAAAATAAAATTTTCATCAGAGTATAAAATTTTGGAAATAGCAGCATTTTGAATTGGGCGCAATTGTTCCCAACCCTTATCACGAATAAATTTTCGTATTGGCTCTGAAAGAAGTTCGAATGACATTATATTTCTTCTATGTTATCTAATGAAAATTCATCTGGTCTTTCATCTTCAATTTCAATCTCTCCAAAAATTTTGTTTTTATCTATGTTAGGATTCTGTCTTATAATATTCAAGACGTTCAAAAAGTCCCTAATTACCTCGCGTGGTGTCAGAAATTCACTTGCTCCCGGTTTATTGAATAATTCCTCCATAAACTGATGGATTTCATCATCAGTTATTTGAATTGTGGTTTTGTAATTGAAGTCGAAAATTGCTTTTAATTTCTTGAGTAAAACAAATATTTCGTTGTGGTCAAGTGGTAATAATCTAAGAACAGGTTGGGCAAAGTCTCTTATTTCGGATGTCTCAAATTTATTGGTTGCTAGTCTTGTTTTTAAGGCATCATAACTAAAAAGACCTCTGCGTTGATTTTCTAAAAATTCCTTTGTTCCTGCGAAGTTGAAGAATAAGTTAGATACCTTACCTTGAAAGCAATCATTATAGATTGTAAGGATTTTTTCGTAATTCTTTTCTCTCATTACAGAAGTGGAAATCTTGTAAAGATTAATAGCCTCGTCAAGATTTACCATAAAACCACTATAACCCATATTAACAAAAAGTTTGCAAAAGTTTTTAAGCATATCGTAATAATTTAGGTCGTTAATTACTTCTCTAACACCTAAATCTTGTTTTGCTTCCGTTTTTGTTCTATATTCTCCTTTTAGCCATTTTAATGCGTTTCTTCTCAGTTGTTCATCTCCTGTAATATATCCTTCATAATATTTCATTACAACCGTTCCAAAGTCAAAACCACCAACATCAGTAATTTCATTAATGGTTTTCATTATGTTGTTTTGAATTAGGTTTAAGTATTGCTCATTTCGAATTTCTGCCAATGAAATATTATTATCTTCAGAAGTTTTTGTAATGACTTGTTCAATCCATTTTTCTAATAAAGTAGGTAAGGCACCACCTTCAGGTTTTGTTTGTATTGAAACATTATCCATAATTGCAGAATAAAGAGCTACTCCTTTGCCGTCATTGGAATATAAACGATTGTCAGGAGTAAAGTCAGCATTAGCAACTACAAATTTTTGCTTCAACGCAACCGTATTGAGTAAATGAAGCATAAATGATTTTCCTGAACCGAAGTCACCAATCCAGAATTTAACCATACTATGTCCATTTTTGACATCTTCTAATGATGTTACAACAGCATTAATTTCTTCTGAACGACCAACAGTAATATGTTGAACGCCTATTTTTGGTACTACTCCACCAATTAAGGAATTAATAATTGATGTGGCTTCTTTTGGTTTTATGTTATCTATCATTTCGCTGAAATTTTTTGAAAATACTCTGGGAAAATTGTGTAATAATCGTCCTCTTCTTCGATTAAGACATCATCTAATATCTCATAACAGGATTCATTGATGCTTTCAATTAATTGATTTTTGAAGACACCTTTAGATTTGGCAAACTCTTCAATCTCAATTTGAGGCAATGAGAAATTATTTTTTAAAAACATCTCTAAAACTGAAATTTGAGTAAGATTGAGTGATAATTCAATCAAAAACTTTGACTGAATTAATTCATCTTTTTTCTGTATAATTTCAATCTTTATTTCGTCACTGCTTATCTCTTGTGATTGAATTGAATTGTTTTCATCTTCAAATTCGTCTCGCAAATACTCATTAAGTAGCTCAACAGTCCCTGAGTGTTGTTGTTGAACCTCTTTTATAGCTGTTCTGTTCAATTGTATTTTTTTGCGCTTAACTTCGTAAATCTTGGTAACAGCATTAAGTGCATTGTCTAAATTTTTGTCTTTTATAAGTTCACTAACAATTTGCTCGAAATCGTGAAGTTGCTCATTGTTTTTAAATAAACTTCTCTGAATGGTCTTTGTTAGTTTTTTATTATCAAAGGTTGCTGATTTTACGTCGTGATATAAGTAATGGATATATAGCTTTAGTGATGTTAACTTATCATATTTTGAAATAAATTTTGATGCTTCAAAAAATATATTTTCAATTGAAGGGTTTTTTTTATTAGCGTCACTTAATTTGATTATATCTTCAATGAATGTAGTTGGATTGCTTTGAAAATTCTTAGTTATTTCTTCAAACTTAATTTTCCATCTGCTTGTTGTCTGAGAATTAAGTTCAATTTCAGTAGCTTCATCAGGGCAAGCGATTTTAGAAACTAAGGTTGGTAATAACTCTGTAATTTTTTTAATTATTCTAGATTCATATTCATATTTAGCTTCTTCATTTGAGTATGTAGTGTCGGTATTTAACTTCCGTTTATGACCGTAGGTTTCACGAACTACATTTTCACAATATTTAAAAATATTAGAGTAAAATTCATTTGTAATTGATTCTATAGAATAATTGTAATTTTGACTCCCTTTTTTATAGTTAAAATGTTTTGTGGCAATTATATCTGCAACTAAAGTAAATTCATTTTCAATAGTTGTTCCCTCTGATTCGTATTTCGTTTTTAATTTTGAAATAGCAGCTATAAATAGCTTTAGAACTTCAATGCAACAATATTCAATACTGCAAAAATTATTGCTTGGATACCATAACTTGTTTAATAAATTTACTTCATCATCATTAATATTTAACTTGGATTTGAATTTACTCCCTAGTCGCCAATTGTCATAGTCGTAATTTGTGTTGTAGTTTTGATAGCTAGATCTATTCTCTGCTATAAGCCTTAGAGCATCATCGCTATGACCATCTAATTCCATTTTTTTAATTAAAAATGATATTCCATATGATTTAGTTTTTGGATAACACTGTCCTAAAATTTTCAGTTGATTTTTTAATTCTGATATGTCTTTATGGATTTCATATTCATTTAGTAAGTCAAATAACAGAATGAATGCATAATTTGTATTGCCTTCTAAGTCAAAATATTCACCAATTAGAAAATTGGTTTTGAAGATATTATAAAACTTTTTTTGTTCAGAAGTTGCGCTGTTTAAATCGGAATATGAAAAAACATATTGGTGGGCCCAATATGGCACTCCATTATTTAACTTTTTCAGGTTATTTTTTGAACTTATATTATACGAATGGTCGGTAATGTCAATTATTGAATCGTCATTAATTGCGCTTTTATCATTGTTTTTTGTTGAATTAAAGTTGCCTTTTATGTTAATGTTAATTTTCATATCAGAAGTTGTTTTATTCTTATCTTTTGAAAATGATTTGTAAATTTTGATAAATACTTTTATTGTAAGTTTAATGATAAAATACAATATGTAAATAACAATTAAAACAATGATTATTTTAGACATTTATGCATGTTTCTAAGTTACCAAAATTAAATAAAAAAAATTACTTACAGAAATAAAAATAATTATGACTAACTAAACAATATATACTGTTATTTTGTTAACTATATAAATGCTAGGCTATCACTTCTCTGAATTTAAACTTAAAGACAACAAAAACCCTTCCTTTGATAAAATTTTCGATTTGTTCAAGGATTTGTTATTGTACACCGCAGGGGATATTACTGAAGCACTCGATTGGTTGAATGAGATTGACCGAAAGTATAAAATTACTGATAACTCCTATGGAATGGGTAATTTTATTGAAGACCTTAAATCGAAAGGTTTGATAGATGACAATAAAGGGGATGGTAGTTTTGAAATCACTCCTAAAACAGAGCAAATTATCAGAAAAGACAGTTTAGACCAAATTTTTGGCAAACTGAAAAAATCTAAATTAGGCAATCACAAAACTAAATTTTCGGGCAATGGGGATGAAATTCAACCTGAAATGAGGTCGTTTGAGTTTGGCGATACCATCGATTCTATATCAGCTATTGATAGTATCAAGAATGCTCAAATATCGAGTGGAATCAATGATTTTCAAATGTTGGAGAAGGATTTGGTGGTGTTTGAAAAAGAATACAAAAGTCAAACCAGTACGGTATTGCTAATAGATATTTCTCACTCCATGATACTTTACGGCGAAGACAGAATTACACCCGCCAAAAAAGTAGCCATGGCTTTGGCAGAATTGATTAAAACAAAATACCCCAAGGATACTTTAGACATAGTTACTTTTGGTGACGATGCCCAACAAATTACTATCAAAGAATTGCCTTACTTAAAAGTAGGTCCCTTTCATACCAATACTGTTGCAGGAATTGAAATGGGAATGGATATTTTGAGAAGAAGAAAAAATTCTAATAAACAGATTTTTATGATTACCGACGGTAAACCAAGTTGCTTGAAAGAAGCCGGAGGATATTACAAAAACAGTTTTGGGCTCGACCGTAAAATAGTCAATAAAACACTCAATATGGCTGCAGCATGCAGACGGTTAGGGATACAAATTACCACATTTATGATTGCAAAAGACCCTTATTTGCAGCAGTTTGTGGAAGAATTTACAGAAACCAATAATGGCAAAGCATTTTATACCAGCTTACAAGGCTTAGGTGAATATGTCTTTCATGATTTCGAAAAAAACAAAAGAAAAAGAACCAAATAAAAATGAGCAATCAACCCAATATATCAACACTAGGTGAGTTAGTAAAATCAGGCTACCAATCCCTGAGTGTAAAGGAAGAGTTAAGGAAAAATTTAATTCATCAATTAAAAAATAATTTAAATGTATTTGAAGGTATTTTAGGATATGAAGATACTGTAATTCCAGCCATAGAACGAGCCATATTATCGGGTCACAACATCAATTTATTGGGACTAAGAGGTCAGGCGAAAACCAGAATTGCCCGTCAAATGGTTCATCTGTTGGACGAGTGGGTTCCTGTAATTAAAGGTTCGGAGTTGAACGAAGACCCAATGCGCCCTGTAATCAATTCTTCCAAAGCATTAATCAAAGAATTAGGAGAGTCATTGCCAATAGAATGGCTACATCGCTCAGAAAGATATGTTGAAAAATTGGCTACTCCCGATGTTTCTATTGCCGATTTAATAGGAGACATAGACCCTATTAAAGCATCAAACTTGAAAATATCATTTTCAAACGAAAGTGCTATTCATTACGGATTAATACCACGCAGTCATCGCAGTATTTTTGTGATTAATGAGTTGCCAGATTTACAACCCCGTATTCAAGTGGCATTGTTCAATATTTTACAAGAAGGTGATATGCAAATAAGAGGATTTAAATTGCGTTTAAATTTAGACATACAATTTGTGTTTACTGCCAATCCTGAGGATTATACCAACCGTGGAAGTATTATTACACCATTAAAAGACAGAATTGGAAGTCAAATATTAACGCATTATCCCAAAAGCATAGAAACAGCCAAAAGTGTTACCAAACAAGAAGCTAGATTGTCTGATTTTCAAAAGCAAAATATTTATGTTCCTGAGTTTATCAGTACCATTTTAGAAAATATCGCATTCAAGGCAAGGGTGAGTGAGTTTGTTGACCATAAAAGTGGCGTTTCTGCAAGGATGAGTATCACCTCATTTGAGAATTTAATGAGTATGGTAGAGCGCAGAATGTTGATTAATAATGAAAATAGGGGTGTAGTTAGGGTTGCCGATTTTGCCGGTATTATTCCGTCCATCACTGGTAAAATAGAAATGGTGTACGAGGGTGAACAAGAAGGTCCCTACAACGTGGCAGTTTCATTGATTATCCAAAGCATCAAACAAGTATTTACCGACATGATTCCTAATGTGACCAAACTTAGAAAAAAAGGCAAAGAAGCTGGTCCCGACTATTTTAGAGAAGTGATTGAGTGGTTTGAAAAAGGCAATACACTCAATATTTATTCTGACATGAGTGAGAAGGAATATGTGAAAAAAATCAATGCCATTCCAGGTTTAGATGATTTGATAGAAAAGCAAAAAGACTTAATAATTAGCGACCAAGAAAGAGTAGTGATAAAAGAATTAATTCTTCACGGTTTGGCGAGTATTTCCAGATTAAACCGCAAAGAAATTGAAACAGGTTATTCCTTCGGAGATTTATTTGCAAGCATGATGCAAGGGGGAGTGGAGTGAGGTGTTTATTCGTTGTCATCCTGAGGCTCTCGAAGGGTGTTTATTCGTTTAGTTGTTTATTTGTTTAGCGTGATTGTTTAAGGGGTTTAAATGGTTTAATATGTTTATTCGTTTAGTTGTTTATTTGTTTAGCGTGATTGTTTAAGGGGTTTAAATGGTTTAAGATGTTTAGGTGTTTATTCGTTTAGGTGTTTATTTGTTTAGATGTTTTACGCCTTGCAGCGTGACATTATTGGTAGATACGACATGCTTGGCGTCTGTAAATCATGTTAATGGTTATTAAAATCAAAAATCTTTCTTGGGTTTCCAAACGTGCCATTCAATGCGGTGGTTTTTGAGGGGGTGAACGTAAACTGTGCGGAGGCGTCCACGAATGGCGCGAAATTTCAATTTGACAGCTTGGGGAGCTGGTGTGTGAGGCCTCACCCCCAGCCCCTCTCCGAAGGAGAGGGGAGATAAATAGCGGTCCCGCATTAATGCGGGATTCATTCGTGGTGGGCTTTTTACTCATTTGTGTTTATTTTTTTGAATTCGTGAGTTAGCTACGCTAAGTAGGCTTACTTTTTTCCCATAAAAAAGTAGGAATAAAAAGACATCAAGTTAATGAAATTTTTGTTGAAAAACTGAATACATTTGAGTAAAGTCAATCAAAGCAAACTTTCCAAAAAGCTTTCAAGAAAAGATGTCTCCTTTGCCGACATGACAGCAGGGGAGGCGATCCCACAAGACTCAAACTAGTTACAGAATGCATTTCTCAATCACGATTAACGGCGTGTAAATGTGATAGAAGTTTTATGTTAATAGTTGTATTAATCTGTATTATTCAATAAAATCACCTTAGTTTACAAAAACCAAATTATTGACTTATTTTTGCGCCTCCATGCAGCCAACAGATAAATACAATGAAAGAGGCGTATCTTCTCAAAAAGAAGATGTACACAAAGCCATTGCGAACCTAGACAAGGGTTTATTTCCACATGCGTTTTGCAAAATTATTCCTGATGTGTTGGGTGGTGATGACGATTATTGTAATATCATTCATGCCGACGGTGCAGGTACAAAAAGCAGTTTGGCTTACTTGTATTGGAAAGAAACTGGCGACTTATCTGTATGGCGAGGAATTGCACAAGATGCTTTAGTAATGAACCTTGATGATTTATTGTGTGTGGGCGTAACAAGTAATTTTTTGCTTTCAAGTACCATAGGCAGAAATAAAAAGAGAATTCCTGGTGAGGTAATTGCCGAAATTATAAATGGAACAGAAGCCTTTATTGAAAGTTTGAAACCACACGGAATTAATATCGTTAGTGGAGGTGGAGAAACTGCCGATGTGGGCGATTTGGTAAAAACAATTATAGTAGACAGCACCGTTACAGCAAGAGCCAAAAAATCAGACATTATCTCTAATCACCACATTCAAGTGGGTGATGTTATTATCGGTTTGGCAAGCGATGGACAAGCAACCTACGAATCTTTTTACAATGCAGGCATGGGAAGTAATGGTTTAACAAGCGCAAGACATGATGTTTTTGCTGCTGATTATAGAGAAAAATACCCTGAAAGTTATGATGATTTGTTGAGTAAAGATTTGGCTTATACAGGTCAACTTAAATTAACAGATTCTGTAGAGAATATGCCTATTGATGCAGGGAAAATGGTGTTATCACCAACCAGAACTTATGCTCCAATTATTAAAGCTATATTGGAACAGCATCGTTCGGAAATTCATGGATTAGTTCATTGCTCAGGTGGAGGACAAACGAAGATTTTACACTTTGTAAAAACGCCTTTACACATTATCAAAGACCAATTGTTCGAAACTCCCGTTTTGTTTAAAACCATTCAAGCGCAAAGTGGCACACATTGGAGAGAAATGTACCAAGTGTTTAACATGGGTCACAGAATGGAAATTTATGTGAAACCAGAATTTGCAGAATCTATTATTAAGATATCTGAATCATTTGGCGTAGCTGCAAAAGTGGTTGGTAGGGTTGAGGCTTCAGAAAAAACTCAACTAAGCATCCGTAGCACATTTGGTGAATTCACCTACTAAGCTTTTGTAAACATCTTCATACATTGGTAGTATTTTATCAATATGGAAGGTTAATGCTTTTGCTAAGGCGTTCGATTTAAACTGTTTCAGGGTTGCTTCATTTTCTAGGATTTTTAAGGCATTTTTACCCATGTCTTCAACATCACCAACATTGCTTAAATAGCCAGAGTAACCATGTTCATTTACTTCAGGGATTCCACCTGCATTGCTGCTAATAACAGGTACCTCACAAGCCATTGCTTCAAGGGCTGCCAATCCAAAACTTTCTGTTTCAGAGGTTAGTAAAAACAAGTCGCACACGGATAAGATTTCCTCAATTTGCTCCTGTTTACCTAGAAAAGTTATTTTTTCATACACACACAGTTCCTTGGCAAGAATTTCGATATTTGTTCGTTCGGGACCATCGCCAATTAAAAGGAGTTTGCTGTCTATTTGTTTGCTCACAATGCAAAATACTTTGATTACATCTTCAATACGTTTTACCTTCCTGAAGTTGGACGTGTGAACCAGAATTTTTTCACCGTTGGGTGCAATGGCTTTTTTGAAATGCTCTTTTTTCTGTTTGGTGAACCTTTCAAAATCAATAAAGTTAGGGATGACGTGTATCGGTTTGTCAATATGAAAGTTTTTATAGGTGTCTCTTTTCAGACTTTCCGAAACTGCTGTTACAGCATCCGAATGGTTGATAGAATAAGAAACCACTGGTTCATAAGTAGGGTCTTTCCCAACTAAAGTGATATCAGTTCCGTGTAATGTAGTCACAATAGGGATGTTAATGCCTTGTTCCCTTAAAATATTCTTAGCCATTAATGCTGCACTGGCATGGGGAATGGCATAATGCACATGCAACAAGTCGAGCTTATTTTGTTTAACAATGTCTACAATTTTACTGGCCAAAATGGTTTCATACGGAACATATTCAAACAAAGGATATTTGTAAATAGAAACTTCGTGAAAAAATACGTTAGGGTTAAAAAAATCAAGACGGGCAGGTTGACTATAGCTAATAAAATGTACAAAGTAGCCTTTGGCAGCCAAAGCTTTACCGAGTTCGGTAGCTACCACACCACTACCGCCAAAAGTTGGATAACATACAATTCCTATATTCATGCTTATTTACAAATTAACAAATTAAATTTGAATTAGTTGTTTTAATTAGTCCGTATTACCTTTTTAATGGATGAAATGCCAGTTTACCAAATCTTAACAAGATACTCCGGTTTTGCTTTCATTTTGGTTTCATCATTGCAAGTAAATGCTTCCCAAAATTCAGGCATATTTGCCAAAGGTCCTAACACTCTATACATACCAGGAGAATGAGGGTCGGTAATTATTCTATTGCGTAATTCCTTTTCACTGATATTTTGAGCCCAAACCAAACTCCAACCTAAGAAAAATCTTTGTTGCCAAGTAAATCCATCCAATTCTTTGCCATTAGGTGTTTCTTTTTGGTATTGTTTTTTAAGAGCGTAATATGCCAAAGTTAGACCAGCAAAGTCGGCAATGTTTTCACCTTGAGTAAGACTTCCATTGATAAAAACACTGTCTAATACCTCAAAGCGGTTGAACTGTTCTACTATTTTTTTGGTTTTTTGTTCAAACTTCAAGCGGTCCTCAGCGCTCCACCAATTTTTTAAATTACCATCTTTGTCGTATTTACTGCCTTTGTCATCAAACCCGTGTGAAAATTCATGACCAATAACAGCACCAATGCCGCCATAGTTTAGTGCATCATCTGCATCGGGAGAATAGAAAGGGGGTTGTAATATGCCTGCAGGAAAAACGATTTCATTGCGACTTGAGTTGTAATAAGCATTAACCGTTTGTGGGGTCATTCCCCATTCAGTTTTATCAATAGGTTGATTCAGTTTTTTGACCATCATGCCGTATGAAATACCCGAAATAGAAGTGACATTGTTGTACAATGTGTTTGGCGTTATCACCGCCTTACTGTAGTCTTTCCATTTTTCGGTGTAACCAATTTTGTAGGTAAAGGCATCCAATTTGGCTATCGCTTTAGCTTTTGTAGAATCGCTCATCCAATCTAATTGTTGAATTCTTTCTTTAAAAACCGCTCTCAGATTTTCAACCATTTCGCTAACTTTTTGTTTAGAGCTTTCAGAGAAATGGTATTTCACAAACTCTTGTCCCAAGGTTTCGCCCAAGTAGGCATTCACCATATTGACAGAACGTTCAGACAATGGTTTCATGGTGGTGGTTCCTTTTAAAATAGTGCTATTAAAATGGAAGTTTTCTTTTTGAAATGAACTAGAAAGCAAAGAAGCTTTGCCGCTAAGGGTATGCCATTTTAGGTAGTTTTTCCAATCACTTAAAGAGTATTTATTGATTACAGTCCCTAATTGCTCGTAAAATTTTGGTTGAGAAACGACCATTTCTTTAAATCCTACAGGTAGAGCTGTTTTAAAATAGGCGCCCCAATTGATGTAGTTGAAGTCTTTGATGAATTTCTCATATTGGTATAAATTATAAGTTTTATCAGGGTCGCGTCTTTCGGTTCGGTTCATCGAGATAAGCGCTAAATCTGTTTCAATGGCTAGTATTTTAGAAGCTATTTCATCGGTGTTGCTTAGTGCACACAAGGCGAACATTTTGCTGATATGATTGGTGTATTCTGCTCGTAGTGCTTTGTTTTTGTCGTCGTTTTTAAGGTAGTAGTCAACATCGGGTAAAGTCAATCCACCTTGACTCATGTACACAACATGTCGTTGACTGTTTTTGGCGTCAATACTAACGTATGAACTAAATAAGCTGCCATGACCGCGCCATCTTTGAGAACCTATCAATGTGCCCAAATCTTGAATTTTTCTCAACGCATCTATTTTTTTCCATTCAATTAAAATGGGGGTATGTCGAAGTTTATTAATGGTTTGTGTGTCGAGTGTCGATTTATAAAAGTCGCCTAATAATTGTTCATTACTTCCTTTTTTGTAAGTTGCTTTGGGGTCGGCAGGATTGATGATGCCATCTAGAATGTTTTTAAGTTTTATTTCATTCTCTTTTTGAAGAATGTTAAAAGCACCCCAACGGCTTTCCGTGTTAGGAATAGGATTATTTTTCATCCAACCACCAACGGCATATTCATAAAAATTATCGCAAGCATGAACGGAATGGTTCATGTTTGAAGAGGAATATCCTTTTTTAGGTTCGTTAGCTTTGTTAATCACAAATGCCATAGACACCAATGCCATAGACAAGCCTAGTAAGATTTTAAATTTCATTGAGCAAATATCTATTTTTTATTGGAAAATTAAATACAATAAATATCTTTGTGTTTATGAAATACCTAGGATTATTAATAGTAGCCTCTTTGTTTATGTTTTCTTGTGAAGATGAAACGCCAACACCTTTACCAATTGCTAACACTAATCCTGCGGATACTGTGGAGTTAGTTGAATTATCAACTTCTTATGGGATGATGGTTGTTTATTTGTACGACAAGACACCACTGCACAAAAAGAATTTTATTAAATTGGCTAACCAAGGTTTTTATGATGGTTTGTTATTTCACAGAGTTATTCCCAATTTTATGATACAAGGGGGCGATCCTGATGGCAATGGTTCTGGTGGTCCGGGATATACGATTCCTGCCGAAATATTCACAGATATTAAGCACAAAAAAGGAAGCATAGCAGCCGCAAGATTAGGAAACAATGTTAATCCAGAAAAGGCTTCGAGTGGGTCGCAATTTTACATTGCAGTGAGTACCAGTGGAACGGCACATTTGAATGGAGAATACACTGTTTTTGGTGAAGTGATAAAAGGAATTGAATACGCAGATTCTATTGTTAAACAACCAAGAAACATGAGTACTAACAAGCCAAATATTGATCAAAAAATGAACATGAAAGTAGTCAAGAAAAGCTTTGCTACTATCAAAGAGATGTATCAATTTGAGCCTGTTTTTTAATATTATTTCAATTATTTAAAAATTACAATTACCTTCGTTTAATATATTTATGAAAAAAAACAATATAATTTCGTTCATGTTAACTCTATTTTTGATGTTAACACCTTTTATTTCAAAGTCTAACAATACTAAAAATCCAGAAGGAAATATTGTTTTACAAATGGAAAAAATTAAAGCCAAAGATGTTCGCAATTTTGGTAATATCATAGAAAATAATGTTTTAGTGGGTTATTATTATTTCACAAAAGGTGAAAAAACAGGAAAAAGGGATGCCGAATTTGAAATTAAACTTTATGATGTTGATTTCAATTACAAAAGAAGTATAGAAGTTGAAGCAGACAAGAGTTCTCAACTCATTGAAATGAATTACAATGGTAATGCCTTTATGTTAATGATGGGAGGTAGAAAAGGGATTGATTTGTTTACATTTTCAAAAGACGGAAAGCTACTAGGAGATAAGAGAGAAATTGAAATTAGCAGATTTGAAGGTATTCAAATATCAGCTGCAATGAATAGCGATGAACCAATAAGCTCTTCGATTCATTCATTAGGCGATTATGGTTTTGTAAGGCAAGTGTTGGTAAGTAACAAAAAAATGGGTTACTTGATAGAAGGTTATGATAATAATTTGAAATTAATGTGGACGAGCGCCTCAGATACAAAGGCTCCAGAAACAGAGGAGATTGATATTTTATATTCATCTAGTAAATTTATTGGGGTTTTAAAATCAACCAAAAAAAACCTAAATTCTAGAGATGTTACGAATAGCTTTTTCTTTTTAGATGCACAAAGTGGTAACACTCTGTTTGAATTGGATGTTGACAAGATGCAGGATATTAATATTTATGGCTGTTATGTTGATGATGTTAATCAATTGGTTTACTTAAATGGAGAATATTATGCTAAAGGAAAAAATGCAACCAACAACAAAAGCGAAGGCTTGTATTTAATGAAGTTGAATCTTGATGGTGAGGTTCTTAAAAATGAGCAATTAACTTGGAAAAAAGATTTAATCAATTTAACTGCAACAACAGACGGTGCGCAAACCAAAGAAAACATGCGTTTTTATATCCATAAAGTTCAAATTGGTAAAGATGGCAATACTTACATAGTTGCAGAGCAATATAAAATGGTTTTGTCGAAAGCTGCTGTTGGTTTGAAGGTGTTAAGTATAGCAGCAGGACAAGGAGCGTCTACAGGAATGAGTAGTTTTAGTATAAAAATATACAACATGGTTTACATGGTTTTTAACAAAGATTTTAAATTGGTTCAAAAAGAAGTTGTTAAAAAGAAGTATTCAGAAGTCTTTTTAGAATCAGGTTATGAATATGCTTCAATTACTAGGATTGCACATTATTTAAAAGCAGCCGGATATTTTGATTATCAATATTCAACGATAAATGAAGATGGAAATGGCTTTACTTCATATTACATTGATTTAAATAGAAAAGATGATGATGGTAAAAGAAATGATACTGTTGTGGGAAGTATAACTTTAGGAAATGGCGATCCTAAAACCAATAGAACCCCTATTGATGTAAACTCAAGAAATGTCAGTATTCATCCTGCAAAGAAAAATCACTTGATGGTACTTGAATATTACGCATTCAAAAAGAAATTGACCATAAGATTGGAGCCATTGAATTATTAATATCAACTCTTATTATACCAAAAAGAGCCGCAATTATTAATGTATATTTCATTATTAGTGACGGGTAAATAATAAAAAGTAGTATTACTATATAAATTAATCCTAATAAATAACTCGGTAAAAAACATAGGCTTTCGACTAGTTGAAAGCCTATGTTTTTATGACAAATAAATATAAAATAAAAATCATGAAATCAGAAAATTTAATTTACGGTCTTGGTGCCGCATTAGTAATTGTGGGAGCTTTAATGAAAATTTTACATTTAACTTATGGGAATCAAATTTTTTTATTAAGTCTCATAGGTATGACGATTTTTCAATCTTGGCATGTGACAAAGTTGAAAAAAACAATTAAAGACTTAGAAAATAAATCACAATAGGCTGTAAGCTATACCGCCGCCTTCGCCAAGTCCGAAATCAATAGCGGCTTTTTTGTAAATTCATTAAAGATTAAATGGCGTTTAAAGGGTGTTTAAATGGTTTTAAAATTTGGACAGAACCGTTCGGTATTCATACTTAATTCCGTTTTCAGTCCATTTGTCAAGGATGTTTCTAAAGATTTCGTCTTCCTCCTTGGTTTGAAGTAAAAACTCAAAGTTAAAAGGAATACCCATTTTTTTAAAACCAATGACATTGTTATTGCCTTTAATCATACTTCTTGGTTCAAAATCATTGCGCTTAAAGTAATTAAATTGTATTTCAAGATGCTTTAAATGCGACACATTTAATTTGTAAAGGATAGATTGTTTTCGACTTATAATGATGTTATGTTCTGTAATTGTCATATCACCAATGATAGTCAACGTGTTTTTGATTATAATAGTGAAAACAAAAGGAGCGGAGATGAGGAGAAAATAATAAGTGTATTGGGCATAAATAATAGAGTCTCCATAGTCAAATTGACTGAGTAAACCACGGTATAAAACTTCACCATTTTTGGAATAATGAGGGGTCAGAAGTCTGAAAAATATAAAGAAGGCAATGTAAGCAAGAAGTAAGCCCATTATTTTCTTTTGGGACCTGCGTTTTAACAGTTCACAAGTAATGCTTAATTCCCCCATCTCTGACTATGCCAAATTCTTTAATTCTGTGACTAAATCAGTCAATGATTTTTTAGCATCACCAAACAACATGCTGTTTTTAGGACTGTAGAATAACTCATTTTCTATGCCGGCATATCCCGCTTTCATGCTTCTTTTGAAAACCACAGTGTGTGCAGCATCTTCAACATCAAGAATTGGCATTCCATAAATTGGGGAACTTGGGTCGGTTTTAGCCGCAGGATTTACCACATCATTGGCCCCAACAATAAGAACAACATCTGTGTTTTTGAATTCAGGGTTAATATCCTCCATCTCAATCAACTTGTCATAACTCACATTACTTTCGGCTAACAATACATTCATGTGCCCAGGCATACGACCCGCAACAGGATGTATGGCGTATTTTACATCAACACCTTCTTTTTCTAACTCAAGTTCCAACTCGTGACAAACGTGTTGCGCTTGTGCAACGGCTAATCCATATCCAGGAACAATGACTACTTTTTTGCTGTATTTCATCAAAACGGCCAAGTCTGTCTTAGTAATTTCTTTGGTAGAACCTGTAATCACCTTGCCTTCACCACTTGCTGTTTTGTTGCCACCGAAATTACCAATCAACACATTGGTTAGCGAACGGTTCATGGCTTTACACATCACCACAGTTAATAGTGTTCCTGCACTTCCTACTAATATCCCACCAACCAACATCACCATATTGCCATATAAAAATCCGCCCATAGCCGCTGCCACTCCAGTAAAAGAGTTTAGTAATGAAATAACAACAGGCATGTCGGCACCACCAATTGGCATCACGAATAATATACCGTACAACAAAGACAAAGTCAGAACCACATAAATCATCATAGGGTTAGAGATAATGCCATAAGCAGCCAAACCGCCAAGGACTAATATAAAAAGTAATAAACCTATATTGATAACTTGTTGTAAGGGTAGGGTTTTGTCTTTGATTTTTTCGTCCAACTTGCCATAAGCAATAATACTTCCCGAAAAAGAGATTGAACCTATGATTAATCCCAGATAAATAATTGCTAAAGTACTTAAACTAGCTGTTTCTGGGTTGTGTTGTAAATGGTTGAATTCTACCAAAGAAATAAGTGCAGCACAAGCGCCACCCATTCCATTGAAGAAAGAAACCATTTGAGGCATACCCGTCATTTTTACTTTTTTTGCCATCATGGTACCAATAACAGTTCCAATGATTAAAGCAGCAAAAATCCAAATGTAATTACTTGTTTTTATGCCTTCATAGAGGAAAATAGTTCCAAAAATGGAAATAGTCATACCAAAAGCAGCAATTAAGTTTCCTTTTTTTGCTTTAGCTGGATTTCCAAGCATTTTAATACCAAAGATGAAGCTTATAGCTCCAATCATATAGATAATGTCTAATATATGTTGTTTCATTTATTTACTTTGTAATAATTGTGTTTTTAAAATAGGTAGTTGATTTAAAATAGTGTTGTGTAGTACTTTGTAGTTTACAGAAAAATATTCGTGTACAATAATGTTTCTCATTCCTCTGATTGAACTCCAATCTATATTGTTATTAATATCTTTAAATTCGGATGACATTGCATTACAAGCTTCGGCTATTGTTTCTAAAAGTCTTTCAGATGCTAGCTTTAAAAGAAAATCAGATTCAAAATCTTCAAAGGATTTTTTTTCATTAATTTCGATGATTTTGTCAATAGTATTGATGATATATTCAATTCTGATTTTATCTTTTTCAAGCATAGGCTGGATTGTTAAATATTAATTTTTTTTGAACTTCAATAAAAGGTTTTAATAAATTATTGATATTATCGGTTGTAATTAAATCAACTTTTTTATGAAAAGTATCTTCAAGTTCTACGGCCCATTTTCCCATATCAAATAATGTTACTAGATGATTTGGCGCTAGTTCTATTAGAATATCAATATCATTTGCTTTCGATTCATCAATAACCGATGAGCCAAAAAGATAAACCCTTTTTACAGGTTTATTTTTAAAATAATTAATAATCTCTAAATCTAGTTTCATTTATTTTTTCTTTTTAAACATGTCTAACATTCTATCTGTCACTACAAATCCGCCTACAACGTTCAATGTGCCCAGAACGACGGCTATAAATCCAAGTATAGTTGCGTAAATGTTGTCTGCTTGTCCCATAATAATAATGGCGCCTATAATAACTACACCGTGAATGGCATTGGCACCACTCATTAATGGTGTGTGAAGTACACTAGGTACTTTTTCTATCAGTTCGATACCGACAAAAATCATCAACACGACCATGTATATCATGAGTTGATGTTCTGAAATGAATTTTAATATATCTTGCATTTGGTTAATGGTTATATTGTTTAATTGTTAAATTGTTTTATTGTTTAATTTTTATAATTTTTTATTGTTAAATTGTTGACACCCACTAGGCTGATTCTAGTTTCGTGAGGGGGTATCGAAGGGGTTATATTGTTAAATTATCGTTTGTGTATTTGATTAGTGAATTAATAGATTAGGTAATTTTTGAAGTGTTTGTAATAGTTCGTTATATTCGCTTTCAGAAATTAAATTGCGGTGTTTAGATTTTTCGGTCCAATCGTATGATTCAAGTACAGAGCCTTTGCTGTATTGAAAGAATTTGATTTTGTCTTTTTTATGAAATCGTCCAAAACCCTCTGCAATATTGGCGGAAATTGAATCAATGGCTCTAACAAATTGTTTTCCAATAGTTTCTCTAGCAAAAAAGTCCCATTTGATGACAATATCCCAAGTAAAGTTACTTAAGTCTTTTGAAATATTATAAGCTTCTATTTGACTTATTTTAAGATAATTTTTTTCTGTCATTAAAATAACAATTTAACAATCCAATAATTTATTTTTTCAAAATTTCTCCGTCTTTACAAATCAATGTTCCTTTGGTGATTTCTTCTTCCATTTCCCATTTAAATCCTTCGTTATTTGCTAGGTGAATAAGGAAAGTGTAAATATTTTTGGCATAACTTTCACTGGCGTTTTGTGATAATAGTGAAGGTAAATTAGTTTCACCCACTATTTTAACACCATGTTTCACAACGACTTTGCCAGCTTCACTTATTTCGCAATTGCCACCTTGTTCCACTGCCATGTCCACAATAACACTGCCTAGTTTCATGGTTTTTACCATGTCTTCGGTTACTAAAATTGGTGCTTTTTTGCCAGGAATTAAGGCTGTTGTAATCACAACATCAGCAGCCGCTATGTGTTTGCCAAGTATTTCTCTTTGCTTTTTTAAGGTGTCATCACTTGTTTCTTTGACATAGCCGCCTTCTATTTTTACATCTCCGGTATCAAAACTAATGAATTTTCCCCCTAATGATTCCACTTGTTCTTTTGTTTCAGGTCTTATGTCGGTTACCTCAACCACAGCACCTAATCTTTTGGCTGTTCCTATTGCTTGCAAACCAGCTACACCTGCGCCAAAAATTAAAATTTTTGATGGGGTAATAGTCCCTGCTGCTGTCATTAACATTGGGAAAATTCTAGCTGAATGGTGAGCGCCAAGCATAACCGCCTTGTAGCCAGCCAAATTGGCTTGTGAACTTAATGCATCCATACTTTGTGCCCTCGAAATTCTCGGAATAGCATCCATACTAAAAACCGTAATTTTCTTGGCGTTTAACTTTTCTATGAGCTCAGGATTGGTGAGGTGGTAAACAAAAGAAATTAAAGTAGAACCTTCCTTTAATAAATTGATTTCATCCTGATTGGGCGCATTAACCTTGAGTAATACATCCGACTTTTGACAGACATCAGCATTTGAATTTAAAATTTCTGCTCCCGCTTGTTGGTAGTTGTCGTCGGAAAAATTAGACAAAGTGCCTGAACCAGTCTCTATGACACATTTAAAACCTGCTTTCACTAGGTTTTTAACCACATCAGGACTCATGGCAACTCTATTTTCGCCTTGTTTCGATTCTTTAATAGTACCTATTATCATCATGGGCAAATGTAGAAAAAAAACAAGAGAGTATCGATGTATCTGTTTATTTTTTTTAAGAGATAGCGTAATCCAATTGTTTTTTTCTTTTGATTGTAGTGATTGATTAAAATAATGAATATCGGATATTCAAAAAACTTAGTTATTTTTGTTGTAGTAACCAACAACCCGCATTAAAGTCGGACAAACATGAAAAGTTTAAATTCATACATTTTTCCCCTATTGATTTTAATGTTAATAATAGGATGCGACAAAGATCCAAGCAAACCCGGTTACCAAGGCAAACCACCTAAACCTGAGTATTATAGAATAAAAATGAATGAAGAACTCAAAAGTTATTTATGGAGTAATTTGGGTAGTTATTGGATCTATAAAAACACCAAAACAGGCGATTTAGACACACATATAATCAGAAGTTTTTATTTTGATTCCATTTTAGTGAAAGGGATTTACCCCTACAGTAAACACAGGACTATCTATTATGACATATTGACAAGATCATTTTACAGCAGTTATATTAAAAGAGATTTTTATGAATATACAAGAACATTTAACCCACAAGCAACAGATTTATATATTACTAGTAATAAAATTTATAGAGAGGGAAATGGAAGCATCAATACTCCTTTTGTTTACCCGTTTGTTTTAGGAACAGGTTCAGATAATGGATCTTCAATAACTGAATACATCGGTATGGACAGCACCCTCACTATTCAAGGCAAAACCTACCATCATGTGGCTAAGTTTGATATTGATAGTGATGCAATTTGGTATTCAAGGGATGACGCTGTTTCTCTTGAGTTTAAACACCCTAGAGCCATATATTATTGGGCAAAAGATGTTGGGCTAATAAAAAGAGAAACAAAAAAAGAAAACTATGCTTGGGAACTCATAGAATATAACATTATCAAATAATTTCCGCAATAGTTGGTCTTGGCTAAGTAGAGCCATTAACGGCACAAAAAGTTCAACTAAAGCTTGTTTATCGCCTCTTGGTGCACATAAATCGTATTGTCGAAAAAGAATTTTTTTTTGAGATGATAAAAAATTACTTTTGCACCACCTTAACAAAAAATAAATAATAATATGATTATCGGTGTTCCAAAAGAAATTAAAAATAACGAAAATAGAGTTGCTGTAACGCCAGCAGGTGTGAGTGATTTCGTTAGACATGGCCATACAGTTTATGTGCAACATACTGCTGGAAATGGAAGTGGTTTTAGTGATGAAGAATATACTGAAGCTGGAGCGACTATTTTGCCAACAATCGAAGAAGTTTACGCTATTGCTGAAATGATTGTTAAAGTAAAAGAACCAATCGAAAGCGAATACAAACTGATTAAAAAAGGTCAATTGTTATTTACTTACTTTCACTTTGCTAGTTACGAGCCATTAACACATGCAATGATTGCAAGTGATGCTACTTGTTTAGCTTATGAAACTGTTGAGAAAAACGACCGTTCATTGCCATTGTTAGTGCCTATGAGCGAAGTAGCTGGTAGAATGTCTATTCAGCAAGGGGCTAAATATTTAGAAAAACCAATGGGTGGAAGAGGTATTTTATTAGGTGGTGTTCCGGGTGTTAAACCAGCAGAAGTATTGGTATTAGGCGGTGGAATTGTGGGAACACAAGCTGCTAAAATGGCTGCAGGTATGGGCGCTCAGGTTACTATCATGGATATTTCTATTCCACGTTTACGTCAGTTAGACGATATTATGCCTGCTAACGTTCAAACGATGTTCAGTAACTCATACAACATTAAAGCGGCTATCAAAACTGCCGATTTAGTGATTGGTGGCGTTTTGATTCCAGGTGCAAAAGCGCCACACTTAATTACCAAAGATAATTTAAGTTCAATGAAAAAAGGGTCTGTATTGGTGGACGTTGCTGTAGACCAAGGTGGATGCTTTGAAACAACTAAACCTACTACTCACGCTGATCCAATTTATGTAATAGATGATGTTATTCACTATTGCGTTGCCAATATGCCAGGAGCAGTTCCTTACACTTCAACTTTAGCTTTAACAAATGCAACTTTACCGTATGCTATTCAATTGGCAAATCAAGGTTGGAAAAAAGCTTGTTCAAGCAATAATGAATTAAAATTAGGTTTAAATGTGGTTGATGGAAAAGTGGTTTACAAAGCCGTTTCTGATGCTTTCAATTTACCTTACACGCCAGTTGAAGAGGTGTTAAATTAATTTTTATTTCACATAATTAAAAAAGGCGATACGTTTGTATCGCCTTTTTTTGTAAAAAAAATGTCATTTTATTCAAGTTCACCAATTTTTGTAAACTTGTTAAATACTGATTCGGAATGTGGCGCATGTGCTAGTTCTTTTGTTAAATCCTGACCAGCTCAATGCTCGTAATGCTTGCCATTGCGCCATAGTCTACTTTCTTTAACATCGTAAATTACCCCGTTCACCTTCGCATCTATCGAGTTTAAAATTCCTTTGCCTCTGGCAACTCTTCGAATTAACTTCCGAATATTTTTAGTCTCTTAGTCAAGATATCAAACAAGAACCAATTGACAAAATAAATTCTTGACAAAAGATTAGACAATAGTAGTTGGTCACCACCACAAAAAGCTAGGGTTCGGACCAATCTCAGGAAAACTCGCTACCAACCATCTTAAACCATGAATATATATTAAAAAAATTAATCAGATTTCTTATTGCATAATATAATAATAATTTTGCGCTGACAATTATTTTTATTAATGTTGAAAATTAAAAATAAAATCCAAAACTATGAAAAAACTAATTTTAATACTTACAGGATTTGCATTTGCACTATGCTGCACCTTGTGGTCTGGATGTAAAGATGATTGTCCACCCTGCGGAGTTGCCTACAAAACCATCCCCCAAGAAATGAAAGATTGGGCACTATTTGGCGAAGGCAGTTGGTGGGTATACCGATTGGCAGAAGATACAACTGTTTTTGACACAGTTAGATTCAGTTCTAGAAGTGATTTTCGTTCTAATTTAACAACTTGCGATGACCACTATGCACCATCAATAGAATGTAGCCAAACAATTACATATAATTTACAACATTCAAATATTATATACTTTCCTAGATACAACAACAATGATACTATCGGTGGATTTGATCAAATTGTATTATACTTCAGAAACGGTGGAGGGTTATTTTTAAATTATGAAAGTTGTATTGGTTTCTCTAACTCGGGAGTTGTTTTTGGATTTCCTATTTTAATTGGAGAAAAATACAACTTCCATTGTTTAGTAGATACATTCAATAATTTTGAGTTACATAAAAAAAAGTATTCAAATGTTTTTTATACAAATTACTGCAAAACAATAAACCAAAATCCCAATTCAATACAACAAATTTACTGGGCCAATAAAATAGGCTTAATAAAAATTAAATTAATCAATTCTCAAAGCAAACTAAGAACTTGGGAACTCATCAATTACGAAGTAAAACAATAAAAAAATAAATTATGAAAAAGCTACCATTAACAATACTTGCTGGGTTTGTAATTGTATTAAGCTGCGTTATTTTGTCATGTAACAAAAATCAGTGTGAACCCTGTGGAAGTAATTACAAAACAATACCCCAAGAAATGAAAGATTGGGCACTATTTGGCGAAGGCAGTTGGTGGGTTTATCGTTTAGCAGAAGATACCACAGTTTTTGATACAGTTAGATTCAGTTCTAGAAGTGATTTTCGTTCAAATTTAACAACTTGCGATGACAATCATGCACCATCTATAGGATGTAGTGAAACAATTACTTACCATTTAAAACATTCTAATAAAAATTATTTTAGTTACTCTGATGAAATAGTTCTCTATTATCCTCCTGGTGGCGGAGTATTTCTTGACTATTATGGAGGAAGTTTTGGAGGTGGTGTTATCTTAGGAATCAATCCAATTAAAATAAATGAATATTATGGGAATTTTACTCTAATTGACACATTTAAAAATCTCAAAATTAATAATTTAACTTTTGATAATATTTTTCATTCAAGTATTGTTACGAATAACACCCCACCTGGGTATCTTATGAAAGATATTTATTGGGGCAAACATATTGGTATTCTTAAAATAGAAGTGCCTCCAAATCAAACATGGGAACTTATCAATTACGATGTAAAACAATAAAATTATAAATTATGAAAAAACAATTATTAACAACACTTGCGGGGTTTGCATTTGCTTTATGCTGCGTTTTTTTGTCATGTAACAAAAATCAGTGTGAACCCTGTGGAAGTAATTACAAAACAATACCCCAAGAAATGAAAGATTGGGCACTATTTGAAGATGGCAGCTGGTGGGTGTATCGGTTAACTGAAGACACTACTGTTTTTGACACAGTGAGAGTAAGCCCCAACTCTAAAAGATTTTTTCGTTCTAATGGAACATGTGGAGACAATAATCCCCATGCTATATCATGCAGCGAAACAATAACATATGGACTACAACATTCTAATAAAACTTACTTTGCAAATCCGTTTAATTCAAATTTAACAGTCTATGATGAAATCAATCTTTATTACCCACATGGGGGGGGGTATTTCTTAGTTATAAAAATGGTAAAGCTCCATCAAATGCAGGTGTAATTTTTGGAATGCCAATAATTATTGATGAAAAATACAGTTTTCATTGTCTATCAGACACTTTAGAGAAGTTTGTTTTTATGAATAAGGAATTTATAAATGTATTTATCACAAAAAACTGCTATAATATACCTAGTACTAATGATTATCCTGAAACCATGCAAGAAATATATTGGTCCAAAAATGTTGGACTTATAAAGATTAGACTCATTAATGCTCAAAAAAAAACAAACTCTTGGGAACTCATCAATTATGAAGTAAAACAATAAAATTATGAAAAAATTATTATTAACAACACTTGCAGGATTTGCAATTGCATTATGCTTTGGTCAACAACAAGCAAATCGAATAGATAAAAAAGACAAAAGTTGCAATTCGCATTGCTCACATGACCATAAAAAAGCAGAAAATACCTTAATTGGAAAAACAGGATGTATGCTTGATGAAGGCATAAGCAATTATATGACCTACATTTTAAGTTATGAGAAAAACACTATTGACGGCACTTTGGATATAACTGCAATCATAGAGGCAGAAGACACCACTTATATAGGCAATGTATTTACATTTGAAACTTTGGGTAGTTTTTTTAGTGGCGCAGAAACTTTTTATACAAATCGCGATAGCTTGATGCCGGGAGACACTATGATGTTTCATTTTTCTGTAAGCTATGATGTTGATTCTGTTCCATATTATCCTGTGATTTGTATTTCACAGTTAGAGACAGCCTAAATGGCGACACAACAAAAAGGAAATTCACGATGATGGCAAAAGTATATTTTACACCTTGGAATACTGCTGAGGTTTGGGAATTTGATGATTTTCATGGTCAAAATAGAATTTGGCTTGCCAAAGCAGGCAATCCAACCAGAGTTTTTATACACAAAGACAGTCTTCCTGTTACTGATATCACAGATACCATACCTGATGGGGCATTTTTGAAGCAAATTGATGGTTTGGCTTATGCTATTCCGTTTATAGAGCCTGATACATTCAATTGGGATGAACCTGACACTACAGATTACGGAGACCCGGGAAGTCTTTCTTGGAGTCCTTGCCCATTAAGAAAAGAATTTACAGCAATGTTAAGCAATATCAGGCTTTTTACTTGGTATACACCACCAAATGGTGTGAACACTCAAGTTTGGTTAAAAAATGCAACAGTTGAAGTACATGTTGATAGGTGGCCCGATTCAAAAATTGCAGTACTTAGAACCAATAATGATGGTTATATCATAGATGGAACAGGTAGAGGAGATGAAATCATCTTAAAATTTTGTGCAGGCATCAACAGAAGTTCTATTGGTATATGGTTAGAGGTGCTGATGGAAGACCCTTTTAATAAAAATCAATTGCGGGTTAAAATGGCTAAAAGTACTAAACATACGCATTCATTTTTAACCAATAAACAAGGGCTAGGATATAGTAACTCAAACCCCAATATTAGCCATTATTGGGGAAGTGTTTTAGCTGATGATTGGCGAGAGATAGAAATACCTCAAGAAGATTTGGGTTTAACATATACTATGATTGGATGGGCATTTGATTATACTAACAGAGAATTGCAGGGTACAGGTCAAGAATTAGGGCCAAATCTAAAAGTTAAAGTTAAAGCCAATAAAACTGTAGCAGAAACAAATACTTTGGGTATACCAAAAGTAATTAATTTAGGTATGCAGCAAAGACAAGAGGATGAACCACCTGCTTATATTAGGGAAGGCACAATATTTCACGAATTCGGACATTATTTATTTGGACATTTATATGGCAATTTGAATTGGGCATCGGCTGGCGGCACACATTCAAGATTGATTAATAACAGAAACAGTCAATTAACTATGAGCGAAGGGGTTGCAAATGGTTTTGCTGGCATTATGGACGAAATGACATGGAATATTCTCGGACAGTCATCAAATGAAAGGCTCTATCACCAAAGACCATTTTTTAGGAATGATGGTACAAATGTAAGATTAAACCACCCTTTTCTGAGCGAGCATTATCTTGCTTCTGTGATGCTAGATCTTTGGGATGGAACTCAGAATTATATTACATATAATGACATTAATCCAGACGGGCCTGAATTTATGGATTTTGGTGTCGATAACTTCGAAATGTCTTTCAAAGATATTTGTCGTCCATTTTGGGAACATAAAGGAAGTGTAAACAGTATTGAAGAGTATTTTGATTATTTGGTAGAAAACGCCTCTTGTAATCAGAAAAATAGTATTGCAAGGATTTTTCAGTTTAATTCTGAGGATATTGAATTAGCCACCATAACCAATGCAGCAGATTTCCCTGTTTTCAATACCGATGAAATATATAGGGCTATAGATTTTAATGTAACAGGATTTAAAATGAAAAACAATGGCGATTTGAAACAGAGAACCACTAACTTTATCCATTCAAGAAGTTTTCAAACATTAACAGGAGAAAACAATTCATATAATGTTACCCGATTTGAGCAGATTCACAATTCCACAATTAATTGGTATAGAAATATAGGAGATGTTAGTTTAACAGATAATCTTACTGTTCTAGACAATGCAACACTTCAAATACATGGTAATCAAACTCCAAGATTTTATAACAATATTCCACCCTCAACAACCTATAATCAATATAATGAACATCTGAATGTAAATTTATGCCAAGGTACACTATTAACAATAGGCAACGAAGGTAATTTGGAAATAGGTAGTATAAGCCCATATAGAACAGCAAACTTGTTCATTAAAAACGGGAGCGTTTTGGATTTGAGACCCGGAAGCACACTTTTAATTAATAATAACTCTAAATTAACAATTGAACCCGGCGCCACCCTTATCATCCATCCAGGTGCTCAAATCATCCTCAACGGACCAAATGCAGTATTGCACATCAAAGGCAAAATAATATTAGAACAAAATGCAGATTTTAATCCTGTAGCAGGTGCAAATGGTTTTGGTCAATTAATTGTTGAAAACCATACAGGAGAGTTTCAAATTGAATCAAAAGGGAATAACAAAATAATTATAGACCCAATAACTAAACCAACAATAAATACCCAATACAACCTTATCGTTATTGGAGAAAAAGGTTTACACACCGGCGAAACTTATCAAATTTCAGAATTTAGAATAAACAATGCAAATGTTTTAATAAAAGACAATAGTTTAATTACATCTAAAGCTTTTAGATTTAATGTTTTTAACTCCAATATTTATGGCGAACAAAATTTAAATTCCAAAGGATTGTTAGCATTTGAATCACTTTGTAATATCAATAATTGTAGATTCGAATATTTAAATTCAGCATTTACATACTTTTTATTGAATGGCATTTATGCACAACAAGAAATCAGAAACAGTCAATTTATTAAATGTAAAACAAGCATTAATATGAATGGGGCTAATGTTAAAGTAAAAAATTGTTTGTTTAATTGGTTTGGAAGATATGGAGATATAGGTATTAGGTCACTTTCATCAGGTGGGGGAGATGTTTTCTTAGACAATACATTTCAATTACCAAGCAATCCGTTTAACAATAATATTTCTAAATCATTACAATATGTTGGAAAAGATGCAAAAATATATCGAAATATTTTTGTGGATGGAAATGTAGCCATAGATAATAAAGATGGTAATTTGTTTTTGGAATGTAACAATTTTCAATCTTGGACCTTTAGAGAATTATCTCATAATGCCATTAATAGTAAAAATGGCGCTCTGTATTTAAATACTGGAAGAAACTTATTTGCACATTATAAAACATATTTAAATACTAATAATAGTAGATTGTTTTTAAATAATGGTTCAAATTTGTTTTTATTAGGCAATCCAAGTCAATATTTTTTTAAATGTGATTTAGAATACCGTTCAGCTGTTAATAATATTCAATTAAGTAGCAATCACTCCGTTTCGCCAGCCTCTTATAATACTTATGCTTTTTTAGCAACAGGCAATTATTGGAGAGAGTCTTATCCTGCTTTACCATCACACTTTAGACCCATTCCTGCTACAAGTAATCCTAATATGAATTTCGGATTTTTAAGTGGAACAAATTACGATTTGGGTTATTTGCCAGCAATGACAACTTCAAGCAATTATATTGAGGTTCAAAATTCTTATTGCTCCCCCAAATATACTGATATTGAATTACAACGTCCTTTTGGTGATATAAATGATATATTATATATGGATAGGATTCCAAGTGAACTGACATTGCCAACAAGTAATCCTATAAAACCTAACTCAATTAATGATAACTTGTATTTGGATGCTTTGTTATCATCAATTGAAAAAGCCAATCAAGATACAGTTAATTATTTTGAGGTCATGCCTGAGATTATTTATTTAACTAAATTGAAATTACCCGATACATTATCTGATTTCAGTTACTTTACATATAACTTAATACACCGAATTTATCACCATAGTTTATATGATTCTACAAAATCAGATTCTGTGTTAAATATACATAAAAGTGAACTAGGGAATTTATTATTAAGTGCTCAAGATTCTTTTATATTAAAATCATTTTCTAACGATAGTTTTTGGTTAAGTTTAAGATATGAATTATTACGGGATAAAGCTGAAGTTTTAAGGATTTTAAATCGTAGAACGGTAGCAATAACACTTTTAGATTCTGCAATTGTTGACCCTGAGATTTCAAATTTAAAAAAATCGCATGCTACTACATGGCGATGTTTTATCAATCAAGAACAACAGTTTTTAGATAGTCAAATTGAAGTTTCTGAATTGAACTTTTCATTGTGTTTGCCAGAAGATTCAATTTTCATTCACAATCCATACACTATTGTTGCAGTAGATACTAGTTTTACAATTTGTATTCCTGACACTAGCAACATTCAAAGTGTTTCAATTAAATACACACCCATTGATACAATTTTGCCATATACCATGTATGATGAGTTTTTAGATACTTTTCCATTAACTACCACACATGAATATGATTTAACAGTTGGTAAATACACATTAACAGCAATTGACACAATTAATAATATCTTTTTTAGCACATCAATAAATATAGAAGGCATAGAGGAAAAAGTTATAGATAGTACAGAAAGTTATTACATTGACTGTGAAACGGCTTATCTGCCATACAATGTTTCAAGTGATAGTACTAGAGTGTATAATCAATGGAATGTATTGCAAGATTCTGTTTTGTTTAATTATTATGAATTGGATGGTGTTAATAATGAATACAGGGTTGAATACAAAAACACTTCAACTTGTAAAATTTTAAAAACGAGATTAGATATTGACGATATTTTAACAGCTCCACCAAGTACACCAAATACATTGTTACTTGCCAAGTATGACAGAACTGTTGATTCTTGTGCATTTGTAAAATTGAACAATATTACTTGTAACGGAGATTCTATTGATTTTGGAAAAACGTTAGAAATATATGATGAAAATTTACAATATCAATTTACCACTAGTGTTGAATTGTATGGTACACAAACCAAAGGATTTAAGTTCTGTCCTCCATATTGGAACACAGATGAAGAGCATATTGCTAATTGGAATGCGTTAATTTATAAAATAGGAGTATGTAATTATTGCAGAATTGATTTTAAGGCTGATTCGTTTATCAATTTCCCTAAAGTTTTAAGTGTTCAAGAAAACGAAACTAAACCTAATATTACACTATATCCTAATCCTACAAGTAAAGAGGTAAATATCGAATTACTAACACCAATAAATGAACCAATAACTATTGTAATGTTTGATGTAATGGGCAAAGAAGTGAAAAGAATAAATGTTGATTCACCTAACAAAAATCCAGTTAAATGTTCAGTGGAGCATTTAAGTGCAGGGGTTTATCACATATATATTCCTCAGCTAGGATATGCAAAAAAACTCATCGTTATGAAAGAGGAATAATTTTATTTAAAGAAAAATTAAAAAAGGCGATACGTTTGTATCGCCTTTTTTTGTAAAAAAAATGTCATTTTATTCAAGTTCACCAATTATTGTAAACTTGTTAAATACGGATTCGGAATGTGGTGCATGTGCTAGTTCTTTTGTTAAATCCTGACCAGCCCAGTGCTCGTAATGCTTGCCATTGCGCCATAGTCGGCTCTCAGTAACATCATAAATATTCCCTTTATATGCCACCCAAATTTCGGGTTTGTCTTGCCCATTTCGCAGGGACAGTTGTTGTAGCGTGTATTTTTTCAAAGTGTTATTTCCTTTTTTTGTTTTAAATTTGAATTCTACAAAGATATTACAGATTTGAAATACAGATTGTTTTTTAGTTTAATAATTGTTTACATGGCTTGTGTCTTTGGCTGGTGGTTATATTCCTTTATTTCTTTGGTTCGTTCTGAATACACTTTAGAAAAAGAAAATTTAAACCTAAATGCTTTACTCATCAGAAAGCGATTATCCCTCGACTTAGAATCAATGAATAATGACTCTAAACTAAGTCCATATCAATTTTATTTAAAAAATAAATCGATGGTTGATTCTACTATTCAAAAGTTAAATGAAGAATTGTCAACAGAAACTTATTTAATTATCAAAGATACAAACGCTTCTTTTTCGGGTCTTTACGATGTAGTAGTTCATCCAAGAGAGTTTAAACAAAAAGAGAAAAGATACAACTCTAAAAAAAGAGCTTATTATTCTGAGGTCTTGTTTTTTGGCCTTTTAGTCATAGCAGGTTCCGTTTGGATTTTCACTAAATTAGAATCTTTACTCAAGTTGAATAAACTGCAAAACAACTTCCTTTTGTCCATTACACATGAGCTAAAAACCCCATTGGCCGCTATAAAATTAAGTAGTGAAACCTTGCTAAAGAGGAATTTAGACCCTGAAATGTCTAAACAAATAGTGTCACAAACATTGAGTAATGCCGAGCGGTTGAATGATTTGATAGACAATGTTTTGTTAGCCACCAATATAGACAGTCAAACCTATCAGTTTAAAATGCAATCGCTCAATCTGTCCGATTTAATACACGAAACGGCTGATGTTATTTTTGTAGAACCTCATTTTACAGGACAATTGAATATTGAAACTGACAGTCAACGAATTTATGGAGATGAATTGGCTATTAAATTGGTTCTTAGTAACATATTCAACAATGCAATTAAGTATGGTGGTGAAAATGTGGTGGTTGATGTAAAAACAGAAACAGAACGCAATACAGAAAAGTTAATTATTTCTGACAATGGTATAGGGATTGATGTGAAAGAATCGAAACAGATATTTAAGAAATTTTACCGTGTAGGAGACGAAGAAACGCGTGAAACAAAAGGGACAGGTTTGGGGTTATACATTGTAAACGAGATTTTAAAATATCACAAAGCTAAAATTGAAATAAAACCTAATGTGCCCAAAGGGACACAGTTTATAATAACCTTTAAAAAATTAAAAATATGACCAAAAGAATAATGTTAGTGGAAGATGAATCAAGTTTGCACGACTTATTAAAGTTGAATCTAGAACTTGATGGCAACAAGGTAGTTGGCGTTAAAGATGGAGAAACAGCTATTAAAAAATTCAATGACCAGCAGTTTGATTTGGTTATTTTAGATGTGATGATACCCGGAATAAATGGTTTAAATGTTTGCGAAAGTATTCGTTTGAAAGATGGCAATGTTCCTATTTTGTTTTTATCAGCCAAAAGTAGACCAGAAGATAGAATAGCGGGTTTGAAAAAAGGTGCCGATGATTATTTAACCAAACCATTCAACTTGGAAGAGTTGCAATTAAGGGTCAATAATTTACTTAATAGACGACAAATGCAAGGCACTACTATGGCGCAAAACCATGGTCTCAAAGAGTTTTCATTTGGTCCGAACTATATCAATTTTGACAATCATGAAGCCAAAGGAGTAAATGGCACTTACACTTTAACCAAAAAAGAAGTAATGTTACTTAAGCTATTAATAGAACACAAGGGCGAAATAGTAAGCAGAGAGAAAATATTACAAACAGTTTGGGGTTATTCGGTTTATCCATCTACTAGAACGATTGATAATTTCATACTTTCATTTAGAAAATATTTTGAATTAGACCCTAAAAATCCGCAATACATTATCTCAATCAGAGGGGTTGGTTATATGCTTGATTTTAAATAAGTTGCACAATGTCATAATAGTGTCATATTTGAAATAATTTTAAAATTAACAAGTAATAAAATGTAATTTTGCGACCACTTTTAACCTCTTAAAAAATGAAAAAAATAGCAAGCATATTTATCTCTCTCTTTGTTGCTTCTTTTGCAGCACAATCACAATGTCCTGTAACGGATAGTACTCTAATGGGTACTGGAACAGCAACTGATGTATATTACAGTCTTAAAAATGGGCTTGTCAAGTCGGTTTCAAACCAAAATTGGCATTTGGCATTTTCGGTAATGCGTAGTCAGTTTCCTGGAAATCCATCTACAGGCGTAGCAGTTCGTTTAAATTCTGCAGGAAATAATATGAAGTTGGTAAGGTTGCCTGCCACACAAAATCCTGCAAATTGGAGAAATATAGATACTACAGGTATGTATGCTTTGCCAGAACTAATTGATTCTGATAGTACTTGGTTTTCTACGGCCTTTACAAAAGGTTACTCATCTGCAGACCCATTTAATTTTATTTGGGGAACTTACAACATGTCAACCAAACATGTTGATGGCACTAACGTGTTTATTATGTTCAACAAAGCTAGCAATATTTACAAAAAAGTATTTATTAAGCAAGTTAGTTATGATTCAATGTGGAGTGTAGTGGTTTCAAATTTAGATAATACTGATTCTAATTTTGTTCAAATTAGAAAAAACGCATATCCAAACAGAATGTTTGTTTATTATAATGCTGTAACCAATGAAGTTTTGGACAGAGAACCAGCGAATAACTCTTGGGATTTGGTTTGGACCAAATTCACCACGTTTGCAGTGAGTACTCAAGGCAGCGGCTTATTCCCTCTATCAGGTGTTTTAAGCAATTTAGGTGTTCAAGTAGCAAAAAACATTGGAAAGAAATGCGATCAAGTTTGGCTGTCAACCAAAACAGCACAAGTAAATCCCAAAATATCTTTGATAGGTGGTGATTGGAAATTGCACATGGGTGGTGGCGTATATTCAATAGCAGATACTTTTGTGTATTTTATTACCTCAGGAAATGTAACATATAAAATGACTTTCAAAGGTTTTGCGGGTGGTAATTTAGGAAAGTCAACATTCAATTTGTATGAGGCTACTTTATCTACGAATGAATTGTCATCAACTCCACAAATTAAAGTAGTTCCAAATCCAATTAATGGTTTAGGTGAAATTCTAACAGATTCAAAAGTTGAGAAAATCACAATTCAGAATTTGCAAGGTCAGGTTATTTTAGAAAATTCATTGTCAAATTCATTTGATATTTCAAATTATGCAAGTGGAATATATCTAATGACCATTCAAACAGATAAAGGATTAACTAAATTGAAGCTGATAAAACAATAATAGCTTTTGTAATTAATATTTGAATTCTTTAAAATACATATCACTAATTGTTTTGTTTTTTTGCCAAGCTCACCTTAGAGCTCAGGTTGAAGACTCTACTATGTTTGATGGATATGTCGTTACAGCTGAAATTCAACCAACAAAATCTTCTGAATCGGTTCAGAATATCAGATTAATTTCCCAAAAAACAATTGAAAAACAAGGGGCAGTTAACCTAAGCGACCTCCTTTCCAAAGAAATGAATATCAGAGTTGGAAATGATAATATTCTTGGATCTTCATTGAGTTTGCAAGGAATAAGTGGTCAAAATATTAAAATTTTGTTAGATGGGGTTCCTTTGATTGGAAGAGAAAATGGAAACATTGACCTTAGTCAAATCAACTTATCGAACATTGAAAAAATAGAAATCATTGAAGGGCCACTTTCAGTCATTTATGGAACAGATGCCTTAGGTGGAGTTATCAATTTAATCTCCAAAAGAATATCATTAAACAAGAATTCGCTTGTCAATGCACAATCTTATTATGAGTCTATAGGGCATTACAATTTTGGAGGTGGTGCAATATTTAAGTTAAACAATGTAAATATTTCGGCTAACTTAAACCGCAATTTTTTTGCAGGTTACAGTCCCGATAATACCAGAGTGATGTTATGGAAACCCAAGCAACAAGTATTTGGTAGTTTTGGAATTCATTCCGATGTGAGCAAGAAAATTAGGGTGCGATTCAAAACAGATATTTTTAGTGAAAAAATAGAGAACAGAGGGACTCCTGTTGTTAATCATCTTGAAGCTTATGCTTTTGACGAATATTATCTAACCAACAGAAGTATTACCTCTTTGGATATTTCATACAAACAAGATGTTAGAACCAGTTGGAATGTGTTGTCCTCTTTCGGTTTTTATCAACGAGATAAAATTACATACAGAAAAAATTTAGTTGATTTATTCTCTGAAGTTATTCCGACTCAAGAGGCCAATAGCTCAACGTCTTTTTTGAATTTTATGAGTCGTGGTACTTACAATAAAATAACAAGTAAGGTTTTTAATTATCAATTTGGATATGACATAAATGTAAACAGTGCTTTTGGTACCAGAATAGTAAGTGAAAAAGGAAAGATGAATGATTTTGCAGTTTTCTCGTGTTTTGAATATAAACCAAACAAATATTTTACGTTAAAACCAGGAGTAAGGGCAACCTATAATACTATTTATCCTGCACCATTTGTTCCGTCTATTCAATTTCAATACAGTCGATTCAAAAACTTAACAATGAAATATGCCTATGGTAGAGGCTTTAGAGCCCCTTCTTTGAAGGAGTTGTTTTTAGATTTCGTCGACTTTAATCATAACATTACAGGTAATGAAAATTTAAAGTCAGAAATGTCTGACAATCAAAATTTAACATTCAAGTATAAATTGAAACATAAATCAAAAAAAATCAGTTATATTGATTTAGCGTTTTTTCACAACAGTATTTATAACCAAATTGCTATTGTAGCAGTGAGCCCAATTGACCTAACCTACACTTATCAAAATATTGATAATTTTTACTCAAAAGGTGCTTCATTGAATGTTTCATCAAAAATCAAAGATTTAAGATACACCTTAGGAGCTTCCTACATTGGCGTTTACAATAATGCTTTTGATGTATTAAATAATAATAAGTTTTTATATTCGCCAGAATTAAGAGCGCAACTTAGTTACTCATTAAAAATAAAAGACCGTGACCCTGTTTCATTGTCGCTGTTTTATAAATACAATGGCGTTATGAACGGTTTTGCTTTCAATGAAACCAGAGATATTGTAGCAACCAAAATAGCCGCTTTTAATATTTTAGACGTTACCGCTAACAGAACTTTTTGGGACAAAAAACTAAGTTTGACATTAGGTGTAAAAAACCTACTCAATATCACCAATGTATTGGCAACAGGTAATACTTCTGTTCACAGTGGTGGGTCTAATTCAATGCCAATTTCAGTAGGTCGTTCACTGTTTGTTCAATTATTACTAAAAATCTAATGAGAATACTCCTAATTATAAGTATTGTTTTTCTAAGTTCATGTTTCAAAAAGGAAAAGCCTTATGAATTACCTATTGGTGAGTCCAATATTACATCGTTTCATTTAGGTGATAATTATGAAAATCAAATCTTTTTTGATTTGGGTACTAATACTTTCCAAACCAAGGATTTATTCGATTGGGACTTAAGATTTGAAACCGGAGAAAATCAATTTGGTGTTTTTATTAATAATGGTAAAGATATTAGAGTTAGAAAAACCAATTTGTTCAATTTAGACGAGCCCTTGACTTTAGATACCAGTTATTTAAAATCTTTGCCAGTTTTGATAGATGAGCCCGAAGGGAAAGTAGACAAGTCTGCGATTGGAGATTGGCGAACATTTTTAGCGCCAGGGTCTTCTAAACCAGGTATTTATATTATTGAGTTGATTGATCAAGCGGGTTGGGATAGGTTTGTAAGAATGCAAATATTGGATGTGAATGACACGCAGTATGTTTGCAAATTTTCGCCAATGGTGTTCAATAATAAATTAGTTACAGATTGGACTGAATTAACATACATACCGAAACAAAAAAATCAAAATTTCACTTATTTCTCATTCAAGTCAGGAGGCTATGTTTTGAATAATGCCGAGCCAGACAAGCGAACTTGGGATTTAGAATTTACAAAATACAAGCATATCTTTTACAATTATGGTCCCAATCCATTTCCGTATTTAGTAACCGGTGTTTTGAGTAATCCTAACAATGTAACAGTTGCAATAGATTCTGTTAGTAATTTCAATGACATAAACAGTGCTTCCATCAGTAAATACCAGTTTACAAGCAATCGCAATGGCGTAGGTTTTGAATGGAAATCTTTTGATTTTAATACAAGTTTTATATTTACAGTTAAGCCCAATTTAACTTACATTATTAAGGATACCGACGATAAATTATACAAACTAAGATTTATCGATTTCTACAACGAACAACGTGTAAAGGGTTACCCTAAGTTTGAATTTATTTTAATAAAATAAAGACAAACAAAAGGGATTTGAGTTTTTACCCTTCATTTAGTCGATTATAAAGGACATTTGAAGAGAAAAAAATCTGTTAAAGTTGCTAAATTTAAGCATCTTTGCAAGTCAAATCATGTCAGCAGGCACAGCACAGTCCATTTTAAGTTATTTAGGGAGTTTTACAAATCCTAAAATCATCATTACTACGCATCATAAACCAGATGCAGATGCAATGGGTTCTTCGCTAGGATTGTATCATTTTTTGAAATATTTAGGGTTTAATCCAACAGTAATCTCTCCAACAGATTTTGCCCATAATTTACATTGGATGCCTCAAGCTGAATTGGTAATAAACTACGAAGAACAGACAGAAAAATGCAAACAATTGGTTTCTGAAGCTGATTTGGTATTTTGTTTAGATTTTAATGATTTAAGCAGAATTAATGATTTGGGCGTAGATGTAAAGGCTTCAAGAGCTAAAACAGTTTTAATCGACCATCATCAATATCCTTCCAATTTTGAAAATTTTACCTATTGGGATGATACAGCAAGTAGTACATGTGAATTGGTTTACAGGTTGATACAAGATTTAAATCAAACCCATTTGGTGGATGCATCAATAGCTACTTGTTTATACACGGGTATTATGGCTGATACGGGTTCATTTAAGTACAGCAATTGCTCAGGTTCTACTCACCGTACTATTGCTGATTTAATTGACAAAGGGGCGAATCATGTGGAAATAAATGACCGTTTTTATGATAATTTTTCTGAACAAAGGGTCCGTTTTATAGGCTATGCAATTAGTGAAAAAATGGAGGTTTTGAGAGAGTTTAACACGGTTTTAATTGTAATAAACAAAGAAGAGTTAGAACGTTTTCAGCTTACAACCGGCGATACAGAAGGTTTGGTAAATTATGGTTTAAGTATCAAAGGGATTAAGTTTGCGGTTTTAATTATAGACAGAACCAAAATGGTTAAAATGAGCTTCAGAAGTAAAGGTAATTTTGGGGTCAATTTGTTTGCCAAAACATACTTTAATGGAGGCGGTCATTTTTACGCAGCAGGAGGAAGTAGCACTGATACGTTGGAAAAAACTGTTGTTAAATTTAAACAAGAATTAGTAAAATATAAAGATGAACTCAATGCCTAGAATAATTTATTTTTCAATTTTATTTTCAATCTTTTTGGTAGGTTGTGACCGATATTCAAAAACAGAAAGTGGTTTGAATTACAAAATTCTATCAAGAGGCGCTAACAGTCAATTGCCTTCAATAGGGGATTATGTGCAATGTCATATTTCAATTGCCAATCAGGACGATTCAGTCTTTTACTCAACTTTTGGAAAAACGCCTGAAAGAATATTGATTTCTGAATTTACACACAAAGGTGGAGACATAATGGAAGCATTACAAATTTTGTCTGAAGGTGACAGTGCTAAAATTTTAATTAGTGCAGATTCTTTCTATTTTAAAACCAGAAGAGAAACAGCTTTGCCATCTTTTATTAAAGAGGGAAGTATGCTTACATTCTTAATTAAAATGGACAGAAAATTAAACCAATATCAAGTAGATAGTTTAATTAATTCAGAGAAAATAGAACGTTGGAATAAAGAAATTAAAGACATAACAAAATATTGCAACAAAAATAGTTTGGAAGTTAAAATTGACACATCTACGGGTTTAAGATATCAGTTTCATCAAAAAGCAGCCGATACAGCACAAAGAATTGTTGAGGGCAAAATTGTTACTTTCCATTTTATTGGGAAATTGATGGATGGTACTGAATTTTTCAATTCTTACACCAGTGGTCAAAAACAAACGATTAGAGTTGTTAAAGGGAATTTAAATCCAATAGGATTATATGAGATTTTAGTCAAAATGAGAGAGGGCGAGAAAGCAACTTTCATTATGCCTTATGATTTAGCTTATGGTGCAAGAGGTGTTGAAGGTATTATTCCTCCATTTTCAACCTTAGTTTACGAGATTAATATTTTAAAAGTACAATAGAAATGAATAAAAAGACATTATTAATTACAGGTGGTGCAGGCTTTATTGGTTCTCACGTCGTACGCCGATTTGTAAACGAATATCCTGATTATCAAATTGTTAATTTAGATAAATTGACCTATGCAGGTAATTTAGAAAATTTAAAAGATGTAGAAAATAGCCCAAACTACTTGTTTGTTAAAGGCGACATAACTGATGCTGCTTTTTTGGAAACCTTGTTCAATCAGTATCAATTTGATGGCGTTATTCATTTGGCTGCGGAGTCTCATGTGGACCGTTCTATAAGCAATCCAATGGAATTTGTAATGACCAATGTGGTTGGTACTGTCAATTTATTGAATATGTGCAAAATGATTTGGAATGGACAGTATGAAAATAAACTTTTTTACCATGTAAGTACCGATGAAGTATATGGTGAACTAGGCGATGATGGAAAGTTTTTGGAAACGACTCCTTATGACCCCAATTCTCCTTATTCTGCATCTAAAGCTTCGAGCGACCATTTTGTAAGAGCTTATCACCATACTTATGGACTTCCGGTAAAGATTTCCAACTGTAGTAACAATTACGGTTCACACCATTTCCCTGAAAAATTAATCCCTTTAATGATACACAATATCTTGAACATGAAACCATTGCCAGTTTATGGTAAAGGTGAAAATGTAAGAGATTGGTTATATGTTGTTGACCATGCCAGAGCGATTGATGTGATTTTTCATCAAGGTAAAATGGGGGATACTTATAATATTGGGGGTAACAATGAATGGAAAAATATTGATTTAGTAAAACTATTATGTCAATTAATGGATTCTAAATTAGGAAGAGAAGCAGGGACATCTGAAAAACTAATTCATTATGTAACCGACCGTGCAGGACATGATTTTAGATATGCCATAGATGCTGGAAAATTAATGAATGAACTTGGCTGGGAACCCTCTGTAACCTTTGAACAAGGGTTAGAAAAAACAGTAGAATGGTATTTGTCAAACCAGGAATGGTTGACCCATGTTACGAGTGGTGCTTATAAAAACTATTACCAACAAATGTATTCAAATAGATAAGATATGAAAGGAATAATATTAGCTGGAGGAAGTGGAACAAGATTGCATCCACTAACATTGGCCATGAGTAAACAAATGATGCCTGTTTATGATAAGCCTATGATTTATTATCCACTGTCCACTTTAATGATGGCAGGAATTAGAGAGATATTAATAATTTCGACGCCTCACGATTTGCCTAATTTTCAAAAATTATTGGGGGATGGAAGTCAGTTGGGTTGTCGTTTTGAATACGCAGAACAAGCTGTGCCTAATGGGTTAGCGCAAGCATTTGTAATTGGTGAGTCATTTATTGGTAATGATAAAGTCGCTTTAATTTTGGGAGATAATATCTTTTTTGGCGCCTCTTTACAAAACGTGTTACAAGAAAACAATGACCCTGAGGGAGGTGTAATTTTTGCATACCATGTGAGTGACCCTGAACGCTATGGAGTTGTGGAGTTTGATGAACATCTTAATGCGGTAAGTATTGAGGAAAAGCCATTGGTTCCTAAGTCTAATTTCGCTGTTCCGGGCTTGTATTTTTACGATAATCAAGTGGTTGAAATAGCTAAAAAATTAAAGCCATCACCACGTGGGGAATATGAAATTACAGATGTTAACAAAGAATATTTGAACAAAGGTCAGTTAAAAGTTGGTTTGCTCAAAAGAGGAACCGCTTGGTTGGATACAGGAACTTTCAATAGTTTAATGCAAGCAGGTCAGTTTGTTCAAGTCATTGAAGAACGCCAAGGTTTGAAAATTGGTAGTATTGAAGAAGTGGCTTGGAGGATGAAATACATTGATAATAGTCAACTCGAAAAAATTGCTACACCATTAGTAAAAAGTGGATATGGTAGTTATTTATTAAATCTTATAAAAAAATGAAAAAATTAAGTCAACTTTTGTTTTTATTGATTGGTTTGTTGTTTTTTAATTCATGTAAAATATACAAGTCCAACGTCATATTAAAAACAGAAAAAGAGACATTAAATTGGAAACAAACTTATCAGAAAGTAATTGTTGAATATCCAATTTCTATTGGAGATAAAATTCAATTTTCTGTATTTACCAATTCAGGGGAAAATATCATTGAACCATCAGGAAGATTGGTGAAAGTGGAAACGAGTGCCAGTTCTACCTCAACAGAATCTGCTAATGGTATTAGTTACGAAGTCTTAGAAAATGGAACTTGTCACTTTCCACTCATTGGTAGAATCAATGTCGTTGGTTTGAAAATTTCACAAATTGACAGCTTGTTAGCTCAAAAGTATGAAACTTATTACAATGAGGTTTATATTATATCGAGAATTATCAATAGAAAAGTAATTGTAATAAATGGAGTTTCAGGCCAATTAATTCCGTTTAGACCAAACATGAATTTATTTGAAGTGATTGCATTAGGAGGTGGGTTAAGTGACAATGTTAAGGCTTATAATATTAGAATTGTTAGAGGGGATTTGAATAAGCCTGAAATTAAAGTTATTAATTTAAAAACAATTCAATCAATGAGTGAATCTATTGTTAATATTATGCCCGACGACATTATATACATTGAACCTGTTAGAAAACCTGTTTCGGAAAGTGTAAGAGATAACATGGTTTTTTTAAATATCACTCAATTGTTATTTACTTTTTATATAATCTTTAATAATACCAACAGATAAAGAATGAAATCATTTGATCTTAATCAGTCAGTTCTCAATCAAGGTAGTAGTAGCGACTCTGGTTTTAATATTGAAAAATTATTTTTGCTACTCAAAAGGGTTTGGTATTGGATTCCGATTAGTGTAATTTTATTTATAGGGGTTGCTTATTATTATCTTAAATATACTAAACCTGTTTATCAGGCACAATCTCTTATTAAATTAGAACTACCGAAGGAGCCTTCAGAATTGGGGTTGACTAATTTTAATTCGAAACAAAATGAAGATTTACTTGGAGAGGTTGAACTTATTAGATCGCCTTTAGTAGCCAATGATGTGCTGACATTGCTCGACTTGAATGTTTCCTACTTTGCTATAGGGGAATTAATTACGACTGAAATATACAAAGCATCCCCATTTGAAATAGTGATATACTCTGAGCCAAATACAGTGATTTACGATCAGCTATTTTACATTACATTTACTAGTCCCTATGAGTTTAAATTGTCTAATGAAGAAAAAACTATAGCAGAATCCAAAACCTATAGAATTGGAGAAACAATTCAAATTCAGGGATTTAAGTTTGCAATTAAAACCGTTGAGAACAAGGGTATGATGCTTGATCAAATGACCTACTGCTTTAAAGTCAATAGCAAAGGTTCATTAAGTAATTTTTTATTAAGTAATGTTGGTGTTGAAATAGCTAATAGTGATGCCCGTACTATTATTATCTCTTTCAAAGACAATAACAGAAAGAAAGCAATAGATATTGTGGATGCCTATAACCAAGCTTACTTAAAACAATCTACTCAGAAAGAACAAAAATCACAAGAACAAACTCTAGCTTACATTGATAATCAAATTAATGAAACATCAAACAAGTTGGAAGAGTACGAAAAAGGGATAGAAAATTTCATGAAATTACATGGAACTAATTCCCCTCTCTCTGAGTATGCCGAAATAAGTACAGGTGTAAATGAACTACAAAAAATAAAAGAAGAAGTTGATAAAACAAGCTCTAGCATAGATAAAATCCAAGCTTTTATTCAAAGAGATGAAAGTAAAGACAATGTAATTCCTTTAATTATAGGGTTAGAAAACAACCAAATAGCTCAAAGTTTAGAGGAATTAAATGGGCTTTACAAACAAAGAGAATTGCTGAAATTTTCTAACAAAGAGGTTTCTATGGCCTACAGAAGAATTGAACTTGAAATTTCGCTTTTAAAATCCAGATTACTCTCTTATGTTCAAGAAACTAAAAAGTTTATAAGCGAACAAAAGGCTGAAATAAACAGTAAAATAGGGGAGTTTAAAAATCAATACTCCAGCATACCAAATAAAGAAACTGAACTCAATAGATTGAAAAGGTTTAATTCATTGTACGAAAAGTTTTATTTAAGTCTGATAGAAAAACAAATAGAATATCAAATTTCTAAAGCAGGGACAGTGCCTGAATTTACTATTTTGTCTAATGCCTATGCTGATGAAAAGCCAATTTCACCCAATAAACAAAAAATATATTTAGGCTTTATTATCATTTCATTTTTGCCTACAGTTTTATTTATACTTTATCAATATCTCTTTAATAATGTTATCTTCTCTCGTAAAAACTTAGAGAAAAAATTATTGGCTCCAATTTTAGGAATTGTGCCTTCTTATAATGATAAAATGCCTGCCTCTACTATCGTGGTTGATAAAAATCCAAAATCTGCCATCAGTGAATCCTTGCGTTCCATAAGGACAAATTCGGAGTTTATGTTAACCAAAAAACAACATCAGATTTATGGGGTAACATCCACAGTGAGTGGAGAGGGTAAAACATTTTTTGCTATTAACTACGCAGCCATACTTGCTATGTCTGGAAAAAAAGTAATTGTTTTGGACTTGGATATGAGAAAACCTAAAATCCATATAGGGTTTAATGTGCCAAATAATCTTGGAATTAGCTCTGTGTTATCAGGTTCTGTAGATTATAAAGAAACTATCAAACAGTCCACAGTTAAAAATTTAGACTTTATCACTGCAGGTCCTATTCCTCCTAATCCTAATGAACTATTGCTTAAAAAGGAATTTGATATTTTAGTAGATAGCTTGTTCGAAGATTATGATGTAATTATGGCTGACAATCCTCCGATTGGTTTGGTGTCTGATGCGAATGTGGTATTCAGACGTTGCGATTTGTCCATTTATGTAGTTAGAGCAGGTTATACCAAAGAATCGGTTGTCGATGGTATTAATCAACTTTACCAAAAAAGAATATATGACAATTTCTCAGTGGTTATGAATGATGTCAATAACTCTAACACTTATGGTCAATATGGCTATGGAAATAGTTATGGCTACGGCTATTATCAAGACGATAAAGTTTCTAGTAAAACTGTGTTTTGGAAAAAATGGTTTAAGAAAAACTAATGTTTTTGCTGAATAATTTATTTAAGAAAAAAGCATCACCTAATACGCCTGTTTTATGTGATATGCACAATCACGTATTGTTTGGTATAGATGATGGCTCTAAGACATTAGATTATTCCATAGAAATGATTCACCAAATGATGAATTTAGGGTTTAAAAAATTGATTTTTACACCGCATGTCATCAGTGATTATTATCCCAATAACAAGGAAACTATTTCTACCCCCTTTTTGGCACTTCAACAATATGTTCAAGAGAATCATTTGGACATCAAAATTGAATATGGTGCTGAACACTTAATTGATGATGTTTTTATTCAAGATTTAAAAAGTAATCCAGAAAATATATTAAGCTTCGGGAATAAAAACGTATTAATAGAAACGCCATTTATCAATCAACCAATACAACTCGAACAAGTCATTTTTGATTTAATTAACAAAGGATTTACTCCAATATTAGCCCATCCCGAACGTTATGTTTATTTGCAAAGTGATTATGAATTGGTAAATAAAATATTTCAAACTGGCGTTAAATTTCAAATCAACTTATTGTCCCTTATCTCACATTATTCCCCTCAATCAACTAAGTTGGCTAAGTATCTTATAGATAACAAACTCTATCACTATGTGAGTTCCGATGCGCATAAGTTGTCACACATTGAACAGTTAAAAGAAGTGTATTCAAGTAAATTGTTTGGTAAAATAGAAGTTGAGCGATTGTTGAACAATCAATTAGTTGGCGAATAAACCCGCAGACCAATTCAAACTGTAATTGGATTTGTTGAACTTATAGAATGCCTCTAATCTTTTTAAACGGCTTTCGTAAAGTTTTTGCTCTCTGGAGTTGATTAAGAAAATACTGCTTTCGCCCAATTCAAATCTCGACTTTTCTGCATTTAATACACGGTTAAAGTTTTCGACCATTGAGCTTGCCAAATTAACCTGACTTTGATATAAGTTAGTTTGTACTTTATAATCTAATATTTTATTTACAATACTGTTTTTTACCTGTTCAAAGGTGTAATTATTGTCGGAGATTTTTAGTTTTATTGATTGTAACTGACCTCTTTCAGCACGAAGAAAGATAGGAAACTGAACATCTACACCCCATTTGTAATTTTGTGTGTAGGCATTGTTGGCAATACTAGGATTTCGAGTGGCGTCATTTAATAATACATTATAGTTCACATCTATTTTAGGTAATAGCTTATTCAGTTTTAATTTTTCTTCCAGTTCCAATTGTTCTATTTTTTGTTCAATACTCTTTACCTTAGGATGGTTTTGTGCCAAAAGGGTAGCTTCGTTTTTTAGTAAAGTGTCGTTTAAAAAAATCTCTAATTCATCCACTACCACAGGAATTATATTCTGTTCCAAAAATATAGGCTGATTGTTTTCGTTCCATAAAAACGTGTTAAGCTGAAATTTAATAGAGTTTAGCTGAATGACTTCTTCTGCCAATAACATTTCAAAACTTTGCAGTTGTGACAGTGCTTCCACAGTATCTATACCTGCAAGGTCACCAAATTCAACAGATTTTTTTAAACCTGCAATTCTCTCTCTGCCTATGTTTACCGCTTCTTTTAATAAAGTTACTTTGGTGTATGAAAGCGACCATTGATTGTAAACATCATGGGCATAAAATAGTAAGTCATTGACAGTGTTTTGACGGTCAAACTCACTTTGTTCAAGCATTGATTTTGCTTGTTTCAAAAATGTTCTTCGTTCATCAATTAATAATCCTGAACCTATGCTAGCCTTAACTCCTGTATATAATAATCCATTGGGAAGATTTACGCGGTCTTCACCCATGTATTTAAAGCTATTATCACTTTCTCTTAATCCATCATTAAATTCAAACCCTATTTTAGGTTGTAAGCCATACCAAGTTGGAATACTAACCTCTGTTAATAATTGTTGCCAGTAGTTTTTGTTATCAAATGTTTTTTGGTCAAACGAACCTCTAATTGTAGGGTCAAATTGTCCTCTTGCGCTTAGTAAGTTAGCGCGTGCTTGTTGTTTTAATATTTCAGCTTGTTTTGCTACAGGGTGAAACTTCACAACAACCCCCACAAATTCTTTAAGTGAAAATACAAAAGTGGTATCAGCATAAGCGCTAAACTGACAAAAAAGTAAAGTGACGATTGCTATTAATTTACTTCTCATTCTTTTTAGAGTTTTTAGAAGAGTAATAAAAATCAGGTGGGAATCCATTCAAATTTCGCCATATTTCGTATGCAACTCTCACATTTTTAAGTAAAGCAATACCTCTAGCACCTCCGCCTAATTGTATTTGATTTGGCCAAGGATGTTCATTAGGGTCAGGGGATACCAATATTCTGTATTTGCCATTCTCACTTATATCGCTGTCTATCACAGAAACTACACCTCCAAAGGTTCCATAACTTGCGCCGGGCCATCCCGAAAATACTATTGTTGGCCATCCATCAAACAATATCCTAAACTGATTGCCTTTCTTTATTAAGGGCAAGTCCATTGGTTTTACATACAATTCTACCGCTAAGTTAGGTTTGCTAGATGTAATGGAAGCCACTTCTTCTCCTTGTTTAATAGTTTCACCAATTCCAGATTTTCTTATTTTTACAATTTGGCCTTTCTTAGGCGATAATAAATAGTAATTCCCATTTCTTATGGCGTAATTGCTGTATTGATTGTTCAGTTTAGAAAGCTCTTCGTCTGCTTTAAACATATCAGAGTTGGTGCTCTGAATGTCGGATTCAATTTTATAAATCTTACTCAAAAATTCCGACTCAATAGTGTTTAACTCAGTTATGGCATTGATGTTTTCACTCAAACTAATAGAGAGTTTTTGAGAAGCAACAATTTCTTTTGAAGCAGCCTCTTGCTCTTTGTTTCTTCTTTGCTCTAATACAATTAAACTAATATTTCCCTCTTTAAAAAGTTTTTCACCACGTTCTAATTGTTCTTTAGAAATTTTGTAGTTTACAATAGCTGCTTTGAGTTCAGCACTGTCTTGTCTTACTTTGTCTCGGCTTTGTTTTACTTTAATTCTCGCTTGAGATAATTTATTTGTTAGGTTTTGTTTTTCAGCACTAACTTGTGATTCAAGCATTTTTACTTTGCCTTCGTACGAGTTGATAGCACCTTCTTTAGCTACAATTTGTTCTTTGGTTCTATTCAATAATTTGGGGTCAAAATATTGGTCTTTTATCTCTGAAATAAAGATGATAGTATCACCTTCTTCTACCAAGTCACCTTCTTTGACATACCATTTTTCTATACGACCATCTATAATACTTTGTATACCCTGTGGTCTGTCGTATGGAGTCAATGTGGTTACTTTTCCCTCAGAGCTAATGTTCTGTGTCCAAGGAAAAAACATTAAAACAACAATAAAAACAAAAGTCCCAATAACATACTTCTTTAATTTTCTGGCAGTTTTTGGAACCGTTATTAATCTCTCACATATACTTTTTGATAAAATTTCTTCCATTTGTTCTAATTAAGTGTTTCTGTAATTTCTTTTCTGTTTTTCAAATTTTCGAAATGGTCGTTAATTTTTATTTCTCCTTTTTCAAGATAAATAATTCTATCACACATTGAGGCAAGTAAACTACTATTGCTGACAATTATTAAGGTCCATTCTGCCTCTTTTGATGTTAGTAATTTGCAAATTCTTGCTTCATCCTCACGCCCCATAGTACCTATAAAATCTTCAACAACTAAAATAGCTGGTTTTAAAATAAGATTTCTGGCAATTTCTATTTTCTTTACTATTGAGTTTGAAAGTAATTCGTCATTTGGATACAATACTGTATTCAGTCCATTAGGGAGATTTCCTATAAACTCTGTTAAATTAGTATCTTCTATCGCTTTTATAATATGACTCATGTCTATGTCATTTCTACCCAAAGTTAAGTTTTCATACAAACTGCCATTGAAAATACTCTGATTGCCAAAATCCCCAGAAATGTAGGTGTAAAGGTCTTCTAAATTGATGTTTTTTAGGGAAATTTTGTTGAATAAAATGTTTCCTTCATAATTCTGATTGATGCCCGATAGTAAATTAGATAAAGTGGATTTTCCGGAACCTCCCTTTCCAACTAAACAAACTTTTTCGCCCGGTTTTATTACTAAGTTAATATTCTTTAAGATTTTTGCATCATAAATCATCGAATTTACTGATAAATTATTTAGCTCAATCTCAATCTTGTTGTCTTTGGATTCTAATTTATATACACCTTGTTCGTCAATAGGCATCGACAGTACTTGGTCAAGTTTTTCAGCACTCGTTGCCACATCATAAATGGCCTCTAAACTCATAATTAATTTTTCAACAGAACTAATTACCAAAATAATAATGATTTCAGAAGCAACAAATTGTCCAATATTGATTTGTTCCGCAAAAATTAAATTCGTCCCTATTATTAACAAACCTGAGGTTACTAGTAATTTGAACCCAACCAAAAACCAATATTGTTGAATTAATATTTTAAAATGTCCTTTTCTTTCTTTTAACCAATGCGAAACTAATTTATCCGTTTTGTGTAGTGAGAAATCTTTGTGATTGTTCAGTTTGAAAATCTTTTGATTCCTAGCCACTTCCTCCAACCAAAATACAACCTTATACTTCATTTTGGATTCTCTTAAACTAGAAGCTATCCCTCTTGGTAAAGTAAAACGTAGTAAAACGAATAATAGGAAGATTAAAAATAAACCAAAGAAAACAAAAAATGGATGGTAAAATGAAAGCAATAACAACCCAAATAGTACCTGAAAAATAGCGGATGTGAAATCAATCAATATTTTATTTAATCCCTTTTGAATATTAGTTGAGTCGAAAAAACGATTGACCAACTCAGGTAAATAGACATTGTTCAAAGCTTCATTTTTAAAACGAGGGATTTTATGAGCAAATTCAAAAGCTGTTCTTACAAATATTCTTTCCTGAATACTTTCCGAAATCCACATTTGCATGATTTGTAAAAAACCAGAAAATAATAATCCTAATAAAACCAATGAAATTAACAGAAACAATGAAAAAGACATTTGAGCCCCCATTATAAATCCAATTATCGATTGAATTCCTAATGGTAATGATAATGCAATGATACCGGAAAATATAGCGTAACCATACATCAGATAAACATCCTTTGCACTTGGTTTTAAAAGTTTGAAAAACTTTCTGATTGGAAGTAAATAATTAATGAAATGTGTACTTTGTTCTATTGGCATTTATTTTTTTGTCAAATTTATTAATAAAGTGAGAATTTTTTCATACATTAAGATAAAAAGAATGTATATTTCGATGATTTTTTAATTCTTAATGCTACAAATAAACAAAAAAATAATCAATAAGTTTTTGATAACAAGTGTTTTATTGTTTATTAACGGATTGTTTTGTGTTAAATATTTTGAACGATTTACCAATTTATATCCTTTAGTTACTCTCTTATTGCTCTGTATTCAAGTAGGGGTTTTGTATTTTTCTTTTTACGACAAATGGACCCTAAAACAACAAAAAATAATCATGTACTTGTTGTTAATCCTAGCCGTGATAGGTTCTCTCTTTGTTTTTCGTAAAATATACATTTCTTCTTTAAATGTTGACAGATGGAGCGTTATTTATTCTTTTTGGGAGGCTTTTTTTAATGGCGATTATCCCTATTTTGCTAAGTCACACATGAATAATCCGCCCGGACCAATGCCCATTTATTTTGTAATCGCTTTGCCGTTTTATTTGATAAATGAAATTGGTTGGATGCCCCTTGTTGCCGTTTTTATAGGAGTCCTTTTTATTAATAAGCTAGTCCAAAACCCCACTTCACAACTCGTTTTCATTCTCTTTATGTTCACTTTTATGGGGTTTTACTGGGAACTCTTGTCGCGAAGTACCATTTTGTTAAATTCATTTTTGGTATTAATTGTGCTCCTATACAGTGAAAAAAGTATTGCCCGACAAAATTATTCCTTTTATCTCAGCGCCCTCTTAACAGGTGTAATTTTATCAACCCGGATGGTCTTTATTATGCCTTTTCTCTCCTTGGGAATTATGACCTTGCTTAGTAAAAAAGTTTCGTTTTCTAGGCTATTCAGCTGGACTGCATTAGCCCTCTTTGCCTTTGCACTCACTTTCTTGCCTTTTTATATCGGTTTCCAAGAATCATTTTTCGTAATGAACCCTTTCAAAGTTCAATCAGGGTTTTTGTTGCCTTCCATTTACAATTACTTTTTTATATTAATTTCAATAGTACTGAGTTTGTTTTTTTATAATCAATTAAGTCTTTTACTACTGTCGGGATACTCATTGTTTATAAGTATATTTATTTATTTTGTTTACCATTTAATGCATTCAGGATTGCAAGGTGCTTATTTTCAAAGTGGTGCTGATATTTCTTATTTTTTATTTTGTGTTCCGTTTTTATTAATGCATTTTTTAATAGAAAAGAAAATAAAAATTTAATATATTCGCTTTTAAGAATTCATACTTAAAAATGTCTGTAAACACTCAACTTACCTATGATGAAAAATTTGAACAAATTTATCAATCCCTAAATTCAAATCAACAAGAAGCGGTCAACCATATAGATGGTCCTACTATGGTGATAGCAGGGCCCGGAACGGGAAAAACTCAAATATTAGCAGCTAGAATTGCCAATATATTAAAACAAACCGATACAGCGCCCTACCAAATATTATGTGTAACTTTCACTGATGCTGGTGTTGTGGCAATGCGCAGTCGTTTGGAAAGTTTTATTGGTCCCATCGCCTATCAAGTTAATATTCATACATTTCACTCCCTATGTAATCAAATTATATTAGAAAATAACGATTATTTTGGATACAAGTCTGTGCAAGCCGCCTCTGATTTGGAAATATTGCAAGTAATAAGTGAAATTATTGACGAATTACCTGCACAACATCCAATTAAAAAACTAAAAGGGGATGTCTATCAAGAAGCTATCGATTTAAAAATTCTATTTTCAATTATGAAGAAAGAAGATTTTTCGGTTGAATTTATCAAAACCAGAACCGATAAACACTTGGAAGATATGCTTGAAAGTGGCGATTTTTACTATAAAAGAGCTTACAAAGACAAAAAAGCAGGCGACCTAAAAGAAGACAGCTACAATCAAGAACTTCAAAAGCATGAACGACTGAAAGCCGCTGCCGAATTGTACTCTACTTTTACCCAAAAAATGAAGGAAAAAGGTTGGTATGATTTTGACGATATGATTCTTTGGGTTATCAATGCCTTTAAAGATGATCCCTCTTTTTTGCTCAATTATCAAGAGCAGTTCTTATATTATTTAGTTGATGAATTTCAAGACACCAATGGTTCTCAATTAGAGTTAATTAATTTGTTGGCAAGGTATGATGATAATCCCAATCTGTTTGTGGTAGGTGACGAAGATCAATCAATTTATCGTTTTCAAGGAGCAAATATTAATAATATAATAGATTTTGAGGAAGCCTATAAAAGTCATATCCATACCACTGTTTTAACCGATAATTACCGTTCATCACAGTCTATATTGGATGCTTCAAAAGCTTTGATTTCCTATAATACTGAACGCATTACAAGTGTAGATAAAGTGCTTTTGGCCAAAGGAGCAGTGAATGGCGCTTTCCCTAAATTGCCGCCCAGTTTGGAAGTGTATCAAAATAACCTCCAAGAAGTGGTCGGTATTGGAAACCAAATAAAAGCGCTGCATCAGCAAGGGGTAGCATACAAGGACATTGCAGTTTTGTACAGAAATCACAAACATGTAGATGACCTAATTGCTTACTTCAATATTCATAAAATCCCATACAGTTCATTTAAAAAAGTGAATGTGTTGGAGGAACTTTTGATTAAAAAATTACTAACTATCCTCAAATATATAGAAGCGGAAAATAAAAAGCCATTCTCGGGGGAATCCATGTTATTCCAAATTTTAAATTATGATTTTTATAACATTCATCCCTTAGATATTGCTAAAATTTCGGTTGAAATTTCCAAGTCAAGAAAAAAATGGCGAGAGTTTCTAGGGGAGAAAACTCAAATTAATGCGTCCTTGTTTGACAATGTAAGTTCAAGTGAATCGAAAGCAGAACTTAATAGATTGGTGTCCGATTTGGAGTATTGGATTAAACAATCTAATAATTTAACGCTGCCTCAATTGGTTGAGAAAATTATTGCCAAAGGTGGTGTATTGAGCTATGTAATGCATGCGCCTGACAAAAGATGGCAACTACAAGTGTTAAGAACGTTTTTTGATTTTGTAAAAGCCCAAGCCGCCAAAAACCCTCAAATTTCTATTAATGATTTGGTGCAATTGGTAGCAGAATACAACCGTTTTGGTATTTCATTGGATGCCATACAAATGACTTCTTCCCCTGACAGTGTCAATTTGATGACATTGCACAAAAGCAAAGGACTCGAATTTGCTTATGTTTTTATGATTAAAAGCACCGAATCTGATTGGTCCAAAAAAGGGGGAAATAAACGCGATTTTAATGTTGCTAAATATGTAAGTTCACGCGTTGATTCTGTTGCTGACCAAAGGGATATTGAGGAATTAAGACGTTTGTTTTTTGTGGGAATGACAAGGGCAAAAAAACAACTTATTATTTCATATTATAGTAAAACCATTAATGATAAAGAGGTTAGTAAATTGCAATTCGTGTCTGAATTAATTGAAAGTGCTGGATTGCAAGAAAAAAATGCACAAGTGGATGAAACAGATTTATTTGATTTCGAAAGTGCTTTTTACCGCTTTGAGGAAACACCTGATTTTGACCTTATCGACCATGCTTTCATTGACGAAATTCTTAAAAATTACATGCTTTCAGTGACGCATCTCAACTCCTATTTAAAGTGTCCAATCACTTTTTATTTCAATAATGTATTGAGAGTGCCGAGTGCCAAAAATGAAAATCTAGCTTTCGGAACTGCCGTTCACGCTGCATTTGAGAATTTATTAAAAGAGAAAGCATTACAATCTGCCTTGCCAGATGTTTCTGTATTCTTGTCAAGCTTTGAAAAGTCAATGCACCAAAATAGAGACAGTTTTACAGATAAATCTTTTGAAAGAATGATGATTCATGGGCAAGATGTTTTAACAGCTTATTATCAAAATTATCAAAATGATTTAGCCGCACTTACCACTTTTGATGTTGAGAAAAACTTAAACTCTGTTAATTTTAATGGCATCCCACTGAAAGGTAAGTTGGACTGCGTAATTACAGATGGTGCTAAAGCGTTTGTTGTTGATTTTAAGACTGGTAAATACGATAATGGTAAAAAGAAATGCAACCCACCTAAAGAGGGTGCAACCGAAGAAAGCAAGTTTGAAGAGCAATTTGGCGGTGATTATTGGAGACAAATGATGTTTTATGCCATATTGATAAAACACGATGACCGATACAATAAACAAATGATTGGTGGTGAAATGGATTTTATAGAACCAAACGTGGTGGGAAATTCAACCAAATTCTTTAAAGAAAAATTCCAAGTATTGCCCAAAGAACTTGCCATTGTAGAACACCAAATCAAAGACACCTATTTTAAAATTAAAAACCATGAATTTGAAAATGGTTGTGGAAAAGAAGAATGTGATTGGTGTAACTTTGTAAAGTATTACTTAAAAAAAGAAGTTCATCTTAGTGAGCAATTGCCAGGTAGTCAGGTAGATGAAGATTAGGATGTGTTTTTTGTTGACTGAAACTGATATTTGATATTTTTTCTTTATTTTTGAAAAATGAGAAATAAATCACTCCTTCTCTTGCTATTCATTTGTGGATTGTCACCACTTTATTCTCAAAACAATGATAATAAGAATTGCTTTTTTAAAGTGGATTCAGCAACGAAATTAATTGAACATGCCGGTGTTTTTGGAGGAAGTGGTTCCATTCAGTATGACCTTTTTATAAAACTATCTCGTAAAAAAATTAAATCAATCGATTCTGCTTGGTCGCACAACCAAACGGCGATTGTTGTTTTTAAAGAACCTAAAAGTGACAATGCTTTTGTGCTTAAAAAAAACAGAACTTACCATTTAATCATTACAATTCCCTTTAACCCTGACCCTGATCCGAAATTTCCAACCACAACTGTAAATCCCCCTCAAGCATGTCAGGATTTATTAATCCGCCTGACTCATAAAAACAAACGTCACTTCGTTTGTGTTAAACAATTTAAACTTATCCCATCCATTAATTTACCATAATTCATGTTTTATAAATCTCTTTTTATTTTTACTTTCTTTGTTTTTACAAGCACACAAGCCCAATCTTGGCTTCAGTCTGCCGATTCAAGCGCTAGTTTTTTCGAAATTCAGAATAAATTTTACACCTACTGGAATCAACGCCCTATGGAAAAAGGGGCAGGATATACCGTTTTTAAAAGATGGGAATGGTTTTGGGAAACTAGGGTAGGTCAGTCGGGTCAATTCCCCAATCCTAATCATGACAGGTTGGAATGGAATAAATTCGATCAAAATAGTGCCAAAAGAAACAGTGCCAAAAGCTGGAGAAGTATCGGTCCGTTTACCACTCCAAGTGGATACAATGGTTTGGGTAGAATTAATTGTGTGGCATTTCACCCAAGCGATAAATATACATTCTGGGTTGGTACACCCGGCGGTGGAATTTGGAAAACGGATGACATGGGTTTTACGTGGACAACCACATCGGACAAAAATCCTGTTCTTGGGGTAAGTAGTATCGCTATTCATCCTACTGTGCCTGACACCATGTATATAGCAACCGGCGATGGTGACCGAGGTAGTTTGTCGGGCATGACCGGTGGTGCAAGAGGAGATAGTAAAAGTGTTGGTGTGTTAATGTCTTCTGATGGAGGTAAAACTTGGAAAACAACAGGACTGAATTGGCAAATAAACCAATCTTTCTTGATAAGAACGCTTATAATGAATCCCAAAAAACCATGGATTTTACATTGTGCAACTTCAGATGGAATCTACAGAACTCTTAATGCAGGAAAAACGTGGACAAGAGCAATTACGGGTTACTACATGGATATTGAATTTAAACCCAACAACCCAAATGTTATTTTTGCAACTTCATTCGATTTGAATGGGAATGCCCGAATTTATAGATCATTGAATGGTGGTGCGAATTATACATCGTTAAGAACTATTTCTAATGGTTCTAGAATAAAAATTGCTACAACAGCAGCAAACCCTAGCAAAGTGCATTTTTTGGTGGCTCACAAAACAGGTGGAGGTTTAGAAGGACTGTATGAAACCCTTGACAGTGGAAACACAATAGCAGTGAAGTTTAACACAAGTAACTTGCTGTCAAATAAATATGACGGAAGTGGAACCACCGGACAAGGATGGTATGACTTGGCTTATGCTATTGCGCCTAACAATGAAAATATAGCCTTTTTGGGTGGTGTAAATACATGGAAATCAACCAATGGTGGCAGCAATTGGACACTCAATAATTTTTGGACAGGTTATGAGCCATTTAATCCAAACAGAGTAACGGTAGTGCATGCAGATAAACATTTTTTAATGTACCACCCTTTAGATAATTCCTTGTTATTTGAATGTAATGATGGAGGCATTTATATGTCTTCTAATGCAGGTTCCTCTTGGACCGATATAACAGGTAATATGGCCATTACTCAGTTTTATAGAATTGGTTATACCGAATCAGATTCTTCTTTGATAATAGGTGGAACCCAAGACAATGGTGCAAGGGTGTTTAGAGACGAAGAATGGTATGAAGCAACAGGTGGTGATGGTATGGAATGTGCCATTGATTATAATAATTCTGACATCATATATTCTTCTTATGCTTACGGAAGATTATACAGAAGCGATGATGGATTCCTTTCAGGAAATTATTCCACCATTTCGGAAAATATTCCTGAAGCAGGATCAGGTGCTTGGGTTACGCCATTTTTAATCGACCCTAATGAGCCATCTTCATTATTTGCAGCATACAAAAGAGTTTATGTTTCACATGATTATGGCGAAACTTGGGATGATATATTTACAGGTGTCACCAATAACTCTTTACTCAGAAACTTAGCGGTTGCCAAAGGAAACAGTCGTTATATTTATGTAGGTGATTACTACAATATTTGGAAAACTGACAATGGCGGAACTACTTGGACCAAAATAGTATCGTCGTCTCCACAACCCATCACCATGATAAAAGTGCATCCAAATAATCATAATATTATTTATTACACACTATCTTCTTATAATGCTGGTAATAAGGTAATTAAATTTAATAGTTCCAAACCGATTGGTTCTCAAAGAGAGAATATTTCCAGTAATTTACCCAATATCAGTGTCAATTGTATACAATTGTCCGCTGCCAAAAACGAAGCCATGTACATTGGGACTGACTTAGGGGTGTTTTATAGAGATTCTTCAAGTAACAGTTGGGAAGTTTTGAATGGTAATTTGCCTAATGTTGTTGTTACAGATATTGAGGTAAATATGACCCAAAATAAATTAGTGGCCGCTACCTACGGAAGAGGAATTTGGCAAACCAATTTGTTGGATGAGGAATTGACAAAAGTGGTTAGTTTAAATCCAGCACAGTTAAGTATAAACAATTCGATTGCAAGCAAACCGGTAGTTAATTATAATAAACCGATAGTCAAAGGAATTGGAACCATTGTTATTAAAGAAAACGATGAAATAGTATCGATATTGAATGTAGATTCGAGCGCTGTAAGTATCAATGGAACTCAAGTTGAAATAAATCCGGGTGTTCAATTCAAGTTAAGTTCAACCGTGGATATAGAAATTCCTAATGGAACTTTTGTGGATTTGTTGGGATACAATGTGCCTGCAATGGCTAAAAATGCTTGGCAATTTAATATTGAAGCCTTTGTTTCTATTGAGGATTTAAAAAATGACCAATCTTTCAAGCTGTTTCCAAACCCTGTTCATCAATTGTTAAATGTGAGTATTAATAATGATTGGATTCATTCTGAATATGAAATTTTTGATTTTACAGGCAAACTGATTGAAAAAGGAGAATTTAATGCGTTGCAAAATGAAATAGTTACATCTGCTTATCAATCAGGGTTATACAGCTTGAAGATGAGTAAAGGGCAACAAGTGAAGACGCAATATTTTATCGTCAATCACTAAAAATCCATTTAAGTAAACAGTATTAATTTGCTGTGGATTTCATTCGTTATTCAAACTGACATAATTCAGTTACTTGGGTTAATTTTGCCTTTTAACCCCTTTCCATGGCATTTAAGAACAAAAACACATTTAGAAATGCTGCTGATGACTTTCAGCCTGAGGAGTCTGCTAAAAAAAGTCGTGTCAAAGGAAACTATTTTTCGTGGTTGAAAGACGAGAAAACCGCCAGAGTAATAGGTGCCTTTTTTGTGCTCTTTTCATTGTTTTTGTTCATGTCTTTTATTTCTCATATTGTCAATTTATGGGGATTCGAAACCGATCAAGATTTATTGCTCTCCAACAATTGGCAGTGGTACAAAACCAATAATCCCAAAGGTGCAGTTAACATGATGGGTTATTTGGGGGCATGGTTTAGCCACTTGTTTATTCACAAATGGTTTGGAGTTGCCTCTTTTGTGTGGCTATTAACTTTTTTTACATTGGGTACCAAAATGTTGTTCAATTGGCAATTGTATCCTTTGTTAAAAACATTAAGATATTCCTTTTTCATCGTTATTTGGGTGTCAATGTTAATGGGTTTCTTGTTCTATAAACACAGCTTGTTTATGGGTGGTGGATTTGGTTATTACGGCGTGTCATGGTTGAGCTCATTGTTCGGTAAGTTAGGCGTTGTTCTGTTCTTGTTGTTGTATGCTTTTATGTTTGCAACTATTGTTTACAATTTAGATTTTAAATCAATTAAAAGAAGTAGTTTAATCGATGACAAGGAATCAAACACACCGGGTGTGCCGTTTTCCGAACATGAATTGGAAGCGGAGTCTATCAAAAATGAATTTTTAAATCAAGATTCCCCATTTGATGTATCGGCTAGTGAAATAGAAGAAGAGGATGAAGGTATAGAACTGATTACGATTAATCAAACACCTGAAATAAAAGAAGAAATAGAACTCGAGGAAATGATGAATCCTCAAGTTGTTAGTTTTGATGTAAACAATACCCCTAAACCAATTTCGAAAACTCAACCGAATTTTGAACTTAAAATAGAAGCACCGCAAGAGGAAGAATTAGTAATTGTGCCACCTGTTAGCGAACCTGTCTTGGATACATTAAATTCTGTCGCTCCTATTACAGCTTCATTTGGTGATGATTCTCAGTACGACCCACGTTTAGATTTGGCGGGTTATCAAATGCCAACCATAGATTTATTGCAGGACTATGAAGTGGCCAAAACAGAGATAGACAGAACAGAACTCGAGCACAGTAAAAACCTAATCATTGAAACACTCAAAAACTACAACATTGGTATTTCTGAGATTAAGGCAAACATAGGTCCTACGGTAACTTTATACGAAATAATTCCTGCACCGGGTGTTAAAATTTCGAGAATTAAAAATCTGGAAGACGATATAGCACTAAGTTTGGCAGCTTTGGGAATTCGTATTATTGCCCCTATTCCTGGAAAAGGAACCATAGGGATAGAAGTGCCGAATAAAAAGCCCGAAATGGTCCCTATGAAATCCATGGTGGCAAGTAAAAAGTTTCAAGAGTGTGCCTACGAGCTGCCTGTGATATTAGGAAAAACAATATCTAACGAAATTTATATAGCAGATTTAGCCAAAATGCCACATTTGTTGTGTGCAGGAGCCACAGGTCAAGGTAAGTCTGTGGGTCTTAATACCATAATTTGTTCGCTGTTGTACAAAAAACATCCTTCCGAATTAAAATTTGTATTAATAGATCCTAAGAAAGTTGAGTTAACACTTTATAACAAAATTGAAAGACATTTCTTAGCCAAATTGCCTGGAGATGGAGATGCTATTATAACAGATACCAAATTGGTGACCAATACATTGAATTCATTGTGTATGGAAATGGATGAGCGTTACGATTTGTTGAAATCGGCGGGTAAGCGTAATATAATTGAGTACAATACGAAGTTCAAAGAAAGAAAATTATTACCAACCGAAGGGCATCGCTTTTTGCCATACATAGTGGTAGTGATAGACGAGGTAGCCGATTTAATGATGACCGCAGGTAGGGAAGTAGAAACGCCAATTGCTAGGTTAGCTCAGTTAGCTAGGGCAGTAGGTATTCACGTTATTTTAGCAACACAAAGGCCATCAGTAAATATTATTACAGGTACTATAAAAGCGAATTTCCCTGCCCGATTAGCCTTTAGAGTAACCTCCAAAATAGATTCTCGTACGATTTTAGACAGCAATGGTGCCGACCAACTGATAGGAAAGGGAGATATGTTGTTTAGTACAGGCAACGATTTATTGCGATTGCAATGTCCATTTGTTGACACACCTGAGGTGGAACGTATTACAGAATTTATTGGTAATCAAAGAGGGTATAGCAGTGCCATGATATTGCCTGAGTTTAGGGGCGATGAAGATGGTGGTGCAAGAGATGATTTTGACCCTAATGACCGTGATGCTTTGTTTGAAGAAGCAGCCAGATTAATAGTTCAAACCCAACAAGGCAGTACCTCATTAATCCAAAGAAAATTGAAATTGGGCTACAACAGGGCAGGTCGTTTGATTGATCAATTAGAGCAAGCAGGTATTGTTGGTCCGTTTGAAGGGGCCAAAGCCAGAAAGGTATTAATACCCGATGAAGCTACTTTAAATCAGTTTTTGGATAATATGTAATTTAGTGAGATTTATACTTTAGTTTTAATTTAATGAAAATTATAGGACGAGTATTATATTAGTTTGGAACACTATTTGGATAGCTTGAATAATAAATAATAGTATTAAATTTGCGCCCAATGAAAATTAAAGTCCTTTTTTCTTTTTTGATTCTCGTGTTAATGTCCTTTGTAGCTACACCACCCAAAGTGGAAAAAGACAAAGATGCCAATAAGTTATTGAAAGATATTTCTAAAAAATACAAAGCTTATACCTCTCTTAAAGCCGATTTTACAATGTTGAACGAACCTACCGATGGTAAAAAAAGCACAACCGAAAAGGGCTCTTTGTGGTCGAAAGGCAATAATTTCAAGTTGAATTTTGCAGGTCAACAAATTTTTTGTAACGGTAAGTTTATATGGACTTACACCGCCGAAACCAATGAGTGTGTTAAGGATAATTACAATCCCAATAGCGCCAAAGGTATTAATCCGACTAAATTATTTACAATTTGGGAAAAAGGGTTTTTATACATCAGCGAAGGAACATACAAAAAAGGGACTTCTACCATTTCTAAAATAAAATTAACCCCAACCGACAAATCTGTTCCTTATTTCTTAATGAACTTGGAGGTTGACAATACCCTTAAAACATTGCAAAGTATGAAAGTATCATACAAAGCAGGCAACAAACAAACCTACACTATCACTCAACAAAAAGCCAATGAGGCTATTTTGGACAAGGAGTTTGTGTTTGATGCAAGCAAATACAGCGGTGTAGAAATCATCGATTTAACCAGTAAGTCAAAAAAATAAACAAGTCTTTTTAAATGATTTACGTCATTTATTGAAATTGTTTTTTTTTATAATTTTGCAAAGTGTTGTTACATAATAGAATTAGTAATAAAGAGTTAAAGGAAAAAATTAAGTTTAGCAACGAAGCTAGAACTACTATTTCTTTTTATAAATACCACCATCTACAAAACCCCAAGGCTTTCAGAGATGAATTGTACTTGGCTTGGAATCAATTAGGTGTAATGGGTAGAATCTATGTGGCAGACGAAGGAATTAATGCCCAATTGTCTGTGCCTACAGAAAATTTTGAGGCTTTTAAGTCCCATTTATACAGTTATGATTTTTTGAATGGTGTGCGCTTAAATACTGCCGTTGAAGATGATGGTAAATCATTTTTTAAATTGGCTATCAAAGTCAGAAAGAAAATTGTTGCTGATGGAATAGAAGATCCTAATTTTGATGTTACTAAAATAGGAACTCACTTAAAAGCGGAAGATTTTAATGCACTCATCGACAATCCAGATACCATAGTTGTGGACATGCGCAACCACTACGAAAGTGAAATTGGCCATTTTGAAAAAGCTATTTTGCCAGATGTGCTTAGTTTTAGAGAGCAATTGCCCAAAGTGGCCGAAATGTTGGAAAATCAAAAGGATAAACCAGTTTTGATGTATTGTACCGGAGGTATCCGTTGCGAAAAAGCAAGTGCTTACATGCTTTACAGAGGGTTTAAGGAAGTGTATCAGTTGGAAGGCGGTATTATTAAATATGCCAACGATATCAAAGAAAAAGGATTGCCCAATAAATTTCATGGCAAAAACTTTGTCTTTGATGAACGTTTAGGCGAGCACATTTCAACCGAAATAATATCTAAGTGTCACCAATGTGGTAATCCGAGTGATACCCATACCAATTGTGCCAATGTAGCTTGTAATTTACTGTTTATTCAATGTTCAGCTTGTAAAGAGAAGTACAGCAACTGCTGTGACGAAGAATGCCAACACATTGCTTCATTACCCGAAGAGGAGCAAAAGGTTCTAAGAAAAGGCACCAACAAAGGTCGCTTGGTTTTTAACAAAGGCAAGAAGTTGAAAACGCAATAATCTAGTTATAAATGACGATATAGGCATTCAGTGAAATGGCAGTAAAAAGCCAAATCAGATAAGGTAATAACAGTAAGTTGTAATAATGCTGTACTCTGAAATATCTTAAAAAGGTAATTATCAATACCACTTGTAATGCACTTATTACTAAAAGTGCCAATACATCATATTGGAAATAAAAGAAAGTTGGATTCCATATAATATTGAGAACCCATTGTATGCCATATAAAATATAAATGGTTTTAGATTGAGATTTTACATTTTCTATCAATGATTTTAGATAAAAGGTATAGCAAATCATAATCGTGGTCCAAGCGGCCCCAAAAACCCAACCCGGTGGTGTCCAAGGTGCTTTGTTAATGGTTTGATACCATTCGCTAGCAACGCCACTGCCTGTAAACTGCCCACCAATTGCTAGGGCTAGAAAATTTAAAGCTAAGAATATTATAAAGTTACGCATAAAAAAAGGGTTGTTGCAAATGTACAACAACCCTTCTCTTTAAGTTTGGTTTATTTTTTATTTTAAAAATAACAAGTCACGGTATTTAGGAAGTTTCCACATGTCATTGTCTATTAGTTCTTCCAATTTGTCTGCACTTTCTCTAATCTCGTCAAAGTATGGTTTTACTTTATCGCAATATGCTTTTGCTTTCTTGTCAGCATGTTCAATCAAGTTGGCTTTACGACGCTCTTCGGTCATTTTAGCATTATTACTCCAAATAGAATTGATATGCTTAGAAATTTCCTTGGTGAGTTCAAGCAATGTTTTGGTTTCTTGTTTTGTTTGACCAATTTTTGTTAAACCTTCAATCGTGTCAATCAATTGTTTTTGATATTTAACCGCTGATGGAATTACATAGTTTTTTGCCAATTCACCCAAAATTCTACCTTCAATTTGGATTTTTAACACATAATCCTCAAATTTTATTTCAGTACGTGCTTCCAATTCTTTTTTGGTGTATATGCCATTGTCAACAAAGATAGATTGACTTTCTTTTTTATTGTAAGCATCTAAGGCATAAGGCGTAGTTTTGATATTGCTCAAACCTCTTTTTGCAGCTTCTTTCACCCATTCTTCGCCATAACCATTGCCTTCGAAAATGATTTTTTTAGAAGTTTTAATGTAGCCAATTAATGTTTTTTCGATAGCAGCTTGTTTGCTTACTTTTTTCTTTAACAATGCATCTACTTCTTTTTTAAACGCCATTAATTGATTGGCAACTATGGTGTTTAATACGATAACTGCATTTGCGCAATGGTCACTAGAACCTACCGCTCTAAATTCAAATTTATTTCCAGTAAAGGCAAATGGAGAAGTTCTGTTTCTATCAGTATTGTCTAACAATATTTCAGGAATACGGTAAATATTAATGGTTTTTTCACTTACTCTGCCCGGTTTTTGTTCAGTTTTAGAGTTTTCAAAACGGTTTAAAACTTCTGACAAGGTGCTGCCAATAAATACCGACATGATAGCCGGAGGTGCCTCGTTTGCGCCCAATCTGTGGTCGTTGCCCGCAGTTGCTATACTTGCTCTTAACAAGTCTGCATGGTCGTGAACTGCTTTAATGGTATTAATAAAGAAAGTTAAAAACTGTAAATTGTCTTGAGGGCTTTGTCCCGGTGACAATAAATTAACCCCTGTGTCAGTAATGATTGACCAATTGTTGTGTTTACCAGAACCGTTTACCCCTTTAAAAGGTTTTTCGTGCCACAAAACTTTTAATTTGTGCTTACTTGCCACAGCTTGCATAACATCCATTAACAATGAATTATGGTCGATTGCGATATCGGCTTCTTCAAACATAGGCGCACATTCATATTGCCCTGGAGCAACTTCATTGTGACGGGTTTTTAAAGGAATGCCAAGTTTAAAGGCTTCTTTTTCAAAGTCTGTCATGTAGTTGTAGATGCGCTCAGGAATACTTCCAAAATAGTGGTCTTCCAACTGTTGCCCTTTAGCAGGCATGTTACCAACCAAAGTTCTTCCTGCAAATACTAGGTCAGGACGTTGGTGATATAATTCTTCGTCTATTAGAAAATATTCTTGCTCAATACCCAAAGAGATTTTAGTGTTTTTTACGTTGGTATCAAACAATTGGCAAACCTCTGTTGAAGCTTTTGATAAAATATTAGTTGATTTAATTAATGGCGCTTTATAGTCTAATGCCTCACCTGTGTATGAAACGAATATAGTAGGAATACACAATGTTTTTCCACTTGCTTTTTCCATAATAAATGCCGGAGAGGAAGGGTCCCAAGCACTGTAACCACGAGCTTCAAAAGTGTTTCTTATACCACCGTTAGGGAAACTTGATGCGTCAGGTTCTTGTTGAACGAGTGCTTTGCCTGGAAATTTTTCTACACCAGAGTCAATCCCTGTAGGTTCAAAAAATGAATCGTGCTTTTCAGCAGTAGAACCTCTTAGCGGTTGAAACCAATGCGTGTAATGTGTAGCGCCTCTTTCAATGGCCCAGTTTTTCATACCTTCGGCAATTAAATTAGCCATTTTCATGTCCAAAGGATGGCCTGTGGTTCTTGACTCATTAACAGCTTTGATGGCTTCTTTACTTACATACTCTGCCATGGCTTTTGGTCCAAAAACATTTTTACCGAAGTATTCGGAAATTTGTTTGGTGGTTTTCGACTTACTTTTTCCAGCGGATTGTATCATTTTATTATTATTTGACTGCAAAATTAGGGTTTAAGGGGGCAATAAAGATGGTTTTAAGGGTAAAAAAGTTAACAAAATTTCAATATTTGTTAAAATATGTCGAAAAAAATTTATAATTTCGACACGAATTGTTAAATAGTCAAATTCCATACAATCAATTGCCTTTATTAACTGAGATTCAGTTTAAACCAAGTGATAGATTATTGGCTGTCAGTCGGCAATGTCAAATGTCTATCTCGTATTTAAAGGGTTATTTGGATGCTTTACCACAAAATGATTTGTTTTATATTTCTAAATGGTTTCAGTTGTTAGAACTAAAGTATTCGTTCGACTTGGAAAATAATTCAATCTCTATCCAAAGATTGTTTGAATCCTCCGTTTCAAAACAAAAAAACAACGACAAAACAACGCAACTTATTTTAGAACAGTTTGTTGCAGAAAGTAAAATAATAGGGAAGGATTTAAGTGATTTTAATAGGTTTTATATTGCCAAAGTAGGTAAAAAGAAGTCGGAATTAAGTTTTTACAGAGAAAAGACCAAAGCTGTGATTAAAAGTTATTTTACCAATTTGGTGTTATATACTGCGCCCGATCAAGCCAACGTGCTTAGTCGGTTAAAAAAAGATTTGAATAAATCATTATTGACTAAGCCTTTTGAGGATGATTTAATCAATTTATGTTTAATGCACCTTCAATTAAGGGCAGTTGCGCCATTTACTCAATACAACGATGCTTCAGCCAGATTTCATTCGCAATTTTTTGTCCAAACTTTGCTGGAACGGTTTATTCCTATCCCTTTTTCACAACAATTGATGTTGGTGAAAGAAGATTATAATGTGATGCTGAAAAATGCGTTGTTTAATGAGAATTATGATTCATGGTGTTTGTTACTAATCAATGCAATACAAGAGTCTATTGAAAAAATGGTTATGAAACTGAAACAAATTTTTCTGTTGAAAGAAAAGCAATCATTGATAATAATGAAATATACCAATTATAAATTACCTGACGAATTACTATTGGTTTTGATGAAACATCCCTTTGTTAAAACCTCAGACATCATGTTGTTGTTAAACTGTCACAGACAAACAGCCTATACGTATCTGAAGCAAATGGTAAATGCTGGACTTTTGATTTCAAAAAAATCGGGAAGGGAACAAGTTTATTACAACAAGGAATTGATGGATGTATTGATTTATTAATAGAGCTCCGCAATCCAGAAGATTCCGTATAATTGCCCTTTACGCAAACCTAATCCGCAGCAATTTACGGAATGACTGATGGGGATATATTCAGAATCTTATCATTATTACTCTTCGAGTTACCGTCATTCTGGAATTCGGCTCTGCGAATATTCAGAATCTTTTTATTAGTGCTTCGCAATCTTGAAGATTCCGCATAATTGCCCTTTACACAAACCCAATCCGCAGCAATTTAAGGAATGACTGAAGGGTAAATAGTCATAATCTCACTGACTTATTCTTTTTGAATTAGAATGGTCATTTTGCCTCTTTTCATTGATATAATAAAATATCAACAATAAAGTTGTTATTTTTGCCATCGAAAATGAATGCCATGTTACGCATATTGAAATTGATAGTGCCTTTTAAGCGCTTAGCATTTCTCAATATGCTTTTTAATTTAATTCAAATTGTAGCGGGTTTGTTTTCTTTAGCGCTTATTATGCCTTTGCTCGATTTTATGTTCAACAACAACAAAGACTTGTTGGAACGTAATTTGAATAAAAAGCAAGGTGGATTTAATGAGTTTTATACCGATTTTATTGGGTGGATGACTCAATTGGTTCAGGATGACAAACGACAAGCCTTACTTTACATTAGTATTGCCCTAATTGTGGCAACGGTTATAAAAAATATTGCCCGTTATCTTGCTCTTTTTTATTTAGTTATTCTTAGAAACAAAGTCATTCAGGATATACGAAAAAGGGTATTTAATAAAATGCTTGATTTGCCTATTTCATACTTCAGTAACGAACGCAAGGGTGACCTAATATCACGAATGAGTAACGATGTTAAGGAGGTTGAGTGGAGTTTAATGGCCTCTTTGGAAGCAATCTTTAAAGAACCTGTTACCATTTTGGTTTACATTGCAACTTTGGTTTTTATGAGTCCTAAGTTAACCTTATTTGTAGTGGTTTTATTACCCGTAGCGGGTGGTTCTATCGCTTTATTGGGCAAATCGTTAAGGCGAAAATCAAAAAGAAATCAGGAACAGCAAAGTTTGGTGCTTTCTTTCTTAGAAGAGTCAATAGGTGGTGTAAGAATTATCAAGGCTTTTGTTGTAGAATCTATTTTTAAGAAAAAGTTTGCAGACATCAATCTGTCCGCAACTACAGCCAATATTAAAGTCAATCACAGAGGGGATATGGCTTCACCTATCTCAGAAACATTGGGAATTATTGTTGCTGCTGTTATTTTGTGGTTTGGTGGTAATATGGTTTTTGACGAACAACTAACGGGGTCGGCTTTTTTAGCCTATTTTGCTATTTTTAGTCAAGTTATTCCGCCTTTCAAACAATTGTCTAATGCTTTTCCTATGGTGCAAAGAGGGGCAGTTAGTATGGACAGATACGAAGAGGTTTTAAATGCGGACATTAAAATACCTGAACCTGAAAATCCTGTGATTGTTGAACAATTTAATCACTCTATTGAATTTAACAACGTAAGTTTTTCATACGGTAAAGAAGAGGTTGTCAAACAAGTTAGTTTTTCAATCCCTAAGAATAAAAAAATTGCATTGGTTGGTTCAAGTGGGAGTGGTAAAAGTACTTTAGCCGATTTATTGCCCCGTTTTTATGATGTTACTAAGGGTGAAATTACGATTGATGGTGTCAATGTCAAAGATATTTCTACACAACAATTGCGTTCTTTAATGGGCATTGTAACCCAAGAGGCTATATTGTTTAATGATACCATAGCCAATAATATTAAATTTGGTTTAGATAATGTCAGTCAAGCGCAATTGGAAGCAGCCTGTAAAATGGCAAATGCGTTAGATTTTATTAATGAAACTGAACATCAGTTTGAAACTGTAATAGGAGAGAGGGGTAGTAAATTGAGTGGTGGTCAAAGACAAAGAATAGCCATTGCCCGTGCTTTGCTTAGAAATCCTCAAATCTTAATTTTAGATGAAGCAACAAGTGCATTGGACAATGAAAGTGAAAGATTGGTCCAAGAAGCGCTCGAACATTTAAAAGAGGGACGAACCAGTTTGGTTATTGCACATAGATTAAGTACTATTAAGGATGCAGATGAGATTATCGTTTTAAAACATGGTAAAATAATAGAACGTGGAAATCATTACGATTTAATGACTCAAGAAGGGGTTTATTATAATTTGTCTAGAATGACAGAAGGATTTTAAGTCCATAGCGATAGTTTTGAAAGTGAATATTATTTGAAAGAATTCTTATATTTGTTGAATGTTACTCAGGTTTTTTATATTAATTAATTGTTTTATAAGTGTTGTATTGTCAGCACAAACGATGGCTGAACAAAAAGACTATCGAAATACGTTGTTGATGGGAATTACTTATGGTCGTCAACAATCCATAGGTGTATTAAATGAAAGGTTTGGCGGTAGTAATACTGTTGGACTTAATACTAGTTACAAATTTGGTAAAAACTGGCAGGTGAGTTTTCAACTTAATACTTTGTTTGGTTCTGTAGTCAAAGAAAACGGAATGTTTGATTCTATCAGTAAAAATGGAACCGACTTGTTGGATGTAAATGGAAATTTTGCTGAAATTAGGTTGTATCAACGCGGCTATATGTGGCATTTTGATTTTGGGAAAGTTATTCCATTGTCGCCTCTAAACAAAAATTCGGGTTTATTAATGACCGCTGGTTTGGGTTTTATGGAACACAAAATCAAGTTTTTCTATCAAAGAGATGTGTTGCCACAATTGGAAAACGGTTATTTTAAAGGATACGATAGGTTGACTAATGGATTTATGTGGAGAGGATTTGTTGGTTATCAAAGAATTGATAATGAGCAGATGTTGAACTTTATTGCAGGCCTTGAATGGATGCATGGTTTAACTCAAAGTAGACGTTCTTTTGATTTTGATACCAGAAAAGCTGATTTACGCCAAAGGAATGATTTGTTAATTGGTCTGAAAATTGGGGTAATGATTGCCATTCAAGGGAGAAAAGCAGGTGCCAAAAAAGGACAAGAAGAAAGGTACTTTGATTGATGCGATATTTGTACACTTTTCTATTAACTATAGCCGATGCTTGTTTGCCATTGGCCGCTTTATTGTTAAGGAAAGGAAAGACACACTCATTTGTTGCAGGTAGAATAGCCCAAAGGGAAATAAGTTTGCCTGAAAAAATAGGACAACGAATATGGATTCATTGCGCAAGTTTAGGTGAATTTGAACAAGTAAAGCCAATTATAGAAAGCATAAAACACCAACAAAACTGTCAAATAGTAATTAGTTTTTTCTCTCCGTCAGGGTATCAATATTCTCAAAATTATCCATTTGTTGATGCAGTGTTTTATTTGCCATTAGATACTCGACGTAATGCCGAAAGATTTATCAAAGCAGTGAATCCCGATAAGGTCATCTTTGTAAAATACGAATTCTGGTTTCATTTTTTAACAGAATTGTTTGCCAAAGACATTCCAGTTTATTTGGTTTCTGCGGTCTTTAGACCCAATCAGTTTCTGTTTTCTAAATTTGGAAAATGGTTGTTTAAATTATTGCCAAAGTACAAAACCATCTTTGTGCAAGATAAAAATTCGTTGGATTGTTTGCTTTCTCATGGGATTAATAATGCAATATTGTCGGGAGATACTAGATATGACAAGGTTTATTCTACATCGTTGAATGTAAAAACGAATCCAGTTATTGAAGCCTTTAAAGGTGAATCTACTTTGTTGATTTTAGGAAGCAGTTGGTCAGCCGAGGAAGATTTGTTACTGTATTATTTGTCAAAGAGAAATGAAGTTGATTTAAAAATTCTAATTGCCCCACATGACATATCGCAAGGACATGTCAATGAAATTTTACAAAAGTTTAAAGACTTTACGCCATTACTTTATTCAAAATTAAAACCATCAGATTCCATGTCTCAAGTCATGGTTTTAGACACTATTGGACATTTAGCAAGTGCTTATTATTACGGGAATGTAGCCTTAGTTGGTGGGGCATTTGGAAAGGGATTGCATAATATTTTGGAGCCTATTGCCTTTGGCGTTCCTGTGATTTTTGGCCCTCATACACAAAAGTATCCTGAGGCACAATTAGTGATTAACAATCAAATTGCTATTCAGGTAAATACCACAGAGGAGTTTGTAAATGCATTAGAGGGGTTAATGAAAAATCCACCTCAACAAGCGTGTTTGGAATTTATAAAATCCAATAAAGGGGCGAGTGAAATTGTGGTAAAGGAATTGTTGAATTTAAAACAATGAGTTTCCTTTGCTGTAATGAACTCTTCCAAGGTGTTTAAAGGCCAATTCTGTCGCTTCACGCCCTCTAGCCGTTCGCATTAAATAGCCTTCTTGAATTAAGAATGGTTCATAAACCTCTTCAATCGTTCCCGGTTCTTCACCTACAGCGGTGGCTATAGTATTTAATCCAACAGGTCCACCTTTAAATTTGTCAATTATTGTGCTTAAAATGCGGTTGTCCATTTCATCCAAACCATTGTAATCCACATTCAGGGCATCAAGTGCAATTTTAGCAATAGTCATATCAATATTACCACTGCCTTTTATTTGAGCAAAATCTCTAGTTCTTCTTAATAAAGCATTAGCAATACGAGGGGTTCCACGACTTCTTCTAGCAATTTCGTAGGCTGCTTCATTAACGATTGGAATATTGATGATTCCCGAGGAACGGGTTATGATTTTTGCTAACAAATCGGTGTTGTAATATTCCAAACGGTTGGTAATACCAAAACGGGCTCTCAGAGGAGATGTTAACAATCCAGAGCGGGTGGTTGCACCAACTAAGGTGAAAGGTGCCAAACTGATTTGAACACTTCGGGCACTTGGACCACTGTCCAACATAATGTCGATTTTGTAATCCTCCATTGCAGAGTATAAATATTCTTCTACAACAGGACTCAAACGGTGTATTTCATCAATAAATAAAACATCGCCCTCTTCAAGGTTCGTTAACAATCCAGCCAAATCGCCCGGTTTTTCTAATACGGGTCCACTTGTAATTTTAATATTACTGTTTAATTCATTCGCAATAATATTGGCTAAGGTTGTTTTACCTAAACCAGGAGGGCCGTGTAATAAAACATGGTCCAAAGCTTCGCCCCTTTGAACGGCCGCTTTAACAAATATTTTTAGGTTTTCTAAAATTTTATCTTGTCCAGCAAAATCATCAAAATTTGCCGGTCTCAATACCTTCTCAATGTCTTTGTCCGTTGAACTTAATTGTTCAGAGTCTGGATTTAAATGCTCGTTTTTCATCCTTTACACAAAGGTAGGGCATTGTTTAATCAATCCAAAAATTGATATTCACATTTCATGTGGTTTTCTGTCTTTGTGTTGTGACATATTTTCACTCTTTCAAAGAGATAAAGCAACTTTTTGTCAATTTTTTGCTACTTAATAAATAATTTGTACGAAATTTGTTATCCTTTATAAACATGAAATTTTTAATTACTGCTACCTTTTTAATCCTATCACAACTTGCTTTTGCTCAGGTTAACAACGCTATTATTTTTGATAAAATGATACATGATTTTGGAGATGTAAATGAAGAAAGCAATGAAGTGAGTTGTGTTTTTACTTTTAAAAATATTTCTGACCAGCCTATTAAAATATTAAGAGTTGAAACCAGCTGTGGATGTACTACTCCTCAATATTCCCGTGAGGAAATTAAGCCGGGTGACAGTGGAATTATCAAAGCTGTGTATGGAACAAGAGGAAGGCCTAATAGTTTTAATAAGAATTTATACGTTCATTTTTCTAATTCAACAGCATTTCAAACCTTGGTTATCAAAGGAAATGTAATACCAGCTGCTAACTTGGCTAAAAAACCGCAAGAATACACAACCAATTATTCTAATTTGTCATTTACTCAAACGATAGCCTCATTCCCTAAGCTAACTAAATACCAAATATTACATACAAAAATTAAAATTTACAATTACAACGGTTATCCAATCAAAATTTTAGGGGTTAAATCAATGCCCGATTATGTAAGTTTAGATTTACAAGATAGTCTTTTGGATGTGGATGATTCATTGGTTATAACTGTAACTTGTGATGGCAGTAAGGTTACAAAGATTGGAGATAATTACGAGCAAATTTCTTTGTTAACAGATGATGAAGGAAGTGATGTGAAAAGTATTTATGTTCACACAAATTTGCGCGAGGATTATTCTAAATTATCAGCTAAGGAATTGGCAATGGCTCCAGTTTTACACATTGACAAAACTTTGCCTTTAGATTATGGCGTTAAAACAGCGGGGGCAAGGTTCAAAGATGTCATAGTGATTACAAACAAAGGGAAAAAGGATTTAGATATTATTAAAATAATTCCTAGTTGTTCATGTATTTCTTTTGCAATTGCGAATCAAAAAATAAAACCAAATGAATCTGTTAAATTATACATTAATATAGATACAGTAAATCAGTCAATTGCACTCCACAATAAATACCTAACAATTATCAGTAATGACCCCAAGAAACCTGAAATGAGTATTAAAATGATAATGGATATTAGACGTTAAATAAAGTTATGAAAAGATTGATATTAAACGGAATTTTGTCACTTGTTTTTGGTGTAACAGGGGCTTATTTATTTCAATATTTTAATTCCAATTCTCAAGAAAACACCATTAGTTTACAGGATTTAAGAGCTACATTAGTCAATTATAACGGAACGGCAACTGAACAAAGTTTAAATTTTGTTTTAGCCTCAAAGGTAAGCACACCAAGTGTTGTTTTTATTAAAACAACTTCAATGGTAAGACAAAGAAACCCGTTTGGTTTTTTCTTTGATGGGTGGGATCCTTTTGGAAGTATAGGTCAAGTGAGCAGTACAGGCAGTGGAGTTATTGTTAGAAAAGATGGTTATATAGTAACAAACTTACATGTGATAAAAGATGCTCAAACTATAGAAGTTGTTCTTAATAACAAGAAAAAAACATACAAGGCTACATTAGTTGGTACAGACCCATCTACTGATTTAGCATTATTGAAAATTGAGGCGGAGTCACTTCCTGCCATTGCTATTGCCGATTCTGACCAATTAGCAATTGGAGAATGGGTGGTTGCTGTAGGAAATCCATTTAATCTAACTTCAACTGTTACAGCGGGCATTGTAAGTGCCAAAGGAAGAAATATTAATGTAGTTAATAATCAATTTCCAATAGAATCTTTTATTCAAACAGATGCTGCCATTAATCCGGGGAATAGTGGTGGTGCTCTTGTTAATTTAAATGGAGAGTTGGTAGGAATCAATACAGCGATTTTTAGTAAAACAGGAAGTTATACCGGTTATGGTTTTGCAATTCCTGCTAACATTGTGTCTAAATCTGTTAAAGATTTAATTGATTTTGGTGAAATTCAAAGAGGATATCACGGAATGGAGATAGACGAAATTACAGAGAGTAGCGAAAGGATAAATAAAACAACAAATGGGGCATTGGTTTTAAAAATTTATCCTGATGGTCCTGCAAGTAAAGCGGGTTTACTAAAAGATGATATTATTGTTAAAATTCAGAATAAAGCTATTTCAGGAAAGTCGTCTTTTGATGAGAATATGTCCTATTACAGGCCGGGAGATAAGCTCAAAATTAATGTGATTAGAAGTGGTTCTGAAAAAGAGTTGACCTTAACTTTAACTAATTTAGATGGAGAAACATCAATTAGAAAACGACATGTTATTACTTCAGATAAATTAGGTGCAAGTTTTGAAGCATTATCAAAGGTTGAGTTGCAAAAATACAGAATTCAAAATGGAGTTAAAGTGACACAAGTTAGGGGTGGTTTAATTGGAAGTATGAACATTGAGGAGGGTTTTATTTTTGTAAAATACAACGGTCAGCCATGCGTTAACCCAGAAGATTTGGTAAAGCAACTTGAAAATGCTGGAGCTAGAATGCAAATAGAAGGAGTGGGTGCAGATGGAGGAAGTAGAATCTATAACTTTTATTACTAGTAGGGGTTTCCTTTCTCCAATCAAATTATCTATTAAATATTAGGAGTTAAAATTTGGGAAAAAAAGCATCTATAATATGATGAACTTCTTCTTGTTTTTTATTGCTAATGATGCTGATTATGTCATACCGAATCTCAACATCACTTAGTTTTTTTACATAACAATAGTAATCTGCAATTTTGGCTAGACTTTTTTGTTGAGTTGGACTTACAAATTTTTCTGGATACCCAAAAAAACTACTCGTCCTTGTTTTAACTTCAATAAAAACCAATAGAGTGCCTATTTTAGCGATAATGTCAACCTCGTTTTTGCCTGACCGCCAATTGCGCTCTAGAATAGCATAGCCGTTTTTAATTAAAAAAGCACAAGCAATATCTTCCCCATTTTTGCCCGTAATATTGTGTTGGGCCATAGTCCTATTAGTCTACGTTATTATGAAGATATTTGTTGCCACCTTCTTTAAATCTAGGGGCTTTGTTGTCTTTTTCTTCCTCAAGAAACACATTTGAAACGTCCCCATCTTTTGGAAGTTCTTCAAAAATAACTTGATGACGTAAATAAGCAGGTGTATTTAAATCGTTGTTGTTAACAGGTTTGTGCTCAGTAGGAACTCTGTCAAATGTTGGATTTGTATTGGTTCTAAAATCAAATTCAAACGATTTGGGCACTTCTTTTTGAACTGGTTTATCTAAATTAGTAAAGTCTATTTCTATTACACCCGATTCTTCATCTTCGATCATTTCCTCAACTTTTGTCTCTGTTTTAAAAACATTTAAATTTTCTAAATGAACAATATTTCTATTTTTTTCAAACCCTGTAGCAACTACAGTAACAGACAATTCATCACCTAAGCCTTCGCTTTGTGTTAAGCCATATTTTAAGTTAGCATTTTTGCCGGCCTCTTGTTGTAGGAATTCGCAAATAGCCGAAATTTCATTGGTATATGGTTCTTCATTTCCAAAACAGATATTCAATAAAATGTGTTCTGCTCCTTCTATGCTATTATCGTCGAGAAGTGGTGAGTCTAAAGCCATTTGTGCAGCGTTTAAAGCACGATTATCACCTGTAGATAAACCTGTTCCCATTATTGCTCTACCGCTGTTCTCTAAAGCGGTTTTAACATCTCTGAAATCCACATTCATATAACCTTCTACGGTTATAATTTCTGCAATACCTTTTACAGCAGTGCATAAAATATCGTCAGCTTTACTTAATGATTCTCTGATTCTAAGGTTAGAATACATTTGAATAATTCTCTCATTATTAATAACCAAAAGAGCATCAACATGAGGTTTTAATTCTTCAATACCTTTTTCTGCTTTTTCAGATTTTAAAGGACCTTCATTTTTGAATGGTTTTGTAACAATACCAACGGTTAAAATTCCCATTTGTTTTGCTTTTTGAGCAATTACAGGAGCTGCACCTGTTCCTGTTCCGCCACCCATTCCAGCCGTTATAAACAACATTTTTGTGTTGTGTTTAAGCGCCTCTTCTATATGGTTGATGCTTTCCAATGCACATCTTTTTCCAAATTCAGGGTCTCCACCTGCGCCTAAGCCCTCGGTTAAACTACTGCCTAATTGGATTTTGTTTTTGATTGGACTTTTTTCAAGATGTTGTGCATCCGTATTGCATAAAAAGAAATCAACCCCTATAATGCCTCTGTTATGCATATAGTTGACAGCGTTACTGCCGCCGCCACCAACTCCCATTACCTTAATAATGGAGGATTGTTCTTTTGGTAATTCTACTTTAAAATAACTCATAATTTTTATTATTTATTGTAATCGTCAGTCCCACTGTCGTCTTTTATCCATTGTTTGAAACTTCCTATAAAACCAAGAAATTTACTTTTATTCTCTATGTTCGTAGGTTTTACAATTTTTGACTTGTTCTCAGGTCTAATGTTGTTATGGTCCATGTCTTTAAAACCTTTTAATACCAAGCCTATACATGTTGCATACATCGGGCTTTTTACTTCATCAACCAATCCTTTTCCTCCTAAGTGAGGGTCAGGTAAACCTATTTTTACTTCACAACCTAAAACATAAGATGCCAAATTGCTCAAATCTTTTAATTGTGCACCACCACCTGTTAATACAACTCCTAAGTTAAGTTTGTTTTGATAGCCAGAAAGTTTGATTTCTTCATTAACCATTTCTAGTATTTCTCTCATTCTGGCATGGATAACGTGAGCCAAGTTGCGTTCAACTATTTCTTTTGGTTTTCTATCACCTATTCCTTTTACTGAAATTACAGTATTGGTTCTTGCCCCTTGTGGAGTTGCATGTCCGTGTTTTACTTTGACTAATTCCGCTTGTTTTTCTATGATTTTAAAAGCATCAACAATGTCTGCTGTAATGATTTCTCCACCATATGGAATAACCGCTGTGTGTCTGATTTTTCCATCGTGGAAGATTGCTAAATCAGTTGTACCACCACCAATGTCAATAATTGCAATACCACTGTTGATTTCTTCTTCCGACAAAACAGCATGCGCAGATGCTATCGGTTCAACAATTACATCACTTGCTATTAAACCTGCATTTTCAACACATTTTACTATTGTTTTTGCTGCACTAACTCTGCCCGTAACAATATGGTATTTACATTCAAGCTTTGTGCCTTGCATTCCAATTGGTTCTTTGGTTGGAAAACGATTGTCAATATTGTATTCCTGAGGAAGTGCATGTAAGATTTTAGAGCCGGCATCTACCACTATTCTAAATTGCTCTTTGTTCATGTCTTCCAATTCTTTGGCAGTAATTTCTGATTCAGAGTTTTCTCTGATTCTTACCCCATTTTGTTGGAAACTTCTAATGTGTTCTCCTGCAATACCAACATGGACAGCATTAATTTCAACATTTGAAATACTAGAGGCTTTGGCAACAGCATGTTTAATGGCTTCTACTGTTTTGGTTATGTTAGTTACTTCTCCTCTCATAACACCACCTAATGACGGATGGGAACCAACACCCAAAATATTGATTTTACCATATTCATTCATTTGTCCCACTATGGCACATACTTTTGTAGTACCAATATCTAAACCTACTATTAAATTATTTTCTGACATGTTTTTCTTTAATTTCTTTTTTCTGCAACTATTTGACCTTTGTACTTTAAATTGATTCGACTGTATTTGTCCCACCCAATAGTGTTTAATCCTTTGCTATAAACAGTTTTTAGGTTGTTGAATTTTTCTTCTATAAATAATGCCGAACCAAATACAATACTATGATTTCCTACCTTAGGAATCAATATTATGTCCATAAAATTATCTACATACAATTGTTCAATTTGTGATTTCCAAAAGGGATGTTGATTACAATAGTTCACAATTGATGTAATATCCTTTAATACTTGACTGCTCGCAAAGTTAGAGTCTGTAAGGCTTTCAGTTATATTTCCATTGGCAATTATTACCCTTGGAGTGAAGTCGGAACCTGCTGGAAACTTGTATCCATTTTTTGATACATAATACGTTTGTCCTGTGCTTGAATACACTCTTAAAATAGCTTCTCGCTGTTTTATTTTAATGAATAGCTGTCCTGATTGGTCAAGTAAAATGTCTGCATTTTCAATAAATGGATTTTTTTCTAACTGTTTTTCCATTTCAGAAATGTTTAATTCTTTGACATATAGTCCGTTTGTTAATGGATTGGCAAGTCGCTCATTGATTATAGAAATAATTTTACTGCTGTCAATAAAGTTGATTTCATCTGATTTTTTAATGTCAATCTTAATGGCTTTTACTTTTAATTCATTTTCATTTTTGTTTATGAATACAGCAAATAAAATCAAACACACACCCATACCTATCCACACGCCTGTGTTCCAAATTTTGTTGCTCTTTATGTATTCAAAAAACTTAAGCATTTTGGTATATTTCTGTAATTGGTTTTATCAATTGATCTATATTTCCAGCACCCATTATCAATAACAACGGAACCTTTTTTTCCTTGAGCTGTTTTAGTATGTTATCATGTGAAATTAAGACCACAGGTTTTTTCATTTTTAAAGCTAAAAACTCGCTGTTGATTCCCGGAATGGGTAGTTCTCTCGCCGGGTAAATATCCATTAACCAACATTCGTCTAACAAATCAAGGGATTCTGCAAATTCATCTGCAAAATCTCTGGTTCTTGTATACAAGTGTGGTTGAAAGATGCCTACAATTTTTTGATAGGGATACAATTCTTTGACCGAAAGTATAAATGAACTTAGCTCTGTAGGATGATGGGCATAGTCATCAATAACAATATGGTTTTCTTGCTTTACAATGTACTCAAATCTTCTTTTTACACCCAAGAACTTTGCACAAGATGCAACTATTGATTCTATTGGGAGCCCCATTTGTAAACAAGCTGTTATTGCTGCTGTGGTATTTTCTACATTGTGAAAACCAGGAATGCCATTGCAAACTTCAGCTGTTGTTTCTGCATAATGATATTGAAAGTAAAATTGTCCTTCTTTGATGTTTATATCACTAATAATGGCTTTGCAATTTTCGTTTTTACCATATTTAATGTTATCGATGTCTTCTTTAATATCTGCTTTTTCGCAAATAATTTTCTTTCCGTTTGTTTTTGTGTTTTTCAAAAACTCATGAAATGATTCTATTACATCGGCATGCTGACCGTAAATGTCCAAATGGTCGGCATCGGTAGAGGTTACTATGGCAATATTGGGTTTTAAGTGAAGAAAACTGCGGTCGTACTCATCAGCCTCCACAACAATAATGTCTACTTTTAATAACTTTATACCGTCCGTTTTATGAATGTAATTTGAGTTTAAATTGGTGCTTATGCCTCCAAGGAATGCGGTAAAATTTATGTTATTGTCGTTTAAAATATGCGCAATTAAACAGCTGGTTGTGGTTTTGCCATGGGTACCTGCAATAGCAATAGTATATTGATTTTCGGAAATTAATCCCAGAATTTCGGCTCTTTTGTATAGCTTAATCCCAAGCGACAAAAGATGTAGTTTTTCTTTGTGTTCATTAGGGATTGCGGGTGTATATATCACAATCCCTTTGTTTTGTAATATTTCTTCAGGGATTGCTTTAATGTCTTCGTTGTAATGAATGTCAAATCCCTCTTTTTCTAGTTGGATTGTAAAGTCATTTCTGGTTTTATCGTATCCACTTACCTGAATGCCGATTGAATTAAAATATCGAGCAATAGCACTCATGCCTATGCCACCAATGCCAATAAAGTAGGCTGTTTTTATGTCAGTTAGTCTCATAGGATGATTTGCTCTATTACGTTTACAATTCTTGCACTTGCATCTGGTTTTGCCATTTGCTTAATGTTGTTTGATAGGGATTTTTGAAGTTCTTTGTTTTGGTTTAATTCGGTAATCACCGAATATATTGTATTGATGGCTTCACTGTCTTTTACTAATATTGCGGCTTCATTGTTGCTTAATGAAAGCGCATTTTTGGTTTGATGGTCGTCGGTAACATTGGGTGAAGGAATTAAAATGACTGGTTTTCCTACTATTTGTAATTCGCTGATAGACAATGCGCCAGCTCTTGATATAATCATGTCTGCTGCGGCATATACTTCTGTCATGTTTTGAATAAAAGGACTGATTATAAGGTCTTTGTTTTCCGGAATTTCGTTTTTGTAATTTTTGCCTGTTTGCCAATAAATGCTAATCGATTGGCTTAAAATATTTGCATAGTTTTTTGCAAGTGCATTGTTAATAGTTCTAGCTCCTAAACTGCCTCCAATCACCAATAATAGTGGTTTGTTTTTATCAAATCCAAGCTTTTCTTTCATTTCTGATTGTGAGTATTGTGATACATTTAATATGTCTTGCCTAACGGGATTTCCTGTGAAAACAATTTTGTCGTTGTCGAAAAATTGAAACATATCGGCATAAGCGACACAACATTTGGTGCTTTTTTTACTTAATATCCTATTGGTTAGTCCTGGATATGAATTTTGTTCTTGAATGATAGTTGGAATTTTCATCAAATTAGCAACATATAATACTGCAGCACTTGCATAGCCACCCACACCAATGACGCATTCTGGTTTGTGTTTTTTGAGTATTCGGAACGACAAGTAAAGGCTTGCAATTAATTTGAAAGGAACTAACAAGTTTTTCAAAGTTAGTTTCCTTTGAATACCTGCAATAGGTAGTCCTATAATAGAATAACCTGCTTGAGGCACTTTTTCCATTTCCATTTTGTGTTGTGCGCCCACAAATTGGATTGCAGCATTTGGATAACGGTTTTTTATCTCATTTGCAATTGCAATAGCCGGAAAAATATGACCACCAGTGCCACCACCCGATATAATAACTGATTTAATTTCCTTCATTGTTTGCAACATTAGTTTCAGTTTGATTGTTTTGTTCTTCAACAGTTCTGCTAACACTCAGTAATACGCCAAATGCAGCACTTGTAAAAATAATACTGGTTCCTCCCATACTGACCAGTGGAAGCGTAAGTCCTGTTACAGGAAATAAACTACTAGCAACTGCCATGTGGATAAAAGCTTGAAGCGATAAGCTAAATGCCAAACCAACCGCTAGAAGTGCCCCAAATGCCTTAGGGCTTTTTATAACTATTCTTATGGATCGATAAAGGATTAATAAGTAAAGTCCCATCACTGTTATACCTCCAAATAGCAACCCGAATTCTTCTATAATTACAGCAAAAATAAAGTCAGAATAAGGGTGGGGTAGGTAGGCGCTTTGTTCCCCTTTTCCCGGACCTTTTCCAAAAAGTCCACCTGATGTAATGGCTATTTTTGCTTGGACGGTTTGGAAACTCTCAGTAGAATCTCCACCACTGAAATTCTCAATCCTTGCTTTCCAAGTTGCAAATCGCCCAGGAAGTAAGTCGTCGGGAGCGTTTTTTAAAGTTAAGTAGCCTATTGTTAAAAAACTAGCTGATACCAGTGTTAATATGAATAAAAACTTTAAATTAGTATTGCCAATAAACAAAAGTAAACATGAGGTGAAAAATAAAACAAGTGAAGTACTTAAGTTTTCGGGTAATATCAATGCACATATTACAATAATCCATGCCAATATTTTCAAAAAGCCCTTCCAGGAGTTCAATTCTTCCTGTTTTTTTGATAAATATCTTGCAATGAACATTATAAGTGCAAACTTGGCGTAATCGCTGGCCTGAAATGTGATTCCTAATATGGTAATTGTTCTTTTGGCGTCATTGATGTCGTGTCCAAAAATTAAAGTAGCTAACAATAATGGGACCGCCACAAAAATGGCAATTTGCGATATTCTTGAAAAATACACGTAATCCAATAAATGGAAAAAGTACATCAAGAAATAGCCGCCAAATAAAAATAAAATATGCCTAAAAAGAAAGTATTCAGTATTGCCTCCAAATTTTTTGAAAGCCAAAGACCCCGTAGCACTGTATACCTCTATTAAGCCTATACTTGTTAGGCAAAATATAGCTATCCAAATGTATGGGTCGCCTTTGAATTTTAACTTTCCAATTTGCATATTTAATTCTTACAAATTTCTAACAGCTTGTTTGAATTGATTGCCTCTGTCTTCGTAATTAGCAAATAAATCAAAACTTGCACATGCAGGTGATAACAATACTGCATCGCCTTTTTTCGCAAATGTTTTGGCAACTAAAGCAGCTTCTTCTGCGCTTGATGTATTAATCATTAAGTCAACATGTTTACCAAATGCTGAATGGATTTTACTGTTGTCTAATCCTAGGCAAATAATCATTTTAACTTTGTCTTTTACCAAAGGAACAATACTCTCATAGTCATTGCCTTTGTCAACACCACCAGCTATCCAAATAACAGGTTTGTCCATGCTTTCAAGTGCATACCAAGCTGAATTTACATTCGTTGCTTTACTGTCATTAATGTATTCCACGCCAGCGATGTTAGCAACATGCTCCAATCGGTGTTCTACATTTTGAAAGTCAAGCAAACTTTCGCGGATAGTTTCTTTGTTGATGTTTAAAACATTAGCGGCAATTGCAGCTGCCATGTTGTTGTAAGTGTTGTGGATGCCTTTGATGGCGAAATCGTTGATAAACATATTGAATTGATTTGAAGGGTTTTTAGGGTTAAGGAAATAAGCTATTTTGTCTTTTACATACGCACCATTTTCAAGTGCTTTTTCGTATGAAAATGTAATTTTTTGAGCTTCTATTTTGTGGGTTTTTACATATTCATTAACGACAGTATCATCCTCGCAATATATAAAGGTGTCGTTCTCATCTTGATTCATACAAATTCTAAATTTGGAAGCTACATAGTTTTCAAACTGATAATTGTAACGGTCGAGATGGTCAGGTGTAATATTCGTTAAAATCGAAATATTCGGTTTAAAATGATAAGTATTGTCTAATTGGAAACTGCTAATTTCTAATACATAGTAGTCGAAATTTGAAAGCGCAACTTGACGGGCATAGCTTTTGCCAATATTCCCGCCTAAGCCAACATTAAAACCTGCTTTTTGTAATAAGTGATAGCACAATAGGGTTGTAGTTGTTTTGCCATTTGTGCCTGTTATAGCAATGTGTTTGGCTTGGGTATATTGACAAGCAAATTCAATTTCAGAAATAATTGGAATTTGTTTTGCTATTGCTTTTTGAATAATCTCTACTTTGTCAGGAATACCGGGGCTTTTGATGATGATATCTGCATTCAAAATAAGAGCTTCTGTGTGTTTGTTTTCTTCAAAATCAACAGACAATGAGATAAGCTCATTTTTGTATGTTTCAGCAATGCTTGATTTGTCGCTAACAAACACATCAAATTGATGTTTTTTTGCTAGAACGGCACAACCAGTTCCACTTTCGCCAGCACCTAATATGACTATTCTTTTTGACAATGTATTATCTTAGTTTTAAAGTAATAATGGATAAAATAGCAAGGATAATTCCGATGATTAAAAATCGAGTCACAATTTTAGCTTCATGAAATCCCTTTTTTTGGTAATGGTGATGAATAGGTGACATTAGGAAAATTCTTCTCCCTTCGCCATATTTTTTCTTGGTGTATTTAAAGTATCCAACCTGTAAAACCACACTTAAATTCTCGATTAAGAAAATGCCACACAGTATTGGAATCAGTAATTCTTTTCTTATAATAATTGCCAATGCTGCAATAACACCGCCTAACATCAAACTTCCGGTATCGCCCATGAAAACTTGAGCAGGATAACTGTTATACCATAGGAAACCAATACACGCCCCAACAAATGCACCAGCAAAAACAAACAACTCTCCCAAATAAGGGATGTACATTATGTTTAAGTAGTCCGCAAATAAAATATTACCAGACAAGAAAGCGAATAATCCGAGTGTTGTTCCAATAATAGCAGATGTTCCTGCCGCCAATCCATCAATGCCATCAGTTATGTTTGCGCCATTTGAAACCGCTGTGATGATAAAAATGACAATAAGGGTGTAAATAATCCATCCATATTTGCTGTTCATTCCTAAGGCATTGGTTATTTTTTGGTAGTCAAATTCAGAATGCTTAAAAAATGGAATGGTTGTTTTAAGTGTCTTTTCGTTTTTTATAAAATAGCTAGTGCCGTTTATAACAGTTTTGTTTAAACCAATGGTATCTATCTTGTATTGAATAGCCTCTTGTTTGGTGTAATGATTGGTTATAACAACTGCTTTGTTGAAATAAAGAGTTAATCCTACAACAAGTCCAACTATAATTTGACCTAAGATTTTAAATCTTCCCGACAAACCTTCTTTGTCCTTTTTAAATACTTTGATGTAGTCGTCTATAAAGCCGATTAAGCCAGTTAATACAGTAACAACAATCATTAAAATGACATAAACATTGTTGAGTCTAGCAAGTAATAATGTTGGAATAAGTATGGCAGCTAGCATAATAAGTCCACCCATAGTTGGCGTGCCTTTTTTTGCATTTTCACCCTCAAGACCTAAATTTCTGATGGTTTCAGAAACTTGCATTTTTTGTAGTAATTGAATTAATCTTTTGCCAAAAACAGCTGAAATAGTAAGTGACAAAATTACAGCCAAAGCCATTCTAAAGGTTAGGTATTTCCAAACGCCTAGTCCTATAAAATCGTAGTGGGTGTCGAGGTATGTAAAAAAATGATACAGCATTATTGTATTTCTTTAAATAATTCTTGAATAATAATTCGGTCGTCAAATGGGTGCTTCACCCCATTTATTTCCTGATAAGTTTCGTGTCCTTTTCCAGCAACAAGAATTAAGTCGCCTTTTTTGCAAAGCATTATCCCTGCTCTTATCGCTTCTTTTCTGTCGCTGATTTTAAGTATTTTTTTGTAGTCACTTGCATGGATCCCAAGCATCATTTCTTCAATAATTTGCTGAGGATCTTCTGTTCTAGGATTGTCGCTTGTTAATATCACTTTATTGCTTTTTTGTGCAGCAATTCTTCCCATCTCAGGTCTTTTTTCTTTATCTCTGTTGCCGCCACATCCCAATATGCTAATGAGTTGTTCGTTTTGTGAACGAATGTTATTAATAGTGTCTAGTACATTTTCTAAGGCATCGGGTGTGTGGGCGTAATCAACAATGGCAACCACACCGGTGCTACTTTTGTAAATTTCGAATCTGCCATTCACACGGTTTTGTTTCGAAAGGTGTTGGATAATTACTTCTCTTTCTTCGCCTAATAAAAATGCAACAGAATAAGCTGCTAATAAATTGTAAGCATTAAACTTGCCTACTAAGTTGTACCAAGCCTCAATTTGGTCTATTTTTAAAAGCAAACCATCAAAGTCTGATTCAATAATTTTGCAATTAAAATCAGCCATGGTTTTTAAGGCATAACTGTATTTGTTTGCTTTAGTGTTTTGAAGCATTACACTGCCATTTTTATCATCTTTGTTGGTCAATGCAAAAGCATCGTTAGGAAGCATATCAAAAAATCCTTTTTTGGCTTGAATGTAATTGGCAAAAGTTTTATGGTAATCCAAATGATCGTGTGTGATATTTGTGAATACGCCGCCATCAAATAGTAATCCATTGATACGGCCTTGAACAATAGCATGTGAACTTACTTCCATAAAGCAATATTCACAACCAGCCTCTACCATTTGTGACATTAAAAAGTTAAGTTTGATAGGGTCAGGTGTTGTGTGAGTGCTGTTGTGTTTTTGTGTACCTATAATGTATTCAACGGTACTGATGAGTCCGCATTGGTAACCCAATGAAGTGAATAAATGATATAAAATACTGGTACAAGTTGTTTTGCCATTAGTGCCAGTAACTCCAACTAGTTTGAAGTGTTTTGAAGGGGTTTCGTAATATTCAGAAGCAAGAAAGCCACAACTTTGTTGAACATCCTCAACCAAAAGATAAGTTACATCTGAATTTAAATCTTTTGGCAATGTGCTACAAACAATAACAGAAGCACCCATTTCTATCACGTTAGGAATGTATTGATGTGCATCTGTACTAGTGCCTTTAACTGCAAAAAACATTGCATCTTTTTTTACCTCACGTGAGTCAAGCGTTAAAAAACTAACTTGTTTATCCAATGAGCCAAAAACCTCAATAGTGCTTTTATAGTTTTGTATGATATCTTTTACAGTCTTTATCATAATGAAAGTTTTAAATAAACAGTAGAACCTTTAATGATTTTTGATTGAGCTGGTATTGATTGCTGAACCACACTGCCGGCACCACTAATAATGACTTTTAATCCACGATTTTCTAATATGTAAACGGCGTCTTTTGCACCCATCCCTATTACATTGGGAACCAAGTCTGCTTGGGTTTTTAATTCGAGTAGATTGATGGATTTAACATCGTAGTTAGTTCTAACCCATTCTGTTTCTGCAATGTCGGAAAGTGTTTTGCTGCTAATTTGCAACTGATTCAATACATTTTTGATGTCTGTTCTATTTCCGTTTTTTACAGATGGAACAGAGGTAAGTGAAGTTTGAACCAATGGTTTGTGAAAGCTTAAATTGGTACTGTAAACTTTGTCCGCCACTTCTTTAAATACGGGACCTGCAACCAAACCACCATAATAAACACCGGCTGTTGGGGCATTAATAACTACAATACAAGTGTATTGAGGGTTGTTGGCTGGGAAGTAACCTACAAATGAAGCTTTGTGTGAAGATTTGTTATAGCCACTTCCGTTTGTTGCTATTTGTGCAGTACCTGTTTTGCCCGCAACTTTATAATCAAGAGCTTTCAAATTAGTGGCAGTTCCATTTTCTACAACCCCTTCTAACAATTGTTTTAAAACTTTAATGGTTTCGGGTTTGCATATTTTTTTGTTTAAAATTACAGGTTTGTTTTTATAAATAGATTTGCCATAGTCTTTAATTTCTTTAACTATAAATGGTTTTATCATTTCACCTTGATTGGCAATGGCATTGTAGAAAGCAAGAATTTGTAATGAGCTAATTTCTAATTCATAGCCGATACTCATAAACGGAAGTGAAGTGCCACTCCAAGTTTTGTCTTTTGTGTTTTTAAGTTTTGGGAATCGGGTAGATTTAATGTCAAAATCCAACGATTCATGTAAGCCCAAATTGAAAGCATGTGCTAAAAATTTATCGGGATTGTTTTTGTAATGTTTTTGAACTGTTTTGGCAATCCCAACATTGCTTGAGTGCTCAAATGCATATTGGAAAGTCACGTATTTAAATGGTGATTGGTGAGCATCAACCATTTTTAAAGGGCCAAATTTTGTTTCGCCCCATTCTATATCGATAGAATCGTTTAAGTTTACATAGCCATCTTCGATAAGTGCAAGAGCGCTTAGCAGTTTGAAGGTACTTCCTGGGTCGGAAAATTCATTGATTGCGTAGTTTTCAGCTTCATAACATTCGTTGTTTTGGTTGCGTTTTAAATTAGCAATTGCTTTAACTGCACCTGTTTTAACCTCCATTAAAATTACAGAGCCATGGTCAGCTTGGTTTGCTATTAAACACTTTTTTAAAGCATTTTGAGCCACATCTTGAATATTTATGTCAATAGTGGTGTAAACATCAAAACCATTTTTAGGGTCTATTTCTTTATTGTCGTCTATTGGTTTCCATACACCACCATAAGATCTTTGTTCTAAACGCTTGCCTAAGGTACCGCTTAGCATTGAATCATAAGCGCCTTCTAAACCAATTTTAATCCCCGATTGATTGGTATATCCTATGGTTCTGCGCGCTAATTCACCAAAAGGAATCTCTCTTTTGAACTGTTCAATTTTAATAAAACCGCCTTTGTATTTTCCTAAATTAAACAAGGGCCATTTTCCCATGTTTTTAGCAGTGGTATAGTCAACATCTTTTTTGAGTAGTAAATATCTTTCGCCTCTGTTGCGAGCTGCCACTATGTATTGTCTCCATTCTGGATAGGTTTTATCTCTGAATTCTACAGAGAGTAACAACGCCAAACTGTCTATTTTTTTGAAGAAATAATCATTGGTCATGCCATCCACTTTCGTGTCCATTCTAATTTCATATTTTGGAATGCTAGTGGCTAGTAAACTGCCATCATCTGAAAATATATTCCCTCTCGAAGCTTGAACAGAACGCCATTTGGTGCTCTGTGCTAAACTTATTTTTTTGTATTTATCTGATTGGTAAACTTGGAGTTTGAAAATTTGAATAAAAATAGCCACAGCAAATCCAAGGATTAGCAAAAATGCAATCCATGAACGTAGTAATATGGCTTTTTTCAAATTCATGTTTAGTCTTTCTTAAGAATAATTGGGGGTGTTGTTAATTCTTTTAAGCCTTCAGTCTCTAGTCTTTTTGAAACTTCACTCGGATTGCTTTTTTTCATTAAGTTGCTTTTTACACTAATGTATTCAGACCTTAATTCATTGATTTCCTTTTTTAATTCATCTTCATTTTTTAAGCTTTTCACATGAAAATGAGAAAGTGAAACATATAAAATGGTTGTAAAAACCAAAAGGAGCAGTGCCGGAATAATGTCGTTTAGCTGTTCTTTTTTGATAAAAAAAGTAAACTCACTAATCTTGTTGATAGTTGAATCTACATTGTTTTCAACGGCAGGATTTTGAGTTTGCTCTGTAGGTTTTGATCTGAACTTATTCATAGTTTTTCAGCAATTCTTAATTTAGCAGAACGGGCTCTTTTATTAATCCCAATTTCCTCATCACTTGGAATAATTGGTTTTTTGGTTATGACTTTAAAAGGTGTGTTTTTGTTTCCGAAAAAATCTTTTGAAACCTCCCCATCAACATGGCCAGAATTGATAAAGTTTTTTACAATTCTATCTTCCAAAGAATGGTAACTCATTATCACCAATCGTCCTCCGGGTTTTAAGCAATCTACCACGTTTTCAAGTAGAGTTTCCAAAGCACTCATTTCATCGTTTACCGCTATTCTTAATGCTTGAAATACGGGAGATAAATATTTGCTTTCTTCTCTTGGTGGAATGCAGTTTTTAATAGCCGTTTTAAAATCCTGAATGGTTACAATAGGGGTTTGTTTTCTGAAAGTGAGTATAGATTGAACCAATTTATATGCATTTTTTATTTCGCCATATAAATTGAAAATTTTAAGAAGCTCTTGTTCACTGTAATTCATTACAATGTGTGCAGCTGTTAATGGATTTTTTTGATCCATACGCATGTCCAAGGGGCCTTCTAAGCGGTGAGCAAATCCTTTTTCACCTTCGTTTATCTGAAAAGAAGAAATGCCTAAGTCGCCCAAAATGCCATCAACAGGTGCTGCATTTAGATAAACTAAAAATTGTTTTAAATACTTAAAGTTGTGGTTGATGAAAACACAGCGCTCATCGTCAGGGATATTTTGTATGGCATCAGAATCTTGGTCAAAAACATAAAGTTTGCCGTTTTCGTTCAATTGACTCAGAATTGCTTTGCTGTGACCGCCGCCGCCAAAAGTTAAGTCCACATAAGTGCCGTTGGGTTTAATCTGAAGTCCGTCTAGGCACTCCTTTAACATTACGGGAATGTGATATGCCTCATTTGTTTTCACCATTGTCCGTAGAATTGTTTAATTGTTGATTGCCCATTAATTCTTCAGCCATTTTAGAGAATTCTTCTTCGTCAAACTTCAATTCTTCGTCGTAATGTTTCTTATCCCAAATTTCAATTTTGTGATTGTAACATGAAATAACAATATCGTCTTTTAGTGAAGCGTAGTCAATTAAAGAATTTGGGATATTTATTCTGCTATTGCTGTCAATTGATACAATGTTAGCACCATTGTTAAATTGACGAATGAATTTTCTCGCATTACGGTTGAAGTCATTTAAAACATTCAACTTTTCTGTCTCCATATTCCAATCAACAGAAGTGTATAGAACCAAGCATTTTTCAAAGCCTCTGTTTATAACCATTGTTTTGGCATCTTTATCCTCAATTTGAGCGCGCAACTTTACAGGAAGAATGATTCTTCCTTTGTTGTCTATTTTACACTCAAATTCTCCTATAAATCTTGCCATGAAATGGTTTTAATTAATTACTCGGTAAAAATAAATCTAAAAACCCCACTTTCCTCCACTTTCCTCCACTTTGTTGATAAATATTTATAGATTTGTATGTAATTAATTGTAATTCAGTTAATTAATATGTTTGTTTTGCCTTGTTTTTGGGCGATAAAATGTTGTTTTTAAGGGCTTATTTGGCGGTGTGGCCAGAAAAATGAACAGTCAAAAAAGTAAAATTTTGCCGAAACGCTTCGGAAGTGTGGTTTTTTTGGGTAGAAAGTTTAAGGCACGAAAAGGCAGTCTTTTTTTAATGAATTATTTCAGTAAAAAAGAGTTTGTAAACCTTACAGAAATTATGGCTAAAGGTGCTATTAAAGTTCTTTGAATGAACCTATAATACGGTCGAAATCGGGTTCGTATTTTTTGAAATCTTCTTTTAGTGTCCAAACGTAAACTTGGTAAAATCCGTTTTTACCTTCTAGTATGGCTTTTTTTCCTTGGGAGTATGTTTTTTTGTCTCCTAGTTTAATTTCGGTTTCTATTTCCAGAATTTCACCCTTCATGCCATTTACTTTAATTTCTTTTTGAAGAAGTGTTTTTGTAGGTAATTCGGTTAAAGCATCTTGATTGTTTTTTAATATCAATACATAGTCTTCCAATGACATATCCTCATAACCATATTGACTTAAAGTGTCTTTATGTTCGTCTAACACCAAGCAATAAAATTCTTTTTTGGGATTGCTATAAGACATACTTGCTTCGTTAGTGAGTGTGTTGTCAGGCGAAAGAAAGGAAGGGTATTCTACTGTATATTTATTTGAAGCTGTAAATGTTTTCCATTCTGTTTTTAGTTGATTACAAGCCGTTAATATTAAAACAGTTATTATTAGATAATAAAATGAGATTTTGTGCAACTTCATCGATAAATAAATTAAATTAATGCAATTTTACATCAATTAATCGGGTTTTTCTTTATTTTTGTTTTACCTATTTTTATGAAATCATTTGTACTATATGATTATTTTGGATTGGAAGTTTATTTCCAAGGGGAATCCACATTGCCTATAACTGTATATGGTAAAAGAGGGAATTTGAAAGCTGTAAAAACTATCGTGCTCAAAGACGGCTTGCTTGCTGGGATTAAGGACAGTAAAGTAGATAGTCCTTTAGATGATTCTGACCAAGAGTTGTTCAATCAATTGGTGGAACGCAATGTTACCGAAATTATTAAATCATGGATAGATATTTATGTTTATGGCATAAAAAAACAGCCTGAACTTATTAAGCAAAGGCTGTCTTCTAATTAAAGGTTTTTAAAGGTTTATTTTAAAATATCTCTCGAAATTACCACTCTTTGTACTTCACTTGTACCTTCGTAAATTTGGGTAATTTTAGCATCTCTCATTAATCTTTCTACATGGTATTCTTTTACATAACCGTAACCGCCATGTATTTGAACTGCTTCTGTAGTGGTTTTCATCGCTACTTCGCTGGCAAATAATTTAGCCATACTACTTGCTCTGCCATAATCCATGCCGTTGTCTTTCAACCATGCTGCTTTCAAGCAAAGTAGTCTAGCAGCTTCTATTTCTGTAGCCATGTCAGCTAATTTAAACTGGATAGCTTGGTGGTTTTTGATTTCTGTGCCAAATGCTTTTCTTTCTTTAGCATATTGTAATGCAAGCTCATAAGCACCACTCGCAATTCCTAATGCTTGTGCAGCAATACCTATACGACCGCCTGTTAAGGTTTTCATCGCGAATTTGAAACCAAATCCATCTTCACCAATTCTATTTGCTTTTGGAACTTTTACATCAGTAAACATCAAAGAATGTGTATCACTTCCTCTGATTCCCATTTTGTCTTCTTTTTTACCAATTACAAATCCTTCCATGCCTCTTTCAACAATGAAAGCATTGATTCCTTTGTGACCTGCTTCAACATTGGTTTGCGCTATTACTAAGTAAAAAGTTGCTGATTTACCATTGGTAATCCAGTTTTTAGTTCCGTTTAGTAAGTAATAATCGCCCATGTCAACTGCAGTGGTTCTTTGTGATGTGGCATCACTACCTGCTTCCGGCTCACTTAAACAAAAAGCGCCGTGAACTTCACCTTTTGCTAATGGAATTAAATATTTTTGCTTTTGCTCTTCATTTCCGAAAGTTTCTAAACCCCAACAAACCAAAGAATTGTTTACAGAAACTACAACCGAAGCTGAAGCGTCTATTTTGCTCAATTCCTCCATTGCTAAAACATAGCTGATAGTGTCCATGCCACTTCCGCCATATTTTGGGTCAACCATCATTCCTAAAAAACCTAGCTCTCCTAATTTTCTAATCTGAGCCTCAGGAAACTCTTGGTTGTTGTCTCTGTCAATTACGCCCGGTAACAATTCTGTTTGAGCGAAATCTCTAGCGGCTTGTTGTACCGCTATCTGTTCTTCTGATAAGTCAAAATGCATCATTGGACTGCAAAAATAAGGGCTTTACTTTATTTATGAAACAGTTTATTAAAATTTCTTTGGTTATTGGTTTTAATTATAAATAGCTTTGTACCCTATTTTTTACTAAAATGCTCATTATCAAAAATTACAATACCGACCCTTATTTTAATTTGGCTGCCGAAGAATATTTGTTGAAACAGTTTGATGACGATATTTTTACCCTCTGGCGTAATGACAATGCTATTATTGTAGGTAAACACCAAAATACTTTAGCAGAAATTAATGTAGATGTAGTCAATGAAAAAAACATTAAAGTAATCCGACGCCTCTCTGGTGGTGGTACTGTTTTTCATGATTTGGGGAATTTGAATTTTACTTTTATTACCAACGCTAAAAATAAAGATGAAATCAAAATTGATTTTAAATTCTTTACAATGCCAATTATTGAGGTACTGAAAACTATAGGAGTAAATGCCGAATTCAGCGGCCGAAACGACTTGTTGATTGATGGAATGAAAATAAGTGGGAATGCAGAACATATTTACCATCAAAAGAAACGAACATTACACCACGGTACGCTTTTATACGCCAGTCAAATAGCAGATTTGTCTGCGGCACTCAAAGTGAATCCTCTGAAATTTGAAGACAAAGCTGTAAAATCGGTTAGAAGTAGAGTGACCAATATTAGCAGTCACATGCCATCTTCCCTAACGGTGGAAACTTTTTACCAAAAAATAATTGAATTTATGGCTTCGCATTACAAGGATGTTCGTTTTTATGAATACTCCGATGCTGATGTTGCGGCTATTGAACAATTGGCAACTGAAAAATACAAAACTTGGGAATGGAATTTCGGTTATTCGCCCAAATACACGTTCAAAAAAAGCAGTAAGTCGCCCGGAGGATTTATTGAAATTTATTTAATGGTTGAGAAAGGATACATTGAACAAGCAAGAATTCATGGCGATTTCTTTAATGCCAAAGAGGTTGAAGAATTAGAACAATTACTAATTGGAAGCCCTCACAACTCGGAATTTATTCGTCAAAAACTCAGTCAGGTAAATATTGAAGATTACATCACTGGAAGTACTATCGACCATTTTTTGGAAGCCTTATTTTAGGTATATAAAGCCTTTGTAGTAATAAGCCTTTTTTTCAAAACTCTTTGCCGCAATGTGGTAATAATAGATACCTTCTTGGCAATTTTCACCTTTGTAAGTACCATCCCACTCTATTTGAGTGCCACTTTGTTTCAGGAGAATTTCTCCCCATCTGTTAAAAATAATAAGTTCAGCGTCTTTTAATGACTCTATTCGTGGTTTCCAAATATCGTTTAAGCCGTCCTTATTGGGCGAAAATGAATTGGGAATGATACTGCTGTATGGATTGTGAACTTTTATAGATTTAGTAATAGTATCGTTGCAATTGTGTTCATTTTGAGCAATTAAAGTCACATCAAAACTGCCTGTTCTTTTAAACTGATGCTGTATGTCTGTGGTTTGGTAGTTGCTAGTGTCTGAAATATACCAAAAATATTGGTTTGCTTTTATTGATTTGTTGTCAATTGAAATAATGGGATTTGTGACAATTAGGTCGTAAGATGAGGCTTGAAAGTCAGCAGTGGCTTGGGGTAGAACTGTAACAGTGTCATTTAACGCAACACAAGTTTTGCTTGGGCTAATTTTTTGTTCAAGTAAAAGGGGGTACTTGCCATAGTTATTGAAAATTAATGGAATAGGGCTTTCTGTTTTACCGCTTTCTGTGTTAATGGTTTGTTGTTTAATATTGTTGATGAAAAAATCCCAAAAGAAAGGAGTAGTAATGCTTGAAGTTTTTGAAGCGGGAATAGTAAGGATTGTGGAAAAAGGTTCACACCCTATTTTTAAACCTAAAAGGCTTGTGTTGTTGAGTTCGGGCACCACCCATATTCGCGATTTAAGGAGTAGTGGTTCAGCGCAATTGTCAGAAATATTGAGCAGCAGGGTGCTTGATTGCTTAGGGGAATATTGTATAGAATCGGTATTGCCCAATAAGATGCCTGTTAGGGAATCGGTCCAAGAGAAGGAGAGGGCTTTTGTGCTTGACTGATTAATGGCATTCAATTTAATTGAATCACCTGCGCAAAAATAAGGTTCAAATGGTTTTAAAATATAGTTCGCTTTGGGTCTTTTCTTGAGATTGAAATAGAGTGTATCATTCTTACTGCATTTCATCGAGGCAATGATCATGAAATCTTCCTCAACTTCATTGGTGTTGAAGTTAAATATGACTTGATTTTTGCTTTTTAAAGAGTTTAACAAAGATAATGAAGTGCCGTTCTGCTTGTATAGACTTACGACAGCTGGAGAATCATTCGTGTTATTGATTATGTCGATTTTTAGTTCGTATAATGAATTGACACAAACAGTATCATTGTTTTTTGATGTGCTTAAATTAAAAAGCTTTGTTTTTGCTTCACAAGTTTGACCACATACTAAACTAACGTTATAATCAAAAGAAGTAACGGTTGAATTGATATTGTTCAATTGAATGTTTTTTACATGTGTAAGAATTGAAGTTGTGTGTTTGGGTATTTTAATTGTGTTGAGTTCGTGGCTTAAAACATTAAGGCAACTTAATTCACTTAAAGAGATGTTACTAATTAGGGCTTTACTTTTCGCTTTATTGCTAGATTCAGAGAAGTATCCTGCAACTAATATTTCGTTATTTTTTGTAATATCAACATAAGCAGGACCGCTGGTATGCTTGGTGTTGTCAATTTCTTTAAATTGGTAATAAGTTGTTTTTTTTAAATCACTGTTATCAATAATTTGGAACAACATATTAATTTCATTTCTTTGTTTGTGAAAAGTTCCAATTACAAATTGATTCAAATTGGGGAGAAATTTAATAGAAGATCCTCTTGTGGCATTTCCATTTAAAACTTTATACAATTGAATTCTTTCTAAAGTGTCTTTTTTTGTGTTGTAAATGGCAATACCTTGGAATGTTGGGTCGCTATAGCCCGAATTTACAACCACTGATAATGCAATTAAATCGGTTCCCTCAATATTGCAAATGTTGTCAAACCCGCTGTTGAAATAAGATCCCATGCTGAAATCATATTTCCGAATTTTTAATAGATTGCCATTGTCGGGATTAAAAGTAAGAATTCCGCTGTCAAAAATAGAACCATTGCTCAGTGCCCCTGCTAAAATGATATCACCGTCATTAGATTCAGTTAGGCAATATGTAAGCTCATTTCCTCCAGAGATGTCTTGTTCTTTCGCCCATTTTACAACCCCATTTTTCGACATTCTTCCAATAAAGTGCGTATATGGATTATTGCTCATCCCCAGAAATATATAATCATCTGAATTGCCTTTATTCATCTGATAAATTCTTAGTATCTTGTTTTGAAGGCCATTGCTCGCGTTAGTAATACTTTTGCTAAATAAAACGGTTCCTTGATTGCTTTCAACTTTTAGCATAAATGAAAAATTAGGGTTGTAGCCACCAACAACTACAATGTTTTTGTCGCCATCTATCATAAAATCAAATGCAAAGTCATTTGAATTGTTACTTAAGTCATATTTTTTTGACCATACAATATTGTTGTTATTATCGTGTTTGTTGATGACAATGTCTGTTGCGCCATTTTGAGTTTCATTAACTACACTTATTTTGTAATCATCATTTAAGGACTTGTAGCCAATGGCTTGAGATAAATTTTCTGTATTTAGAAACTTAATGCTATTTTGAGCAAATACATTCAAACAAAGGGCTAAAAAGATTGAAAGTAATTGGTGTTTCATAGCTTAATATCACTTTTTGTTTTAAAAAAGGATATACAAATTTAAATTATTCCCTTCAAATTTTCTAACGTTTTTTTGCTCTTGGATGATAAAGGGCAATGGTTTCTTTAAGGTATTTTTTGTCCAAATGGGTGTATATCTCGGTTGTCGTTATACTCTCATGTCCCAACATTTGCTGAACTGCTCTTAAATCTGCACCACCATTCACCAAACTTGAGGCAAAGGAATGGCGAAATGTGTGCGGACTTATCGATTTTTTAATTTGCGCTTTCTCTGCCAATTGTTTGATGATTTTAAAAACAAAAATTCGACTCAAAACTCCGCCTCGTTGGTTCAAAAAAACCATGTCACTGTTGCTTTTTATCGCAGGTAAGTGAACCCGTGATTCTTCTATGTATATTTTTAGTGCTTTTAATGCCACTTTGCTTATTGGCACTAGTCTTTCCTTGTTCCCCTTGCCACTTACTTTAATAAAGGTGTCTTTGTAATAAATTTCTGATATTTTTAATCCAACTAATTCGCTAACCCTTAGTCCACAAGCAAACAATGTTTCTATGATTGCCTTGTCGCGATGCCCCATTGGTTTGCTTAGGTCTATTTGGTTTAACATCGCATTAATCTCACTCAGTTCTAACACATCGGGCAAACTTCTTTTGAGTTTAGGAAGCTCAATAAACTGGGTTGGGTCTTGGTCTATCTCATCTTCCATCAATAAGTAATGGTAAAAAGCCCTCAATCCACTTATCATTCTTGCCTGACTTGTGGCCGCAATACCTATTTGATTTAATGCGGTAATAAACGATTTTAAATGGGTGTACTCTACCTCTTTAGGGCCTATGGAAGGGAATTCTAATTTAAGGTATTTTTCTATTGAATGAATGTCGTGCAAATAGGCGTCAATGCTATTAATCGACAATGATTTTTCCAGTTGAAGATAAAGTTTGAATCCTTTAATGGCGCTGTGCCAATCCATTTTATTTTAATGAGATTTGACGAACATTAACCACTTCATTGGTAATAGCATCTGTTACTACGCATACTAGATGACAATTGTTGGGCACTATGTTGGAAGGTATTTCATAGCTTAATTCTTTCTCAAAAACCCTGCCTGCTACTAATGATTCTTTGAGTGGATTTCCTGTAGATATTCCAAACGCATATCTCAATACATGGTTGTGGATGTAATCGTCCTTAGGTTTTGCTCCATCGGGCATGGCTTGCTTGCTTTGAACATTGTCTTCGGTTAAAAATAAAGAGTATTTGTGGGTCGATGATTCGTTCTCAGTGTAGGTTAATTTTAATTTAGCAGTTACTAAATTAGCGGTTAATGTTTTTTCGATTTCAATGTTAACTTTGGTTTTTAATTTTAGTCGTGTGTTGACTAAGTTTCCCCAAGTAGTGTAAGCATTGAAACGGACTGTTTGAGGAGAAATAATAGCCCTGTCAACATAGCCTGAAGGTAATCCTGTTGGAGCGCCTAAGGCATCAACAATCTGAAAACTATACATGGAAGTTAAATCAGGAAAACCACTGTACGGGGTGGTAAAATTAGGCAAATGTGTAGTGTAAACGCCAATTAAAACAACGCTGTCCTCGGTTTTCTGAGTAATTATTTCTTTGGCTTTAGTTGCTGCTTTGGGGCAATTGTTACATTGAACGCCTGTAATGTCCTCAATTAATACTGCTTTGTGCTGAGCCGCGGGGATAATTGATGTAATATAAGTAGTGTCTTTGGATTTCACAGTAGTGCCAAAGTCAATAAAAGGAGGAACTTCTTCGCAAGAGGTTAATATAAATAAGAATAATGATGTTAACAATAAACTATTTTTCATAATGACAAAGATACATAGTTTTTGTTAAATTTATTAGTTTTTCAATGTAAATGAATCTAAATTTGCAATTGATTTTTCGGTTTTATTAAGTAAAACTACTTTTTAACCCTTATAAATCCCTATGCCCACGTGGTGAAATTGGTAGACACGCCACCTTGAGGGGGTGGTTTCCTTAGGATGTGCAAGTTCGAATCTTGTCGTGGGCACTTAACTCATAATTTGAAATAGATTGTCTATTTTTTCCAAAACGATAATGATAAATTCTCGTCATGTTCTACGAGTTGATAAGCTTTTGGTATGTGTTCATGAGACGTGAAGTAACTAATTAAACAGGTTCCCTTTTCTTTTTTTTTTAATTCGTTTTTTACAAATTGTGTGTACTCATTGAAAGCTTTGGTTTTTAGGGGAATTGCATTATCAATAGTGTTTTCCAATACAATGTTTTCGAAAAAAGGGTTGTAGTAATAAAAACAATCGTAAGGGCTAAAATCTATTTCTGTTATACTTCCATTGATGAAAGATACTTGGCTCAGTTGGTAAGATTGGGCAATAGATTGTGCATACAAGTGTAAGTTTTTTCTGATTTCAACTCCTGTGGTTTTTTGCCCGGTAAGTGCAGATACTATCATGCAAAACTTGCCAACGCCTGAGCCTATGTCTAAAATATTATTACAGTTTTCTTGACTGATGAATTCGGCACATTTTTGTATAATCTCAAAAGGGGTCCAGTGTATTTCAGCTTGCTTGCGAATCGATTCGGGAAGTAACAAATCAAACTCTTTGTCGCTAATTTCTATTCCGTTTCGGATTTTGTCAAACAGCATTACTACCAATTATGGGTGTTGTCGTTCCACCATTTTTCTTGAATTTTCATGGTTTTCTCAATAATGTCTCTAACGCAACCCTTGCCACCATCAATGGGTGAAACATAATGGCATATTTTTTTAATGTCAATGGCTGCATCTGCAGGACAAGTCGCAAATCCTACTTTTTTTAACAGCGTGTAATCGGGCAAGTCGTCGCCCATATAAAGAATATCACTTTCTTCTAATTGGTGTTTTCTTAAAAATTGGTTAAAAGCTTCTTCTTTGTTCGACTGTCCCAAATAAATATCCTTAACACCTAAAGTTTCAAATCTTTTTAATATACCCGATGATTTACCTCCAGAAATGATGGCAATAGGATATTTGTTCTTTACTGCATGTTGTATGGCATAGCCGTCTTTAATATTGAAAGTTCTTAAGAAAAAACCATCCTCTGTCGCCATTATTCTTCCATCGGTCATCACACCATCTACATCAAATATAAAGGCTCTTACTTTTTTTAATTTCTCGAAAATGAGTTCCATTTTGTGTTAATTTAGGGTTTTTATTAATTCGTCGTAAAGGATGTAGGCAGCCATTTCTGACCCTTCGTTTGTGAAATAAAATCCATTGTAATAAAATCTTGAATCCTTCGGCATTCTCGAAGATAAGGTTATAAATGGAGTGTTTGTTTTTTTAGCAACTTCGAAAGCTACTTTATTGTATTGTTTTACAATCAATGCCATGGTTTTGCCATTCAGTTTGCCTGTTTTTATTTGGCCTAAATTTACATTGCTGAAAAGGTCTTTGTCTTCTGTAAATAAAATACTTTGCGATACAATAATTAGCTTGATGTTTTCTTTTTGACACAATGCTTGAAACTGACTTAATTGGGTTCTGTATTTTTCTAGTTTGGGTGTTTCTTGTGCTATAGATTGAATAATCTCATTTTCATTTAATATTAGTGTATCTATCGCAGAATAATCTTTGATGATTTTATCACTTATGTCATTTGATTTGCTATTGTTAGGGAAGAAACTTGAAATAGTTTTGATGATTTCTGATTTTAATAAAAAATTGAGCGATAAAGCATTCGATTCTTTTGAAATAGATGGATAATTAACAGGTGCAACATAGTCGTATTCCTCAGGTCCACTCATTAATATAATATGACTTGGTTTTAATGGAATGAGTTTAGTTTTTAACAGATTTAACTGTTCTTCCAGTTTATAACCCTCGTAACCAGCATTGTAAACAAAGGTGTTTTTATAGTTTGATTGCAGTTTCTCTTGCAATAAAAAAGGCCAATGTTTCTGGTCTCCCAAGTAAAGACATTCGGTATTTCCTCCTCCTACACAAATGATATTTATACTTGCAGAATCTTTAAAGTTGGAACCCCTAAAACCTTGTTCATTTTTGGTATGTACAATGGTATCTTCTAAGTATTTGCTCGAATTTTGAGTAAACAGGTAACTTAAGTTTTCTTTAGGCTCATTTTTATTATGTTTAGTCTGGTTCACAAAAGGGTTGTAAACCCTAAGAGCTAACTCGATTCCCAAGATTATAAATAGGGGCAATCGAAAACGTTTCCAAACTGATTTCATTCATGCAAATCTATTGTTTTTTTACTTTGCGCCAAAATGTTTTAAATCATTCTTTTTAATCAATAGTTTCTTTAACTTTGCATTATGCAAAAAATAACTCAAGTATTTAAGAATTTAGGAGTAAAGCAACATTGCGAAAGCGTGTGTACCGGTTTGAATTGGATAGATGCAGTTGGTAGCGAACACCGCAAAATAGTTTCACCAACAGATGGTAAAAAAATAGGGGAGATGACCTTTGCAGGGATTACGGAATATGAGGCGATATTGAAAAGAGCGGAGTCTGCCTCTAATTTTTGGAAACAAATTCCAGCGCCCAAAAGAGGCGAAATAGTTAGGCAATATGGAAATATATTGCGTGAAAATAAGGAAAGTTTGGGGACTTTGGTGAGTTATGAAATGGGAAAAAGCCTTCAAGAAGGCTTAGGTGAGGTTCAGGAAATGATAGATATTTGTGACTATGCAGTGGGTTTAAGCAGACAGTTGCACGGATTAACCATGCACAGCGAACGCCCGGGACATAGAATGTATGAACAATGGCATCCATTGGGAATAGTTGGGGTTATTACGTCGTTCAATTTTCCGGTTGCTGTGTGGGCTTGGAATGCCATGATTGCAGCAGTTTGTGGAAATGTTACGATTTGGAAACCTTCAGAAAAAACACCTTTCTCAGCATTGGCTTGTATGAACTTAATGAAAAAAGTATTGGAGTTAAATCAATTGCCTGAGGGGATTTTTACGTTGATTAATGGTGATAAAACAATTGGGCAAATGATGGCGAATGACAAACGTATTGCTTTGGTTTCTGCCACTGGAAGTACCGCAATGGGAAGGTCTGTGGGTAAAATGGTTGCAGAAAGGTTTGGTAAGTCTATCTTGGAATTAGGCGGCAATAATGCAATTATAGTTACCGAAAATGCTTCTATAGACATGGCATTACGCGCTATTGTTTTTGGTGCTGTTGGAACCGCAGGGCAAAGATGTACTACCACCAGAAGATTGATTATTCACGATTCTATTTACGATACTTTGCTCAAAAAAATTATTAAAATATACAAACAGTTAAATATTGGAAATCCATTGGATGCCAACAATCACGTGGGTCCATTGATAGATGAAGTTGCCGTTGGTCATTTCCTAAATGCTGTTGAGCAGTTGAAAAAAGAAGGTGGTAAAGTGTTGTATGGCGGTAAACAACTTAAAGGGGAAGGTTATGAAAGTGGATGTTATGTAACGCCTGCAATATGCGAAGCAAAAAATACTTACAAAATAGTACAAGAGGAAACTTTTGCCCCCATTTTATATGTAATGAAATATAAAAATATCAGCGAAGCTATAGCCATGCAAAATGATGTCAAGCAAGGTTTGAGTTCTGCGATATTCTCAAATAATATTCAAGAAACTGAGCTATTCTTATCGTCACAAGGTAGCGATTGTGGAATAGCTAACGTAAATATTGGTACAAGTGGTGCCGAAATTGGAGGCGCTTTTGGTGGTGAAAAAGAAACTGGTGGAGGAAGAGAAAGTGGAAGTGACAGTTGGAAAGCTTACATGAGAAGACAAACCAATACCATTAATTACACCAATAACTTACCATTGGCACAAGGAATTAAGTTCGATTTTTAATCTACTTAACCGCTATTACACTTATTTCTACATGAACTCCTTTTGGGAGTGCGCTTACTTGAACGGTTTCTCTGGCAGGAAAATCTTTGTCAAAAAACTTTGAATAGGTTTCATTTACAGTCGCAAAATCATTCATATCGGTTAAAAAAATACTTGTTTTTACGATGTTGCCAAAGTTCATTCCAGAAGCTTTTAAAACTTCGTTAATGTTTGCCATTATCTGTTTGGTTTCGTTTTCTATAGAGCTAGTGTCGAGAGTTCCTTCGCTAGTTAGCGCAATTTGACCACTGCAATACAAAGTGTTGTTTACTAAAACAGCTTGAGAATAAGGCCCGATAGGAGCAGGCGCGTTAGGTGTGAAAATGATTTTTTTATCCATCTTTAATGTTGTATTTTTGCACGAGAATGAACATTGCAGCAATAGGCTCAATAAAACGATTAGAGGCGCTACAAAGGGTGCTTTCATCTGTCGCAATAGAATTTACAGGGTTCGAAAGTACAAAAAATATTGATTTATCCAATTTCAATCTTATTTTTGATTTGAATTTCGACGACCATTTGGATCTTAGTCCCTACATGAATTTGCCGCAAAATCCAATCCTTTGTTTCAACACTATCAAAGTTCAACTCGAAGCTTTTGTTCCTCCCACTTTAGTTAATAATGTGGTTGGCATTAATGCATTGCCTACTTTTTTGGAACGTAAATCCATAGAATGTTCTACATTAAGTTCTCAGTTAGATTTAGATTTTTTTAAGAAATTAGGTTGGGAACAAATACACCTTGTCAAATCAAGAGTTGGAATGGTTTCGCCTCGTGTTATTTTTATGATAGTCAATGAAGCGTATTTTACGCTTGAGGAAGGTACTGCTAATCGCGAAGATATTGACAAAGGAATGAAACTTGGAACAGCATACCCTTTCGGCCCTTTCGAATGGTCGCAGCTAGTGGGTATTGATGTTGTGTATGAAACATTGTTGGCAATTAAAACTGATACTGGTGACGAGCGCTACAAAATTTGTAACCTATTAAAAACAGATTATTTGTTGTTCAAATCAAATGAATTACAAGCTTAAGAGTTATTTCTTGCCCATTTTTGTGTTTATTAACCTGATTGTTAGTGAACTGCATTCGGCACAAACCCTTTATCTATGTCGTGAAGATGGGATTCGTTATACCAGTATTTCTCGCTCAGGAACGCCTGTGTCTTGGAATTGGAGGTTTCAAGGTGGCGATATTCCTAGTAGTGTTTTGCAAAACCCTCCCGTAGTAACCTATAATACTGCAGGTACTTTTAATACCTTCGTTACAACGGTATTCGACAATGGTCAAACCTTCGAAGATACCTTTATAGTTGTGGTTAAGGATTGGCCCTTAAATGCTTTTTCTTTACCCAATGATACTGGTTTTTGTGCAGGAACTCCCTTTTCTTTAAATTTACAAACTTTGTCAAATCCCGATGCCACTTTTGAATGGAGTAATGGTTCAACAAATTCTAATATTACAGTCAATAGTTTTGGCACTTTCTGGGTTAAAGCTTTTATCAAATCGGGTAATCGTGTGTGTGATAGCGTTTACAAAGAAATTACTATTGAGGAATATCCTTTGCCAACAGTTAATTTAGGACAAGACAGAGTGATGTGCCAAAATCAAAGTATAACGATTAATGCGACTCCCGGCCCAAACTATCGCTATCAGTGGTTCCCCAATAACCAAACAACCCAATCCATTACAACCACCATTCCGGGTGTTTATAGAGTGGTCGTTTCTACCGAAAATAATTGTACCGCACAAGATGAAATTGAACTAATAGACAGTTGTCCGCACTATATTTTTATTCCCAATGTGTTCAGTCCTAATACGGATGGTTTAAACGATGCTTTTAATAAAGTATGGAATTTTACACCTTTGGAATACACCATTAGAATTTTTAATAGATGGGGTCAATTGCTATACGAATCAAATGATTTAGTAAAAGGTTGGGATGGTATTTACAATGAAGAGCCGGCACAACAGGATATTTATATTTACGATATCAAATATTTTGACACCGATAAAAAATGGTATTACTACAGAGGTACTTTTTATTTGGTAAGGTAGGTTTTAGTTTTTCCAGACGCTCGTTCCTTCACTGCAATTTTTGCAAATGTCAATATGTTTACGACCTTTTATTAACTGACTTCTGAACCTTTGGTAGGCATCTCCTTGCCATATTTCTTTAAAGTTTTTTGAGTTAATAGAACCCAATTGGTAATGAGCATCTTTGTCGAAACAACAAGGAACCACCTGCCCATTCCAAGTAAAAACACAACTACTCCAAAGTTTCCAACAATGGTTTAGTAGTTTGTTTTTGAAACGGTATCCATTTTCGTCTTTTTTGTATCTGCTGTAATTTTCATTGCTTGGGATTAAATCATTGCCAGTCTCAAATTCGTAAATTTGAGCAGTTTTTATAGAAAGTTCATCAACATCTACTTCAGTTGCCATTTTTTTAATATCTTCAAGTTGATGTTCATTGTGTCTGAAAACAATAAACTGCCAAATAATATGAGGTGTTTTACTTTTTAGATTTTTTTTAGCCTCAACTAATGCTTGAGTCCCTTTAATTACTTTGTCAATACTTCCCCCAATTCTGTATTTGCTGTATGTTTCTTGGTCTATCCCATCAATAGAGATAATTAGTCTGTCTAAGCCGGATTTAATGACGCTTTCCGCATTTTCTTTGTTAAAGTAATGGGCATTTGAACTGGTGGCAGTGTACATTTTTTTCTGATATGCATAATTCACTATGGCATTAAAGTTTTTGTTCAAATAAGGCTCACCTTGAAAGTATAATGTGATATAACCACTTGTTCGATATAGTTGGTCAATAATAGTTTTGTAGGTTTCCAATTCAAGAGAACCTGTTTCTCTGGTAAAACTGCGAAGACCACTGGGGCACTGCGGACATCTTAAATTGCATGATGTTGTGGGTTCAACAGAAAAAGCAATCGGATAACCCCATTGAATGGGTTGTTTGATTAGTTTTGAGAGGTAATAACTGCTTATAACTTTAATGCCGTTCACTACCCTCAAAGGTTGTAAGTTTTTGCCTAATAATCGAATAATATCTGAAGTGTTTTTATTCAAAAGAGAGGGAGATTAGTCGTACAATTCAATTTTAATTTCTTTGCGGGTGTAACCCAATTCTTTCAAATGGTCGCGAGCTTCTTTAACCATTTTTGTCCAACCGCAAATATAAAAAAGTGCCTCAGGTTTGTGTTTGTAATGAGTCAGGTAATGTTCGTGAACATAGCCTTTTAAATGATCCCATTTTTCACGACTTAAACAAGGGTAATATTGGAAGTTAGGATAGGTTTGAGAGAGGGTTTCAAATTCATCTTTAAACAATAAATCAGTTTGATTTCTGCCGCCAAAAAATAAATCAATTTTGTTTTTAAAGTTTTTGTTAATAAGCAAGTCTTTGATCATTGTTCGAAATGGTGCAACACCTGTTCCTGTGCAGATAAAGCAAATTGGATTTTCGGCAATGGTCTCAGGAAGGATAAATCGCCCTTGAGCGCTTGATATTTTGAGAAAATCATCTTCTTTTTTACTGAATAATTGGGGAGTCGCAGCACCATCAGGTTTTAACACAACACAAATTTCAATTAACTGGTCCGAACGCAGGTCCGAAATAGAATAGCTTCTTGTCGTGTAAGTATGATTAATGTTTTCAAAATCGATGATTATAAATTGTCCACTTAAATAAGGGAGAGGTTCACTTGGTTTTAATAAAAATAATTTTACGTATTCGTTCAAACACGTAATACTTACAATTTCTGCCTTAAAAAATGAAGATGATTCCATTTTGAATTGGTTTGCAAATTAAACAAAAAACCCCACTTGGAAGTGAGGTTTTTCAAAAATGTATTTCAAAAATACTTAGTCGTTCAATTGAATAGGCGACTTAGGTTTGGCAACTTCAGCAATAATATTGCCTTTTATGTTTAGATAAGATGAGCCAACGTTGGTAACAATGGTAATGGTTTTAACAAAGTTTCCCATTTTTCCAGCAGAGTCAAAAATTGCAGTGACAGTGCCTTGTTGATTTGGTGCAACTGGTTCTTTGCTATAGCTAGGAACAGTGCAGCCACATGAAGCGGTAGCGCTAGTAATAACTATGGGCGTTGTTCCTTTGTTTACAAAAGTAAAAGTATACTTTGATTTAGAACCTTGAACAATCTCGCCAAAGTCATGAGTTGTTTTTTTCCATTCTATTTCAGCTGGTTGTGGGTTAGTTTGAGCCGTATTTTCTGGTGTTTGGAATAAGCCAACTAATGCAATTATTGTAGTAAAGAAAGATATCATAATAGGGTTTAATGGATTCTGTTTTTAATGTATCAAATTTTGTGCCGTAATTATTTTCAATTTAAATTGGTAGTTTTTTTAAATAAGTAAATGGCAATAATTAATTAGAACTTTACGTAAATTTATAAATTGAAAAATTAGATAAAAAAAATGCAACAGTGTTGATTTGTTGCATTTTTAAATATTTGAATTGTTTAGTTATTGTTAGGCTTTATTATTATTCCCGGAGCGATTGGGTCAACTTTTGCTTTTTCAGTTACTTCACATTTAAAAGTAAGTTCGATAGAACCACCGTTTGTTGTTAAAGTTACTTTTTTGTTATTAGTTCCAAGTTTTCCTGCTGTGTTAAAACCAACATTGATTTTGGCAGATTTGCCCGGCATAATTGGTTCTTTTGGATAATCAGGCGTTGTGCAACCGCATTCTACAGTGTGGTTTTGGATAATGATAGGTTCTTTTCCAGTGTTAGTTAAGGTGTAAGCTGTAGTTACTTGGTCGCCTTCATTTGCTTTGCCAAAATCGTGAAACGTTTTGTCTAATTTGTAATCAAAAGCCTTGTCAGAAATAACAACTTTAGGGGCGTTTTTTGAAGGAGTTGCAGATTGTTCTGTACTTGTTTTTTTCTTAGCAGGTTTTTTAGGTTTCTTAGGTTGGAATGCAGATAGCGAAACAAATAAGATAAGTGCTGTGCTGAATAAAATTGCTTTTTTCATGGTGGAATATTTTTTTAAAGATTATTTTGATTTTGAAGCAGGTTTTGCTGGAGTTGCAGGAGTAGTCGCTCCTTTTTTTGCTGGTGTAGCAGGAGTTGCTGGTGTCGCTTTTTTAGCAGCTGTTTTTGGTTTTTTTACCGCTTTTGGAGTTGTTGTAGTTTTGGTTTTGTTTAAAGCATCTTCTTCATCTTTTTTTGCTTTCCATACATTGTATTCAGCTTCAGTTAAAACAGTTCCTGTAATGTATAATGTCATAACGCCTTCAGAAGTCATAACTGTAATGTTTTTAGAGAAAAATCCAGGACTTGCAGCATTGAATGTAGCTGTAATTTCGCCATTATCCCCTGGTTTGTAAATGCCGCCTTTCCAATTTGGAGTGGTACATCCACAAGAAGCTTGTACATTGTTTATGGTTACATCTCTATCTCCAACGTTTTTATAATTAAAAACATGAGATACAGGAATGTTTTGTTTGATGTTCCCAAAATCATGAGTAGTTGTTTTGAATTGTATGAATTCTGGGTTTTGAGGAACTGCTGGTGTTGCAGGTGTTTCGGTTTGAGCAATCACACTGCCAAAGCTGAATAGTGCTAAAACGATTGGTAATATTATTTTTTTCATGTTATGTAAAATTATCTGTAATGTTGTTTCAAAAATTGTACCAAATGAAAATTTGGAAAAAATTTCTGACAAAGTTATAAAAGTTTCGTTTATTTTGAAAAATATTTTTTTGCCTTGAAAACATACGTAAAACCCAAAAAACATCTAGGTCAACATTTCCTTAATGACTTATCCGTAGCGGAAAAAATTGCGCTTATGTTCAAAGAGGAGTTTGTTAATAATCATTCAAAGATGATTGAAATAGGTCCCGGGATGGGGGTGCTTACCCAGTTTTTGGTCCAAAACTATCAGCCGGTCTCTTTAGTGGAAATTGACCAAGAATCGATTCAATATTTAAAAACAAAGGGAGAGTTTAGTGCCCTACAAATGGTTGAAGGCGATATTTTAAATGATCAATTGTTGACGAATTTAATAGCGGATAATACTTTTATCATTGGTAATTATCCATATAACATCAGTTCTCAAATTGTATTTAAGGTTTTACAATTTCACCAACAAATAGAAGGTTTTGGTGGAATGTTTCAAAAAGAAGTTGCCGAAAGACTAGTGGCTCCCAAAGGTTCTAAAACTTATGGTATATTAAGTGTTTTGTTAAACGCTTTTTATGATACAAAATATTTGTTTACTGTAGAACCCGGTGTGTTTATTCCTCCACCCAAAGTTAAGTCGGGCGTTATTAAATGTATCAGAAAAAAGGATTTTGTAATGCCTTGTAGTCAGAAATTGTTTTTTGATGTTGTAAAAACGGCTTTTAATCAAAGACGTAAAACGCTAAGAAATGCCTTACATAAATTTAATTTAAAGGAAACAGATGAATTTGCTAAATTGCGTGCCGAACAATTAGGGGTTGACGAATTTATAAAACTGACTCAATTTATTGAAAAATCAATATGAATAATTTAGCGTCTGAAAAACAATTGCTATTAGAAATTAAGCCAATTTTGACTTCTTTTGATGTTGAATTGGTTCAGTCTCTATTGTTGCAATACAGACCTGAAGACATTGCTGATATTTTTTGGGATATTGAACTTGAAGAAGCCAAATTTATTATCAATCATGTTGAAAAACAAAAAGCGGTTGAAATAATTAGGTCGCTTGATGAAGAATTACAAGAGCGATTTTTTAAAGGGTACACTGCTCAAGAAATTGCCCAAGATGTACTCGGATTCCTAGACTCAGATGATGCGGTAGATATTTTAAGTATTCTTCCAACTCAAAAAGCTGAGGAGGTATTGTCTTATATAGAAGATCAGGATTATGCCAATAGTCTTGCCGCCATGCTCCATTATGCCGATGATATTGCGGGTGGATTAATGGCAAAGGAATTGGTTCAAGTAAAATACAATTGGACCGTAAGTCAATGTATTGAAGAAATACGAAAACAAGCAGAGGAAGTTGATTCTGTTCATGCTGTTTATGTGGTCGATAACAGGTCTATCCTCAAAGGGGTAGTTTCTTTGAAAGACATTGTATTGTCAAAGCCTCACATTTCTGTTATAGAAATAACAAATATTAATTTCATTGCGGTAAATGCTTATGCAACAGGGGAAGAGGTTGCTAGATTAATGAATAAATACGATTTAATTACCATTCCTGTTGTGGATAGTATGACTCGTTTAATTGGTCGTATTACCATTGATGACGTTGTAGATTTTATTAAAGAGGAAGCAGATAAAGATTTCCAATTACAAGCGGGTTTAAGTGAAAATGTAGAAAGCAGTGACAGTGTTTACATTCTTTCTAGAGCACGTTTGCCTTGGTTAATGGTCGGGCTCTTAGGAGGGTTAGGGAGTTCGATGATTATTTCAAACTTTGAAGGAGATATTTCACATTTACCCAAAATGGCTTTTTTTATGCCGGTGGTAGCCGCAATGGGCGGTAATGCTGGCGTTCAATCTTCTGCAATTATTGTTCAAGGTCTTGCAAATAATACCCTAAAAAGTAAAAATATATTACCCAAATTAGGTAAAGAATTTACAGTATCTCTGTTAAATGGTTTGATTTGTTCGGCCATTTTATTGAGCTTTAATATGTTGCTAGGACATGGCTATGATTTGAGTATTGTAGTGAGTTCTGCTTTGGTTACTGTTATTATTTTCGCATCACTTTTGGGAACCATTACCCCTTTGGTTCTCGATAAGTTTAATATTGACCCTGCACTTGCTACAGGGCCTTTTATAACCACTATTAATGATATTGTGGGTTTGGGGGTTTATTTTTTATTAGGTCGAATTTTATTAGGTGTCATTTAAACTCTATTGAAAGTCGTAAGACCTTATACCGCCAAAGGAAAAATCATTTGTGGAATTCTGGCAGCGTTGCTCAGTATTTTTTCTTTGTTCAAAGGGAAAAAATGGAAATATCCAAGGGAATTTGAGGAAAACCCAAGGACAATGTCTTGGAACGATTTAATCTATTTTTCTTACAAATATTACTACCAATCGGCAACTCAATATTCAAATGAAGTTATTGCTTATTTTCAAAATAAAGAGGAAACCATAAAGTCGGAACATACATTCAAAAGTCAATTAACCATCAGCATAGGTGGTGATTTAATGCCTTATGAGTTGATAAATAAGGATTCGTGTGTTAATCTTTGGGACGAAATAGGTCCTGATTTTTTTGGTTCGGATATTGTTTTTGCCAATTTAGAAACACCTATTGATATTCACCAAGCCAAGGGTTTTGTGCCCGAAGTGATGCTTAATAATATGTATTTTAATGGTGATGAAGCCTTGTTTACCGTTTTTGGTGGAAATGGTCAATACAAAGGATATGATGTGTTAAGTTTTGCCAATAATCACACCTTAGACAAAGGAAAAGATGGGCTTTTGAATACCATCAAATTCTTAGAAAACAAGTCAATATTACCCGTGGGAGTGGCTTCGAGTGAAGGTCAAAAAACCTACCAAATCATTGAGAAAAACGGAATGAAAGTGGCGTTTTTAGCCTATACATACTCACTCAACGCCATAGAACTAAAGCCTGAACAAGCTTACATGGTCAATTTATTGCCGTTAAATCTGCCTGATTGCCCATTAGATCAAGTTAAAAGTGAAGTTATTGCAGCTAAAAAGGAGGGTGCAGAGTTAGTGATTGTCTCTGTGCATGCAGGCAATGCTTATCAAGCTTTTCCATCTCAAGTTACGGTAAATTTATACGAGCGATTGTTCAATGAATGTGGCGTTGATATTATAGCAGGAGGTCACCCACATAATTTACAACCTTGGAAATACTACCTCTATAAGGACCCATTTACTCAAAAAGAGAAAAAGGGTTTTGCCATCTTTAGTTTGGCCGATTTTGTGGCTTATGATATATACACATGGTGTCATTTATGCGCCTATCTAACCATTGAGGTTATGAAATTAGAAGATGCATCTATTGATTTTAGTGTAAAAGTTCACCCTACAGTGATGGAAAGGGTCAATAATAAATTTAAATTAACACGTGCTGATAGGGTTTTTTCTAAGAAGCAACTTAGCGATGAAGAATTGGATTTAAAAGAGCTTTATGACCGAGTATTAGGCGTTTATAGTTAGTTTGTCATACGTAATTGATGGTTGCTGACTGAGTTGAATTGACTTTAATTGCTGTGGAAAAGGGTATTGTATATAAAACCCATGAAAAAAGATTTTATCATTTATCATTATTTTTATATTTTTGCCGCCTTATACAAAGAAAAAAATGAGTATATCAAAAATTCAAGAATTATTAGGATCGGATTCAGAAAGTTTATTAACTCACCAATGTAAAACCATTGATAAATCACACTTGCATTTGCCAGGAAATGATTTTATAGACAGAGCATTTGCACACACGAATCGTTCACCACAAGTTTTAAGAAGTCTTAATGCTTTATACAATCACGGAAGATTGGCTGGTACAGGTTATGTTAGTATTTTGCCAGTTGACCAAGGGATTGAACACAGTGCGGGTGCTTCTTTTGCGCCAAATCCAATTTATTTTGACCCAGAAAATATTGTTAAGTTGGCAATAGAAGGTGGTTGTAATGCAGTCGCTTCAACTTATGGAGTATTAGCTTCTTGCAGTAGAAAATATGCACACAAAATTCCTTTTATCGTTAAAATCAATCACAACGAGTTTTTAACTTACCCAAATAAATTTGACCAAATTATGTTTGGTAGTGTAGAAGAGGCTTGGAATTTAGGTGCTACAGCAGTTGGGGCAACTATCTATTTTGGTTCAAACGAATCAGCAAGACAAATAGTAGAAGTTGCACAAGCTTTTGAAAGAGCACATGAATTAGGAATGGCAACTATTTTATGGTGTTATTTAAGAAACCCTGGATTCAAAAAAGACGGGATTGATTACCATACTTCAACAGACTTAACGGCTCAAGCTAACCACTTAGGGGTTACTATTCAAGCAGATATTATTAAACAAAAATTACCTACTAACAATGGCGGTTACAACGCTGTTAATTTCGGTAAAACACACCCTAAAGTTTACAGTGAATTAAATACAGATCACCCAATTGACTTATGTCGTTACCAAGTAGCGAATTGTTATATGGGTAAAGCTGGTTTGATAAACAGTGGTGGAGAAAGTAAAGGTGCTAGCGATTTGGCTGAAGCCGTAACAACAGCAGTTATCAATAAAAGAGCTGGTGGACAAGGATTAATCAGTGGAAGAAAAGCTTTCCAAAAGCCAATGAATGAAGGAATTTCTTTGTTAAATAACATCCAAGATGTGTATTTAAACACTGAAATAACTATTGCTTAATTCAATTCTTTACCCTAATCTTGTAAAGACTATTATTGTATGAGTTGGTTTAAACGTGTTTCAGAAGGTATTACTACCAAAACAAAGGAAAAAAAGGCCACTCCTGATGGACTTTGGGATAAGTGCCCCCGTTGTAAAACAATCACTCCTCACAAGGAATTGATAGAAAGTAAATTTGTATGTCCTACTTGTGATTACCATTACAAAATAGGTTCTAAAGAATATTTTGAAGTGTTGTTTGATGACAATAAGTTCAAAGAACTTGATGCAAACCTAACTTCTGGTGATCCTTTAGAATTTGTTGATACCAAATCATATAAATCAAGAATTGATGATAGTATCAAAAAAAGTGGTTTAAAAGATGCTTGTAGAACAGCTGTAGGGAAATCAAATGGCAGAAAAATTGTTGTTGCTTGTATGGATTTTGGCTTCATAGGTGGTTCTATGGGTAGCGTAGTGGGCGAAAAAATTTCAAGAGCAATTGATTATGCTAGAGAAAACAGACACCCTATGATTATTATCAGCAAAAGTGGTGGCGCTAGAATGATGGAAGCTGCTTTTTCTCTAATGCAAATGGCCAAAACATCTGCTAAATTAGCTTTACTAGACAAAGAAAAAATTCCATACATTTCTGTTTTAACCGACCCAACAACAGGCGGTATTACTGCCTCATTTGCAATGCTAGGTGATTTTAATATCGCTGAACCTGAAGCTCTTATTGGTTTTGCTGGTCCCCGTGTTATCAAAGAAACTATAGGTAAAGATTTGCCAAAAGGATTCCAAAGCTCTGAGTTTTTATTAGAACATGGTTTTGTCGACTTAATAGTTCACAGAATCAATTTGAAAGAAAAAATAAGCAAACTATTAAGCATGGTTTGGGACGACTAAAATAAAGCACAAAACAATTTAATAAATATAAAAAATGAATTTTCCAGAAAATTTAAAGTACACAAAAGAACACGAATGGGTTTCTATTGAAGGTAATGTAGCGACAGTTGGTATTACCGATTTTGCTCAAGGTGAGTTAGGTGATATCGTTTTCGTAGAAATAGAAACAAAAGGTCAGACTTTGTCAATGAATGACACTTTCGGTACTGTTGAGGCAGTTAAAACTGTAAGTGATTTGTTCATGCCTTTAAGCGGCGAAGTTATTGAAGTGAATTCTGCACTTGAATCAAGCCCTGAATCTGTTAACCAAGACCCTTACAACAGCTGGATGGTGAAAATTAACATGTCTAATGCTGATGAAATTAATAGTTTGTTGGATGTTAATGCTTACAAAGCGTTAATCGGACACTAATTTTCTAAAATAATGAAAATTAAATTTTCATTGTTAAAATATTTATTGCCTGCAATTTTGTGGGCAATTTTTATTTTGGTGCTGACCACTTCAAGTAATGGTGGTTTTGTAACTCAAACCCTTTTTGGAATTCCCACCGATTTGCTCGGTCATGCATTTATTTTCTCAATTTTAGTATTCTTTATTATGCAAGGGCTAATAAAGTATTGGCGTTTTTCTTTCTTTCTTAGAAAAATTCAACTTTATGGATTGCTTTTTGGCTTTCTTTATGGAGTGCTAATAGAATTTATTCAATATTATTTCACCATTAATAGAACTGCCGATTATGCAGATGTTATTGCAAATAGCATTGGTTGTTTGGTCGGTTTGGTTTTATTCAAATCTGTATATAATGATTTGAAATTCTTAGACAAAGAATAATTTTTTACTTTTTTCGTTTACATTTTAAACGTGTTGTGTATTAAAGTAAAAATTATCTTATGTTAGAATGTAAAAAAAATCCCCAGTTAGACCTAAGAAAAGATCAGTTAATGATGAAAATTCTAGGTTATGCCTTTGTGTTTATGATTTGTAATATTGTTTTTTCATTTACTCTTTATGACAAAAATAATACCGAATTTACCTCAGAAAAGTTGGTTGATGAAGCCACTGAGGTTGTTTTAAGATGCCCTAGTCCACCCAAATCTCCCCCTTTGCCCAAGTCTGTTTTTATCAATGATTTTAAAAAAGGACTTGATATTGGTTCCGAAACAGATTTATCTAAAGTTTTTATTGATTCTTTTGAAAATATAAATAATTCTGACTCCTTTGATGGAAGTATGGGAAGAGGATTGTTAAATGAAGTTATCACAGACGAAACTATCTATGATTTTAATGATTTGGTTGATTTGCCGTCTTTTATTGGTGGAAGTTCTCAGCTACATGATTTTTTAGAAACAAACCTAATATACCCTAAAGAACCCCTTGAAAATGAAATTGAGGGTGTTATAATGGTTTATTTTGTAATAAATAAGGACGGAACCGTAAGTGATATTACTGTGGAAGATGGAAACAAGGATTTACAAAGAGAAGCCGTTAGAATGGTTCAGAAAACAAGTGGAAAATGGGAGTCAGGCAAATTGAAAGGGAAGTCAATTAGAGTAAGGGCCAAAATGCCTATTGCCTTTACAATTGACTAAGAATTAAAAAAGGATTCAAAAGATAGTTGTTAAGTTATGATATTATCAATTTAAAAAGACTTAATTTTTATTTTTTAGAAATCCTATTGTAATAAAGATAAAATAAATTAATTTTGTAATATAAATGGAACCTAAAAAAAATCCCAATTTAGATTTTAGTAAGGACAGAATGTTGTTGAAAGTATTAGGATACTCTTTTGTACTAATGCTTTGTTATTTGATGTTCTCCTTTACTGTGTTTGAAAAAAAGAAACAAAAAATGCAGGCTGCTTTAGTGACTGATGATGCCGAAGTAATTGAAAATACTAAGCATGAAAAAGCACCGCCACCACCACCGCCACCACCAACTCTTACTGTTGTTGAAAATACAGCTGTAGAAACCCAAGAATTCGAAGCTAACGAATTTGAAGAGGATGAACAACAAGAGGAGCAAGAAGAAAAACCGAAAGAACAACCAAAAGAAGAAGTTGAAGACAATGAAATTTACGAAAACATTGCCGACAAACCAACTTTCAAAGGTGGTTCAGAAAAGTTACAAGAGTTTTTAGGTGAAAATCTTGTGTATCCAAGAGAAGCTTATGACAATGAAATTGAAGGCGTTATAATGGTATTCTTCGTTATTAATAAAGATGGTAGCGTTTCTGATATCACTACTGACGGAAAAGGAAATAAGGACTTACAAAGAGAAGCCATGAACGTTGTTAAAAAAACAAGTGGTATGTGGAAACCAGGAACACAAAGAGAAAAGCCGGTTAGGGTAAAAGCAAAAATTCCGATTACGTTCTCACTCGACTAATAATATTTAATTAAAGCTCCAATTTTGGAGCTTTTTTTTGCGATGTTATATTGGCACCTTATTTGTACCTAACTAAGTATGAAAAGAATATTACTTGTTTTTGTTTTGTTTCTTTATGCAATTAATTCACAAGCTCAAAAGCCAAATGAGGTTTGGAGTGTTTATCCCAACCCAGTTAAAGAGGATTTGTATATCGATGTCAATGTGTTATTCCCAACAGCTTATACCATTACCCTTCAAGATGTTTTAGGAAATGTGATTTTTACCGTCGAAAAAACGAATGCAAGTTTTTTGCATTTATCCCTTAAGGAATATGAATTGAACAATGGTTTCTATTTTTTGAAACTAAGTTCCAATAAGGATGTGTATATCAAAAAACTAATGATAAAACACTAATTAAGGATTTCATTAATCAAGGCAGGACCTCTGTATATGAATCCTGAATATACTTGAACTAACTGAGCGCCATTTTTGAACTTTAATTCGGCGTCTTTGCCGCTACAAATACCTCCGACACCAATCAATACCTTTTCCTGTTTTAAGTTGTTTTTAAGGTAAGTAAGGATAGCAGTAGATGCCTCAAGGACTGGCTTTCCGCTTAATCCTCCCATGCCTATAGACTGGATGGTTGCTTCGCTTGTTTTTAAGCCTTTTCTTTCTATAGTTGTATTGGTTGCAACAATCCCATCAATTTGCGTTTCATCTATGATGGAGATTATGTCATTTAACTGATGTTCGTTTAAATCAGGAGCTATTTTCAACAGAATTGGCAATGCCTTTAATCCTGATTTCACCTTTTCTTCTCTTAATTCTATTAGTGAATTTAACAAGTCGGTTAATGGTTTTTTGTCTTGCAGTTCTCTCAATCCTGGGGTATTAGGACTGCTTACATTGACCGTAAAATAATCAACGTAAGGATATAATTTAGTAAAGCAAATTTGATAATCAGAAGCAGCATCTTCATTTGGTGTAACTTTATTTTTGCCAATATTGCCACCAATGATTAAATCTTTTGGTCGGTTTTTAAGCCTTTCAACGATTGCATCTACACCATCATTATTGAACCCCATTCGGTTAATAACAGCTTGGTCTTCAACCAATCTGAAAAGGCGTGGTTTAGGATTTCCTTCCTGTCCTAATGGAGTAACAGTGCCTATTTCAATATGACCGAAACCAAGCGCTTTAAAAACATCTAAGTATTGCGCATTTTTATCGAAACCTGCAGCCAATCCAAGTTTATTAGGGAATGTAATACCCATAACATTCATTTGGTTTTGCTTTTGGTAAGCTTTACGATTTATGATAAACCAATTTAAAACGGGAATCTTAATTAAGACTTTTAAACTATTAAGCGTAAAATAGTGTGCTTTTTCTGCTGAAAGTAAAAATAAAATGGAACGAATGAAGTTGAACATTAAGCCAAATAATTAGATGAAAATTTTGATAAAAAAGATAATGATGCCAACAAAAACGGTTGCAATGAGAATGCCTCTTGAGATAAAGTCTTTATTGAGTTTAAGGAATAGGAAAAACAAACCTAAATTACCCATTAATGCGATGCTTAAAATAGGCGAAATTAGTTTTCCATAAAGAAAAATATTGAAGTATTCGCTTATACTTAAGCCCGGATTTGTATTAATGAAAGTTAAAAAAGAAATAATAAAGGTAGACGTTATGCCTATTAAAAATCCCAATAAAATTTGCTTTTTGCTAATGTCCATTACAAAAGGTGTTTTAAATGTTGAATAACGCTATTGGAAGTCAAGTCAAATTTAGTTGGAACTACACTCACATATTGATTGTTAACAGCCCATAAGTCGGTATCGTTGTCATCTTCTTCCATGTTAATGAATTTACCAGTCATCCAATAGTAAGTGTTGCCAGAAGGGTCTTTGCGTTCATCAAAGTTTTCCGCATATCTTGCACTTGCTTGACGGCAAATTCTAATACCTTTAACACTCTCCGTTTTTGGAAAGTTTACATTCAAAAGGGTGCCGTAAGGAAGTGGATTGGCTAAAATAGTTTCAGTAATTTGTTTGATAAACGGACGAGTTGCTTCAAAATTAGCTTCTGCACTGTAATCACACAATGAAAAACCAATGGCTTGTATACCGTCAACGGCTGCTTCAACTGCGGCGCTCATAGTGCCACTATAAATTACATTTATACTGTAATTGGGTCCATGGTTAATGCCCGAAACCATAATATCTGGTCGGCGAGGGCACACTTTGTCTAAGGCTAATTTAACACAATCGGCAGGAGTGCCACTGCATTCATAAGCCAGGATTGAACCAAAAATAAAGTTTTGTTTGAGTCTCAATGGAGCAGTTACAGTAATGGCATGTCCCATAGCACTCTGTGGTTTGTCTGGCGCTACGACTATTACTTCGCCAATTTTCGACATTTCTTCAACCAAAACTCTTAATCCTGGAGCGGTAATGCCGTCATCATTTGAAATTAAGATTAAAGGAGTTGTGTTTTTCTCCATTATTATAAACTTAATGATTGGCCATATCTAGGAGCTAAATTGACAAGCATGTCTTTACTCATACTATTTAAATCGTATGATGGTGCCCATCCCCAATCATTTCTAGCTTCTGTGTCGTTGATACTGTTTGGCCAACTGTCTGCTATAGCTTGACGGTGGTCGACCTTGTAGGAAATTTCGAAATCAGGAATAAATGATTTAATATTTGCTGCAATTTCTTCAGGAGAAAAACTCATTCCTGCAAGATTATAACTACTTCTGATTTTGATTTTTTCAGCAGGTGCATGCATAATATCCAAAGTTGCTTTTAGGGCATCGGGCATGTATAACATTGGTAACTGAGTTTGTGGTCCTAAGAAACATTCGTGTTTTTTTGTCGTTAATGCATCGTGGTAAATGCTAACAGCGTAGTCGGTAGTTCCACCACCGGGAGCGCTTTTGTAACCAATTAACCCCGGATATCTTAAACTTCTTACGTCTACACCTCTTTTTTGGAAATAGTATTCACAATATCTTTCTCCAGCCAATTTGCTTATTCCATAAACTGTATTTGGATCCATTACACAGTTTTGAGGGGTATCATTCATTGGTGTGTTAGGGCCAAAAACCGCGATAGAACTCGGCCAATAGATTTTGCCAATTTTAAAATCAACCGCAGCATCTAATACGTTAAACAAGCCATCCATATTTAGAGTCCAACCTAGTTTTGGTTTTGCTTCAGCAGTAGCACTTAATAATGCTGCTAAGTGGTAAACCTGACTTGGTTTGTATTTTTGTAGTAAAGCGGAAAAATTATTTTTGTCCAAAATATCCAAAGTTTCAAATGGACCATTCTTGAAAACTTCATCATCAGATTGACGAATATCGGAGGCAATAACATGACTATCCCCGTATATTTTTCTGAGTTCTTCAACCAATTCTGTGCCCAACTGACCACAAGCTCCGATAACTAAAATATTTTCTGACATAACATTAAATTTGTGTTGCAAAAGTAATCTAAAAACTAATTTTTTTTTGGATTTTGACCTTTATCCTTAAAAATATTCAATCATTGTGAATAAAAAGATGTTTTTTTGCTGTCGTATATGTTTAGTATCCTAATACCTACATGGAATAATCTGCCTTATTTGAAATGCTGTATCGAAAGTATTCAGAAAAATTCCACATTTACCCATCAAATAATTGTTCATGTGAACGAAGGCAATGACGGTACCATAGACTATCTCAAATCGCAAAATATTGAGTTTACTCATTCTGCACAAAATATAGGAATTTGCACTGCATTAAATCTCTCGTCACAAAAAGCCACTGCTGCTTACATCTGTTATTTTAATGACGATATGTATGCTTTGCCGGGATGGGATTATTATATGGTTAATGAAATTGAAGCCTTAGGACATGATGATTTTTTTATATCATCCACCATGATAGAACCTAAAGTGGGTAACAATAAAAACATGTTGCAAGGATATGATTTTGGCGATTTGAATAATTTTAAAGAAAAAGAACTTATACAATCATATCAAACTTTGGTAATGAATGATTGGTATGGCGCAAGTTGGCCTCCAAATGTGGTTTCAAAAAAATATTGGGATTTGGTAGGAGGGTACAGTGAGGAATTTAGCCCCGGAATGTACAGTGATCCCGATTTTTCAATGAAAATGTGGAATGCCGGTGTCAGAGTGTTTAAAGGTGTTGGCAAAAGTAGAGTGTATCATTTTATGAGTAAATCGACCGGAAAAGTGGTTAAAAATGATGGTAGAAAACAATTTATTAATAAATGGAAAATTACGCCGTCCTATTTCTATAAACACTATTTGAAAATGGGTGAATCGTATAAACATCCTTTGTCAGAACCGCCTAAAGCCATTCACTATTTATTGATGAAATTGAAAATTTATTTTTACAATTTGAAAAAATAAGTTTTCTTTGTTTTCAGTATGAATATATTTTTTAAACTAAATCTATTTCTTTTTTTAAGTTTCTTTTTGTTTGCAACAAATGCAAGTGCTCAAAAAAAAGTTTTTTTTGACAAAAATTGGAAAAAAACAAGTGAGAAAAAAGCCACTTACTATCGCATTATAAAAAATGTAAATAATAAATTTGAGGTCGAAGATTATTTCAAAGAAACGAATCAAATTCAAATGTCTGGGACATACACATCTGTTAAGTTAACAGTTGATTCAAGAGAAGGGATTTTTATGTATTATTATTCTAATGGGATAAAATTTTCAGAGGGTTTATATAAAAAAGGTAAAGCCTTTGGTGTATGGAAGTCATGGTATAAAGATGGACAACTAAAATCTGAAGCCACATATGAAGATGATTTAAACGAAGGGCCTATGGTTCTGTATCATAAAAATGGAACAGTTAAAGCAAAAAATAATTTTATAAATGATGAAAAAGATGGACTTTCTGTTTTTTATCACGACAATGGGAATTTGGATAATGAGTTTTTGTTTTTTAAGGGGAAGAGAAATGGGGAATATAAAACCTATTATCCAAACGGTCAATTAAAAGAAAAAGGAACTTATGAAAAAGACAGCTTAGTAGGTTCGGTCGAAAGCTATTGGAAGAATGGTAAAATGTCTTTTAAAGGGGAGTTTGAGGATAATAAAAAAGAAGGTCTACAAATATGGTATCACCAAAATGGAAATAAATCTTGTGAAGTGAATTATAAAAATGATGTTTTTATTGACGCAGCCTTCTTTGATGTAAATGGCGAAAAAATTGATAAGAAAGTATTCAAAGATGATTTGGTCGTAAAAGAAGAATATCCTGGTGGTATCAATGCAATGTATGAACTAGTTAATAAGCAAATTAGCAAAAAGTTGGATTTTGAAACAGCGCATTATCAAGAATTAGAATACGAGATTTATGTTCAATTGACAATAGATGAAAAAGGGTTTATAAAAGGTAGAAAATGGTTGATGCCAAATGAGGATGATGAGCCTGATGATGAATGGGGATTTATTAAAAATTTCAATAATGCGATTGATATTATGCCAAGATTTAAACCCATGAAAGCCTATAATAGAAATACTGAAACCTATGCTTTTGTCTATTATAAGTTAGTTTTTAGTAAAAAAGAGGTTAAAACATATATTCAAATTCTATAGACTAATTAATAATTAGTTTTTTGCTGATTATTTGGTTTTGGGTCTGGATTTGTAGGGTGTACAAACCACTAGAAATTTGATAAGTAAGTTCCGTGTTGTTTGATTCAATTTTCTTTTTGTCTATCACCTGTCCATTGCTTGAAATTAATGTAACTAAGTCGCCGTTTTGAAATGGATAAGATAATGTAAAGGAGCCTGAAGAAGGGTTGGGATACAATTTAATATCAGTTTGAGGAATTGTGATTTTATCTAAACTTAATGAAGCAATAGTGCAATAAACTGCATTAGTCGAACCAACATATTCATTGTCGTAATAAACGGAAGCTACATTTTTTAAAAGATACCCATTACTCAAGGGATTAGTTACTACTTTAAATCCAATATAGGCGCCACTGCTCGTTATTTCTAAGTTTTTGTTTGGATTGGGAATTAGTTTAACATTAGGGAAATGCCAAATAAGTAAACCCTTGTTTTGGTTGTTTGGGTCTGTTTGTACTTCGGTATAATAGGTTTGATTACTGCCAGTTTCTTGAATATATGACATGTCTAAGTTTACATCTAAGGTGTCTATAATTATAGCGTAATAAACAGTGTCTGAAGTGAAATTGTAAAAGCTAATGTAATATCGCAAGTCACGTTCATTGGCATCCAAATAGGTAATTGAATCATTGAATTGTGGTTTAGGATACACTTCTTTTTTGAAGGCATTTATCGAATTATTGACTGTTTGTGGGATAGAATCTGAATCTAATAATGTAAAAGTGTTGTTGCTGTTTTGGTATAAAGCAACAGTACTTGCCTCAAATTGGTATTGTTCCTCGAAAGCTGAATTTGAGGCCAAACCTGTGTATTGAATCATTCTTCTCTCACCTGGATTGAGATTGGTGAAATTCCATTCCAATGTAGAATCATTTAGTTTGTTATTAAAACTGGGAACGGTCAATTCTTCTTTTAGTAAAGCGCTTTTGCGGAGTCTTATTTTTCCATTAATGGTGGTTGAACCCGTGTTCTCATAAAAAATTTGGTAAGTAACTTTTTGGTCTTTAATAACCTGACGGCCTTTTAATGAATTGATGTGGATTCTAATACTGTTAATGTTAGGAACCCTCGTTAAAGGAAATTGAATGCTGTCTATGTAATCGCCAAATTTAATAAATTTGGTTACAGTTGTATCGGCACAATTGCTTTTTGTTAAATTGATACTAGGCTTAATAATAAACCTAAATGTGTTATTGTTGGTAAGTAAAAATTCTGCAACCCCATTTTCATTTGTAAAAGCACCTCGGTTTGTAAAAGGGAGTTTTACATATTGTTTTGCTAAGGCGGGTTCATTGTTTTCTTTAATGCAGTTTTGATTCAAATCAACAAATGTTTTTATTCTTACAATGGTTTGGTTTTTGTAAAATCGAGCTATAGATTGATTGGGATTCCATATACTTAACCGTTGTTTCGACTGACCGATTGCAAATAAAAAAGTCCTGCCACTTGCTATGCCATATTGTTCGTTGAAATTGAAATTCATTGACTCCCATTGGGTCCCTTTTAAATGGTATGTGAAAGCTGCTTTTGATGTTTTGTTGTCGCTAAACTTGCCGTTTATAATTAAGTCCTTGTCGTAAATAATTAAATCATTGATTTGATGAATAGTGTCTATGTTATATTTAATGTCAGTAACAGTATTGTTAACTAATATTAGTTGACCATTTTTAAGGCTGTTGGTATAGGCATAAACATCATTGCTATTGACACATAGTTTTTTTATGGGATTGTTAACCAACAAAGTAGTGTCTGTATTGGTAGTATGGTAAATTCGGTATAAATAGTTGGTTTTTTGATTGTTAAATTTAGTGAAGTTCCCACCAATAGCCAATATGCTGTCATTAAATGCGATGTCATTAACCACTTGATTGGGCTGGCAAGAGCTGCAATTGGTGTAAAATAATGAAAAACGAATTCCATTGTATTTGCACAAATATGGCATTTCTTCTTGATTTACATATTTAAAATCACCGCCAATTATCAATTGATTGTTCCATAATGAAATTGTGTTAACTACTCCCGGGCTTAAATCTGCTTTTTTGAATTGGGTAATGCCTTCCCAACCATTATTTGAAAATCGAATCAAAGCATTGTAATTGCCATTGTCAAATGTAAATCTGCCACTAATAAAAATGACTCCTAATATTTTTTTGAAGTCGGTAATTTCAGCATTTTTGTCAAGTTCTAAGAGGGGTAGTTTTTTCCAAAATCCATCAAATAAACTTACTTGCCATAGTGAACGGTTGTTGTTTCGTTCTATTAAGGAAATGACATGAAGCTGATTCTCGAAAAATAGTTTTTCAGGCGCTTTCCCCAAATAAACCCCTTCAGGATACCAAACTTGGGCTTTTACAGTGAGCTGTAAGCATATTAAGGCAAAAAATAAGATGTATTTTTTCATTTTTCTTTAATTATATAGAGGAGTTTAATGCTGCTTGTAACTTGGTATGGGTATTCTTTTATTAAGTTGTTTTTATACAGGTTGTTAATGCTATACTGACTGCTTATGTCCGCTTGAATTGATAAGTTTTTATACAATTGATGTTGAATTCCAATGGTAAATGAAGGCATTAATAATAGTCTACGGTTGCTTAAATTGCTAACTTGTATGTTCTCTAATTGTAGACTTTCTGGGTTTAAAATTTTGACACCTTTTGTAAGCGAATGAAGTTGAGCCGCAACGCCTATTCCTGTTAATAATTTCGTTTTATTGTTAATTTTCCATTTCTCTGAAGCGGATAAATGTATGTTGAATAAATTTCTTGAAATCTGATGGGTTTCATTGATTGAAGTGTCTCTACCGCGTGCTAAGAAATAACCTATAATTTTTCCATTTGGATCTTTTACTGGAATGGAATCGTAAATTTTATAAGTTAAGTTATAGTTTGAGGTTTGTTCATAATAGGCGTGTTGTGCGCTTAATTGAAGTTGCTTTTTTAGTGTGTTAATACCAAAACTAAGTCCTTTTGTGTAAGCAAAGGTTTTTTGGTCAGATTGTTTTCTAATTAAGTTATAACCGCTTGGATTGTTGGAGCTTAATGCACTGTGAAAACTTGAGATACCATTGTCTAAACCTATATAAATATTAAATTTAGGTTTTTTAACGATTGGTATTTTGGGCGTTAATTGTGTAATAAATTCTTTGTCAAAAATTGGGGCTTTTTTATAAAATGGATTGCGAATAGTTGAAATTCTAAGAAAGTAGTTGAAGTCCAAACCATTTACTTGTGAACCCCTATTTTCTTTGTCATTATTGGATAACGGAGTACTTGAAATGTCAGATTTCAGATTGGCCAAACTTGGATTTTTAATTGGGGATTTGACACTTATTGTTTGGGGTAATTTAGAAGCCGAATTTAGAGGAGATGAGCTTGACTCAGGTTTTATTTCTTGAGGTATATTAACGTTGTTTGCTATGTTGTTGTCAGTTGAATTGTTAGTGTTTTCCGATGTGTTATTGGCCCCAAATTCAGTGTTTTTTGAGTTGGAATTTGAGTTAGAATTTATCTTAGAAATGGAGTTAGAATTATCGTGTTTGAGCCATTGGTATCCTCCCCATGACATGGAAATCAACAATACAGAGATTGCAATAGAATAGAACCATAGAATAGGTTTGCGTTTTTTCGATTTATTGAGTTTGGATTGAACTGCATTCCAGTCATTTTGAGAAACAGGAATTTCAAAATCTTTAAACGAATCGGCAAGCTTGTTGTTGAAATTGATGGATTTTTTCTCATGAGCCAATTTTTCTTGAGTTTTCAACCAATCGCTTTCATTAATTTCTATTTCAATTGGTAGCTTATTGCTCGTTTCAATTTCGGTATCTTCAAATTGATTTGTTTTTTGTTCGATAGCCTCTAAATCTTTTTGAGAAACTAAAAAACGGAGGTTTTTAAGGCCGTTTTTAAAAATTGAGTCGATATGTTTTTTGTTTTTAGTCAAATTAGATAGCGGCTTGAATTTTTTTTATTTCGGTTTTTAAGAACGTTCTAGCTCTGTTAAGTTGTGACTTACTTGTTCCTTCGGATATTCCCAACATAGCAGCAATGTCTTTGTGGCTCAAGCTTTCTATTGCGTACAAGTTGAAAACAAGTTTATAGCCAGGAGGAAGTAAATCAATCAATGCCAATAATTGTTCTTGACTCAAATCAAGGTCATCAATTAAATGGTCTTCTTCGGCATCAGTTTGGTCATTTAAATAATAATCATCCCTCACAAACTGGATTTTATTTATTTTTTTAACCATATCAATGGCGGTATTCATCATAATTCTACTAATCCAAGTGTTAAAACTACTTCGACCTTCGTATTTATGAATATTCAAAAAGGCTTTTACAAAACCATCTTGCATGGCATCCCGTGCATCGTCAATGTTTGATAAATAACGTCTGCAAATTCCGAGCATTTTGGGCGCAAAAAGTTTGAAAAGCTTTTCTTGAGCCCAACTTTTTTCCTCTTTACATTGCGCTATTATTTCGTCTATTTCGGTCAAAATGCAGTTGCAATTTAGTCATTTGACTCAGAAACAGCAAAATGGTTGCATCACCTTTTTAAAAAGGCAATAATTATTTTGAAAAATTGGTTTGGTATTTTAATTCCTAAATGGGATAATTTGCCTTATTTAAAATGTTGTATTGAGAGCATTCTTAAAAACTCTAATTTACACACCAAATTTTTGTTTATGTGAACGAAGGGAATGATGGAATAATAGAATATCTTGAGGTACAGAATATAGATTACACTCTATCACCTCAAAATATTGGAATTTGTTAGGCATTGAATTTGTCTGCAAAAAAAGCCATTCATTCATACATATGCTACTTTAATGACATTGTCTGGATGGGATTATCATCTTGTTAATGAAATTGAATCCTTAGGACATGGTGATTTTTTTATTTCCTTAACAATGATAGAACCCAAAAAAGGAAGCAATTAAAATATCTTGCAAGGTTTTGATTAAGGAGATTTAAGTGATTGTAGAGAAAAAGAATTAATTCAAACTTTTCAAAATAATGAGATGAAAGATTGGTATGGCGCTAGTTGGCCGCCCAATGTAGTTTCAAAAAAATATTGAGATTTGATAGGTGGTTATAGAGAGGAATTTAGTCCGGGAATTTACAGCAATCCTGATTTTTCTATGGAAATTTGGCAAGCATAAGTTATTGTATTTAAAGTCGTTGGAAAAAGTAGAGTGTATTATTTTATGAGTAAATCTAAAGGTAAAGTGATAAAAAATGATGGAATAAAACAGTTTATTGGTAAATGGAAAATAACCCCTTCGTATTTTTATAAAGAATATCTAAAAATGTCAAAAACTATAAAGATAACCTAAAATAACCCTCAAAAAATTTAAGTTATTGGCCGATGAAAATAAAAATTATTTTTACAATTTAAAAAAAATAAGTTTTATTTGTTAATGATTATGAAATTAATTCCTAAAACTTATTTAACCTTATTTCTATTTGCTTTATTATCAATTCAAACATTAAGTGCACAAAAGAAAATTTTTTTTGATCAATATTGGTTAAAAACTAAAGAGAAAAAAGCTTCTTATTACAGAATCGTAACCCCTAATGGTAATCTCTTTAAAGTAAAAGATTATGTTAAGAAATCTAATAAACTTTATATGACTGGCACATACACTAGTAGAAAGTTATTAGACAATAGCAGAAAAGGTGTTTTTGTTTACTATTTTTCTAATGGAAATAAATCTTCTGAAGGGACATATATAAAAGGAAAAAGGGAAGGTGTATGGAAAAGTTGGTACAAAAATGGTCAATTAAAATCTGAGGGTAATTATGATGGTGATTTACGTCAGGGGGATTTTGTTTTTTATCATAAAAATGGTTCTGTAAAGGGTGAGATAACATATGTAGACAATAAAAGAGAAGGTCGTTCAGTTTTTTATCACGATAATGGTAATATAGCAGAGGAGTTTACGTTTTTTAAAGGTGAAAAAAATGGTTCCTTTAAATATTTTTATTCTAGTGGACAGTTAAAAGAGAAAGGAAATTATGAAAAAGGTATTTTAATGGGCCAAGTCAAAGGCTATTGGGAAAACGGAAATTTATCGTCTATAGAAAATTATTCTGACTTTATAAGATTAAATGGTGCGCAAGTTTACTACCATTCTAACGGAAACAAATCTTGCGAAGTGGAGTATAAAAATGGCGTTTTTATTGATGCTTATTTTTTTGATGAAGAGGGTGTTAAAATTGACAAAAAAGTTATCGAAGATGATTTGTATTTCCGTCCAAGATATCCCGGAGGAAACGATGCTATGTCTGAATTCATTAACAAGCAAATAGTTAAAAATGTAGATATTGAAACCGCTAAAAATCAAAGATTAGTCTATGAAATAAACGTTCAATTAAATGTTGATGAAGAAGGATTGATTACAGAAAGAATATGGTTGAAGCCAGACGAAGATGAAGTTGATGATGTTTGGGGTTTTATTGAAAACTTTAACAATGTTATTGATATAATGCCCAGATTTCATCCATCAAAATCAAAAAATAGAAATGTTGAAAACGTTTATTGGATATACTACAAAATAGTATTTACGAAAAAAAATATCAGTACATATATTAATGTAATTTAATTGTTAGATATTGTTTCTATGAGACTATAGGCTTAAAAAATAAGAAACAGGCTTTTGTTGACTTCGCAATTTCTCTTTAAAATAGCAAAAAAATACCTTTATCGACGTAAATAAATCTAAAATTTTAAATTAAAATAATGAAAACAAGGATTAACAGGATTAAAATAAAACAAACTTTTAAAAATATTTTATAAAATAGGTTTGGTATTTTGGAAAATTGCATTACATTTGCAGTCCTTTTTAAAAATCATACGACATGACGAAACGTACATTTCAGCCATCACAACGCAAAAGACGCAATAAACACGGTTTCAGAGAGCGAATGGCCTCAGTAAACGGACGTAAAATCTTGGCAGCAAGAAGAAAACGCGGTCGTAAACGTTTAACTGTTTCTGACGAATTACGTCACAAACGTTAAGGTTTTATAGGTCTTCATACGCTCAGCGATGCGTGAGAACTCTTCTTACGGTCTTTCAAAAAATGAAAGATTGTACCACCAAAAGCTTATAGAAAAAGTTTTTAAGACTCCTTTTGTTGTTAAATCCTATCCTTTGTTGTTTTCATTCTATTTTGAAGAAACACCAAATGCTAATCCTAATGCCATCCTATTTTCTGTATCCAAACGGAAATTTAAAAGAGCAGTAGACAGAAATAGGATTAAAAGACTGATGCGTGAAGTTTATAGATTGAACAAATCTTTACTTAATAATCCATTTGCCCCTAATAAAAATTTAATTGGTGGAATGGTATATACCGGTAAAGAACTTGTTGACTATAAAGCGGTGCAACATTCCTTTACCAAACTTGTCAATAACTATCAGCTAGTTCTTAAGCAAATTGAAGAAAAAGGATGAGAAAGATTGGTATTTACATCGGCTTGTTTTTTATAAAAATATACCAATTGGTTTTATCCCCTTTATTGTCACCCTCATGCCGATTTACCCCAACTTGTAGTCAATATGGGGTAGAGGCGCTTAAGAAATATGGGTTGTTTAAGGGAGGATGGTTAACCTTAAAGCGACTCTCAAGATGCAGGCCTGGAGGAGGAAGTGGTTACGATCCAGTTCCTTAAGCTTGAATTCATAAATATTTAACTTTTTTAGTCAAAGATTTGAACAAATTACCTTTAATTATTGTTTGAATTATGTAGGTTTTATAAGAGAAACTAGTTTGAATTTATTACCGAAAGATTGCTTTAAAAATGGATAAATTCAATTAACTTCGCAAACTAAAGAAAACGAGGATGAAATTAATCCCTAATTTGTGGTATAAACTCATAGCTGTAGCGATTGTAGGCTATGTATTAGTTTACGGATTGTTAATAGATTTGCCAACAGATGTTGGAATTTTAGACGAAACCATCCGAAATTTGTTTTACCACGTGCCCATGTGGTTCGGTATGTCACTCATTTTATTTGCAGCTTGGATCAATAGTCTCATGTATTTGAGTCGTCCCAACGTGAAAAGAGATATTTATGCAAGTGAACTGACCAATGTTGGATTGTTAATGGGTTTTTGCGGTTTGTTTACAGGCATGTTTTGGGCTTACAATACTTGGGGAACCCCTTGGACAAACGACCCTAAGTTGAATGGAGTAGCAGCAGGAATGGCAATGTATGGCGGATATTGGTTGATACAAAAGTCAGTTGTTGATTTTGAGAAACGAGCCCGCTTGTCTGCCGTTTATAATGTTTTTGTGTTCCCATTGTTTGTGTCATTGATATATGTAATGCCCAAATTATCCCAATTTAGTATACATCCGGGTAGTGGAGAATCGGTTAACTTTAAAACCTATAACCAAACGCAAAACATGGAATTTGTTTTTTACCCTGCTGTTATAGGTTGGGCTCTGCTTTTTGTGTGGATTGCCGAATTAAGAACACGTTATCAATTATTAAAGTTTAAAAAAGAAAATGAAAAAATATTATCTAACCATATTGTTTCTTAGTATTATACAAGGCCTAATGGCCCAAAATGAACCCTCTGTATTAAGAAGTTCAGGTAAAATTTATGTCGTTATAGGCGTTATTCTTATTATCTTCTTTTTAGTGGTGTTATACTTAGTTCGTTTAGACAGGAAAATAACCAAGTTAGAACAAACAGAATCATGAAACCTGTTCAAATTGCCATAATCATTTTTATTTCAGTTGCTATTGCAATTGGTGTAAGTTTCTACGGAGATACAAGCAAATACGTATCATTTGCTGAGGCCGATGAAATTGCCCAAAGTCGTCCCAATATGAAATTACACGTGGTTACAACACTCAGTAAAACCAAACCTCAAGTATACAACCCTCAAGTTGATCCTAACTATTTTGAGTTTTATGCCAGTGACAGTACCGGCTATGAGAAAAAAATTGTTTACAGAAACGCTATGCCTCAAGATTTGGATAAGACAGATAAAGTAGTACTGATTGGATACAGCAGAGGCGACTATTTTGAAGCTCGTGAAATTTTGAAAAAATGTCCTAGCAAATACGAAAAAAAATAAATCATTTTGGAACTTATACATTTTAATAATGAACATCTGTTCATAGGTAACTTTGGCCATTTTGCAGTGGTTTTGTCCTTTGTGGCATCTTTAATCTCTTTTGTTTCTTACGCAATTTCAGTGAATCATAAAGAAAGCTCTTTCCAAAAGTTGGGAAGAATCATGTTTTATGTTCATTCGGTAGCTGTGGCAGCCATCTTCTTCTCGTTGTTTTATATTATCCATAGTCATTATTTCGAATACCAATATGCCTATCAGCATTCGTCTACTGACTTGCCTATCTATTACATGATTAGTTGTTTTTGGGAAGGTCAAGAAGGAAGTTTTCTTCTTTGGATGTTTTGGCACGCCTTTTTGGGAATTTTATTGATATTCAAAATCAAAGATTGGGAAGCCCCAGTTGTTGCAGTTATAGCTTTGGCACAAGTTATTTTGGGCAGTATGCTTTTAGGATTTGAATTTGGTGATGTAAAAATAGGCAGTAGTCCATTTGAACTTACCCGTGAGCACAATCCTGAAATGTTATTGATTCCTATTATTGAATCTATAGGTAAAGAAAATTACTTAAAAATATACAAAGAAGGCAATGGTCTAAATCCATTGTTGCAGAATTATTGGATGGTCATACATCCTCCAACCTTATTTTTTGGTTTTGCTGCTACTATTATTCCTTTTGCATTTGCTTTTGCAGGTCTTTGGACCCGCCGCCTCAGAGAATGGATGGTGCCCGCTTTGCCATGGGCGCTTGTTGCAGTAATGGTTTTGGGGACAGGAATTATAATGGGTGGCTATTGGGCTTACGAAAGTTTGAGCTTCGGAGGATATTGGGCTTGGGATCCTGTAGAAAATGCGTCCTTAATGCCGTGGCTGTTGTTAATTACCGCTACCCACTTGTTACTCATTAACAAAGTGACAGGAAAATACCCTGTACTGACTTTTGTTCTTACTGTGTTCTCCTTTTTCATGGTTCTTTATGCTACTTTCTTAACTCGAAGTGGAATTTTGGGAAATGCGAGTGTGCACTCATTTACAGATTTAGGATTGTCTGGGCAGCTAATAATATTGCTATTCTCATTCATCTTTTTATTATATGCCATCAGTTTCAAAGGATTCAAAAAAGGACTTATTTTCTTTATAATTTCTTTTGGTGGAATGATGGTGGTTGCCCTTTTTCCTTTCAAAGTTGATTCTGCGATTATTAGTTCTATTGGTGCGCTAGTACTATTAGGGTCAACTTTCTTTTTTGTTAAAAATTTGTTTGGCTTGTATGGCACTCAACTTGAAACTGATAAACTTTACAGTAGAGAGTTTTGGATGTTTGTAGGAAGTATGGTGCTTATGTTGTCTGGTTTGCAAATTATAACCATGACCAGTGTGCCAGTTTTTAATCAATTGTTCGGAAGTACAATGGCATCTGCAGGAGAAGCTTATTACAATAAAATTCAAATTTGGTTTGCTATTCCTATCGTCTTTTTAACTGCGGTAGGTCAGTTTTTTAAATACAAAGATTCGGACAAAAAAAGAGTGTGGGAATACATCGCCAATGCGTTGTTGATTTCAATCATTCTTGCCATAGGTGCTCTATTCTTGTTTGATATTTGGGAATTCAAATACTTGCTTTTGATAATAGGAGGCTGTTATGCAATGGTTGGAAATATCCATTACATTCACAAAGTATTTAAAGGTAAAATAAAATTAGCAGGTGCAGCCATTGCTCACGCTGGTTTTGGGTTAATGATGATTGGTGTTGTTGTGTCCTCGGTAAATAAAAAAGTGCTGAGTGTGAACAATACTGGGGTTGGTTATTTCTCGGAAACCAATGCTGAAGGAGGGAAAGACCAAAATGCAATAACCAATAACCGTGAAAATGTATTATTAGCCAAAGGGAAGCCTGTGCTTTTTGGAAACAATACCCTTAAAGCCACTTTTACCAAAACAGAAGAAATTTCTCCTAATAAATACTTTGAAGTTCAATACCAATATTTAGACAAAGAAGGAAAGATAAAAGACCAGTTTGTTCTTAGACCTAATATTCAGGATAATAAGAAAATGGGTCCTGTGGTTAATCCTGATACAAGACATTACCTAACCAAAGATATTTTTACCCATATCACTTTTGAAAGTAGTATGGAAAATTTTGAAGAAAAAGAATTCGATAACTTTAAAACAGATACAGTTTCTATAGGACAAACATTTACAACCGATGACGCCAATAGACAATTAACGCTCCGTAAAATCAATGTTCTGTCTAATCCAAGTGAGGTGGAAAAATTACACCTACAAGCTGAAATTGTAATAAACACCATTGGAGATACTTTTATCGCTCGACCAGAATTTATAAGTGAAGATAAAATTAGAATCAAAGAATCTGTAATCGAAAAAGCAGGCGTAATGGTGGTTATGGACAGAATAATCTCTGACAAAGACAAACCAGGAGAAATGAAGTTTATCATTACTTCGGCAACCCGCAGACCTAAGTTGGAATACATTATTCTGAAAGCAATAGAATTTCCTTATATCAATTTACTTTGGGGCGGCACCGTTATTATGGTGTTTGGATTTTGTTTGGCAATTATTCAACGTTTCAAAGAATCCAAAAGACATTCTAAGAACCTAGTTTAATATTAGATTGACTGAATTGCCATTAAATATAGAACAAGTTACTATTATTGGCTCAGGAAATGTGGCTAGTTTCTTTGCTAAATTTTTTCATCACAATGGATTAAAAGTAAAATCTGTGGTGGCACGAAATGTAGAAAAAGGAGAAGCATTAGCTAAATTAGTCAATGCAACTTGCCTTTCTTCGATGCCGCAATTTGCTGAAAAGGATTTGGTTTTAATTTGTGTTAAAGATGATGCTATTGCCTCAGTTTCACAAACAATCAATGGTGGATTGGTTTGTCATACCTCTGGCGCTCAATCCATTAATTCCCTTCAAAATCAAAATAATTTTGGTGTCATTTATCCATTTCAATCCATTTTGGTAAATAGTGCAGTCGAAAACATTAATTTCCCTTTGTTTATAGAAGGAAACTCAACCCAAACACTTAACTCCATTTCTGAGTTTTTAAAAGACATACCTGCTCAAATTGTAACCGTCACTTCAGACAATCGTTTGAAGTATCACTTGTCTGCTGTTTTTGCCAATAATTTTACTAATGCCATGTTATTGGCCGCTCAAAAAATATGTAACGAGCACCAATTGGACTTTAGCTATTTGCAACCTCTGATTACCCAAAGTATTCAACAAGCATTGAGTTTTGGGCCAAAGAATTCTCAAACTGGTCCTGCCAAAAGGCAAGACATAATGACTATGAATTCCCACCTTCATTTGTTGGAAAACAATGAGCCACTTTATGAGTTGTATAAGGTGATGAGTGAGTTTATAAACAAAGAGTTTAATACATGAAAATTGAGCATATTGGTGGGGTAACCACGGAGAGCGTAAGGGGGGTTAACCACAGAGGACGATGAGAGGCCACAGATAGCACAAAGGGAACCATAGAGAGTTAATGAGGACACAGAGATGCTCTTCTAGCATTTGGGGATTTAATCATAGAGAGCATAAATGTGTATTTATCTAAAGATTTTTAAAGCCTGTTTTTCTTCCTTTAAGTCAAAATAAATTTGAATACATTTGCTAAAAGTTGATAATCCACCAAATTATCATACCTATAAGTATTAAAGATAATATTAAAGATAATATTGAGTATATTATAAGAAATGTTGCTAACCCATTTCCGCGATAGGCATAGTTAGATTGCCTAATAATAGTCTTGCATTGGATAGCTAGTACTAATCCAGCAATTGGGAAAAGTAAGGTAATAAACAAAGCTAAATATAGTTTTTTTAGAAATGGTCTTTCGTTTTTTATAGCACTAGTGTTGTAATTAATATGGGTGCTTGACTTGTTAACTGATTTTTTGTTTGTTTTGGATTGAATAGGTTTGTTTTTGATGAAGGATATATTGTTTTTTACATTCGAATCTAGTTCAGTTTGAATGAATGTGTTATGGATTTCATTTTTAACAAGCGCTTCTTTATTTATTAAATCAAAATTAAAATCAACATTTGAGAGATATGGAGATTTGTTTTTTTTAGGTTTTGCTTTAGAGCTTTTTTTAAAGTCAGTGTTTTGAGAATAACCAGTTTTGAAGTTAAACTTAAGTCCATTCCCATATCTTGCTTTCGTAATTATTCCACAGGAATTAAAAAATAAAATTGACAATAAAGATAATAGCAACCCCGTTGATCTTCTCATTTTTTATGATTGATTATTAAACTCAAATTTAAGTTATTTTACTTAATTATGATTTTTTTTTACTGCAATAGATTTTATTCAGAGAAAAGACTAAGAATGAATTATAGTAATTGATGTTATAGGTCACCAATAACCCCCAATACGAGTCGAACTTTCTTTTGATTTTGTTATTAGATTAAATAATCATTAATCACGTTAGAATATTCATTTTGCCAATCAAATTTATTTTACTTTTGTTGCCTATAATTCAAATCAAATGGCAGGACCACGACAAGACCGAGATATACCCAAAGTAAAGATTAGTAAAGAGTCTATCAAAGAGATTCTTTTTGTCTTTAAATACTTAAAACCATACAATAGTTACTTTATTGGAGGTCTTATTTTTATTTCCCTAAGTGCTATTAGTACATTGGCTTTCCCTTTTTTAATGGGAAAAATGATTGATTCAGTTTCTAATACAAACATTTCAAGTTCTATAACCCAAATCAATCAGTTAGGGATAATGGACCACCTTAAGTCAGATAATTGGTCGCTCAACATGGTTTTGTTGCTTATTTTTATTCAACTAAGTGTGCAAACTATCTTCTCTTTTATGAGGGTTTACTTGCTTACCAAAGCGGGAACAAATGCAACGGCCGATTTACGTAGAAATTTATATGCCCAACTCATTTCTTTGCCTATGTCGTTTTACAGTAGCAGAAGGGTGGGCGATTTAAGTAGTCGAATCTCTGCCGATACAGGACAAATTCAAGACACGGTTTCTTTTGTGTTTGCTGAGTTTCTGCGTGGTTTGTTAACCTTAATTTTTGGTCTTACGTTTATCTTTTCTATTTCTTGGCAATTGGCATTAATCATGTTGTCTGTGGTTCCATTTATTGCCATCAGTGCAGTTGTTTTTGGTGCTAAAATCAGAAAGATGAGTAAAATGGAAACGGATATGTTGGCAGACAGTGGAACAATGGTTCAAGAAACCTTGCAAGGAATAGGTGTTGTGAAAGCCTTTACTGCCGAAAAAATTGAAGTTGGGCGTTACCAAAATATTATGAGTAAATTGGTTGAGTTTGCTATTAAAAGCGGAACCTACCGTGGTGTTTTTGTTTCTTTTATCATTTTTAGTGTTTTTGGGGCCATCAGTTTTGTGGTTTGGTACGGTGCCGGAATGGTAATTGATGGACAATTACAAGTTGGTCAACTAATGAGTTTTGTTATTTATAGCGTTTTTGTAGGTGGAACTTTAGGTGGTTTTGCCGATATGTTCGGACAATTACAAAAAACAATTGGTGCAACTCAAAGGGTTAGAGAATTAATGGTGATGACAGGTGAATCAAACCAACTCTCTACTGACAAAGTTGTTATAGAAGGGGATATTGCCTTTAATAATGTCGATTTTTCTTATGCATCACGAAGCGAAGTTCAAGTATTAAATGGGATTAACTTTAAGGTCAAACAAGGACAACAGGTGGCACTAGTTGGAGGAAGTGGAGGTGGAAAAAGTACTATTGCATCCTTATTAATGCGTTTTTACGACGTCAATAAAGGTGAAATATTAATAGATGGTAAACCAATAGAAAGTTATTTATTGGCCGATTTAAGAAGGCATATTGCTTATGTTCCTCAAGACGTCATGCTGTTTGGCGGAACCATTTATGAAAATATTTTGTACGGAAATCCCAATGCTAGTAAAGATGAAGTCATAGAAGCGGCCCAAAAAGCAAATGCATTGGAATTTATTCAGTCTTTCCCCGACCAGTTTGAGACCAAGGTTGGTGAAAGAGGCATTCAATTGTCGGGTGGACAGAAACAACGAATAGCCATTGCAAGGGCAGTTATCAAAAATCCATCTATCCTAATATTGGATGAAGCAACTAGTGCTTTGGACAGTGAAAGTGAAAAATTAGTTCAATCTGCTTTGGATAATTTGATGAAAGACAGAACAAGTATTGTAATTGCTCATAGATTAAGCACTATTAGAAATGCCGATTTAATCGTTGTGCTTGACAAGGGTTCCATCGTTGAGTCGGGTCGACACGAGGAGCTTATACAAAAAGAAAATGGGTATTACCGCAACTTAAATGCGCTGCAACTCAACTAAATTTAAAACATCAAACTCAATTCAATACTGAAGTTTCTGTTTTGATGAGTGCCGTCTTTAAAACGAGGGTAAATAGTTGAATAATTGTAATTTTCGTTGTCAGGGTCAGGTTTATCAACTCTTTCTTTAAAGATTGAAGTATAGTTATTTATCAATCCAGGTTTAACCGTTAATTGGAATGCCATGCCATTCGGAATGTTTTTTCTCACTCCTAACACAGGTGCTACATCTATTGTTTTAAATGGTAAATCATTTTTGTAGACATTTGTAGATGTTAAGTTTCTAGCATAACTCTGATTTATATTATTTCTAAATAAATAACTAAATTGAGCTCCAGTTAATAAAAACAGACTATTTTTATTTTTTTGTGCTATTTTAAAAGTATACATTACAGGTAGTTCAATATAAAAAAGTGATATTTTATTATAATTGGATTCAGATATTGAATCAGTAATTTTTTTGAATTTACTGCCTTTATTAGTGAAATTAAGTTCCCATTGCAGTTGTTTGGTTTTCTTTTTGTTTAGGTCGATTATGTTATAAACGCCTACCCCAAAACCATATTTGGGAATGGTATTGTCGAATGCATCTCCTCCGAACGTGTGCGCGCCCATAGTGAATTTAATACCCAATTTGGTTTTTGTTTTTTCTTCTGTGTCTATATTTTGTTGTTGAAGCGGTGCTTCAATTTCCTCTTGAGCAAATAATGCTGAAAAGCTCATTAGTAATAAAGATAAGACAAGTTGTTTCATTCTATTTTTTTTCCTTTTAAAGCATTCCCAATTGCATTGTCCATTAATCTTTCTGCAAATGGTCGTGTTAAGTTATTCAAACGTTCAATTTCTAATTTTATTGCCTCCTCATCCTGATGTTGTATAGCTTCCTGAAGTTTTTTAATCTGAGAAATAGTTGCAACAGCCTCAGACTCTTCAACAACTTCACGGTTGGAATATATCAGTTTGTTGCATTGGTATATCAGTTGTTCTGCCTCCGATTGGGTTTCTATTAGTTGCCTTTTTTTGATGTCACTCTCTGCATTTTTTAAAGCCGACAAAAGCATGTTTTCAACTTCTGTGTCGGTGAGTCCATACTGTGGTTTAATGTCTATCTGTTGTTTTACCCCTGAACGTAATTCCGTAGCCTCCACTTTTAATATACCATCAGCATCTATGAAAAACTGAATATCAATTTTAGGTAATCCTGCAGGCATTGCAGGAATATTTTTCAAAATAAATTCTCCTAGTTTTCTGTTGTCCTCTACTAAGTCACGCTCACCTTGATATACAGACACTTTCAATTGACTTTGTCCATCCACAGAAGTGGTGTATTGACGGCCAGCCTTGCTTGGGATTTTTGAATTTCTAGGAATGATTGTATCCATTAATCCACCAATGGTTTCTATACCCAAACTCAAGGGTGTAACATCCAATAAAAAAACGTCTTTTCTGTTTCCTGCCAATATATCGGCTTCAATAGCAGCACCTAGTGCAACTACTTCGTCTGGATGAATTTGATTGTTGATTTTTGAGAAAGTAAACAACTTCGCAACCTCACTAAACACAAATGGGGTTCGGGTGCTACCCCCTACCATCACAACCTCATGTATTTCGCTCAACTGAATATTGGCATCTTTAATGGCTTGTTCACAAGCTTTTAAGGTTTGTTTTAATATCGGTTGAATAATATTGTTAAACGTTGAAAGGTCTATCGAAAATGTATAGGGTTTCTGATTAATTTCAATTGTTTCAGAAAATACAGGATTTGAACTTAAATGTTTTTTTGCTTTTTCTGCCAACAATCTAAGCGTTTGATACAAGTTTTTGTCTTCTTCTATCACTATACTTTCTAATTGATGGTGGTTGAGCCAGTGAATTAACAAAGCTCTGTCAAAATCATCTCCGCCTATGTGTGTATCTCCGTTGGTTGACAATACCTCGAAAACGCCATTTTCAATATTTAATAAGGTAATATCGAAAGTGCCACCTCCTAAATCATAAACGGCTACTGTTTTGGACTCTTCGCGGTTCAAACCTATGCCATAAGCCAAACTTGCAGCAGTGGGTTCATTGATGATTCGCAACACATCCAAACCAGCTAATTTTCCAGCATCTCTTGTTGCTTGTCTTTGACTGTCATTGAAATAAGCCGGAACTGTAATGACTGCTTTGCTGATTTTTTCATCCAATAGTCTCTCTGCACGTTCTTTTAAGTGACTTAAAATGAATGACGAAATCTCAATTGGATTGTAATGTTTGTCATTGATAGAAATGTTTACTAAGTGATTAATAGGGTCTTCGTGAAGTTGATATCCCAATTGGTTCTTTTCGGGTAACACATCTTGGTATGACTTTCCTAAAAGACGCTTTACAGAATAAACGGTATTTTGTGGTTCAGTTGTTAAAAAAGGTTTCGCTTTTTCTCCAACTGTAATCTGATTAGGTAGAATGTGGACTATAGAAGGAACAATGCTTGATGATTGATCGCTTATACAGTAGGGTTGACGGTTGTCAGGATTTACAAAGGCAACTAAGCTATTAGTTGTGCCTAAGTCAATGCCTATAACTGTTTCAGACTTCTTAACAGTGCCATCTTTGATATTGATTTTTATTTTTGCCAATGCTGTGCAAATTTAAGCTTTTATGAAAATTATTTTTACTTAATCTTTAACAATCCATTTTTTAATTAGTTGATGCAACGTTTTTGAATTATGTTTGTCTTAATATCAGATGTCTAAAAAAGTACTTTTATTGATTGCATTTTTCTCTGTATTCAAAACCAGTGATGCAAGTTATTTTGTTGGAGGAAGTATTCAATACAAACCTTTGGGTGGTTTGGTGTATCAAATTGAACTTAAGTTAGTGAGAGATTGTCGCTCTATTGGAATGCAATCTAACCAAACCATTACGGTTTACAATGATTCATTTTCAATCAATAGAACAGTTAAAAGAGATAGAATAGAAGTTTTTAAGGAAGATACTTGTAAATCGGGTTGCATTAATTTGAATCAAACTTCAGGTATGGGATTCGAATATCAATACTTTTTAGATACCATCGATTTCTCACAAAGTCCTTTTAACCGGTTTGGAACTCAAAATTACCCTTTGGTGTATTTTGGATTTTCTCAATGTTGTAGAAATGGTGCAGGTATTTTGACCTATAGTGGTGGTAACTTTTTTGTGAATTCTATGCTCAATTTAAATTACTTGAAGTCACAAAATGAAACTATATCATCAACTAATCCTTACAAAGATTTTCCTATATATTTAAATGTTGGAAATACTTTTAACCATTCATTAGCCGCAAAAAAGCAATCAAATATCGATTCATTGTCTTATGAGTTGGATAGGCCAATGACAGCAAGTAATGCTTATGCTACTTACACTGGTTCATATCCATTAAGCGTTTATTGTGTAAAACCTAATATAACATCTTGTAATTCCAATCCAAATTTGACTTTAGCAGTTGGGTTTTATTTCGATGAAAGTACAGGTAACCTCATTTTTACACCAACTGGAGGGGCTGAATTGGGGGCTTTTGTGTTTAAAACCAATTATTACAAAAAAGTAAATAATCAAACGGTATTGGTTGGTTTTGATAAGTATGATATTACATATATAGTAATCAATAATACGGCTAACAATTTGCTGTATTGCAAAAATAATAAGGACATAGTGTTGAAAGCACGTGATACCTTTTGCCAAGAGTTTAAAATAGAAGACATTAAAACAAGTACTCAGCTATCAGTGGACTCTAATTATATTCAAATTCACTCTTACCCTAAATACGGGACATTGACTTTGTTGGATTCTAACGCAAAGTTAAAGACATTAAAATATTGTTGGCGAGCTACTGACCAAGATTATTTTGACAAAAAAACAGATGCTTTTGTGTTCTCTGCAATTGAGAAAAAATGTGAATGGTTTGTTAATCCAACAATAACCAAATCTCTAAAGGTGGCAGTAGTTGCGCCCGATTCGGTATTTACACTAAAAGTTAAAACCTATTTTGATCGAAATAAAAATGGAATCAAAGACATAGGAGAATATTATATAGCATCTGATTTTTTTATTAAAACAAAAAATGAGTTCAATCTATATAGTTCTAACAGTAAAGGAAATTCTGTTTTTACATTAATGAAAGGGAATTATATTATTGGTATTCCCCAAATGGCCGCTTATTATCCAACAACAAATGATATACAGATTGATGGAGATTTTGATTCTGTTCTAACTGTAGAACAAGGTGTATACTTCAGAACTGGTGTTACAGCAAGATTATTCGATGATGCTAATAATAATTGCACCTTTGATGTAGGTGAAAAATGGTTGGATAATGTTGCATTTGTTGATTCTTTAAGCCGCAATGTTGTATTAACAAATGCCAATGGTCAACTTAGTTTATATAAAGATTCTGGACGGTTTAAATTAAATGGAAGTGATGGCTATTATCAGTTTAATTGCCAATCAATTACTGGTTTTATTATGGATGATTCTCTTATAAATTTAGGGAATATCCCAATGGTTAAAAACGGCCAATTTAATGATTTAAGAGTATTTATAAGGTCTAAAAACTATACTAAAAACAATTCAAAAGTTATTCATGACATTGTCGTTGTAAACAGAGGAAATAAGTCTTACACTAACCTGAATGTTAGATTAACTCATGATTTTAAATTCTATAATTTCAGTTCTACTACAGCTCATTCTGTACAAAATGGTTTCATTGATTTTACTCTTCCCATAATAAATGCCAATGAATTTAGAGTCATTGAATTTAGTCATTTTTTGATGAAAGATACTGTGTATAAAGACGGAACTGTTTGTTTTAAAGCAGAAATACAGTCTTTTGATGATGATTTAAATAACAATACTTATAGTTTGTGTGAAAAGATTTATGATAGTGGCGTTTTCCCAACCGAAAAGACCATTTTAAGCAATCCTGTAATTACCCAATTGAATACAAAAGTTACTTATAAAATTCAGTTCAATGGTTTTGTAAATGGTGATAAGCTCGTTTTGATAACAGACACTTTGAATAAAGATGTGTTTGATATGAAATCGTTTCAACTCATTGAAAATCCACAACTTTTACAAATACAATTGATTGACAATGTAATACATGCACAATTCAGAAGCAGTTCAATGAGTAGTCAAAGTTTATTGGGTTTTGTGTTTAGTGTCAATGTAAAAAAAGAGATTAAAGATGTTTTTAAAATAACTAACCAAGCCCAAGCATTAGTCAATAATCACAAACAAATTTTAACGAATCTTAAAGAAATTCAAACACACTCAGTTATCAAAGTGACAGGGTTTAACAAGTCTACTATTTGTAAATCCGAACCTGTTGATTTGATTTTTGATAGAACTTATTTGCCAGATGTAAATAATCGTTATAAGTTTTATTTAAGCGACTCGAATGGTGATTTTGGTAATGAAACATTATTGTTAGACACTGCGTTATCTTATATTTACAAAACCATTCGACTTTCATTGCCTTCTCAATACAACAATGGCAAATTCAGAATTAGAATGGAAGGAACTAATCCGAAGGTGTCGAGTTTTGAGTCTGAAAATACAAGCGAATTAATCGTAAATCCTCTTCCTAATGTTCAGTTAACTAGTTCATTTAAGAATGGCTATGTTTGTCAGAATGATTCGGTGAAATTAGTAGCAGACAATGGTTTTGTAAATTATCAGTTTTACCAAGATCAAGCGCAATTAAGTGGTATTGTAACCAATAATCAATGGCGTTTTCTGCCATACAGAAGTGGACAATTAAAGGTGTTTGTAACCGATTCAAATGCTTGTAAAAATTGGTCGAATGCGATTAGTCTGAATTGGATAAATAATCCTGAATTAAAAGTAATTGTAAATCCCGAAAATGTGTGTCTTGGTCAAGCTGTTTCACTCGATTTGAATGGTGCTTATAAATATTTCATTAATTACAATACACAATTTGATTCAACAATTCTCTCATTTTATCAAATCAACGGATTGAGCGATACAACTCAGGTTTATGTAAAAGGAGAAGATTCATTAGGTTGTTTCTCTGAAGTTACGTTGCCAGTTATTATTCATCCGTTGCCAGCCAAACCAACTATAAACGGCATAGGGAAAGTGCTTTATTCAAGTTATATAAGCAACAATCAATGGTATTTTGAAAATACTAAAATAGAGGGAGCCACACAATCTTCTTATAATCCAAACCAAGAGGGTTTTTATTATGTCGTTCATCAAGATATAAATGGTTGTGAATCTAAGTCAGACGGCTTTTTGTTTCAGTTTGTTAATATTAATAGCGTTAGTTCAGAGAAGCAACTTCAATTATATCCAAACCCAGCCACCAATGAAGTAGTTTTGAAGCATCCTTACAATGGAGAAGTTAAAATTGAAATTATTGATTTTAATGGCAAATTAGTAAGAGAACAGTTGTCAAATCAAGCAATGGTAAAGCTCGATCTCAGTGATTTAAATTCGGGTAATTATTTGGTTAAATGCACAAGCAGTAAAGGGATTGAATGGATAAAGTTGTCTGTTGTTAGGTAGTTTGTTTTAATCGTTTATTTGTTAAATTGTTTAATTGTTTTATTGTTGAATTGTTTAATTGTTATACTTTTTAATTGTTGAATTATCCGTAGGTCATTAAGGAAAATTTTGTCCTCAAAATTTATACTGAATCAAGTTCAGCACAGGTTTCAGAATCTCCCTTGTGAATTATCTCCCGCCATGCATCGTGATTGTTGTATTGTTAAATTGTTTAATTGTTGTCACCCTGAGGCTCTCGAAGGGTGTTTCCCGCCATGCATCGCGATTGTTGAACTGTTGTTCTCTAGGTTTAGCCTTGCTAAGTTAGTGAGTTTACCCTGTTAGGAGCCGAAGGGAAGTAATGGGGGTTTAGTTTATTTGCTTGCTCTGAATAAGAACAATGGAAAAGTTATGCGCCACTCTGAAGTGACCAACTAATTCGAAATAATTATCTGAGGGGAGTCCGCCGCGGCGGACCCGACCTTAGGGATATGAATTTAATATAATAAAAAAAACTTCACATTTCTGCGAAGTCTTTTTTAATAGTAACGGAGGGGAGTCCGCCGCGGCGGACCCAGCCTTAGGGTGTTAATATAATTATACAAAAAAAAGCTCGAAATATATTTCGAGCTTTTAGTAGCGGAGGGGAGAGTTGAACTCCCGGCCTTAGGGTTATGAATCCTACGCTCTAACCACCTGAGCTACCCCGCCATTTTATTTTAAGAACTGTTGAGAGTTGAACTCCTGTCCGCCGCGGCGGATATGAATCCTACTCCGCCAACGGAGGATACCCCGCCAAACATTTATGGGGTTGCAAAATTAGTATTTGCTTTTTTATTTACAAAATTTTATTTGCTTTATTTGAAAATACAGTTCTTTCTAGCTTTGTTTTCTAATGAATTAATTGAAAATTCAATCCCCAAAGACAATATTTACAATATTTTGATAACTTTTTATCTTATATTTTAAAAACATATTCATTTTACCTATTTTCGCTAAGTTTTTCAAAAAGAAATTATGAATTTTAAGTTAGTTAATAATCTATTAGGGTGGGTAATGTTTGTCATTGCTCTTGTTGTCTACACATTAACCTTGGAACCATCGGTAAGTTTATGGGACTGCGGTGAGTTTATCTCGGCCTCTCACAAACTACAAGTAGTACATCCGCCGGGAGCGCCCTTTTTTCTATTAGTGGGTCGTTTTTTCTCCCTCTTTGCTCCTCAATTGGAAGATGTAGCCTTTGCTGTAAATATGCTAAGCGCAACGGCAAGTGCTTTAACCGTTTTATTTACATTCTGGATTACAACCCATTTTGCCAAAAAAATCATTGATCCTCAAGCAAGCAAAGGTTCATTCATTGCTGTTATGGGTGCAGGTGCTATTGGTGCATTAGCGCTTACTTTTATGGATTCTTTTTGGTTTAGTGCAGTTGAAGCAGAGGTTTACGCTTTGTCTTCGTTCTTTACAGCAATCACTTTTTGGGCTGCATTGAAATGGGAAGAAAGCGATTCTAAATACGCGAACAAATGGATTATTCTAATAGCTTACTTAATAGGTTTGGCTATCGGTACCCACTTATTGAACTTATTGGTTATTCCTGCTATTGTTTTTATTTATTATTTCAAAAATTACAAATACACTCAAAAAGGCTTATTATACAGTTTCTTGATTGGTTTGGGTATTTTATTCTTTATCCAAAAAGGGATTATTCCAGGTGTGCCTAGTTTGATGGCTAAAATGGATTTATTCTTCGTAAATAGCTTAGGTTTCGGTTTCAACTCAGGAACATTCGCTGCTATATTATTGTTAGTTGCCATTTCTGTTGGTGGTATTTATTATTACTCTAAAGTAAAGCCAAACCACTATGCTAACTTAGGTTTTATCTGTTTTGCATACATTTTATTAGGTTATTCAAGTTATGCGATGGTGGTTATTCGCTCTTCTGATAATCCACCTATCGATATGAACAATCCTGAAGAGCCATTCAAGTTGTTAAGTTATATCAATCGTGAACAATACGGAGACAGACCTTTGTTAAAAGGACCATACTATAATGCACAGGCTATAGATGTTAAAGAAGGTGAAATGAAATACAGAAAAGATGACAATGGTTACACAGCTATTGGAAAAAATCAAGAGTATGTGTTTGATCCTGCTTATAACACCATATTCCCAAGAATGGGCGATATGCAAAAAGATGGTAGCGAGCAAGGTTATAGAAGTTGGGGTAATATGGATGAAATATCCAAACAAATTGATGATGCACAAATGATGCTTCAACAAACCCAAGACCCTGAACAAAAACAAAGATTAAACAACGAAATAGAGGCATTAAAAGCAGTTAAGCCGAAATTTTCTAATAACTTATCTTTCTTGTTTAGATACCAATTAGGACACATGTATTTCAGATACTTTATGTGGAACTTCGTAGGTAGACAGAACGATCAACAAGGCCATGATTTTAACAAAGAAACTGACGGAAACTGGATCAGTGGTATTGGACTAGTAGATGCTGCGAGATTAGGACCTCAAAACGATTTACCTGAACATTTAGCCAATAACTTTGCTAGAAATAAGTTTTTCTTTATTCCGTTGATTATTGGTATATTCGGATTAATTATTCACTTCAAAAAAGGTAAAAATGATGCCATTGTGGTGATGAGTTTATTCTTATTTACAGGTATATTGATTAATATATTCTTAAATCAACCACCTTATGAACCAAGAGAACGTGATTATTCATTGGCAGGTTCGTTCCAAACCTTTTGTATTTGGATTGGTTTAGGAGTTTTGTTCTTATGGGATAAATTAAAAAATAAAATGGCTGAAGGCACTGCTGCTATTCTTGCTGCTGTTATAGCTTTAACTGCTCCATTGTTAATGGGAACTCAAGGGTGGGACGACCACGATAGAAGTGGCAGATATTTAGGAATTGATTTTGCTAAAAATTATTTACATTCTTGTCCAGAAAATGCAATCTTGTTTACCAATGGTGACAATGATACTTATCCGCTTTGGTACGCTCAAAATGTTGAGGGTATCAGAACCGATGTTAGAATTATCAATCAAAGTTTATTGCCAACAGATTGGTATTCTCAAGTGTTATTAGACAAAGTTTACAAAAGCGAACCACTTCCTTTAACATTAACAAAAGAACAATTAAAAGCAGGGGTTAATGATTATTTCCAATTGCAAAGTAATGCCAGCAATTCTGCGGTTAATTTAAGAGACTTTATCAATAATTTGGTCAACAGTAAAACACCTACCTTTAACACTACTAATTTCTTTGTGCCTGTTAATAAAGAGGCTGCATTGAAAGCAGGAGTTGTAAGTGCTTCAGATTCAGCTAATATTGTTCCTAGTTTAATTATTAATTTCCCAGGAAGAGGATTAAATAAAGGCGATCTTTTGCTTCTTGACTTAATCGCTACAAATGCTGAACAAGGATGGAAAAGACCAATTTGTTTCACCACAACATCAGGTAGTGATGGTTTCTTGAATATGGAACCTTATTTTGAAAGAAGAGGCTTGGTATTCCAATTAATTCCTATTAGATCAAAAGCTTCGCGTAATAATGTTACCCGACTAAATGAAGAGGTAATGTATGATAATTTGATGAACAAATACTCTTTCTCAGGAATGAACAAAAAAGAAAAGTATTTCTTAGATGATAAAGCGATTATAGTGCCTTCAAATGTTCAAAATTTATTTATTTCTACAGCGGGCCACTACTTGGGTAAAATAGATGAAATTAAGTTTTATGATTCTACTTTAAGTATTCCTGAAAATAAAGAAAAGGTTGAACTTTACAAATCAAGAGCATTTAACTTAATTGAAAAATGCTTAAAAGAAATGCCAGAAAAGGTGTTGATTACCAGAGGGAATACCAAGTACAGCATTGCCTTCATTTACTATGAATTAGGTGAATTGCAAAAAGCTGAAAAACATTTATCTGAATTGTACGAAATGTCTAAAAAAGAGGTGAATTATTACTTGAAATACTCAGGTTCAAGCCACAAATCATACAATTTAAGATTGATGACCAAAGATGCCTTCGATACCATGGAGCGTTGTGCAGCAACGGCTAAACAATGGAATATGGAAAGCTTAGCTAATAAAATGGAAAAAGGTAACAAAGAAGTAACTAATGCTGTTACTACTTTTATTAATAACGATTAATTAGTTTACAAAATATTAAACCCTTCAAAAGACGCTTAACAGGCGTCTTTTGTTTAAAATAAAAAAATGAGAGAAAACGAAGAAAAAAATATAATATTCGGAATAAGACCCTTAGAGGAAGCGCTTTCGAAAAACACAACATTCCTAAAAGTATATGTTCAAAAAGGGATAGGAGAAAGTCTTAAGTTTATTAAGCAAATACTTAATAGACATCATGTTATTTATACCGAAGTGCCTATTGAAAAGTTGAATTCATTGTCACGCAATGGAAATCACCAAGGTGTAGTTGCCAAAATTTCTCCTATTAAATACTATGTGGCAGAAGAGTTGGCCAAACAGTTAATCGAAAAAGATAAAGAACCTTGTTTTATTGCTTTAGACAGGATTACTGATGTTAGAAATTTTGGGGCAATAGCGAGAACGGCTCATGCTGCAGGATTTGCAGGTGTAATCATTCCTGAAAAAAATTCGGTAACAGTAAGTGAAGATGCCATTAAAACATCAGCAGGGGCTTTATTGCATTTGCCAGTTTGTAGAACAGGGAACTTTTTCCAAACCATAAAACATCTCAAAGACGATGGTTTCCAAATTATATGTGGTTCAGAAAAAGCCAATAAAGAACTGTATTTTGAGCCATTAACGCGTCCATGTGTAGTAGTTGTGGGTAATGAGGAGGAAGGTATTCATCCAACCATTTTAAAACTAGCCAATAAGTTGGTTAAAATACCCATGAATAGCGAATTGGATTCATTGAATGTATCTGTTGCCGCTGCTATTATCATGTATGAGGTTGTTAGACAGAATATGGGGGAGTAGGTGTTTGAGTTGTTTAGTTGTTGAGTTGTTTAAAGGGATAATGGTGTAACTCACTAGACTGAGCCAAGTCATGTGAGGATGTTTATTCTGAGTTTAGCGAGATGATAATGGTCCTTTGAATTTGATATTAGTAGGTAATAAATTTATAGCAAAAAAATCAATGTATATCAATCAATCAATGAATAATTGGGCATTCAAAACTTTGGGTTTTGTGTTTTTTCTTTTCTTTACAAGTGTTGTATTCTCACAAAATAGGTTTTCGAATGATGAACAACTAAAGCGTATTTACACCTTTCAGTACAACCAAGAATCTGATTCGCTCAAAGTTTATTTTACTCATCAAAATCCCATTTATAGGGAAGCTGCTTGTTTGGCATTTGCAAGTGTGCAGGATACAAACATAGTGAGCGAATTGTTCGGTTTGCTGCCACTTGAAAAACAAGCCCATGTTAGAAAAGCTATTATTTACAGTTTAGGGCAATTGTCGGGCTCCCAAGCCTCTGAAGTTTTGTTGCGATGGTTTGATAATGAAACAGATACTTTAAACAAAGCCATGTGTTTGGAGGCAATAGCAAAAACATGTAAAGTTAGTTCTTCGGTAAATACATTGTTTAAATATTATCAATTTAACCCAAGGAATAAACCTGCAACAATTTCCTATTGGAGAGCGTTGTATTTTGCCAAAAGAAATAAAACTATTGATGTAGAAAACAAAGAAATCAAAACAATAATTAATAGACTAAGTTTTTCTGACGACCCAAGGGCTAGTGCTATTTATAATTATTTATATGCAGATAATAAAATTGCAGAAACAAACTTTCCGCCAGATAAAAAGAAATACTCAAATATAGAAACCCTTAACCTTGATTTGAACTTGATTTTATCGCCTTATTTACAGTTGGATTTTCTTAAGAAAATTAATATAGATGATAATACTTTATTGGATTTGATTCATTCTAACCACCACAGTTTAATTAGGTATTATGCATTAGATACCTATATTAAAAAATACTGGCAAATGATTGGTTGGAATGAAAAAATCAATTCAGATTTAATAAATAAAGTATTTGAAAGCGGAGATGTTGCTTTAATCTCCAGAATTGCGGAGTATGTCAAAGATCAAAATTTAGCAAATAGAAAAGTTGAGGTCACCAAGGATAATTTGATACTTGTACAACAAAAATTGGTATTGCCGCGTGATTTTGAGGTATGGGTTGATTTGGAAAAAGCCATTTTGAGTTTTGAAGGTAAAAAATACCAATATAAAAGTTATTTTACAACAGGGTATCAAAACCCAATAGATTGGAATTACATTGCAAAAGTGCCACAAAACCAAAAGGTTAAAATAAAGACCAATAAGGGGGAAATTGTTTTAGTGTGTAAGGTTAATGAAGCCCCTACTTCAGTTGCAAATTTTTTAAAGTTGGTAGATTCAGGTTATTACGATGGGAAATATTTCCATAGAATGGTGCCCAACTTTGTAGTGCAAGGGGGTTGTCCACGTGGCGATGGATGGGGCTCGCTCAACTGGAATCAACGCAGCGAGTTTTCTAATTATTTATCATACCAACCCGGCAGTGTGGGTTTGGCATCTGTAGGCAAAGATTCCGAAGGGGTTCAGTTTTTTATTACCCACACCTACACACAGAATTTAGATGGTCGATACACTATTTTTGCCGAAGTTGTTCAAGGGATGGAGCTTGTCAATCAATTGGTGGTGGGCGATGTTATTGTTGAGATTGAATTATTAAAAGACTAATTTATAGGTGGGTTATAAAGCTGTCATATTGGGTTTTTATATCTTTTGTTTTTCTGTGTCTTATGCCCAGAAACATCAATTCAAATTGGGGCTTGGGAATTATGAGGGACTAAATATTGGGTTGAGGCATTCCTTCTCAAAGTTTGATATTGAATATGGATTGGGGACAGATTTCAATGTTTTTAAGCAAGGATATAACAATAATGTGCATGCATTAATTGGTAAAAGGCTGTTTAAAAAGTCGGATCAACCCAAAAATTACTATTTCATACAATTTAAATCGGTATTTTGGCATTTGGAAAATCCAAGTAATCGATTTATTAACTTGTCATTGAGTCCTGAGTTTTTATTTAAAAGGAACTTAAACACTAAAATTGATATAGGGGTATATGGTGGGTTTGTGTGGACCACCAATTTGAAGTATGTTAGAAAAACTTATCAAGAAATAGGTTTTCCAAGAGAGTTTCAGCCTGGTTTTGGGGTTCAATTGTTTTACAAACTGAAATGAGAGTTATCATCATTATATTTCTAATAGTATTGAATTCTTGTCAGAAAATCAAGTATTACGAAGACAAAGAACTAGAGGTTTTCGCGCCCCAAAAAATTGTTCACAGAGGTGGAGAATCTCAATTTCATTTAGAAAACACCTTAGATGGGATTAAGCGTTCACTTAGAGAATTTGATGGAGTCGAAGTTGATGTACAAATGAGCAAAGATGAGTCTATATGGCTATCACACTCTGTAGATTTGTATCAATGTAAAACGAAGCTTAATTGTTTTCCCGAAATGAAAGACAGTGATATTAGAGCAGTTTTAAGTTGTAATGGGGTTGATTTTAGCTATACCAATTTGGAAGATGTTTTTAAGTTTATGAAGGACAGCTTTCCCAACAAACCTATATGTATAGATATGAAAGGGTGGGTACCTTGTAGTGTTAATAGTGTGGATATAGAAGGGATGTTAAGAAGAGAGGGTGAGTTGATTGTAATTTTAGCCCAAAAGTATGGTTTAGCAAAAAACTTATTATTTGAAACAGAAACAACTTCCGTTTTAGATTATCTGAATTCAAAAAAATCGGGTGCAGGAATATATCTAACTTCTTATGGTGATTTTGAAAGGGCTGTTCTCATCGCATTAAAACAGAAATATTCGGGAATTTCATTTAAAACCAATATAGGTGAAAAGCTAAGCAAAGACAAAATAGATTTACTGCACCGTAAAGGTCTCAAAATAATTGTTTGGAATTTGCTAAGCAGTGATGAAATTGCTTATTATGAAAGCATTGGAGTCGATTACATACAGTTTGATTTGTAATAAAAAATTAGAATCACTCTTTTGTGATTGTTTGTGTGTGAATAATCCCAATTAAATTGTGAATAAGTGCAGGGCTTTATTGTCTTATTTCGTAACATAGAGTTATGGCAGAATCAATTTCGGAAAAAGCAAAAGCGTTAAAGCTTACAATAGATAAACTTGAAAAAAGTTATGGTAAAGGCGTTATCATGAAGATGGACGACAAAACCGTAGTAACAACAGAGGTTATCTCAACAGGTTCATTTGGTTTGGATTTGGCATTAGGTGTAGGCGGTTTCCCAAAAGGAAGAATCATCGAAATTTATGGTCCTGAAAGTAGTGGTAAAACGACATTAGCGTTAAGCTGTATAGCTGAGGCTCAGAAAAAAGGTGGCTTGTGCGCATTCATTGATGCTGAACATGCCTTTGATAAATTTTATGCTCAAAAATTAGGAATTAAAACTTCAGAATTGTTGATTTCTCAACCGGATGACGGGGAGCAAGCATTGGAAATTGCAGATAATTTAATTCGTTCAGGTGCTATAGATGTTATTGTTGTGGATTCTGTTGCTGCCTTGGTTCCAAGAGCAGAGATAGAAGGCGATATGGGTGACAGTAAAATGGGTCTTCACGCTCGTTTAATGTCTCAAGCATTAAGAAAGTTAACAGGAACAATTAACAAAACAGGTTGTATCTGTATCTTTATTAACCAATTGCGTGATAAAATTGGTGTTATGTTTGGAAATCCAGAAACAACAACGGGTGGTAATGCATTGAAATTTTATGCTTCTGTAAGAATAGACATTCGTAGAATAGGTCAAATTAAAGATGGTGATGAAATAGTAGGTAACAGAACAAAAGTGAAAGTTGCTAAAAATAAAGTTGCACCGCCTTTCAGAGTCATTGAGTTTGATATTATGTACGGTAGAGGAATTTCTCGTGCAGGTGAAGTGCTCGACTTAGCTGTGGAACATGGTATTATCCAAAAAAGCGGTTCATGGTTCAGTTATGAAGGGACTAAATTAGGTCAAGGTAGAGATACTGTAAAAGACTTAATTGAAGACAATGCGGAAATGCAAAAAGAAATAGAAGCTAAACTTAAAGATAAATTAAACAGTGGACAAATTCAGATAGCTGAAGATACCTCAACCACTGAAGAATAAAATATTGTTTGTTTATGTGTGTCACAAAATTGCCCCAACTCCTTTAGAGATTGGGGCTTTTTTTTAAAACTTAAAAAAAATGATGGATAGAAAAACCTTTTTAAAAAATAGCTCTTTAGCACTTGGTCTCACTTTGCCTTATCCAATTCTATCGTGGGGTAATAATAATATGGATGATATAAAACAACAACTAGCAAAGCACGACCCCGACAGTGAATCTTATTGGGCCTACGTTTCTTCTTTATTCGATAAACAAACGAAGTTTATAAATTTAGAAAATGGTTATTTTAGTCCTCAACCAATGTCCACCTTGGCTTATCACACTTCTAAAGAAACCGAAATAAATAAGAAAATTAGTTGGTTTATGCGCAAGGAGCAAGAGCAGGAAATTGAAAATGCCCGATTGAACTTAGCCGCTTTTTTAGGGCAATCTCCCGAAGAGGTCGCCATTACAAGAAATACAACAGAATCATTGAATACCGTTATTTCTGGTTACCCATGGAAAAAAGGGGATGAGGTGATTATAGGAAATCAAGATTATGGCAGTATGGTGGCCGCTTTTCAACAACAAGTTAAAAGGTCAGGAATCGTTGTGAAAATTGCACAAGTACCCTTGCACCCAAAAAATGATGAAGAAGTTGTTGATGCTTACATGAGTTTGGTGAATACTAAAACCAAAGTGATTCATCTCACCCATTTAATCAACTTAACGGGTCACATTATACCAGCAGAAAAAATTATTGATTTAGCGCATCAAAAACAAATAGAGGTAATGGTAGATGCTGCTCATTCCGTTGCTCATGTTAGTATGGGGAATTTAGTTCATAAAGCCGATTATTTTGCCGCAAGTTTACACAAGTGGTTGTGTTGTCCTATCGGTGTGGGCGTTCTTAAAGTAAAACTAACCCATATTGAAAAAATATTTCCATTAATGGCAGACAGCGATTGGCCTATCAATAATATAAGAAAGTTTGAACACCAAGGAACACGACCTATAAATTCATTACAAACCATTCCCATTGCTATTCAGTTTCACCAAGCTATAGGAGATGTAAACAAGGAGCAAAGATTGAAATCATTAAAAGCAAATTGGTATTTCAAACTTGACCCAAATTCAAGTAAGTTGCAATTAAATACCCCATTTGATGAAAACAGAAGTGGCGCCATTGCCAATTTTGGCGTCAAAGGAATGGAACCTGATGCTTTGGCTGATTTGCTTTTTGAACGTTATTCTATATACACAGTTGCCATTAATCATCCCCATGTTAAAGGGGTAAGAATTACACCTCATTTGTATAATTCCATAAAAGAGATAGATGCATTGTCTAATGCAATTGATGAACTTGTTAAATAAGTTAAGTACGGCTAATTAAGAAGGATAGATTTCTAGTTGTTTAAAGGGTTTAGGTAGTTGAGGTGGTTTAGAGGGTTTAATAGAGTTTAAAGGTTTTAGATGGTTTAAATTACTAGTAGTCATTCTGGAAAAATTGGCTTTGCAATTTTATTCAGAATCTATTTTAGTTCAGGTCTAAGAAACTTGTAGTCTACTAAAGCTTATTTGAACTAAGTAGTTTTCTAATTGATATTACCATGTGGTTGAACAAATTAGGAATTACTCCGTAATGTGTTTGCAAAACCGTGAACCTCTCTTTATTACTCTCTTTGCGTTTTTGCGTCGAAAACCCATCTAAAGTAAAACAAGCGATGATTTGATGCAGATTTATAACTTGTTTGCAGTTTTTCAAACAGCGAATCATCCAATCAATGTCTGAAACATATTTTAGTTTTTCATCATAAGGCAAAGCTACAGAGCGTTTAATAATAAAAGATTGATGACTTACGTTCATGCCAAATTTAAAAGATTCCCAAGTGAGTTGTGCAGGTAATGGTCTTGTGCTTAAATCAGAACGGGTTCCCAAGGCTAGTCCATTGCCATCTACCATCATAGTTTCTCCGTAAATAGCATCCGGATTTTTATGGCAAATTTCAATAATTTCTGAAATGATTTCAGGACTGTAAGCATAATCGCCAGAATTCAAAAACCAAATATACTGTCCTTTTGAACGCCACAAACCCTTGTTCATAGCATTGTATATTCCCTTGTCTGGCTCCGACAAATAGTTTTGTGTAAGCGTTTGTGTTTTTAAAAAATCTTTAGTCCCGTCCGTTGAATTCCCATCTATGATGACAAATTCTATGTCGCTTAAATGGGGATGGTTTTCAAAAGATTCTAATGTTTTTTTTAATCCATTTAAATTATTGTAACAGATGCTAATGACAGATAATATCATTTGTTTGTTATTACAAAAGGTTTTATCCAAAGGGCAATCATCACAATCATCAATATAAGGATAGTCCAAGAGGCTGTCTTTTCTACTAAGTCGGTTGTATTACTGCCTTTGTCGTAATACAAAATAATGTTGTGAGTGCCGGCGCCTACATTTAGTCCTCTAAGGGTGTAATTTACTTTGTTAATATCTACAGGTTTGCCATCTATTTTAGCTTTCCAATTGTCGTAATATATCTCAGAAAACACAGCGTAACCATCGTTGCTGTTGGTCGATTGGTAAACCATTGTGTCTGGATGGTAGCTTAATAATTTGATAGTTGCTGAACTGTCTTTGGTAAAGCTTGTGTTTTTAATGTTACTGTTATTTGCGAAAGAGTTGTTAAATGTAGCACTTACTTTATTGTCAATGACTTTTAATTGGTCCATCTCCTCTTTTGCATTCGAAGTGTTTACCAAGTTGGAAATAAACCAAGCATTTCCATTAGCAGTAGGTCTGTTAACCGCCACTTTTTGGTTTTCAACGGCGCCTATTAAATATTTACAATTCAACATGTCTAAACCTTTGTCTTGATATTCTTTGGTACTTAAAAAGTTAGAAATTAAGTCTTGGTAACGGCTTAATTTAGCTGGGTCATAACCTCCAATCATTTTATGGAAAGCTGCACCTTCATTGTTATTGAATGGGTCACGAGTTAAGTCAAACACTCTAAAGTGTGGGTCTTTGTCGGACATTATTTGTTGGTCCGTTTGGTCAGGAATTCTCTCGGTAACAGTTCCTTTTTGGAACGTAAAGTCATCCCAATTTAAGTAGCGCCAGTCAACGCCAATTAAATCCACTGCTGCTATAATGCCGATTAACAAAATTGCAGTATTTTTTTTGATTTGAGCATTGAACATTGACCAAATAAATCCAAATGCCAAAGCAATAAATATAAATGATCTGAAAGCATCTTTTCTAAGTAAAGAGGCTCTGTCTTCTTTCAATACACTGATAATATTTCCATTACCTCCTTTTTTCAATTCTTCGTCAACAATACCTCCCATGTCAACAAAAACAGGTCCTGCAATAGCCATTAGTAAACAAAATCCACCAACAATTAAGAATGATACCCATACTTTATACCAAATTGAATTTTTGGTATTTTGGTATAATTCGCCAAAGTTGAAATTGAAATTTGTTTTTAATTTTTGGTTCACTTTGTAATTTTCAAAAATTTCTTTTAGTCCCAAAAAGCCTAAAAGTGGAATACTAACTTGAGCAATACAAAATGCCATCATAGGGGTTCTAAACTTGTTGTAGTATGGCAAGTAATCAAACAAAAAGTTATTGATAATTCCAAAATGTCGGCCCCAACCAAGTATGAAAGAAACCAAAGTTAAAGTAAGTAACGCCCATTTGATAGGTCCTTTTACGGCAAATAGCCCTAGAACAAACAAAAAGATTAATACAGCACCGATGTATATAGGACCTGAAGTAAATTGCATACTGCCATGATACATTGGTAATCCATCATTAATGGCTTCTTCATTTTGAGTGGTTTTGTAAAATTCTGACGATTTACTTAATTTCTCACGACTGCTACCGCCATAAAAATTGGGAATTAATAGCGTAAAAGTTTCGCCAATGTCATAACTCCAAGAAAAAGCATATTCACGGTCTAAACCATTTTTGCCAGTTTCTTTTTGTTTGACATTTTCATCAACTTTAGCCATATCATTACCGCCACGCATGGTATTTTGGGCAAATTCAGAAGTTGATTTCAACTTAGTAATATTTGAGGCAACCCCTGTGGCACCAGTAATAATAGCAATTAAAGAAGCGATAATGAAGGTTTTAATATTGCTTTCATTGATAGCCTGTACTAGATAAAATACCGCCATTATGAACATGCAAATGATGGTATAATAAGTAATTTGATAGTGGAAATAGTAAACTTGCAGGGCTAGGTTGAACGCCAAAGTAACACCTCCTTTAAAGTAGTTGCCTTTATAAAGCAAGTGCATTGAACCGATAATAGCAGGCATTAAAGCCATGGCAAGGACTTTGGTATAGTGTGCAGCCTCAATACTGCTTATACTATAGGTGGCAAAACCGAATGCAATGGAGGCGAGTGCACCCATTAATGGTTTGAAGCCAAAGGCATTCATTAGTAAATAAAAACCTATAAAAGAGAGGAAAAGTATTTTAAAAGGGTAAGATTGATGGCTGAAAGGAGCAAGGTAATTATAAGTTTTAATCTGATTACCGCTGTTTTTTCCCTTAATTAGGACAGAAGGCATACCCGAAAAAATGTTATTTGTCCATCCCGGAAATTCACCATCTTTGTCGGTGTATTTGGCGATTTCGGTGCCTTTTAATAGACCTTGGGTAACGTCTTCTTCGTTGTGGGAATAGCCGTTGAACGTTTTAACAAAATAAATATATCCAACAAGGAAAAAAACAAGAATGGCAATGCCATGTGGCATAAAAGATTCAAAAAGTTTTTTGAAATTCATAATTGCAAAGTAAGTTATTTCAAATCTAATTTAAAAAGATGTTTTTTACAAAACTATAATTAAATACTTTTGTGATGTGAAATTCCTTGTACAAATCTATTTAAAAGGCCTTTATTATTTTATAGTAGATAAAAACTTTAGAAAGTTTTTTTATCTCACTACATTGTATGGACTGTCTTTGAAGCGAAAGTCTAATTCAATAAATATCAACGGAAATAAATTGAAAGTCCTAGATTTTAAATCCTTTGTTTGGCAGTTTTATGAAATATACTTCAAAGGTTATTACACGTTCGAGTCATCAAGCAGTGAGCCAGTAATTATTGATTGCGGGTCAAATATCGGACTTAGCCTACTCAATTTTAAGGCTCAATACAAAAAGTCTAAAATATATGCTTTCGAAGCAGATAAAAATGTATTCGATGTGTTGCAAGGGAATATTCAAAACAACAAGTTAGAAAATATTAACATATATAATCAAGCAGTTTGGGTAAAAAATGAAAAGATTAGTTTTTTGCCTGATGGTGTAGATGGCGGTAGGATAGAGGGAGGATTAGACACAAACAACCAAGTTAATGCGATTGATTTTAATGAGTTTTTAAAAGGGTTCAACAAAGTAGATTTCTTAAAAATGGATATTGAAGGAGCCGAAACTTCAGTAATTCCTCACATAAAAGAAGGATTGAGAAAGGTTGATAATCTATTTATTGAATTTCATTCTTTTGATGGTCAAAATCAAGCGTTTGATAAAATAATTACAACTTTAACAGATTGTGGTTTTAGGTTTTATATCGATAATGTGGTGTTTAAGAACCATCCATTTATTAATAAAAAGGCTAAAAATAATATAGATTTACAACTAAATATTTTCGCATATAAAATTTGAAAATTCTTCACGTTAATACCATTGACACAGGAGGTGCAGCAATAGCGGCCATCAGACTTCATGAGCTTTTGCTCCAAAATGGGGTTGAAAGTAAAATATTATTTCTTTGGAAATCAGGTAAGGTGCAAGTTAAGGAGTCTTATTATTTTGAGGATTTATTTTCCTCTAAATTGATTTTCAAAATATGGTATAAATTAAATGTAGTGTTCAATAGAAGATTTACATTTTATAAACCAAGTCTTTATTTTAATGGTCCTGAAAGTTTGTTTAATATGAGTAAACATCATTTGTTTGTTTGGGCCGAAGTGATTCATTTACATTGGGTTGTTAAGTTTTTGGATTGGAATAGTGTTTTTAACAAATCTAAGAAAAAATTTGTTTGGACACTTCACGACATGAATCCTTTTACAGGAGGAGAACATTATAAAACGGGCTACAATAATGAATTTAAATTTGCCTCAAAAAGGACTATTGATGTAAAGAAAAAAGCGATTGATTCAACAGACTTGACTATAATAACACCTAGTGAATGGATGAAGAATTGTGCAGAAAAGTCTGAAGTTTTTAAAGGTAGAAAAATAGTTACCGTAAGAAATCCAATTCCAAGTAAAGTGTTTAATAAATATGATGTTGGAAATTTGCCTAATTTAAAAATAGATAAAAGTAAAATCAATTTACTTTTTGTAGCTGAAAATCCAAGTGATGTAAGAAAAGGGTTTCATTTACTTATTCAAGCATTACATAATATTAAACATAAAGAAGCTTTTCAACTGTATATTATTGGAAAAGAATCTAATGCAATTGATTTGCCAATAAGTCATCAATTTTTAGGTATAGTTTTTGACCCCAATCAACTCGCTCAAATATATGGCAGTGTTGACTATTTTATAATACCTTCAATTGAGGATAATTTACCCAATACGGTCTCAGAAGCATTGATGTGCGGAACGCCTGTTATTGGTTTCGAAGTAGGGGGGATTAAGGAAATGATTCAAAATGGAGTTAATGGTTTTTTGGTTAACAATGAGGTTGAACTAGGTGGTTTGCTAAATAAAATAGCTGACAAAGAAGTTGAAATAAATAAACAAGCAATTCCCGATAATTTGGAATTAGTTGAAAGTAAAATTCTTTCTCAAATTATATCCGTTTATAACCATTAATTTGTGGTTGGTTATAGGATTTAAAGCTATTCTTTCAAGTTTATAAATCCATGTTTTTCCTCGTATAGCTGTAAGTTATTGAGTGATTTACGGTATTTTACCAAATAGAAATAAACTCCCAAAGGCAATGATTCCCCTTTATAAGTGCCATCCCATTTAAAGGATGGGTCATTTGTTTGGTATAATAATTCACCCCAACTGCTGTAAATCTTTATGTCAAATTCAATGATTGGACATGTTGAAACAAATTCAAACCTATCATTAATTTGGTCATTGTTTGGAGAAAATGCATTGGGTATCCACAAATAACAATTGCAATCCTCAGTAATTACTTTAAAAGAAACAGAAGTGTCGCCACACAGAGTACTTGCCTTAAGGGTATAATTCCCACCTCTAGTTACAAGGTAACTGGGTCCTGATTGGGTGTTATTCCATAAATATGTTTGATTAGGAATGTTCGGTGCTGTAATAAAGAAATTGGTTGATTCACAAATTGTAGTATCTGAAATTCCAAATAAGACAGGAAGTTGACCTTGGTTTATTGTAATACTGTCTATATATTGACATTTGTTGCTGTCAGTAATGGTTAATAAATATTTGCCTGCTTTTTGTAGGTTTATACTTGAACTATTACTGCCATTATTCCAATTGTATACAGCATTGTTAAATGTTTTATTTGGGTTTAAAAGGATTGGCGTTTTACAATAGGTCAATGAACTGCTGTTGATTTTAAATTCAGGTAAATTGAATAGGTCAACAAAAATAGAATCTTCAAAAGAGCAAGTATTGTTTTTAACTTTGAGCCAATACAACCCTTTGTTCGAAACAGTAATTGTAGTTGATCTTTCTCCTGTACTCCAAATGATGGAGTCATTTGTGAAAGGTGCATTTAATTTTATAAATGAGCTTTGACAAAATCCAGTGTCATTACCTAAATTAAATTTATCTATTTGGTAATTAGTAATCAAAACACTGTCTTTGTTTTTACACCCATATTCATCCGTAATATTCAAAGTATATTGAGTGGTATTGTTTACAATTGCGGTAGGGTTTGAAATCCTATTGTTGTTTAATCCCAATGATGGAGTCCAAGTGTAAGAAGTTCTACCAAATGATTCTTCACCCAATTGAAATGTGTCGAGTCGGCAAATTGCATAGTTCTTTTGGATGTTTATTTTAGGTAAAGGGAAAATAAAGAAGTTTTGAATTGAGGTATCATTTGAACACAAATCCGATAGTTCTAATTTAATGCTGGCTGTATTGCCTGTAATTTGAAAAATTGGAGGGGTTTTCCCAATATATGTATTGATAGATGCACCGGTTAAAGTCCATTTAAAGAACACTGAATTAGGGTCATGACTTGAAGTGTTTATGAGTGTTACAGAATCGCCGTTACAAATATTTTCCTTGTTAGTTTCAAATCGTGCAATGCTTTTACAGCAATTTGTATTTACGGTTAATGTAAAGCTATCTTTAGCTATAATGCCATTTTGGTCTTTTACTATAAGGGTGTATGAGGTTGTTTTCTTTGGAGAAAAGTAAGGGTTTAATAGTTTGTTATTATTAATGTTTGTGTTGGGAAACCATTCGTATTCATAAGGTTTAATGCCGCAACTAATAATAGGGGATATTGTTTGTATACTGTCTCCTCTACAAATAGTTTGACTAGTAGGGAATGTTAATAATCTAACATCATTATTAATGGTGTAAAAAATTGAACTTGTGTCACTGCAACTTTTTCCGGATTTGCTAGAGTTAACGATAAGTTTAACAAGGAAAGTGCCAGCATTTCTGTATATTTTCGAAGGGTTGTAAGTGTTTGAGAGGGTTGTTAAGTCTCCGAAATGCCAAGTAATGCCATTGATGTTATAATTATTGCTATCTATAACGCTGGCAATAAACTTAGTAGTATCGCCTAAACAAGAAGGAAAGGAATTAATTGAACTGTATAGTTTACATCTACTGCTGTCTGGTTTAGGGGTAGTATTAGGGGTTGTTTTGCAATTGTAAGTTGGGTTAAATGAAATGTTATTGATTGTATTGGAAGTATTTGCAAAGTAGTTATAGGTTGAGCTTTGGAATCCTATGTTGTTTTTTGTTAATGAAAGATTTTGAACACTAAGGGTATTGTTAAGTTCTCTGCATACTGATTTAAGTTTGCAATTAACCTTGCCAATCATTATTTGTTTGTTGGAACTATTGGTTGAACCAATGTAATATAAACTGTTATCGCTTAAAGAAGAAATGCCATTTATATTATCCTCATTTGTAGCTCCAATGGAATTGTAAAGTAAAATATTGCCATTGGTGTCTAGTGTCATTATATAGCCATCTACTGAGGATTTATTTACAGACCAACTGTTGTATATTCTATTGTTTTTAATTTCAATATTCGTTTGAGAAATAGCATTTCCATTTGTATTGGCAGCATATATTTTTGACCATACCACATCGCCATTTAGTCTAAATTTGCTTACATTGTATTCTCTGTTTGAACTGTTAGTGTGGACATATCCCGAAGTGTAGATGAAGTTTTTGTAGTGAGTAACCCCGAATAAAAATGAATTTAAACTATTGTTTGAATAGGCATTTGAAAATATAAGAGAACCTGAACTAGAGACTTTAAGCAAAACTCTATCTAGTAATGAACCATTGCTTCTGTATCCACAAATGTATATATTTCCATCATTATCCTCTGTAATACCCTCAGGTCTTTCTAAATTTGAATTACCAAAATCTCTTGTCCAAATAGTATTGCCTAAAGTATCACATTTTATTAAAATAAAATCTTCACCACCAAAAGAGTTGCTGATTCCGGGGCCAGTGAAATATAAATATCTTTTGTCGTAAGAGGAGATTACAATATCTCGCATGTATTCCAAACTATTCCCATTGATAAATTTTTGCCATAAAGTTGTTCCATCTTTGTTGAATTTAGAATAAAACATCATTTTATCAGATCCATTTTGACTGAATGTTGCTCCAACAATATAGCTGTTCAAATTCTGGTCAACTTTTAGTGTAAAAACATTTTCTGTTCTGTTGTTCCCAATCAATTTGAACCACATAATTTGGCCTTCTTTATTTAGTCTACAAATAAAGCCGTCATCAGAAGAATTGCTTGAATTAAAGCTTGTTCCAGCCACAAAAATGATACTGTCTTGGACTACTTCAATATCAAAACCAATATGATTTCCTGTATTCCCCCCAAAAGTTGCGTGGAATCGCAATGAACTATCACAAATGTTGCTGCCACCGCCACTCGGGACTTTTATTACTGTAATTTTAGTGGAATCTTTTACTTGTCCTGAACAATTGTTTGATGTTACAGAAATTGGTTTATAAACAATACTGCTGTCTGGTTTTTTCAATATAAAATGCGGACTACTTAGTATGTTTTTTATGGTATCTCTCTTGTTGTTGCCTTGATAAATCAAAGTCCAAGGCGCTGTACCCGTAAAATCAACCTTTATGGTTGCATATTCACCTTCATTAATGGTTTGAACCCCCGAAAATTTAGCTTCTAAATTACCAACATTGATGTAGTTGATTGCTGTAGTTATGTCTGTGTCATTCCCTCTTATTACCGTTAGTTTAACGTTGTATGTGCCATTACTGCTGTATCTTACAACTGGATTTTGATTGGTTGATACATTGGGTGTGCCCCCCGGAAATTCCCATAACCAACTATTAGGAGTCGGGAAACTTAAATCTTTAAAATGGATAGTGTCGCCAGTGCAAACAAAAGTTTTTGAGGTGTTAAAGGAGGCATTTAAGCTTTTGATACATCTTAATGCTTCTAATGCGTTAATTCTTCCTGCACCTATGCTTCCTATGTATGATTGATTGGCAGAATCAATATTATCACATGTGTTTTTGAGGCAGCTCTCCACTTGAGTCGCTGATAAATTGGGGTTTCTACTAAGCATTAATGCACACAAACCCGAAACCATTGGACATGCCATTGAAGTGCCACTGTATGTAGCGTAGTTATTGCCGGGTACGGTGCTGTAAATAGATGATCCTGGGGCCATAACGTCAATCCAATTGCCGTAATTGGAAAAACTGCTTTTGGCATCTGTAGAGGTTGTCGAACCAACCGCAATAACATTGTTGTAACCTGCAGGATACATCTTGGCATTGGTGCTACTATTTCCTGCCGCCGCAATACATAGAATGTTGTTTTGAGCTGCTACTGCAAAAATGGTTTCATAAATGTAAGAATAACTTCCGCCTCCCCAACTCATACTTATAATTCTTGCACCATTTTCAATGGCATACTCAACGCCTTGATAAGGATTAAATATTTGCGAACTTCCATTACGGCCACATTTAATGGTCATAATTTTTGAAAAATAACTAATGCTTGAAATGCCATTATTGTTATTCGTTCTTGCTGCTGCTATACCTGCACAATGGGTTCCGTGTGAAAGGTTGTTTGAAGATGTAACGCTTGGGTTGTTGTCATTGTCTGCCATGTCCCAACCAAATATATCATCTATATAACCATTGTTGTCATCGTCTATGCCATTATTCGCAATTTCATTTGTGTTTTTCCAAATAGAGGATTGAAATTCACTGTGTGCCGTATCTATACCATCGTCAACTACTGCAATAAGAATGTTTTTTCCTCCCTTTTCGATGTTCCAAGCATCTCTTGCCTTTATTATGTCCAAATGCCACATCCTACTTGTATTAAAGTCATTAGGTGTATGAAAAAACTCATACACGGGGACTAATTCAATAAGACTTACCATAGGATGACTGCCAAGTGACAATATTTGCTCATTTGAGTATTTAGAATTGAAATTGACAACAAATACCCGATCTAAACCCTTTGACTGAAGCGTTTTAAATGCTTTTTTGTAATAAAATTCATTGAGGTCGCCTTTTAAAAACTCACTTTTTAAGTAATTAAAAAATAGAGTAGAGTCTTTATTGGATTTTAATTGAACAAAATACTCTTTTGCGTTTAAGCTGTTGAAGCAGAACAAACTAAGAAAAGAGATAATTAAGGTGTGTTTTATGATTTGTTTTAGTATCATATAGGCAAAATAAAGGTCAAATATACTACGATTTTTTATTTATTGTAGAAAAAAACAAATAAATTCATTACCTTTGCACCTCTTTTATGACAATAACATTTCAAAACATGGGTTTAAGTCAACCCGTGTTTGATGCGATTAGTGATTTAGGCTACATCAATCCAACTCCAATTCAGCAACAAGCCATCCCGGTTTTATTAAGTGGAACTAAAGATTTTGTTGGTTTAGCCCAAACAGGTACTGGAAAAACGGCTGCATTTGGCCTTCCTCTACTTTCTTTAGTTGACACGTCCATCAAACAAACACAAGGGTTGGTAATTTGCCCAACCAGAGAGTTGTGCATTCAAATTGCCAACGACTTCAAAGATTACGGAAAGTATCTTGAAGATTTTAATTATGTCGCTGTTTACGGTGGCAGTAGTATCGAAACACAAATTAGACAAATCAAAAAAGGTGTTCAAATTGTAGTTGCGACTCCAGGTAGATTAATTGATTTAATCGAAAGGAAAGCACTTAAATTGGATGCCGTAACACACGTCGTGTTAGATGAAGCTGATGAAATGTTGAACATGGGATTCAAAGAAGATATCGATTTGATATTGTCTCATGCAACAAGTCGTCAAGCGGCATGGTTGTTCAGTGCTACTATGCCTAAAGCGGTTAAACGTATTGCAGAAACTTTTATGACTGACCCATTTGAGGTTAAAGTAGAATCTAATGCAACTGCCAAAAACATTCAACACGTTTACTACCAGTGTCAATCTAACCAAAAATATGAGGTATTAAAACGATTAATCGATTTTAATCCAGGTATGTATGGTATAGTATTTACGCGTACCAAAGCTGAAGCGCAAGACATTACTGAAAAATTACTGAAAGAAGGATACGAAATTGATGCCCTTCACGGTGACTTAAGTCAACAACAACGCGACAAGGTGATGGGTAGATTCAGAGAGAAAACAATCCGTTTACTTATCGCTACCGACGTGGCAGCTCGTGGTATCGACGTTGATAATATTTCACACGTTATAAACTACGCATTGCCCGATGAACCTGAAGTGTACACGCACAGAAGTGGTAGAACTGCAAGAGCAGGTAAATCTGGGGTTTGTATCAGTATAGTACATAGCAGAGAAATGGGTAGAATTAATGATTTGGAAAGAATGATGAAAGTTCCTTTCGAAAAATTATTAATCCCAAGTGGTATCGAAGTTTGTGAAAAACAATTCATGTCTTTCATTGATAAAATTAAAGCAACTGAAGTAAACCATGGCGACTATGAACAATACATGCCATACCTTACTGAACAGTTTGCAGATATGACTAAAGATGAAATTATTCAAAAAGTAGCTGCAATGGAATTTAATAGATTCTTAAAGTACTACGAAAAAGCAGGTGATTTGAATAATGGTTCAAGCCGTGACAGAAGAACAGACAGTAATTACACGCGTTTGTTTATCAGTTTGGGTGAAAAAGATGGTTTCTATAAAGCTGCATTTTTGGAGTTCTTGTTAGATACTACGGGTCATACCAAAGCACAGTTAGGAAAAATTGACTTACAAGATTCTTTCAGTTTCTTTGAGGTTGAAAATGGAATAGCTCAAGATTTTATTCAAGCTTTTAATGGTAAAAAATTCAAAGGCAGAGAAATAAGAATCGAAATTTCATCTGAGAGATCAGGTGGTGGTGGCGGTCGTTCTGGCGGCGGTGGAGGAAGAAGATTCTCTGGCGGCGGTGGCGGCGGTGGTCGTTCTGGTGGATACGGTGGTGGAAGCTACGGTGGAAACAGAGAAAGAAGCGGCAGCGGCGATTCTTCAAAAAGAAGAGACAGAAGAACAGATGGTCCTGCACCTGCTAGTGGAGGAATCTACGGAAAAAAACGCGATTCAAGAGATGGCGGAGATAGAAGTAGAGGACCTAAAAAAAGATACTAAAATAGTTTCTTAATATTCAAACTTAAAGCCTACTTATGTGTTTAATTCACATGAGTAGGCTTTATTCGTTAACCACAGTTCAAGATTTACCAGTAAGCATCGAAGAAATTTGGAGTTTTATATCTTCACCTAGAAATCTGAAAAAAATTACCCCTCCATCTATGGGTTTTGATATTACTGTTGATACGCCAACTGATGTAATGTACACTGGTTTAATCATCGCCTATAAAGTTAGCCCACTTTTGGGAATCAAAATGAATTGGGTGACAGAAATAACCCATGTCAAAGAACATCATTATTTTGTTGATGAACAGCGTTTTGGTCCATACTCATTATGGCATCACAAACATTTTATTGAACCCATTGAAGGTGGCGTAAGAATGACTGACATAGTGCACTACAAATTGCCGTTTGGATTTCTTGGTGACATTGCACATGCCCTGTTTGTTAAAAAACAATTGGCAACAATTTTTGACTTTAGGTTCAAAAAAATGATTGAATTGTACGGACAAATGAAATAACCCTATGGGTTGACTTCAATCAATTCGCTAATATTGGGATTAATCCTGGAAACTTTTGCCCTTAATCTGTTTTTGTTTGAGTAGTTAACAGTCTCATCAAAACTTGTTTTTCTCAATATTTTTTTATCGTTGAAATGATAAATATAGTTGATTTCTTCCCTTTCTATCACCACAGATTCTATTGGTAATTCAATAGAAAAGTAGTTTAAATGTATGGTTTTTGTTACTGAAACTATTACAAAAAATACGAGCGGCGTAATCAGGAAAAGTTTTAAAAAAACTGAACTTGAATGATTGTCAGCCGTCAATTCACCCAAACAAGCCATTTGATATTGCCTTCTTTTGTAGTGTATATTTGCTATCATATAACAACTTAATCCAAAAATAAGATAAGCTATAATGATATATAAATTATCCATACTCAGGTAGTTGACATACCAATTGTGGTAGGCAAGAAAAAAACTAGAAATGAAAATTAAAATTGACAAGAAAATTCGTTTTTTGTGAGATAACTCATTTTCCCACTTTTGATAATTGCTTATAATCGCCTTAATCTTAGCTTCTTTGTTTTGCTTTATCTTTTCAATCAAATAAGCGCCATCCTTGTGAGTTGACTGTTTTTTGGAATAATATTGATATAAAACGGTATCATATTCCTTTTTGTCACTTGGTTTTGATAATAGATGATACCCTTGTGTGATTATTTTAAAGTACTCTTCAGCATTCTTGTCATTAGGGAATTTGTCGGGGTGGTATTTTTTTGCAAGTTCTTTGTATTTTTTACGGATAACTTTTATATCACAATACCAATCTAGTTCCATTAGTTGATAAAAGTTATGCTGAACGCTCATCTTAATTTAAATTTAACTTGCCGATTGAAAATAAACTCCTATTTTTGCATTTTATTGTCTTAAAAAAATGGAAAATAACTCTCTTCAAAACGATAGATTGCCTTTTGGTAATACAAAACTGTTTACTGGAATCATTTCAATTGTCTTGTCACCGCTATTAGTAGGTTTTGTCTTTGGCGTCATCTCTGTTTATTTGGTAGACAAAGATAGTCAAATGCTGAAACAGTTTCCAAATAATTATAACCAAGACGCTGTCAAAAATCACAAGAATGGTTTATTGATTTCATGGATTGGTTTCATTATATCTGTTGTTGTTGCTGCTGTAATTCTTTATTTCTTTGGTAAATACGGTACATTAAGCCCTGAGAAAATACAATTACTAAAACAGTAATCGTTTCTACAATTCTTTGGTATACTTTTCGTTGTATCATTATCAATGATGCAAAAATCTATCCTATTTGTACTTTTTTTTGCTTGCCTTAATCTTTATGCGCAGCTAAAACCCAACAAACTCTATTTTGATTTTGGATCTATCAGTCAGTTTAATAACGATACTGCTTTTTTTGAAGTTACCAATGCCGATAATAAGGTTTCTTATCTTCTCCCAACCCACCATTCTGAGGATTATTTAATTTTAGTTTCTAGTAAATCCATTGCTCCCGGAGAAACAATGAAAATTGGCATTGTTTATTACACCGAAAAAAAAGGAAAATTTAAAGAAACAATTCCTCTTTATTTTAGTAATTCAAATACCCCACTACAGTTTGAATTATCAGGGAATATTCTCTCTTTTCATCCCTATGCTATTGTAAAATGTCCTTCAATGGAAGGAGTAGCTCCATTAAAAACGCCAATTGTCCCTTTAATTATTGTAGTTAAAGACAGTTTGACTAATAAAGAAATAAGTGAAGCAGATATTTTGATAAATGAAATGCCTCTATTGTATCAAAATAATTCGAAAATTAAGGCATTTAATTTTAACGCCAATTACGGAAAACTTACTCTATATGTGGAAAGTAAAGGTTATTTCCCAAAAGAACTCTTCTTTGATTATTCTCCATCTAGCAATCGTGTCGTTGTTTATTTAAAGCCCATTTCCGAAGAATTGCCTGTTAATAATGAAACTATTGTTGATTTAGATAATACGGTTTTGGATACTGTTGTTAAGCGAAATACAAGTATAACAAGTAATGAAATTAATAAAGATGATTTAAACATTGCACAATACAAACCCAATCACCTTATTTTCTTAATTGATATCAGTGGAAGTATGAAAGACAGTAATAAGCTCAATTATTTGAAGTTGTCGATTAATAAATTGGTAGCACAACTAAGGCCAACGGATTATGTCAGCTTGGTTACTTATGCAGGTCGTTCTAAAGTCGTTTTTGAGTTTGTAAGTGGAACTAATAAGAATTTGATTATAAGTACGATAGATACTTTAAGTGCCAAAGGGGGAAGTTATGGTACTGATGGGTTGTTAACCTCGTATGAATTGGGTCGCAAGTATTTTATAAACGGGGCCAATAATCAAATTTTAATAGCAACAGACGGGATGTTTAATGGTGGTAATTTAAGCAATCAAGATTTGGTGAAAATGGCCAGACGAAACTATCAAAAAGAAGGTATTAAATTGTCGGCGATAGGTTTTGGGAAGGACGAAAAGTCTCTTTATTTTCTAAAGCAATTGGCATTGAATGGTAAAGGGAATTTTATCACTATAAAAAATACCAATACAGACTTAGATAATTTATTGGAAGAGGTAAAAAAACAATCATTAATAGAATAGTGTATTTAAAATTCGTCACTTGTTGACAATAAATACTCCAAAAAATCTTTACATTAATATTTAATAATTTACTTTGTAGAATGATGAAAATAGTAGCTTCTTTTGTAATTGTAATGTTTTTTAGTATCAACGGATATTCTAAATCTCAAGACTCAATTGGCAACAAAATGGTAAATGGCAATCGCTATGTCATGCACAAAATTACCAAGGGGGAAGGTGTTTACAGCATCAGCAAAAAATATGGCGTTCCTTCTAATGCTATATTTGAAGCTAATCCTGGTTCTGAAAAAGGAATTAAAATTGATCAAGTGTTGTTGATTCCAAGAGGAAAAGGAATGGCAGCAAATACCCAAACTGCTCCTAAAACAAATACAGTTACTGAAACAGCCAAAACCCATAAAGTGGTAAAAGGCAATACACTTTCTTCTATCGCTAAGCAGTATAACTTGACTTTACAAGAAATTAAGCAAATTAATAATTTATCTTCAGATAATATTCAATTGGGACAACTCCTTAAAGTTAGCAAATCAAATGTAGTAACACCCGAAGTAATAGCTGATAAAGCAAATCCTGATGGTAATGCCAAGCCAAAAGCGGTTGTGCCTGAAGATAATGAAGTTGAAGTGGCAGTTGTGCCTAGAGCTGAGATTGAACAAACATTGAATTCGGAGGCTATACAAAATAAATATACGACAACAGACGGCGATGAAGTAACCGAAAATGGTAAAGCTGTAATTTCTTCGGAAGGGGAACTTTACCAAGAAAGAAGCTTTATTTTACATCCTTCTGCAAAGGTTGGAACAATCGTAATGATTACAAATCCAACTAACAATAATGCAGTATTCGCTCGTGTTATTGGTAATTGTGCACCCATTGATGGTGCAGTTTTGAAAATGAGCAAAACAGTAGCAATGAAACTTGGCGTCAGCAATGATTTGAACGTCAAAGTTAGCTATGCTAAATAATTGATATAAATCTACCTTTGGGTCAGTTTAATAAATCTTTTTTTCTATTTGTTTTTTGGTCCTTATTCTGCTTCGGACTAACACTCTCTAAATTCCTAATAAGTATAGGTTTTATAGGTGTCGTAATAATTGGAATTCTTAGTTTTAAAAAATATAATCTTAGTAGTTCTGAAAAGAAAATAGGTTTAGTGCTTGTAATCTCTTTTTTGTTAACAGCGCTTTCTCTTGTTTACACTAATAATTTCAAAACTTCTTTTGATAAAATTATTTTAAAACTCCCTCTGTTACTGATTCCTTTTGCTGTTTTTTCATTTAAAAATGTAACTGAAAATCTTAGGCACAAAATGATTGTTGTTTTTAATTATGCCATGTTTTTACCTGCGGTTGTCAGTGTCTATAATTATCTTATCAATAAAACATTGTTTGATGATCTTATTCTTCAGTCTAAGCCATTGCCTGTAGAATTTGGATATGGACTATACCATATTCAGTTTTCGGTGTTATTAGCAGCAGCAATTGTTTTAGGTGTGATTGCCTTGTTACAAAATACTATTCGCAATAATCAAATGACCTTTTGGTTTTTATTAGTTTTAGTGGGGGTTAATATCGTTTCGTTACACCTGTTAAGCGCCCGAACAGGTTTGCTGAGTTTGTATGCAGCGGCTTTTGTTGTTATTTATCAATATTTTAAGAAAATTGAAATTAAAAAGAAGATAACAATCAGCGCTTTGGTAATTTTACTTCCTTTGTTATTTATACTATTTAGTACATCCTTGAAGAATCGAATTTTTAATACCTACGAAGATTTAAAAGTAACAGTGAGTGGCAAAGATGCAAATGATTATTCAATGGCGATGAGGGTGGCAGCGTGGTATAATGCATTCGATGTGATAAAAGAAAATCCTTTGTTAGGAGTAGGAGTGGGGAATGTTGAAGCGGTATTAAAAGAGAATTTCGAAGAATTTAATCCCCAAATAACGCCACAAAACAGAAAAAATCCGCACAATCAATTTATTGAAACAGCGGTTGAAAGTGGTGTTTTAAACGGCGTCTTACTTTTGTTGTTTTTTGGATTATTGTTATTTCTTAAATTCGATAAGCAAACAAAATTATCTCTGAGTGCAATAGGAATATTGTTTTTTACGGCTTGTTTGTTCGAAAGTTTGTTGGAGCGTCAGTCTACAGTTGTTGGAATCGTCATGATAGTTGCCTTTATTCTTGGGAGTAATACTAAAACTGACAGTGAAAATAAACCTTTACTTGAGCTCTAGTTTTTTTCTGATTTTCCCTGATTTTTCAATTAAAAACCAAATGCCATTCGTTTTGCCTTTGCCAATAAAGCATTGACTGGTTTCGCTCAATTCTATGTTTTTGAACAATTGCCATTTGAGTTCTGCCAATTCTAAATCATCAAATTCTAACAGCCTTACTCTTTCGCCTGCTGTATTTATTGCAATGGTTTGATAGTACCCTTTAAGTTTGGGGTCTCCTCTATAAAGAGTTGCAATTCCATTTTTAAAAGTGCTGGCTTTGTTATACGATGGGTCGCAAGCTTTTAAATCTGTTTTTATTCGGATTTGGCCAAGTGTATCTATGTAAACAATCATGCTGTCGTATCCAACGGCACACAATCCTTCTGAGAACTCCGGTTCAAACGCACACGGAATCTCAAAGTTTTTTGCTATTTTAACATTGAAATTACTGTCTACAAAAACATATTTATTGCAAAAGACAGTATCTTCTAAATTCATGTTTTCTATTTGATAAGAACCACATTGGTATTGAATTAAAAATAAGTTCTTCCCTTTGTTTTTTTCTTTGATTATTTCAGCCTCACTTTCAGGAATAAAGTATTTTAATTTAGGTGATTTTTTAGGGATAAAACTAAAGTCAAGTTTAGGGACATTCGTCTCTACGTTTATAATATCAGGTTTTATCTCAACGGGCTCGACTGGTTTTTTGGGGTTTGAGACAATAAGGATTGGTTTTGGTTTAACTTTAACAGCAATTTGAGGTTTGATAGGATTCCCAAGTGTGTCGATATAAATAGCAGTAAAGTATTTTTTGAGAGTGTTACTTCCCTTCACCAAGCGGGCTTTGTTGTTTTTGAAAGGGAAAGCTTTGTTTTTGTTGTTTGAACAAGCTGATAATCCGGTTCTGATTTTGATATTTCCAAGGGTATCAATATAAACAAGTTCATTTTGCAGACTCACTGCACATAAGTTTTCTTGGAAATAAGGGTTTAACCAACAAGGTAAATCAAAGAAAGGTTTGATTTTAAGGTTCATCGCACTGTCAACAAAAACAAATTTTCCGCATAATTTTAGCGTGTCTGTTTTTTTGTAAAGATGCTCATAAAAAGGGTCACAATAAAAAGGGATTAAGAGTCTATTGTTATTGATTTTATATACTTTTTTGTAATGTACAACAAGAGAAGTATCCAAGTGCAGTTTTACTTGTCCATTCACTTTTACGCACAGTAACGCGATTATTAGAAAAAAGAAAATGCGATGTCTCAATTGATAAATTTAGATTTTAAAGTTTCATCAGGAATCCAACATTCTGCTTTTTTGCCAAACCAGCGGTAACGATTTTTAGAAACAAAATCATAAACGGCATTTCGAATAAATGGAGGAATAATAATGAAGATATAAGGAAGATTGAATGGAAATTTTAAAAAGCGAGCTATTCTTAATACAGCACTACTTTTGGTGTATGTATTGTTGTTGGCAAGGAGAATAATAGTTCGTGAATCCGAGATTTCTGTAATGTTTTTGTTGGTTAGTGTTTTTTGAGCAAACTCACTCTGTAGTGAACTGAATTTAAATTGATTTTTGTGGTCGTTTTTAATAATAAATTGCACACTTTCAGAACAAAGATTACAAACACCATCAAAAAAAACAACGTGATTCATCGCTTTAAAAAATGGGTTCTCCTTCTTTAATTTTTACACCAATACTTTCTACCCCTTTAATAATACTATCTCTCATGTTCTGCTCTATTGCTATAAAATATTGTCCAGGGCCACCTTCCAATTTTTTGTTAACAAATAAAGGTAATTCATAATTAATTGAATTGCCAGACGTTTTACCTAAAGGCTTCCCATCCACATCTGCTAAAGTTAAGTTAACCCTTTGGGTTGTTATCTTTCCTTGCGCATCTTTAATATGGGCTAGTAGATATAAGTTTTCAAAAGGGTATGATTTTTGAATTCTCAGTTTTAAGTAAAATTGATGATACAATTGGGGTTGCTTAACCTCGAAACCAAAATCAGGTATTTGATTATAAGACCATTGGAATTTTGGTATTTCCTTCATCTCATCAGCAATTTTGCCTTTTTCGCTGCAAGCATTGAAAAGAAAAACAAGGGTTAAACAATAAAAGAGTTTAATCATACTGCAAATTTAAGTGTAATATGAAACATTATTTAAAATAAAACCTTCAATATTTTTAAAAATTACTCAAAAAACCATTAAGTTTGTTGAATTCTTCGTGTAATGTTAAATCTCGTCTTTGAAAATATCGATTTTTTAATCGATTTGGTTTTAGCCTTCATCACCATGAGCTTAGGTTTAAATCTAAGAAGAAAAGATTTTCAAAAATTATTTTATAATCCCAAGTCACTTACAATCGGATTACTCGCCCAAATGTTATTTTTGCCATTGATAGCTTTTGTAATGATGAGCTTTTCCGACTTTTCGCCTGAAACAAAAGTTGGTTTCATTATAATTTCTTTATGTCCAGGAGGTGTTACTTCCAATTTAGTGAGTTTTTTATTAAAGGGAAATATTGCCCTTAGTATTTCTCTTACTGTCATTAATGGCTTGCTTTGCATGTTTACGATACCATTGCTTACCAATTGGTCGTTGACTTATTTTATAGGAAATGAGGCAGATATAAGTTTGCCGGTTTTAAGTACCATTCAACATATTGCACTTGTTACGGTACTTCCAGCCACAATTGGAGTTTTTATCAGAGGAAGATTGCCAGAATTAGCGGTTAGGATAATACCAATATTAAAATATTTATTACCTACTTTGTTGTTAGTTATTTTTACTGTTAAAATATTTGCACCTGCCGATAAAGGAGGTATTTTATTGTCAAGACAAGAGATTATTGACCAAGGTTATTGGGTATTACTCCTCAATTTTTCAAGTATGATTTTGGGTTATGTTTTGGGGATGTTGTTTAAAATAGATTTCAAAAATAAAATTACCATCATTGTTGAAGTGGGTTTGCAAAACACCGCTTTAGCTTTATTGATTGCGGGTAACATATTGAAAAATACAGAAATGCAAAAGCCGGCTATGGTATATGCAATTTTTACCTTTATTTCTACGTTTATTTTTGGTTGGTTAATCAAATCAATTGCATTAAAATTTATCGAAAAAAAATGAAAATTGGAGTTTTAATAGTTTTTCTAATAGCTGGAAAAATCTCCATTTATGGTCAACAAATTCCCCAAATAGGGAGTGTTCAAAAACTAGAAGTGTGCAATTGGAACATCGAATGGTTTGGTAAAAAGTCAAGTAATTTTGGACCTAAAAACAAAGGATTACAGAAAAATAACATTGCCAATGTCGTTAAACAAACCCAAATAGATGTTTTTGCTTTTCAGGAAGTCGCTGGTTTGGAAATGTTTGATTCATTATTGTTGATGTTGCCCAATTACAATGGTATCTCAGCTCCCTTCGGTGCAGAATTAAAAACAGCATTTTTGTATAATAAGAATGTCTTTAAAATGGCTTATTCTAAGGTTTTGGCAGTTGGCTCAGACAGCTTTTCAACCGGAAGATATCCTTTTGAAATAGCCTTAATTCCTCTCAATTCATTTTCAATTGATACCTTGTTTTTGATAAATATCCATTTAAAAGCCAACACGGGGAATGATGCAGAAAAACAAGAGGCTTATTTAAGTCGCAAAAAATCAATAGATTGGATTAAATTTTATTTGAGTAGTCAAAGAATAGGGAAAAAAATAATGGTAGTGGGTGATTGGAACGATGACTACGACCAATCTATTTATAATCAATGGCCTACACCTATAGCAAAATTAGAAAATCAGTCTAATTCTAGATTTGTTTTTTTGACCAAAATACTTACCCAAAACAATATTCCATCAACAACTGGATATCCTGATTTTATTGACCACCAATTGGCATCACAAGCATTATTGAACAATTGTTCTGTAGACCAAACATCGACTTTAGATTTGCGAGAAATGATTGTGGATTATGCAAATACAACTTCAGACCATTATCCAGTTTATTCAGTTTTTAATTCATTTTCAACAGGTATTAATTCAAATTCAAGACAATTAAATAGAATAATTTCACCTAATCCTGCTTCTAATTGGATACAAATTGACAGTGTCGATGTTGTTTCAATTGAATTTTTTGATTGGTCGGGGAAAGAGCTAAAGTGTAATTCCAATGGCGAGTTTAATAAGTTTAACTTTAATCTTTCCAATGGTTTGTATTGGGTTAAAGTAAAAAGTAATAGCGAGAGTAGTTTCCACAAACTAGTGGTTCTAAACTGATGGATAAAAAAGAAAAAAAATACACCACTCAGCAAGCTATTCCCAAAATAGAACACTACTGTTCCTATCAAGAAAGGTGTCATCAAGAAGTAAAAAGTAAACTCTATGATTTTGGGCTCAATACAGATGAAGTTAACGAGGTTTTGGCCCGATTAGTAAAAGCAAATTTTTTAAATGAAGAAAGATTCGCAATTGCCTTTGCTACCGGAAAGTTTAGACAGAAAAAATGGGGGTTAAATAAAATAATTTTTGAATTAAAATCTAAACAGGTAAGTGAATTTTGTATAAAAAAAGCACTTACATTTATTGTAGACGATGATTATGATGATACCCTTGAACAACTGGCAGACAAGTATTTTAAAAAGTTAAAATCAAGTGATAAAATCTTTGTAAGGCAACAAAAAGTCATTAAATTTTTGATGTCAAAAGGGTATGAGTATGAAAAGTGTAAAATAGTTGTAAAAAAATTTTTAAATGAACAAAGTTGACGTAATATTGTAATTGAAATTATGAGTTTTCATTTGACAGAAACAGATATTTGGACCCTTTTGGAACAAGTCAAAGATCCCGAAATTCCGGTTTTATCAATCGTTGATTTGGGCGTTTTGAGAGAGGTGAAATACAAAGATGATGTGTTTGAAATATCAATCACGCCAACCTATACCGGTTGCCCAGCAATGAACGTAATAGAGGAGGAGATTTTAGCATTATTGGAACGCAATAATGTACCTTGTAGGGTTCATTTGATACTTTCGCCTGCATGGACTACTGATTGGATGACAGAATCGGGAAAACAAAAACTGAAAGCATACGGAATTGCACCACCACAAGAAGAGGGAATGTCTTTGAATGACTTGTTTGGAAGACCAAATCAAATAGAATGTCCACTCTGCAACAGCACAAATACTGAATTAATTAGCCAATTTGGAAGTACAGCGTGCAAATCATTATATAAATGTTTAGATTGTAAAGAGCCTTTTGATTATTTTAAATGTCACCGTTAGTTTTAATTTAGTGTTTTAAAGTAATTGATATCCAGGTTTTTATATGTATTTTTTAACTTTTTTTTATTATTAGATTGATTGAAATAGTTGTTAATATTGATAAATAAAATTAATATACAACAAGTCAGTTGTGTTACACATATATTTTTATTTGCAATAATTCACATATAGGCTTACCTTTGCACTTTTAGCAATAAAATTGCTCAAATATAAATATTTTTAATGGCAGAAATCAGATTAGGTAAGGCAGCAACAGAGTTTAATGTAAGTAAGGAGGCAATTATTGAAAGCCTTCAGAAGAAAGGTTTTGAGGTAGAAAATAAACCAACATCAAAGCTCACAGAAGAGATGTATGCCTACATTTCAGGACTATTTTCTTCTGACAAAGAAGCCAAACAAGAATCAAAAACAAAGTCATTAAAATCTTTAAAGAAGAAAGAAGAGATAGTTAAGGCGGATGAATCAACCTTGAAAAAGAAAGTTGAGAGTGAAAATGAAGAAGAGCCTGAACCTGAAAAAGAAGTTTTTATTAAAAATGTAACCAACGAACAATTTGTGGAGCCTGAAGTCATTCAAGCCCCAGTTGAAATTGTAGTAGAAACGCCAGTGGTGGTTCCAGAGCCAGTTGTTGAAACAGCTCCCATTGTTGAAAAAGAAGAAGAGCCAATTGTGGAAACATCTTCAACTGGAATTAAATTGTTGGGGAAAATTGACCTTAATGCTAAATCCAAAAAGAAAAGTAAAGAGGTAGAAGAAATTAAAGTCGAAAAGGTAGAACCCGTTAAGGAGGAAAATGTTGAACTTGTTGTAGTTGCTCCTGTTATTGAGCCTATATCTATTGAAGCTCTACCTGAAGAGGAAAGAGAATTGGTAAAAGCTAAATTAGAGAAATTAGATGGTTTGACAATCAAAGGTAAAATTGATATTAGACCTGAGCCTGAGATGAAGTCTAAGTTCCAGCCTTCAGATAGATTGAAAGGTGAAAAACGAAAACGTAAAACGGTTGCTCAAAAGGTAAATATTCAACAAGAAATAAAAGTTAATAAAACAACTCATTTCAAAAAAGAAGAACCTAAGAAAGAAATTTCTCAAAAGGAAGTTCAAGATAAATTAAAGAAAACACTAAATAAGATTGATAATACCGGTAGAGGTAAAACGTCTAAATCTAAGTTTAAAAAACAAAAAAGAGACGACCACTATCAAGCCAGATCACACGAAAGAGAACGCCAAGAACAGGAAGATAAAATTCTTAAAGTAACGGAGTTCTTAACGGCTAATGATTTAGCAAAAATGATGGACGTATCTGTAACCCAAGTAATTTCGACCTGTTTTTCATTAGGTATCATGGTGTCCATCAATCAACGTTTGGATGCAGAAACTATTACACTTGTAGCGGATGAATTTGGGTATGAAGTGAGTTTCGTAGATGCTGAAGAAACCATTCAGTTTGATGAAGAACATGATGATCCAAATAATTTAGTTTCACGACCACCTATTGTAACAGTAATGGGACACGTGGATCATGGTAAAACATCCTTATTGGATTATGTTAGAAAAACAAATGTTATTGCAGGTGAAGCGGGTGGTATAACTCAGCATATTGGGGCTTACGAGGTTCAATTACCAGCAGGTCAAAAAATTACTTTCTTGGATACTCCTGGTCACGAAGCCTTTACCGCTATGCGTGCAAGGGGTGCTAAAGTAACTGACATAGCAATTATTGTTATTGCAGCAGACGATAGCATAATGCCACAAACAAAGGAGGCAATAAGCCACGCTCAAGCAGCTGGTGTGCCAATGATTTTTGCAATCAACAAAATAGATAAAGATGGTGCTAATCCAGAAAAAATAAGAGAGGCATTGTCTGGTATGAATATTTTAGTGGAAGAGTGGGGTGGTAAATACCAAAGCCAAGAGATTTCTGCTAAAAAAGGCCTAAACATGGACAAGCTTTTAGAAAAAGTTTTGTTAGAAGCTGAATTGCTTGACCTAAAAGCAGATCCAAAACGAAATGCAAAAGGAACAGTAATTGAAGCAAAATTAGACAAAGGAAGAGGTATTGTTGCCAGCGTTTTAATACAAACGGGTACATTAAGTGTCGGCGACCACCTGGTTGCAGGTTCTAGATATGCCAAAGTGAAAGCATTGTTCAATGAAAGAAATCAAAAAGTAGAGTTTGCTGGACCATCTACACCGGTAAGTATGCTTGGTTTCTCAGATTCTCCTATGGCTGGTGATCCTTTGTTAGTGCTGAAAACTGAAGACGAAGCAAAAGAAATTGCAAACAAAAGAGAACAATTACATCGTGAACAAGGAATAAGAACAACCAAACATATTACTTTAGATGAAATTGGTCGTCGATTGGCTATAGGTAACTTTAAAGAGCTAAACTTAATTATCAAAGGTGACGTGAATGGTTCTGTAGAAGCATTAAGTGATTCATTGTTGAATTTGTCAACTGAAGAGGTAATGGTGAAAATTATCCATAAAGGGGTTGGTCAAATTACAGAAAGTGATGTGTTGTTAGCTTCTGCATCTGATGCCATTATTATAGGATTCCAAGTGAGACCATCTTCAGGAGCTAAACGTATTGCTGATACTGAACAAATTGATATTAGACACTACTCTGTAATCTACCAAGCTATTGACGAAATCAAGTCTGCAATCGAAGGAATGTTAAGCCCTGAGGTTAAAGAAACAATCATTGGTAATGTTGAAATTCGTGAAGTATTCAAAATTACTAAAGTTGGAACAGTTGCAGGTTGTATGGTTACGGAAGGTAAAGTTAACAGAGGTTCTAAGCTAAGAGTTATTCGTGACGGTGTCGTTGTGCATCAAGGAACATTGGAATCTTTAAAACGATTCAAAGACGATGTGAAAGATGTAGTAAGAGGCTTTGAATGTGGATTGCAGATTAAGAATTATCAAGACATTCAAGTTGGTGATAATTTAGAAATCTTTGAAGAAACAACAATAGCTAGAAAACTTAAATAGATTTAATTAAGATTCAAGTTGGTTTTGAATATTTTAACTGCAATCGCTATCAAGATAACACCAAAGAATTTTCTAATAACTAATAATCCCCCTTTCCCAAGTATTCTCTCTATCAACTTAGTTGATTTTAATACAATATAAATAATGATTAAATTAATTAGTATACCTAAAAATATATTAATCGATTCAAATTGAGATTTTAATGACATTATTGTTGTCAATGTTCCACTCCCTGCAATGATAGGAAATGCAATAGGTACAATACTTCCTGATTTTGCATCAGGGTCGGTTTTGAAAAAATCTCTTCCCAATACCATTTCCATTCCAATAATAAAAATTACAACAGACCCTGCTAAAGCAAAAGAAGCTAAATCAATACCTAACAAACCTAAGAATTTTTCGCCAACCAAAAAGAAAGCAACCATTAATAATCCCGCTACAAGTGTTGCAATCTCGGATTGGATATGACCAATTTTCTCTCTTAGATTGATTATAACAGGTACAGAACCAATAATGTCTATGACGGCAAATAAAGTAAATGTTACGGTTATAATCTCGTTTAGGTTAATTGTCATAATCAACAGCTTTTTTTAAAAAATTATTTATAGGTTGTGCAGTTTTAAAAATAGATATTAAATATTCAACGATATCTTTATCTATCAATGTATGTGTGTCTATTTGGTGGTGAATGTAAAACTGTTTGTTGAAAAGCAATGGATGTGAATTGTTTATTTCACTAGGAAGTCTTTTTGCTTTATCTCCTTTTATGCTTCCAAAAGTTGCTTTGAATTTAGGGTTCCCTATAATTTTGTCTAATTCAGAGTGATTGTTGCTTATATAATTTCTAATAGCATTTAAGCTTATTTTACTCGGTTGGTAAATGCCTGAATAGATGTTGATGTGTTCGGCACCAATCTCAAAATAAAATCCGGGGTTTTCAAAATCCTTTTTACCATATTTAGAAATCGCGGCAGATAAATGTTGTTTGTAAGGGGTTTTATCTTTGCTAAATCGGATGTCTCGGTTAATTCTAAAAATACAATCTTTGGCTTCTATTTGACCTAAATCTTCGGTTTTACGTAATTGAGAAATAAGTTCGTTGACAATAGCTTCGAAAGGTTTTTTAACATCATCATAATACCTTTCCCTGTTTAAATCAAACCAATCTTTATGATTGTTTTTCGCAAGTTCTATAAAGAACTTGCGAAAAGCTTCATTTAAAAAAGAAGGCATTAGTGTTTAATCAATAATTGCTTAGTGAATGAACCTAAATCAGTTTTTATTTTTATAATGTAAATACCGTTTTCTAGATCAAGCGATTTAGAATGGTATTCGTTTGATGCAACCTTTGATTCAACAAATATTTGTTTGCCTGTAATATCTAAAACTTCGATACTGTTGATAGTTTCTGTTGTTTCAATATTAAATTGATTTGAAGTTGGGTTAGGGTATAGTTTCGTTTTTGAGCTCAACTCATTTAAGGCGATACTTGTAGATTCATCGTCAACAATTGTTACTGTATGAACACTATCTGCACCAACTAATGTACCCCATTGATTACCACGAATAACGAGGATGATAGTTTCTGGAGATTCAACAATTGCATCATCTATTAATTTGATTTTGATGTTAACGCTTGGTTTGCTTGGCGTAAGTATAAATAATCGATTTTGATTAGACTGATAATCTGTATTTCTAGTGGCTGTTCCACCTTTAATGTCCAAACTAATTTGTTGGTTGTTTACCAAGTTAGCGCATTGCAATGTAAACCCTTCAGAACTATCTCTATTTTCTATTGCTAATGAAGCTGAAGAAGTAAAACTAAAAATTGGCGCATTTAATTGTTGGAAGTCAGTAAATCGTCTTGGTTTAATTGAATATCCTGAATTAAAAGGGCTTGTAGCATCATTTTGGAATCCAATTCCGCTAAGATTAAAAAATCCAGCAGGTGTGGTTCTGCCATCAATATCAGTTTCACTATCGATAATCATGTCAAATGAATCTGATTGAGTAAGAACTTTTAATGTAACTTGTGAATTGTTGGCAAGTGGAGCAGTTGGCCATTGTGAAGGATTGGACAATTTAACCAAATTATATCTAACAAATCTTGATTCGGTAGATTCATTTAAAGTTGAAATAACTGATGGATTTCTAAGCGTTCTAGATGTAGCCAATCTAATGATTGTATCTAAATTAGTTATTCTAGCCATGCCATTTACTTGAGCAATTCTGCCAATCACCAATAAGCTATCTCCTTCAGTAACGTTGTAGTTTTTTGAACTTGAATTTACAACCTGAATTCCGCCAGATGGGTCAATTAAAGTAAATTCAATACCATTTGTGTTCATGTTATTCCCATAAACAACTCCTCTTAAACCACATAAAGTACCGATACTATCAACTATATTGTTCGGAGATTTTATGCTAGTAACTCTTGATATATTATAAATTGCAATGTCATCATCATTGATTAATAATTGCAATGTATCTGGTTTGCCTATTCTTGCATTAAAACTAGGACGAATAACAAATAATGCAGTTTCAGTGAATTCTTTATTATTGTCATTGATAATAGTAATGTTTACAGAAGTGTCTAGGTCGTTTACTCCAGAAGTGATAATTTGAGTTGAAAAAGTGAAATCACTGCCATCTATAGCAGAGGATGTAAGTGAATAATGTGAAACGATAAAATCACTTGGATTTTTGTTTCTACCTGTTTTTTTGATTTTAACATTTACAGTGCCAACATTTTCTTGAACAGTGATTTTAGAAAACTCGAAATTGAAAGTAGGAGGAGTGTCATCATCTCTAATAACAATAGTAAATAAAGAGTCTTTTCCAATACTACCTGGATTGCTTGGGTTTCTTAGAGCAAGTACAATGGTATCATTGAATCTTTCAGGGGTTAAATCATTAATAATATTGATATTAAAGTTTAAGCTATCAGAAACTTTACCTCCATTAAATTGAATAGTAGTGTCTCTGTTGCTATTGCCAATTCTAAATTCGCTAGGAATAAATGTACTATCTGCTTTAGATTTTACGACTACTCTAACGGTTGTTGGATTTACACTGCCAAAGTCAACTTTTAATTTAACGCTTAACAAGCCATTATCTTCATTTACAACAGCACCTGACTTGGCAAAACGATAAGAAGGAATATCATTGTCAATGATATTCATTTGTATAGAGTTTGATAAGTTATTAATGATTGCATTTGTAGAGTTAGTAAGTCTGAAATTGGCATTTTCAGTACCTTCTGACAATGAATCATTTTTAATTTGTATGCGTAATGTATCAATAACAGTTCCGTATGGACGAACCACAAGCGGATTTCCGTTTAAGTTAGTAAAATCAACATTTGGCGTAGCTGAACCAACAAAATAATTTGCAAATACTTTGGTCGAATCATGATTGCCGAATCTTCTTCTTACCAATAATTTGGCAATTCCTATTCCTTCACTTACATTGACAGCTGACGAAATGAATTCAATTTCAGGGCTTCTTAAAGGGGCATTGTCGTTTTTGATTGAAATAGGTCTGAATCCTTTTCTAGGGTTAATTGTTGAGTCATTACCCCAAATTCCGTCTGACTCAATATTGGCATATATTAAGCCGTTATTAAAGGTTTTACTTTCTATTCTTCTTACGCCATTACTTAATGTGTTAGGTATAATTGTTCCCCAATTTCCATTTCTGCCATTCACTAAATTCGTGTAATGACTTTGAGTATTTGAATTATTTAGTCCTTCGTTTTCTGTATAAGTAATAGTGAGTGGTCTACTTGAAACACCACTAGTGTTGTCATACAATAAAACAAAATTCTTCTGAGCTACAGATGAGCTACCCCAAATTGCACTTCCATTGTTTGTGCCTGAATTTGGCGAAAAACCAAGAACTTGAATTGAGTCAGAAATACAAAGTTTAATAATGTCAGTAGTACCAATTTCTTGAAGAACAAAGATTGGGTATATATATTTTCCTGGAGTAAAACGGCTGTCACTGTTGTAAAAAGCGCCAAACCAAGATTCAAAAAATGGTCCAAAAGTTAAATTTAGGGTATCATGTTTTCCAATAGAGTCTAAATCAGGTGCTTCAGTGCTCGTCCAATTGCCGTTTTTAAAGAAAATAGGATTGCCTACACCAGTAGCGTTGCTGTTCCCTGTATCAGACAGAGAAATAAATCTAACGAAATATTTATAAGAGGATCCAGGGTTTAAACCAGATAATGAAGCTCTAAATAAAACAGGTAAACGGCTTGAATCTGCAGAAGATGAACCTGTAGAACCACAAAATTGAGGAAGTTTATCTACAATAAATTGTTGTGAAAATTGAGGCTTTTGACCATATAAAAAAGCGGTAAAAGAACACAATAATAGGAGAGTTATTTGTTTTTTCATATAAAAATAGAATTGCGAATATACAAATTTTTTAATGAGTTGAAAGACATAAACTCAAAAAACTTATTTTAGTGCCGTCTTGACTTAATACCAAATTTCCGCAAGTTTCTATAGTTGCACCTGTTGTTATTACATCATCAACTATTAAAACATGTAAATTTTTAATGTCCAAATTGGGGTTTAAAATAAATTTAGTTTCTACATTAAGCCATCGATTGAAGCGACTTTTTTTAGTTTGTGACTCAGAATTTGTTTGTTTGAATATTAAACTTCCATTAAAGGGGATATTCAAGGATTCTGATATGCCAATTGCTATGGATTCACTTTGATTGTAGCCCCTTAATTTTAATTTTTTTTTGTGTAAAGGAACACAAGTAATAATGTCGGGTCGATTGTTTTTTATTTGTTCGAAGATGTTAGAACCAAATTCTTTTCCTAAATATTCCCCCAACTCAGTGTTTTTCTTATACTTTATTTGATGAATTAGGTTTTGAGCAATTCCTTTTTTTCTAAAGTATAAATAACTATTGGCAAATTCAAGGGGGATTCTGCCCTTAAAAATATTGAAAGTGTGATTGTTCTCAATATTAAAGTTTGTTTTTGGGAGTAATAATTGACATTTTAAACAAATATGCAATTCTTGACCCAATAAAATAGTGCCACATCCAGAACAAAGATTAGGGAAGCAAAAATTGAGAATACTATTATATAACTTTTTGAAAGACAAAAGCATACATAATAGTTATTTACTCGCTTTGTCTTTCATTTTCATGATTGATGCTAATTCATAATTGGTTAAAAAACGCCATTTCCCTCTTGGTAAATCTTTTTTTGTAAAGGTGCCAAAACTTACTCTGTCCAATCGTTCAACATCATATCCTAAATGTTCAAACATTCGTTTTACAATATGGTTTTTTCCTGAATGTATCTCTAGGCCAACATGTCTCTTATCTTCTGATTCAACATAAGCTACTGCATCAGCATGTACAATTCCATCTTCTAATTCTATCCCTTCTACAAGTTTGTCTAAATCAGTTTGACTGACTTTTTTATCTAGTGTTGCGTGGTATACTTTTTTTATTTGATAAGAAGGGTGGGTTAATATTTGAGTCAATTCACCATCATTTGTTATTAGTAATACTCCTGTTGTGTTTCTGTCCAAACGACCTACAGGGAAAACACGTTCATTTACTTTTCCAACTAGTAAATCTAAAACAGTTTTTCTGCCTTTATCATCTTCGGTTGTTGTTATAAAATCTTTAGGTTTGTTCATTATAATATAAACAAATGGTTCAGATAATATTGTTTTGCCTTCAAATTTTATGTTATCACCTGGGTTAACTTTATAACCCATTTCTTTTATTACAACATTATTTACCGTTACAACACCTTTTTTGATAAACTCATCGGCTTCTCTTCGACTGCAAATGCCTGATTGTGCTATGTATTTATTCAGTCTAAGTCTGTTATCTGCATCAACAGTTTTTTCTTGTTTTTTGTCTTGTTGCTTACTGTCTTTAAAAATTCGCGATTGGTAAGATTGTTTTTTTAAAGGTACTTGAGGGTCATAACCAAGTTTAAATGGTTTTTTTGTTGATTTTGACTCGTTTTCACTGTCTAATTTAAAAGATTCTCTAGGTTTGAAGTTAGTGTTTTCTTTTGACTGAGAGAAGTTGGATCGATTGTTTTCACTGTTCGAGTTGTATGGTTTTCTATCGTTACGGTCCGATCTGTCGTTCGATTTAGAATAAGGTTTATTGAAAGATTTTTTTTCATCAAACCTAGGAGTTCTTTTGTTTTCAAAAGGCCCATTTGGTTTGGGTTTTGAAAAGTTTTTGTTGAAAGGTTTATTATCGTCTAACCTTGGAGTTCTTTTGTTGTCAAAAGAATCGTTTGAATAAGGTTTAGAATATGGTTTATTGGAAGGACTTTTAAAGTCTGAGTTATTATTTCGATTGCCAGATTTGTATGAATCTGTTCTTTTTTCGTTACTGTTTGGAATAAACTTAACCTTATGACTTAAATCATCGTTGTCAAAATTCTTTCTTTTGTCTTCTTTTTCAGAAGGGTTTTTCTCATCCAAACGATTCTTTTTAGGCCCATCAAAAAGGTCTTTATTATCTTTTTTCATGTAATCCACAAAGTTAGGTTTTTTTTACGGATTTAAAAGTATACTATGATGAAAATTATTAGATTGTTTTACAGATAAATATGATTAAGATCACCTTATTTATGTTAAATCCCACTTTTTTTGAATTAAAAAATATTATCTTTGCACCTTTAATATTTTAATGGTAATACCTAAGTTTTTAAATCCTACTAATTCTTTTCATGCCGAGTTAAGAAAAAGAATTAATCACTACTTTGACGAAATTAAAGCAAAACCAACTGGTAATGCTAAATTATATACTAAAGCAATTATAATTTTCTCAACTTTAATTGCAACGTATGTTCATTTAGTTTTTTTTACATCTTCTAATTGGATTATTTTAGTAGCTGAATGTTTATTACTAGGCTTAGCAACAGCTGCAATAGGATTCAATATTATGCACGATGGTGCACATGGCTCTTTTAGTAACAAAAAATGGTTAAATGAACTAGCAGGGATGTCTCTAAATATCCTAGGTGCTAATGTTTTTATGTGGAAAACCAAACACAATGTTGTGCATCATACTTATACAAATATTGATGGTGTTGATGATGATATTGATGCGCGTCCATTTTTGAGATTGTGTGAAACACAAAAAAAATATAAAATTCACAAATTTCAATATTTGTATTTCCCGTTTGCTTATTCTTTGCTTTATCTTTATTGGATATTTTTTACAGATTACGAAAAATATTTCACTAAAAAGGTTGGTAATATGCCATTAAAAAAATTAAACACAAACGACCATATCACATTTTGGGCATTTAAGACTTTACATGCTTTATTATTCATTGTTATTCCCATTATTTTTGTAGGATTTAAAATGTGGATCATAGGGTTTTTAATCTTTGGATTTTTTACAGGAATCGTAATTAGTTTGGTGTTCCAATTGGCTCATACCGTTGAAAGTACCCAATTTCCTAAACCTGACGAAACAACAGGAAAGGTTCAAGACGAATGGGCTGTTCATCAATTAAAAACAACAGCAAATTTTGCCACTAATAACAAAATTGTTTCATGGTTTACAGGTGGTTTGAATTTTCAAGTAGAACATCATTTGTTTCCTAATATTTCTCATATTCATTACCCAAAAATTAGTAAAATAGTGAAAGATGTATGTAGAGAATACAATGTTACCTATAACGAGTACAAAAACGTTGTAGAAGCTATAAATTCTCACGTCTCCCATCTAAAACACATGGGTGTAGCTTAAAAGCTACATAATTTTCTCAAAAGATGACTTTTTTGTAAAATAATTGTCATATTTCTATTGTTTTCTAAAAAAAAATAAAAAAAATATTGATAATTTAATATTTATAATTATTATTGATGCTGAAAAATAATTTTTATAAATATGAATAGAATAATTACTCAATTAACCAAATTATCCCTAGCTTGCTTCGTCATGCTCTTTGGGCTAATTCAAAATCTGGTCGCGCAATCGCCCTGGTGTAATGCTCACAATAGCTACACCTACCAGATGTCAACTACAAATTATGTTGTAGCTGCAGAGCAAATCGTTATTTCTGCTGGGTCAAATGTGATTTACAACAGAAAGGCAGATGGTTTTAATGGAACTTCTACCTGTGGAGGTGAGTATTCATTAGCAAACAGCCCTTCAAATGCTTTCAATCTTACTGCTGGAAATACTTACACTATTCAGTCAAGTTCATCTTCATACTATTATGGAACTGTTTACAATGGTAAATGGGGTGTATACATTGACTTTAATAATGACAAAGATTTTCTAGACAATGGAGAGTACCTTGGAACTTGGAATACAACTTCTGGAAATAATACTCCAGGGTCATTAAATGGAAGAAATTTTACAATTCCATGTAATATCAGTCCAAGTGCTACTCGTTTGAGAGTTATATCAGACTACCAATATGGTGGTAATATTTCTCAAGCAACTGGTTGTCATACTTGTACAAGTTACCAAATGTATTATGGTGAGGCTACTGACTTTAGTATCAACCTTGTGTTGCCATCAAGTGTAAACGCTAACTTTATAGCTCCAACTGAAGCTTGGGTAAAAACAGTTGTTACCTTTATTAATAACAACCAAGTTGGTTACACTGAGCATGCTTGGGATATTAACAACGATGGTTCTTTTGAACAACGTGGTATCACTCCTGACTACAAAACTACTTCAGGTGCATCAGGAACTTGGACTACTCCAGGTACTAAATGTGTTAAATTAAGAAGTACTAACTGTTTAGGTA